>JGI24890J29729_1000004_pt1 | contig 437734 bp, 381 predicted proteins | sample FreactcultureFD7_FD_29729 | JGI IMG/M metagenome (IMG submission 29729) | reverse complement strand
CCCCGCCACGGCGGGTGCTCAACCCACCACGGCGGGTGGGCAAACCGTCCGACCGGATCGACGTGGGCGTGCTGGCGGCTATCCACTGGAGTTTGCCCAAGTCGCCTTCTTGGTCGCGGATTCAACAATCACCGATATTTTCGTCAATGGCCCTGGAGAGGTTTGGGTCGATCGTGGTGCTGGTCTCGAACGGGTGCCCGGTTCGTCATTTGATGCCACCAGTGGTTTCGACGAAGTGGCCATTCGGGCTCTTGCCGTTCGGCTGATGGACCTCGGTGGTCGCCACATCGATGAGACCACACCCTGCGTCGACGCACGGCTGAGTGACGGAATTCGGGTGCACGCCGTACTTCCCCCGGTGTCCCCGGTCGGCACGCTGCTCTCGATCAGGCTGCCGAGCGTCGAACGCTGGCCGCTTAAACGGTTTGCCGACAACGGGTTTCTCTCGATTGACCAGCACCGGTGTCTCATTGAACTTGTAGCGGAACGACAGAATCTCCTTATTTCCGGTGCTGGAGGAACCGGTAAAACCACGCTGCTCTCGGCAATTTTGGGAGAGGCGGATTCCACCGAACGGATCGTGGCGATTGAGGATGTCGCGGAGCTGCGGGTTGATCATCCGCACTTCATTTCGCTGGAAACTCGCCAAGCCAATCTGGAGGGCGCAGGCGAGATTGACCTCACCAGGCTGGTGCGAGAGGCGCTGCGCATGCGGCCTGATCGGTTGGTGGTGGGGGAGTGCCGCGGGGCAGAAATTCGCGATCTCCTCGCCGCACTGAACACTGGGCACGACGGTGGTGCTGGCACTCTGCACGCGAATTCTCTTGCCGACGTTCCCGCCCGCTTGGAGGCTCTCGGGGCGCTGGCAGGAATGTCGCCGACCGCCGTGGCCCGTCAGGCGGTGAGTGCGATTGGGATGGTGTTGCACCTCGAACGCACTGACGGCGTGCGCAGGCTGGCGCAATTGGGGCGCCTCAGCCTTGATGCTCGCGATCGGTTGGCAGTCGATGTGGTGATGCTGTGACCGAGAAGTCGGGTGGGGAGCCAGCGCTTGAACGCAGTCTTTCGGGGGTGGCCACCACCGCCCACCGACTGGCGATCTTGCTTGCTGCTGGGGTAGCACCGCATTCGGCTTGGGGCTATCTCGATGATGAAGAAACTCCGCTGGTGGCTCGAGTGGCGGAGACAATTGCCGACGGCACGGCCGTGCCAGTCGCGATTCTGGCTTCGATTGGGGCAATGAACGGGCCCGAATCGAGCGCGTGGCGTTCCTTGGCCGCAGCCTGGCAGGTCGCGACGACCGCCGGAACACCGTTAGCCCCGTCGCTTCGCAGAATGGCTGGCTCACTCCGAGCCTTGGCTGACGCCCAGCGCGAGGTGCGAATTGCCTTGGCGGGCCCGGTCGCGACCGCTCGGATGGTGATGGTCCTACCGGCGGTTGCGGNGATCTTTGGCATACTGCTCGGCTTCGATCCGTTGCGTACCCTCTTCACAACACCGTTCGGGCTCGGATGCCTCGGCCTCGGGCTGGTTCTCATCGTGGCCGCCTCACGGTGGAACCGGCGTCTGGTTGCCTCAGCCCAACCCGAGGAGGAAAACCCGGGCCTGCTGTGTGAATTGTCAGCGATAGCGGTCACCGGGGGTGCGTCAATGTCGAGGGCGCGGGCATCCGTTGAGCTGGCGCTTGGCGAGTGTGGCATCGCGGTCACTGACCATGATGAGTTGGTCGCTGAGCGAATCATTGCGCTCTCCACGCGGGCCGGAGTGCCGGCAGCAGAACTGCTGAGGGCGGAGGCCGAAGAACTTCGCCGGATCGCTCGTGCACGTTCCGCGAAGCAGGCGGTGGTCTTGGCAGTTCACCTGATGTTGCCGCTCGGGTTGTGCATTTTGCCGGCCTTCATGCTGCTCGGCGTCGCCCCAATGGTACTGGCGCTCCTGTCGTCAACAATTTCGGGCTTCTAAAGCATCAGAGCAGCTGAACATTTGAAAATCTGAAATCCGGTTCGACCGCACGCTGGGTTTTTGCAACTATGGCACTCTGGTTATGACCCTGGTTTGGCGATCAATGGGGACAGCTTCGCGTACACGGCGTCGCCAAGTTTGGTGCTGAAGGTTGCCGAAAGGTGATGCTCGTCGGTGTACACCAAGGTAGAGCCGATAACTGTCGGGCATCGGTTGCCATTGCAGAGCCAGTCGGTGAAGTCAACAAAAGTAGCGCCGGCCTCGGCAGCGCCCAAGCGAACACCGTCAATGACAGGGGAGTTGACCGCAATCGACCGCAGCTCGGAACACGATTTCGCATCGTAGAGGTGTCGTGACAAACACACTGGCGGGCTGAAACCGAACTCCGGTGTCTCAGCCAGAATCGCGACCGGCATGCCTGTCGGGAACCGAGCCACTGTAGATTCGGTGGCTGCGCGCCACCGTGAAATCTGGAGCTGGTCAGGGCTTGTAGATCGGCCAAGGTGGTTGGCTAGAACGAGCAGCTTGGGGGGATTGTGCTGAAGCCATTGCACCGCGGATGTTCGCCAACTCACGCACGACTGGTTCTCCGCTCCGGCCCACATTGCTGAGGATTCGAGCGAACGACAGCCCGATTTGGTGAGCGTAATCAGCCTGATGGGGTGACCATCAAAGCCCGACGAGAGAGCAGAAAACCAGCGGCCAGCGTGGGAATCGCCAAACAACACGACAGGGGCACCATCGACCGGTCCGAACGTGCAAACTTTCAGTTCGCTGGCGCTCGTGATTTGTTGGCAGCCGTCGCTGTAGAGCTTGCCAGTGTCGGAGATGGCATCGATGAGGAGCGGCCGCAGGTTGCTCGGCACGTACGAAGTCCCGGCGGGAAGTTCACTGGCGGTGGCGGAATTTGTTGCGACGCGGTCAGTGGTGAGCGGTCGTGTCGCCAGCGCTGGCACCGCCAACGCTAATGAGGCGACGATCGCTGCGGTGGCGACACCGCTGATAATCAGGGGCCGACGTTCACGAACGGAGTTGGGCTGTCTGTGCATGAATGGCCGCTCCACGAACTTCCATAGCAGCCACGCGAGGGGAAAAGACAGGGCGGCGAAGATTGCCAAGGAGGCAGGGGGGAGGATTTCACCCACTGGGGTGTGTTCGCGTGCCAGCGCCAATACTGGCCAATGCACCAAATAGAGCGAAAAGGAGAGCGTGCCGATCAGTTGGGCTGGGCGAATGCCGAGTGCGCGATTGAGTGCGGGTGAAGCTTCGTGACCCAGCTCCCCGGAAAGAATGATCGCTGACGTCGCGAGAACGGGGAGAAGGGTTCCAATTCCCGGATGTTCAAATCCGGGCTGGCTTCCCAGCCAGCCGCTGGCCAAAAGAAGGAGACCACCACCGGCAGCAGTTGCATGGCGCCAGTGGGGTGGAAGTTGGTTGGTCCGGGAGGCAATCACGGCGACAAATACGCCTATCCCGAGTTCCCAGGCGCGTGCGGGGAGGGCGAAGTAGGCCCACGGCGAGGTCGTCCCCCACAGCAGGCAGACCGCGAAGGACACTGTCGTCAGGGCCACCCCCGCCACAACGATCGCGCGAGGGCGGGAACGGAGCACGATCAACAACGTCAGAAGGACGAGAGGCACGAGTATATAAAACTGCTCTTCCACCCCGAGCGACCAGTAGTGCTGGAATGGTGACGGGGTTGTTCCGGCGAGGTAGTCGGTTCCTTGGATGGCGAATCGCAGGTTGGCGGCAGACAGCGTTGCCGCGATGGCATCGTAAGCGATTTCGGTGGCGCGGAGCGGAGGAGCGAGCAGTAAGGCGGCGAGCATGGTCAGTGCAATGACGGTGAGGGATGCCGGAAGAATTCGGCGAGCACGTCGGGCATAAAAACTGGCGAAATCAAGTCGCCCCGTGCGAAGGATCTCGCGAACGATTTGCCCACCGATGAGGTAGCCCGAAATGACGAAGAACACGTCGACACCGAGATACCCGCCACCGAAACCTGGTATTGCGGCGTGATAACCGATAACGCTCAGAACGGCGATGGCACGAAGGCCTTGAATGTCGGGTCGGAACCCCTGTTTCGTTGCGCTAAGGGGCATTGGCACAACGCTAGTTCCCGGCAATGAACGGGAGATGAACGCCGACTCGCGTCGAAGTCATCTCGTCAACAGTACGCGGCCAACTGAGCGGGCCACCGAATGTTGTGGGTGTAATAGTCGATGCCGGCGGGCCACTGAAACTGGAACTCCTCGTGCCCCAATCAATGGAGTGAGGACCACATGATGACACGACGTTTGAGTCGAGTATTGCGCGACGAGACCGGCGCCGCGACGGCGGAATATGCAATCGCCACGATGGCAGCGGTCGGTTTCGCCGGGCTACTGGTGGTGATCATGCGCAGCGATGAGGTGCGTGGCATGCTCACCGAACTCGTTCGCAATGCGCTCACCTTCAACGCCTAGCGAGCGCTACTCCGTGCGTCCTGCAGCGGTGGGGAGTGCCGGAGTGCGATCCGCAGGGATGCGGTCTTCGGGGGTGCGGTCTCTGGTTGGGAGAGGGGCCGCACCCTCGCGTTCTGAGCGTGGCAGTGTGACAGCCGAATTTGCAGCGGTCATCCCGGCGGTCGTGCTGGTGTTAGCTTTCTGCCTCGTCGGGGTGCAGGTGACCGGCCAACAGGTGCGTTTGCAGGACGCGGCTACCGATGCGGCGCGCATCCTGGGGCGCGGCGAGGCGACCGTCGTCGCGACCGATTTCGTCACCGCGACGGTGCCGGGCGCGACTCTCACAGCAGAATCTCGGAATGGCGCAGTGTGTGTCTTTCTTCAGATTCCCATCGCCGTGCCGGGAGCTTCCGTTTTGGCTCTGACCAACAACGCGTCGAGTTGTGCGCTGGATGGTGGTCGTTGACAGCGCGGGGCCGCAAAAATCGCTGCAACGACCGAGGGAGCGGTTCGGTGCTCGGGTTGGCGGTTGTGACCGCGGTGGTGGGGCTGACGATCGTCGTGCTTCCTTTATATGCTGCGTTTGCCGGGCGACAAGCGGTTTCGGGGGCTGCGGATGCGGCGGCGCTCGCCGCGGCGGACACCCGTTCCGGCGTGGTTTCCGGCTATCCGTGTGAGCTCGCGCAGGTCATCGCTGAGATGAATTCCACTCGCTTGGTGAGTTGTGAATTGGACGGCTTGGTAGCGACTGTCGCCGTGTCGCAAACCATTCTGGGCATCGAAGTTGTAGTTTTTGCGACAGCCGGTCCACCGGCTTCTCAAGGCCAAATTAGGTAACTGACGGGTTCCTGTGTGTATGGTTTGCCTGAGCAGGGACACATTTTCGTCGAACTGTCCAACGACATAAGAGGAGTAACGTGCCTGGCACGAAGAAGCTGGTAATCGTCGAGTCGCCCGCGAAGGCGAAGACAATTGCGCAGTATTTGGGTGACGGTTATGAGGTTCTGGCATCCGTCGGGCACATCCGCGACCTGATCGAACCCAAGAACCTTCCGCCCGAGTTGAAGAAGGGTTCGCTCGGCAAGTTCTCCGTTGACGTCGAGAACAACTTCGAGCCGTATTACGTGGTGTCTGACGCCAAGAAGAAAACTGTTGCCGACCTCAAACGAGCTCTGAAGAGTGCCGATGAGTTGTACCTCGCCACTGATGAGGACCGCGAGGGTGAGGCCATCGCGTGGCACCTCCTGCAGGTGCTAAACCCGCAGATCCCGGTCAAGCGGATGGTGTTCCACGAGATCACCAAAGATGCGATCGAGGCGGCCAAGCAAAACACCAGAGAGCTGGATACCGCTCTCGTCGATGCGCAAGAAACCCGCCGCATCCTTGACCGCCTCTACGGTTTCGAAATTTCACCCGTACTGTGGCGCAAGGTTGGCCCCGGCCTCTCGGCGGGGCGCGTCCAGTCGGCGGCCACGCGTCTCGTTGTCGACCGCGAGCGCGAACGCCTCGCTTTCACCACGGCCGGCTACTGGGATCTCATCGCCCAACTCAGCGCCGCCGCTGGAGCGCAAAGTTTTGATGCCCGTCTGGTGCGCCTCAACGGCACCCGCATTGCGGTCGGCCGTGACTTCGACGATAAGGGGAAGCTCAAGTCGGACGCGGTTGCGCTCGACGAGGCCGCCGCCCAGGCTTTGGCTACGGCGCTTCGCGATCCGGCCATCCCGATCGTTGTTTCGGCCGTTGAATCGAAGCCATACACGCGCCGACCGGCAGCACCGTTCACCACCTCCACCCTTCAGCAGGAGGCGGGACGCAAGCTACGCTTCTCCGCGCGCCAGACGATGAGCGTCGCTCAAGGGCTCTACGAAAACGGGTACATCACTTATATGCGAACGGATTCGCCCACGCTCTCGCAGCAGGCGATCACCGCCGCGAGAACCCAAGCGGCCGCTCTTTATGGCGCAGAAACCGTGTCCGAGAACATCCGCGTCTACGCCGGAAAGAACAAGAGCGCTCAAGAAGCGCACGAAGCTATCCGCCCCTCCGGTGAAGTCTTCCGCACGCCCGCCGAACTCGCTTCGACTCTCCGTGGCAACGATTGGAAGCTCTACGACCTCATTTGGAAGCGCACCGTTGCCTCCCAGATGGCGGATGCCAAGGGCTCGACCGCCACGGTCACCATCGCCGCCGGTCCGACAGCGGACAAAGCGATTGCGGAGTTCTCGGCCAGCGGAACAGTCATCACCTTCCGAGGCTTCATGCACGCCTATGAAGAAGGCAAAGACGAGGAACGCGAAGAATCTGCCGAGCCGGCAGAGGCCAAGCTTCCACCCTTGACTGAAGGTCAGTCGTTGGTGCTGGGCGAGCTCGAAGCGAAGGGGCACGAAACCAGCGCCCCGCCCCGCTACACGGAGGCAAGCCTTGTCAAGACTCTTGAAGAGTTGGGGATAGGTCGGCCCTCGACTTATGCCGCCATTATCTCTACCATCGTTGACCGCGGCTACGTCACGCCTCGTGGTCAGGCTCTCGTGCCCAACTGGATCGCCTTCTCGGTGGTCAAATTGCTCGAGGAGTATTTTGCCGACCTCGTTCAATATGACTTCACCGCCTCGATGGAAAATGATCTCGACCGCATTGCCGGTGGAGAGCAGGATCGTGTCGACTGGTTGAAGGGTTTCTACTTCGGCAATGACGTCCACCGTGGGCTTCGCACCGTGGTGGACAACCTTGGCGAGATCGACGCTCGCGAGATCAACTCCGTGCACATCGCCGAGGACATCACCCTCCGCATCGGCAAATACGGCCCCTACTTGGAGGCTTCCAGCGATGACCCGGAGAAGCCTCGCCGGGTGAACATTCCCGAGGGGTTGGCCCCTGACGAACTCACCGCAGCGAAAGCACGCGAGCTCATCGACGCCCCCGTTGTGGTCGACCGTGTCATCGGCATCAACCCCGAAAACGGAAAACTAGTTCTCGCGAAGGACGGCCGTTTCGGGCCGTACATCACCGAGGCTGACCCGGTTCCCGAGGTAACCGAAGAAGAACGACTCGCCGCGGAAGCTGCGGAAGCTGCCGCGCTCGCCGCTGCCGTAGAAGCTGCTGCTGCGCTCGCTGCGGCTACTGAAGTGGTCGACCCGCTGACCGGGGAAATTATTGCGGCAAAGCCGAAGCGCAAACCCGCAGTGAAGAAGCCCGTCGTGGTGAAGCAACGAACCGCCTCGATTTTTAAGTCGATGGATCTCGCCGTCATCGACCTCGACACTGCGCTGCGGTTGTTGGATCTCCCTCGCGTTGTGGGGCTCGACCCCGAGACCGGGGCGGAGATCACCGCGCAGAACGGTCGCTTCGGTCCTTACCTGAAGAAGGGCACCGACACGCGATCGCTGCCGAGCGAAGAATTGATCTTCGATATCGACTTGGCCGGAGCGATTGAGCTCTACGCCCAACCGAAGTACGGTGGCCGGGCGGCATCCAGTGCCCTGAAAGAATTTGAGGCAGACCCCGAAAGTGGCAAGCCGATCAGGATCAAGGACGGTCGCTTTGGGGCGTACGTCACCGACGGCACCACCAACGCCACCATCCCGCGCGGCGAAACCGTCGAAGAGATTGACTTCGAACGTGCTGTTCAGCTTCTGGCCGATAAGCGAGCCAAGGGCCCGGCGACGCCGCGCGCGAAGGCTGCAGTCAAGAAGCCGGCGGTCAAGAAGCCCGCCGTCAAGAAGCCTGTTGCCAAGAAACCTGCCGTCAAGAAACCCGCTGTCGCCAAAGCTGCCGGTGCGACGACCACGGTCAGAAAACCAGCGGTGAGAAAACCTGCCGCGGCAAAAACTGGCGTCGCGAAGGCTGCTCCGGTGGCCTCCGCTCCAGCTCCTGCCGCTCCTGCGGCAACACCAGAGAGCTAACGTGGCTGGAATCTTCATCACCTTTGAGGGTGGCGATGGCTCGGGCAAGTCGACCCAAGTGGCGCTGTTGACCGAGTGGCTGGTCGCTGAGGGGCGCACGGTGGTGCACTCACGTGAGCCTGGTGGTACTGATTTGGGCGAGGAGCTGCGGGAGATCATCCTGCACCGCCGCGGCTACATTGCGCCGCGCGCCGAAGCATTGCTGTACGCAGCGGATCGCGCCCACAACATCGCAACCAAGGTCCGGCCGGCCTTGGAACATGGCGATGTCGTTATTCAGGATCGCTACTTTGATTCCTCGGTGGCCTATCAGGGTGCGGGTCGCGTCTTGGATGCGACGGAGATTCGCAACCTGTCATTGTGGGCAGCGGAGGGCTTGATTCCTGACCTCACCATCCTTCTTGACCTCGACGCGTACGCTGGTCGCGGTCGGGTGGAGGCGGTTGACGGTGCGTATGACCGGCTCGAGGCGGAGAAGCACGACTTTCATGAACGAGTGCGCGATGCCTACTTGGAGTTGGCAGCGGCCGAACGAGAACGTTTCTTGGTTTTGGATGCCACTGCCACGATCGAGGCAATTGCGCGCTCTATCAGAGAGCGCGTTGCTACCCTTCTGACTTAGGCTTGCCCAATGTCAGTGTGGGATGAATTGACCGGCCAAGACGAAGCGATTGCTGTCGTCACGGCGGCGGCGGCGGCCTCAGCGCGCGGCGGGAGCGATGACTCGTCGATGACCCACTCGTGGCTCATCACCGGCCCGCCCGGTTCTGGGCGCTCTAACCTCGCGTACGCCTTTGCGACCGCACTGCTGAGTTCGGGCGATCCTGACAGCGATGAAGCGACTCGGCGTCAAGTTAATGCCAGAACCCATCCTGACCTTGGGGTGCTGAGCACAGAGCGCGTCATCATCTCGATCGACGAGGTCCGTCAGATGGTCGCGACGTCCCAGTTTTCTCCGTCGGTGGGGCGTTACCGCGTCATGGTCATTGAGGATGCCGATCGCATGGTTGAGCGCACGTCAAACGTTTTGCTGAAAGCGCTCGAAGAGCCGCCACCGCGCACCGTCTGGATTTTGTGCGCGCCGAGCGCGGCCGATCTTATTCCGACGATCCGCTCGCGCGTGCGCACGGTTCGCTTGCGGGTGCCGTCGGTTGACGAGGTCGGAGCGCTCATTTCGCGTCGCGATGGTGTCGACCTGGCTAGTGCCACCAGAGCTGCCCGCGAAGCTCAAAGCCACATCGGAATGGCTCACCGGCTTGCCACCAATGACGATGCACGAACACGACGAACACGCACGTTAGAAATTGCCCTCGGCATTCGTACCGTCTCAGATGCGGTCGTTGCGGCTGCCGGCTTGGTGGCAGTAGCCACCGATGATGCCAAGGCAATAACGATCGAGCGGGATGCCGAAGAGCGTGACGGAGCGCTACGTTCGCTCGGGATTGAGGCCGGTGGCACGATTCCTCCGGCACTTCGGGCCCAACTGAAGAACCTCGAAGAAGATCAAAAACGCCGGGCAACGCGGAGCCTTCGCGACGGGATTGACCGGATCATGGTCGATCTGCTGTCGCTCTACCGAGACATCTTGTTGTTGCAATTGGGTGCCACCACCGAACTCATTAACCTCGCGATCTTTTCGCAACTAACCGCCGCCGCCGCGGCCTCAACAGCGAAGGAAACCTTGGCAACCATGGATGCGATTGCCACAGCCAGAAGCCGAATCGAACGGAATGTCTCACCCGTTCTTGCCCTTGAGGCGATGCTGATTGCTGCCCGTCGCCCGCAGGGCATCCGATGAAACGTTTCGTGCTGACGGGTGTTTCCACTGCGCTCGTGCTTTCGCTGCTGGCCGGTTGTTCGTCGTTGTTCGGCCCGAGCGCTCCGAGCGAGTCAACACCGACGGGCGAGAGTGTTTCGGCGGAGCTTCAACCTTTTTATTCTCAGATTCTTCGCTGGAGTGACTGCGGGGGCGGAATGCAGTGCGCTCAGGCCACCGCGCCGTTGGATTGGAAGAATCCGGCGAAAGCCAGTATCGAGCTTGCGCTGGTTCGCCAGCCAGCGACCGGGGGTGCGCCAATCGGCTCGCTACTGGTGAATCCGGGCGGTCCGGGAGCTTCCGGTTACGACATTGTCAAAGACAGCATCAACGTTGTCGCGACCGCGAAACTGCAGGAGTCGTATGACATCGTGGGGCTGGACCCACGCGGTGTCGGGAGATCAAGTGCTGTGTCTTGCCACAGCGACTCCGCGACGCTCGATCACTTCCTGTACGACATCACCCCTGGCGCGGTGGGCTCTGATGAGTGGCTCGACGCCATCGGTGTCTCGAATGCGGCGTTCGCGGCTGACTGCCTTCGTCTCACCGGCCCTCTGCTCGGCGAGGTTGACACGATCAGTGCTGCTCGCGATCTCGACCTCCTGCGTGCTGCTCTCGGTGACCGCACGCTCAACTTCCTCGGTTACTCCTACGGGACGTATCTTGGTGCGACCTACGCCGAGCTCTACCCGGCGAATACCGGTCGGATAGTTCTTGACGGCGCAATCGACCCGGCGGCCTCCAGCTTTGATGTCACAGTGACTCAAGCGAAGGGTTTCGAGGGCGCTTTGTTGGCGTTTCTTGCCGACTGCGCCTCGCAGACTGATTGTCCTTTCACCTCCGGCCCTGCAGCCGCTCAAACCCAGATTCGAGCCCTGTTGGAGCGCCTTGACGCGAGTCCCCTCCGCAACGCTGACGGTCGGATGCTGGGCAGCAACACCATGACGTCGGCGATCATCCTGCCGCTCTACGATGCCACCAATTGGTCTTACCTCCGCCAACTGTTTACCGCCGTCGAAAGTGGTGATGCGGAGCTGGCCTTCAGCCTGGCCGACAGCTACAACGGTCGCGACGCGAACGGCAATTACATCGACAACTCGTTGGAAGCGCGCATCGCGATCAACTGCCTTGATTACACCAGCGAGGGCACTCGTGCGCAGTGGCGAGCGGATGCCGCATCCCTCGCCGCGATAGCGCCAGTGTTCGGCCCGCAGTTTGCCTACGGTGAGACGGCCTGTACCGGCTGGCCGTTTGCGGCGGACAACGTGCGCGGGCCGATCGCCGCTGCCGGTTCGTCGGAGATTCTTGTGGTGGGCACCACCAACGACCCCGCCACTCCCTATATTTGGGCGCAGAGTCTGGCGGCCCAGCTGGAGAACGGTCACTTGGTCACCCGTAAGGGCGAGGGGCACACGGGCTACAACAAGGGCAACGCTTGCGTCGACACCACCATTGACAATTACTTTCTCGCGGGCACCGTTCCGGCCACCGACCCACTCTGCTGACTGATGTCACTGACCCTCTCCTCTCCCGCGGCAACCGACTGCAAATTTGCACACTGTGCAATAATGTCCTGATGACCGATCAAGAGCTTGGCCTCCGTGAGCGCAAACGCCGCGCCACCAGTCGGGCGATTCAGGTCGCTGTCGTAGACCTCGTGGCCGAGCGTGGAATCGACCACGTGACGGTTGATGACATCAGCAAAGTCGCTGACATTTCTCCGCGAACCTTCTTCAATTACTTCCCTACGAAAGAGGCCGCCCTCGTCGGCGAGCCCCCGACGCTTCCGGCGCCAGAAATTGTCGAAAGCTTCCTCGCCGCCGGTGACGGAGAACCGATACTGCGCGGACTCGCGACCATGCTCGAGGAGTCGGTCGATCCGACCGGCCAAGACTTCGAACTCGTGTCCAAGCGCAAGGCCCTGCTGAAGCAGCATCCGGCTCTCCACGTGATGCGGATGACCACGATGCGCAAGTTTGACGACGAACTGCTGACGGTTGTCACCCAGCGGTTGGCGAGAGATTCGCCGTCTAAAGCAGCGGACGACCCGGAGCTTGCGAGTGCCGCTCGACTGATCACCCTGGTGGCGTTTGCCGGCATGCGGCACGCCTGGGCATCGTGGGCGGAAGCCGCAGTGCCAACATCTTTGGTAACCCGGCTGCGATCGTCTTTTGCCGAGCTTGAAGCTTTGTTCGTCGAGCGCAGCACCGACACAGCGGAGCCACAATAATCGGCTAAGCTCTTATGCTGTGCCTCGGCAAAACTGAGCCACGCCGCCTTAGCTCAGTTGGTAGAGCATCTCACTCGTAATGAGAAGGTCGTCAGTTCGATTCTGACAGGCGGCTCCAATCAATCTCTCTGCGTCAGCGTCGCATCCTTCAGCTCACTCGAGCGCCGTCACAATGATCGCCGCGAGCTCTGCCGGCTTAGTGAATTGTGGCCAGTGCCCCGTAGGAAGCTCGATGATGTCGAGTTTCTTGATGCGCGCGAGTTCTGCCGCCCACTCGCTGTCGTCAGCGATGGCTCGCTGCACCAGCGCCGCCGGAAACTCGCAGGCGATCACGGTCACAGGCACCTCGAAGCGCGCCGAATTGTTGAGCCGGGTGGGCTCGGTGGCCACACCGACTGGCTCCGGCACTGCGATCGCCCGAAAATGCTCACGGAGCGGGCCATCAAGGTCTCTGAGGTCTTCTGGGTCAAAAACCGACCAGTCGGGCAGGGGGATGCCGTCGCCCTCAACGGGCAGTTGGTCGTTGATGCAGGTGCCAGTGGGAAGCGGGAGAGCGTCGATGAAGAGAACCCGTGAAACGCGGTCTGGACGGGCGTCGGCGACGGCCCAGGCGATGGTGCCCCCACCGGAATGGCCGACGAGGACCACGGGACCGGCGAGAGAATCAACGACCTCAACCGCGGAATCCACGTGATCGTGGAGCCCAATGCCGGCGAGAGCGGTGTCGCCGGGGCGCTTGCCGGGCAAGGTGAGCGGGAGCACCCGATGCCCAGCGGCTTCGAGCGCCGGGATCACGGTCCCAAAGGAGTCACCGTCGAGCCAGAAACCGGGAATGAGCACGATCTGCATGCACAGATCATAGCGACGGGGTGATGCGCTTTATGAGTGCCAGAGTGCCTGAGTGCCTGAGCGCCTGAGTGCCTGAGTGCCTGAGCGCCTCAGCGCGCGAGCTTGAGCGACGTGTGGCCACCCCCGGGAGCGGGAGTGGCCACACGGTGATGCCTAGGAGCTCTAGCGATAGGCGCGCTAGTGCTGCTGTGCCCGACGCCGCATGCGGAAGGTCAGAACTCCGGCACCGGCCGTAATGGTGGTGCCGTCGGCCACTACTTGGGGGTTGAGTGCGGATCCACTTTCAGCGGAGACCGCGAATGAGGGTGTGTCCTAGGCGTTATCAGCGGCGGAGGCTACGGCAGCGGGCACGAGAATAAGTCCGAGCGCCAGGGTTGCGGCCGCTCCAGATCTGAGGGAAAGTCGCACAGTGAAACCCTTTCATATATTTTGAGTTAGCTATGAATAGCGTGTTTTCGCTGTCTCAAGTTGGGGCGCGCCTGTTTTGTGAGCCATGCGACAGCGAGAATAACTCGGGCCTTAGGATGGAAACACCGACGAAGGGGACACCATGACTCAGAAAATCCGCTGGGGCATCCTGGGGGCAGGATTCATTTCCGACCTTTTTGTGACCGATCTGGTGGCCACCGGCCACACCGTGAGCGCTGTTGGTGCGCGCTCCCTCGAGCGCGGCCAAGCCTTCGCCACCAAGCACGGCATTGCTCTGGTGCACGACAGCTATGAAGCGCTCGTGAGCGACGAGAACGTCGACATCGTCTACGTCGCCACGCCCCACAACTTCCACCACGAGCACGCCCTCCTAGCCCTCAACGCCGGCAAACACGTTCTCGTCGAGAAAGCATTCGCGCAGAATGCCGCCCAAGCCAGCGAGATGGTCACTGTCGCCGAGGCCAAGAACCTCGTCATCCTTGAGGCAATGTGGACGCGCTGGCTCCCGCACATGGTGCGCCTGCGCGAGATCATCGCTGCCGGAACGATCGGTGAGGTTCGAACCATCATCGCCGACCACAACCAGAAACTGTCTACCGATCCGCTCCACCGCATCAACAACCCGGAGCTCGCTGGCGGAGCGTTGCTCGACCTCGGCATTTACCCGATCTCCTTCGCTTGGGATATTTTGGGTGCCCCCAGTTCAGTCCAGTCGCTGGCGACCATGACGGCGACGGGCGTAGACCGTCAGACCTCCGTAATCTTCGGCTACGAGTCTGGAGCTCAGGCCATTCTGCAGACGGCGCTCGACACGACCGGGCCGACCACGGCCTCCGTCATTGGCATGGACGGCTGGGTTGCCATCGAATCCGACTTCTACGCCCCGACAGCGTTCACCGTTTTCGACAGTGCTGGGGTCGTTGTCGAACGATTCGCCGAAACGGTCATCAGTCGTGGGATGCAGTATCAAGCGGCCGAAGCCGAGCGCCTGATCTCGGCGGGGCTCATTGCGGGAACAATTCTCCCTCCCGAAGAGAGCGTCGCGATCATGGAAACCCTCGACCATATCCGGGAGCAGATCGGCCTTCAGTTTCCTCACGAGTAATGACCTTTACTATTGAACAGTGAGTGACATCGAAGAAGGGCCACAGTCGCGCCGGCGGGCGAAGAATGACGGAGTTCGTCGGGGAAGCGTTGCGCCACAGGGCGCGCCAACCAGTTTCTTTGGAAAGCATTCAACGGCGCTCCTCGCCTCCGCTCTTGGCGTCGTATTCCTGATGCTGGGTACTGGCGCCATTTTCGCTGGGGCAGCCCTCGGCAACTCCAGCCCCGAAGCCGCGCCATCCGCTGTTCAGACGGCCGAAAGCGTTCGAGTCGCACCCTCCGAACTACCCGCAGCGATCCGCCTTCGCACCTGCTCGGTCGCAGCGCTTGCCGCCGACCCGCGCCTCATGTCTCTCAACGGTTATGTGATGAACGCCACCACCGGGGAGGTGCTGTTCGATCACGCGGGAACCACACCGGCGCGCACCGGTAGCGTCCTGAAAGTGTTGACAGCAGCCGCAGCACTCGCAACCCTCGGCCCTGACTACAGAATTTCGACCAAAGTTGTGGACGGCAGTCGACCGGGCTCGATCGTTCTGGTCGGCGGCGGCGACATCACGCTCAGTCGAGTCGATGGCCCCAGCGTGTATAACGGTGCCGCGAAAATCTCAGCCCTCGCATCGGCGGCGAAAACTGCCTACGAAACGTTGCACCCCGGGGTCCCCATCACCGAAGTGGTCCTGGATGCCACCCTCTGGAATTCAAGCGATCGCTGGGATTCTAGCTGGGATCGCAAAGAGATGACCCTCGGATACCACTCAGAAATCACCGCGCTTCAGGTCGACGGCGACCGCGACAACCCTGCCCAAACCAACAGCCCCCGCAGCCTAGACGCTATCGCTCGTGCCGGAGCGGCGTTCGTCAATGCCCTCGGAGTGCCAGGGGTCACCGTCTCCCGCGGCGCGGCCGTCTCAACCTCCGTGCTTGCCGAAGTTCAATCGCAACCCGTCAGCACCCTGATCACCCAGATGCTGCCCAACAGTGACAATGCTCTCGCCGAGATGTTTGGCAGGCTCATCTCCCTCAGTGAAGGGCTGGATGGCTCAGCGGCATCCCTCAACGGTGCCTACGCAACCGCTCTCGCAGGGTACGACGTGCCCACCACCGGGATCGCGATTCGAGACGGCTCAGGATTGAGCGCGTTGAACGCGGTACCCGCCTCCTATATCGCGTCGCTGATGGTGAAAATCTTGGCCGGCACGCAGAACCTCAACATCATCTACCAGTCCCTCCCCGTTGCGGGTAAATCGGGAACTCTCTCCTCACGGTTCACCGGGGCGAGCGCCGTGGCGCGCGGTGCAGTGACCGCCAAGACGGGGTGGATTGATACGGCCTACACATTGGCAGGCGTCGTAAAAGCGGCTGACGGCACCAACCTCACTTTCGCGGTCTATGCAATTGGTGATGGGATCCGACCCAACGCCATGGCCGCCATCGATGCGCTCATTGCCGGAGTTTTCAGTTGCGGCGATAACCTGTCTAATAACTAGCTTCCCCAGCCCCAGCCCGATTCTCAAGAAAGTTGCGCACGATGACCAGAGCCCTGTTCATTATTGACGTGCAGAACGATTTCACCGAGGGCGGGGCGTTGGGGGTGGCTGGCGGAGCTGCCGTTGCGAGCCGGATTACTGCCCTACTTTCTGAGCACCGCGCCAGCTACGACTCCGTCTTTGCTTCCCGCGACTGGCACGATGCTGAGGGGACAAACGGCGGACACTTCGCTGTCGGCAACGCGCAGCCCGACTACGTCGCTACGTGGCCAGTGCACTGTGTCGCCGGCACGACGGGGGCGGAATACCACCCCAACTTCGATACGACTGCCGTGGATGTCCACGTGCGTAAAGGTCAAGGCAAGCCCGCCTACTCGATCTTTGAAGGCACAACGGAGGCCGGAGCCAGCGTCACCGACACATTAGACACCCTCGGAGTCACCGAGGTTGATGTCGTGGGAATTGCCACCGACTACTGTGTTCGAGCATCCGCCCTCGATGCGCTCGCTTCGGGGCTCGAAGTTCGCGTTCTCACCGACTACATCGCCGGTGTCGCCCCAGAATCAACAGCAGCGGCCCTCGCCGAACTGAGCAACGCTGGCGTGACCCTCGTCACGAGCTCCGAACCCAGCCCCCACGCCACCACGCACGACACCTCATCCCTCAGCACAGAAGGCACGAAATGACGAACTCAGAAGCAGCGCTGCTCAGCCGCGTCCCCAATCAGCTTTACATCGGTGGCGAGTGGGTGGATTCGACCTCGGGGCGAACAATCTCCGTGAGCGACCCGGCGACCGGCCTCGTGATCAAAACCATCGCGGATGCTTCCGTCGCCGATGGAGCTCGCGCCATGGACGCGGCAGCCGCAGCGCAGGCTTCGTGGGCGAAGACCGCTCCACGCGCCCGCAGCATCATCCTTCGCCGCGCGTTCGACCTTTTGCAGGAACGCGCCGAAGACTTTGCCCTCCTCATGACGCTCGAGATGGGCAAGCCACTGGCTGAAGCTCGCGGCGAAGTTGCCTACGGCGGAGAATTTCTGCGCTGGTTCAGCGAAGAGGCCGTGCGCATCACCGGACGCTACGGCACCAACCCCGAAGGCACCGGGCGGATGATCGTTACCCACCTTCCCGTCGGACCCTCGTTCCTCATCACCCCGTGGAACTTCCCCCTAGCCATGGCCACCCGCAAGATCGCGCCGGCGCTCGCTGCAGGCTGCACCTCCATCATCAAGCCGGCAGAACTGACGCCACTCACCACCCTGTACTTCGCGAAACTACTCGAAGACGCTGGAGTGCCCGCCGGAGTTGTCAACGTTCTGACCACCTCCACCTCCCGCGACGTCTCAACGCCGATCATCGCTGACCCACGACTGCGCAAGCTCAGCTTCACCGGCTCCACCGGTGTTGGCCAGGCGTTGCTCAAACAGGCCACCGACAACGTGCTCCGCACCTCAATGGAACTCGGTGGAAACGCCCCGTTCGTGGTCTTTGACGATGCCGACCTCGACAAAGCTGTGGATGGCGCCATGATTGCGAAGTTCCGCAACATCGGTCAGGCCTGCACCGCTGCCAACCGCTTCATCGTGCACGAGAGTGTTGCCGACGAGTTCGCCACCCGCCTCACCGAACGCGTGCGCGCCATGCAGATCGGTCGTGGCACCGAAGCGGGAATCACCATTGGCCCGCTCATCAACGATGCCGCCGTCTCCAAGACCGATGACCTCGTTCAGGATGCCCTGACCCGCGGAGCAACCCTCCTCACCGGTGGTGCACGTGTCGAGGGTGCTGGAAGCTTCTACCAGCCGACCGTAATCACGGACGTTGTGGCTGGCAGCGACATCCTGCGCGAAGAGATCTTCGGGCCGGTCGTGACGATCGTTCGCTTCACCGAGGAGGCGGAAGCCGTTGCGATCGCCAACGACACCGAGTATGGCCTCGTCAGCTATGTGTTCACCAAGGACTTGGCTCGCGGCCTCCGCCTGATCGAAACGATGGAGACCGGCATGATGGGCCTCAACGTGGGCGTCGTCTCCAACGCTGCTGCACCGTTTGGTGGACTCAAGCAGTCCGGCATGGGGCGCGAAGGTGGGTTTGAGGGCATCAGCGAGTACCTCGAAACCAAGTACGTTCTCGCGCCTGACCCCTTCGCCGTCTAGTTCTTAGCGGTTCGGGAGCGCATGCCTGTAATAGAAATCTCTGGCCTCAGCGATCCGAGGTTGGCCGATTTCTCGCACCTGACCGATGTGGCTTTGAAGAAAGCGCGCGGCACCGAGCACGGGCTGTATCTTGCCGAATCTGCGCTCGTTCTCGAGCGTGCTCTCCGAGCCGGGCACCGACCACGGTCAGTGCTCGCGCTCGGAGACACGGTCGCCGAAGCCGTAGCGCTGGTCGGTGACGACGTCACTGTGTTCTCGGGGCCGGGGGAGTTGCTCGCTGACCTCACCGGCTACATCCTGCATCGCGGCCTCATCGCCTCGATGCACCGCCCGGCGCTGCCCGCCGTTGACGAACTGCTGGCAACGGCTCGGCGCATTGTGGTGCTCGAAAATGTCGCCGACCCCACCAACGTCGGAGCGATCTTTCGCTCCGTTGCCGCGATCGGGGCGGATGCCGTGCTCGTGACACCGCGCTGCTCCGACCCGTTCTACCGACGGGCGATCCGCGTCTCCATGGGAACCGTGCTGCAGGTGCCGTGGACCAGGGTCGGGGACTGGCCGTCGACGCGGGAATTGTTGGTTGCCGCTGGTTTCCACGTCGCCGCCCTCGCGCTTCGCGACGACTCCGTCACCCTGCGGTCGTTCGCCGCGAACGCTCCCTCGCGGGTCGCTCTAGTTCTCGGTGCCGAAGGTGACGGGCTCACGCCTGAAGCTCTAGCCGCCGCCGACACTATCGTGCGCATCCCGATGGCTCACGGCATCGACTCGCTCAACGTTGCTGCCACCGCGGCGGTCGCGATGTACGCGCTCAGCGAGGTGTGAGGGGCAAGGTCTGAGCTACCTCACACCAGAAGCTGATGCTTTGCGAGGTTCTTGTACAGCGGGGTGCTCTTCACCAGCTCAGAGTGAGTGCCGATGCCCACAACCTTGCCGTGATCCAGCACCACGATTTGGTCTGAATCGACCACGGTTGAGAGGCGATGGGCGATCACAATCAGGGTGCGGTTCTCGGCGACAGCATCGATGGCCTCGCGCAACATTTGCTCGTTGAGGCCGTCGAGGCTCGAGGTTGATTCATCCAGCAGCAGGATAGGCGCAGCGGTCAGAAGGGCCCGCGCGATAGCGAGACGTTGCTTCTCACCGCCGGAGAGCATGACACCCTCCTCGCCGACCGGGGCATCAAGCCCCAACGGGTTGCGGTCAAGCACTTCGGCCAAGTTCACTGAGTGCAAAACGGCGACACACTCGTCGTCGGTGGCATCCGGTGAGCCGAGCAACAGATTTTCGCGGAGAGTGCCGGCGAGCACGGCGGCATCCTGTTCGACATAGCCGATCTGCGCCCGGAGCTCGTGGCGATCGATGGCTCGCAGATCGACACCACCGAGGCGGACAACACCGGCGGTCGGGTCATAGAAACGCTCGACTAGAGCCAGGATTGTGCTCTTGCCGGCACCGGAGGGCCCGACCAGCGCCGTGCGCTTGCCGCGCTCTGCGGTGAAGGAGACGCCGTGGAGCACGCCGAGAGGCTTCGGGGCGTCCGTGTCCGTTGTTTCGGTTCCGTCAGCGGAAGCCGAAAGGGCAGTGGCGACGGCATCGGCGTCGTTCGCGATCGGGGGCGCCGCGTAGCCAAACTCGACGTTCTCGAAGGTGATCGCGGCACCCGTTTCGATGGGCGCGACCGCGTCACGGGCGATGGATTCGTCGTCCTGTGTTTCGCTCGGCAGGAGAATTATTTCCTGGATGCGACCGAGAGCACCGAGAGCTTGATTGACCGCGGTAATCGCGCCGAACGCCTGGCCAAGCGGCATGATCATCAGAAATAGGAACAGGATGAAGGCGACAAGGCTGGCCACGGTGATCGCACCGCTGGCGACCCGGAAACCACCGACGCCGAGCACCACGAGAAAAGAAACTTGAAGGGCGATACCAGCGATCGGCACAACGAGGGCCGAGATTCGCGCCACCTGGATTCCCATCGCCCACGCACCCTCGGCGTTCTTCTCGACTGCAAGAATCTCGCGCTCGGTGGCATTAGAGGCGCGAACGGTGCGCACCGCGCTGATCGCACGCTCGACCGCTGCCGCGAGGTCGCCGACCTTCTCCTGTGCTTTTCGGCTGGCGATGCGGATGCGGCCGGAAAGGAGTACCACGGTAATGACCGAGACCGCGATGACGAGCACAGTGAGGCCGAGCAAAACCGGGTCGATGATGAGCATGGCGATGAGAGCGCCGATGAAGGTGAGGGAGCCCCCGATGGCCTCGACGAGGCCTTGGGTGAGGACGGCACGGAGCAGGGTGGTGTCTGAGCCGACTCGGGAGACGAGGTCTCCGGTGCGTCGCGTGTCGAATTCGCTGATCGGGAGGCGGAGCATCCGCTGCACTAGCTGGCGTCGGCTGGAAAGCACTACTCCTTCACCGGTTCGCTGCAAGAGGTAGTGCTGGTAGCCGCTAATGAGTCCAGAAATGACGACGAGTCCGACGAGGAGCCAGACGAGGGTGCCGAGGCTGCGGCCGGCCTGCACGATGGCGATCACTTGGCTGACCAGAAGGGGCTGAGCAAGCGACGCTGCAGCGCCGAGAATGCTCAGAACGATAACGAAGGAGAGCACTTTTTTGTGTTCCAGCAGGTAGGGCAAAAGTTGGCTGAATTTTGCGCGCGGGCCGGTGTCGGGGGCGGCCCCAAAACGGCCTCGGCGACCGCGGGCAGGCGTGGGTGTGCTCATGGTGTCTACGCTACTTCCCCCGGCTGGGTTGCCCCGACCCACGCGCGTGGTCCGCGGCCTTCAACTGACGTAATTCGCTGGTGGCGTAGGTGTCTGGTTGTTGTGTTTGTTGCGTAAAACAGGAACCTGTGGGGTTGACGGGCTGTTTTCCCCCGATTTCGGGCTCATCGAGCCCCACGAGCCACTCCAGCCACGCGGATTCCTGTTTTACGCAAGGAGGCGAACCCCAGGATCCGGCATCCGGTGCTCGAATCACTTCGTAAAACAGGAACCTGTGTGACCACGAAAACAATTGACCCCGGAAGTTGGCCGAAACCGAGCCGAACCCAGGCCAAACCAACCACAGTGGCAACACCAGCCCCACAGATTCCTGTTTTACGCAACAACGACAACAACACGAACGGCCGGACTAACATTGGCCTCTATGCCAGTTCCTGTGATCACCGCGTCCTCGCTGACCAAACGGTACAAAGACTTCGCCGCCGTTGATGGCCTCTCGTTCGAGGTGGCCCCCGGGGAATCCTTCGGGCTGCTGGGCCCCAACGGCGCCGGCAAATCCACCACCATGCGGATGGTCGGGGCAGTGTCCACTCGCACGAGTGGCGAGCTCTCGATCCTCGGGCTCGACCCGAACAGTCACGGCCCCGAGATCCGCTCCCAGTTGGGCGTAGTTCCCCAGCAAGACAACCTCGACATGGAGCTGCGCGTTCGCGACAACCTCATCGTCTACGGCTGCTACTTCGGGATCCCCAGAGCGGTCATCGCCAAGAAAGCGGACGAACTGCTCGAGTTCGCGCAACTGAGCGACCGCGCGAAGAGCAAAGTCGACGACCTCTCCGGCGGGATGAAACGGCGCCTCACCATCGCACGGGCCCTCGTCAACGAGCCGAAGATTCTGCTCCTCGACGAGCCCACGACGGGCCTCGACCCGCAGGCCAGACACATCCTGTGGGATCGCCTCTTCCGCCTCAAAGAGCAGGGCACGACCCTCGTGCTCACCACCCACTACATGGACGAGGCCGAGCAGTTGTGCGACCGAATCGTCGTGGTCGACAAAGGCACCATCATGGCCGAGGGTTCGCCGGCCTCCCTGATTCGTGACCACTCCAGCCGTGAAGTTCTTGAGGTGCGCTTCGGCTCGGATCGAAACGCCGAGGTGGCGGAGAAGATTACCGGAGCGGGCGAACGGATCGAAGTACTCCCCGACCGCATCCTCATCTACAGCGCCGACGGTGAGGCCGAATTGGTGAAGCTGACGGAGGCTGGGCTCAACCCCATAACCTCTCTGGTGCGACGCTCCAGCCTCGAGGATGTTTTTTTGCGGCTCACCGGGCGGAGCCTGGTCGAATGACAGCCGCTGGAAGTTCTGCGCTCCGGATGGGCGACACCTCGGGAGGCGTCAAGCCACGCCGTTACGGCTCCTGGTACGTGGCGGAGCACCGCATCCGGGGCATGCGTTCCTACCTGCAAACCATCATCGCGACGAGTCTTGGCAACCCGCTGGTCTATCTTTTTGCGCTGGGCGTGGGGTTGGCGAGCCTCGTCGATCAGCAGGTGAGTACTGGCGCCGGCGGCGGGGTCAGCTATCTGACGTTCGTGGCCCCAGCACTGCTCGCAAGTGCCGCGGTGACGGTGGCGGCCGAGGAGTCCACGTATCCGATGATGATGGGGTTCAAGTGGAACCCGATCTTCTTGGGGATGAATGCGGCACCGATCTCGGGCAACCAGATTGCGAACGGCATGGTCATTGCGATGATGGTGCGCATCGTGCCGACTTGCGCCATTTACTTCGCGGTGATGATTCTGTTTGGCGCTGTACCGCTTCCGCTGGGAGTGTTGGGCATCCTGACCTCTTCGCTCACCGGGCTCGCCATCGGCGTCATCATCATGTCGTACACCTCACGCATCGAAGAAGACAAAGGTCAGATGGCGTTTATTATGCGCTTCGGGATTACCCCGATGTTTCTCTTCTCTGGAACGTTCTTTCCGCTCACCCAACTACCGATCTACTTGCAGTGGATCGGTTGGATCTCCCCGCTCTGGCACGGTACCGAGTTGGGGCGAGTGCTCTCGTACGCGTTGGTCGAGCCACCCTGGTTGACCATCGCGCACGTCGTTTATCTGGTGGGCCTCACCGTCGTTGGAGTGCGGATAACCCAGAACGTCGTCACACGGAGGCTCAACAAATGAGGGGATTAGTGGACTCGGGCGCCCCCCTGGCCCCGGGCGGGCTCTCCCAGTATCGTCGCCCCCGTTACGCCAGTTCGCTTTATGCGGGCAACGCCGGTGCGGTGATCAGTCGTGGCCTGCTCGCCACCCGCAGCACCAACTACCTCGTGGTGCTGAGTGGTTTCTTCGAGCCCGTCTTCTACCTGCTCTCGATGGGGCTGGGCCTCGGCGCCCTCGTCGGAACCGTCGCGACGACAACGGGGGCGGAGGTCTCCTACGCGGCCTTCATCGCTCCCGCCCTGCTGGCAGTCTCGGCTATGAACGGCGCCGTCTACGATTCCACCTGGAACGTCTTCTTCAAGATGAACTATTCGAAGCTTTACCAGGGGATGCTTTCCACCTCGCTGGGCCCGCTGGATGTTGCGTTCGGGGAGATCAGCCTGGCGCTCTTGCGCGGCGGGCTCTACGCGGGCGCGTTCATGATCGTGATGCAGGCGCTGGGGCTGAACCTCGGTTGGACGGCGATTCTCGCCCTCCCGGCGGTGCTGCTGATCGCCTTCGGTTTTGCCAGCATCGGGATGGCCATCACCAGCTACATGAAGACCTTCCAGCACATGGACTGGGTGGGCTTCGTGATGTTGCCCATGTTCCTGTTTTCGGCAACGTTTTACCCGATCACGGTCTACCCGCAGGCGATTCAATACGTTGTGCAAGCATTGCCGCTGTGGCACGGGGTGGAACTCATCCGCGGGCTGACGACGGGCGCACTGAGCCCGGCACTCATCGGTCACGCCGGCTACTTTGTGGTGATGATTGCGATCGGCCTGGTCTTCACGACCTCGCGGCTGAAGAAACTGTTCCTCGACTGACCTAAGAAAGACTGACCTAAGAAAGACTGACCTAGAAAAGTGGGCGCTAGTCGAAGACGACGCCTTTCTGCAGGATGAAGCATCCGTAGGGTTTGGCGTCGAGGGTGTGCACCACGGCATATGCCTTCTTGGCGCGTTCGTAGAAGTCGAGGCGGGGAACGATGTCGAACTCAATGGGGCTTGATAGCGCGGAGTTGGCGATCGCCAGCAACGCCGTCTGGGCGTCGGTAACAATGGCCGGGTCGTTGTCGACCTCCATGCGGGCGAGTGGGCGCTCAACAAAGACGTCGAGCGGGAAAACGCTCAAGATCGCCGTGGCCGCGCGGGTGATCGAGACCTCGCCGAGCCGAACGACCGGTTTTCCGGAGGCCGCTGCGGGATAGTTGCGGTCAACCAACAACAGTTGGTCGCCGTGTCCCATTTCGTCGAGAATTTTGAGGAGTTCGCCGCTGAGGACGGGATCGATACCAATAAGCATGCGTCGACCCTATCGTGCAGGGAGGATCGGGCGTGGCTCAGGCCTTGATGCTCCGCAGGGCAACAACGGTGGCGAGCACGGCTTCGGCAGCCTCTTCACCCTTGTCTTCCTTCGAGCCGGCCAGGCCTGCGCGGTCGAGACCCTGCTGTTCGTTGTCAACGGTGAGCACACCGAAGCCGACGGGTTTGCCGGTGAGGATGGCTACCTGGGTGAGGCCGGAGGTGGCGGCATCCGAGACGAACTCGAAGTGCGGGGTACCACCGCGGATGATCACGCCGAGGGCGACTACCGCGTCAGCTCCAGCATCCAGCGCCGCCTTGCTGACAACGGGAAGTTCGAAACTGCCGGGGACGCGGATCTCGGTGACGGTCGCCCCCGAGGCTGCGAGGGTACGGCGGGCACCAGCGAGGAGCCCTTCGGCGATTTCGGTGTGCCACGAGCCGGCAACGATGGTGATCTTGATGCCGGTGCCGTCGGTGGTGATGGAGGGTGAACCTGCGCCGCTCATAGTGAAGCTCCTGTTGTGGTTGTGGTTGTGGTTGTGGTTGTCGTTTCGGGGGNGGTGGGGGTGCTCCGGCCAGCGGCTTCGGTGAGGCCTGCGGCATCCGGGAGGATGTGGCCCATCAGGTCGCGTTTGGCGGTGAGGTACTCCTTGTTGAAACTGCCGACGCCGACGACGAGGGGCACCTGGTCGATCACGGTGATGCCGCGTTCGGTGAGTTGTTTGAGCTTGTCGGGGTTGTTGGTGATGACCCGAACTTGGCTGAGGCCCAAGTCATCAAGTATGGAGACGGCGGCTCCGTAGTCTCGGTTGTCTGCTGGCAGGCCGAGCGCCAAGTTGGCAGCGAGGGTGTCGAGGCCTTCTTCTTGAAGGCGGTAGGCCTTGAGCTTATTGATCAGGCCAATGCCTCGCCCTTCGTGTCCGCGCATGTAGATGACGACGCCGCCGTCTTTCTGGATGGCGGTGAGCGCCGCATCGAGTTGCGGCCCACACTCGCACTTGAGCGAGCCAAAGACTTCACCGGTGACGCACTCGGAGTGGACCCGCACGAGGGCGCCGTTTGCGGGATGCCCGGAGATGATGGCGAGGTGGTCTGCGCCGGTCATCCGGTCGCGGTAGGCCCGGAAACGGAATTCGCCGTGCACGGTCGGAACGGTGGTTTCGACCTCGAAGATGACCCGGGATGATTCGGGAATCTCGACCGCGCTCGGCACTTGAACGTCGAGGTGATTTTTCTGGAGAAAGTCGATGAGCGAGGTGATGGTGATGACGGGGATGCCCTCGCGTCGGCCCATCTCGATGAGCCCGGGGAGGCGCATCATTTCGCCGTCATCTTCGACAATTTCGCAGATGGCCGCCACCGGCACAAGGCCGGCAAGCTTGAGCAGATCGACGGACGCTTCGGTGTGACCGGCGCGCTGACGGACGCCACCGTCGACGGCCCGCAGCGGCAGAATGTGTCCGGGGCGCTTCAGGCTCGAGGGCACAGAGTTGATGTTGGCGAGCACGCGCAGGGTGTGGGCGCGGTCGGCGGCGCTGATGCCGGTGCTGATGCGATCGGCGGCATCGACGGAGATCGTGTAGTTGGTGCCGAGCGGATCCTGGTTGTCGACCACCATGATGGGGAGCTCGAGGCGGTCAGCGATCTCGTTGGTCATCGGCGCGCAGATGTAGCCAGAGGAGTGGCGAACGATCCAAGCCAACCATTCTTGGCTGGCGAACTGGGCGGCGATGATGACATCGCCCTCGTTTTCGCGACTCTCATTGTCGGCGACGAGGATGGGGCGCCCGGCGCGGAGGGCGTCGAGGGCGGTGGGGATGTCAGCGAGACTCAAGACCCGCTCCTTTCGGTGGAACTGCTGGAACTGCTGGACGTGCTGGACGTGCCGGGGCCGTTGGGGGCTACCGTGGAGAACTGAAGCATCCGCTCAACGTGGCGCGCGATGATGTCGGTCTCGATGTTGACCGAGTCGCCGACGGCCTTCGCACCGAGGGTGGTGGCCGCGAGCGTTTCAGGGATGAGTGAAACTTCGAACCAGTCGGTGCCGATGTCGCTCACGGTGAGGGAAACACCATCGATGGCGATGGAACCCTTCCGTGCGACCAGTGGTGCGAGTTCCGAATCAAGGCTGAAACGCACCACCCGCCAGGCGCTGCCGTCGGTGATTGAGACAACACGACTGGTGCCGTCGATGTGTCCTTGAACGATGTGCCCACCGAGGCGGTCGCCCACTTGCGCCGCCGGCTCGAGGTTGACCCGATCACCGACAGCAACATCGCTGAGGGTGCTCATGGCGATAGTTTCTGCCATGACATCTGCGGTGAACCAGTCTGCCCCTTGGTCGACAACGGTGAGGCAGACGCCACTGACCGAGATCGAGTCACCGTGGACGGCACCCTCGATTGAGTGGGGGGCCTGCACAGTGATTCGGGCGGCATCCGCTGTGCGGTCCCAGGCGGTCACCCGCCCGAGCTCCTGAATTATTCCAGTGAACATTGTTACGGCTTTCTGTCGAGCGGTGAGGAAATGCGTGGGCGTGCGGTGATCAGAAGGTCGTCGCCGAGACGCTCGACGGAGATGATCTCGAGGCGTCGTTGTTCGTCAATCGTCGAGACCCCGATGTTCCCGAGGGCCGAGAAGCCGCGACTGCTGAGCGAAGTCGCGGCATCGTCCCCCGAACCAAGCAGGGTTGGTGCTAGGTAGATCAGGTATTCGTCGACGAGCCCGGCACTGATGAGGGCACTCTCGAGGGTGGGGCCGCCCTCGACGTAGGCCCGCCGTATTCCGCGACCGAACAGGTCTGCCAGGATGGCGGGCAGGTCGCGCGAGCCGGTTTCGATGAGCCCGGCGGGATGCTGGTGGAGGCGGGAATCCGTGGGGAGGGGGCGCTCGCCGATGACCACGGGAAGGGGCTGGTGCGGCAGAAGACCCCCAGCGGTGCGCGCGGTTAACGTGGGGTTGTCGGCAATCACGGTGCCGGTTCCGACAAGAATGGCGTCTGACTGGGAACGCTGGAGGTGAACGCGTTCGCGCGCCGCCGGGCCGGTTATCCACTGGCTGGTGCCGTCGGGCGCCGCGGCGCGGCCGTCCAAGCTGGATGCCCATTTTACGGTGAGGTAGGGGCGACCGTTGTGTACGGCGGTGAGCCACGGGTGGATGAACGACCGAACCTCATCGGCACACACCCCGCCCAACACTGAAACTCCGGCGGCACGAAGGCGCTCGCTACCGCCGCCGGAGGTGGCTCCGGGGTCGTCTATGGCATAGACGACCCGCCCGATGCCCGCGGCGATGAGCGCCTCCGAGCAGGGGCCGGTGCGGCCGGTGTGGTTGCACGGTTCGAGGGTGACAACCGCGGTGAGGCCAACCGCAGGGAGGGCAACCGCGGTCAAGCCCGCCGCCGAATCAAGTTTCGCCAAAGCATCGATTTCGGCGTGGGGGGTGCCGGCCCCGTGGTGCCAGCCTTCGGCAACGATCGTTCCCGATGAGTCGATGAGCACGCAGCCCACCTGAGGATTGCCGCCGGTTGCCGGTCCGTTGCCGGCGAGGACCAGTGCGCGACGCATCGCCACGAGTTCGGCGGGTGATGCCACCTCGTGTGCGCTGTTGCTGGCGTTCGCTGCCATATCCGGTTCCTGAGTCTTCGTGAAGATTGTTTTTAGAGAAGACGGACTCCGGGGGTGGTCAAAAAAGACCGGTGGCTCGGCACAGCCAAACCACTCGTGCATCCTCCTATCCGGACTGAGAGGTCGTGAGACCTCATTACCGTCGGTGCTGGAATTTCACCAGCTCAACCGTTTCGTTGGTCTCACCTGAACGCTGGACCTGAGCCCACCTTTCCGGCAAAACCCGCTAGCGGGTCGCGGACTATAACCGCCGGTTCGGACTTTCACCGACCCCGGAGCACGTATTAACTACAAGAGTCAAGTGTACTCACCGCACAGGGCTCGTGCCTATAGCCTGAGATTGTGACGCCGTGAGTCGGTCGAGGAGCAGATCATCACGGTGTTACCAGCAACCGCGTCCGCGCCAAACGAGGGACCCAGTAATGACCCAATACGTTATCGCCATCGATCAAGGCACGACAAGTTCGCGCGCCATCATCTTCGACAAAGCGGGGTCGATTCGCGCGACCGGCCAGCTTGATCACCAACAGATCTTCCCCAAGGCCGGCTGGGTCGAGCACGACCCGATGGAAATCTGGAACAACACTCGTGAGGCGATTGGCCAGGCTTTGTCGAAGGCGAACATCACCCGGCACGCGATCGAGGCCGTGGGAATCACCAATCAGCGTGAGACGGCGGTTGTCTGGAACAAGACCACCGGTCTCCCCGTCTACAACGCGATCGTCTGGCAGGACACCCGCACGCAGGGCATCGTTGATCGTCTGGCGGCCGACGGCGGAGNGGAGCGTTTCAAGCCCACGGTCGGGCTTCCTTTGGCAACCTATTTTTCTGGCACGAAGATTGTTTGGATTTTGGAGAACGTTGAGGGGGCGCGCGAAGCCGCCGAGGCGGGGGAGCTTCTTTTCGGAACCACGGACTCCTGGATTCTCTGGAACCTCACCGGGGGAGTCGATGGCGGAGTTCACGCCACGGATGTCACCAATGCCTCGCGAACACTCTTCATGGACCTGAAAACGCTGGAGTGGGATGACGCGATCCTCGAAGCCTTTGACGTTCCGAAGTCGATGTTGCCCGAGATTAAGTCGTCGTCCGAAATTTACGGTCACGCCCACGCCGACAGTTTGTTGCGCGAAGTGCCGATCGCGGGAATTCTCGGCGACCAGCAGGCGGCGACCTTTGGCCAAGCGGCGTTCGACAAGGGTGAGGCCAAGAACACCTACGGCACCGGCAACTTTCTCATCTTCAACACCGGCACCGACATCGTCCACTCCAAGAACGGCTTGCTGACCACGGTCGGCTACAAGCTGGGCGATGGCGAGACGCACTATGCGCTGGAGGGCTCAATTGCGGTGACCGGGTCGCTCGTGCAGTGGTTGCGCGACAACCTCGGCATGATCGGTTCGTCTGAGGAAGTTGAGGCTCTTGCGGCGAGCGTGGAGGACAACGGCGGGGCCTACTTTGTGCCCGCATTCTCCGGACTCTTTGCCCCCTACTGGCGCCCGGATGCCCGTGGAGCACTTCTCGGATTGACTCGCTACGTCAACAAGGGGCACATCGCTCGCGCTGCCCTCGAATCGATCGCTTTTCAGACCCGCGAGGTTTTGGATGCTGTCAACGCCGACTCGGGCGTGCCGCTGACCGAGCTCAAGGTTGACGGCGGGGCGACCGTCAACAACCTGCTGATGCAGTTCCAGGCCGACATGATCGACGTGCCAGTCATCCGTCCGGTCGTGGCGGAAACCACGGCGCTGGGGGCCGCGTATGCCGCTGGACTGGCGGTTGGCTTCTGGAGCGGACTCGACGAACTCCGCGCCAACTGGCAGGAGTCAGCGCGGTGGGAGCCCGCGATGGAGCAGGCCGAACGCGAGCGGTTGCTCCGCAGTTGGAAAAAAGCCGTCACCAAGACCCTCGACTGGGTCGATGAGGATGTGAACTAGTTGTAGGTTCTCGGGGAGCTTCGCTCGCACTTATGACCCCCTAACGGGGCTGAGGACTTTCGTCCTGACTTTACTTTCGGCCCCTATTTTTTGCTCCCTCCGGGGGTATGTTTCGCATATAAAAACATGCCCTTTGGAGGAGCTAATGCACGGATTGGCACTACTAGCAGCCGGTTCAGAGCCCGGTATTTATCTTGGTTGGGGGCCTTTCGTCATCCAACTGGGAAACTTCGTCGTTATCGTCGTGATGCTCGTACTTTTCGTGCTCGCGCTGGTGCTTCCCTTCACGAAGGGAAAAACCAGAAAATGACCACCACAACCACAACGACAACGTCAACTCCACCAGTTACCCCGCCGGTCGTGCCTCCCGTCAACAAAGCAGACGAGGAAGAGTTTTATACCTGGACGGGTAAGGCTCGAGGGTGGTTGCTCAAGAAACTTCCGCCGGAGAAACTGCTTCCCCAAGATCAGCCCAGCTACGTCGCATCCTGGATCTACGTGTTCGGGATGGGCGCCATCGCCGCCCTCGTGGTGATCATCGTTTCTGGAATCGTCTTGAGCTTCAACGGCCCACTCTGGTGGCACCAATCTTCCCTCGGCCACTTCGTCAACAGCACCCACCTGTGGAGCGTGGAACTCTTCTTCGTCTTCATGGTGGTGCACCTGTGGGGCAAGTACTGGATGACCGCGTGGCGCGGCGGGCGAATCCTCACCTGGATCACCGGGGTGGTGGCCTTCGCTGTCTCCATCGTTGCTGGCTTTACCGGTTACCTACTGCAAACCAACTTCGCTTCCCAGTGGATCGCCTTCGAGGGTAAAGACGCGCTGAACGCTGCCGGCATCGGCGCGTGGTTCAACGTCGCCAACCTCGGCCAGATCTTCATGTGGCACATCGTGTTGTTGCCGCTGGCGGTTGGTGTCGTCGTCGCACTGCACGTCGTCTTGGTGCGCATGCACGGGGTTGTTTCCCCGGCGGATGCCACGATGACCGACTCGCAACTGCGTGATGCCCCGGCGCTCGATGCCGCAGCAGGAAAGGGGAACTGAGATGGCTAAGAAGGTGCTGAGCGAGAGCGAGCAGATCGCCCGTCGCCCATGGAAAGGTTCGCTGCGCGAATACGACCTGTTCAAAGAGGGAACCATTGCGGTGATCATTGTCACCGCTCTGACGCTGGTGCTTGCCGGGGTGATCGGTTCGCCCGATGAACCGTCAATAACCCTCCAATCGTGGGCGAAAGCTCAACCGAACGATTTTGTTGCCACCGCCACTACCGAACTGGCGGGCACCAGCGAGACCGCTGGCTACGGACCGCCCTACAACAACACGCAGGGTGCGACCCAGACGGTTGGACCGCTAGACCTGCAAAGTCTGTCGGGGGTTCGCATTCCGATTGATACCGCCAAAGATCTGGTCATTACGCCCCTGAGCACCATGCCGTCGGTTCCGAGCGGAGTCAGCGAGTGGAACGGTGCGAGTGCGGCCGATCAGACCGCGTGGGCAACCGCCTACTCGGATGCTCTGGCCGCAGCCCCGAACAACGACCCAGCGCAGGTTGCCACGGGGGAGTATGGTCCGGTGCCCGGAATCACCCACGCACTGCTGGGCATGGCAGCCTCGGGCGCTCTGGACGGTGTCCTGCAGGCGAAAGACTCGTTCTACAATCTCGACTACACGCCGACAATCCTTCTTCTGGGTGACGGTGCGTACTTCGGCGATCTAGCGACCGCTCAGCACCTCACCGGTGACCAGTGGGGAATGATGAACGAAACCGGTAACTACCCCGGCCAGTCCTGGCTCTGGTTGTTCTCGCTGTTTTACCAAATTGAGCCATTCAAGTCGGCAGGCAATGCAGACCTGCTGGTGGTGGGGGTCATGGGCGTCTTGACACTCCTGCTGGCACTCGTGCCGTTCATCCCGGGGCTCCGAACCATTCCACGCTGGATTCCTCTTCAGCGTCTGGTTTGGAAGGACTACTACAAGAAGCGCTAGCGCGAGCTAACGGTGAACGTTATCGCCGAGGCAGAAACCCGATGCGGTCGTAGACACGTGCAAGGGTCGCCTCGGCGATGATGTTTGCCCGCTCGGCGTTGCCCGCGAGGACTCGGTCGAGTTCGGCCGGGTCAGCCAGCAGGTCGAGCGCTCGGCTGCGAATCGGTTCGAAGACGGAGACCACGGCATCGGCGACATCCTTCTTCAGGTCACCGTAGCCTTTGCCCTGAAAGTCGTCGACGAGCGACTGGATGCTGGCGCCGGAGACGACCGAGAGAATCGACAGAAGGTTTGAGACACCGGGTTTTCCCGCCGGATCGTAGGCTATCGTTCGGTCGTCATCGGTGACGGCAGACTTGAACTTTTTCGCTGTTTTGGCTGGTTCATCCAGCAGCCAGATGATGCCGGCGGGGCTCTCGCCCGATTTCGACATCTTCGAGGCCGGGTTCTGGAGGTCGTAAACCTTGGCGGTCTCTTTCAGGATTTGCACCTCGGGAACGACGAGGGTCGCTCCGAAGCGGGCGTTGAACCGACCGGCCAGATCCCGGGTCAGCTCAATGTGCTGTCGCTGGTCTTCACCCACCGGCACGACGTCGGCGTCATAGAGCAGGATGTCCGCAGCTTGCAGCACCGGGTAGGTGAACAAACCCACCGAGGCGGTATCCGAACCCTGCTTCTGGGACTTGTCTTTGAACTGGGTCATGCGGCTCGCCTCACCGAACCCGGNGATGGTGTTGAGCACCCACGCGAGTTGTGCGTGGGCGGGAACGTGCGACTGCACGAACAGGGTTGACATTGTGGGGTCGATGCCGGCGGCAATGTACTGGGCGGCAGTGCGCCTGGTCTGTGCCCGCAGTGCTGCCGGATCTTGCGGCACCGTTATGGCGTGCATGTCAACGACGCAGAACACGGCATCGTGCGTCTGTTGCATGTCCTTCCACTGCATTAGGGCGCCGATGTAGTTGCCGATGTGGAGAGATTCGGCCGACGGCTGCATGCCAGAGAAAAGGCGGGGAAGGGNGGTCATGAGGTCAGTCTTTCAGATTGCATTGGTGTCAACGGCTTGGTCAAGGTCGTAGTCGACGACGACGGGGGCGTGGTCACTCCAGCGCTGATCCCACGCGGCGGCGCGATCGACGGCGTAGTTGACAACGGTCGCGGCGAGGGCGGGGGTCGCCAGCTGGTAGTCGATACGCCAACCAGTGTTGGTGTCGAAGGCTTGGCCTCGCTGGGACCACCAGGTGTAGGGCCCCTCGACTTCGCCCGCGAAGCGGCGACCGACATCCNCCCAGCCGAGCCCGACTCCGGTGCTCCCGTCGACGCATTCGATGGCTTCACCGGCCGGCGCCAGAAAGCGGTCAAAGTAGGCACGCTCTTCGAGGAGGAACCCAGCGTTCTTGCGGTTGCCTTTCCAATTCTTGATGTCGAGCTCGCGGTGCCCCACATTCAGGTCGCCGACGACCAGCGCGAGCGGGCTGTGGGCAGCGAGTTCGGGAAGGCGCACCGCCATCGCGTCAAGGAACTTGTACTTCTCCACCTGCTTGGGGGTGTCAACTACTCCGGAGTGCACGTACGTGCTCACCACCGTGATGGTCTTTTCGCCGACTCGGTAGTCGGCTTCAAGCCAACGACCGGCACTGTCGAAATCATCTGCCCCCATGGCGACACGGTGGGCCGTCGAACTCCCCGCCTGCGACGACCGACGAGAGGCCAACGCCACTCCGGCCCGCCCCTTGGCGGTGGCGGCATCGTGCAGGATCTCCCACTCGTCACCCAGCAAACCCTCGAGATCTTCGGTGGAGGCGCGCACTTCCTGCAGCGCGAGGATGTCAACATCGCGGCCAGCCAGCCATTCGCCCATTCCTTTGCGGAAGGCGGCGCGCACGCCGTTGACGTTGACCGAGGCGATGCGAAGCGGTTGGGGCATGACGTCGATTCTAGCGGCGGCGGGCTTGGCGCTTCCCGTTCAGCGATTCAGCAGCCGCTGCAACCAACCCTTTTTTGCTTCACTCCGTTCGAGTGCTATTTCGGCAATGATCTCCGCCCGAAGAGCCTCATCTCGAGCGTGCTGGGCTGCCAGCGCGGCGGTGTGGGCGCGCGGGTCCGCAGGGATGTCGCGATCGGCCATCCCGACCGCGATCCAGCTGGCCGCCAGAACAATGACCTGGGAGACGAAATAGAACCAGACCAAGATTCCAATGATTGCGGCGAAAGACGCCAACAGTGGGTTGCGTGCCGCGCCGCCGATCAACGTCGAACCGGCAACCTTCAGAATGCCGAGAGCGATGGCGGCGAGCATTGAACCCGTGAGAAGGGCCCGCCAAGGGATCGTGACTCCGGAGGCGACCCGATAAAACATCCCCAAAACCACAACATCGAACACGAACGCGATGCTGAGTCCGAGGATGCCGGCCAGGACGGTTTCTCCAGCCGAGGCATCCGGGACGCCGATCAGCCCGAAAAGCCACGACAGAGCGGCGGTGCTCGCCACCGAAATAACCGTTGACAGGATGAGGGCAAGGCCGAAGGTCAACGAGAGCCCGAGATCGCGAAGTTTGAGCAAGAAAAAGTTTGCCGGATGGGGGCCGAGCAGGAACATCGCGCGCACCGCGTCTCTCCCAGAGCCGAGCCAACCCACCGCGGTCAGGATCAAACCGATCAGGGCGACGGCACCAGTCCAGCCGAGAACACTTGCCGAGAGGAGATCATCGCGGCTGATGACGCCAGAGACGCTGTCGTTTCCGACAAGCCCCGGAACGGTGGAATTCAGGGCAGCGAACAGGGTGCTCTGGAGCGCAACGTTTGATCGAATGAACAGTCCGGCGATCGAAAAACCAACCCAAATCGCCGCAAAGACAGCGAAAACTGCCTGATAGGCGAGGCCGGCGGCCAGCAGCGGACCACGCTGTTCGGTGTAGCGGCTGATCACTCGTAGCGGCTTCGTCTGGAGAACGACGGCGCTGATTCTCGCAAACCAGCGAGGTGGCGCCTCGGGCGTGATCTCGTCGTCAGAGCCGGCCGTGTGCATCATTCAACAATAGGAGCTAGGTAGGCTGAAGTGAGTCATCCTTTATAGAGAGAGCTTGAAATGCAATTGCACGGTGTTGGTGTTGGCCGCGGAGTTGCCGTAGGAATCATTCTGCGAGTGCCCGATCCTCTCCCCGAACCAGCGGTGGCGTCCCACTCCGGCGATGCTGTTGCTGAGTTTGCCGCCGTCGAGGTATCGTTCGCCGCTGTTGCCGCTGACCTGTTGGCGCGCGGTGCGGCTGCCGGGGGCGAAGCCCAGGAAGTGCTCGAGGCCGCGGCCATGATGGCGGGGGATCCGAGCCTCGCCGACGATGTCAAGCTTCGCATCGAGGGTGGTTCTACGGGGGAGCGGGCTGTCTTCGAAGCTTTCGGCGCATTTCAAACCCTGCTGATTGACATGGGGGGTTACATGGCTGAGCGCGCTTCCGATCTCGCCGACGTCTCCCAGCGCATCATCGCTCACCTGCGCGGTGTTGCGGCTCCCGGCGTTCCCATCAGCGACGTACCTTTCATCCTGGTGGCCCCCGACCTGGCCCCCGCAGACACAGCGCTCCTCGACCTCAGCAAAGTACTGGGCCTGATCACGCGCGACGGTGGCCCCACAAGCCACACGGCGATCCTCGCGCGCTCCAAATCGATTCCGGCGATTGTCGGGGTCGTGGGCGCCCTTGACCTTGTCGATGGAACCGTGATCATTGCGGATGCTGCGGCCGGCACAATCCTGATCGCCCCGAGCGACGCCGCAATCGCCGAGGCGGAGGCTCGCATCACCGAGCGGGCCGCGGCACTCGCCGCTCCGATCACCGACGGAGCCCTTGCTGACGGCACGCTCATCCCGCTGCTGGCCAACCTCGGGTCGCCCAAGGAAGCTGCTGCGGCCGTCGAGCTTGGAGCGGAAGGTGTTGGCCTCTTCCGCACCGAGTTCTTGTTTCTCGATGCTAAGACCGCCCCCACGGTTGAGGATCAGCAGGCGCAGTACACCGAGTTGCTCTCCCACTTTGCGGGCAAGAAGGTTGTGGTGCGGGCGCTCGATGCTGGAGCTGATAAGCCGCTGGCGTTTCTCAACAACGCTCACGAAGAGAATCCCGCGCTGGGGCTTCGCGGTTTGCGTGCCCTGCGCGCCAGTGAGCAGATTCTTCGAGATCAGCTCACCGCGTTAGTGAACGCGCAAAACGCCACCGAGGCAGACCTCTGGGTGATGGCACCGATGGTGTCGGATGCCGAAGAGGCCGCCTATTTCGTGACCCTCGGCAAAGAACTCGGGCTGAAAACTGTCGGAGTGATGGCGGAAGTTCCTTCGCTCGCCGTTCTCGCCGACCAGGTCGTCGAACTGAGCGACTTTGTGAGCATCGGCACCAACGATCTGACCCAGTACACGCTGGCCGCAGACCGAATGCTGGGCTCGGTCGCCAGCTATCAGGATCCGTGGCATCCGGCCGTTCTGCGCCTCGTCAAGATGCTGGGCGATGCGGGGACCGCCGCCGGTAAGCCGGTCGGGATTTGTGGTGAAGCTGCCGCTGATCCGCAACTAGCGGTTGTGCTCGTTGGCTTGGGGGCGACAACGCTCTCCATGACTCCGGCGGCGCTCGCCGATGTGCGGGCGGCGCTGGCCGAGGTCACGATGGAACAAGCAGTGGCGAAAGCCAAAGCTGCATTGGCCGCTCACACCGCTGCGGCGGCACGAAACGCGGCCGCCGCAACCTAAATTCTTACGCTTTTCCTCGCATGATGGCCTGCTTGACTTCGGCAATTGCCTGGGTCACCTGAATGCCGCGGGGGCAGGCCTCGGAGCAGTTGAAGGTGGTGCGGCAACGCCAGACACCTTCTTTGTCGTTGAGGATGTCGAGGCGAACCTGGGCACCTTCGTCTCGGGAGTCGAAGATGAAGCGGTGTGCGTTGACGATTGCTGCTGGGCCGAAGTACTGGCCATCCGTCCAGAAAACGGGGCAGCTTGAGGTGCACGCTGCACACAGGATGCACTTCGTCGTGTCGTCGAAACGTGCGCGCTCGACGGGGCTCTGCTTGCGCTCTTTGCCGTCCTTGGGAACGCTGTTGGTCATCAGGAACGGGTTGATCTGACGGTACGACTCGAAGAAGGGCTCCATGTTGACGATGAGGTCTTTTTCGAGTGGCAAGCCCTTGATAGCTTCGACGTAGATCGGCTTGGTGATGTCCAAGTCTTTGATCAGGGTCTTGCAAGCGAGGCGGTTGCGACCGTTGATTCGCATGGCATCGGAACCGCAGACACCGTGCGCGCAGGAGCGACGGAAGGTGAGCGAACCGTCTTGCTCCCACTTGATCTTGTGCAGCGCATCGAGCACGCGGTCGGTTCCGTACACCTCAACGTCGAAGTTCTCCCAGTGCGGCTCTTCGTCCACATCGGGGTTGAAGCGCCTGATGATCAGGGTCGCGGTGAACGACGGAATCTCGGCGGGTGCCGCAGCTTTGTTGTCGAGTACTGCTGTGCTCATGAGTTCGCGTCCTTCACTAGTACTTACGTTCCATCGGCGGGTAGTTGGTGACGACGACGGGCTTCCAGTCGAGCTTGATGTGGTCGCCAGCGTCGGCGGAGAGGGCATCTCCAGTGAGGTACGCCATGGTGTGCACCATCAGGTTCTCATCGTCGCGGTTCGGGAAGTCCTCGCGCATGTGGGCTCCGCGGCTTTCCTTGCGGTTGCGCGCAGAGTAGACAACGACTTCGGCGAGGTCGAGCAGGAAGCCCAACTCGACGGCCTCGAGGAGGTCGGTGTTGAAGCGCTTGCCCTTGTCCTGCACCGCGATGTTCTTGTAGCGCTCGCGGAGACCGTGGATGACGTCGGTCACCTCTTTGAGGCTCTCCTCGGTGCGGAACACCTGAGCGTTGCGGTCCATAGACTCCTGCAGCTCGCGGCGAATAACCGCGATGCGCTCGGTGCCGGTGGAGGTGCCGAGCGATGCCAGAAGTTCGATGATCGCGCCGGCGGGGTTTTCGGGCAGCGGGGTGAACTCCGCCGTCTTGACGTACTCGACGGCATTCTTGCCGGCGCGCTTGCCGAAGACGTTGATGTCAAGCAGCGAGTTGGTGCCCAAGCGGTTGGAGCCGTGAACACTGACGCAGGCGCACTCGCCGGCGGCGTAGAGTCCGGGAACAACCGTTGTGTTGTCGCGCAAAACCTCGGCCAGCACGTTGGTCGGGATACCGCCCATCGCGTAGTGGGCGGTGGGGAGAACGGGCACCGGGTCGGTGTACGGCTCGACACCGAGGTAGGTGCGAGCGAACTCGGTGATGTCCGGCAACTTGGCATCGATGACGGCGGGCTCGAGGTGAGTAATGTCGAGGAAGACGTAATCCTTGTTTGGTCCGCCACCTCGGCCTTCACGAATCTCGGTGGCCATACAGCGCGCAATAATGTCGCGAGGTGCCAAGTCTTTGATGGTGGGCGCGTAGCGCTCCATGAAGCGCTCACCCTCGGCGTTGCGCAGGATTGCNCCTTCACCGCGAGCAGCTTCAGACAGCAGGATGCCGAGGCCAGCGAGGCCGGTCGGGTGGAACTGGAAGAACTCCATGTCCTCGAGCGGCAGGCCCTTGCGCCAGATGATTCCGACGCCGTCACCGGTGAGGGTGTGAGCGTTGGAAGTGGTCTTGTAGATCTTGCCGAAGCCACCGGTGGCGAAGATGATCGCCTTGCCCTGGAAGACGTGGATGACGCCGGTCGAAAGCTCGTAGGCGACAACACCACTGGGCTGCTCGACGCCGTCGACCTTAGTCATGACCAAGTCGAGCACGTAGTACTCGTTGAAGAAATTGATGCCGAGTTTGACGCAGTTTTGGAACAGGGTCTGCAAGATCATGTGGCCGGTACGGTCGGCTGCGTAGCACGAGCGACGAACGGGTGCCTTGCCGTGATCTGCGGTGTGGCCACCGAAGCGACGCTGGTCGATCTTCCCGTCGGGGGTGCGGTTGAACGGCAGTCCCATGTTCTCGAGGTCAATGATCGCGTCGATGGCTTCTTTGGCGAGGATCTCGGCAGCGTCTTGGTCGACGAGGTAGTCGCCACCCTTGACGGTGTCAAAAGTGTGCCATTCCCAGTTGTCTTCTTCGACGTTGGCCAGCGCTGCGGCCATGCCGCCCTGAGCGGCACCGGTGTGGGAGCGCGTCGGGTAGAGCTTGGAGATAACCGCGGTGTTGGCGTGCGGACCGGCTTCAATTGCCGCTCGCATGCCGGCACCACCGGCACCCACGATGACGATGTCGTGCTGGTGGTAGTGGACACCATCGATGATGGCGCCGTCTTCGATCTCGGTCGTGCCGAGCGCGATCCCCATTAGAGGACAGCCTTACAGAAGGAAGGCAACAGCGACGGCAGGGCGTTGGTGGGGCAGGGGTCAAGGGTGTAGATCACGAGGGTTCCCAAAATCAAGAGCACGACGGTCGAAGCCGCGATGCTGCCAAGCAGAATTCGACGCACGACGGGCTGGTTGGCGTAGTCGTTGACGAGGGTGCGCATGCCGTTCGCGCCATGGATGAGCGCGAGCCAGAGCAGCAGAGTGTCCCAGACGATCCAGAACGGGTCTGCCAGCTTGCCGGCGACGAACGCGAAGTCGATGGCCTTGACGCCTTCACCAGCGAAGAGGTTCACGAAGAGGTGGCCGAAGATAAGCACGAGCAGCACAACACCGCTGACGCGCATGTAGATCCAGCCCCATTTTTCCCAGTTGATGCCGCGACGCGGTTTGTCGCTCCCGCTTCGCGGTGCTGCGATTCCGGACATTCCTAGCCTCCAAACACGTGCATGAGCTGGCGGGGTACAAATCCTGCAAGCAGGACGAGCCAGAGGGCGATCACAATGTAGAACATGAGCTTCTGGTGCTTGGTTCCCCAGCCCCAGAAGTCGATGAGGATGATGCGCAGGCCGTTGAGAGCGTGCAGGCCAATGGCGGCAACCAGGCCGATCTCACCGAGTCCCATGATGGGCGTCTTATAGGTGTTGATCACCGCGTTGTAGGCCTCGGGGCTCAAGCGCACGAGAGACGTGTCGAGAATGTGCACCAGAAGGAAGAAGTAGATGGCCACACCGGTGATGCGGTGCAAGACCCACGACCACATGCCTTCACGGCCACGGTAGAGCGTTCCGACTGGCCGTTTTGGCGGCTCGATTCGGGGATCCCGTTTCTTTGCGGCAGTTTTTCTTGCCGTGTCACGTGCCACGAGTGGCCTCCTTGCGGATGTATCTGACCGGCGCTAACCGGCAGCTGGCTGTTCCGTCATTGAACACCGCCCATTCTATTCTCCGGCTAACAGACGATTCGTCACTCTGGGGACATTTAGCTCGTTTTCAAGATACTTTTTTTCGAGAAACGACACTCGACCTATGGTTATCTCATGAGCGAGCGAAATAAGAGCATGGACCGGTTCTACGCGGTTATCCCCGCTGGCGGGATTGGTTCGCGCTTGTGGCCGCTATCGCGAGCGGACGCCCCCAAGTTTCTTCACGACCTGACCGGTTCGGGCAACACGTTGCTGCGAGATACCTGGGATCGACTCGAAGCCATCGCCACGCCGCAACGGATCATGGTGGTCACCGGGCACACGCATCTTGCCGCTGTGCGTCGCGAACTGCCCGAGCTTGCCGAATCGAACATTGTGCTTGAGCGCGAACCGAAGGATTCAAGCGCGGCTATCGGTCTTGCCGCTGCAATTCTTCTGGTGCGAGAACCGGATGTCATCATCGGTTCGTTTGCCGCGGACCACGTTATCGCCGACACGAGGGGGTTCACTCGCGCCGTGAATCAGGCGGTGGTGGCTGCCGATGCTGGTTACATCGCGACGATTGGTATTACGCCCACCGAGCCCGCCATGGGGTTTGGCTACATTCACTGCGGTGAGAAGTTGAACATTGAGGGTGCACCGTCGGCGGTGAAGGTTGATTCCTTTGTCGAGAAGCCGACGATGGCTGTCGCTCGCGGCTATCTCGAGGATGGCAACTACCTCTGGAACGGTGGGATGTTCATTTCGCGGGCCGATGTTCTGCTGGAGGAGTTGGGCAAGTCGCGACCGGAGCTTCTGGCCGGGTTGATGGAGCTCGCTCACGCCTGGGATACGCCGGCGCGGGAGGAAGTGATCGACCGAGTGTGGCCACGCCTGGAGCGAATAGCGATTGATTACACGGTTGCCGAGCCGGCAGCGCAGGCCGGGCGACTGGCGGTTATTCCCGGTGACTTTGATTGGGACGACGTGGGAGATTTTGCGTCGATTGCGAAAATCCATTCGAACGGTCGAAAAAAGGACTTGGCCATCCTGGGGGAGAACGCGCGGGTTCTCGCCGATTCCTCCAGCGGCATTGTGATCAGTCAGACGGGGCGCCTCATTTCTCTGATCGGCGTGACCGACATCGTGGTGGTTGATACTCCGGATGCCCTCCTTGTGACGACGACGGCCCACGCGCAGAGGGTCAAGGTCGTTGTTGACGCCTTGAAACTCTCGGGGCACAACGACGTGTTGTAACCCTCCCCCCCCTATCAGCTAACGTGTGTTGCATGTCTCTGACCTCTGCTTTTCGTGCCTCCGCAGTCATCGCCGCTGCAATTCTCGTGCTCGCCGGTTGCGCCGCACCACCGGTAAAGAACTCCAACAACGCGGTCTCGAACTTCTGCGCCCGGATGGTGACGAACTCGGGTGGACTCAATGACCGATCTTTCAACGACGCCAGCTGGAAGGGTCTGCAGGAGGCGGGCAGCAAGTACAAGATCGGAACTGACGTTCTCGTTTCCAACTCGGAGGTCGATCTCGTTCCTAACGTTCAGCAGGCTGTCGACACCGGTTGCGGGTTCGTGTTGACGGTGGGGTGGGAGTTGACGGCGGCGACCACGGATGCGGCTGCCGCGAATCCGAACGTTGATTTCGCGATTGTCGACGACGTTGTTGATGCTCCCAACGTCAAGCCGATCGTTTTCGATACGGCTCAGGCCGCTTTTCTGGCTGGCTATCTTGCCGCTGGGGTAACCAAGACCGGGAAGGTCGCTACCTTCGGTGGTGGCAATCAGCCGCCGGTAACTCTCTTCATGGATGGTTTTGTCGATGGGGTCTCTCACTACAACGAGGTTCACGGGAGCTCGGTGGAGGTCATTGGCTGGGACAAGGCCAAGCAGGATGGCGTCTTTACCGGCGACTTCGAGGACATCAATAAGGGACTGACGGTGACGCAAGGTCTCATCGCTCAGGGCGCGGACGTTATTCTTCCGGTCGCTGGTCAAGTTGGCGAGGGGGCTGCGCGTGCCGCTCTGGACGCCGGCAATGTGTCGATCATCTGGGTCGACTCGGATGGCTACGACACCCTTGCCGCCGAATACCGCCCGATTCTTCTGACGTCGGTGCTCAAGAACACCGGGAGCGCTGTGGTCGAGATTGTGAAGTCGAGCATGGATGGCACTTTTACGAATTCTCCGTATGTGGGAACCCTTAAAAACGCTGGCGTGGAAATTGCTCCGTACCACGACAAATCAAGTGCGGTCAGCGCGAAGTTGGGTGCCGAAATTGACCAGTTGCGGGCCGACATCATCGCTGGAACGGTTACCGTTTCAAGCCCGAGCACCCCTAAATAAGCGAATCAATTTCAGCAGACGAGAATTATTTATAACCATTCGGCTACGAGTGCCTATTGGCACTCGTAGCCGACCTTAAGATTCGGTAGCGTATACGCACTGAGTCCCGGCACTCCATGCTGGGCAGCATCTTGGAGGATACCTTGAGCATCACACCACGTAGCCGCTTCATCAGCGGTATCGCACTCCTCGGAACGAGTGTCCTCGTTCTCGCCGGCTGTGCAGCAGCACCCGCCACCACCACCGCAACGGCCAAAAGCAGCTATGTTCCCTGCATGGTTTCTGACGCCGGTGGATTTGACGATCATTCCTTCAACCAGCTCGGCTTTGAAGGCTTGAAAGAAGCATCCGCGAAGATTGGCGCCACGCCGATCACCGTTCAGTCGGCATCTGAGACTGACTTCGCCCCGAACATCAACAGCCTCGTCGCTCAGGGCTGCAACCTCATCGTGACCGTTGGTTTCGCGCTCTCCGCAGCGACCCTCACCGCAGCAGCAGCAAACCCGGACATCAACTTCGCCATCATCGATGACGGTGCAGACGCCAACTTCGATGGCAAGCCCGACCTCCCCAACGTCAAGCCGATCCTCTTCAACACGGCTCAGGCTGCCTTCCTCGTCGGCTACGCAGCAGCGAGCTACACGAAGAGCGGCACCGTCGCCACCTGGGGCGGCCAGAACTACCCGACCGTCACCATCTTCATGGACGGCTTCGCTCAGGGTGTTGCTTACTACAACAGCCAGAAGGGTGCCACCGTCAAGGTCCTCGGTTACGACACCGCTAGCCCAACGACCGCAACCTTCACGGGTGGTTTCGAAGCTAACGACGTTGCCAAGAGCACCGCAACCAACTTCATCGACCAGGGCGCAGACGTACTGCTTCCCGTTGGTGGCCCCATCTACCAGAGCGCGGTTGCTGCAATTACCGACTCCGGCAAGGACATCGCCCTCCTCGGCGTAGACGCTGACCTCTTCGTCACTGACCCCAGCACCGAGCCGATCATCCTCACCTCCATCCTCAAGGGCATCAAGTCAGCAACGGAGGCCGTTGTTTCTGACGCTGCCGCCGGAAACTACTCCAACACCGCCTACGTAGGAACGCTCGACAACAACGGAGTCGGCTACGCGCCGTTCCACAACTTCGAGTCCAAAGTAGCCAAGACCCTTCAGGGTGAGTTGGACGCAATCAAGGCCGGCATCATTGACGGCAGTATCAAGGTCAAGTCGTACCTCGGCTAACTCTGAGTAAGTAGGATCCCTATCGGGGAGACCAGCCAGCGCTGGTCTCCCCGATTTTCTTAGGGCAGCGGTTCAGCAATACATTCTCACCAACGGGTGCGGCGTGGTGCGCTCTCGAATACCGTGTTTTAGTCGACGATGACTCGCATTAGATTGGATGACATGAAGCTTCAACTTCGCGGTATCACCAAGCGTTTCGGTTCGCTGGTCGCCAACGACCACATAGACCTCACAGTCGAGCCGGGCGAGATCCATGCCCTCCTCGGCGAAAATGGAGCGGGCAAGTCGACGCTCATGAACGTGCTCTACGGGCTCTATCAAGCCGACGAAGGGGAGATCCTCCTCGACGACGTTGTGCAACATTTTGCTGGCCCCGGCGATGCGATGGCCGCCGGCATCGGCATGGTCCACCAACACTTCATGCTCATCCCCGTCTTCACCGTCGCTGAAAACGTCATGCTCGGGCACGAAGATACAAAATTTGGTGGGCGCCTAGACCTCGCCGGTGCGCGCGAGAAGGTCCGCGAAATTTCGGAGAAGTTCGGTTTCGACGTCGATCCTGACGCTCTCGTCGACGATCTCCCCGTCGGTGTTCAGCAGCGGGTCGAGATCATCAAAGCCCTCTCGCGTGACGCCAAAGTGCTTGTTTTCGACGAACCAACAGCCGTACTCACCCCGCAAGAAACCGACGAGCTGATGATCATCATGCGCCAGCTCAAAGAGTCGGGGACCTCCATCGTTTTCATTACCCACAAACTGCGGGAAGTTCGCGAAGTCGCTGACCGCATCACCGTGATCCGGCTCGGAAAGGTTGTTGGTGAGGCATCGCCCACCGCGACCAACGAAGAGCTTGCCTCGCTCATGGTGGGTCGCGCTGTCGACCTCGTCATAGACAAGAGTGCAGCGCATCCCGGTGCAGCAGTGTTCGTTGTCGAAAACCTCTCCGTCATCGATCACCGCAATCAGCTCGTTGTCAACAACGTCAGTTTTGATGTCCACGCTGGCGAAGTTCTCGCCATCGCCGGGGTTCAAGGAAACGGTCAAACTGAGCTCACCGAAGCAATCGTTGGGTTGCAGGCGAAAGTCACCGGCAGCATCNCCCTCGACGGCAAGTCACTCCGTGGGCTCTCAGTGCGCAAAACCCTCGACAGCGGCGTGGGCTTCGTTCCCGAAGACCGCACCGAAGACGGACTCGTCGCCTCCTTCACCATCGCCGAAAACCTGATGCTCGACCGCGCCCACAAAGCGCCGTTCATGAAGTACGGAATGCTCCAGCTCGGGTACCTTGCAGAATTTGCGGAACAAAAGCTCGACGAATTTGATATTCGAGCTCAAGGAATTACCTCCACGGCCAGCCAGCTTTCCGGCGGAAACCAGCAAAAAGTTGTGCTCGCTCGCGAACTCAGCCGTGACCTGCGATTGCTGGTAGCAGCGCAACCGACTCGAGGCCTCGACGTGGGCTCGATCGAGTTTGTGCACGGCCGAATCATCGCCGCGAGGGATGCCGGAGTGCCGGTCATCGTCGTGTCGACCGAGTTGGATGAAGTCACCGCCCTCGCCGATCGCATCGCGGTGATGTACAGAGGAACAATTGTGGGCATCGTTCCCGGGGACACCCCCAGAGCGGTCCTTGGACTAATGATGGCTGGGGAAACCCCGGCCGCGGCAGGAGCGGCAGCATGACCGAGACGACCACTTCGGCCACCGAGAGTGCCGAAACCACGCGCTGGCAACAAGCCCTGAAAGACATCGTTGGGGGCAGCGCAATGATCTCCTTCCTTGCCGTGGTGCTCGCCCTTGTCGTCTGTGGCATCCTGATCGCGGTCACCGATAAAGACGTCCAGACGGCGAGTGGCTACTTCTTCTCGCGCCCTCTTGACACCCTCGCGGCGGCCTGGAACTCTGCCGCAGGTGCCTACAGCGCGCTGTTCCAAGGGGCGATCTACAACTTCCAGCGACCGGGGTTTGCCAACGGCATCCGCCCGTTCACCGAAACCCTCACCTTTGCGACTCCGCTGATCGTTGCCGGACTCGGGGTGGCCGTTGGTTTCCGCGCTGGCATGTTCAACATTGGTGGTCGCGGGCAGATGCTCGTAGCCGCGGGCGCCGCCGGCTACGTGGGCTTCGCCTGGGACCTTCCCTTCGGCATCCACCTGATCGTCGCGATTATCGCCGGAATGCTCGCGGGAGCGATCTGGGGCGGCCTCGTGGGGCTCCTGAAGGCTCGCACCGGGGCCCACGAAGTGATCGTGACGATCATGCTCAACTACGTGGGGTTCTACCTGATCTCCTTCCTGCTTCGCACCCCCGGGGCGCTCCAAGCACCGGGCTCAACGAATCCGAAATCGGCGGCAATGCTCGACACCGCCATTTTCCCCGCACTATTTGGTCCGGGGTACAACCTCCACCTCGGGTTCATTTTTGCCATCATCGCGACCGCGTGGGTGTGGTACCTGATGAACCGCTCCAACCTCGGCTTTGAGTTTCGCGCTGTCGGCGAGAACCCTCACGCCGCACGGGTTGCCGGAATCAACGTGAAATCGATCTACATTTGGGCGATGGTCATCTCCGGCGCCCTCGTCGGTTTCGCCGGTGTCGCGCAAGTTCTCGGCACGGTTACCTCCGGCTTTACCTCGGGCATCGACGCAGGAATCGGTTTCGATGCCATCACGGTCGCGTTGCTAGGACGTTCACGGCCAGTCGGAGTGTTCTTCGCTGGAATTCTTTTCGGGGCGCTCAAAGCTGGTGGCTACACAATGCAGGCAGCGCAGGGTGTTCCGATCGACATCGTGCTCGTCGTGCAATCCCTCATCGTTCTTTTCATTGCAGCACCCCCACTGGTTCGGGCGATTTTCCGCCTGCCCGTTCCCGGAGTTGAAGCCATAACCAGAGCTGCAAAGCTCACCGGCAAGAAGGCAGTGGTGACCAAGTGAGCGTCGTAAACCCCTCAGCAGCGAGCACCGCGGGCGTTTCAGGTACCTCGGGCATCTCAGGCACCTCAGGCACCTCAGGCACCTCGGGTACACCGGCAGCAACGGGCGCTTCGGCTCCCGTGAAACTCGAGACCGCCGTCGTGCGCAATTGGAAAGCACCGATAGCGCTGGCCATTTTTTCGGTGATTGCGCTGGTGCTTTTCGTTGCGCTGGGGCGCCAAGGGATCACCACCTTCAAGCTCTCAACCGACACGGATGTCATCCAGCTCCCGGTGATCCTCGCCAACGTCGCCGTGGTGTGCACTGTTGCGACGGTGCTGTTGTTCGCCATCACCGCGTGGTCAGCGACCATGTCGTATCGCGCCATAAAGACACCGCTCTGGCTGATCAGCCTGTTCGCGGTGCTGTTCCTCATCGCCTTCCTCACCTGGGCGGCCGCGGATGAGCTTCTTCCGATTCCCGGACTCCTGGTCGGAACCGTCGGGCTGAGCGCTCCGCTCATCTTCGGTGCTCTCGGCGGAGTTATCTCTGAACGTGTCGGCGTTGTCAACGTCGCCATCGAGGGGCAACTCCTCGCGGGAGCTTTCGTCTCCGCCGTGGTCGCTTCCATCACCAAACAACCCTTCCTTGGGCTCGCTGCCGCGATGGTGGCCGGAATGTTGGTGGCCTTCGTGCTGGCAGCATTCTCGATCAAATACCTCGTCGATCAAGTCATCGTAGGTGTGGTGCTCAACGTCTTCGTGCTCGGAGTGACCAGCTTCCTGTTCTCGACGCTGCTCAGCCCGAACGCTGCCCTCCTGAACTCCCCACCGCGATTTGAACGAATTCCGATCCCGATCTTGGGCGAGATCCCCATCCTCGGCCCGGTGCTCTTTCGCCAGACGATCATCATCTACATCATGTACATCGCGGTCGCGGCGGTCTGGTTTGCGCTCTTCAAAACTCGCTGGGGGCTTCGCCTCCGCTCCGTGGGAGAGCACCCCCAGGCGGCAGATACGGTCGGCATCAACGTCAATCGCACGCGTTTCTGGAACGTCTCGCTCGCTGGCGCGATTGCCGGTTTTGGGGGCGCGTTCTTCACCCTGAGTTCGGTGGGCGCTTTCAATAAAGACATGACGGCGGGAGCCGGATTCATCGCGCTCGCTGCGGTGATCTTCGGCCGGTGGAATCCGATTCGGGCAACATTGGCAGCGCTACTATTTGGCTTCGCCTCCAACCTACAAAGCGTGCTCAGCATCATCGGTTCACCGGTGCCGAGCGAGTTCATGCTCATGCTTCCCTACGTCGTCACCATTTTTGCGGTGGCGGGGTTGGTCGGACTTGTGCGAGGCCCGGCGGCCTCCGGAAAGCCGTACGTGAAATCGTGAGTGCGCCAGTCGCCTCCGGAGCCGCCTCCATCGACTGGGACGCTTTACGCGTCGTTGCGAAGGAAGCTCTCACCCATGCGTACGTGCCGTACTCGAAGTTCCCCGTGGGTGTTGCTGCCATCGTTGACGACGGTCGCATCATCTCCGGTGCCAACGTGGAGAACGCCTCCTACGGGCTGACTTTGTGTGCCGAGTGCGCTCTCGTGTCCTCGCTCCACATGACCGGTGGCGGCAAGCTTGTGGCCTTCACCTGCGTCGACGGCAAGGGCAACGCCCTCATGCCGTGTGGCCGGTGCCGCCAGTTGCTCTTTGAGCACTCGGCGGAGGGCATGCTGCTGGAAACGGTATCCGGAATCAAAACCATTGATGAGGTGATTCCCGACGCGTTCGGGCCTCGCACTCTCGAGGAGTATAGGAAGTAGCGTCGTGGTAGAGCAGTTTGATGCAGTTGACCTCATCCGCACCAAACGAGACAAGGGGGTGCTCTCCACCGAGCAGATTCGTTGGCTCATTGATGCCTACACGCGCGGCTATGTCGGCGACGAACAGATGGCCGCCATGACGATGGCGATCTACCTCAACGGCATGGAGCGCAGCGAGATTCGCGCGCTCACCCTGGCGATGATCGCCAGTGGCGAGACCCTCAGCTTCGAAGGGCTCGGCAAGCCGACCACCGACAAGCACTCGACCGGTGGTGTTGGTGACAAGATCACCCTGCCACTGGCTCCCTTAGTAGCCTCATTCGGCGTGGCCGTGCCTCAGCTTTCTGGCCGTGGTCTCGGTCACACCGGTGGCACGCTCGACAAGTTGGAGAGCATCCCGGGCTGGCGGGCGAAGCTCAGTAACGACGAGTTCTTGGCTCAGCTGCGCTCAGTCGGTGCCGTCGTGTGCGCCGCCGGTGCCGGGCTCGCCCCCGCCGACGGAAAGCTCTACGCCCTGCGGGACATCACCGGCACCGTGGATGCCATCCCGCTGATCGCCTCCTCGATCATGTCGAAGAAGATTGCCGAAGGCACCTCCGCTTTGGTGCTCGACGTGAAGTTCGGCTCCGGCGCTTTCATGCAGGACCCGGCCAGGTCGCGCGAGCTCGCCGAAACTATGGTTCAGCTTGGCAAGGATGCTGGCGTCAAGACGGTCGCACTGCTCACCAACATGAACGTGCCCCTTGGTTTGGCCATCGGCAACGCGAACGAGGTGCGCGAATCGGTCGAGGTGCTCGCCGGCGGTGGCCCCGCGGATGTCGTCGAACTCACCCTCGCACTCGCACGGGAGATGCTCGCCCTCGCCGGCCAGCCCGATGCTGATGTCGAGCGTGCCCTCTCCAGCGGTCAAGCGATGGACACCTGGCGTGCCATGATCACAGCTCAGGGAGGCGACCCGGATGCCGCACTCCCCACCGCCACCGAACACCACCAGGTGCTCGCCGAGCGCGACGGCGTACTCACGGGCCAGCGGGCGTTGCCGTTCGGCATTGCCGCCTGGCGCCTCGGTGCCGGTCGCGCCCGCAAGGAAGACCCGGTGCAGCACGCCGCCGGCATCGACCTGCACGCGAAGCCGGGCGACACCGTGGTCAAAGGTCAACCCTTGTTCACCCTGCACAGCAACGAGGCCGCTCGCTTCGAGCGTGCGCTCGAGGCAGTCGCTGGGGCGTACACGATCGGCGATGCCGGCGACCCGGTCGACACCGGTGGCCCGCTGATCACAGGTCGTCTCGACTAGGGGCGCTGGGCAACGCTGCGCTTTCCGCTGGCTGTTGCCTGCTCCCTGTCGCGGGTCGCTGGCCGTGGGTCGCGGGCCGTGGGTCTCTCTGAGTTGCGAGTTCCGCACCTCAGCTCCCCGAAAGTCCAGTGACTTGCGAGTTCCGCACTCTCCCGCGCGGCGGAAGGTGCGGAACTCGCAACTCGAGCACCCTCGGTGACCGCAGCCGCCTGGGTCCAAGCTCTACAGCGCGGGGTCGCCGATGCGCTCCAGAGCGTCTACCACGAGCGCCCAAAACTTGGCGTGGTCCAGGTTGCGGGCGACGTGGGTGGTGCAGTCGGCGGGGGCGGGCGCGCGGAAGTCGGCCACGGTCATCCCGAGGGTGAGGGTGCCGGTCAGTTCGACGTTGAGCGGCACTTTCACGACCTCCATCACGGTGGGGTCGATCACGAACGCGACGGCGCAGGGGTCGTGCACGGGCGGAAAGTCGAACCCCTGCTGGTCTTTATAGGTGTGCCCGAAGAACACCAGTAGTTCGCTGACGAAGCGCGCGGGGCCGGTGTCTACGGCAGCGATTGCAGCGGCAACATCTGGGGTCGCGAGGGCTTCGTGGGTGAGATCGAGCCCGACCATGGTCAGTGGCCACTTCTCGTTGAAAACGATGTGGGCGGCCTCCGGATCGATCACGATGTTGAACTCGCTGGTGGCGCTCCAGTTGCCGACGTTGACCCCGCCGCCCATCAGCACGACCTGTTTGACTCGCTCCACGATTTGGGGTTCTTTGCGCACGGCGAGGGCGATGTTGGTGAGCGCTCCGGTCGGCACGAGGGTGATCTCACCAATCTCGCTCGCCATGATGGTGTCGATGATGAAGTCGACGGCGTGCCGTGGGTCGAGCGAAATTGTTGGCGCGGGGAGCACGGGGCCGTCGAGACCGGATTCGCCGTGGATCGTTTCGGCGACTTCCACTTCGCGCACCAGCGGCCGGTGGGCACCGCGGGCGAAAGGAACTCCGGTGATGCCAGCGACCCGAGCGACCGAGAGCGCGTTGCGGGTGACTTTCTCGATGGTCTGGTTGCCCATCACCGTGGTCACGCCGACGAGGTCAATCTCGGGGTTGCCCCAGGCGAGCAGCAGGGCTATCGCGTCGTCGTGTCCGGGATCGCAGTCGAGGATGATTTTGGTGGCCATTGCAGGAGCCTATAGGAAAGCAATCTTCAGCTGTGTAGGGTGCAGAGATGACCAATGATTTGAGTGCCAGAGGTGCCGCCCGCGTTGAGTGGATTCGTTCCCGGATGCCACTGCTCGCGGCCGTGCGTGACGAGTTCAGCGCATCCAAGCCCTTCGCTGGCCATCGCATCGGCATGTCCCTGCACATCGAACCCAAAACGGCAGTGTTGCTCGAGACACTGGCAGCTGGTGGCGCGGAGTTGGTGGCTACCGGCAACCACGGTTCCACTCAGGACGACATCGTCGCGTTCCTGAGGGACCAGGGGATGACCGTCTTCGGCACCCGCGATGACAGCCTCGAGCAGCACCACCGCAATGTGCAGGCCGTGGTTGACTCACGGCCGAGCATCCTGCTCGATAACGGGGCCGACCTTGTCGCGGCCGCTGTCGCCGATGGAACCGCGCCAGAAATTGTTGGGGGTACCGAAGAGACCACGTCCGGCGGTGACCGCCTTCGCTCCGAACTGTCGGGAGTTGTGCCGTTCCCAATCATTGTCATCAATGACAGCCTCCTGAAGGCCATTGGGGAGAACAAGCACGCCGTCGGGCAGTCCGTGGTGGAGAGTTTCATGCGCATCACCAACCTGATGATTCCCGGTAGGCGGTTTGTGGTTGCTGGATACGGTTGGTGCGGGCGGGGCGTCGCCCACTATCTGCGGGCTCTCGGCGGCAAGGTCGCCGTGGTGGAGATCGACGAGATTCGCGCTTTTGAGGCCGCCATGGATGGCTTCCGAGTGGATTCCCTGCTGGAACTTGCCGAGTGGGGCGACGTGTTTATCACCGCCACCGGAAAGCCGGGCATCCTGACGGAAGCGTTCTTTGAGCGGGTCGCATCCGGTGCGGTGCTGGCGAACTGTGGCCATTTTCCGTGGGAGATCGACGTGCCGACGCTCCGTTCGATGGCAGTCGGCGAGCGACGACTCGATGACGCAATCGACCGGATCGAGTTGTCGGGAAATCGCCACGTCATCCTGCTGGCGGAGGGGCGGATGGTGAACCTCGCCGGCCGCGAACCGAAGGGCAATTCGTTGGAGTCGATGGATCTCGGTTTCTTGCTGCAGTGCCTGTCGTTGGAGCGGGTGGCGAGGGGTGCTGCGAGTCTCGCTGCCGGAGCGCAACCGGTGCCGGATGACATTGACCGCGAGATTGCGAGACGGATGCTTCGGGCGATGGGTGCGAACCGCTGACCAGCAGCACAAATGACCAGCATCCTGACAGTGAGATGTTTGCTCAGGCGGTAGATTTGTGGGTATGACCTCGACGCGTGAAGAATTCGTGATGCCGGGCGGCACCGCCCTTATTAATGCCCTGCCCAAAGTGTCCCTCCACGATCACCTTGATGGTGGTTTGCGCCCCCAGACGATCATTGATCTCGCCGACGGTGTTGGCCTTGAGCTGCCGACAACCGATGCGGCGGAATTGGCGAAATGGTTTTCGGAGAAATCCGATAGCGGATCGCTCGTCGAGTACCTAAAGACATTTGATGTCACCACCGCCGTGATGCAAACGCACGAGGGTCTAGCTCGCGTCGCCCGCGAGTTTGTGAACGATTTGAGTGCCGATGGTGTGATCTACGGGGAAATTCGTTGGGCACCTGAGCAGCNCCTCACCCGCGGCTTGAGCCTCGACGAGGTTGTTGAGGCTGTGCAGGAGGGGCTCGAGGCTGGCGTTTCCGACGTGAGCGCGTCCGGCGGAAGCATCCGGGTCGGACAATTGGTGAGTGCCATGCGGCACGCTGATCGTGGTTTGGAGATCGCCGAGCTTGCCGTTCGTCACCGCAATAACGGCGTGGTCGGTTTCGACATTGCCGGTGCCGAAGCCGGTTTTCCGGCTGGTAACCTTCGCCTTGCCTTCGACTACTTGGCCCAGAACTTCATGCCCGCCACCGTTCACGCGGGCGAGGCCGATGGCCTCGACAGCATCCGCGGTGCGCTGTTTGATGGTCGCGCCCTTCGCCTCGGTCACGGTGTGCGCCTTGCCGAGGACATCAGCGCTGCCAGCGAAGACGACGAAAACAAGTACGTCACGCTCGGCCCGGTCGCCCAGTGGGTGAAAGATCGTGAGATTGCCCTGGAGATTGCGCCATCCTCGAACCTGCAAACCAACGCCTGGGGCACTGAGCTTGCCGATCATCCGTTCGACCTGTTCTACCAGCTGGGCTTTCGGGTGACGGTCAACACCGATAACCGTTTGATGAGCCAAACCAGCATCAGTCGTGAACTGTTCTTGCTGGCCGAAGAATTTGGCTACGACCTCACCGACTTTGAGGTGTTCCAGCTGAACGCCGCCGCCGCCGCGTTCCTCCCCATCGACGATCGTGAAGACTTGGCCGACCAGATTTCTGCCGGCTTCGAACGGGCCCAGTAATGCCGTTACCCTCTCTCACCGCCGACGCCATCGAACTCGGTGCGACCGCCGTCGACTGGCGCGAAGCGGTGCACCTTGTCGGCGAAGTGCTCACCCGTTCGGGCGCTGCCACCCCCGCCTACGGGGATGAAATGGTGCGGATGATCGAGGAACACGGCCCCTACGTGGTGATCGCTCCCGGGCTCGCCCTCGCGCACGCGCGCCCCGGCCCCGCGGTGTTGGCTGACGGCTTTGCCATCGTCACCCTTGCAACCCCCGTCAACTTTGGGCATCCGCATAATGACCCGGTGAAGGTCGTTGTCGGCCTCGCCATCAAGACCGCAGACACCCACCTCGCGGCGGTCGCTCAGCTGGCGAACGTGTTCAACGATTCCAGCGCAATCGCCGAACTCGCAGCGGCAACGTCGACCACAGAAGTCCAACGCATCATGGGCACCCCCTGACCGTGGTGGCTCGGCGATGAAGATCGTGGTGATCTGTGGGGCGGGCATCGGGAGTTCCGGCATCCTCAAGGTCAACGCTGAGCGAGTGTTGAAGAAACTCGACATCAGGGCAACCGTTGTCGCCGTCGACGTGACGTCCCTCGCGGAGGCCGCGGCTGGCGCCCAAGTCATTCTTACCTCGAGCGAGTTTGTCGGCGCCATCGCGGAGATCGGTGCGTCCAACGCCGATGTTGTGGTGGTCAATAACTATTTCGACACCGCGGAGTTGACCGAGAAAATCGAAGCAGCGCTGGGTTAGCACGCCACCAGTGGCGTCGGGCTAGTTCGCCAACAGGGTTCGCATCGCGTCGTCGATTTCGGCGACAAGGGCCGCAGCGTGAGCGATTCGCTCGGTGCCCGTTCCCTCCGTGCTCGACGCATCGATATAGACCTTCAGTTTTGGCTCGGTGCCGCTCGGTCGCACAATGATGCGCGCCCCCTTCGCCAGCCACAGGCGCAGGATCTCGCCTGGCGGGAACTCCTCGAAACCGTTCGCAAAGTCATCAATTCTGACTACGGTGCAGGATCCGATTGCCTCGGGGGGATTGGCGCGGAGCGCCGCCATGATGCGCGGGATGTCGGAGAGGTCGTCGACTCGGAGCGAGATCTGGGATGACGCGAAGGCTCCGAAGGTATTCGCAAAGTCGAGGAGGTGGTCGTCGAGAGTTGCGCCTGTGGCCTTCAGCTCTGACATAAGCGACAGGAACTCGACCGCAGCAGAAATGCCGTCCTTGTCGCGAACCTTCTCTGGGTCGACGAGGTAGCCGAGGGCCTCCTCGTAGCCGTAGGCCAAGTCGGGAACCCGGGAAACCCATTTGAAGCCCGTGAGGGTGTCGACAAAGGGCAATCCGTGGTGGGCAGCGATGTGTCCGAGGGCTGGGGAGGAGACGATGGAAGCAGCGAGGGTGCGGGCACGCGCTGAGGCACGCGCTGAGGCTCGCGCTGAGGCTCCTGCTGAGATGTCCGCTGAGACGCCCGCCGGTCCTTCCGCGGCGGTCGCAGCATCCCGCGCGACAATGCGTTGCGCGGCACGCCAACCCAGAAGATAACCCACTTCGTTGCCGCTAAGGCGGCGCCAGGCACCGTTAGCGTCGGGCACGGCGACAGCGAGGCGGTCCGCATCCGGGTCATTGGCGATGACAACATCCGCAGACAGAGCGACAGCCCGTGCAATCGCCAGATCCATGGCACCCGGCTCCTCGGGGTTGGGGAAAGCGACCGTGGGGAATGAGGCATCCGGGGCGATCTGCTCGGCAACAATGGCGGGCGCGGCGAAACCGGCATCGTGAAAAACTCGTTGGGCGGTTTCCCACCCGACCCCGTGCATGGCCGTGTAGACGATTGAGAGCGCGGGCGTTCCGGGCGTTGCTCGCGTTCCGGGTGTTACCTCTGCAGTCGGCTGTGCGAGAGCGGCGGTGCGACGCACATACTCGTCAACAACGCTGTCGTCGGCGACCTCGAAAGCAGTGGAACGTGGCAGCGTCAACACCGTGGACTCGGAGGCCACCCGGTCGATGTGCACCGCAATCTCAGCGTCGACGGGAGCCACAATTTGTGACCCGTGGTCGGCCCCGCCGAGGTACACCTTGTAGCCGTTATCGCGGGCCGGGTTGTGGCTGGCGGTCACCATCACGCCAGCACTGACGTCGAGGTGGCGCACGGCAAAAGCGAGCACGGGGGTGGGTAACATTCGGGGCAGCAGGATGGCGCGCACACCGGCGCCCTCCATGATCTCCGCAGTGTCGCGGGCAAAAACTTCGGAGTTGGTGCGTCCGTCGTAGCCGATGACAACGCTGGGTCGCGGCTCGAGGCCAGCGGGCTTAGCCCCGGTTGCTGCCGTGAGATTGCCGGTGGCCCCGGCGACATTGCCGGTCGCCTCGGTCGCCTCGGTCGCCCCGGTGACCTCGGTGGCCCCGGCGGCATGGCGTTCGAGGAGGAAGTTGGCGAATCCGGCCGCAGCTTGGCCCACCAGGACGCGGTTCATTCGGTTCGAGCCTGCGCCCAGTTCGCCGCGGAGGCCGGCCGTGCCGAATTCGAGGCGCGAACTGAAACGTTCAGTGAGCTCAGCGATCGCGGGGGTAGCTTTCGCCGCGTCAGTGCTCGCCGCATCGGCGCTAGCAGCATCAGTGCTCTCCGCAGCGGCGCTCTCCACTGCAGCAATGAGAACCCTCAGTTCGGCGCGGGTCGTCTCGTCAGGGTCTTGGTTCAACCACGCGTGTGCGGCCTTCAACAACTCCGGTGTCGTCACTAGATGGCCGCCACAACTCGCGCGAGAAGCGCACTAATGGTCGCTTCAGCGTTCTGGCCAGCCTCAATCACCTCGGCGTGGCTGAGGGGAGTCTTCTGAATTCCGGCGGCGAGGTTGGTGATGAGGGACATCCCGAGGATCTCCATCCCCGACTGCCGAGCGGCGATCGCCTCGAGCGCGGTCGACATCCCGACAATGTGCCCACCGATGGCTTTTGCCATCTGCACTTCGGCGGGGGTTTCGTAGTGCGGCCCGCGGAACTGCGTGTACACGCCCTCGTCGAGGGTCGGATCGACACTCTTGGCGATGGCGCGGAGGCGTGCGCTGTAGAGGTCGGTGAGGTCGACGAAGGTGGCGCCCTCAAGCGGGGAGTCGGCCGTGAGGTTGATGTGGTCGCTGATCAGCACGGGTGTTCCCGGCTTCCAGGTTTCGCGGATGCCGCCTGCCCCATTGGTCAAGATCATGGTGGTTGCGCCGGTGGCGGCGGCGGTGCGCACCGAGTGCACCACTCGGCGCACGCCGTGGCCTTCGTAGTAGTGGGTGCGGGCGCCGATAACGAGGGCGCGCTTGCCGTTCGGCAGCAGCACCGAGCGGAGGGTGCCGACGTGCCCAACCAAAGCCGGTTTGCTGAAGCCGATAATCTCATCCGCTGAAATCGTGGCGGTCGTCTCGCCGATCAGATCGGCGGCTTTCGCCCAGCCGCTACCGAGGGNGAGGGCTAGGTCGTGTTTCGCGACCCCCGTCTTCTCGGCAATCTGCGCGGCAGCCTCGGCGGCAATCGCGAAAGGGTCAGCATCAGGGGCATCCAAGGGGTGAGGCATCGTCACAGACATCCCGACAGTCTATTGCTGGCACGCTCGGACGAGAATAGCGCGGGGCGATGTCGCGCACGGGGCCGCTGGCAGTACCGCAAGCGGTGCCGCAAGCGGTGCCGCTGGCGAGGTCACTGCGAGGCGACTGCGAGGCGACTGCAAGCTGACTGCGAGGCCACTGCAATCTGGCTGCCACATGACGAGAAGGATCCCTAGCAATATCGGTGACGAGCGTGATGACCAGGCCTCATAATCGTGCACAAATGTGACCATTGCGACCCGCCTCAGTTAGGTCGGACTCGCCGAACGGGGGAGAATTGACCCATGGCCTACGAATTCGCGCGCACCCAAAGAATCGGCGTTTTAGGCGGGGGGCCAGGCGGTTACGAAGCCGCCCTCGCGGGCGCACGCTTGGGGGCCGAGGTCACCCTGATCGAACGGATCGGTGTCGGCGGTTCGGCGGTGCTCACCGATGTTGTGCCGTCCAAGACTCTGATTGCCACGGCAGAGGCCACCAATGCGATCGGTGAGGCCGGCGACCTCGGTGTGCAATTCTTCACCCGCGACGCGGAGGGCAGGGCGGTCCGCCCCGAGGTGGCAGTCAACCTGGCCGCCGTTAACGCGCGACTGCTGCGTTTGGCCCGCCAACAATCCGAAGACATGAAGAGCCAGCTCATCAAGGCGGGCGTTCGGGTCATCCACGGTGAGGGCAGGCTCGATGGGCCGCAGCGCATCATCGTCTCCACCGGCACCGGCACCGGCAAGTCTCGCAAAAACACCGACTTCGACCAGATCGATGTCGACACGATTGTGGTCTCGGTGGGGGCGCACCCTCGCGTCCTCGAATCGGCGATGCCCGACGGCAAGCGAATCTTCAACTGGACGGAGCTTTACACCCTCGAAGAGGTTCCCGAACATCTGATCGTTGTGGGCTCCGGCGTGACGGGGGCAGAATTCGCTTCCGCCTACCGGGCACTCGGCTCACAAGTCACCCTCATCTCTAGCCGCGATCAGGTTCTCCCTGGCGAGGACGCGGATGCGGCCCGGGTCATCGAGGACGTCTTCAAGCGCAACGGCATGACCGTTCTTTCTAAGTCCCGCGCAGACTCGGTGACTGCCACAGCCACCGGCGTCATCGCGAAACTCGCGGATGGCCGTGTTGTGGAGGGAAGTCACTGTCTGATGGCGGTCGGCTCCATCCCCAACACTGCCGGGATCGGGCTCGAGGAGGCGGGCATCCAGCTCACCGAATCCGGGCACATCCGGGTCAACCGGGTCGCCCGCACCAGCATGCCGTCGATCTACGCGGCCGGTGACTGCAGCGACTTCATGCCCCTGGCATCCGTCGCCTCCATGCAGGGCCGCACTGCCGTCTTCCACGCAATGGGGGATGCCGTGAACCCCACGGAACTCCGAAACGTCACCTCCAACATTTTCACCCAGCCGGAGATCGCCACCATCGGTTGGTCGCAGAAACAGATCGAGGAAGGCTTGATTCAGGGGCAGATCTACAAACTGCCGCTGTCCTCCAACCCGCGGGCCAAAATGATGGGCATCAAGGACGGGTTCGTGAAACTGTTCGCCCGCACGGGTGACGGCACGGTCATCGGCGGCGTCATTGTGGCCCCGCACGCTTCCGAGCTCATCGCGACGATCGCGCTCGCCGTCGAGTATCGACTTACAGTAGACCAGTTGGCGCGCTCCTACTCGGTGTACCCGTCGCTGACCGGCAGCATCACGGATGCCGCCCGCGCTATGCACGTCGTCAACACCTAGCGCGCGGCTGCGGCGCGGCTGCGGCGCTGCTCCGGTCCCGACTGCGGTGCCGACTGCGGTGCCGTCCCGGTCCAGTCCGACCCAACGAACCTTCGCCGCGAGCATCCGTTCATCGCGGAGTGCCCCGTGTGCTGGTGAGCGACCCGTTCAACATGATCGATTCGCGGTCGTTCGGCGTTTTGGTGCATCTGAGGCGGCGATCCGCGAATTCATCCTGTTGAACGACTACAGGGTTGAACGAATGCCGGGTTGAGCGACTGCAGGGTTGAACGACTAAAGGGTTGAACAGCTGCAGGAGCGGACCCCGGATGCCGTAGCGCGAGCTAACGCCCAGCCAACGCCGAACTGCCACCCAGCCAACGCCGCCGAGCCGGCCCCGAGCCGGCCCCGAGCCGGCCCCGAACTGCCACCCAGCCAACCCCGACGAGCCAGCGCCGAGCTTTCGCCGAGCCAACGCAAGTCTGCGCAGCTGGCGCTCAGGCGACCACTAGTCGACGATGGAAAGCAGTAGGTGCCCGGAGGAGACCGTCAGGCCGACCGAGGCGTTGATGCCACTGACGGTGCCGTCCTTGTGGGCGGTGATGGGTTGCTCCATCTTCATGGCCTCGAGCACCAGCACGAGGTCGCCCTTGACAACCCTGTCGCCCTCGGCAACCGCGAGTTTCACGATGGTGGCTTGCATGGGGGCGGTGATGGAATCTCCGGTGACGGAACTGACTGCNCCCCCACCGCGACGCTTGGGCACGACGGCGTTGGCGATGGAGCCGGTGGCCGGCAACAACTTGGTGGGGAGGGACACTTCGACGCGCTTGCCGTCAACCTCGACGACCACGTTGTGGCGGCTGGCAGCGGCCGCGGAATCCTGCAGTGAACCGCTCCACGGTTCGATGTCGTTGACGAATTCGGTTTCGATCCAGCGGGTGTACACCGAGAACGGGTTGGAGGTGAAGGCCGGGTCGCGCACAATCTTGCGGTGGAATGGCAGCACGGTGGGGAGCCCGGCAACCTCAAACTCGTCGAGGGCGCGGCGTGAACGTTCGAGGGCATCTTCGCGGCTGGAGCCGGTGACAATGAGTTTGGCGAGGAGGGAGTCGAAGGCTCCGCTGATGACGTCGCCCGTGGTCACGCCGGAGTCGACGCGAACGCCGGGGCCACCGGGAAAGCGCAGCACGTGCACGGGGCCGGGGGAGGGCATGAAGTTCAGGCCGGCGTCTTCGCCGTTGATGCGGAACTCGAACGAGTGGCCGTGGGGGATGGGGTCTTCGTAGTCGAGGGTTCCGCCCTCGGCGAGACGGAACTGCTCGCGGACGAGGTCGATTCCGGTGACCTCTTCGGAGACAGGATGCTCGACCTGGAGGCGAGTGTTCACCTCAAGGAACGAGATGGTGCCGTCTTGGGCGACCAAGAATTCGCAGGTGCCGGCGCCGACATAGCCGACCTCGCGGAGGATTGCCTTCGAGGAGGAGTAGAGGGCAGCGTTCTGCTCGTCGGTGAGGAACGGTGCAGGCGCTTCTTCGACCAGTTTCTGGTGGCGACGTTGCAGCGAACAGTCGCGGGTGGAGATGACGACGACGTTGCCGGCGGCATCCGCGAGGCACTGGGTTTCGACGTGGCGTGGCTTGTCGAGGNATTTCTCGACGAAACACTCACCGCGACCGAAAGCGGCGATCGCTTCACGCGTTGCTGACTCAAAAAGTTCGGGGATCTCTTCGCGGGTTCTGGCCACTTTGAGGCCACGACCGCCGCCACCGAAGGCTGCTTTGATGGCAACCGGGAGGCCGTGGATGTCGACGAAGGCGAGAACCTCGTCGGCACCGGATACGGGGTTCAGGGTTCCGGGGGCGAGCGGTGCACCAACCTTTTCGGCGATGTGGCGGGCCGAAACCTTGTCGCCCAACTTTTCGATGGCTTCAGGGCTGGGGCCGATCCAGATAATGCCGGCGTCAATGACGGCGCGGGCAAAGTCGGCGTTCTCCGCCAAGAAGCCGTAGCCGGGGTGGATGGCGTCGGCGCCGGAGCGGCGGGCCACCGAGAGGATTTTGTCGATCACTAGGTAGGTTTCGGCGCTGGTCACACCATCGAGGGCGTAGGCCTCGTCGGCAAGCTTGACGTGCCGGGCATCACGATCCTGATCGGCGTACACAGCGACAGAGGCGATGCCACTGTCTTTAGCGGCGCGGATAACGCGTACCGCGATTTCTCCGCGATTAGCAATAAGAACCTTGGTGATGCGAGCCATAGTTCCTTAGCTTAGGGGGCCACGGCGTTCAGGATTTGGTTAGAGCGAACAAGAATGACGGGACTTCGCCTGAGGAACGCTACAACGCCCGGTGTTAACCCCCAGAGAGCCCCCCACAGAGCGCGCAGAGAGCACCCACCCAGCACCAGCAGAGGGCTAGCTCGCTAGCTGGCGCGATTCCACATGGTGGGCCAGCTGACGCCAAACTCGGCGAGCAGTTCCCGCAGTACCGCAACCGATAATCCGACGATCGCGTGGGGGTCGCCACGCACCTCGGTGATGAAGGGTGCGCCGAGACTGTCGATGGTGAAGGCTCCGGCCACGCCGAGGGGTTCTCCGGTGGCTACGTACGCGTCAATCTCTTCTTCGGTGATGTTGGAGGCAAAACGTACCATCGAGGTGGAGACACCCCCTCGCGCCTCGCCAACCACGCCGCCGCGCACATCGATCAGCCAGTGGCCGGAGTGCAGGTGCCCGGCGCGACCGCGCTGCAACAACCAGCGTTCGCGGGCTACTTCCGGAAGGTGCGGTTTGCCGTAGGTGACGCCGTCGAGCTCAAACGCGGAGTCGCAGCCGAGGATAAAGCCGTCAAATGTCTCCAGCGTCCCCAGCACAGCCTCCGCTTTGAGCCGCGCCAGAAACTCCACCATCTCGATTGTTGTCAGCGGCCCGGCAGCGGCCACCGCGGCATCCTCGTCCACGTTGGAGGGGAGCACCACAGGTTCGACCCCCACGGCGCGCAAAGTTGTCAGTCTGGCGGGCGAGGTGGAGGCCAAATAGAGGCGCACGGCATGTCCTTTGCTCGTTAGCTGTTTATGCTCGACGGATGGGTGAAATGCAGGGCCGTGAGCTCGAACTCGACGTTACCAACATTGCGCACGGAGGAATCTCTGTGGCGCGGCACGACGGGCGGGTCGTTTTTGTCAGCGACGCCATTCCGGGTGAGCGTGTTCGGGCTCGGATTACCGAAGATTCTAAGAAATCTTTTTGGCGCGCTGAGACCGTTTCGGTGGTCGAGGCCAGTGAGCACCGCCAGCCGCACGTTTGGGCTGAGGCCTCGGTTGACCGGCATCCGTCTCTTCGCCCTGGCGGGGCAGACTTCGGGCACATTGAACTCTCTCACCAGCGCGAGTTGAAGCGCCAGGTGCTCGCCGATTCGATGAAGCGGATGGGCAAGATCGACATCGAGGCTGCCGCCGGCAACGAGGTTGACGTTAACGCGACCGTCGAGGCTGTTCCCGGCAACGCTGACGGCACCGGATGGCGCACCCGTGTTCGCCTGCACGTCGACGCTGATGGGCGCCTCGGCCCGTATGCGGCTCGCTCGCACACGGTGATTCCGGTGACCAGCCTGCCGCTGGCTGTGCCCGCGATTGAGCAGATCGCACCTCTGGGGGAGTTTTTCGCTGGCGAGGAGCACGTCGACATTGTGGCCGCTAGCACGGGGGCCCCTCGGTTGATCGTCGGCAAGCAACGCAGTTCGGTCATCACTGAGTTGGTGGGGGAGCGGGAGTTTCGCCTGGCTGACACCGGTTTCTGGCAGGTGCACCACAGTGCTGCTAGCGCTTTGACCGTTGCAGTGCAGGAGGCGATCCTGCCCGACCGGTTCGACCCGAAGGCTGAGAACCTCGACTTGTATGGCGGCGTGGGTCTTCTGGCTGCCGCGGTGGCCGATCTGTTTGGCCCGACCACGCACATCACCACGGTGGAGAGCGAGAGTGCCGCCACCGATTTTGCTGCCGGTAACCTCTCGGAGTGGATTGGTTCTGCGGCGATCACGGCACGCGTTGAGCCTTGGATCAGGAAGTTGGCGGCTAGCGCTTCGGCGACGGAGCGCGCCCGTCTCCGTGCGGCGACTGTTGTTCTTGACCCACCGCGTTCTGGTGCGGGCGCTGAGGTGGTGCGGGATCTGGTGGGGTTGGCTCCTGCGCAGATTGTTTATGTTGCGTGCGACCCGGTGGCGTTGGCCCGGGATGTCGCCCTTTTTGCGGCGGGCGGTTACTCGCTCGTGCGTTTACGAGCTTTGGATTTATTTCCGCACACCCACCACCTTGAAACGGTTGCCACTCTTACGAGAGACTGATCACACACAAACGGGGTGGGCGCACAGTGGTGAAACAAGTGGTTACAGAGCAGTCAGAGGCGCAGCAGCGCGAAGCTGAGCAGTCAGAGGCGCAACAGTTGGCTGCAGATCAACGGGCACGGTTGGAGCGAGACGCGGAGCTTCTCGAGTACACGGTGCCGGCGGTGATGACCGAACAGGTGCGCGTGGCTGTGGTTGAGGATCACGAGTCGGTGCGGCTGGGGCTTCGGGCGGCCTTCGTCGATGCCGGTTTCGATTTCTTGCTCGGTGTCGGCACTGTCCAAGAACTTGTTGACGGTCTTGCGGGGCAGGAGTGTCACGTGGTGGTTCTCGATCTGGCTCTCGACGATGATTCATCGATCACCGATAACGTCAAACGGGTTCAGGTTTTGGGGTCCGCGGTGTTGATCCACAGTCTTGCTGATCGGGTCGCGTCGGTACGGGAGGCGCTCGCCGCTGGGGCCGCCGGGGNGATCGCCAAGTCGTCATCGACTCGACTGGTGGTTGAGGCGGTGGCGAAGGTCGCCAGTGGTCAGGTGTTGAACAACCTCGAGTGGGCGACCGCGATTGATGCTGACCCGGAGTTTTCGAAGGCCCAGTTGGGGCGTCGTGAGCGGGAGATCTTGAATCTTTATGCCTCGGGGCTTCCGCTTCGGATTGCGGCAGCGCAACTGGGGATCAGCTATTCGACCGCTAAGGAGTATCTCGACCGGATTAGGGCGAAGTACATCGAGGTGGGGCGTCCGGCCCGCACCAAGGTCGACTTGTTGCGTCGCGCCGTCGAGGACGGCATTTTGCCCGTGCGCGACGCTGGTGCGTGACGCTGGTGCGTGGCGCTGGTGCGTGACGCACGGGCGCGACGCTGGTGCGTCAGCACTCTGAACGGAGCAAAGAAGAAGGGACCGGAGTTGCCTCCGGTCCCTTTACGTCTCGAGTCTGAGCGATAACCCGAATACCACTCAGACCCTTCCCCCACATCAACGGCTCGCTTACCCTAGTTAGCTCGAAGACGGTAGGCCTGCTCCGTGGAGAGGCCTTATAGGGATTAATCATGGCGTTCTTGCGAAGCGTCCACAGTCATCATTCTGGGGGACTTTTGGGGTACAAATCAAGCAAAAAGGGCAATTCGGCCCTAGAAACTGCGCCAAGCTCCGTAGCCGGGCCGCAGCGGCTCACGAATTGCACGCTGACTTCGTTGCCACGCTGACTGCCGCACACCGGAGTCGCGTTCGTGTTCGGCGGAAAGTTCTTCGAGCGCGCCCGTCAGTACCGCCGTTACGGCAGCGATTTCGACGGCACTGGGGTTGCCCCCAATAAAGCGAAAAGGTGAAGCGGTTGCTGTGGTCGCCGCGGTCGAATTCGTTGACGCGGCATCACTCGATGCGCCCTCATTCACAGCGGGATGTTTCCGTGCTTCTTTGCCGGCAGGCTGGAGCGTTTGGTGCGGAGGGCGCGCATGGCTTTGACAACGGCCACGCGGGTTGCCGCGGGTTCGATGACACCGTCGAGTTCTCCGCGTTCTGCGGCTAGGAAGGGGCTCGCCACGTTGTAGGTGTACTCGTTGGCGAGTCTGGTGCGCACTGCTGCCACGTCTTCGCCGGCGGCTTCTGCTGCCTTGATCTCGTTGCGGTACAAGATATTGACGGCACCCTGTCCGCCCATCACGGCGATTTCGGCGGTGGGCCAGGCGTAATTGAGGTCGGCGCCGAGTTGTTTCGAACCCATCACGATGTACGCTCCGCCGTAGGCCTTGCGGGTGATCACGGTCACAAGAGGAACGGTTGCTTCGGCGTAGGCGTAGAGCAGTTTTGCTCCGCGGCGAATAACGCCGGTCCACTCTTGGTCGGTGCCGGGGAGGTAGCCGGGAACGTCGACGAGGGTGAGGATCGGGATGCTGAACGCATCACAGAATCGCACGAAGCGTGCCGCTTTCTCGCCAGCCTCAATGTTGAGGGTTCCGGCCATTGCGTTGGGCTGGTTGGCGACGATTCCCACCGAGCGGCCTTCGATTCGCCCGAAGCCGACCACAATGTTGGGGGCGAACAGCGGCTGGGTCTCGAGAAAATCGCCGTTGTCGACGATGTGTTCGATGATCGTTTTCACGTCGTAGGGCTGGTTGGGGCTGTCGGGGATGATCGTGTTGAGCTTGCGATCTTCATCCGTAATTTCGAGCTCAACCGAGCTTTCGTACACGGGGTGCTCTGCGAGGTTGTTGTCTGGCAGGAAGCTGATCAGCGCCCGGGCGTAGTCGAGGGCGTCGTCTTCGTCGCTCGCGAGGTAGTGCGAGACGCCGGAGATCTTGTTGTGGGTGAGCCCTCCACCGAGTTCTTCCATGCCCACGTCTTCGCCGGTGACGGTTTTGATGACGTCAGGTCCGGTCACGAACATTTGGCTGGTCTTGTCGACCATGATCACGAAGTCGGTCAGGGCGGGGGAGTAGACCGCGCCGCCGGCTGCCGGGCCCATGATGATGGAGATTTGGGGGATCACGCCGGAGGCGGCCGTGTTGCGGCGGAAGATTTCGCCGTACTTCCCGAGAGCGACGACACCTTCCTGAATGCGCGCTCCACCGGAGTCGAGCATCCCGATGATGGGAACCCCAGTTTTGAGGGCGTGGTCCATGACTTTGATGATCTTCTCGCCGGCAACTTCGCCGAGCGAACCACCGAAGATGGTGAAGTCTTGTGAGTAGACGGCAACCTGCCTGCCGTGGATGGTGCCGAGGCCGGTGACGACGGCGTCACCATAGGGGCGGTTCTTTTCCATGCCGAACGCGTGGGTGCGGTGGCGCACAAACTCGTCGAGTTCCACAAACGATCCGTGGTCGAGTAGTTCGTTGATGCGCTCGCGGGCAGTTTTCTTGCCCTTGGAGTGCTGTTTCGCTATGGCAGCTTCGCCGCTCGCCGTTACCGCTTCGTGGTATCGAATCTTGAGGTCGGCAAGCTTTCCAGCTGTCGTGTACAGGTTTGGCGCTGAGTCGTCTACGGTCACGGGATTTACTCTACTCGGCGTGGCATTCCCGGCGGGGTTGTGGAATATCCACATTTTGCGACCCCGATTAGTAACTCAAACGACAACTCCCGTTTACCGCTAGGGCAGTGAGCGCGACACTTTGGCCTCATATCGTCTTAGCACGTCGACGCGACCGGAGGNGATGATGACGCAGAACATGACGCACACGATGATTGCGGCCCACGCCTGGGTCGAGTCACCGCTGCAACTGCTGTGTGCCATCGAGTACGGCGCTGCGACCGGTATCCCGGTGAAAATTGTTCCCTTGGCTGGTGCTGTTCAGCTGGAAGAAACGGTGCGCGAGCTGGAGTCGTTGGGGTTGCCACCGCGGGTGAGCATTGAGCGCCCCAGAATTTCTCCGCTCACAGCGATTGTTCGTCACTCCCGTGATCACTGGATTGTCGGCGACGCCTACTCGCGTTTCACTCGCATCGCGCTCGCCGTGGGGCGCCTTCGTTGGCTCACCATTGTTGACGATGGGGCGATCACGATGAGCCTTGTTGATGTCTTCGCCGGTGATGCCCCCCTCGAGCGACCGGATCGCGCGGAGCCCATTGTGGTGCGAGCTGTTGCCCGCCGGGCCCGCCGACGGTTGTTGGCGCTGGCAGCGAGCCGCAGCTTGGAGATTTTCAGTTTCTATCCTCTCGGTCTTCCCACGCTGCGCGCCCACGCTTTCGAGTGGCTGCGTTCCCGGGCAGCCGGTGCCAACGGCTCGCAGGCCGCGCTCGCGGAGGGCTCACGCGTCATCTTGGGCAGTGCTGCTGTTGTCGACGGCCTTCAGCCGGAGAACGACTACCTCACCTGGCTGGGCGCCCAAGAGCTTCCGGCCACCTACTTTCCTCACCGCCGGGAGACCGCCGAATTTCTCGCCCGCATCGGCCACATCGAAGGACTCACCATTTCACTGTCCCGCCTGCCCATTGAGCTAGTTCTCGCTAGCTCGCGTGGGCTTCACATTGTCAGTCAGCCTTCGAGCGCGCTCGCCACTTTGGCCATCGTTTTGAGCGGTCGTGATTGTGAGTTATCCCAGGTTCGGCGTGATTCCGAGCCCACCGGTTCGCTGAGCGCTGCCGTTTCGTTGAGCTCTGCCGGTTCGCTGATTCCTTCTGGGGGTGCAGCATGAGGGCACCGAAGGTTGTCGCGGTTATCCCCGCGCGTGGTGGTTCGAAGCAAGTGCCACGAAAGAACGTGCTGCCGATCGGTGGTGTGCCGCTCATCGCTCGGGCGATTGCTACGGCGCGAGCCAGCAGCAAGATCGACATGGTTGCTGTTTCCACCGATGATGCTGAGATCGCTGCGGTCGCTCGCGCTCACGGCGCGCTTGTCATTGATCGCCCCAGCGAACTCGCTGGAGACACAGTGTCCTCCGAATCCGCTTTGCTCCACGCCTTGGGCGAGCTGGGGGATAAGGGTTTGATGCCCGAAGTTCTCGTCTTCATGCAGGCAACGTCGCCGTTCATCGACGTCGATGAGCTCAATGATGCGGTGATTCGGGTGCTTGCTGGCGGCGAGGATGTGGTCTTCTCCGCTTTTGAGACCTACGCGTTTTTGTGGCAGTCGACAGACCACGGAGCCGTGGGTGTGAACCACGACCGCGCTGTTCGCCCGCGTCGCCAAGATCGAGAACCGCACTTTCAAGAAACAGGCGCGTTCTATGTGATGAACGCCTCCGGTTTTCGCCAGGCCGGTCATCGTTTCTTTGGCCGCGTCGGAATTGCGGTCACCGAAGAGCGCTCAGCGATCGAGATCGATACTGCCGAACAGGTGGAGATCGCCTCTGTCTTGGCCTCCATTCTTGACGTGCCGAGCGTGATTGACGTTGACGCAGTGGTCACCGATTTCGATGGCGTCCACACCAACGACAACACCGTGATTTCTGCCGACGGAACCGAGCATGTCACCGTCAGCCGCTCCGACGGGATGGGCGTGCGGATGCTCCGCGAGGCTGGCATCCCCGTCCTTATCCTCTCTACCGAAGAAAACGCGGTCGTAGCCGCGCGTGCGAAGAAGCTCAAAGTTGAGGTACTGCACGGCGTTGATGACAAAGCATCAGCGCTCATCACCTGGGCCGAGGAGAAAGGTATTCCGCTCGACCGGATCGCCTACCTCGGCAACGACGTCAATGACGTCGGTTGCCTGCGTTTAGTGGGTTGGCCAGTTGTAGTCCCTGGCGCGCACCGCTTGGCGCGCGCTACTGCTCGAATTACTCTGGGCCACCGCGGTGGCGATGGGGCCGTTCGAGAACTTGCGGAGCGTGTGCTTCGCGCGAAACCTGAAGGAAGAAAATGAGCATCCAGATTGATGGCACCGTTATCGGTGCGGGCGAACCCGTTTACGTCATTGCCGAGATCGGCCTGAACCACAACGGCGACATGGACATTTGCAAGCAACTCATCGACGTTGCAGCAGAAGCCGGTGCCCAGGCAGTGAAGTTCCAGAAGCGCACGCCGGCGATCTCCACCCCGGAGCACATGAAGAGCGTTATGCGCGAAACTCCGTGGGGCGAGATGACGTACCTCGACTACCGCTACCGCGTCGAGTTCAACCGCGAGCAGTACATCGAGATCGGCGACTACGCGACCCTCCTCGGCCTCTCCTGGTTCGCTTCCCCGTGGGACAACGAGGCTGTTGCGTTCCTCGAAGACGTCAACGTTTCGGCGTACAAGATTGCTTCGGCATCCGTGACCGACCTCGAGATGCTCCGTGCGATCGCGGCAACCGGCAAGCCGGTTATTCTCTCGACCGGAATGTCCACCATCGAGCAGATCGATGCTGCCGTCGAGACCCTTGGGGTCGAAAACTTGGTAATCTTGCACGCAACCTCGACCTACCCGTTGCCCCCCGAGGAGGCGAACCTGCTCATGATCCCGACTTTGGCCGCCCGCTACAGCGGTGTGCCGATCGGTTACTCCGGTCACGAGACGGGCCTGCAGATTTCTCTTGCAGCCGTCACGCTGGGGGCGACCGTTGTTGAACGCCACATCACACTGGATCGTGCCATGTGGGGTTCCGACCACTCCGCTTCGTTGGAGCCGACCGGTTTGAACCACCTCGTGCGCGACATCCGCGTCATCGAGGAGGCCATGGGCGATGGCGTCAAGCGCATCTTCCCCGGTGAAGTTGCGCCTATGGCAAAGCTTCGTCGAGTGGCAGTGTGACCCACGCTTCCGAGTCGATGATCCCGCGCGCTCAGGCCGCGGGATCATCGACCCCCCTGCGGGTGATCGCCCTCACCGATTCTGATTCCTACGTCAAGTGGGGTGCCGCTCTGCTCGCGGCGATGCCAGCGGAGTGGAACAAGTCTCTGATGGTTGTCAACACCACGAAGCGTCCGAGCGCCGAGCAGTTGGCGTCGGCGCTTGCGGGCAGCGGCATCAGTGCTGAGGATGTTGCGGTGCACTCGTTTGCGCGGGTCGCCTCTGCTGTCGCGTCCGAGCGCCCAGACGTTGTGGTGATTGCCACGATCGGTCCGCTCGCCGCCCTGCTCGCGCACACCGTGCTCGATGCGTGCCAGGAGCGACCGGTCGTTGTTTCTGGTGTGCCAGGAATCGGTTTACCCGCGCGGCGCAAGGCGCTGGTTTTTCGTGCTCAGGCCGACATGATTGTGGTGCACAGTAAGCGCGAGGTCGTGCGTTTTGGCGAGGTGGCGGCCGAGAACGGCTTCTCTCACGTCTTCGGTTTGGCCACTCTTCCGTTTCTTGCGGAGCGAACCACTCAGCCGCCAACCGGCACCGACATAATTTTTGCCGCCCAAGCGATCGTTCCCCCCACGCGCGCGCAGCGCACCATGTTGCTCGAATGGTTGGTGGAGCTCGCCACGCGCGTGCCCGATCGGCGCGTGGTGATCAAGGTTCGCGCCCGCGCCGGCGAGGCCCAGACCCACTTCGAGTCCAACAGTTTCGAAGACCTCCACGCTCTGCTGGGGCCCGGAGCACCAGCGAACCTTGTGGTTGAGGATGGCCCGATGGCCGGGCACCTCGCCCGCGCTGGTGCTCTTGTCACTGTCAGTTCTACCGCTGCGCTTGAGGCCATTGCCGCTGGTGTTCCGGTGATTGCGCTGAACAATTTCGGGGTCAGCCGCCGAATGATCAACAAGGTCTTTATCGGCAGTGGGCTCTTGGCCTCCGCCACTGACCTCATTGAGTCACGGTTCCGTGTCGCCGATGAGCAGTGGCTTGACGACAACTATTTCCACGCCGCAGCGGATAACGACTGGATCCTCCGCCTACTCGAATTGGTGAAGAGAAATCGGGCCGGAGTTCTCGCCCCGAGGGAACGCCACGTTCGAGGTGGCGGCGGGATGCTGCGGCTGGCGTGGGACCGCAAAAGAGTTCTCGGGCCCCACGACAAGACACTCTCGGGGTACCTAGCCCTCGCGCTCGGAACCCCGCTGCGCTACATTGCGCTGGCGATCAGGGATCTCGAAATTCTTGCACCCCAGATTGTTGCCACGAACGCTGAACCGGACCCTGATCCCGCTTCTGTTTCGGTTTCTATGGCGGCTGAACTCGCTTCCGTGGGGATCGTCGATGGGGGTCGGGCCGCGGTCGCAACGAAGTCGGGGTCGGCGGTTTAGCCTTAGTCAATGAAGCTTCCGCGCGCGCAGTCCGTGGCCACAACGCTTGAGGTCATTCCGGAGGTTGCGTCCACCAATGACGCTCTGCGAACCCTTGTTGCCGAACTCGTGCGCACCGGGCAGCCCACCGATTTCACCGTGGTGGTGTCGCCCCACCAAACGGCCGGCCGCGGACGTTTGGGGCGGGTGTGGGTTTCCCCACCGGGCGCGACGGTGGCAATCTCGATCCTGATTGCTCCGGGCGAGGCTGGCGCGTCACCCCCGGCCTCGCAGTTGGGCTGGTTTCCGCTGATCGCCGGTGCGGCCATGGCCCGAGCCGTTGCTGCCGCGCTGCCGGCAACACTTTCAGCCGCGCTGCCGGCTACGTCTCCGTCAGCGGCTCCCGCAGCGCCGCCGGCCGCGCAGGTCGGCCTGAAGTGGCCCAACGACGTGCAGATTTCGGGGGCCAAGGTGTCGGGCATCCTGACGGAACTCATCGCGGAGACCGGTCACCTCATCGTTGGGGTGGGGGTGAACCTCGACATGACGGTCGAACAGTTGCCGGTGCCCACCGCCACGTCGTTGGCGATTGCGGGGGCAAAGCTCTCCGGTGATGACCTTGCCGATCTGGTGGTGACAGAGTTTTTGGTCCAGCTGCGGGCTCTAGTGACAGCGTTTCTCGCCCACGATGGTGATGCCGGCGCCAGTGGTGCGGCCACAACGATCACCGAGCTGTGCACCACGATCGGGGCCCAGGTTCGGGTTGAACTCCCCGACGACAGTGTCATGCTCGGCACGGCAACGGGCATCGATTCGACCGGTCGACTGTTGGTGCGGCCGAACACCGGCGATGTCGTCGTGGCGGTTGCGGCGGGCGACGTCACCCATCTACGGTATGAATAGACCCATGACCAGCGAAGTGCGAGTGCCCGAAACCGTGGTGGCGCGACTGCGATCCCACGGCCGAGCAATGTTCTGGCCGAGCGTCGCGTTTGTGGCGCTCTCTGGCGGCACGGCCTATTTTTTCGGGGTGCTCCCGGAGGCCTGGGAGAAGTCAGCGCTGCTGTTGTCGGCATCACTTTGTGGAATCTTGCTCTGGATGCTCCCCCTTTTGGCCTGGTTGGGGCGCAACTACACGATCACCACGCGGCGCATTGTGCTCCGTGGCGGTTTCTTCGTGCGGGTGCGGCAAGAAATGTTGCACTCCCGTGGTTACGACGTTTCGGTGCGGCAGAACCCCCTCCAAGCAATTTTTGGGAGCGGTGATGTGCAGATCAATACCGGGCTTGAGCATCCGGTTGTGCTGCGGGATGTTCCCAACGCCATTCTCGTTCAGGAGGCACTCCACGACCTGATGGAGGCGAGTATCAACCCGATTGCCGCCAGGAGGCAGCAGGAGCAGTCACGACCGTCAGACGAGACTCTGCAGTGGGGATCCCGCTAACGCGTTTATTTCCGGCGTTCGATGGGCGAGAATGGTGGTGGAAGTTGCGCAACACCGAACCCGTCGGTAGCGCAGTCGAGGAGCCGAAATGTCCCCCACCGTTGGTGTTATCGGAGGCGGCCAGTTAGCCAGAATGATGATTCCGGCGGCCGTGAATTTGGGCATTGATCTTCACGTTTTGGCGGCAACCGCGGGTGAACCGGCCGCTCTCGCCGTGACCCAGCTCGGCGACTACCGCAACGTCGACGATGTGCTGAAATTTGCACGGGATGTCGATGTGGTGACGTTCGACCATGAACACGTGCCTCACGAGGTGCTGCAGGCACTCCTCGACGCCGGGGTGACGGTGCGTCCGGCACCGAGTGCCCTTATTTTCGCGCAAGACAAACTGTTGATGCGCGAACGGCTCACGAGCCTGGGCATCCCGCAACCAGACTGGGCAGAGGTGGCGACAGCTGCCGACCTCGACACTTTTCTTGAAGAGCACGGCGGTGTAGGGGTTCTGAAGACCCCGCGCGGTGGCTACGACGGCAAAGGGGTGCGCGTGGTGCGTTCCGCCGCTGAGGCAACCGACTGGTTGATCACGATTCAGGCGGATGGCGGGGGAGGCTCCCTTCTGGTTGAAGAACTCGTAGACTTCCGTCGCGAACTTGCCCAACTTGCCGCTCGGCGTCCTTCAGGCGAAGTCACTCTCTGGCCGATTGCCGAAACCGTGCAGCGCCTCGGGGTGTGTGCCGAAGTTATTGTTCCGGCCCTCGATTCGGCGGGCAAGCTCGCCGACGTGGCCGCCGATATTGCCACGACCATCGTGGAGGGCCTCGATGTGACCGGCGTGCTCGCGGTTGAACTCTTCGAAACCACCGACGAGCGTCTGCTGGTGAACGAGTTGGCGATGCGCCCCCACAACAGCGGCCACTGGAGCATTGACGGCGCCACCACCAGCCAGTTTGAGCAGCACCTGCGTGCCGTGCTCGATTTGCCACTGGGAGCCACGGGGAGCCGTGAACCGTGGAGTGTGATGGTCAACATTCTTGGTGGCCCCGGAGCTGCCTTGGCCGCTGGCTCGGCGGCGGTGGCGGATGCGGCGACGGGTGCGGGGGCGGAGAAGCCTCTCGCCCTCACGGACCGTTACAGCGCGGCCTTTAAGGCGCATCCCACCGCGAAGTTCCACAACTACGGCAAAGCGCCTCGCGCTGGCCGCAAGGTGGGGCATATCACCGTCAGCGGGGATGACCTCGACGAAGCGATGTATCAGGCGCGTGCCGCGGCCGCCTTCTTCACCGACTGAGCCTTACGATGAATGCCGTGCCTGAAAACCTCGCTCCCTCGCCCCTCGTAGCCGTTGTGATGGGGTCAGACTCCGACTGGCGGGNGATGGCCGACGCCGCCGCCGCCCTGAAGGAGTTCGGCATCGCTCACGAAGTAGAGGTGCTGTCTGCGCACCGCACGCCGGAACGGATGATCGCTTTCGGCAAGAGTGCTCGTGACCGTGGCATCCGGGTGATCATCGCTGGTGCTGGGGGCGCTGCCCACCTGCCCGGAATGCTCGCGTCGGTGACGACGCTGCCGGTGATTGGTGTGCCAGTTCCGCTGGCCACCCTCGATGGACTTGACTCACTGCTGTCGATCGTTCAGATGCCGGCTGGCGTGCCGGTTGCCACCGTTTCGATCGGGGGCGCTCGCAATGCGGGGATCCTTGCTGCCCGCATCCTGTCCACCTTCGACGACGGTTTGGCGCTCGCCTTGGCTGACTACGCGTCGAGCCTGCAAGCCCTGGTGGAGCAGAAGAACACTGCCCTCAAACTGAGCCTGTGAGCGCGACCAGCCCGGTTCGGTTTCCGGATACCCGTTCCCGGGTTGCGATGACGAGGCGAGCCTGGTGGCTCATCATCTTGAATGCCGTGCTGCCCGGTTCGGCGCAGATCCTCGCCGGGAGTAGGCGACTGGGGCGCTTCGGGATCGGCTCCACTTTTGTGCTGTGGGCGTTGGCTCTGATTGTGTTCCTCATCTCGCGCTTCTCGCCGGGAGCTCTGGTGGGGATCGGCACCAACCTGATCGTGCTGAGCATCGTCCAGGGCGTGCTGGTCTTCTACGCCCTGCTGTGGATTGTGCTCACCCTGGACGCCTTGCGGCTTCTTCGGCTGGTGAAGACAGCCCCGGGGGCGCGACTGCTGATCGCCGTGTTCACCACGCTGGCGCTCGTCGGGGTCGCGGGAACGGCCGGCTATGGTGTGGTGGTTGCTCAGTCTGCACGGTCGGTGGTGGGGAAGGTTTTCTCTGACGGCACCATCGAGCCGGCCATCAACGGGCGTTACAACATCCTCCTTCTGGGCGGGGATGCCGGACCAGACCGTATTGGGCTCCGCCCCGACAGCATTTCGGTGGTCAGTATTGATGCCACTACGGGTGCCGCCAGCATGGTCGGCATTCCGCGGAACCTCGAGCGGGCACCCTTCGTGGCGGGTTCGCCGATGCTGAAGGACTACCCGAACGGTTATAACTGCGGCGATAACTGCTTGGTGAGCTACCTGTATACCTATGGGCAGGAGCATCCGGAGCTGTATCCCAAGGCGCAGGCGGCGGGGAGCACCCCCGGCGTTGAGGCGATGCGTGACGCGATTGAGGGCGTCACGGGGCTCACCCTGCAGTATTACGTTCTGATCGACATGCAGGGCTTCGGCGATCTGATCAACGCGCTGGGGGGTGTGACCATTGATGTGCCGGCGAGATTGCCGTTGGGCAGAAATGGCGGTCAGGTGATCGGCCACATCGAGGCCGGTAAGCAGGTAATGGATGGCGCCACCGCTCTCTGGTACGCCCGCACCCGCTTCGACATGACCGACTACGACCGGATGGTTCGCCAGCGGCAGGTGCAGCAAGCGATTTTGGTGCAGTTCGAGCCTGCCAATGTTCTTACCCGTTTTCAGGGACTTGCGGCGGCGGGGGTGCAGGTTGTGAAGACCGATATCCCTCAGGGAATGCTCGCCTATTTCGTCGATTTGGCGGCTAAAACGCGAAAGATCCCGGTCGGGAGTCTGGAGCTGATTCCGGCCAACGGCATCGACGTGGTGTACCCCAACTACCCAGACATTCGGGCGCGCATCGCAGCAGAACTGGCCAGGGCGACCGCCGCGTCGACGACCCCCGCCCCCACGAACTAGTCCTGCAACCAGACGCTCGACACACGGCGTGAGCGCCACAACTCTGCTCGGGAGTCAGGCCCTCCAGAAGTGCACTCTCAGTTGAGGCTCGCTAAACAGGACTGTTCGCTTTGGGGCGACGGTATCGCTCCATCACGATTGCTATCGACTCTGCATACATTTCTTCGTAACCCACGAGAAGTGGGTTCTGGGCGTTCTTGAGATTTCCAAACAGGTGCCGTGGCACGCCGCTTTCTTCCGCTATTCGTCGTGCGATGGGACGGTCGTAATCGCCACCCACCGAATATGAAGCCATGCTGGTGTGATTCGACAGTGCTTTCACCGACGGAGCGTGTCGCCCTCCAATGACTGGCAACGGTACGTGAGCGAAGCCGACGCGAAGACGAAACTCTCCGAAACTCTTGTTGAACCAGACCCGCGCCGGAAATCCTGAGGTCACGTCGGTGGCGCGCTCCCAAATGGCATCGCCCCAGTTGCCCGTGAAGAAAATTGATTCCTTGATTTCTTGCTCGAACGGCAGGAATGCTATCTCGTCTCCGATTCCTATCGTCGCAATGAATTCGGCTGCCTGTGGCATCATCGTGCGGGCTTCGACCGAGCGCAGATCAAAAATCGACGCGCCCAAGATGTGTGGTCGCGCAGTCACTGACAACCCGAGGGCCGCCCCGATGACCGAACCGTCGTCATCCATTCCACCAACATTCGCCACAATGGTGAGAGCGCGTGTGCCCCCGATGGCCTTCGTGATCGCTGCTGTGGCGACGGAATCGTAGCCCTGTGAGATGCCAACGATCGAATCCAGAGTCAACCGGCGTCCGGTGGCGGTCGAGTTTTTGGACACCCGAGTTACGACCTTTTCCAGAAGCGCTCGATACTCAGTAAACGTCCGAAACTCCCGGGTGGCGCCAAACCAGTGGCGGTGGAGACGGCCACGCTGATCGATGCTGAAGTTGAAGTACATGCAGAGGTCAAGCCGAAAACGATCATCACTGGCAACGCGTGTTCTGGCTCTATCGACACCTCTCATGGCTGTTTCATAGGTGTGTTCGCGAAGGTTTCCAACGACCAGACCAGCAAAATTGTGGTCTGTTTCTAGGCCCGCTTCGGTGAGGAGGAAAGCAAGAGAGTTGCTGACGTAGCTAGTTCCTTCACGTTGATCAACGAGAAGAAAGAGCGCCTCCCCCGTGTGTTTCGGTGGCACGAAGCGGGGGTGTCGACCGTACCAGGTAGCTCCGGAGCCGAATGTATACCGAGAGTGCTCAGGGTGAAAGTCGTCGAACTCCCCGGCCCAAACTCCCTCGAACACACCGTGGGCGCGAACGTCAACAGCCGATCCGACGATGAAACGCCATTGGCGTTCAACCAGCGTGGCAATCCAGGCCAGGGGCGGAATGGTGTGGTCAACCTCGATCACTTGCACGCTCTGCGATGGCCCGAGCGAAGAGATTTTGCGGGTACGAAACTCCTCGCGCACGAAGTAGATGAACGCCGCCACATTGTGGGTCGCAAGCCGGGGGGACCGGTACGCGCGAACGAGCACGGCGGCAATGCGATCTCTGATGGACATAAAACTCCCCTTGTTTTAGCAGTTCAGAAAATGTGGCCAACACGAACGAAGTTGATTGATTCACAATTGGCTCTATCCGCAGTCTAGAGCCGGGAGGTAACCAGGAAACCGTTCTGCTCGATCGTGACGAGACCAAACCCGCTAGCGATGACCCTTCGCCGTCGGTCGACGGTAACGCTCCATCACGATTGCTATCGATTCTGCGTAAAGTTCTTCGTAACCCACCAGAAGTGGGTTCTGGGCGTTCTTGAGGTTTCCAAACAGGTGCCGTGGCACGCCACTTTCTTCCGTAATCCTTCGCGCTAACGGGCGATCGTAGTCACCACCCACCGAATACGCCGCCATGCTGGTGTGATTCGACAAGGCTGTCACCGTGGGGGCGTGTCTTCCCCCAATGACTGGTAGCGGCACGTGAGCGAAACCGACGCGAAGACGAAACTCCGAGAAACTTTTGTTGAACAAGATCGTCGCCGGGAATCCTGAGCTCAGGTCGGTGGCGCGCTCCCAAATACCGTCGCCCCAGATTCCCGTGAAGAATATCGATTCTTTTAACTCGGGTTCGAATGGCAGGAATACAACCATGTCCCCGATGCCTATCGTCGCAATGAATTCGGCCGCTTGTGGCATCATCGTGCGGGCTTCGACCGAGCGCAGATCGAAAATCGACGCACCTAAGATGTGTGGTCGTGCAATCACCGACAACCCGAGGGCCGCCCCGATGACGGAACCGTCGTCATCCATTCCGCCAACGTTGGCCTCAATGGTGAGGGCGCGTGTGCCCCCGATGGCCTTCGTGATCGCCGCCGTGGCGGGAGAGTCGTAACCCTGCGAGATGCCAACGATCGGATCCAGAGTCAGCCGGCGACCGGTGGTGCTCGAGTTTTTGGACACCCGAGCGGCGACCCGCTCCAGTAGCGCTCGGTATTGGGCGAACGTGCGGAACTCTCGGGTCGCGCCAAACCAGTGGCGGTGGAGGCGGCCACGCTGATCGATGCTGAAGTTGAAGTAGGTGCAGAGGTCAAGCCGAAAATGGTCATCACTGGCAACGTGGGTTCTCGCTCTATCGACACCTCGCATCGCTGTTTCATAGGTGTGTTCGCGAAGATTTCCAACGACCAGACCAGCAAAATTCTGGTCTGTTTCTAAGCCCGCTTCGGTGAAGAGAAAAGCAAGAGAGTTGCTGACGTAGCTCGTTGTGGTCTGTCGATCGACGAGAAGCAAGAGTGACTCTTGCGGGTGTTTTGGGGGCACGAAGCGGGGGTGTCGGCCGTACCAAGTGGCGCCGGAGCCGAACACATACCGTGAGCGTTCGGGGTGGAAGTCGTCGAACTCCCCGTCCCAGACTCCCTCGAACACACCGTGGGCGCGAACGTCAACAGCTGATCCGACAATGAAACTCCAAGTGCGCTCCTTCAGCGTGGCAATCCAGGCCAGGGGCGGAATGGTGTGGTCAACCTCGATCAGGTGCACACTCTGTGATGGCCCGAGCGAGGAGATTTTGTGGGTACGAAATTCCTCGCGCATGAAGTAGATGAACGCCGCCACGTTGTGGGTCGCAAGCCCGGGGGAACGGTACGCGCGAACGAGCACGGCGGCTATGCGATCTCTGAGGGACATACAACTCTCCTGTTTCAGTGGTTCAGAAACTGCGCCCCGCGTGAACGAAGTTGAGTGATCCACAAAAGACGCTCTCCGAAGTCTAGAGCCGCGGTCGGCAAGGCCGATAACCAATGAAAGACACCACAGAGCTGATTCACTTGAAACTCATTCCTGACCAGAACAAACTGCGAAAGATCAGATCCGCATTCGAAAACTACCCCTAAAGGTCGGCGTGCAGCTGCCAGACTTTGTCGGCGGCGGTGCGCCAATTGAAGAGGCCCTCACGGTCGAGGCCAGCAGTGCTGAGGCTGGCGGCAAGCTTGTCGTCGCTGATGACCCGGTTGATCGCTTCGGTGAGGCGTGCCGGATAGCCGGTCGCGTCTTCGAGGGGCACCGCGAGACCTGCTCCCCCCGCCGTTTCGATAATTGCGGGAGCATCGGAGTGGATGACCGGCGTGCCCAAGTGGAATGCTTCAAGCACGGGAAGTCCGAAGCCTTCGGCCAAGCTGGGGAGCACAAGCGCGCTGGCGCTGGCGAGTACGACGGCGAGGTCGGGGTCGTCGAGGTAGCTGACGTTTCGAACCCGACCTTCGGGTAGCCCGGCAGCGGTCGCCGCGGCGGCAACAGCACCGGTTTCGGTGTCGTCTGGTCCGACGATGATCAGCGGAAGGTCGGTGGCGCCGGGGAGCGCTAGGGCCTCGAGGAGCGCTGTGATGCCGCGGCGGGGTTCGAGCCCGCCCATCGCCACAAGGTACTTCTTGGGCAGCGCTAGTTGTCTGGCGCGGGCGGCAGAATCTGCGGGAAGGGCAAGGCTTGAGCTGACAGCACCGCCGATAACGCGAACCCTCTCCCCGAAGTCGACGATATCGGCAAGTTCATCAGCGACGGCGTGGCTGGGCACAATGATTGCGTCAGCGTACTTGTAGGCACGTTGCACCATCGCTTTGTGCCAAGCAACCCGGCGGGAGCCGTAGGAGCCGGGGTGGGTCCAGGCATTCACATCGTGAATGGTGACGGCAATCTGATGGCCGGAGCGGTTGAGCCGATCGTGGCGGGAGAGCGGGGCGAGAAGGCTGGTGGCGTGAATCATGCCACCGCCGGGAATGTGGGTGAAGCCGTGTTGCCAAGCCGCAACGAGTTCACGCCGAGCGAGGGCGCTCTTGTACATGCCGGTGAGGCCGGGCAGTTTCAGGCGGATGCTGTCGTACTCAAGTTCCGTCGAGGCCGACACAATGCCTTCGACCGAGCATCCCGCTGGAGCATAGGTAATGAGGGCCCGGGTGAGTTCTTCGGTGTACCGACTGATGCTGTTGGGCGTGCGTGCAAGCATGTCGTCGATGATGACTCGCAACGCTGTCATGATGCCCCCAGATTTGTCGAACTCCCCAAGCTCCCCGAAGAAAATGCTTCCCCGAGGGCTTCTTCCCAGTCGCGCATGGCGGGTAGCCCCGCAGCGATCCACTTATCGTGGCCGAGCACTGAGTATGACGGTCGTGGTGCTGGCCGCACAAACTCGGCGCTGGTCGTTGGCGTTACTCGCTCGGGGTCGAGGCCGGCTTCGGCAAAGATCGCGCGGGCGAAGTCGAACCAGCTGGCTTGCCCCGAATTCGTGCCGTGATAAATACCGAAGGGTGCCGCGGAGTCGAGAAGGAGGAGGGTTGCTCGCGCTAGGTCGACCGTCCAGGTGGGCTGGCCTACTTGATCATTGACGACTGACAGCGTGTCGCGCTGCCCGGCGAGACGGAGCATGGTGCTGGCAAAGTTGGGCCCGTGCTGGCCATACAGCCACGCTGTGCGCACGATGTAACTGCGCTCAGCGTTGAATTCGGTGACCAGCTTCTCTCCAACAGCTTTGCTTCGACCGTAGGCTGAGACGGGGTCGAGGGGCGCACCTTCGGGGTAGGGCGTCGTCGCGTCGCCCCGAAACACGTAGTCGGTGGAGTACTGCACGAGGGTGGCGCCGATGGCGGCAGCAGCGCGGGCAAGGTTTCCGGCACCGGTGCCATTGACCGCGGTAGCAAGATCTTCGTGAGTTTCAGCGTCGTCGACCGCGGTGTAGGCGGAGGCGTTGATGATGACATCGTGGCCGGCGACAGCCTGGGTCACCGCAGCGAAATCGGTGATGTCGAGGTCTGCGCGGGTGAGCGCAGTGACATCGCGACCGTTCAGCACTGTTTGGAGGTCCCGGCCGAGCATGCCCGCGGCACCAGTGATCAGATAGCTACTCATGATTTCTTGCCTGTGTGTGGGGGGCGAAAAGTGCAATGGCCCATCTTATCGTGCTGTGCGTTGCGCCCCATAAACCCAGTGACGGTAGAGCACGAAGCGGAAAGCGGTCGATAACGCCAACCCGATCACGTTCGCGGCGATGTTGTCGGCCAGCAAGCTGGTGAAACCGAAAACGTAGTGCGATAAATACACGCAGCCCAGGCTGATCCCGAGCCCGACCACCGCTACGGCGCTGAATTCGAGAAGTTCGAGCACGAAGTTCTTCCGGCGAGTGCTGCGAAAAGTCCAGTAGCGATTGCCAAACCACGTGACGATCACTGCGACACTCACTGAGATGGCCTTTGCGCCGACGGGTTCACTCCACGCGGTGTCGGTGCCGAAAATTCCGAGGCGCAACAGATTGAAGATCGAGACATCGACGACGAGCCCCACCAGCCCGACAGCGCCGAACTTCAGAAAATCGCGCACAACCCGTTCGAACGTTGCTCTCGCGACACGCCACAGCGGCGTGACGGCGCGCGACAGTGGTTTGGTGCCTATTTCCACGCTCTAGAGTACTGCGCGTTCTTTCAACGGTTCCCACCACGAGCGGTTATCGCGGTACCACTGAACAACATCGGCGAGGCCCTTTTCGAAGGGAACCTGCGGTTCGTAGCCGAGTTCGGCCCGAATCTTGGAGATGTCGACGCTGTAGCGAAGGTCGTGACCCAAGCGGTCGGCAACCCGGTCGACGTAGGTCCAGTCGGTGCCGGTTGCCTCGAGCAGAAGCTCAGTGAGTTCGATGTTGGTGAGCTCGGTGCCGCCACCAATGTTGTAGATCTCTCCGGCGCGACCGCCGACGAGCACCATGGCGATGCCACGGCAGTGGTCGTCCACGTGCAACCAGTCACGAATGTTGTTGCCCTCACCGTACAGCGGCACGTGCTTGCCGTCGATCAGGTTGGTGACGAACAGCGGGATGACCTTCTCGGGGAAGTGGTACGGGCCGTAGTTGTTCGAGCAGCGTGTGATCGACACGTTGAGGCCGTGGGTGCGGTAATAGCTACGCGCGAGCAGGTCACTGCCGGCTTTGGACGCGGAATAGGGCGAGTTGGGCTCCAGCGGGCGTTCCTCGTTCCAGGAGCCTTCGGCAATAGAGCCGTAGACCTCGTCAGTGGAGACGTGCACGAAGCGCTGGAGGTTGGCGCGAAGCGCAGCATCCAGCAGCTTCTGCGTGCCAAGCACATTGGTCTCGACGAAGATCGACGCATCACGCACCGAACGGTCGACGTGGCTTTCGGCGGCGAAGTGCACCACGGCATCCACGGTGGGCATCAGGGTGTCGAGCAACTCTGCATCGCGGATGTCGCCGTGCACGAAGCTGTAGCGAGGGGAGTCGGCGATCGGTGCCAGGTTGGCGAGGTTGCCGGAGTAGGTGAGCGCGTCGAGCACGATCACGTCGGCGCCTTCAAGCCCGGGGTAGGCATTTTCGATGGTGCGCCGAACAAAGTTCGAGCCAATGAACCCGGCACCGCCGGTTACGAGGATCTTCATGGTTTCGGTGTTTCTCTTTCGTCGAGCTTGGCGGCACGGGCCGCCAGCTGGGGGAACTCCGCCGCGAGCGTGCGGACGAGGGATTCTTCGAGGGAGTAGCGGGGAACAAAACCGGTGGCCGCTAGGCGGGCTGTGCCGACGGTGGTTTCGGCGGCAAATTTTCTCATCCGCACGGCACTGATGGGAAAGGTGCGGCCGGTCAGCTTCGCAACGACGTCGAGTACGTGACCGCCAGCGATGCCGAGGGCTAGCGGCAAGCGCAGGGTGGATCCCCGCTTGCCCAGCGTCTGCTGGAGCAGGGTCACGAGCTCGGTTGTCGTGAGGTCGGGCTTGTCGGCGAAGTTGGTGATGCGCACGCCGGTTGGGGTGTCGAGGCTATCGGCGAGAAACTCCACCACGTTGCCGACGTACGACATCGATTTGCGGTTGGTGCCCTTACCAACCTGGATAAAGCGGCCCGACGCGATTTGGTTGGCGAGGGTGTGCACGTTTCCGCGGTTGCCTTCGCCGAAAACTACGGACGGTCTGATGATGGCGAGCGAACGCGTCGAGTCGGCCTCTGCCCAGCCGATGAACACCTTTTCGGCTGCGAGCTTGGTACGACCGTATTCATTGAACGGATCGGGTTCGTTCTCTTCTGTGGGGTTGACTTTGTCGAGGCCGTAGATGGCAACACTCGAAGTGAAGACCACGCGGTCGATCCCGTTGGCCAGTGCTGCTTCGACGACGGCGCGAGCACCGTCGACGTTGATCTCGGTGTACAGCGACTGGGGTTCAACGTCGTCGCGGTGAGCGGCGGCAAGATTGATGATGGCGTCGTGGCCAGCGGCAGCTGCCGTGAGCGCTGCTACGTCTCGCACGTCACCCGAAATTTGGGTGACTTTCTTGGCTGCCGGTGCAGATGCCGATGCTGGCCCCGATGCCGCGGTGTCGAAGTTGGTGACGGTGTGCCCGCGTTCGAGTAGCACGTCGATGAGGCGGCTTCCGATGAATCCGCTCCCGCCGTTGACGAGGACTTTCATCTTCTTCTCCCGCACGTCGTGCTCCCCAAAAATCTGTTCACCAGATACCGAGAGCGATCAAGACTCCAATTATTGCGCGATCTCGTGGTCGTCGTCGCACGTCACCTGCTGCCAGAGCGAGGGCGACCCTGTTTCGGATGCCCGGCTCGGTGATGAGCCTCTGCATTCGCTCGAGTGGAGCTCTCCGTTGCTCTGGTGCGACCGAGAGCGAAATGGTGGCGAGAAGGCTGGCCTGGTGGCGATGCCAGTGCTGCCGAATGAGCGCTAGCCGTGACTGAGCTGATCGCACACCAACGTTGGCACCCATCGCGTTGCTGTCGTGTTGGCGGTACTCAACGGAGGGAACGTTGTCGATGTGCCACAGCCAGCCGCGGGCTCGGCACACCGCATAGATCAGCCAGTCGTGGAAGTCGATTGTGGCGGCAGGGCTCGTGGGGTCGGCAACGAGGTTGCGCACGAGTCGAGCGAGTCGTGGCGTGATCAAGAAGGTACTGCCGGGCCCGGGGCTTTCCAGCAGGTAGTCGAAGGCTCGCTGCGGGTAGCTTTTGCGAACGAGTGAGCGCTCGCCCCCGTCGGAGAATGCGATGACGTCGGAGGAGACACCGTCGAGCTCGCCAGCGCCGAGAAGCGCCGCGTGGCGGGCGAGTTTGCCGGGCAACCAGATGTCGTCTTGGTCGGCAAACGCGATGTAGTCACAAGGCTCGCTACCGTCGAGGTCGACCTCGGTCAGTAGCCGTAGAAAGTTTGCGGCGGCGCTGCCGGTCGCGATCGTTGATTCAAGCAGGCGAACCCGAGGGTCTGTGGCGGCACGCGCAGCGAGGAGTTGCGTGGTGCCGTCAATAGAGAGGTCGTCGCGAGCGATGATTGTCACCGCAACACCGGTCTGGTTCAGAATGGAGTCGACCTGCTCGCTGAGCCAGCGCACGCCGTTGAAGGTCGCTAGGAGCACTGTCACCCGAGGGAGTGTGGACGGTGTTGACTGGCTCGTTTCGGGCATGGTGACCCTAATTGTAGCCGGGTCACTGTTCTGAGCTAGAATCGCAAACGGTCTGTTGGCCGTCGACCGTGTGAGGTTTAATGCGATATTTGAAGGAACTCCTCAAGTCTAGGGAGCTGCTCGCTAACCTCACCATGCGTGAAATCCGCGGCAAATACAAGCGCACGGTTTTTGGTCAATTGTGGTCCCTTGTCAACCCGCTCGCGTTGATGCTCATTTACACGTTCGTCTTCTCATTGATCTTCCGCATCAAACCAGACGTTGGTGATCCAAGCGGGCAGAATAACTTCGCGCTGTGGCTGCTGTGCGGTCTTCTGCCGTGGACTTTCTTGTCGACGGTGATCAACCTCGGTGTTGGTTCCCTCGTCGCCAACGTTGGCCTTATTCAGAAGGTGGCGTTCAACCGGATCGTTCTTCCGCTATCGCTCGTGGGCTCAGCGGGCTATAACTGGTTGTTCGAGATGGGCGTGCTCGTTGTTGCTCTGACAATCTCTGTGGGCTTGCTCGGCGGAATCATGTTGCAGTGGATTCCGCTCGTGATTATCGCGATGGTGCTCCTCGCCGTGTTCGCGGCCGGCATCGCTCTCATGCTTTCGATCGCCAACGTGTATTTCAGAGACACCCAGTGGTTTGTGACGATCCTGCTTCAGATGTGGCTCTACCTCAGCCCGGTGATCTACCCGAGCTCGATGGTGAGCACAGTGTCAAACCAGATTGGCGGCATTTTCGGGAGTGGGATCACTCTGGATTCCATCTACTACCTCAACCCGATGGTTCACTTTCTGGACCTTTTCAGAGTTCTGCTTTACGATAACCGCTGGCCCGATGTTGCGACATGGTTCATCTGCTTGGCTTGGGCGGTGGGGCTCTTTGCTCTGGGCATGATCGTCTTCCGACGCAATGAGAGAAACTTGGCGGAAACCCTGTGACCGAGATCGCCGTGCGCGTGGACCACGTCAGCAAGAGTTTTCGCATGTATCACGAGCGCAACCAGACCATCAAGTCGGCGATCATGCGCGGGCGTCGTTCGGTTCACGAAGACTTTTGGGCGCTCAAAGACGTCACCTTTGATGTTCCCGTGGGCTCGACGTTCGGGCTAATTGGAAGTAATGGTTCGGGCAAGTCGACCCTTCTCAAATGCCTTGCAAACATCTACTACCCCAACAAAGGTAGCGTCACGCATCACGGCACGATGGCGGCGATGCTTGAGGTCGGTTCGGGGTTCCACGCGGAGCTCTCCGGCCGAGAGAATGTGTTTCTCAACGCCTCGATTCTTGGCATGTCCAAGAAAGAGATCACGAGAAAATTCGACGAGATCGTCGATTTCTCCGGGGTCGAGCAGTTTATTGATCAACCGGTCAAGAACTACTCATCGGGAATGTATGTGCGGTTGGGGTTCGCGATTGCGATCAACATTGATCCCGAGATTCTCGTAGTCGACGAGGTGTTGTCCGTCGGCGATGCGGAGTTTCAGGCAAAGTGTTTTCAGAAATTCCGTGACTTCAAGGTTGCTGGCAAGACGGTCATCTTGGTGAGCCATGACACGAAGACTGTTCAGGCGATGTGCGACCAGGCCGCGTGGATCAACAAGGGTGAGCTTCAGGTGGTGGGCCCCTCGGCCCCAACAATCGACGCGTACCTGAAATCCATTAAAGGACTTCCGGAGTAGCGATGACGCAACGGGTCGAGCAGGTATCCGTCGCCCTCTGCACTCACAATGGTGAACGATTCATTGGCGAGCAGGTGGCGAGTATTCTTGCGCAATCTGTGCTCCCGAGTGAGATTATTTTGTCGGATGATGCCTCCACTGATTCCACTGTCGCAATTGCACGCAGCGTCGTCGAGACCTGGCTGGCTGAGAAGCCGGAACGTTCGATCGAGTTCACCGTGTTACTCAACGCTGTACCGCTCGGCATCACAGGCAACTTCGAACAGGCGATCGCTGGATCGACGGGCGACTTCATCGCGCTGAGCGATCAAGACGATATCTGGCATTCCGACCGGATAGAACGCGCGCTCGCCATTTTTGAGGCTGCTCCCGGCACACTGCTGGTCCACTCCGACGCGCGCCTTGTCGATGAGAACGGCACGGGGCTCGATGACTCGCTCTTCAGCGCCTACAACGTCAATCCGACGGGGATCGCGACAATCCACGCTGGCGCCGCCTTCGACATTCTTGCGCGTCGCACCATCGTCACTGGCGCGGCAACGATGATCGGGCGACCACTGTTCGAGGTGGCCCGTCCGTTTCCTGCCGGTTGGGTTCACGACGAGTGGCTAGCAATTGTTGCGTCAGCTCTGGGAGCCCTTGATGTCATTGACGAGCAACTCATCGACTACCGTCAGCACGGCGCAAACGAGATCGGTGCGGCCACACTCTCGCTGGTCGGAAAGTTCCGCCGCATGCTTGAGCCGAGGAGTGAACGCAATTTGCGCCTACTCGAACGCTCGGAATCACTCGCCGAACGGTTTGCCGCGATGCCACAGGTTCCTCAGAAGTTTGCGGAAGCCGCCGTTGCCAAGCGTGAGCACGAACGGGTGCGGAGTGCGCTTCCTGTCCATCGCCTCCCGCGACTGATGCCAGTTTTCCGTGAGTTCAAGACAGGTCGATATTCCCGCTTCGGTCGGGGCATCGCTGATGTCGTGCGAGACCTGCTTCAGCCGTCGTAAACCACCCGGGTAGGATATCTACTGTGCAGATTCGTGAACTTTTGATCCCAGATTCCTTTGAGATCACTCCAATCCAGCGTGCTGACGACCGCGGCGTATTTCTTGAGTGGTATCGCTTCGATCTTCTCGCTCAGGCTGTGGGTCACCCGTTGAACCTTCGCCAAGCGAACACCTCGGTGTCGAAGAAGGGCGTTGTCCGCGGCATCCATTTTGCTGATCTGCCACCGGGGCAAGCCAAGTACGTCACCGTCACCCATGGAGCAGTCATCGACTACGTGATTGACATTCGGGTTGGCTCGCCGACTTTCGGGCAGTGGGATTCCGTGCGTCTCGATACCGTTGATCGCAAAGCGGTGTACCTCAGCGAGGGGCTCGGTCATGCGTTTGTGGCATTGACCGACGATGCGACAGTGAGCTATCTCGTTTCGGACACCTACAACGCTCCGGCAGAGCACGGAATTAATCCGCTCGATTCGCAGATCGCACTGATCTTTCCCGAAGAGGCCGGTGAGTTGTTGCTGTCGTCAAAAGACACTGACGCTCCGTCTTTGGCTGACGCAGCCGCTCGTGGCCTTCTTCCGACTTGGGAGGCGACTCGTGCGTTTTACGACTCACTGACCAGCGAATACACAATTAGTACCGAGGGGAAATAACTGTGCGCGGAATAATCTTGGCTGGCGGTTCTGGCACCAGGCTCTGGCCGATCACGCGAGGCATCTCGAAGCAGCTCATGCCGATCTACGACAAGCCGATGATTTACTACCCCTTGTCGACGCTGATGATGGCGGGCATCAATGAAATTCTGATCATTACGACTCCTGAGTACAACGATCAGTTTCGTGCGTTGCTAGGCGATGGCAGTGATCTCGGTATTCGTCTTGAGTATGCAGTGCAGCCGTCTCCTGACGGACTAGCTCAGGCGTTCATTATCGGTGAGGAATTCATCGGTGATGAGAGCGTCGCACTGGTGCTGGGCGACAACATCTTCCATGGTGCCGGCCTCGGCACATCACTGCGGACGCACGGCGAAATCTCGGGGGGACTGATCTTTGCTTACCACGTGTCGAATCCGCGCTCCTATGGCGTTGTCGAGTTCGATGGCAACATGAAGGCTGTCTCGATCGAGGAGAAGCCTGAGCAGCCCAAGAGCAACTATGCGGTGCCCGGCCTATATTTCTATGACAACTCTGTCGTCGAGATTGCTAAGACTATCGAACCGAGTGCGCGTGGCGAACTTGAAATCTCCACGATCAATGAACGCTACCTCGACGCCGGCAACTTGCAGGTTCAGGTTCTGGATCGCGGCACGGCCTGGCTTGATACGGGCACGTTTGAGTCAATGATGCAGGCTTCGGAGTATGTCCGCGTCATCGAAGACCGTCAGGGTTTCAAGGTTGGCTGTATCGAGGAGATCGCCTGGCGCGCTGGATGGATCGACAATGATCAGCTCGCTGCTCTCGCTGCGCCGCTTGCAAAAAGCGGTTACGGAAAGTATCTCGAGACTCTGTTAGAAGCGAGCTCGTGACGCGAAGTCTCGTTGTTCAGTCAATCCTGTATGGGAATGAGGCTGACGGGATTGTGAGGGCCGCGGAAGCGACCGCTCACGCAGCGTCGATGGCGCGAACGGCCGACCTCGTTGGGGAGTGGTCACTGGCGATCGGTGATTGTTCAGAGGTGCCGGTTCTTAGCGAAGCAAACCTGAAAGTCATCGGGGGCTATGTTGAGCGTGCGGGCGGTGTTTTTGTTCACGAGGTTTTCGGCGAGAATCTGGGTCACGGCGGTGGGCACAACAGGTTGGCTAAGTCAACGTCGTCAGAGTTGCTGTTGATTCTGAACCCGGATGCCCTGCTTGGCCCCGACACGATTTCGGCGTTGGTCAATACTGTTGTGGATGGGGTGGCGCTCTCTGATGGGCGACAGCTGCCTCTTGAGCACCCCAAAGATTACGACCCGGTGACGGGTGACGAGAGCTGGGCTTCTGGTGCCTGCTCGATGACTCTTCGATCGGTGTTTGACGAGGTGGGTGGTTTCGACCACGACACGTTCTTTATGTACTGCGACGATGTGGACTACTCGTGGCGAGTGAAACTTGCCGGCTACCGGGTGGCATATCAGCCGGGTGCTCGGGTTTTTCACGATAAGCGGTTGACTGTCGACGGCGACATCATCCCCAGCGCCGCGGAAGTGTACTTTTCGGCCGAAGCGGCGGTGTTGTTGGCGCACAAGTACTCTCGCTCTGACATTAGTGATCGCATTCTGGATTCTTTTCGTGGCAACCCCGATGAGACCTACCAGAAGGTTGTCCGGGTTTTTGAGGAGCGCCGATCATCGGGAAAGTTGCCCGTGCAGATTGACTCCAAGCACAGGGTCGGACAATTCATCAACGGCAATTACGCCCGTCATCGTTACTGAAAGCAGACTCTAATGCCCGAAGCAAACATCGCGGCCGATAAGCAAGAGTTGCCGGTATCTACCCTTGTGTCTTTTCTGGACAGCATGTTGCAGCGCGAAAATCTCGCCCCAGAGGTTGTAAATCCGCTTGCAGCCGTTCGAGAATATTTTGCAAAGGAACAACCCGTCGATGGGCCCTTTTTGAGTGTTCTCTTGCGAACTCAGGGCCACAAGCCGGAGGCGTTTGGCGATGCGCTGCTGTGCCTCGCAGCCCAGACTGACCAAGATTTCGAAGTGATCGTGATCGACCACGACTCTTCGCCCGAGGGAGCCGCCGAGGTGGCGCGCATCGTAGCGTCTCAGCCGAAGTCTTTTGGTTCGCGCGTTCGGGTAATTGAGGTTTCTGGGGGCACGCGCTCACGCCCTCTCAACGCAGGGATTGCCGCGGCGACGGGGCGTTTTGTCGCTGTTTATGACGACGACGATTTGTTGTTCGGTGATTGGGTGGAGAAATTCCACGAGTTTGCTGACCTTGGCGGCAACAAGTTGTTGCGTTCGCAGGTGGCGATCCAGCGTGCACGCCCCGAAGTATGGCGCGACAACGCCCCTGGGCTGCGCACGCTTTCGTGGCCTTCCGCCGAATATCCGAAGACGTTTGACCAAGTAGCGCACCTGCAAGTCAACCAGTCACCGTTCATGTCTTTCGCTTTTCCTCGCGTTCTGTTTCACGGTCTCGGGGTGAAGTTTGATGAAAGCCTGACTGTGTGCGAAGACTGGGACGTCATCCTTGACGGCTCCCGCCTGCTCGGAGTCGAAGATATTCCAGCCATCACTGCGATCTACCGCCGTTGGGAGGGTGGCCCTTCCTCGTACACCGACCATTCGCAGGCCGAGTGGCTCGCCTCAGAGCAACGAGTGGTCGATCGGAATAACGCGACGCCTATCTTGTTGCCGATGGGCGCAGTTAAGCAGCTACGTGAGCTTCGTGCGGCTCACGATGTCTGGGAGGTCTACGAGCGTCTTGTGCAGAGTCGAAGCTGGCGTTGGACACACCCGATGCGCATGGCAATTCACGCTGCTGTCGAATTGCGCGTCAGAGTTCGGAGCGCCCTCGCCCGTTTTCGACGTTAGGCGACGGCCCAGCAGATTCCTGACCTTCGATAGAATTCTTGAAATGTCCCCTGCACGAGTGTCATCTGTGCTGAGATCGCTGTAACGGAAAGGCAGGAACTTTGTCAGTTTCATGGGAGTATGCGATTTCTGGAGAAGTCGATAAGCGGCGCAATGCCCGCAACACCCTTCTCCTCACCGAAAGCACCTCGTTTCCAGTGCTGGATCTCCCTGGAGAAGTGGTTCACAGCGTTATCTCCGACTTCGTGACCCGGCCGGGCGAAATGTCGTTCGATTTCGTATTGGTGGCTTTCACCGAACCACTTCGTGCTGTGGATGAGCTCCTCCTGCAGATTCACTTACCGGACGTGCTCAACAAGGGGGCGATAGTAATGCAGGTCACTTTGAGCGGGGGGCCAGCACTTCTGCATCTCCCTTTGATTCATCTCAAATACACGGTGCCGTTTGACTCGGCTGACTACCAAGTGCTGATCCAGGGAAAAGAATGAACGACTCAACAGACTTAATCCTTGACGAGTTGCCCGCTGGCAAATTGCGGGGGTATGACCGCCTGCTTCGACAAGCTCGACTGTTGGCGCAGAGCGACCTCTCCAGCATTCATTTGGGAATACCGTCTGGCATTGATGATGACGTGTCCACACTGGCTAAGGCGATGGGGATCGTCGTTTCCCGTGTGTCCTCAGAATCTGCGGTGGCTGTTTCGCGCGAATGGAGTGCTCGCGGCCTTAGCGTGTCTGTGGTGGTCGCGTCTCACAACTACGGTCACTATTTGGATGAAGCAGTGAACTCAGTTCTTGCCCAGACCTATCTTCCCGATCAAATCATTCTCTCGGACGACGCTTCGTCCGATGACTCGGCAGAGAAAATGCGTCGCCTTGCTGCAGCGAACCCTGAGCTCATGATCGTTAATGTGAACACGGAAAATCTGGGAATCGACAAGCACTTCAACCTTGCGGCGTCGCTTGCGACTGGCGAGGTAATCATGTTCTTGGGTGCTGATAATCGCATCCCACCCCACTACATTGAAGCCTGTCTTGCCGCTTTGGTCAGCGATCCTGAGGTGGCGATCGCCTATACGGATTTTGCGCTCTTCGGTAGCAGGGCGAGCATGGTTCATGATTCTCTTCGTGAAGATTTCCGCGGCGCGAAGCTGGACTACGGTGTGCGTCTGAGCAACTTTCCCGAGTTTAACGACGCGTCTCGATCGATCCTTGATGATGGAGTCAACTTTATTCACGGCTCGTCTCTCTATCGACGATCTGCTTTTGAGCAGGTTGGAGGATACGGCTCTCGCGACGACGGACCAGAAGACATGCAGTTGTTTCAATCAATGATTTCTCAGGGTTGGTCGGCAAGAAAAGTTCCTGGCGTCTTTCTCGAGTATCGCCAGCACTCTTCAGACCAAGCGAATATGCAGTTCTCGTTGTATCGAGAACTCCATCGGCTTCGCGGGGAGATAACCGAGCACAAACGTCACTTTGAGTCGTTAAGAGACGAAAACGACCATCTGCGGCGCTATGTTAATCGCATTCGAACGTCGATCCCGTTCAAGATTTTGATGTTGCTCTCGTTTCCATATCGGGCACTGCGCAAACGATTTCGTTGAGCTTGTTATGAAAAGTAGTCAGCGTTTGCAACGGAAACTCTCCGATTCGTGCCTCTGAACTAGTGCACCTCGCCACGTATGCTGGTGCTACCGACGTTGTGTCTGGTAACCAACTGGCGCGCCGCGATCTGGTCGACGTTTTCGTTCACTCGAACTTGTTGGCCGGTTCCATGCGAACCATGAGGGAGCAAAGTTGAGAGGGTTGACGTGGCAACATTCCCGTTGATGAAAGTGGTGGGTTCCACCGCTGTAGCTGTGATGATTGCTGCCGGGCTCGTGGCGAGTCTCCCGGCCCAGCCGGTACAGGCGCTGACCGGCAGCAGTTTTGATGCGGGTTTCATTATTTCTGACGCTCAGTTTTATGACCCTGCGGGCATGACGCAACCCCAGATTCAAGCTTTTCTCGACCAGAACATTGGCGCGTGCACTAACGGTTTATGCCTGAATGTTCTCCGGGCGACAACGTTCGATCGCCCTGCTGATCGAACGGTGTGTGGTTCCTATGCCGGTGCCGCGAATGAACTGACCTCAGCGATTATCTTCAAAGTGCAGGTCGCTTGTGGGGTTAGTGCCAAAGTCTTGCTGGTGACCTTGCAGAAGGAGCAGTCCTTGGTTTCGGGTGGTGTCTCTCAGGCACCAAGTGCGGCGCGCATTGGGCGTGCAATGGGGTACGCCTGCCCGGACAACACGGGTGGAACCTGCGACGCGCGCTACTACGGCATTTACAACCAGTTGTATTCGGCGGCTTGGCAGTTCAAGCGTTACAGCACACCGGATTTGTGGGGAAACTACCACCCGGGGCCAGAAACCATTGCCTACAGCCCGAACGCCGCGTGTGGCGCGAGAGCTGTCACTATCCGAAACAACGCGACAGCGGCGCTCTACAACTACACGCCGTACACGCCCAATGCTGCGGCGCTCGCTAATCTCTACGGCACTGCGGCCTGTGGGGCATATGGGAACAGGAACTTCTGGGTTTTCTACAGCCAGTGGTTTGGCGACCCAACCGACTCTACGGCTGCCTACGACATGGGAACTCTCTATCAGGCCAATGGTGGCGCTTCAGGAGCTTTCGGAACGTTAGTTTCTGAGTCCGGCTGCTTGGTCGACTCACCATCATGTTGGCGCAACTACCAATTTGCTTTCGTCTACTGGACAAAGGCGCTGGGCGCAGTGGCGACTACTGGGGCGCTCCTAGCTGCTTACAGAACGACGGGGGGCCCGACAGGCTCGCTGGGACTGCCGTCTACTTCGGTGGTGACCTACACACGTGCGCCGCTGAAAGTTGCCCAATCGTTCGGCAGTGCTGCGACCATTTACTCCTCATCATTGGGCACGTTCGTGGTGCGTGGTGCGGTGCGGGTGGCATATTTCAACGCCGGCGGAGAGGGCGGCACGTTTGGCTGGCCTGCTTCAACCGAAGCGTGTGCCGTCACGGGTTGTACACAGGTTTTCGAGGGTGGAACCGTGTATCCGTCGGCAGCTGGCGCCTTGGCTGTGCCCAAGGTGATCGATATTGTCTATCGCGCGGCGGGTGGGCCTAGCGGTTCATTGGGCAATCCTTCAAGCGTAATCTTTCTCTATCCGTCGTTGCCGGGGCGGCTGGCCCAGGCGTTCGCGGGCGGTGGGTCGATTTATGCCTCAAGTTCTGGCGTTTTCGCCGTCTCAGCGCCTATCCGAAGTTCCTATTTCGCTGCGGGAGGTGAAGGGGGATCCCTGGGGTGGCCAGTGGGAGCAATGGTCTGCGTTTCCGCAAACTGCTCGCAAGAATTCGAGTTCGGCTCGGTGCATTCTTCCTCGAAGGGGAGTTTCGTCGTGCCAGCCGCCATCAACGCCACGTACCTTTCAGCTGGCGGGGCATCTGGTTCATTGGGACGTCCCAGCAGTGCAGTATTCCTTTATCCGGCTTTGCCGGGGCGGATGGCTCAGCCTTTTGGTAGCGGATCGATTTATGCGTCGCCTGCTGGTTCGTTTGTTGTTCAAGGTGCGATGCGGACTGGTTATTTTGCTGCTGGTGGCGAGGGCGGTGCTTTGGGGTGGCCGGTCGCTGCCCAAACGTGTGATGGTGCGACCGGTAATTGTTCGCAGAAGTTCGAGGGCGGGGCTGTCTATTCGACGCCGTCTGGCACGGTAAGTATTCGCAGTGGCATTGACGTCGCTTATGCAGCATTAGGTGGCCCGTGGGGTTCGCTCGGTTTTCCCACTAGTGCGGTTTTCCTTTATCCATCGCTGCTTGGGCGGGTGGCTCAAGAATTTGGTGGTGCATCAATTTACGCGTCGCCTGCTGGTTCGTTTGTTGTTCAAGGTGCGATGCGGACTGGTTATTTTGCTGCTGGCGGTGAACGGGGTGCTCTTGGGTGGCCGATCGCTGCTGAAGTATGTGATGGGGCGACCACTAATTGCTGGCAGAAGTTCGAGGGTGGGGCTGTCTATTCCTCGCCATCTGGCACGGTGGCTGTTCGCTCTGGAATTGACCTGGCCTACGCGGCTTCAGGCGGTCCATGGGGTTCACTTGGCTATCCCACCAGTGCGATCTTTCTTTATCCATTGTTACCTGGGCGGGTGGCACAAGAGTTTGGTAGTGCATCAATTTATGCGTCGCCTGCTGGTTCTTTTGTTGTAGAGGGGGCGATGAGGACTGCGTACTTTGTTGCTGGCGGTGAGCGGGGAGCTTTGGGGTGGCCGATCGCTACTCAGGTTTGTGATGGTGTGACCGGTATTTGTTCGCAGAAGTTCGAGGGCGGAACCGTGACCACGCCTTAGCCTCAGGCGTGAATTACATCTGGGGTCGACTATTGGTTAGTGTCACACAGCGTTGCGGTCGAGGGGCCGGGCGGGGCCGGATTGGCAAGGCCCGTAGCCGCAGACACCACGACCAAGGCAATAAGAGCGATCGAGGTGATCGCAAGCCCGTAGCGACTCCAGACGCTGGAAGTACTGCGTAGTGACGGCGCGTTAACCGTAAGGCAACCGAGAACTCCGATAAGAAGTAGTGGAAGCCCGAATCGTGCTTCTGGCGATGAGACGACGATCGTAGCGGCCGTTCCTAGCCAAATCGCCAAGAGTTCCAGTGCAATTAAGCTGCCGCGTGAACGGATGGCGTAGTACACCAACCCGACAAGCCCAAGCGTGGCGATGCCGAGCGTGAGCAACGCGAAAAAACCGATCCAATCTTGTGGCCCCCGACTGTACGGAGTAACCCACTCCCACGAAATCGTTGCCGAGATTTTTTGGGCGGCTAGCAGCAGAGATTCCACAGGGTGTTGAACGAAGGTGACAAGCAACTCTGAGGTTGATGTGGGCGGTGAGCCCGCAACAATGGCTGACATTCCTGGGCTGCAATAAGACTGTCGAGGGTCGACTCCTGAAACGAACAATACTGTGTCATAGCGTACGAGAAAGCTGGCGGATGCCGCTTGAATTCCGGCGATTGCGAGGGTATTCGGAGCGAAAAGTGACCAGACTCTAAAAACCTGATGATTGAAAATAATTTGGGGCAGGAACCCGATCGCGCCGCCGAGCATTGGGTATAAAGCAATTCGCCAGTTTCGAAAAATCCATACCAAGGCGAGGAACGCTACGGGCACGAGAAAAGCCGGGCGTAAATCAAGTGTGACAGCGAAAGAAAAGCCCGCCGCCAAGATAACTAGCTTTCGATGCGATGACAGGAGCAGCACGCCCAAAAGCAGAAACGCTATGGCCCACAGATCCATCAACGGGTAGGGCGCAAACCCGGACAACAGAAGCACTGTGAGCGCGCTGGAAACCCAAATTTGCCAAGCTCGTAGACTGACCATTTTGCCCAGCAGTTGGGGCAAGAGCAATGAACCGATGAGGGCAATTAGGGTGGCGTTCTCGACCAAAACAGAGACTGTTGCAGCTTCTTTGCCGAACATTGCTGCTGGAATGTAAATCAGCGATGAGAGCACTCCACGAAGATCAAGCCCGCCTTCGGTAGTCGCATCACCACCGGAAACCAAAGCATAGGCGCCGGCCCAATACATGTGTGCGTCATAGACAAAAGCCTGCGCCACACCACGTGTTAGTGAGAGAGCGAAAATCATGACGAACGCGCCGATTGTCGCGAATCGGATCCTACCGATGGTTCGCTTCGGCAGTTGCCATTCCACGGTTTTTAGAGCGCCAGTCATGGAGATCAGGGTATCTTGTCCCCGCGAGGCGCAACCACAGTTCATTCGTCAGCGAATGGTCGGAAAAGACCAACTAGCGGATCGTTGCGCTGAAGAATCGGGCAATCCTAGATGTGCTCGCAGTGCCTCAGACACGATTGATCGTCGACTATTGTGGACAAAGTTGATGAATCTGATCCTTCGTGCGACTTCTGTTTTGGAAAGGTTTTACCGGTGAGCACTGTCGTTGAACGGTTGCGCGCCAGTCGTCACCTTGCACGCCCACTGATGAGCGCCCGTTGGTCGCGAGGCGTATTGCTCGGCGTTCTGGTCGCCTTCCTGCTGCTACTGATGTTCCGAGGTTACTTCTCTGGCAGCACCATTCCTCCCTGGGATTTCTTGGGCGGCTACAACACGGATGCTTACCAGTGGTGGACGGAAGGGACATTCTTCAGTCCGTTGGAATGGTCACCGAGTGCGTGGGGAGGATTCCCGGTTGCGCTCAACATTCAAAACAGCGCATGGTACTTGCCAGTAGGAATCGCAAGTGCATTCGGTCCCTTCACCCTTCATAGCGCAGCAGTCGTTGCGGCTCTGCACGTGGCACTCGGATTCTTCGGCATTTACTTTCTGTGCCGTTCATTGGGCATCACGTTTCCTGTGGCCTCAGTAATTGCTACCGCCGGTTTTTTTGGCGTTGGTTACTTCAGTAATGCGCAGCACGTTGATATCGCCCGTAGTTACGCCCTGATTCCTTGGGTGCTGATCGTGTTGTCGCCCACATGGCCGTGGAAACGAATCTGGGGCTTTGCGGTAGCAGTGCTCATCCTTTGGCAGTCCATCACTGGCATGTACCCAGGTATTTTGGTCGCAACGGTCTACGTTGGGCTTGTTTGGGTCACGGTTAGTCAATGGCGCGCACGGCCACGCTTTCGTGAGTACTTACTTCCGCTAGTGATTGCTTTCACAGCGGCGCTGCTGCTCTGCCTTCCTCGGTTACTGCCATATTTTCTCGTGAGCGACAGTGTTGGCGGCATGACGGCTGACGGTTCACTGTTCGCCCCGGCGATGATCGGAACTTTGCTCTACGGATATTCCTCTGCTGAGCTTCCGAATGATATTTCGATGCGTTCATTTTTCGTTCCGGCAACGGTGTTGGTGCTCGCGTTTTTCGCACGCCTGCGTCACCCGGTGACTGTCCAAGCTTTGGCGCTTGCTATACCTGCAGTTTTTCTCGGCTTACCGTTTTTTCCGTGGTTCTCCGCTGCACAGTACCTCCCGGGCCTGGGGCTCAGCCGTTTCACCATGAGCGATTTCAAAGTTTTTCTGATTCTTTCTATTCTGCTGTTTGCGGCGTCGGGCCTCAGTGCGTTGCTTGCCATCAGCCCTCAGAGAACAGTCGAGAAGCGCGTTCGTGTCGGGCTCGCTCTTGGCGGACTGCTGGTGGTGGCAATGGTTGTTGTGGGCGAAATTGGGCCGTTCACCTATCGGGATTGGGCTCCGGGCGCAGCAATACTTGGAACCGTATATCTCGCCGTTGCTAGCTTCGTGGTCATACGGCTGCGCAAAAAAATTGCGGGCGGTCGACTCGTGGCGACGCTGCTGATCCTTACAGTGCTTTCCGGATACGTCTGGGCATTCACCACGCCGGTCACCTGGCGCACAGAACGAGTAGCAGCCGAGACAGTCGAGTACGGTGCCCCGGTTTCTGAGTTGATCACATCTCATCGAACTAGCACTACTGGTGAGCAGAGACCAGCACGTATTGCGCCACCGGCAGGTTTCGACCTCGTCCAGTTGAGAGATGTGTTCTGGAATCGAGTGGTCTTCACTGGGGAGGCTGCCGTGGGTGGTTACACGAACCTCAAGGGTCAACTCACGGCGACGGACTTGGAACAGGCTTTGCTAGATCCCACCACTGGGGCCGCGTTTACTGATTTTTTTGAGGCATCTGGCAGAGCAGTTACATCAACAACCGACAGTTACCTTTCCCAATCTGAGATGATCTCGTGTGGTCTTCGTAGCCTTTGCGGGGATGCCACTGTGGTTCCCAACGGTTATCGGCCAGGTACGATCGACTACAAAGTTTCTGCACCACAATCTGTGCATGCGATTTTCAATGAACCCTATTACGAGGGCTGGTCGCTGAAAGTGTGCACAAGTGAAAAGAATTGCACTCAGCTCGCGGTGCAGCGAGACAAAACGGGGTTGATTCAAGCAACGCTTCCTCAGGGTCAATATATAATTGAGCTCAACTATGAGACCCCGGGCCGCGTCGTCGGTTGGGTACTGTTCTGGATGGGGATCATCGTCGTTTTCGTTGCGACGTTTGTTCTTCGTCGGCCACATTCGCTAAAGAAGGCAGACACACCGTGACAATTGAAATGATTCCATTCAACGATCTCGGCCGAAATACCGCGGCAATTCGTGGCCACATAGATGCGGCGATCTCGAATGTCGTCTCGAGCGGCTGGTATGTGCTCGGCCCTGAACACAATGCTTTCGAAGTTGAGCTAGCGCGCTACGTCGGTTCCTTGCACTGCATTGCGGTGGGTAACGGAACAGATGCGCTGCAGATTGCTTTATCCGCGCTCGGTGTTGTCGCTGGAGATATGGTTCTCACCGCTGCAAACGCTGGAGGGTATACCTCGACTGCAGCGCGTTCGGTGGGGGCAATTCCTGTCTATGCAGATGTCGACGAAGACTCTTTACTGCTTACCGTCGACACCTTAAGGGCCGCCATCACGCTACTTCCGACGCTTCCGAAAGCTGTCGTCGTCACCCATCTTTTCGGAGCCGCTGCAGAGGTGCAAGCTATCGTCACTTGGGCTCATGGCCTTGGAATTTTGGTCGTGGAAGATTGTGCACAGTCACTCGGCGCGTTTGCCGGTTCATCACGTGCTGGCTCGGTCGGAGACATCGCTACGACTAGCTTCTACCCGACCAAAAATTTGGGGGCGCTCGGCGACGGTGGAGCAATATTTACCTCTAACGATGATCTAGCCGCTCGCGCTCGCCAATTGCGTCAGTACGGTTGGGAGTCCAAATACAAAACTGTCGTAGATGGTGGGCGAAATTCACGGCTTGACGAACTGCAGGCGGCCATACTTCGGGTGAAACTGCCGCTCCTTGACGCATGGAATGAACGGCGTCGCGTTATTCACTTTCAATACGAGTTGGCGGCTAGCGACACCGTTCGCTTCGTCAATTCCTCGAGCCCGGCGTTTGTTGCTCACCTCGCCGTGATTCGTGTCCAAGACCGTGCCCGTGCGCAAGAGATTCTTGAGGCACACGGCGTACGCACGGACGTGCACTATCCGATTGCTGACCACCAACAGCCCGTCGCCGAAGATTCGACAGTGTCGTTGCCCGTGACCGAAGTAGCCGCGGAACAAATTCTCTCCCTACCGTTGTTCCCTGAACTTTCTGATGCGGAAGTCGCTCGGGTCGTGGCAGCGCTCATGGAGATTTAGGGCATGAATCCGGCCTCGAAGACAACCGTTTCCTCCGCGCGAGCAACAAAATATTCAGTCGTCGTACCCGTTTACAAGAATTACGAGTCACTTTCGCTGGTTATTTCTCGGCTCGAAGAGTTGCAAACGACGCTCGACGGCCCACTCGAAGCAGTATTTGTTGTCGATGGTTCGCCCGATGATTCTGCGTTGTTGCTTCGCGAACTACTGCCAAAGTCTTCCCTGCGATCCCAGTTGCTCTGCCACTCGCGCAACTTTGGATCTTTTGCGGCTATTAAGACCGGTTTCCTCGCCTCCTCCGGCGAGTATGTCGGTGCAATGGCTGCTGATCTTCAGGAGCCGCCGGAATTGCTCACGGACTTCTTTGGCAAGCTTGCCTCAGGGGACTGGGACGTGACGATTGGCACTCGCACAAAGCGCGACGATCCATTCTTTTCGCGCATCATGTCTAATATCTATTGGTCGATGTATCGCCGGTGGGTTCAGCCAGAAATGCCTGTGGGTGGCGTAGATATTTTCGCGTGCACACGAGCTGTTGCAAGGAATTTCGGGCTACTGGGAGAATCGAACTCGAGTTTGATTGGCCTCCTCTTCTGGCTTGGCTTCCGGCGGGTAGAAGTTCCCTACTCTCGCAATGAGCGAGAACACGGTAAGAGCGCGTGGACATTCAATAAGAAGTTGGCTTACCTTCTTGACAGCGTCTTCTCGTTCACGAGTCTCCCCATCACAGTCATTCTCACAGTTGGCTTGTTCGGTTCGCTGGCTGCGATTGTCGCAGCGTTTGTTGTTTTCATCTCATGGTTTTACGGAGAAATTCCGGTGCCCGGCTACTCAGCGTTGATGCTAGTGCTTCTTTTTGCGACAGGCAGTATTCTCTTTGCACTGGGCATTGTCGGGACATATGTGTGGCGCACCTTCGAGAACACGAAGAACCGCCCGGGTTCGGTTGTCATGCTGCATGAAGCGTTTCCTGCGTGAATCGTGATGGTATGCGCGGACAGGCGATTCGTTTTCTCGTTGTCGGAGGCATCAATACTCTCGCCACTTACGCTGTCTTTATTGTTCTCGGTCTGTTCATTACGGCCTGGATTGCCTACTCGGTGGCGTTCGCTCTCGGACTCGCTTGGGTGGTTTTTGGTTCGAGTCGCTTTGTTTTTAAGGCAACCACTTCTGCCAAAAAGATTGCTCTATTCTCGGGATGGTATCTACTCATATACGGTGTGGGTCGCCTAGTTGTCCACGTTTTCAACCCCGTGGGACTTTTCGAACTGGCAATCACTAGTTTGGTTGTGCTTGTGGTGACAACCCCGCTTTCATTCCTCGGTGGTCGCTTGATTTTTACAACAAGCCAGCGGGCGCCAAACTAGACCCGTGCCATGCTGATTGTGATGGTGGACAAGTCTGAGCTGACCGTGGACAGAAGGGTCTGCCCCGATTTTGCTTTACTTGGTTGGGTTGTATTTTTAGGTTGCTTGTGAAGTGATTGAGTCAGCCCCGGCTTAGGCATGATCTTTATCCCTCCAATGAAAATCCACAGATCCTCAGAGGTCAGAGGTCAGGAGTCAAGCTGGGCCGGGGCAGACCTTTTCATTGAAAAAGACAAGATTTGGCCGAGCCGAGACAACCTGGAGCTATCGTCGGTGTCGGTTGGCGCAAAACCGTCTTCTTGCAAAACCCAACTTCTACGTCGAGGCGAACAACGTTGTTAGAGGGGTGGACGTTCACCCCCAAAGTTGAGTAGCAACACCCCATCTTCCTCGGCTACCCAGCCAGGCGACGGGTACACGGGCATTTCTTTGAACTGTTCGTCCCAGGCTTTTACAGCCTGTTCTGGACTTGCTGGGTGGACAAGAACGCCATGTGCGCGAAGGAATGCCAAACCCCGAGTTGCATTCCAGCTCATAAAGGAGACACCGATGGTTTCATCTCTAGTGGTTAAAGCGCCATCGGGCCAGTCGTACAGAGAAGAAACGACGGCAGGCATGTCTACTGATCCATCACCGCCCATGAGCTTATCTTTCTCCTGTCCGATGGCGAATGCCAAGTTCTGGTCAATAGCGTATGTCGTGGCCGCGGTTACGAAAAGACGATTTATTACTGTGGCATTGCCAAGAATCGAGAGGATGAGGACTGAGATTAGTGACCATCGAGCCAATGAATGCACCCGAATCGATAGCCTCGGACTGTATTCACACCACGCAATGTAGGCCACCGAGCTCAGTGCGAGAATGAGAATTGGAAGATGGATCATTGACCGCAATGGAATTGTCGGTGCTATTAGCCCAACTCCGAACGGGATAATGATGAGGGTTAGCACCACTCCAATTCGAATTAGGCGCTCAAGCGCGTTTCCATTGTTCTTGAACGCGAACACGATAGCCGTGCAGGCCATCATGACTATCAGAATCCCGAGCACGGGAGAACTCAGTCCGAAAGATTCTGGGGCGACGAAGAATATTCGACGCGTTATTGTAAATCCTTCGACCAGTCGTGGCCAAGGCTCAGCGATCAAACCGGAGATGTCGATGAATCCAACGACGTACGATAGCGAGGGTGCGCCAGCAATAAATACAACTATCGTGCTGATGATGCGTGACAAGGCGAATCCGGCGATGACCGCGCCCAATGACAATCCGGCGAAAGCTAGCCGAGGCCGCACGAATATTAGTGCCAAACACAACGCAACGATAGCGATCAAGAAGGTGTCGTAGATCGAAGCAGCTGCAGCCGCAGCAAAGACAGCGCCACTGCGTTTTGCCCACGACTTTGAAGTTATTCCAGCCGCGAACGCAACGAGAAGCAAGTTACCAGCACCGATCCCGAACGCTACGGTGCTGAAAGACATGATGAAAGCTAGGGTCGGAATTGTGCCCGCAAGCGCACCAGCCAACGCGGCCGCCCAAGGTCCCATCCCTAAAAAGCGCCTACTGAGAGTCCACCACGCGAATCCGGACAGCGCAATCCCGAGGCCAGTGGACACCGTAGGAACTACTGGGTTTGGCAGTAGTAACGTTAGCGCTGCCATCCCCCACCGCCCTTCCATGACGCCCCAGTCAGCGCGCGCCAGTCTCCCAGCATCGACAAGCAGTTCTTCATCGATTGTCATATTGAACGAAAAAACCTCAAACCCAAAGGCCAAAACGAGTGCTCCCACGAAGAACCAGATGGCGAGTTGAGCTTTGCTCGCTCCCATGGGGCTTACGTCTTTAGGCGATAGCTGGCTTTTTGGGCTCGTTGAGGCACCAACCGAAATGACGCTCGAATAGGGGGTATTTTTGGTCATGCTTGAGTCTCTGTCATCTACCGTTTCTTGGCAAATCGAGGCAACCACCGAGACGGCATGTTTAACGAACGTGATCCCCGGAAAAACAAGAGAGAATTAGATTTATGAGCACATTTATTCACCCAACCGCCATCTGTGAAGCGACTGCGATCGGCAACCGGACGCGCATTTGGGCGTTTGTGCACATACTTCCGGGGGCAGTCATTGGTGAGGAATGCAACATCTGCGACAGCGTGTTCGTGGAGAACGACGTTCGCGTGGGCGACCGCGTGACGGTGAAAAGCGGAGTGCAGTTGTGGGACGGGGTGACGCTCGAAGACGACGTGTTTGTCGGACCGAACGTGACCTTCACAAACGACCTCTACCCTCGGAGTCGGGTTCGTCCAAGTGCGTATCTGAAGACGGTCGTGAAGCAAGGGGCGTCAATCGGAGCAAACGCCACAATTCTGCCAGGGCTCACTATCGGCGCTGGGGCAATGGTGGGCGCTGGAAGCGTCGTAACGCGTGATGTCCCTGAGTACGCGATCGTGGTGGGCAATCCTGCACAAATCAAGGGGTATGCCAACACCACGCACCTACCAGGAGCCTCCGGGCCGACAACGGAACAGGGAACTAATCCGGCTGAAAGTGCGGTGGCCGGGGTCTCTCTCCACCGACTAAACAAAGCTGTTGATCTTCGCGGTTCGCTTGTGGCGGGTGAAACGAACGATCAGATCCCCTTTGCTCCTGCGCGTTTTTTCGTGGTTTATGACGTTCCGCGCCTCGAAGCTAGAGGAGCACACGCGCACCACGAGTGCGAGCAATTCCTTGTCTGTCTGACCGGTTCGGTGCGGGCCATTGTCGATGACGGAACTAATCGTGAAGAGTACCTTCTCGACAGCCCTGACGTGGCGCTCTACATGCCACCGATGATTTGGGGAACGCAGTACCGTTACTCCCACGATGCTGTGTTGCTCGTGCTCGCGTCAAGGCCCTACGAGAGCACGGACTACATCAGGGATTACAACGAGTTTCTCGGCATCGCCGAAACCCGCAGAAACCGATAATTTCGCTCGATTTACCTAACTGGCTCGACGGGAAATTCTGCGACCCAACGTTCCACAACCTCCGCCGGAAAACCGCGGTGGAAGTGGCGACGCCAAGGGTAGGCAGCACCCGAACCATCCCGCAGTGAAACGTACTTCGCCAAAGCGACTTTTTTGGCGGGAACACCACTGACAAACATGCCGGCAGGGACATCCTTGGTGACCAGGCTTGCTGCTCCGACGAGGGAATCCGATCCAATTCGCACGCCCGGCAGCACAGTCGCGCGAGTGGCAATGACGGCAAAGTCCTCCACGATCGGCCCGGTTGTTGCCATGTCGCTTGGTGGGTGCGGGTCATTAGTGAAAACTACGTAGGGGAAGATCCAGACGTAGTTCCCGATGCGGGACTCCCGTGCAATGTGTGCGCCGTTGTAGATGCGGACGTGGTCGCCAATGGAGGTGTGCCCCTGAAGGTCGGCGAGGGTGCCAAGTTGGAGGTCCACACCAGCCACCAACTTTTCGCGCACAGAAACCTGGTGGCCGGTGACCAGCCCGTCACCGAAAGTCGAACCCTCGTAAAACACATTGTGGCTTCGAACGGTCGAGTTTGCTCCGATGCGCAACGGCTCGCCCTCAGCAAGCAACGTTGGAACGCCGATTACACAGTGGCTACCGATGGTCGTATTCTCGCCGAGCACAACATTTGCGTGAATTACTGTGAACGGCCCGACCGTTACATTCGTGCCCAACTGGGCTGCCGGGTCAACGTGGGCGAGTGGGCTAATGGTCACGATAGGTCCTCAGTGGTCGGGTTGCGCCGGCGTCGAATTTCACTCGAGTTTCAGCGTTTACTAGTCTAAACGGGCGTGGGATGAGCGCCTCAATACGATCGGTCAACCTACGCTCTTGATGTAAAGTCAATGATGGTGGAGCGCGAAGAACAAGTTTCGTGCCTGAGAGTGTGGAGTAAATCAATGGAAACCGAAGAGTTCATTCGTCTGGTCGAAGACACACTCGAAGTGAAGCCCGGCACACTGACGCTTGACAGCAACCTGCGCGATCTGGACTGGGATTCCCTCTCGGACATTAGCTTCATCGCTGCTGTGGACGAGAAGCTCAGCATCACTCTCGACGCGATGGAGCTTGCTGCCAGCGAAACCGCGGGTGACCTGTATGTGTTGGTCACCAGCACGCTTGCTGCGAGCAAGTAGAACGTTTAGCGGGTATTTTGCCTTTTGGAAGGGCGCACCATGAAAGCACGAATTGAAGCGGTCAGCTATTACCTCCCTGCGGGGCAACTAACCAATAGTGATCTTTCAGAGCAATTTCCGGAGTGGAGTGTCGACAAGATTTCTGCGAAGACAGGAATCAACAACAGGCACATTGCGGGCCCAGATGAATTCTCATCAGATCTAGCCACTGCCGCGGCAGAGAAGCTATTTGCGGAGCACGCGATCGACCGAAGCACGATCGACTACATCATTCTCAGCACCCAGAGCCCTGACTACCACCTGCCGTCAACAGCGTGCATAGTGCAAAACCAGCTCGAGTTGTCGACAAACATCGGAGCTACCGACATTACGCTCGGTTGTTCTGGCTACATCTACGCCCTCGGTCTCGCCAAGGGGCTTATTGAGTCGGGCCAAGTGACGAACGTACTGGTGCTCACCGCGGATACGTATAGCAAGTTTCTTAACCCCGCCGACAAGTCAGTTCGAACAATTTTTGGCGACGGAGCCTCGGCAACCCTAGTGAGTGGCACCTCCGAAACGGAAGCTCTCAGGGCAATCACCTACGGTACAGATGGGTCGGGCGCCAAAAACCTCATCGTTCCAAACGGTGGATTGCGTGACGGGAGCGCCCTATCACCTCGTTCGAACGTGGCTGACCGCTCCATTGAAACCAGCGGTTACGACTTGTTCATGGACGGCCCCGAGATCTTCAATTTCACCATCAAAGTGGTGCCAGACTCAGTCGCCGAGATCCTTCGCAAAGCGAATCTTGAGCAAGACGACGTGGACTTGTTCGTCTTCCACCAAGCCAACCGATTCATGCTTGACCACCTCAGAAAGCGACTTGGCGTCCCTGAAGAGAAGTTCTTCGTCTCCATGCAGGATTCGGGTAACACCGTGTCGTCGACTATTCCCATCGCGCTCGCCGATGCCGTTACAGCTGGAGCGCTCAAACCAGGAATGACGGTGATGTTGCTCGGGTTTGGCGTTGGGCTTTCGTGGGGCGGTCTCATCGTCGAGTGGTAGCCACGAGCGACGGGCAACACACGCTTCAGTAGCCGGTAGCCTGTCTTGAGGTAGATACCGAGCAGAGGGTAAACATGGGTGAAGTGCGTTCGGGCCTAGTGTCCGTCGTCCTAGTCAATTTTCGAGGAACCGACGACACAATCGAAGCCATCGGCAACCTTGGCGCCATCGATTGGCCGAGCGACCAGCTTGAAATCATCGTGGTGGAAAATGCTTCCGGCGACGACAGCGCTGAGCGCATACGTGCCGCCGCTCCGCACGTGAAGCTGATCATCTCAAAAACGAATGACGGTTTTGCTGGCGGATGCAACAAAGGAGTCGCCGCCTCATCGGGGGAGTACGTCGCCCTGCTCAACAATGATGCCCGGCCAGACGACCAATGGATTCGTGCCGCCGTTGCGAAGTTCGAAGAATCCCCCCGCATTGGCGCTGTCGCGAGCCGAGTGCTCGACTGGGAAGGCAACCTCGTCGACTTCATCGGCTCCGCCATGACCTGGTACGGCATGGGCTACAAACCATTCACAGCAGAACCCATCCCCAGCACTCCAGAGGTGCCGACCGATGTGCTGTTTGGCACCGGGTCAGCGATGTTTGTGCGGCGCTCGGTGTTTGATGAGCTCGGCGGGTTCGACGAAAGCTATTTCATGTTCTTCGAGGATGTCGACCTTGGCTGGCGCCTCAACCTGCTCGGATACCGCTACGCCTACGAGCCCGCATCGCTCGCTTTCCACAAACACCACGCCTCGATGAAAGGATTTGGTTCCCACAAAGAGACCTACCTACTCGAGCGGAATGCGCTCTACACCCTCTACAAGAACCTTGGTGAGAAAGCGCTCGCCGAGACGCTACCGGCGGCGATAAGTCTCTCCATTCGGCGCGGAGTCACCAGGGGCGAGCTCGACTCGACATCCTTCGACCTCCGCACCCCCGGTGGGGATGACACCGACGAGTTGACCGTCTCCAAGCAGACTGTCGCTGCGGTGTTTGCCATCGACCAATTTGTTGAACACCTGCCGGGGCTAAAGAAATCGAGGGAAATCGTTCAGCAGACGCGCACCATCCCTGACGCCCACGTCTGGCGTCTCTTCGGGGTCGCTGATGCCCCCATCACTCACGAGAAGCGCTACCTCGACGGATACGAGAACCTCGTCTCAACGTTCGACGTTTCTCGAGAATCGTCTGCTGTCGGCAATCGGGTGCTCATCATCACGGGGGATCCGATCGGGATCAAACTTGCTGGCCCAGCAATCCGCGCGTGGAATATGGCCGAGCAACTCTCCCTCGACAATGAGGTGACGCTTCTCAGCCTCACAGGCATCGAGCCGCTCGAAGCCAAATTCTCCCTCGCGCACGTCAAACCCGGTGACGACCGCGCCTTCCGAAAATTTGAACAATGGGCCGATGTCATCATCTTCCAAGGACATGCGATGGCAGTTTTTAGCGCCCTGCAAACCACCGAAAAGATCATGGTCGTCGACATTTACGACCCCATGCATCTCGAGCAACTAGAGCAGGGGCGCGAACTTCCAGCCGCCCAATGGGCGCAACAAGTGAATGACGCCACCGAAGTGCTCAATGAACAACTGCAGCGGGGGGACTTCTTCCTCTGCGCCTCAGACCGGCAGAAGATGTTCTGGCTCGGTCAGCTTGCCGCTCTCGGCAGAATCAATCCGGCAAACTATGAGGGCGACCCAGATCTGGATGGCCTCATCAGCATCGTTCCGTTTGGCCTGTCATCCACCCCACCGGCACACCACCATGACGTGCTCAAAGGAGTGTTGCCCGGCATTCGAACGGACGACAAGTTACTGCTTTGGAGCGGTGGGCTCTACAACTGGTTCGACCCAAAAACTCTAATTCGTGCGGTCGCCCGACTCTCTGAGACTCGCGACAACGTGCGGCTCTTCTTTCAGGGCACCAAGCATCCGCATCCCGGCGTGCCAGAGATGGAGATCGTCGCCGAGTCACGCGCCTTGGCGCGAGAACTCTCGGTGCTCGACACTTCTGTGTTCTTCAATGACTCGTGGGTCGACTACAGCGAACGGCAGAACTACCTCACCGAGGCAGACGCTGGAGTGAGCACCCACTTCTCGCACATTGAGACAACGTTCTCCTTTCGCACCCGCATTCTTGATTACTTGTGGGCTGAGCTCCCCATGGTGGTTACCGAGGGCGACCATTTCGCCGAACTCGTCGCCGCCGAACGACTCGGTGTGGTGGTCGAGGCAGGAAACGTGGAGCAGCTCGCGGCAGCTCTGGAGCGGGCATTGTTCGACGAACAATTCATTGCCGAGGCGCGGGCGAACATTCATCGCGTGCGCGAACGGTACTACTGGGAAACAGTGCTGGCGCCCCTCGTGCGGTTCGTGGCAACCGCCCACAAGGCGGGAGACCGCCAAGGTCGCAACGCCGGCAAGGTTGGCACTAGCGGTGGGCGGCGACGTCGGCGTCACTCGGGTGTTCGGCACGACCTGGAGCGCGCGTTCTTCTACCTGAAGNACGCCGGACTGGGCGTTGTGGTTGCGAAGGTTCGACGAAGGTTGCGACAGAAATGACCGAGGCATCTGGGCGCGGATTGCGCGAACGGTGGGTCTCGATTTCTGAGCGCTATCAGCTTCAGATCACCCCCCGAATCGATGGACTACCTCGGCTCCGGGTGTTGTTCGCGTTTCCGGTGTTGCTCCTTCTGATCGGTGCAATTCTCGTTGGGACGAGCCTCAATGGTTCCTCCTCCGGCGCCTACTATCCACAGATCGCCGAAGGACACGACCCAAACCTCATCGCGGGCGAACCTCTGGCGGTTCGCTCAGATGAGTGGAATGTCGGAATCCCCTGGATTATTGCCCAGGTCGAGCAGGGTCTTCCCCAGGTGAACCAGACCAACCCGGGAGGGATGGACGCCGACCTCCCCTACGACCTGCCGAGTACCGGCATTTCGATGGTGTTCAAGCCGCACCTGTGGGGGTTCCTTTTTCTTGACATCGGACGCGCGATTGCATGGAAGTGGTGGATGCCGGGGCTTGCTCTCATCGCGGCGGCCTTCATGTTTGTGGTGACGGTGTTGCCGAGGCGCCCCATTCTCTCAGCCGCAATTGCAGTCGGCTTCTTCTTCAGCCCCTTCTTCCAATGGTGGTATCAGACGACCACGCTGTGGCCCGTCGTCTGGGCACTCGTCGTGCTCACGGCCATGCTCTGGTGCGTTTCGGCGACGGCAAGTCGTGGACGAATCGCATGGAATTGGTGGTTGTGGTCGCTCCCCGTCGCCTACTTCACCGTGGTGATGGCCATGGGCGTTTACGTGCCCTTCATCATCCCTGTGGCTTACGTCGTGGTGTTCGCCGCTATCGGTCTCGTGATCCAGACCCTCAGAGCGGGCAAACCACTCCGCGAAGTCATCGGTAGGGCTGCACCCGTCATTGTTGGCGGAGTTGCGGGTGCGGCAATGCTGGTCATCTGGCTGCGATCAAAGCAAAGCACGGTCGATGGTTTTCTGTCTACCGTTTACCCCGGCGAACGGCTGTGGCCCACCGGCGGTAGCGGGGCTCTTACGGTTGCTCAGACGGTGTCGTCGTCGTTCTCGGAATCTCTTCGCAACAACAACAGTTTCCTGGGCCTCAACGCTTCTGAAGCCTCAACGTTTTTTCTGGTCGGTGTTTTCCTCGCCCCCGTGCTTATCTGGGTCATCGTGCGACGGCTGCGCTCTAAGCGACCGCTCCCTTGGTTGGCGATATCCCTCCTCGCTGTTGTTGCGCTGTTCATGGCGTGGCTGTTCGTCCCCGGCTGGGACGCGGTGTCCCACCTTCTGATGCTTGACCGCACAACTCCGTCGCGACTGCGAATCGGATTGGGGCTCGCGTCACTCGTGCTATTGGTCTGTGTGATCAAGGAGACAGTTCTGGAACGCCCCGGGCGGATCTTCGCGTCTGTGCTCGCCGGATTATTCTTGATCTCTCAAGTTGCGGTTGGCGCCGCCGTTCTGCTGGTGCAGGGCAGCGACTATCTCTGGGGCGGTGCACCGCTGTGGTTGCTCTGGGCTGTACTCTCAGCCGCAGCGATCTTTGCGTTCGCGCGAGGGAAAGCTGTGCTCGGCGCTGCTTTGTTCCTCGTTATCACGCTCGCGTCAGCCGTCGCCATTCATCCTCTATATAGGGGAGTGCTCGACCTGCGAGAGACCGCTGTCTCGAAGGCTGTCGTGCGCCTAGACGTTGGTCAAACCAAGAGCTGGGTCGGTGTCGGGGGAATGCTCCCCGCGGCGGTGCTCATCGAGTCGGGGGTTGAGACCATGAATGGAACTCAGGGTGCGCCGTCTCGAGAGATGTGGAACGAAATTGATCCATCGGATTCCTACGAAGCCGAGTGGAATCGTATTGGTGCCGTGCGTTGGCAACCAGGTGCAGGGGAGCCAGTAATCACCAATCCTGCACCCGACGTTATTCTCTCGACTTTTGACGCGTGTTCAGTTTTTGCTCAGAACTATGTCGGCCGGGTGCTCGCCGATTCGGCCCTCACCTCACCGTGCCTAGTGGCGGTCGACAAGTTCACAATGCCCGATCAGACGTTGACCATTTATGACGTTGTTCCGAGCAAGTGACTCTGCTCGTGACACAGTACACTCGCTCCTGATGACAAGCGCAACGCAACCAGACCGCGACCAGCCGGTAGCCCCACCCTCGCAACCGCCCGTTCGGTCGCTATCTGAGGGGCTTGCAGGCAACCGAAATTCACTCGGCATCATCCGCCTAGTCCTCGCGACTGCCGTCATGTTTTCGCACGCTTTCTACATCAGCGGCTGGGGGCACGACCCGTTTCTTGACCTGGTGCGCAATCAGGAATCAATTGGCGGTATTGCCGTATTGGGGTTCTTCGCGATCAGCGGTTATTTGATCACGAAAAGCGGCATGGGTACCGACGCCCTGCAGTTCATCTGGCGTCGAGCCCTCCGAATATTTCCCGCCTTTTGGACGGTCCTCGTTGTTGGTGCCTTTGTTGTGGGCCCGATTGTCTGGGCGACAATGGGTCGTCCAATCGCCACCTACTTCACCCTTGGTGCCGGCGGACCGTTCGCCTATTTGTACCGGAATATTGACCTCACAATTCGGCAATATGGCGTGCTCGATGTCTTCGTGGACACCCCCTACGGTTCCACGGCCGGTGCCGTCTTCAACGGTTCGCTCTGGACCCTCTCCTATGAGTGGGGTGCATACATGATCGTGTTCGCCTTTGTGCTCTTCGGCGTCCTGAAGCGTGCTCGAATTCTCGTGCCCATTGTGACCGCGTTTTACTTCATTGTTGAAGTCTCGAACCAGATCGTCGTCAACTCGGCCGGCCAGATTTTCCCCTACTTTGGCGATCATTACCGTGTGAGCCTTCCGCTCATCTTCCTCTATGGGGCTTGTCTTGCCGTCTACTCGCGCAAGGTAGTTCTCGATTGGCGTTTCGCGGTGCTGGCCGCTGGTCTTGTCGGCGGCACCCTGTTGTATGGCGGGTTCACGATTATTGGTTACCCAGCACTTGCCTACCTCGTGATGTGGCTGGCAACAGCGCTGCCAGCCAAACTCCACTGGATCGGCGCGAAGAATGACTACTCATACGGTATGTACGTGTACGGGTTCCTTGTTCAGCAGTTGACGGCGCACTTGGGGTGGTACCACTGGGGCTACCTTCCATGGACTCTTTCCTGCATTGCGATTACGGCAGGCTGCGCGTGGCTGAGTTGGCACGCAATCGAGAAGCGGGCACTCGCGTTGAAAGACCGTGGGCCAGGCCGCGGAATCGCATTCTGGTTCGGCCGAATAGCGGCTCCGCGCACCGTCTTGTAGAGTCATTGTCGCGCGTACCTGCGCCAAATCCTCAACTCAAAGACAGGGCAGCCCAGTGACAGAATCAGCCGTCGGTACAGTTCTTGTGACTGGTGGTGCTGGCTTCATCGGCTCTGCACTGTCCCACCTTCTTGCACCGAAAGCTCAGCGTTGGGTGGTTTTCGACAACTTGCACCCGCAGGTTCATCCATCAAAAGCCCGACCAGAAAGCCTCCACAGTGCGGCCGAATTGGTTATCGGAGACGTGACCGATGCGGTGGCGTGGGATGCCCTGCTCGCTGATGTTCGACCCGACATCATCGTGCACCTTGCAGCAGAGACAGGCACAGCACAATCGCTTCACGAAGCAACACGTCACGCCCAAGCCAACGTGGTGGGAACCACCGAGATGCTCGATGCGCTCGGCCGGGTGGGGCATGTGCCTGCTCAGTTCGTCCTCAGCAGTAGCAGGGCTGTTTATGGCGAAGGCGAGTGGTCTCGCGCTGGCGGAACCTTCCTGCCCGGTCAGCGCTCACACGCGCAGTTCGAGCGTGGCCAGTGGGATTTCGAGGGGGCGACACCGTTGCCCAGTGCGGCAACTCGAACCTGGCCAGCACCGACCAGCGTGTACGGAGCCACGAAGCTCGCGCAAGAGCACATCCTTTCTGCGTGGACCGGATCCCACGACACGAAACTCACCATCCTTCGGTTCCAGAATGTCTACGGTCCCGGTCAGTCCCTGATCAATCCCTACACGGGGATCGTTTCGCTCTTTTCGCAACTCGCAATGCGCGGCGAGAGCATCCCGATCTATGAAGATGGGCGAATCACGCGCGACTTCGTGTTCATTGATGACGTCGCCACATCGCTCCGCACCGTGATGCTCAACCCGCCGCTTGAAAATGTGACGCGGTTCGACATCGGTTCCGGAGTGGGGACGACGATCCTCGAACTTGCAGAGAGCATCGCGCGCTACCACTCCGCCCCCGAACCGCACGTGACTGGCGCCTATCGGGACGGCGATGTACGGCATGCAGAGTGCGACATTACGGCGAGTCTCGAACAGCTCGACTGGAAGCCAGAGTGGGATGTCGATCGCGGAGTTGCTGCGCTTCAGAAGTGGATAGCGGCGCAGGAATAACTCTTCATGTCCTCTGCAGCACCAACCAGAGCCCCGAGTGGGGCGCTTCTTATTCTCGTGGCGACGGTCATCGCTGGTATTGCCGGCTATCTCGTAACGTTCATTGTGTACCGGCAGGTTGGTGCTGCACCCTACGCGCTTTTTGCGGTGTTCTGGGCTGCCATTTATCTCGTCATCGGTGCTCTGTCAGGAATCCAGCAGGAGATCACTCGCGCAACAACAGCAATCGAGGTGGGATCGCGCGCTGGAGCGAGCAGGGCCCGCGCATTCGCAGTGGTGCTTGCTCTTGGGGTTGCCACTGCGATCGTAGCCTCGGCACCGTTCTGGGCGTCCGTCGTATTTGCAAATGACACCTGGCAACTCGTTTGGCCGCTCGCTGTTGGTGCTGCGTCGTACGTCCTCGTTGCGACCTTAACTGGTTCGCTCTACGGGGTGTCGCAGTGGCGTTCCCTCGGGCTCATGATCGCCACCGATGGAGTTCTTCGGTTGGTTTTGCTCAGCACGGCTTTAGCGTTTACGGACGACATCGTCGTGCTCGCTTGGGCGGTGGCGCTACCCTTCCCGCTCACTGTCATCGTGCTGTGGCCGATCATTCGCGCCAGGTTCGTCGGGCGGACTGACCTCGATGTCGGTCATCGAATGCTCAGTTGGAACGTTGCCAGAACCGTGCTTGCCTCGGCCTCCACGGCGGTGCTGGTTAGTGGTTTCCCGCTCTTGCTTGGGGCCACCTCAACGGGGGAGAATCAGGCTTTCGTCGGCGAACTCATCTTCACCATCACCCTCACTCGGGCCCCCCTGATTGTGACTGTTATGTCGCTTCAAAGTTTTCTCGTCGTTCGTTTTCGTGACGGGCAGTCCACGTGGTTTCGACTGTTCGCCGGTGCGCAGGGCGTCATTATTCTGGGCACCGGTGTGCTGGCACTACTCGGTTGGTGGCTTGGCCCGCCGGTGTTCGCGCTCGTCTCCGGCCGACCGACGCTGGTGGATGGCACGCTCATCGCCGTTCTCGTTCTCTCGTCGGGACTAGTTGCAGCGATGTGCGTTGCAGCCCCCGCGGTCCTCGCCAAAGGGCAACACATGGTCTATTCCCTCGGCTGGGCCGCCGCCGCCCTCGCCACCATAATCGTGATGGTTATCCCCGGTGGCCTTGTTGAACGAGTCGTCATCGCCCTCATCATTGGACCGCTCGTCGGACTGATAGTGCACTGTGGCTGGTTGGCTTACGCGGCTCGAGCAGGCAGGAACTGACACTGTGATCGGAGTGGTTTTCGGACTTCTTATCCTCGTGTGCGCCGTCACGCCGTGGACGTTTCTAGCGCTGCGACGGCTACCAGCGCCGGCAGCGGTGGCGCTGGCGGTGGTCCTTGTCTTCGCCCTCCCGCTGGTGACTCTGCTGTTCTCTGGAATTGCAAAAACTTCCATTGACGGCACAGTCATTGCCACCTCACTGACCGTCTGCGTGGTCGGCCTCACGCTGCTTGCTCGTTCACCTCGAGTGGACTCACGGTCAATCACTCGGGCAAAGCTCGCGATGGCACTCCCGAGCTTATTGGGGGCAACGGTGTGGCTGGGGGTGCTCGTCATTGCGCAGTTGCGATCCGGAAGTCAGGTCGTCGGCTGGGCAATGAACGGCGACTCGGCCAACAACATCCTGTTCGCACGGGAAGTCATCTACCGCGGTGGAATCGGCATTGGCGCGGGAGAGAACCCGGTGCCTTTGACATCGGCGGTCATGGGCCTCGCCATGTCTTTTGGGCGCGGTGATATTCCGTCGAGCGAACTACTGCGCCACGATGTCGCCGCCTTTGCCCTGCTCTGGGAACTGCTTATCGCCCTCACTTGCGTGCTCGCTGGTGTGCTGGCGGTGGTGATAGCGCGACAGTGCGGCTCCAATCGTGTGATCGCGGCAGTGAGCGGCGGCATTGCGTCTGTTCTGCCGCTGTCGTGGCTCATAAGTGGCTACCCCATGCAGTTCGGGTTCTTCAACACCCACGTCGCTCTGCCCGTCGTGCTCGCAGCAGTTCTCGCTTTCCTCCGCTGGCGGGCCGCGCCAGTAGCCGCGCTCTCACTCCTTATGCTCACTGCAACCCTCCTGCTCGCAGTGTGGAGCCCGTTGGTGCTCTTACCAGCAGGCCTGGGCCTTGTGATAGCGATCGGAGGTTGGCGCAGCGTTCTCGCTGTGCGGGGGAGCAGGGCGGTGTTGCTCACACTTAGCGGTGCACAACTTGCTGCCTACGGAGTTTTTGCCGTCCTCCCGGCACTGATCGCCACGGGCGACACACTCGGGGCTCAAGGGGGCGCGATTACGTTTCCCACGCTAATGCTTCCGATCGCCGCCGTTACAGCGACCTTTCTCGCCTTTGCGGCCACCCGGTCGCTAAGAAGCACGCTCGTCATGGGCACCGCCGCGCTCGCAATCACGTCGCTTGCTGGACTCGCGATTCTTCTAGTGATCGCCTCACGTTGGACGTACTACCCGTCAAAATTCGCATGGCTAGCGGGCGTCGTGCTTGCTCTCCTCATGCCGGGGATGATTCTGCCAGCTGTTTCACGATTGACTCACCGCATTGTTCCAATTGTGGCCACCGGTGTCCTTCTGGCAGTCGCTTCTGTCGCGTTGATACCTCTGGCACCGACGCTCACGGACGGACAAAGACGTCTGGATCCACTCTCTTGGATCGTGGCAAACAATGACGCGCTGGCCGAACAAATCTTCACCCTTGCCGACCTCGAGAAACCTCGAGTGCTCTGGGAATCGGGCGATCCCAATGAGGGAGTCATCAACTTTTGGCTACTGCAAATTGCCGCGAATTCACTCGACCGCAATTTCCAGCTCCGCGTATACGCTTACGATGCTTTTCAGATGACCGGAGTCGAGAGTCTCTGCCAAATCCTCAAGGTAATGCCTGACGGCGTTGAGGTGCTCACGGCAAATCCAGCTCTCGAAGGGGAGCTCACCTCAAACTGTCCAGCCCGAGTTGTAAGCGTCACCGTTCGTTAGCTTTGTGAGTGACCGTCACCCGAACCGTTCGAACCGTTCGAGCCGTTCGAGTCGCGCGACTCTCGGACGGCGAGTTCAAGAAGTGCGATGCGTTCGGCGAGAGTTCGGGTCTTGCTTTCAAGTTTGGTCAGTTCCGAACTGTGCTGAAGTAAGACAAGAAAAAGGATCGCGATACTCACGAAGAAGACGAGGTTGATCGGAACCTCAATGCCCACAACGCTGGCCGCCCACTCCAACGTCTGTGGAAAGATTCCGGCGACGAGCGCGAGCACGCCAGCAATGAACCACCACACGGCGTGACGCTCGCGCAAGTGGCGTCTGCGGAGCAACTCGATGACGACGACAAGGATCAGTGCCGCTGAAATGATCCCGAAAATGTAGCTGGCCACGCTCATACGCTGCCTCCAACACGGTAGGTGGAACGTGGCCTGATGAAGGCGAAAACCAGCGCGACCGTGGCACGCCCCAGATAGGCTGCGGCCTTGAACGGATTGTGTGACGGAACACCACCAGCGCGAGGTCTCATCGAGACGGGAACCTGCCGGATGGTGAGGTCAGATCGTGAGGCGATAACGAGTGCTTCAATAGTGTCGCCTAAATATTCGGCTGGATAGTGTTTGGCGAACAGGGCAACAGCCTTGGGCCCGGACGCGCGGTAACCAGAAGTGGTATCAGTGAGCTTGGTTCTCGACGTGCGACTCAGAATTGCGGCGAACGACACCATCGCCCACCGGCGTGGACCGCGCACGGCATAGTGGCCCTCGCCTGCAAACCGCGCACCAAGAACAAGGTCGGCACCAGCGAGGGCGGCGAGAAGTTGCGGCACGCTCGTGGGGTCGTGTTGTCCATCAGAGTCGATCTGAACAACGTTGTCGAAACCGTTCTCGAGGGCATAGTTGAAACCAACCCGCATCGCCCCACCGACGCCGAGATTGAACGGCAGAGTCGCGACCAGGGCACCGGCCGCGCGGGCGACAGCGCTAGTGGCATCCAAGGAACCATCGTCGACAACCAGCACGGTGATACCGGGGAGTTTTGCTTTCACTTCTGCAACCACGTCGGCCACTGACGCTTCTTCGTTGAAAGCGGGCATCACTATCAGGGTGCGCGCGAATTCAGGAGCCATGGGGTTGATTCTAGCGACAGGCAAGAAATCAACGATCATCGCGGTACGGCAGCCCAACGATGTGCCGGGTAAGTGTGCTCTTGCCGGCAACATTGCCTCGCAGGATTGCGCCGGGCAGTTCGGTCAGGGCGTTCAGTCGTGAAATGACGTGGCGTCTGGCCACGCGCGCTGCCTTCATCCAACCACGTGCAGTGCAAGCCGCGGCGGCCTCATAGAAAAGGGTCCGTTCCTGCTTGAACTTCGAGCCATCAGGGCCGGTCACCGCGGAGACGCTCGACGAGTGTCGGCGGTAAGCGAAAACAACCTCGTCATCGAGCACGAGAGTGCCTCCAGCCTTCGTGATTTCGAAGAGCATCGCGAGATCTTGCACGACATCGAGGTCGGTGCGAAACCCGAACCGTGCGAGCAGTTCGCGCCGCCAGACGAGAGAGGGGAAATAGGTCCAGTTGCCGCGCAGCAGGCTCACTGCGAGAGTCTCACCGCTGAAGGCCCGAGCGCCAGTGCCGTTAAACCGAAACCAGCCCTTCACGCGGTCTGCCAAAGGCAGCGAAGGTTTGCCGCTCTCGTCGATGACCGAGACTCCGGGTTGAAAAACATCTGCTCGCGGAAATTGCTTGACGAGTTCGTGAACCCGGGCGACATAGCCGGGGAGCATCACATCGTCACAGCCCATGATGACCACAAACTCACTGTCGGCGATGCCCACGCTCTTGTTGTAGTTGCGGCTCGGGCGCAGGTTTTCTTCGTTGCGGATGTAGCGCACTCTCGGGTCGTCGATCGCCGCAACCCACTCGCCGGGTGCCGTATCCGGATACACGTCATCGACAACCGTGAGGCGCCAGTCGGGGTCGGTCTGCGCGAGAACGCTGTCGACCGCTTCGCGCAAATGAACGAAACTGCCGTAGAAAGGCATCATGATGTCGAGGGTCACAATGAGTAATCCTAAGGGGAGACCCGCTACAGCATGACTGCTCCGGTAAGGTTGTCACGGACATTGTGGCTCGGGATGACACCGCCCATTCGTGTCGACAACTCCCACGTAGAAGGATTACGGAACATGACTGAGACCAGAGCGAAGCGCGCAATTATTACCGGCATTACCGGCCAAGATGGCAGCTACCTCGCAGAACTGTTGTTGTCCAAAGGCTATGAGGTGCACGGCTTCATTCGCCGGTCGTCGAGTTTCAACACCGACCGAATCGACCACATCTACGAAGACCCGCACGAGCCACAGCAGCGTCTTTTTCTGCACTTCGCCGACCTCACTGACGCTTCTCGGCTCGTCACTCTCATCAAAGAGATCGAGCCAGACGAGGTCTACAATCTCGCGGCCCAGTCTCACGTGCGGGTGAGCTTTGATGAGCCCGAGTACACCGGAGACACCACCGGCCTCGGCACGGTTCGCCTACTCGAAGCCATCCGTTCGGTGGGCGCACATCCGCGTTTCTACCAGGCGTCGAGTTCCGAAATGTTTGGAGCATCGCCGCCTCCGCAGAACGAGGACACCCCGTTTTACCCTCGCTCTCCCTATGGCGTTGCGAAGGTGTACTCCTACTGGATCACCAAGAACTATCGCGAGGCCTACGGTCTTTTCGCTGCGAACGGCATTCTGTTCAACCACGAATCACCGCGTCGTGGTGGAACCTTCGTTACCCGCAAGATCACTCGTGCTGTTGCCCGTATCGCCGCTGGCGACCAGAAGGAACTCTTCATGGGCAACCTCGATTCGGTTCGTGACTGGGGCTACGCCGCCGAGTACGTTGAGGGCATGTGGCGCATGTTGCAGCACGACGAGCCACAAGACTTCGTTCTCGCGACGAATACGGCCTACACGGTGAAGGACTTCCTCCGGTTCTCCTTCGAGCGCGTGGGGCTCGAGTGGGAGAAGTACGTGAAGTTTGACGAGCGTTACCTGCGCCCCACCGAAGTTGATGCCCTTGTCGGCGACTACTCGAAGGCAAAAGATCTGCTCGGTTGGGAGCCGAAAGTCCTCACCCCGCGACTCGCGGAGATCATGGTCGATCACGACATTGCGGCGCTCAGCACTGAGGGAACCCACCACGTCGACGTCGTGGAGAGTGCGTAGACCCTTGCGTGCCCTTCTTACCGGTGGCAACGGCATGCTCGGTTCGAGCATTGCCCAAGCCTGGCGAGCGTCCAGGCCCGCCGACGAACTGATCGTCGTCACGCGCGATGTCGTCGACCTGACCGATAAGCGTGCGACGGCTTCAGTTATCGCGCGGGAGCGGCCAGACCTCGTGATTCATGCCGCAGCGAAGGTCGGTGGAATCCAAGACAAAATCGCTAACCCTGCGACCTACTTGCTTGAGAACTTATTGATCGACACCAGCGTGATCGCCGGGGCGATCGATGCGGGAGTGCCGAACCTGCTCTACATCGGTAGCGCTGCTGTCTATCCCGAGCACTACCGCCAGCCGTTTCTTGAAGGCGATGTGCTTGCCGGTCCGCTGGAGCCAGCGAACGAAGGTTATGCGATCGCGAAGATCGCTGCGACGAAGCTGTGTGAGTATGCGGCAAAGCAATACGGCTTCAACTACCGGGTCGCTGCTCCTTCCAACTTGTATGGCCCCAATGACGACTATTCGCTGGGCCACGGGCACCTCGTTGCTGCGGCAATTGCAAAGATTCAGGCGGCGAAGACCGCGGGCGCCGATGCCGTAGAGGTATGGGGCGATGGCACCGCCCGCCGCGAATTCACCTACGTCATTGACCTCGCCCAATGGCTTGTAGAACAGGCGGACAAGCTCGATGTCTGGCCGCCAATGCTCAACCTCGGTTTCGGCGCTGATCATTCGATCCGTGAGTACTACGAGGCTGCGGCTGCAGCCATCGGATACACGGGCGGATTCGAATACGATGTCTCCAAACCAGCGGGAATGCACCAGCGCATTCTCGACTCCTCCGTCGCCCGATCGCTCGGCTGGAACCCGACCACCTCGATCACCGACGGTATGGCGGAGTCCTACCGCCAGTTTCTCGCCAGTAGCGGTTTACGAAAGGCATCATGACCACCGAAGCACCCCAAGGTTTCCCGCTCGCCACCTCATCGTGGGACGAGAAAGAGTACGCCGCACTCCACGCGGTTATTGAGAGCGGCCGGTTCACGATGGGCCCCCTCGTCAAGCAGTTTGAAGCCGACTTCGCGGCGCACTTTGGCTCCTCCTATGGAGTGATGGTCAATTCGGGCAGCAGTGCCAACCTCATCGCGGTCGCAGCGGCAGTGCTTGACCCGCGCAGTGACCTCAACGCTGGCGATGAAGTGTTGGTGCCAGCGGTGTCGTGGGCCACCACCTACTACCCGCTTCAGCAGTATGGCCTCACCCTCAAGTTCGTTGACATTGATGTCGACACTCTCAACATGGATCTCGACCTCGCCGAGGCTGCGATCGGGCCGAAGACGAAGGCGATTCTCGCCGTCAATCTGCTCGGCAATCCCAACGACTTCGCCAAGCTGACGGCGCTCGCCGAAAAGCATGGCCTCGTGCTTATCGAAGACAACTGCGAGTCTCTTGGTGCCACGTTCGAGGGCAAGGCTGCCGGAACCTTCGGTGCCATGGGAACCTTCAGCGCGTTCTACTCACATCACATCTCCACGATGGAGGGTGGCGTCATCCTGACCGATGACGAGCAGCTGTACCAGATGATGATTTCGTTGCGCGCCCACGGCTGGACTCGCGAATTGCCAGCGGATAACTTTGTGCACCCGAAGAGTGGGGACACGTTCGATGACCTGTTCCGGTTTGTGCTCCCCGGCTATAACGTGCGCCCGCTCGAGATGTCGGGGGCCCTCGGTATTGAGCAGATTAAGAAAGTGCCATCGCTTATCGCCGGTCGCCGCGCCAACGCTGAGTACTTTGTAGGCAAGCTCGGTGGCCTAGAAGACGTGCGCCTTCAGCGCGAGGTTGGCGAGAGCAGCTGGTTTGGTTTCTCTTTGGTGCTCGAGGGCGCTCTCGCGGGTCGTCGTGCGGAGGTTGTTGCGGCACTCTCCGCAGCCTCAATCGAATCGCGGCCAATTGTGGCGGGAAACTTCACCAAGAACCCGGTCATGAAGTACCTCGACGCCGTGGTTCCGGCTGAGCTTCCCGCGGCCGACAAGATTCACGTCGACGGGCTCTTTGTGGGCAACCATCACTTCCCCGTGCTTGGCGGAATCGACCTGTTGCACGACACCCTGCTCGCGCTGCACTAGGCAGCTAAAGCGCGCCTGAACGTCTCCAACGACTCGGCGGCAACTCGCTCCCAGGAGTAACCGCTTGCACGCTCACGCCCGGCGCTGACCATCGCCTCTTGGCGTGCCGGGTCAGCAATGAGGTCGAGCATGGCACGGCCAATTGACGCCGGATCCTTCGGATCGAAGTAACCCACCGCGTCACCGCCAACTTCGCGGAACACCTCGGTGTCTGACATCAGAACCGGCAAACCAACCATCATTGCCTCCAGAGCTGGCAGTGAGAACCCTGTGGCCAAGGTTGGGTCCAGCAGAGCGGTTGCCGTCGCCGTGAGCTCGTCGAGCTCTTCCCGCGGAATCCACGCCTTGAGGGTGACGTGCTCAGCGACGTCAAGCTGCTCGATGAGGGGCACGAGCGGGTCGGCGCCGTGGCTGCCGGTGATCACAATTCGCGGGCGGTCAGCGTGGGGAATTGTCGCCATCGCCTGAATGAGTGCCGCAAAGTTCTTGTAGGGACTGCGTTGACCGGTCGCGAGGAATAGGTCGCGCGCTCTCGGTTGTGTGGTCACTACGGAACGCACGTTGCCCGCGAGTGGGATGACGTCGATTCGATCGGTGGGGTATTTCAGGTGTTTCTCGATGGCCTTACGCGTGTAGTGGCTGATCGTAATCAGTCTGGTTGATTTCGCGACCCCCCGTCGTTCCATCCACTTGACTGGCTCAGTGAAGAGTTTCGTTTGCATCAGTTCGGGGTGCGAAAAGTAGAGGAGGTCGTGAACCGAAATCACCACCGGGCTGTGGGGGAATAGTGGGCCGAACATCGCCGGACCATGAATCAGATCTGCACCAGCCTTTCGAGCCGCGGCACCGACGCTGAACAGCTCACCAAATGCCCACGTCAGTCGGTTCTCGCCGCTGATACCCGAGTTGATGATCTCGCCCGGAAACCACGAGGTGTCCTTCGCCGCCAGCTCAGCACTCGCATAGCCCACGAAGGTGAACTCACCAGGGTCTTTGCCGATGGCCTTATACAACTCGCGCTGGTAGACCTCAATGCCACCCTTGGTTCCGGTGATGGACAGAAGATCTACGAAGATGAGTGGCACGGTTATCCAGTTTACGCGGTGGCCTCGACTGTGTCTCGGGCCGTGGCGTGGTGAAGGTCAGAGCCTAATTCTGATGCGGCAGCGTCTCGCGCTTCGCAGCCTCAAAAGCCGTGCGCCAGCTCAGCTCGCGCGCAGCCTTCACCGAACACACGACGACGGCGAACCAACCGAACTCTATGAGCAGCGTGCTCTCGGCGAGCCCGCTCAGCATGAGGGCCAGTAGGACCAGTGCTGGCCACGCGAAGACCACGCTGCGCCTTCTGGAAGCGAGAAGCCAGGAGCGCACGAAAGCGAGCCCGAGAAAGCCCACAAAGATCGCAAGCCCCACCAAACCCAGTTGGAACCAGACATCAAGAAAACCGTTGTAGGCCGACAACGGTTCGCGCCCTGACGAACCGACGACCACCGAGTAGGGGAAGATCTCGCGAGGCCAACTGCCGACCCAGCCCCAGCCCTCGATGTTGTGAAACGAAACAAAGCCCCACACCTGTTGCCACACTCGAAGTCGAAAATCGAGTTCCCCACCACCGTTGAGAGCAGAAATGATTGCGCCGCGGGCGGCCCAAGCCCCAATGGCCGCTGCAATAACAAAAACCAGCGTTGACAGCTGCCAATAGCGTCGCTTGCCAGAAGGCACCCGCCGCAGGGCGTAGAGAATTCCCGTCGCGACTGACACAGCCACCGCAATGCCGATCGCAACCGGGGATTGGGTGAGCAGCAACATCAGTGAAGCGAGAATAAGAGACCACGTCGCCGTGCCGCGCCCCACCGACTGGGTGCGCGCCTCGGTCGCGAACGTGATGATCGCGATAACGATGATGATCCCCAGTTGGTTACGAGAACCAACAATTCCTTCAATTGGCCCGAGCACGTCGAGCCTTCCCGTAATTCCGAGAAACCTGATTGGAGCATCAATGAGGACGCCGGAAAAAATCTCTAGAGCGATAGACGCTACCAAAACGAAGCGAAAAACGTCCCCAAAAGAACGCACAATCTGGATGGTGTCGCGCACCAAAGCAACGTAGATGGCGAGCACCGTGAAGGCCCCAAAATAGGCCAACCCGGCGAGAGTTGCCCACTGGTGTTGGCTCCAGAGCAGTGAGAGACCGGCCCAGGCGAAGAAGGTGATGAGGGAAGTGGGCACGAGGGCCCGCCAGCCAATATTGGACCACTGCGCGACCAGCGAGAGCATCGTTAGCAGCAAGAGAGCGACCAGAATGCCCGCAAGGCCGGCCGCACCGATGGTCTGCCTGATGGGGAACGAAAGTGTGGCCGCGCCAATCGAGGTGGTCGTGAGCACCGCAGAAAACCTCGGCGAACCGAGAATGCTCAGGGTGATGGACGAGGCGGATGGGGGCACGCGTGTGCCACTCAACCGACGTGCCTGACCTTCAGCAGATCAAGCCTCGTCTTGACCGCGATGACCACGAGGGTCATGAGACCATATTCGACCAGAAGCCGACTCTCGGCCAGGCTCTGGATGAGCAGGGCGGCCATCAACAGAATTGGGAGAAGTGAGCTCGCGGTATAGGCGCTGGGTTTGCCAGCGAAGTCACGAGGTCGGTCTATGGCGACGAGCCAGGCGCGGGCCGTGGTGGAGAGTACGAGGGCTCCGAAAACGATGAGCCCCAGAATTCCCAGCTGAAGCCAGATGTCGAGCCAGGCGTTGTGGGCGTGCAACTGGCGTACGCCCGATTTGAAGGCGAGGGTGTCGAACGGGGCCACCCACGGAATCCAGTAGCTCACCCAACCCCAACCGACGGCGGGGCGCTGCTGGGCGAGCCCAATCACGGCGTTCCAAATGTCGAGGCGCCCGGTGAGGTCTTCGCTCTTACCGAGGGCAGCGAGCACGCTGTTGCGCATAACAAAAGCCACACCGGCCAGCAACACCACGGCCCCACTCAGCGACCAATACAGGGTTGTGCGTGCTCGGGGTGTTGAGGCTCGTCGGATCGCCAGCAGTGCGATCACCAAGACAGCAACAACCAAGATCGCAACGGTGATGGTAGCCGAGCGGGTGAAAAACGTCGTAGCGGCGGCGAGCGCCAGCCAAATGATTCCCCAGGCACGACCGATGGTGCCGCTAGCGAGTTGCACCCCGAACACGATGAGGGCCACCAGAGCAACGAATCCGAGCAAACTCGAGTTGCCCACGATTCCCTGAATCTTGCCCCCATCGAAAACCTGGAACAACTCGTTGCGTGACCACATCAAGAGCTTCGGAATGTGCTCGTAGGAGCTGTAGTCAATCCCGGGGGCGGCAACGATGGGAAGCACCGGGCGCCGGATGAACAGTGCCACCGTCAATTCGAATACCAACGACAGCCCGAGAATGAGTCGCAAAGCGATCCCCAGCGCTCGAAGCAGTTCGGGCCAGTTGACGCTCACTGCGAGGCTCACCGCAACGATCACGGTCATCCAGGTGGTGAGCAGACCGAGGAGGGTTGCCCCCGGGTAGAACGACCAGAACACGGAGACGGTCGCCAGCAGCATGAAACCGAGCAACGGGTAGGGGAGTTGCCCAAAGCTCCAGCGGCCGCTCCGATGGTCGCGAACGAGGGTGATGACCGACACCGCAGTAATGAGCGACGCGATAATGCCGAAACCGACCCAACCCACCGAGTAACGCCAGAAGTCGCCCGCAAAGAGGGTGAACACAACGAACACGGCAAAACCGGCACGAAACGAACTTCTGTCGAACACAATCATGTCTGCAACCCTAGCGATTGCTGGGGCGAAATTGCTTGCCGCCTAGACGAAAGCGGCTTTACCGGTGATGGCTCGCCCAACGATCAGGGTGTTCATTTCGCGGGTTCCCTCGTAGGAGTAGATCGCTTCGGCGTCGGCGAAGTGGCGGGCAACCGTGTAGTCGGTAACGATGCCGTTGCCGCCAAAGATCTCGCGGCACCACGCCACGGTTTCACGCATCCGGCTGGTGGTGAAAGCCTTTGCCAGCGACGCGTGTTCGTCGCGCTGCTGGTCGGCATCGAGCATCTCAGAAACCCGTGTCACCATGGCGACGGAGGAGGTGATGTTGCCGAGGCTCTTCACCAGCAGGTCTTGCACGAGTTGGTGACCGGCGATGGGCTTGCCGAACTGCACGCGCTCGTTCGAGTAGGCGAGGGCCGCGTCATACGCCCCGATCGAGTTGCCGACAGCAGCCCACGCAACCTCGGCGCGGGTGAGTCGCAAGACCGCCGCCGTGTCGGTGAAGGAGTTGGCGTTCTGCAAACGGTTCGCCTCCGGAACCACCACATTTTCGAGCACGATGTCGGCGTTTTGCACGATGCGGAGGCTCTGCTTGTTCTCAATCTTGGCGGCCGAGAACCCGGGGGAGGAGTTCGGCACAATGAAGCCCTTCACTTGCCCGTCTTCGGCACTCTTGGCCCAGATGATGGTGATGTCGCTAAAGGTGGCATTGCCAATCCAGCGCTTAGCGCCATTCAGGATCCAGTTGTCGCCATCGCGGGTGGCAATGGTTCGAAGACCCTGCGCAGAGTCGGAACCGGAAAGCGGTTCGGTGAGGCCAAACGCGCCAATCAGTTCGGAACTCGCCAGCCGTGGAAGCCATTCAGCTCGCTGCTCGGTGGAACCACACTGCCCAATCGCCCCCATCGCCAAACCATTCTGCACGCCAACAAACGTTGCGATGCTCGCATCACAGCGAGCCAGCTCAAGCGCCACCCAGCCGCGAAAAACGGCAGAGTTCTCGAACTTCTGAGTTTCTTTCCACGGGAGCCCGAGCAACCCCAACTTTGCAAGACCAGCGATCACGTGCTTGGGGAAGAATTCGGCCCGGTTCCACAGATCGTTGGCCAGAGGCCGCACCTCGGCATCGAGGAACGCGCGCAACGTTGTGAGGGTGTCTTTCTCCTGCTCAGAAAGCTGGTTCGCGAAACCATAAAAATCGGCGTTCAGCGGCTCAAAAGTCATGAAATTGCTCCCGTTCGTCATCATCAACGATCGACAGCCTAAAGCGAACATCTGGTTGCGACCCGGTAAATTGACGTTTAGTTCCAAACACTCCAGTCTGGAGGTGGGAAGCTTTGTAGGTCGAGCCACATCGACCAACCTGTCTGAGAGATCCCCGTGCTCGTAGAAATCACCAACACCCCGCGCGACTACGCGTGGGGTTCGTTCACGGCAATCGCCGACCTGCTTGGTCTTGCGCCGACCGGCAAACCGCAAGCGGAACTGTGGTTAGGCGCCCACTCCGGTTCGCCCAGCCTGTTGGTTGACAACGATCGACCGATCACCGACCTCTTCCCATCCGGGCTGCCATTTCTCCTCAAGGTGCTGGCCGCAGCGTCGCCCCTTTCGTTGCAAGCCCACCCGACCCTGGATCAGGCCCGAGAGGGTTTCGCGCGGGAAAACGCTGCCGGAATTCCAATCGACTCGCCCAACCGAAACTACAAGGATGCCCTCCACAAGCCTGAAGCAATTGTTGCTCTGGTAGACGGCTTTCAAGCGCTCTGCGGCTTTCGCTCCGTGGCGGCGGCGCGGGCGGCTCTCGCCCCGCTCATCGCTGACGAGGCGACCTCGCCCGCGGATGCAGCTGTTGTAGCCGCGTTCTCTGACCGACTTGCCTCGGATGCCTCATTGCCCACGGTCTTCGAGTGGCTGATGGCTGGCGGCCCGGATGTCCAGGCGCTCGTCGCGGCACTCACCGACTGTGCGGCCCGCGGCGGTTCGCAGCCGGGCGACGAGGGTGAGCACTGGCGAGTGGTCGAGCTGCTGGCAGCCCACTACCCCGGAGATGCGGGCATCGCTGTCTCGCTTCTGCTCAACGTGGTGACCCTCACGGCTGGCGAGGCGCTGTTTTTGCCGGCGGGCAACATCCACTCGTACCTGGGTGGTCTGGGTGTCGAGATCATGGCCAGTTCCGACAACGTGCTTCGTGGCGGGCTCACCCCCAAACACGTCGATGTTGCCGAGCTGCTCACCGTGCTCGACTTCGAACCCCTGCCGATTCCCTACCTTGTGCCTGAGCAGGTCGCCGACGGCGTAAACGTCTTCGATCCCGGGCTCAGCGACTTCTGCCTCACCGTCGTGACACAGAGTGCGACCGTCAGTCTCAATGGCCCAGCGATCGTGTTGTGCACCGCGGGCAGTTTCACGCTGAGTGGCGGAAGCCAAGGTGAGACGGCAGAGATTAGTCAAGGCCACTCGTTCCTGATCAACAACCTCGACGAGCTCGCCATCCGTGGCGAGGGGCAGCTCTTCGTCGCCACGGCCGGTCGCGCACCGCGCTAGCCGTTGCCACTGCGCGGCAGCGCACCGCTAGCCTGTAACCATGACATGGCTTGTTACTGGCGGAGCAGGATATATCGGCGCACACGTTGTGAGGGCGCTAGGTGAGGCCGGGCTCAGCCCGATCGTCATCGATGACCTCTCTAGTGGTCACGCGAGCTTCGTTCCGGAGGGGGTGCCGTTTGTGCGCGCCTCGATTTTGGATACTGCAACCCTCGGCGCGACCCTCGACGAGCACGCGGTAACCGGTGTCATCCACGTTGCCGGTTACAAGTACGCCGGCGTTTCGGTGCAGCGCCCGCTGCACACCTACGAACAGAACGTCACGGCGACTGCTGTTCTCCTCGGGGAGATGCAGAGTCGAAACATTGACCGGATCGTCTTCTCCTCCAGTGCGGCCGTCTACGGCACGCCTCCCACCGAACTCGTCACCGAGGAAACCCCCAAAAACCCGCAGTCACCCTACGGGGAGTCGAAGCTGATCGGCGAGTGGCTGCTTCGAGACCAGGCCGTCGCTGCTGGCCTTCAGCACACCTCACTGCGTTACTTCAACGTGGTTGGTTCCGGCTACCCCGACGTCTATGACACAAGCCCGCACAACCTCTTTCCGCTCGTTTTCGCGGCCCTCGGGGCCGGCACGACGCCGCGAATTAACGGCAACGACTACCCGACCCCGGATGGCACGAACGTGCGCGACTACATCCACGTTGCCGACCTTGCGCTCTCACACGTGGCAGCGGCCCAGCGCCTCGAAGCGGGCCTGCCGCTCGAGCCCGCCTACAACTTGGGCAGCGGTGCGGGGAGCTCTGTTGGCGAAATTATGGCGGCGGTGGCCGAGGTGACCGGCATCCCGTTCGAGCCGACTATTGCGCCACGCCGTGAGGGAGATCCGGCGCGAATCGTCGCCGCCGGTGATCTCGCAGCCCGCGATTTGGACTGGAAAATGCGGCACGACCTGCGTGGAATGGTGCGCAGCGCGTGGGAAGCAACACGCCGCGCGTCGTAACACTCTTTAAGCGGTTGAAGGTTTTATCATCCGCAACTTGACTCAGAGTAATTACACGAGTGTAATTACTTCTAACGCATTGTGCCGCCGGGGTAGTGCGTGGATGGGATAACCGACATGGGCAACAGCGAATACCGCGCCAACGCCCCACTCGACGACCCTCGGTCGCCTGTTCGGAGTGGAGTTCCTGACAACTGGTTTGTGGACCCCGTCACTCTCGGAGTTCCGGGAGTGCGTCAACCAACCAACGACGATGACGTTCTCGCGTGGCAAGCTGACTCGCTCTGCGCGCAAACCGATCCCGAAGCATTCTTCCCCGAAAAGGGCGGATCCACTCGCGAAGCCAAAAAGATCTGCGGCTCCTGCGAGGTTCGCACCCACTGCCTCGACTACGCGCTGGCCAACGACGAACGTTTTGGAATCTGGGGCGGGCTCTCAGAGCGCGAACGCCGCAAACTTCGCAAACTCGCCTGAATCGCTCAACCGCAAAATTGCTGAGCCTCTGAGTTGCTGAACCGCTGAGCCTGTGAGTTGCTGAGCCTCTGAGTTGCTGAGCCCCAGCCCTTAGGCAAGTTCTGGTAACGCGCGTGTCACCGTTGTGCGTTAAGCGCTCGCGGTTAAGATTGCGGGGATGCATGCCAGAGTCACTGCGATAGTTGTTGCCCGCAATGGGGCTCCCTTTCTCGACCGAACGCTCGCTGCGCTCGCCGCCCAGACCCGCCGTCCCAACCAGGTCGTTGTTATTGACGCTGGCTCGGCTGATGGTTCAGAGGCACTCCTGGCCGCTTCCAACCCGAGCCAATACATTTCTGGCTCCGGGCGCGCCAGTTTCGGGTCGCTCGTCTCGAACGCTGTCACAATCATGGGGAGGTCGGAGTCGGCCAATGAGTGGCTGTGGCTGCTCGCGCACGACAACGCGCCAGAGCCCACCGCGCTCGCCGAACTCTTGGGGGCGGTCGAAGTTGCGCCCTCCGTTGCTGTGGCAGGGCCCAAGCTCATGGCCTGGGATCGGCCGGACGAAATCATCTCCTACGGCGAAACCATCAGCCAGCTGGGAGCATCCGTTTCTCTGGTCACCGGTGAACTCGATCAGGCCCAACACGATCGTGACAGCGACAAACTCGCTGTTGCGGCCGGCGGGATGCTGGTGCAACGCAGTGTGTGGGAGGAGCTCGGTGGCTTTGACCCGTCGCTACCCAGCATCGACGCTTCCCTCGATTTCTGTATCCGGGTGCGATTGGCCGGTCGCCGAATTGTGGTGGTGCCGGCAGCGCGCGTGGCAAGCATCGGTGGCCCTGAACTTTTTGGTAAGAAAAAGGTGTCGGAGAGTGCGCGGAGCCGCATAAGCCGGATCGCCCAGTTGCACCGCAGGCTTGTCTACGCTCCCGCCCCGGCAGTGCCGATTCACTGGCTCTCTCTGTTTCCTCTCGCGGTTCTGCGTTCCATCGGTCACCTCGTGGCCAAGAGGCCGGGCGCAATCGCCGGAGAGTTTTCGGCCGCAGTCGCCGCGTTCTTTGACAGTGGGGTGAACGCTGCTCGAGCCAACATCGCGCGCACCAGAAAACTTGGCTGGGGGGCAATCGCTCCATTTCGGATGAACTTCTCCGATCTGCGTGAGCTTCGAGCCAATCGCCGCGACGCCGCACTGCCGATCAGTCAGGGCGGTGGGGCTACAGCGCGCCTCAGTTTCTTCTCGCAGGGTGGCGCGTGGATCGTGCTCTTCGTGGCGGCCGTTGGGCTCATTCTGGCGGCACCCTATTTTGGCGCGACTTCACTCACTGGGGGTTCTTTGCTCCCGATGAGTTCCACCATCAGCGAGTTGTGGGCGAACGTCGGTTTCGGCTGGCGCGAGGTTGGGGCCGGGTTTGTCGGAGCCGCAGATCCTTTCGCCTACCTCATCGCAGTCATCGGAACGCTGAGTTTTTGGGCACCGTCGGGGGCCATCGTCGTGCTCTACCTTGTGGCACTCCCGCTGGCAGCGTTGGCGGCCTGGTGGTGCGCCGCACGTTTCTCAGTTCGCGCCTGGGCGCCGGCGGTTGCCGCTGTCCTCTGGGCATTCTCGCCATCGTTCCTGTCGTCGCTCGCCGGTGGTCACGTTGGAGCTGTGCTTGCCCACCTCGTGTTGCCGTGGCTCGTTCTCGCCACGGTTAATGCCGCCAGAAGTTGGAGCGCTGCAGCAGCAGCCGGGCTCCTGTTTGCGGCAACGGTTGCGAGTGCGCCGATTCTCGCCCCCGCCCTCCTGCTCGGCTGGTTTGCCTGGCTCCTCGCCCGCCCGCGGGGAATTCTTCGCATCGCAGCGATCCCCATTCCGGCCGCCGCACTGTTTCTCCCACTGATCTTTCAGCAGTTGGGGCGCGGCAATCCGTGGGCCCTGTTTGCTGACCCGGGAGTACCCGCACTCTTCGGGCACACCTCCGGCTGGCAGTTGGCGCTCGTGTCACCCGGTGGCGGCTACAGCGGTTGGAGCCAGTTTCTTGACGCGTTAGGGCTCAGCGGAACACTGGCACCAATAGTGGTAGCCGCACTGCTGGCGCCCCTCGCGGCGCTCGCCGTTCTCGCCCTGTTCTTGCCCGGATCTACCCGTTCAGTCCCGTCGATGCTGATCGCCCTCTTGGGCTTTCTCACCGCAGCCTGCGGTGCCCACATCGCCGTCACCTTCGTGGGCTCGCAGGCGGTCACCGTCTGGCCGGGGGCAGGCCTGAGTCTCTTCTGGCTGGGGCTCGTGGGGGCCGCCGTGGCTTCTCTGGAGGCTCTCGGAAAGTCCGTGGTGGCCCCCGCGCTCCTCGCGAGCGCCGCGGTGCTCGTGCTGGCCATCCCACTGGCAATAGCTCCCATCATGGGTACGGCACAGGTTGAGGCAGGTCAGGGTCGACTCCTCCCCGCGTTTGTGACGGCAGAAGCGGCAAACGATCCCCTACTCGGCACCCTCGAACTCACCGCGCAGCCCAATGGCGCCCTCGGGGTGGTGTTGCACCGGGGAGCCGGCACAACGCTGGACGCCCAATCAACTCTCGCCTCAACCGCGACGGGAGCCTCCCAAGCTCAGCGACGGTTGGCCACCCTCGCCGGGAACCTGGCCTCCCGCAGCGGCTTCGATTCGGCGACCGAACTCTCGGCGCTCAACATCGGATTCGTGGTTTCCCCCCAACCCGCCGCAGACGCGACGCCAGCCCAAACGGCGACCCGAATTCGCACGGGGGAGGCGCTCGACGCCAACCCCCAGTTCACCGCAATCGGTGACACAGCGAACGGGTTTCTGTGGAGCTATGAGGGCAAACGCAGTGCGAGTGCGATCCCCGCTCCCGCGCCGTGGGCGACACCTCTCGGCGGAGCTATCCTCGCCGGCCAGATTCTTATCCTGTTGATGACGTTCCTGCTCGCAGTGCCCACCACGGGGCGGGCGCGCTCCCGCGCCATCGGAGTCGAAACCAGTGAACCGGCAACCACGTTTGAGGTGGACGATAATGGCTAGTTCTGAGAACAACTCTGGGTTCAACAACGACTCTGCTTTCGACAATGAACCAGATCTCGACAACGACGCGGCCCTCGAGGGCGAGACAGAGCGCCCCCCGCGGCAACCACGCACCGTTCGCGGCACCATCATCATCGGCGCGAGGCTCCTCACCGGTGCGATCGGTTTGGGGGTCGCCGCAGCGGTGATCGCCGCCGTCGCGCTGTTGCCGCTCCCCACCATTGGCGGTGGCGCGGCCGGCGCGCTCGTCACCCCCATTCCGGCCGCCCAAGAACTTGTTTGTGCCGGTGCCGTGCTGCGCCTCGGAGACGAACGCGGCCAAAACGCCACCACCGCGAGTGCAATTGGCGCACCAGCCGTAGTCTCGGCCAGCACTGCCGAAACGGTCCAATCGCTTCCCCTCGAAGTTTCCGATGCCTCAACCGGTGGCACCGCGAGTGCACCGCTCAGCCTCACCGCGCCTGCGGCCGCTGGTGGAGCACCGACCGCCTCGCAACCCACTGCACTCATCGCGGGCGCACAATCGCAGCGGCCGGTGGCCAGCGACTTCACGGGCCTAGCCGCGACATCCTGCATCGGGGCGTCCACCGAAAGCTGGCTCGTCGGCGGTTCGACAGCGGTAGGGCGCACCACCCTGATCACCCTCGCAAATCCGAGCGACGTGTCCTCGACCGTCGCCCTGACGATCTTTGGTGAGAACGGGCCCATCTCGGCTGCCGGGGCAACCGGAATTATCGTGCAACCGCACGGTCAGCGAGTGCTGGCGCTTTCCGGTTTTGCGCCAGCCACCGGCTCGCCCGCGGTGCGGGTCGTCAGCCGTGGCGGTCAAATCGTGGCGAACCTCCAACAGTCAACCGTGCGCGGTCTTGACGCTGGTGGCGTAGATTTTGTTTCCGCCAACGCTCTACCGTCGACAACCCAGGTCATTCCCGGGGTGGTTATCGCCGGCGGGTTGGCCTTGGCACAGAGCATCGGCGCTCCCGGTTTCGAAGATCTCGGCACCGTCATTCGTGTTCTCGCCCCCGGAACGCGCAACACCACCGCAACGGTGACACTGGCCCCGGATGCCGCGGCTCTCGTCGCCGGTGCCCCCGCCGGCGGCACCTCCTTCGCAGTTCAACTGGTGGCGGGCCGAGTCATCGATATCCCGTTGGAAGAAATTGCTGACGGAACCTACACGGTCACCGTTCACGCCGATAGTCCGATCGTCGCGGGAGCTCGGGTGTCCACCGTTTCGGCCGCCGCGAATGCTGGCGCGACCGGTGAGGGGGCGAGCGCAAGACCGCAGTCGAGCGACTTCGCTTGGCTTGCTGCGGCCCCGCTCCTTACCTCGCGCACCATCGTGGCGATAGCCAATGGCCCATCGCCAATGGCGCACTTTCGCAATGAGGGGAAGGCGGATGCCACGGTGACCCTCACGGCTGTGGACGGCACCGAGCTTTCCGTCGTCGTGCCCGTCGAGGGTGCGGCCTCGATTGCGGTTCGGGCCGGTGCGACCTACGTGGTGGACGGTTTCACCGCGCTCTATGGCGCAGTCAGTTTCTTCGGCGATGCCCAAATCGCGGGCTACACCGTTCGCCCGCCAGCCGCCGAGTCGACCCCGCTCACCGTTTACGTCAAGTAGCGGCTGGTTCGATTCTCCAGTGCCCAGTGAATCGTGCCCAGTGCCCAGTGCCCAGTGCGCAGTAAATCGTGCCCAGTGAATCGTGCGCGTGGTCAGTGGTGGCGGTAGCGATCCGGGGCTAGATCCCACGGGTCTTTGCCGATGAGTTCTGCGACAGCGCGGAACACGCACGATTCGATCATCATCCGCCGATGCAATTCGTCGTAGCGATGCAGCTTCGACAGCCGTTCGATGGGTAGCCGGTACAACACGATGCGTCGCTCGGGAGCGAAAACACGCCACCGGTCAACGCCGAGCGAACCATTCGCCGAACCGGTGAGCCTCGCCGGAACGCCAGCAACCTCAAAACTTACTTTGTCGAGTTCTTCTGGCCAGATCTCTTTCAAATACTGGGCGGCGGAGGCAACGGTCATGTCGAACACGTCGACCCGGCTTCGAAGTAGTGGAAGGTGCGGGCCGGTAACGGCCGAACGGATGCCCCGCCCGTGACGATCGCGTGCGGCACCCCGGTGCGAATCGTGGGTGCCTGCGGAACGTGACCTGGCCATACGCTCATTCTATTCCGGCGAGCCGACGGGCGACCGGCCAGCGGAGTCTTAAGCTGGATCAACAATGACCGGTCGCCCGTGCAGCAAAGTAGCCTGCAACCTCGAAGCAGTCGCAACGCTCACCTACGTGTACGCCGACTCGATGGCGGTTCTCGGGCCGCTCAGTCAGAGCGCCGAACCGCACAGCTACGATCTGTGTGGCAAGCACGCTGATCGCCTCTCCGTGCCGCAGGGGTGGCAGGTCATCCGTCATGTAACTTTGGAGTCATGAATTCTTACCGGGGCGATCTCACCGATTTTGTGAAGACCTACGATGTGCGGGGTCTTGTCGGTAGCCAGCTCACCGCCGAAGTGGTGGAGGCTCTCGCCGCGGGATTCGTTGACGAGCTTGCCGCAGACGGGGCGGCTGGTGCTGAGCTTGAGGTTGTGGTCGGCCACGACATGCGCGACTCCTCGCCAGAGTTTGCGGCGGCTTTCGCGCGCGGTGCCCAGGCGCGGGGAGCGAACGTTGTCTCAATCGGCCTCTGCTCGACCGATGAAACGTATTACGCCTCCGGCTTTTTGAACGCACCGGCTGCGATGTTCACCGCGAGCCACAACCCGGCGACCTACAACGGCATCAAGTTTTCTCGTGCTGGCGCCCAGGGAATCAGCCTCCAGACCGGCCTCGCGAACATTCGTGATCGGGCCACCGCTTACCTCCAGTCGGGAATCGTCGCGGCAGCAACGCCCGGCAGGTTTCGTACCCTCGACGTTCTGCCCGGCTATGCCGGTTACTTGCGCCAACTTGTTGATCTGCGAGATATCCGGCCACTGCGCATTGTGGTGGATGCCGGCAACGGCATGGGCGGCCTCACCGTGCCTGCGGTCTTCGGTACCGCGGCTGGCCTCCCCCCGCTGCCGATCGAGGTCATCCCGCTCTATTTCGATCTCGACGGCACGTTCCCCAATCACGAGGCAAACCCGCTCGAACCGGCAAACCTGGTTGACCTTCAGAAGGCGGTTGTGGAGCATGGCGCGGATCTTGGGCTCGCGTTCGATGGGGATGCCGATCGTTGCTTCGTGATCGACGAAATGGGCAATCCGGTCACCCCGAGCGCGGTTGCAGCAATTGTGGCGCTTCGCGAGATCGCTCGAGTCCGAGCCTTGGCAACGGCCGCCGGCGCTGATCCTCAGGGTGCAGGTGCGGAAGAACCCATCATCGTTTTGCACAACCTGATCACCTCTCGCATTGTTGAGGAGACCATCGAGGGTGCAGGAGCGGTGGCAATTCGCACCCACGTCGGCCATTCGTTGATCAAAGATGAGATGGCAGCCACTGGAGCAATTTTCGGTGGGGAACACTCCGCCCACTACTATTTCCGCGATTTTTGGGGAGCTGATAACGGCATGTTGGCCGCCATGCATCTCATCGCCCAGTTCGGGCACCAGGAGAACCCACTCTCCAGTTTCGGAACCGAGTTCAACCCCTACTCCCAGAGTGGTGAGATCAACTCCACGGTGACGGATGTCGCTGGCGCCTACGCCCGTCTCGTTGAGGCTTTCACCGGCATTGCCGAGTTTGATGAGTTTGACGGGTTGACGGTCACCGGCACGGTAGACCTTGATTCGCCGTTTTGGTGGTTCAACGTTCGCCCCTCCAACACGGAACCGCTTCTGCGCTTGAACGTTGAGGGTCAGACTGCGGCAGTGATGGAACAGATTCGCGATCAGGCGCTGGCTCTCATCCGCGCCTAACCAGTGTTGTGGGTGGCAGCGTTACGAACGCAGCCACCCACCCAGCGCACGCTCGGCTGAGGTGGGGGTGCGCGTGGCAGAATGATGCCATGTCACTTTCTTCTACAAGCACTCCGCTCTCGTTTAAGGTCGCTGACCTCTCGCTCGCTGAGGCCGGTCGCCACCAGTTTCGCCTAGCCGAAAACGAGATGCCGGGCCTCATGGCGCTGCGCGAAGAGTTCGGACCGCACCAGCCCCTTCGCGGTGCTCGCATCGCCGGCTCCCTGCACATGACGGTTCAGACCGGTGTGCTTATCGAGACGCTTGTGGCTCTCGGCGCGCAGGTGCGTTGGGCGAGCTGCAATATTTTCTCCACCCAAGATGAGGCGGCGGCGGCCGTCGCGGTCGGCCCCACCGGAACCGTGGATTCGCCCGCCGGCGTGCCCGTGTTCGCGTGGAAGGGTGAGACCCTCGAGGAGTACTGGTGGTGCACCAGCCAGATCTTCGACTGGTCGCTCGAGGCCGCCGAAGCTGGTCAGTCGTGGGCTGGCCCGAACATGATTCTGGATGACGGCGGCGACGCCACTATCCTCGTCCACAAGGGCCGCGAGTTCGAAAAGGCCGGTCTCGTTCCGGATGCCACCCCCACCGACAGCGTCGAATGGCGCGTCATCCTCGACACCTTGCGGGCATCCCTCGACATCAGCGCTGACCGCTGGACGAATATCGCCGCCGAGATCATGGGCGTTACCGAAGAGACCACCACGGGTGTTCACCGCCTCTACGAGTTGGCCAAGGCCGGCGAGCTGCAGTTCGCTGCGATCAACGTCAACGACTCTGTCACGAAGTCGAAGTTCGACAATAAGTACGGCATCCGCCACTCTCTACCTGATGGTCTGAACCGGGCAACGGATGTTCTTATTGGGGGCAAGGTCGCTTTTGTTGCCGGTTACGGTGATGTTGGTAAGGGTGCCGCTGAGGCTCTTCGTGGCCAGGGTGCTCGGGTCATCGTGAGCGAGATCGACCCGATTTGCGCGCTGCAAGCGGCCATGGACGGCTTCCAAGTGACCACCATTGAGAGTGTCATCGGCGAGGTCGATATCTTCGTCAGTGGCACGGGCAATGAGAACGTGATCACCGTGGACCACTTGCTCGGCATGAAGCATTTGGCGATTGTCGCCAACGTCGGCCACTTCGACAACGAGATTGATATGGCATCCCTGGAGAACCTTGTCGGCGCCGAGAAAATCGAGATTAAGCCGCAGGTGCACGAGTGGCGTTTGCCCTCCGGGCGCAGCGTGCTGGTGCTCTCCGAGGGTCGCCTCATGAACCTCGGCAACGCCACCGGTCACCCCTCGTTCGTGATGAGCAACTCGTTCTCCAACCAGGTGCTTGCCCAGATCGAGCTTTACGCTCACGGCGAGAACTACGAGAAGAAGGTTTACGTCTTGCCGAAGCACCTCGATGAGAAGGTTGCGCGCCTTCACCTCGATGCCCTCGGTGTGGTACTCACGACTCTCACCGACAGCCAAGCGTCGTACATCGGGGTTCCGGTGAATGGCCCGTTCAAGGTTGATCACTACCGCTACTGAACCGCATCGCCCGCTGCCCTCCGACGATCAAGCGCCTCAGCGCCGAGGAAAGCCGTGCGGAAGACTAGTGAGCGCAGGCTCGAGTTGAGCGAGACGAGCCTGCTCTCGCGCTAAGGCGTTAGCTTCGCGTTCCCGCCGAAGGGCCACCACGGCCTGAAGGAACAGCGCCGCGGGTGCAGTGGGGACCGGATAGGCGTACCGTGCCGCCTCCTGCGACAGCTCCTGGGCTAATCGTTCGACGGTTGTCGGTGTGAGTCGAGCGGACTGCGCGACGAAACGCGCGATCCTGCGAGTGAGCTGATCCGGCATGGCGGCGACATCCGCGGTGCGAGCCCAATCCTGCAATTCGACGGGAACCTCCACGAGCGGTGCCTCGTGCCCCGACACGCGTTCTTGCTGGCTGTAGGTGCCTGCGACCAGATCGCCGAGACGCTTGGAGCGGCCGCCGAGAAGGCCCACCAGCGCCGCGATACCGCCAAAGCTGAAGTAGATCTCCAACACGGCAATGAGTGAACGGATGAACGCGTGGCGGAAGCCAATGGCCCCGCCGTCGTCCCGCACGATGCGCGCTCCGACGGCTAGACGGCCAAGCGAGCGGCCGCGGCTGAGGATCTCCACCGCTGTTGGTGCGACCACGATACAGGCAACCAAAATGGTGATGGCAAGTGCTGCGGTTTCTGCGTCGCCCAAACCGAGGGTTTCGATCAGGAGCGGAAAAAGGGTGAAGACGACAACGACATACGAGCCGAGATAGACCACAAAGTCGATGATTGTTCCCGCAGCGCGAAGCACAAATGCGGTCGGTCGGAGGTCGAGGGCGACGGCTTCGCCGGTCATCAGCGTGTACTCGGCCTCGCTGTGAAGCACCGAGACTGGTTGAGGCATTCTCCGAGATATCAGATCGACCATGGGTATCATTCAAGCAGATGGATCTTGATGCTTACAGTGCCGCTCATCGCGAAGAGTGGGATCGCTTGGCCCAGCTGGGCACGAGGTCCCAGTTCTCTGGACCCGAAGCCGATGAACTGATTGACCGCTATCAGGCGGGTTCGACGGGGCTTTCGGCTATTCGCACCACGGTCGGTGAGTCGGTGCAGGGGGAGCGTTTATCGCTGACACTGTCGCGTGCACGCCTCCGCTTCACCGGGACATCGCGGAACGTTTTCAGCCAACTGCCAACGTTTTTTGTCAACCAGCTTCCAGCGGCGCTATACCGCGTGCGCTGGCTCAGCGCCGCTGTTGCCCTGGGCACTGTGTTGATTGCCGTGATCTATGCCTGGTGGGGAACCAGCAATCCGCAGGTGGTGGCAACGATGGGTGATGCTAGCGCTCTTCAGCAGTATGCGCGGGAAGACTTCGTCAACTACTACTCGGACAACTCGGGCCAGGCCTTCACCGCTTTCGTCTGGACAAACAACGCCTGGCTGGCCACCCAATGCATCGCTTTCGGAATCGTCGGTGTCTATGCGCCATACCTTCTCTTCACGAACGCTCAGCAGCTGGGGCTCACGGCAGCTCTGATGAACGAGTACGACCGTCTCGATGTGTTTCTTCTTTACATCGCGCCGCACGGCCAGCTTGAGTTGTACGCGATCTTTGTGGCGGGTGCCACCGGGATGCGCATCTTCTGGTCGTGGGTGGCTCCGGGCGCGCGCACCCGGGTTCAGGCTCTCGCCGAGGATGGCCGGGCGTTTTTCACCGTTGTCGTGGGACTAGTGGCGGCACTGCTTGTCTCGGGCCTGATTGAGGGTTTCGTGACCCGGCAAGAGTGGCCGTGGGCGATCAAGATCGGGATAGGTTCGCTCGCGCTCGGTGGTTTTCTTTACTACCAGTGGGTTGTCGGGCGCACCGCTTTTCGGGCCGGGCAGACCGGAGACCTCGATGAGTTCGAGGCCGGTGCGCGGCAACTGGTCGCTGGCTAGAGGAACCCGAGGAATCCTTATCGTGAATCGTTCACGATAAGCGTAGTGTCGAGTCATGACCAACCATCCTGAGCACCATCTCCGCACCGCGGGGCTAAGGGTGACCGGCGGGCGGGTGGCGCTGTTGGAAGTTCTCGATCGCTTGCCCCACAGCGACGCAGACACGCTCCATCGAGCCCTGCGTGAAACGCTACCCACAACGTCTGTTCAAGCGGTACACAACATGCTGGGCGACCTCACTACCGCCGGCCTCATCCGTCGCATCGAGCCGACGGGCTCGGCCTACCGCTACGAACGCCGCATCGACGACAACCATCACCACTTGGTCTGCGAATCCTGTGGCGCAGTGTCCGACGTCGACTGCGTGGTCGGCGAAGCACCCTGCCTCACACCATCGACCACCAACGGGTACCGCATCCAAAGCGCCGAAGTGATTTTCTGGGGCACCTGCCCCGCCTGCCTCAGTTCGTCACCCGAACTCAGCACCCAAGCCACCATCCAGCCCCCATCGAAGGAGTCCCCGAATGACTAAGCCGACGACCACCCAGAGTGGAGCGCCCATTGCGAGCGATGCCCACTCACTGACCATCGGCCCGGATGGCGTTACCGCCCTCCACGACCGCGTCCTGCTCGAAAAGCTCGCCTCCTTCAACCGCGAGCGAGTGCCGGAGCGCAACCCCCACGCCAAGGGCGGTGGAGCGTTCGGCGAGTTCGAAGTGACCGAAGACCTCTCCAAGTACACCCGCGCTGCCGTCTTCCAGAAGGGTGCCACGAGCGAGGTGTTGCTTCGTTTCTCGTCCGTCGCTGGCGAGCAGGGATCGCCCGACACCTGGCGGGACGTGCGTGGCTACGCGCTGCGTTTCTACACCACCGAGGGCAACCTCGACATTGTCGGAAACAACACCCCGGTGTTCTTCATTCGTGACGCCATGAAGTTCCCCGACTTCATCCACTCCCAGAAGCGCCTCGGTGGGTCAGGCCTGCGCGATGCCGACATGCAGTGGGATTTCTGGACCCTCTCGCCCGAGTCTGCCCACCAGGTGACCTACCTCATGGGTGACCGCGGTCTCTCACGCTCCTGGCGTGAGCTCAACGGTTACGGCTCGCACACCTACCAGTGGATCAACGCCGGTGGTGAGCGCTACTGGATTCAGTACCACTTCATCTCCCGCCAGGGCGTTCACAACATGACCCCGGCTGAGGCGGAGAAGCTCGCCGGCTCCGATGCCGACTACTACCGCCGCGACCTGCACGATGCGATCGAAGACGGCAACTTCCCCACCTGGGATGTTTTCGTCCAGATCATGCCCTACGCCGATGCCGCCGACTACCGGTTCAACCCCTTCGACATCACCAAAGTTTGGCCACACGCCGACTACCCGCTGGTGAAGGTCGGTCACTACACGTTGAACCGCAACCCGCAGAACTTCTTTGCGCAGATAGAGCAGGCAGCGTTCTCGCCCGCCAACTCGGTACCCGGCACCGACATCAGCCCCGACAAGATGCTGATGGCTCGCGTGTTCTCCTACCCGGATGCTCAGCGTCACCGCATCGGCACCAACTACAACCAGTTGCCGGTCAACCAGCCGCACGACGCCGAGGTGAACAACTACGAGCACGAGGGCAGCATGCGCTACCAGTTCAGCGATGCCACCGAGCGCACCTACACACCAAACTCCTACGGCGGCCCCGAAGCCAACCCGGCTCTTGCTGGCGAGGGGAGCTGGGAGACCGATGGCACGCTCATCCGCGCCGCCGCCACCCTGCACTCCGAGGACGACGACTTCGGCCAGGCTGGAACCTTATACCGCGACGTGTACGACGACGGTGCGAAGGCTCGCCTCCTCGAGACGCTCATCGGACAGTACAACGGCCTGACCGTCGACCGCATCAAGGAGCGTTTTCTCTGGTACTGGACCAGCGTTGACACCGACCTCGGCGCAAAGATCGGCGCTGCCGTCAAGTAAGGGGCAGCGGCGCTACAACTGCCCGGCCGCTTTGAGCGCGAGGTACCGGTCGGCGAGCGCTGGCGGAAGTTCTGTGGGCGGGGCGGTAACGACATCCGCCCCGCTCTGACGGATAGCGGCGGCCACCCGCGCGGTGTCCAGCAGGGTTCGTTCGGCGGCGGCGGCCCGGTACACCGCGCTGCGGTTATCGCGTTTTGCGGTGGCAGCGACAACGCTCGGGTCGAGCACCGAGGAGACGATAACGCGGTGACGTTTGGTGAGTTCCGGGAGCACCGCCAGTAGGCCGCGGGATGCCCCGGGAGTGTCGGCGGATGTCGCCAGCACGACGAGCGCTCGGTGCGAGGTGACCGACCGAACGAGCGCCGGCACCGCGCTCCAATCCATTTCGATCAGTTCGGGATTGATCGGGGCCATGGTGGTCACCATCCGGTTGATCAGGGTTGTGCTGCTGGCGCTCTGAACGCGACCCCGCACCCGCCGATCGAAGATAACGAGGTCAACGCGGTCCCCAGCGCGCGAGGCTAAAGCGGCCAGTAGCAGGGCTGACTCAAAGGCCGTGTCGATTCGCGGCTCGTTCTCGATTCGCGCCGCTGAGGTGCGTCCACTGTCAATGATGATGACCACTCGGCGGTCACGTTCGGGGCGCCAGGTTCGCACCACCAGTTGTTGATTGGCAGCACCGGATGGTTCGCGCCGACGCGCGGTCGCACGCCAGTCAATCGACCTCACATCGTCACCGCGAACGTAGTCGCGCAAACTGTCGAACTCGGTGCCTTGGCCGCGCACCATGACGCTGGTCATGCCGTCGAGTTCTCGGAGTCGCGCCAAGCGCGACGGTAGGTGCTTCCTGGCGTTGAACGGCGGCAACACAGTGAGCGTTCCCACGGAACGAAAAGTTATTTGGCGTGCGACGAGGCCGAGCGGGCCGAATGACCGCACGGTCACCTGGTCGCTGCGGCGGGAACCTCGGCGTAACGGGGNGAGCAGGGTGCCGAGCGTTCGCCGTTCCGCCACCGGAATACTCACTTCCTGGCGTGAGGGGGTAGCTCCGGCCGATGGCTCCCAGCCGTCACGAACAATCGCCCGCATCCGACGCCTACCACCGTTGGTCACGTGCAGGAGGGTCTGGACGGTTTCACCTAAACGAACCACCCCGGGCTGGGCGCGCTCGAGGGTGAGCTGTCGGGGGGATGCCGCGAGCATCAGATCGACGGACGCCACAGCGCCAAGGAGCAGGAGCCAACCGCCGAGCACCGCGGGCCGGCCGATCAACACAATCGGCACGATGCCGATCACCAACAGTGCGACAAAACGACCGGTCAGCGCCATGAGAGGACCATCATCAGATTGGCACCTGGACCTGCGCCAGGATGGAGCGCAGAATCGAGTCGGCGGAGACCCCCTCGAGCTCCGCTTCCGGAGTCAATTGGAGGCGGTGGCGGAACACGGGCAACACCATTGATTGAACGTGATCGGGGGNGATTGCTTCAGAGCCGGTGAGCCACGCCCACGCTTTTGCGCACGCAATCACGCCGGTAGTTCCTCGCGGGCTTACCCCTAATTTGACCGAGGGGCTGTGCCTGGTGGCGCGCGCGAGGTCGACAGCGTAGGCGATTACGTCGTCGCTGGCTCGCACCGCCATTACGGCCGCCTGTGCCTGGGCGAGGGTGTTGGCGTCTAACACGGCGTTCACTCCGGCGGCGGCGAGGTCACGGGGGTTGAAGCCGGCAGAGTGTCGTGACGCAACCTCCAATTCAGTGTCGCGGTCGGGAAGGTCGAGCACAAGCTTCACCAAGAATCGATCGAGTTGGGCTTCCGGAAGCGTGTAGGTGCCCTCGTACTCGATCGGGTTCATCGTGGCCGCCACCATGAAGGGCATCGGCAACAAGCGACTCACGCCGTCGACCGAAACTTGCCGCTCCTCCATCGCTTCGAGCAGCGCCGATTGCGTCTTCGGTGGGGTGCGGTTGATTTCGTCGGCCAGCAGGATGTTGGTGAACACCGGGCCTTCCCTAAACTCAAACTCCCCAGCCTTCGCGTCGTAGACGAGGGAGCCGGTGACATCGCCGGGCATCAGGTCGGGGGTGAATTGAACCCGAGTGGTGGCAAGCGACAGGGTGCGGCTCAGGGCGCGCACGAGGAGAGTCTTGGCGACCCCCGGCACCCCTTCGAGTAGAACGTGGCCACCGGCTAGGAGAGCGATCATGAGGCCTGTGACCGCAGCATCCTGACCGACAACAGCTTTCTTGACCTCAGCACGCACGCTGAGGAAGGCATCGCGGAGTTCCGCGTCGTTCTGGCTGTGCGGTGTCTGGCTGAGCGGTGTCTGGATGAGCGGTGGTGGGGTGGTTTCGGTCATCTTTCCATTCACTTTCATGGTGCTATCGGGATTTCGGGCGGGGCTCGATGCCGCCGCTGGGGTTGGTGCCCATGCCACTAACGCGTGTGCGCAGGCGCTCTTCGAGGCCGTGAAGTTGGTTGGCGAGGTCGACGAGGTCTCTATCGGTTGCCGGGTGTGCGTCGATGAGGAGCTTCCGCACTGTTGCGGGATCCTGCGCGGTCATCTCCGCCACTGCGCCAACAATTTCTTCGACACTGGCTATCCGCGGCAGTCCGCAGAGACCGGCGAGCCGGCTGAGGGCACCCATCCGCAGTGCGTCAAGGGAGTGCAAGCGTGCCGAGTTTTTTTCGTACAGCCGGGCTCGTCCGTCGGTTGTTTCGTTTGATCGAACAACCACGGGGAGGTTTTCGATGACCAGCGGGCCAAAGCGCCGACCACGCCAGATCGCGGCGGCCAGTGCGGTGAGGGCAAGTAGCGCCGTCACCGAGGTGACCCATGGCGGACTCAACTCGCCGAGGGNGGGTGGGGTTTCGCCGGCGAGGTCGGCAAGGCTCGGGACGTACCAAACAAGCTTCGGGGTGGCCCCGAGGAGGGTCAGGGCGAGGGCAGCGTTTCCTTGGTTGGCGAGGTATTCGTTGCTGAGAGCGCTCGTGGTGCCGAGGAGGGTGGTGGTGCGTGGCCCGTCGGTGAGGTTGATGAGCGAAAATACGCCGTTCCCGCTGCCCAAACATGCCTGAGTGTTTGGCTGCGGGGCGACGATGCGAAGTCCAGTGCCTGTGCCAGTGACCGTGCTGGCGGCGGTGACCGCACCGAGGGTGCAGTCAGCGCTGAGGAGGGTGTCGACCACTCCAGCGTTGGCCACGTGGGGTGCGACTATGGTGAGGTCGTCAAAGCCGGGGTCGATGATTACCACGTGGTCGGCGAGCCCGAATGCCGTTCGGCGTTGCTCCGCGGTGAGCAAATAGTCACGGTCAAAAACGACGAGTGTGGTCGCTGTGGGGGAGTCGATTGCTTGCTCGGTGGCCGTGAGACTCGCTGTCGTGGCAATGACCACTCCGTGCGAACGAAGAACCTCGACAAGCGCTTTGGCGCCCTCCGGTGCTGCGTTGTTCGGGTCGAGAAAATCCCGAGCGGTGTTTGGTGTGCTCGCGAGCAGACCGACGAGAGCCACCACGATGGCAATAACTCCGGCACCCAACCAGAACAGCGAGCGCCGTGCCGTGCGCCGGATGCTCGGGGTGACCACTTCGGTGGCGGTCACGCGCGTGCCAGCTCGGGCCTGAGCGTGCGCAACTGACGTTCGAGGGTCACCATCAGCCGGTACTGCTCCCCAGCACCGCTTCGCCCCAGGTAGCGAACGTCGTCAAAGGCAGCGGCCGCGGCAGTGATGGCTTCGGCGTGCTGGGGAAAAGCGTGCCCGGCTCGCACCCCGAAGTCGTGCGCGGTCGTTCCCGGAGTTATTGAAAGAATCCCTCGTTCGGCACATGACTGGGCGATGGCGCGAAACAATTCGGTGATGGCGCCAGCGAAGTCGCCCCGCTGGGAGGCACTTTCTGCTGCCTGCCGCATAGCAAGGGCACTGCGTCCCTCCGCGTCGCCGAAGAGCGACGGATGAACGGTACGTCGCTGGTTCATTCGCGGGCGTCCGAAAATCAGGAACCCGATCACCATTGCAGCCACCACCGCGACAATAACGACCAGCATTCCGAGGCCCGACGGCCCGGAAACGCTCCCGAAATTCAGTGACGCAAACCAGTCACGAACGGCGGAGGCGAGAAGATCAAACCAGGTGGGTTTCGCCGACTGATACTCCGGTTTGGCGAGCTCGCTGATCACCCAGTCGCGTGCCTGCTGGGAATCGGGGGNGACCGGAAGGTCGGTCATGCTGAGGTTGCCACGTCCTCGACCAGATACGGAGATTCCACGCTGACATCTCCTCGTTGCCGAGCCTCCACGTACTTGGTCAGGTCGAGATCGAGGCCCTCCCGGCGCATCCGGATGTCAAGGTAGATCAGGGCGACCGCGGAGGACTGCATCACCGTCGTAATGGCACCAAAAATGATGCTCACGATCCCGGTGAGCACCGCGCCCACAATCATCAGCGTGGAGATTCCGTCGGTCTGGCCGTTCGGGTTGAGCAGTCCTCCACCCAAGGCAATAACGATGGAGATGGGAAAGCTGACGACCTGGGCCGCGGCCTGCAACGTCACCGTGATCAGCAACTGGATTCCCAGGGTCTTCCAGAAGAAACCTGTGGTCAGCTGCCACGATCGGCGGATGGCACCACCGAGGGACGTGCGCTCAATCATGAGGACACTCGCCACCAGCGACAGCTTCGTGGCGAGCCAGGCATAACCGGCTACGAAGGTCAGTGACGCGACGATCCCCAGAAGGATGGCAATCACGATCCCAGCCGTTCCGCCAAGAATTGCGATGAGGCTGACCACGATGACCACCGCAACTGCAACAACGATGACGCTCCCCGTCACCGCAAACGACCAGCCGATGAGCGCCAAGAGACGGCCGCGGGCAAGCTGCCAAAGGCCAGCAAAGGTGAGTTTCTCGCCGATGGTCCCCCGCGCCACCTCGAGGGTAATTATTCCCTGCAGAATCGCGGTGACCACGAGCGAGAACGCAATCGGAATGAGGGAGCTCACAATGAGCGAACCGACACTTCCGGCGATGATGTCGTTCTGCTGAGCGAGGGTGGCGCTGGAGATGCGCCCAAAAGCCTCAAAGGCGAGGAATCCGAAAATGATCCCCAACAGGGCGACCACCACCCCGTTAAGAAGGAGGGCTATTCCGAAGGTCGGACGCGGATTCCGGCGCATCACCTGAAAAGATGCGGACAGCATGGTCCCGAACGATAAGGGTCTCAAGGGAATCAGTCCCGGCTTGGGCGGCGGTGTCCAGCCAGCACCGACTGTGACGCTCACCGGAACACCAACCGCAGCGGGCTGCGGTCCAGGTTCGACCGGTGTTGGCGACTCCACTGGCGGTATCCACGAATTATTCTCGTTCACGCTCTGTCCTTCCGCCACCGACAAAAAATCGACGCACTACTATTCATGCTTTCACACTCGACTAACCTTGTCCCAAACCTTCTGCGGATGAAAAGTGTGCGGGAACGAGAAAAATGAGGGCCATGAACGCCAAGATCCTTGTTGTCGATGACGACACCGCGCTCGCGGAGATGATCGGAATTGTGCTGCGCGCCGAAGGCTTTGACCTCGCCTTCTGTGCGGATGGGGCGGAGGCCCTCGACGCTTTCCGGAGCGCAAACCCCGATCTCGTGCTCCTCGATCTCATGCTTCCCGGTGTCAACGGAATCCAGGTTTGCGCCAGCATCCGCGAAGAGTCTGGTGTTCCCATCATCATGCTCACCGCCAAAAGCGACACCGCCGATGTGGTGAAGGGGCTGGAGAGCGGCGCCGACGACTACGTCGTGAAACCGTTCAACCCGAAGGAGCTTGTGGCGCGCATCCGCACCCGGCTTCGCCCCTCGACCGATGGTGCCTTCGGCCCGTTGCTCGTCGGCGATATCGTGATCGATGTTTCCGGCCACGAGGTTCGTCGTGGAACCGATGCGATCAACCTCNCCCCCCTCGAATTCGAATTGTTGCTCGCCTTGGCCCTCAAGCCGAAGCAGGTTTTCACTCGCGAGATGCTCCTTGAACAGGTGTGGGGTTACCACTACAAGGCTGACACCCGACTGGTCAACGTTCACGTTCAGCGGTTGCGGGCCAAAGTTGAACTTGACCCAGACAACCCGACAATCGTGATGACGGTTCGCGGTGTCGGCTATCGCGCTGGCAGCTCGATCTAGAAACGCCCCCACGACGACTTATGCCTGCGATTTACTGGCGCGACCTAGTGCGACGCATTCGCGGCCTCTGGCGTGCGTCTCTTCAACTGCGGACGGTCGCAATCTCGGTAGTGCTCTCTGCGGTCGCTATTGGCGTCATTGGGGCCTACATGGCTGTGAGCGTCGGCAATAACCTCTTCGATTCACGAATCGCTCAGGCCGAGTCGACGGCCGAACGCTCCAACGTGGCAGCCCAGAACCGTTTCGACATTGTCGATCAAAATGTTTCGGCCGACCTTGAATCCGCGATGGGGCTTGCCGCGCAGGCGGCGCTTCAAGCGTCTTCCACCCCAGCGGGCACCCTGATAGCTATCGTTCGGTCGCCGGACCAGACCGGCGCTCGGGTGCCGGTCGATGTTGTGAGCCCGGGACTTGATACCGAACTCATCATTTCGCAGGAATTGCGGTCGGAGGTGCGGCAATCGTCTGACCGGAGGCTCTACTGGCAGTCGGTGTCATTGCCTCGACCCGATGGCGGTATCGACCCGGGGGTGGCCTTCGGGTCGGCGGTGGATGTGCCCGACTCGGGGCAGTACGAGCTCTACCTGGTCTTCAACCTCAGCGACACCCAACAGACTCTGACCTTTGTGCAGCAGACGCTCTGGCTGGGCGGGGCAGCGCTGGTGCTCCTCATCGGGGCGGTCACGTACATCGTTGTTCGTTTGGTTGTTGCACCGGTTCGAATGGCGGCAGAAACCAGCCAACGCCTCGCCGCTGGCGAGCTTGAGGTTCGAATCCCAGAGCACGGCGACGACGTCATCGCAACGCTCGCCCGGTCATTTAACGGTATGGCGGAGAGCATGCAAAAGCAGATCACCAGACTTGCGACCCTCTCGCAGGTGCAACAGCGATTTGTTTCGGATGTCTCCCACGAGTTGCGCACCCCGCTGACCACCATCCGGTTGGCCGGAGATGTTCTCTACGACCACCGCGCAGATTTTTCGCCGACCACCGCCCGCACCGCTGAACTGCTCCACACCCAAGTCGAACGGTTTGAACTTCTGTTAGCTGATCTCCTGGAAATGAGTCGCTACGACGCCGGTGCCGCGGATATGGACACCGAACCGACCAACTTGGTCCGGCTCGCTGAGGATGCCATCGAATCGGTAAGGACCCTTGCCGAGACGAAGGGCTCGGAGTTGAGCATCATCGCACCCGGAGGGCACTTTGAGGCGGACGTGGATGCTCGTCGCATCCGTCGCATCCTGCAGAACCTTCTGGGAAACGCGATCGACCACGGTGAGGGACATCCCATCATCATCTACATCGACAGCGACAAGAATGCCGTAGCGATCGCAGTGCGTGACTTCGGGGTGGGGATCTCGGCGGCGGCGATGGAGAGAGTCTTCGACCGCTTCTGGCGTGCGGACCCTTCGCGGCAACGTTCTACCGGTGGCACGGGCTTGGGGCTGGCGATCTCCTTGGAGGATGCAGCCCTCCATGGCGGCTGGTTGGAAGTGTGGTCGATTCCGGGGGAGGGCTCGTGTTTCCGGCTCACCATTCCTCGAATTCGTGGCGAAGCGCTCACCTCGTCGCCGCTCGAACTCCCCCCGGAAGATTCGCTGACATTTGAGGAGGATGACCGTGCCTAGAAAGCCCAGAAACGTGCGCACCACCTCGATCGCCGGAATGGTCATCGTGACCCTCGCGCTGGCCGCGTGTGCCGGACTTCCGACCTCCAGTAGTGTGTCGATTGGTCAGCAGATCAATGACCGAGTCCAACTGGACCTGGGTTTTGCTCCGCAGGGCCCGGCAAAGGATGCTCCCCCCGCCGAGATCATGCAGGACTTTATCCTCGCCGCCACCAACCCACAAAACGACTTTGCGATTGCCCGACAGTTTCTTGCCAAAGACTTTTCGCACAAGTGGGATCCCAACGGGATTGTGGCCATTCGCTCGGGGGTTGCGGGAACCACTGAAATCTCGCCGACGTCGCTGAGTTACTCATTCACGACATCGGCCTCCGTTGACAAGGATGGTCGCTACCTGCAGGTCGCCGACACGGAAACAGCAACCCGCATCTTTAGTTTTGTCAAGGAATCCGGTCAGTGGCGAATCAGCGACGCGCCACCGGGGATTGTGTTGTCCGAAGACAGTTTCGGAAAAGTGTTCACGGAACGCGCGCTCTATTTCTTCGACCCGACCTTCCAATTCTTGGTGCCCGATCTCCGTTGGTATCCCAACCGTGCAGGCATCAACACTCGCGTCGTGACCTCGTTGCTCGCCGGGCCCGCCAGCTGGCTCGGTCAGGGAGCGGTGATTTCCGAGTTCCCGGAGGGCACCGGTTTGGGCGATGGTTTGGTGTCGGTCGATTCGGGGGTCGCGACCGTCGATCTGACCGAACAAGCGCGAGCCGCCAGTGGAACCCAACGCGAACGGATGCGCCAACAGCTCGCCGCGAGCCTCGGGAGCGTCGCGAGCGTTGTGGTGACGGTCGCGGGCATCCCGCTCGATATCACCCAGGCGGGTTCTGGGGCCGCCGTCAGCAATCCGGCGGTTGAACCTCTACTTCTGGTTCGACGTGGGAACGATTTTGGTTTTATTGCCAACGGTGACGTGAGTCCCATTCCCCAACTCAGCCCGCAGGTCATCTCCGTTGGTGCCACCGCGGCCACGATCGCCCGCGGCAATTCCGCGGCAGCGGTGCTGGGGACCGACGGAGTGTATGCGGTGCGGTCGGGAACGAACGCCCCGGTGCTCGTGGATTCGCGGCCGGGGTTGTTGGCACCGTCGATAGATTCATCCGGCTTCATCTGGTCGGTTCCCCGCGCCAATGGCCAAGCGATTCGAACCTACGAGCTCGACGGTACCGCCCACGACGTGGTGTCGGAACTTCCGAGCGGTTCGCGAGTTGTCTCGATGGATGTTTCGCGGGATGGGGCGCGATTGATGATCTACCTGAGCACCGCTAGCGGACCTCAGCTCATCGTGGCTGGAATCATTCGTCAAGAACTGGTGCCGGTTTCTCTTGGCGAATTGGTGCGCCTACCACTGGAGCGTGGAACGCCGATCGATGCCGCCTGGATCGATGATCGGACCATCGCCACGCTCGCCGATTCGGACGGTCGATCAGTAGTGACCGCGCACCAAATTGGGGGCCCGCGAACGATCCTCGGTTCACTAACAAATTCGGTTGCAATTGTTGGCGGCAATGGCGGAACCGATGGGCTTCGGGTCATTGATGGTGACGGTCAGATCTTCCGGTCCCGCGGAACAACTTGGCAACAGACCGGGGTAATCGCGTCCTTCATAGCGACTCAGCAGTAGGTGCATCCGGCAGTCTGAATGTTCTCAGCTCGCCGCCGGTGGGTAGCTGAGATTCTCGGGAAATGACACGACGATTCAGCGACAAGCGCGACCCCCCAGCGCCGCCCACAGCAGCTGCAGTGCGCGGGGTCGTATCGCGGGCAGCGAGTGCAGCAGTGGCTGTATTCTTCCCCATCTCCTGCGCCGGATGCTCCACCCCAGACTCAGCGCTCTGCGGCGACTGTCGCCGTGAGCTGCAGGCTGCGCCGTCGCAGCAGTTCCTCCCTGGTGGCACCCCGGTCTGGGCCGCACTGCCGTACCAGGGTGTTCTGCGGAACGTGATTTTGCAGCTCAAGGAGAACAACCGCACCGACATTGCGGGGTATCTCAAGCCACTCGTGTCGGCAGTGATCGTTCTTGCCGAACGAGATGCCGAACGAGATGCTGAGCGAAATTCCGGACGAGATGCTGAGCGCAGTGTGCTGCGGGCCGTCGGGCAGCCAGTTCAGCTGATCTGCGTGCCGGCCAGTGCTGGGGCGTGGCGACGACGTGGCTACAGTCCGGTCGAGTTGTTGGTGCGTCGGGCCGGTTTCGCGCACGCCAGGGTGTTGGCGACCACCCACGGCGGTAGCGTGCAGAAGTCACTCACTGCCGCTCAACGGCTTGTCAATCGCCGGGAAGCGTTTCGGTCGCGGAGGCCGTTGAACGGGCGTCGCTTCATCCTGATCGACGATGTTCTCACCACGGGGGCGACTCTCGGTGCCGCTGTGGAGGCGATTCACGGCGCGGGCGGGGAGGTCGTTGGGGTGGCCGTTGTTGCCTTTACTCCGCGACGAAATCAACGGGTTTCTGATTTCCGAACCTTCTCGTGACATTGCCATCGGGGAGGACTACGGTAGGGGAAAAGGCGCGAAAGTTAGACCGCCTGGTACCCAGGCGGCGCGTCTCTAAGGCTGGGAGGCCGACGTGGAAATTTCCGTTACAGGGCGCAACCTTGAAGTAACTGACCGGTTCCGCGAGTACGCAACCGAGAAGTCCGAGAAGGTTNCCCACCTCGCTGAGAAGGCGATTTCATTCCAAATAACTGTCACTCGTCATCACGAAACTCGTGGAGCTAACGGGGACGACCGAGTTGAGCTCACCCTCGTCGGGCCGGGGCCATTGGTTCGGGCCGAAGCGAGTGGCTCAGATAAATATCTTGCTTTTGATCTGGCGATGTCAAAGCTCGTTGAACGCATCCGTCAGGCGAAGGATCGTAAGAAAGTCCATCGTGGTCAGCATCGCCCGCGGTCACTTCAGGAGGCATCGCGCGACGGCTTCTCGGGCGTGAGCATCACCCCGGCATCCCCGGAGGTGTTGGAGAAGGTCCGGACCGGCTCAATCGCCGTTATCGCCGAGGAGAACGCCGATTCGGACGACGAGATCTACACGCCAGTGGTCATCCGTTCTAAGGTTTTCGCCGCCGAACCGATGAGCGTGGATGATGCCCTCTACTTCATGGAGTTGGTTGGTCACGACTTCTACCTGTTCATCGACAAAGACACTCATCGCCCCAGCGTGGTTTACCGCCGCAAAGGCTGGGACTACGGCGTGATCGGCCTCGACGAATCTGCGGATGAACTTCCCGAGGTCGCTGCGGTCGGCAGCCGTGCCGGAGCCCACCGGTAACAGCAGGCCATTTGGCGAATAATTTCTCCGGTTGTCGACGGATGTTCAGCGAGTCGTGCGCCCAGCTTGATACCATTACCATTTGGTAACGCTGGGCGCATGAGCGCTCGACTGGAGCGCTTGAGCGCTCAACAACCCATGGGAGCATTTCGTGGCCAACATTCTTGAAAAGGCACTGCGTGTCGGTGAAGGGCGTCTGCTCCGCAGGCTCAAGCACTATGCAGAGGCTGTGAATCATCTCGAGGATGATTTCAAGCAGCTCACCGATGACGAGCTGAAGAACGAGACTGTGGAGTTGCGTGAGCGTTACTCCAACGGCGAATCACTCGATGACCTGCTGCCCGAGGCTTTTGCTGCGGTTCGCGAAGCTGCGACCCGCACCCTGGGTATGCGCCACTTTGACGTCCAAATCATGGGTGGAGCCGCCCTTCATCTCGGCAATATCGCGGAAATGAAGACCGGTGAGGGCAAGACTCTCGTCGCGACGCTGCCCGCCTACCTGAATGCGATCGCCAGCCGCGGTGTGCACGTGATTACCGTCAACGACTACCTGGCCAGCTACCAGTCGGAGCTGATGGGGCGCGTATTCCGCGCCCTCGGCATGACTACTGGCGTCATCCTCGCCGGGCAAGACCCCGAGGAACGTCGCCTTCAGTACGCGAGCGACATCACCTACGGCACCAACAACGAGTTTGGTTTCGACTACCTTCGCGACAACATGGCGTGGCAGGCACAAGACATGGTTCAGCGGGGACACTACTTCGCTGTGGTCGACGAGGTCGACTCGATCCTGATTGACGAAGCACGCACACCCTTGATCATCTCTGGCCCTGCCTCCGGTGAAGCAAACCGGTGGTTCACCGAGTTCGCCGGGCTCGCCAACAAGCTCATCCCCGAGGTTGACTTCGAGGTCGACGAGAAGAAGCGCACCGTCGGGGTGCTCGAATCCGGTATCGAAAAGGTCGAAGACTACCTCGGCATTGACAACCTCTACGAGTCGGCAAACACCCCCCTGATTTCGTTCCTCAACAACTCCATCAAAGCAAAGGCCCTGTTCAAGAAAGACAAGGACTACGTCGTGATGAACGGCGAAGTGTTGATCGTCGATGAGCACACCGGCCGCATCCTGATGGGCCGTCGCTACAACGAGGGCATCCACCAAGCCATCGAGGCGAAGGAGGGTGTCGCGGTCAAGGCCGAGAACCAAACCCTCGCCACGGTTACGTTGCAGAACTACTTCCGGCTCTACAGCAAGTTGTCGGGAATGACCGGTACCGCCGAAACTGAGGCAGCCGAATTCATGAGCACCTACAAGCTCGGTGTTGTGGCGATCCCGACCAATAAGCCCATGCTGCGAAAGGATCAGCCCGACCTCGTCTACAAGAATGAGCAAGGCAAGTTCGAGCAGGTCGTTGAAGATATTGCTAACCGCCACGCTCTCGGTCAGCCTGTGCTGGTCGGAACCACCAGCGTCGAGAAGAGTGAGTTGCTCTCTAAGATGCTGGCCAAGCGGGGGGTCAAGCACGAAGTGCTGAACGCCAAGAACCACGCTCGTGAAGCGGCCATCGTCGCCCAAGCCGGTCGGCTCTCAGCAGTAACCGTCGCCACCAACATGGCCGGCCGTGGAACGGACGTCATGCTCGGCGGCAACGCGGAGTTCCTCGCCGTCGCCCAGATGAACGCCAAGGGCTTGAGCCCAATCGAAACTCCAGACGAATACGAAGCCGAGTGGGATGCGGTCTTCGCCAACGTCAAGAGTGAGGTCGGCGCTGAAGCGAGCAAAGTGGTCGCCGTCGGTGGTCTCTACGTTCTCGGAACTGAGCGCCACGAATCGCGCCGCATCGACAATCAGTTGCGCGGTCGCTCCGGTCGCCAGGGTGACCCCGGTGAGAGCCGTTTCTACCTGTCGCTTCAGGACGACCTGATGCGACTTTTCAACAGCGGTGCCGCAGCATCCCTGATGGGGCGTGGTCCGGATGATCTGGCCATCGAGTCGAAGACGGTGAGCCGCGCCATCCGCAGTGCGCAGTCGCAGGTTGAGGGTCGTAACGCAGAGATCCGCAAAAACGTGCTCAAGTACGATGACGTTCTCAACCGTCAGCGTGAAGCAATCTACGGTGACCGCCGACACATTCTGGAGGGTGACGACCTCGAAGACCGCGTCGAGCGCTTCTTGGAAGACGTTGTGACCGAGGTTGTCGACGCGCACACCAGTGAGGGCCACTCCGACGACTGGGACTTCGACAGTCTCTGGGCCGAACTCAAACTTCTGTACCCGGTTGCTCTCACCATCGACGAGGTTCTCACTGAGGCCGGTTCGCGGGGCAAGATTACCGACACGATGCTTCGCCAAGAGATTCTTTCTGACGCCAAGATTGCCTACGAGCACCGCACCGAGAAGATCGGTGAGCCCGCCATGCGGGAACTCGAGCGCCGCGTGGTGCTGTCGGTTATTGACCGCCGCTGGCGCGATCACCTCTATGAGATGGACTACCTCAAGGACGGCATTGGACTCCGCGCGATGGCACAGCGCGACCCATTGGTCGAGTACCAGCGCGAAGGCTTCGCCCTATTCCAAAGCATGATGGGCCAGATTCGCGAAGAAACAATTGGCTTCCTGTTCAACCTTGAAGTTGAGGTAACCGGAAACGGTGCAAACGCGTCAGCCCCCATCGTTGCCGCTCGCGGATTGGGCGGCAGCGCTGCCCCAACCGACAGACTCAGCTACTCGGCACCGAGTGCTGATTCGAGCGGAGCCGTCGAGGTTCGCAACCAACGCGGTCAGGTGCAGCAAGCAGAGACGGCTCGCGCTCAGCAGTCCGCTGCTCAGTTGAATCCCGCCTTCGGTCGCCCGCCTGGTTCTGCCGCCGGTCAAGAGCAACAGCAAACGGGTGCCTTCGGTCAGAAGACGGGTGGCCCTGCCGCCGACGCTCCGATCAACCGTGCTCAGCGCCGGGCTCAGGAGAAAAAGGGCCAGTAGTTCGTTGCGCGGCTAGAGGACGTTGATGGCGGTAGCGCGCCATCGACTGTCCATGCCCTCGAGCCGGAAAGCGACAGCTCGTGCACGTGCTCGGCCATGAACGATGACGACGGCGTCGACGACACCGTCACGGGGCTCGCTGATGGTGGTTGAGCCGATTGTGAACGCGGGGCGAGTTGCTGTGACACCTTTGGCCTGACGGGCCCTGCTCGAGAGAACCACTCTCTTAAGAAGGTGTCGGTAGACATCATCGGTAACCCAGCGGGCGATCTGCTCCAGTTCTCTGGCGCCTGCCAAAATCTCAATAATGCAACGCGTGAGATTGTCAAGCAGTGGCAACGGGTCGGGCAGGGATTCGCTCGATGCCGGCTGATGACCAAAGAACTCGTCGGCGATGAATCTGGGCCGAATTGGCTTAGACGGCATCGTTTCGCGAGCAAATGTCGTCGGGGTCGGGGTCGGGGTCGGGGCGGGGGCTGTGGTTTCGACGCGAGCTGTGTTACTCATGGGGCATCCTCATCTTTCGGTGGAGAGACGAGCAGGTCGACGCTCGGGCGTTTTTTCGTCGACCAACACGAAGTACCCCATTCGGGGGNAATTTGACTAAACCAGACAACAGGCCACGGGTACACGCCCCAGTGCAAGGGCTGTGGACAACCCAGCTTTTGGCGCGAGCAAGGCGACTACCGTCAGCCCATGCGCTGGGACAACTTGTTCGATGACCTTGAAGGGCAACTCGAGCGGGAGCTTTCGGCCGAAGAAACCGATGTTCAGGCAGAAGAAGAGCGGCTTCGCCTCGCCCGTCTGTCACTGCGTGAACGGTTGATGGCACTCCGGCGGCTGGAGAGCGAGGAGTGGCCCCTGCGCCTCACGCTGAGCAACGGCCATAACATTGTGGTGCTGCCGTCAGCGTTTGGACGTGATTGGTTGTCGGCCGATCTCGTCGATGATTCCATCCGCCGAACCCGTTGTGTGGTGCCGCTCGCCGCGATAGCCAGCGTCACTATTGCTGTTGCCCGCGTGGCCCAATCGCTTGGGCTCGCTGAGACCCAGCGAGCGGCTGAGGGAGCGCCAGGCGACGGCGATTCACTCTCGGCGCGACTCGGGCTCCCTTTTGTCCTGCGTGACCTGTGTCGACGACGGGCTGCCATTGATGTTTTCACCAACTCTGGTAACCATCACGGCACCATCGATCGAGTCGGCCGTGATCACTTCGATTTGGCGGAACACGAGCGAGGTGTTGCACGGCGTTCGAGCGCCGTTGACTACTGTCGCATCATCCCGATCCACCAACTCACCCTCGTGCTGTTGTGAAATCGGACAGGCACGCAGAGGGAGCGCGCTAGAGCGTGGAACGTCTTTTCGAAGGAAAATCGATGACGCTGGCGAGGTTTGACTGCTCCCACAGGCTCATCCGGCGGGCCTCTTCATACTGGCCCTCGATATAGGCCTCAAGGACTTCTCGTTCGATTCGCCAGTGGCCGCCACCACCGATCTTGATCGCGGGCAGTTCACCACTTCGAACCAATTGGTAGGCGTCTGCCGTTGAGATGTTGAGAATGTCGGCGACATCGGTGAGGGTGAGGAAGCGGCCTGAGCCCGGCATGATCGACTGTTCCATTGTGCAATTATGCGCCGAACTCGTTTCGACCCACTCGCGGGAATTGTGGGGTGTGGATAACTTCTGGCATATTCGCGCCGGCCTCGTGAGCATGGAGCAAAGGCCAGCGAGAGTATCGAAGGAAATCCATGAGCGCCAAAGCCACAAGTCGCGAATTCGTTAGTCCCCGTCGCCGGTGGTGGATCGATTCGCGATTCGTTATCGGCGTGGTGCTCGTGGTTGGTTCGGTTGGAGGTGTTCTCGCGGTGATCACGACAGCGGATTCCAGCATCCAGGTGCTCGTCGCTCGTGACGCACTGCTCCCGGGAGACCGCGTGACGGCCGCCGATGTGGTGCCAACCAGTGTCAGGCTCGATGGAGCGGCCGAGAGGTACTTGTCACCGGACGACCTTCCGGCAGAAGGAATGGTGATGAGTCGCACGGTTGCCGCTGGCGAATTGCTGCCTTTCACCGCAGTCGGTTTGGCGTCAGGAATCAGTTACACCGCTGTGGTCGTGGTGCCGCGCGGAACTCTGTCCGCCTCAATCGTTCCCGGTTCGGTGATCGATGTCTGGGCTTCTCGCGAGACGGAAGCTGGCCAGTTCAGCACGCCGGCGGTGCTCATCCCTGCGGCACTCGTCGTGAGGATAGTGGAGACCGAAGGAATCGTAGTCGGTGACTCGGCGGGCAGTGTTGAAGTGCTGGTTCCGCGAACTCGAATTGCTCGACTGTTGGAAGCTGTCGCCAACGATGATGCACTCTCCCTCGTTCCGACGAGCCTTCCGGCGGGGAAATAACCGCGTGCGTGTGGCTATAGCTCTGCCAAATCCCTACGGTGAGCGGTTGACGACGGAAGCTATTCGTCACGGCCACGAGGTGGTGCTGACCTCCAACGGCACGGAAGAGCTGGTCGACGCGTTCGGCGCCACAAGGCCCGAACTCGCGATTGTCCACTCGAGGCCAACAGCGCTCACGCGGGAGTTGCTTTCTCACTGTGATCAACGAGGGATTCGACTTCTGGCAGCCTATTCCACCGACTCGGACCGGCGGCACGCCGCTGAGGTGGGAGTCTTCGAATTGATCGCTCTGGATGCACCGTGGCAAGACTTCGAGGCGGGACTCCTGTCACGGCTGAAGCCTGCCGGCGTGATCGATTCGCCCCCGAGGTTGGAAGCATCGGCGGATCGACGTGTGGAAGCACCAGCGGTGCCCGCTCAACTTCCTGACCCTCCTATTCGACCCCACAGTTTTGCACCCCGGAAATCCGGGGGAGAATTCCCGGCCGGCAAGGTGATCGCAGTGTGGGGCGCTGCTGGAGCGCCAGGACGAACGACGGTAGCAATTTCGGTCGCTGCCGAACTCGCGTCTCGTGGGTACAGCGTCGCGCTGTGCGACGCTGATACCTACAGCGCCTCGATTGCGCCCACGCTGGGCATCCTGGACGAGGCGCCGGGCTTTGCGGCGGCCTGTCGACTGGCAGGTAACGACTCGCTCAATCGCGCAGAACTGGAGCGGATCGGTTCGCGCTACGGAAATGCGGCGACAGGGTTTTGGGTGCTCACGGGGATTGGTTCACCGAGTCGCTGGCCCGAACTGTCGATGAAACGAGTTGAGGCCACCATCGCCGAGAGCAGAAAATGGGTTGACTTCACCGTGATCGATACCGGGTTCAGCCTCGAAAGTGACGAAGAACTCAGCAGTGACTTTCTGGCACCGCGGCGAAACGCGGCGACCCTTGCGACGTTGGGGGCGGCAGATTCGGTGCTCGCTGTCGGTTCCGCTGACCCGGTCGGCTTGTCCCGTTTTTTGCGGGGCTACAGCGAACTGGTCGAACTGTGCGGGACGGAACGAGTCACAGTGGTCATGAATAAGCTGCGGGCTAGCGCCATCGGGCTGAATCCGGTCGGGCAAGTTCAGCAAACGTTGGCTCGCTTTGGGGGGATAAGGGACGCCGTTCTCATTCCCGCTGACCAAATTGCACTCGACAGTGCGCTGCTTGCCGGTCGAACGCTCCACGAGGTTGCCCCAAAATCCGCGGTACTGAGCGCGATTGCGCAACTGGTCACCACGCGGATCCTGTCCGATCGATGATGTCAGCGTGATGTCAGCGTGATGTCAGCGTGATGGCGGCGACGGGCTACCCTAGATTCGTGTCAACACTCAGTGATATTGTCCAAGCCCAAGGATTGTCCAGCGATGCCGACATCGAGTGGTTGCATCTTCTGGTTGGCGATTGGCAACTTATTGCAGATCTCGCCTTCGCCGACATTGTGCTCTGGGTTCCGAGCGCGGACGGTAGTTTTGTGGCGGTCTCGCACGCGAGGCCGTCCAGCTCAGCAACACTTTTCTACCGCGACTTCGTCGGTCAGGCGATAAAGCCAGAGTGGAAGCAGCAGGTCATCCAGTCATTCGAAGCCTGCGAAATAGTGGATTCGGGCGCACCAACCTGGTACGAAGAAACTCCAACCAGGGTGCGCGCGGTGCCCGTCGTGCGTCGCTTGTCTGCCAGTAGTAAAGAGGTTTCGCAGAAACCTATCGCCGTCGTCACCCGGCACACCAACCTGAGTGAGGCACGCACCCCTAGCCGGCAAGAGCTCACCTTCAACGAGTGCGCCAACGACCTGTTCGCGATGATCGCCTCCGGAGACTTCCCCGACCTGGGGGCCCCATCCGGACCTCGTCGTGGGGCCCCGCGAGCATCCGACGGACTGATCCGTTTGGATGTCGACGGAGGCGTTACGTTCGCGTCCCCGAATGCTCTGTCAGCCTTCAACCGGATGGGGTTCGCCGGAGAGCTTGAGGGGGAGTCCCTCGCCGAGGTAACGACAAATCTTCTGCACGGTCGTCTCGTTGTCGATGAATCACTGCCCCTTGTCGTGACTGGTCGGGCACCGTGGCGCACCGACATTGAAGCGCGGGGGGTCACCGTTTCGGTGCGCGCCATCCCGATCCGCACCCGCGGCGAACGAATCGGTGCGATGGTGTTGTGCCGGGATGTTACGGAGGTGCGTCACCAAGAGCGCGAGCTCATCACCAAGGACGCGACGATTCGCGAGATCCATCACCGGGTGAAGAACAACCTGCAAACGGTCGCGTCGCTCTTGCGAATTCAGGCTAGGCGAACCCAGAGCGATGTTGCGCGCGAAGCACTCGGGCAGGCGATGCGTCGCGTGGCGGCAATCGCCGTTGTGCACGACACCCTCTCGGAGGGGCTCAACCAAAACGTCGACTTCAACGCCGTCTTCGATCGCGTGCTGATGCTCATCGCTGAGGTGGCCTCCAGCCACAACACCACGGTTCGCCCCACGTTCACTGGAAGCTTCGGGGCACTGCCCAGCGAGTATGCAACACCGCTGGCGTTGGCCCTCACCGAACTGGTCACCAACGCCGTCGAACACGGTCTTGCTGGCCGAGCCGACGGCGAAGTTCAGATAATCGCGGAACGCACAGAAGAGTTACTGAGCATCAAGGTTCGCGACAATGGCGTGGGCCTTGCTGAGGGCAAGGTTGGTTCTGGCCTGGGAACTCAGATCGTACGCACCCTTATTCAGGGCGAACTGAGTGGAACCATCGATTGGCACACCTTGGTCGGAAACGGCACCGAGGTAACCATCGATATTCCGATGACTTGGCTAACTAAGTAGCGAGTAAGAGCCTAGGAAGCGCGGCGGGCACGAGCTGCGCGACGCTTGAGGGCGCGACGCTCGTCCTCGCTGAGGCCACCCCAGACGCCTGAATCTTGGCTGGTCTCGAGGGCGTACTGGAGGCACATTTCAGTGACGGAGCAACGACCACACACTGCCTTAGCCTTATCGATCTGGTCGACTGCAGGCCCGGTGTTCCCGACAGGGAAAAACAGTTCGGGGTCTGCGGTGAGGCAGGCGGCTTTGTCGCGCCAGTCCATGGGTGCTCCTACTTGTTGGTGCATGCGAAAAGCATGCAGGCACGAAAAATGCCGTGTGAATGGGGATGGGGAAAATATCGGGATTCGCCCACAGCTCTGTGAGCGTCAAATCAACCTCCATTAGAATCTCATATCAACGGAGGCAAATCAATGGTTTTGTATGGGATATCGCTGTGAAGATGAATAATGGTTTAGCATCGGAGCCGTATTCGGGGGCAGACAAACCGGTCAGGCATCCGTTAGTTGCTGCCCTTGTCGCCGTGCTTTTTCTTGAGTGTGCTGTCATCTCAGCTGCCCTGGTGTTTTTGGTCGTGGAACTCCTGGTCGCGACGCCAGATTCTGCCGTCAGCGCCGTAGCGTTGGCAGTGGTGACGGCCCTCGCCGCCGTCTGGGTTGGCGTGATTGGGGTCCACACTTTGCGCGGCAATGCCTGGATTCGTGGCGCTGCAGTAACCGTACAGATGCTGTTTATTGCGCTAGCGATCGGCAGCTTTCAGGGCTTCCTGCCGCGACCAGACATCGGTTGGATGCTCCTAGTGCCGGCAGCAGCGGTTCTGATCTTGCTCTTCACGAAACCCGTTCGTGACGCGACGCTTCGCCGCGACTGACGGCCTGATGAATTGGCCGATTGGCCGATTGACGCGTTGAAGCCGAATCGACTTAGTCGAGCCCGATTTTCTTGCGAAGGCTTGCAACGTGGCCGGTAGCTTTGACGTTGTACAACGCGAGCTCGATTTTTCCGGACTCATCCACTACAAAAGTTGAGCGAAGAACGCCGGTTACAGTCTTGCCGTACAAATTCTTTTCGCCGTAGGCACCATACGCGTTGTGGACGGCGAGATCTGGGTCGCTGAGGAGTGGGAAGTTCAGGCCCTCATTCTCCGCGAACTTGGCGAGCGCGGCTTCAGTGTCTTTGGAGATGCCGAGAACGACGTAGCCCGCGGCCTTGAGCGAGTTGATGTTGTCCCGGAAGTCGCAGGCTTGGGTAGTGCATCCGGGGGTCCCTGCTGCCGGGTAGAAGTAAACGACAACCTTTTTTCCGGCAAAATCGCTCAGAGAAACAGGCTTACCTCCTGCATCGTTGAGGGTGAAGGCTGGTGCTGACGATCCGACGTCAAGTTTGATGCTGCTCATGGTTCTCCTTGTTCAACGAGTGCTTTTGTCCATGCTAATCTTGCTTACTGGTTCGGGTGTTCCTGAACTACGCACCTCTAGCTCAATTGGCAGAGCAACTGACTCTTAATCAGTGGGTTCCCGGTTCAAGTCCGGGGGGGTGCACCACAAGCGGAAGCCCACGTCGTGCCCAATAATCGGGTTCTTGCCGTACTTCGCCATCGCTGAACTCCGACAATCACGAAGATCTTCAATCGAGACGGATTCATGACTCCCGGGGTAACGGATTCTCAGCACTCACGCGGGCGAAAACGCCGCTGAACCAGGAACCGGCGCTTTGCGCTACGGCAAGTGATGGTACCTCGATCAGGCGCCAGAAAACGGTGGCGAGCAGCAGTGAAGCTCCGAGGGCAATCGGCAGTGCCCAAAGTTCGAGACCGTGCCCGATGAGGTGATTGACGGCTATCAGCACCGGCGCGTGAATGAGATACAGGCTGAACGATATTTTTCCCAAAAACTGTATGGGCTTGGTGGACAACAGTTTCACTAGGGGGCCGACGAGAATCGAGGCTCGCACTACCAAGACTGACCCCGGAATGAACAGCCAAATCAGATAAGGCCGGAGGGCCGGATCAAATTCGCCGTGACTCGAAACAATACCGAGGGTGACTGCACCACCGAGAATCAGAAAGCCTAGTAATCCCAACACTAATTCGCCGAATGGGCGCAATTGGGGTGCGTCTTTCTTGAGCGAGTAGGCAAGAACAGTTCCGCCAAGAAAAGCGGGCAACATCCAGAGCGGGGTCACGTTGTAGAGCGCACCAATCAGTGACACCGCGCTCAGCGCTACGAGCGCTCCGAGAAAACGAGCTCTCAGCAGGATCCAGCCGAGTCCGAGGAAGACGGGGAGGGCCAGCGAAAAAACCAACTCCCAGCGGAGCGTCCACAGGGGGTCGTCTAGCTTTGTGCTGCCGAAGAGCAAGTCGAACGAATTTGCGAGGACCTTCCAGTCCAATGACGGTATGGATTTGTGTTGCAGCCACTCACTTTGACCGGGAACGAGCTGTTGATTGGTCACTGAAACGAGAATCGCGGAAAGAATGATCGCAGCCGCGACGGGAATCCAGAGGCGGAGCACTCGCCTGATGGAGAATGCGACCCAGTCATAACGGGGCTTCAGGGCCGCCACGGTCAGGACGAAACCGCTCAAAACGAAGAAGACGATCACGGCCTCGGTGCCCGCAAAAGCATAGGCCAGCGGGGTGCGGAAGAGCCACCATCCCGGACTTCTCGAGGCAAGATCGTAATTCCCGAACAAGAGCACATCACCGTAGCGACTGCTCAGGATGAGGTGGTGAAAGACGACGATCAGCGCTGCAACTCCTCTGAGACCATCCAGAGACCTCAACCGCACAGGGGACTGTTTCATTCGTTCAACCCTCAACTTGCCTACTCGCAACGATTATCGGCTCACGGGACCTAAATGCGAACGAATTTCACCACCAATCGGCGTGGTCGAATTCTGCCCAACTTGCGGATGATTGTCCAACCCTTTCGTTGGAGATCTGCGCACCGGGACGTTGCGAATAGCAATGTGCCGGTGGATGTGCCGGTGGATGTGCCGTTGGATGTGCCTTGGGGCGTGCCGTGAATGACGCCGAAAACTCATTAATNCCCCCCATTCGAGGTACAGTAAAGGAATTAGCGGAAATTCTTCACCAAGAAATGGGAATCCGGTGTTCACCAAGCCTTTCAGCAGGGTTAGTCCCTTCGTCACATTGTCCGTCCTCGCTGCGGTGCTCCTCGCGGGAGTGAGCACCGTACAAAAAGTTGCGGACTTCAGCGCCAGCAATAGCACCGCCGTTGAAAGCGTGCACGGGCGCGTGCTAGCCGCGTTTGCGCTGAAAGCGGATCTTCTCGCTGTGGCGGCAATCATCGAAGAAAAAGTTGCAGTTGCTCAGGGCAAAGTGCTTGACGAAAAAGTATTGACAGAAGAAACGGCTCGTGCGGAGAAATTCCGAGCTGTCGCGGCAACGCTGAAGGTATTGGCGATCGCAGGGGAAGCTGCGGTTGATGAATCAACGGTTCGCGGTCCCGCCTGGTCGTGGCAGTACGAACACGCCCTCGACGCTCTCGACGCCGTTGACTTCCGTGCCGGATACGCAGCCGCGACCGCGCTGATGGACGACCGCACGTTGAGCGCCAATGTCATCAGCAATGCGGTGCAGGCTTGGGAAATTGAACAAGCCCGGATCGACGCCGAGGTAGCGCGTCAGGCGCAGATCGATGCTGAGCGAGCACGAGCGGCAGCGGCAGCGGCAGTGTGGGCCGCGAACGAACCCCATTCGTCTACATCGGCAACCGGGGTGTACAACGTTTACGTCCGCACCACGGCCAACGCCGCCAACGCTCAGTCCACGATCGATGCTGGCGGGCAGATAGCGGTCAACTACGGCGATGGGTCGGGGATCTTCATTTCAGCCCACAACCACTTCGATGCCGTTGCACTGCGGCTCGAAGTGGGGGACACCGTGACTTTTAGCGGTGCGGCCAGTGGAACCTACCGAGTCACCGGGTCCAAAGATGTGAACAAATTCGGTTCAACCACCGCCGACGTTGCGAGCCTCGGTGTCGAGCTGAAAATGCAAACCTGCTACTTCGGTACCGACCTTATGAGGGTCGTCGGAATGGTGCGTATCTGACGTCAAGCGAGGTGTCGCGCAGTCCACTCGGTGCGCGTTACCCGGCAGGGGTCAGGCCGACAACGCGCATCATGCCTGTGCCGAAAAAGCAGGTCTGCATCATCATCCCCGTTCCCAACTGTTTGACGATCGACACTGGGGAGCCCTTGGGCACACTGATCGCGTTGACGACTTTGTAGACCCCACTCACGGCTCCAGAAAAATGCACGAGGTCGCCGGCCCTAAGTTTGAGAGCACGAGCGTCGACAGTGTTGTGGGCCGAAACGATTGTTCCGACTCCCGCCCAGATCACGGCCACCTGACCACCAGCGTCTATCGCCGCTTGCCCGTTATTAGCGATGCTGGCCTGCACCGAAGTGCGAACGGCGACGTTGATGGTCTTGACCGTTGTGGCACCGCTGCCACCGCTGAGAATTCTCACAGGCTTGATCACGGTGCTCGTAGCAATCGCGGCGACACTGAACTTTTGACCGCCGAGGTTCAACGAAGGTGCTGCGGTTCCAGGCTCAAGCTGTGACGCCGTAATGGTGATCAGAGGCGACATCGATGCGGTTCCGCTTGCCTGTTCCCTAGTGCGCTCAACGACCAGTGATGCACCGATGGCGCTGGTCAGGATGGCGATGGTGGCGATGAGCGCAACCGTGGAAGGCGCCAGAGGTGCTCGATGGTTGAACCGGTTGGGTGCATCCTTCCACCCCGACCTCCACCCTGAGCTGGAGGGCAGGCGTGTGGCGGGCAACTCCTTCGGGCTGAGGAACTTCACAACGAATCCGATCGTTTCGGCGACGTGGTGCGTGGCTCGTGCAACTGCCGGTTCTGGCTTGCGTAAAACAGGAATGTTCGGGGATATGAGCGTCATCCGCAGAGCAGATTGGCGAAAAACCGAGATAGTTCTGCCGTTCAACCGACATCAACGACGGAATGTTCCTGTTTTACGAAGTTGAGGCTAACGAGGAGGAGCCGCCGGTGTCGAGGGCCGAATGTCGGGACACAATGGTGCGGACACTCGCCTTTTTCCTCATCAACGGGCAAACGGAACACCCAGTCAAGACGGGCCCAACTCGCACCGCTTCCGAAGGACCCAACTCGCGCCACCCCCGAAGGATGATCCGGGAACAGAGGGCACTAGTGAACTGAAGAAAACTCCGCTACGCTCACGTCGATCAAATTCCTTGGAGGCAGTAGTGAAGTTATTTCTAGGTGCCGTTGCAGGCTTGGTGCTCGTGGTTGTGACGCCATTCCCCGCGTTCGCGAACACAGCCCCCAACCCGTACACCCCTCATGGCGCAGCGTGGATCGATGTTCCTGATGCCCAGAAAGTTCAACTTGAGAGCTTCGGGTCACACTACGACGACTGGGGTATTGCCTATGTGCCCGCGGGGATAACTTGTCTCAAGAACAGCGTCACCGCCACGGGGCCGTTTCTCGCCGCCATCGGAAGCGTTGGAAGCACGGATTGCACCCATGACGTGGGTGGTGCCGCCTACGATCCAGCTGACACCTCGGCGCGTCAAGGCGCAATCCCATTTGGGTTTGCGATCAACTTCTTTGGCACCACGTATTCCGGGGCGTGGCCGAACACCAACGGTGGCATCTTCTACGATGCTCCCAATAGCCGATATGACCGGACCATGCCTGATTTGGCGAAATCGTCGCTGTCATCAGCGATGTTCCCTCTTGGGGCCGATCTCTACTACGAGCCGACGGAGTCAAACTTTTGGACGGCTCAAACAACGGTCGACGGGCACAATGCGGTCGTCTTCTCGTGGGAGAAATTCCACAATTGCTGCAGTAGTGGGGCACAGCCAGATGACATGAGTTTCCAACTAGTCATCATCGATCGTGGCAGCGGAAATTTTGATGCCTATTTCAACTACGGCAGCATGATTAATTTCAACCAAGGGTATGACGCGCCACAATTCTTTTTCAGTCTCGCGAACGAAGTGACTGTCGGAAGTAATATTGTTCACACTCGGGATGCGTCATTCGCTTCAGCGACGTGCACAGAGGCAACCCTCGCCACCACCTACGGCACACCCACGGATTCGGTATTCGTTGGCGCGTTGGGAAGCACTGTCTACCTGAAGCTGGAGGATGCGGGCGCCAAAACCATATCTTTGTGGTCGGATGACACCTGTGCGACTCCGATCCAACCAACGGTGCTTCAGGATGTCGTTGCCGACAAGATTGCCTATCTGGAGTTGAAGTATCGCTCGGCTAGTTTTCAGGCCGTCGCTTCGGGATGGGCAACCTACAATCAGACGACCGATGCGATCGATTGGACCGAGTTGCTGCGAAATCAGGACTCAAGCCAGTTGCTGGATACCGGATCGAACCCCCTAATTCAGCAGCATCTCAACACGACCGTAGTTGGGAGATTCGTCATTGGCCAACGGGACGGGCAGACCGTCACCGATCCTGCGGCCCTGGGCATCGCTTCCGCGCCTGCGGCTGCGCACGCGTTGGCTCCCACGGGGCTCGATGTTGGTAATGCCGCAATCGCCGCGGTGACACTCGGTTCTCTGGGACTAGCAGCGTTGCTGTTCTCCGTCAGTAACCGCTTGGCGCGCCGCAGAGTGTCAGCGACTGAGTAGACGCTGAGTGGGTCTGGATGCTGAATTCCAGACCCCACTCGGCGCTAGGGGATGAGAAGCTGACGGAGCGCGGCGCCCGAGTTGAGGTCGGCGAGGGCGTCCTTCGCCTCGGAGAGAGGGCGGCGGGCGGAGACCATCGACTCCAAGTCAAGGTCGCCGGCCATCATCTCGTCGACCAAGCGCGGGATGTCGCGCTGCGGAACGGTCGAGCCGTAGTTGCAGCCGAGGATGCGCTGGTCAGCCTCCGCGAGGACGAGCGGGTCGAAGCTCGCGGTCTGCCCGGTCGGGGGGAGGCCGACAACGACAGCACAGCCACCGAGGCCCAAAGCTTGGATGGACTGCTCTGTGGTGATGATCTTGCCGATCGCATCGAACACGTAGTCCAGGCCCTCCGGCACGAGGCGCTTCATTTCGGCAGGGACATCCATGCCGGGGGTGACCAAGAGGGTCACGGTCGCGCCGAGCTTCAGGGCGAGGTCGAGCTTCTCCTGGGCAACGTCGACGGCGAGAATGACGGAGGCTTTCTCGAGCCGTGCGCCCTGGATCACCGAAAGGCCGACACCGCCGCATCCGATCACCGCTGCGGTTGATCCAGCGACAAAAGCGGCCGTATTGCGAACGGCACCGACCCCCGTCGCTACAGCGCAACCGATCAGGGCGATTACGTCCAGCGGCGCATCGTCGCGCACCTTGATCGCGCCCGACTGCGGAACGACAACCTGTTCGGCGTAGGAGGAAACGCCCAAGTAGTGGTGCACCATTTCACCGTTCTGGCTCAAGCGGCTGGTCCCGTCGTAAAGAACTCCGTTTGGGGCAACAACATTGGCGACCATTTCGCACTGTGCCGGCCGGCCGAGAAGGCAGTAACGGCAGACACCGCAGTTGGGGACCCACGAAAGGACGACGTGGTCGCCGACCGCCAAAGAAGTGACTCCTTCGCCGAGGGCGGAAACGATTCCGGAGCCCTCGTGGCCCATGACCAGCGGCACTGGCACGCCCCATTCGCTGCGGATGACGTGCAGGTCGGAGTGGCACACCCCGGCAGCGCTGATGTCGACCAGAACCTCGCCGGGACCGGGCTTGGCCAGTTCGACATCGGTGTACTCAACGTTCGTTCCGTCGAAAACTACAGCCTTCATGGGTGAACCTATTCTGTCGTGGAGCCGGGGAAAGGGCGCGGAGCGCGGAGTTCCAAGGAGCATCACAATTTCTGATGCCAGCACAGCGTTTCAGTTTTTCTGTTTCAGGGCAACACCCCGCGCGGGTGGCGTGATGATGGGTTGCGGCTGGATACGAGCGTTAGCATCGGCACATGGTTCCTCAGACAAATCTTGTCGCTTACGTGATTACGGCGATCCTGCTGGTGGTGCTCCCCGGGCCGAGCGTGTTGTTCGTCATCGGGCGGGCGCTGGAGATCGGTCGCACCGGCGCTCTGCTCAGCGTTGCCGGTAACGCGCTCGGCTTTCTAGTGCAGGTCATCGCGATCGCGGCGGGGCTCGGCAGCCTCCTCAACCAGTCCGTTGTGGTGTTGGCCGTGGTCAAATTTGCGGGGGCAGGATTTTTGATCTATCTCGGGATCCAGGCCATCCGTCACCGCAACGACGAGGTTGCAATCGACAAAGTAGTGCCGGTGCGAGGCTGGGCACGCACCGTCGTTGAGGGCGGGATCGTGGGGGTCACGAATCCAAAAACCATCGTTTTCTTTATCGCGGTACTGCCACAGTTCGTCGAGCGCGCGAGTGGCAACATCCCGTTGCAACTCTTCGAGCTTGGCGCAATCTTTGCGGGCCTAGCGCTGATTCTTGACAGCGTCTGGGCTCTCAGCGCTGGTTTCGCGCGAGACTGGTTTGGGCGCTCGCCGCACCGACTGTCGCGCCTCAGCACGATCGGTGGGGTGGCCATGCTGGTGCTCGGCACCGGTGTTGCAATCACCGGGTTTTTCCACTGATGACGAAAGCTGGCCTGATGAATACGGATCACGCGATACTCGGGTCGGAGTTCAAGTCGCTTCCACCGCGCTCGTGGGGGATGAACACCGCTGAGTTTCTCGACACCGAGCCACGGTTGGATGAGTTTCAGACACCATTGTTGACCCTCGACTCTGGAGCCCTCGAGCACAATGTGCGGCTGATGGCCGAGTGGGTTGCGGGCCGCGGACTCGAGATCGCCCCGCATGGCAAGACGACGATGGCTCCGCAGCTGTGGAAGGTGCTGCTGGATGCCGGAGCCTGGGGCATCACCGTCGCCACCGTCTGGCAAGCTCAAGTTGCTCGCGCCCACGGGGTTCAACGCATAATTCTCGCCAACGAACTGGTGGACCCGGTGGGGCTTCGGTGGCTTGCGGGGGAGTTGCGGGCTGCGCGAATGCATGGGGCGGCGTTTGACTTTGTCTGCTGGGTCGATAGCGTCGAGGGCGTTGAACTGATGGAGAGGGTTCTGGCCGACGAAGCGGAGGAGAACGCTCGTTGGGCGACCAAAGATGGAGCGATGCCGCCGACCTCGATTTCGATTTCGGCCTCGGCCGTCGGCGTGGGCGTGCGCGTCGGCGTGATCGTCGAGTTGGGCGCGCTGGGCGCCCGCACGGGAACCCGCAGTGTTGCCGAAGCGTTGGCGGTGGCTGCCGCTGTGGAGTCGGCCGAGCATCTGAGCCTGCGTGGTGTCGGCGGCTACGAGGGCTCGATTACGGGCGAACGAACTCCCACCGCGCTGGGGGAGCTTGAACGTTACCTCGACCACTTGGTCGAACTGCACGATGCCATCGAGTGGGGCGGGCGCAACCCAATCGTCACGGCGGGTGGCAGTGCTTACTTCGAGTTGGTGGCCGACAAACTAGGCGCACTGCGTGATCGCGCAACTGTGGTGCTCCGTTCGGGTGCCTATCACGTGCACGACGACGGGTTCTACCTCGGCATCTCACCATTCGCAGAAGGAAAGGACTCGACACCTTTCCGCTCCGCCATGCACGGTTGGGCACGTGTGGTGTCCAGCCCCGAGCCCGGGCTGGTGCTCCTCGACGGGGGCAAGCGTGACTTTCCCGCCGACCTCGGGTTTCCGACGGCGCAGCTCGTTGTTGGGCTCAGTGATGCTGAAAGCGACGCTGTTCTCGCCGGCAGCGCCATCGTGAAGTTTGCCGACCAGCACGCCTTCCTGCAACTGGCCGACGACCGCACGCTGCCGGTGGGGGCCGTCGTGCGGCTGGGGTTGTCGCATCCGTGCACCGCGTTCGATAAGTGGCGACTGATTCCGGTGATCACCGATTCGTCGAGCAACGCGTTTGTGGCCGCCCAAGGTAGCCTGGTCACCGGCTTGATCCGCACGTACTTCTAGCCTCCCGGCCGGTCGGTTAAGTCTGGCGGTTTCAACCGTTCAACAGGATGTAATCGGCTACTGACGGCGTGCCATGCCGCACCGCACCGGACAACCATGAATCGAGCCTGCGGAACGAGGAAAGCCCCCACCGCCCCGGGGNGAACCGGGAGGATGGGGGCCTCGGCTAGTGCAAACTATTGCCTAGAGCCGACTACTTAGAGCCGACTTCTTCGAGCCGACTACTTCTTGTCGAAGACTTCGCCTTCCATGGCGTCGTAACCTTCGACCTGAGGGTCGCCGTGCAGTCCGCCGCTTAGCGCGTACTCCTCTTCTGGGGAGAGCACCAAGCGCTTGCGACCCCAGAGCGCGAAGATCGCGAGCATGACGATGTACACGACAGCGATTGCCGCGATGGCGGGACGTGCCGGCTCGTTGATGAAGAATCCGGCGAAGATGGCCAGCGAGAGGACTCCGGCAACGACGGCACCGGGGATTCCCCACGGGCTCTTGTAGGGGCGCTTGGCGTTGGGGAACTTCTTGCGCAGAATCACGAACGAAGTCATCTGGAGGACGTACGCGATGACGGCACCCCAGACGGCGATGTTCAACACGATTGCTCCAGCGACTCCGCCAGCACCACCGGCGGCATCAACGATCACCAAGGCGATGAAGCCGATGATCGCGCCAACTAGGAGCGCAATCCCGGGGGTTTCGCGCTTGCCGGTGAGCGACAAGAACTTCGGGTAGTAACCGGCACGAGACAGTGAGTACATGTTGCGTCCGTAAGCGAACATGATTCCCTGGAGTGATGCGAGCAGGCCGATCAGCGCAAACAAAGCCAGTACGGCAGCGAGTTGGTCGCCCACGATGGCGCGGAAGCCGTCGAGGAGCGGCTCAGCCGAGGTTGCCATCTTGTCGGCACCGATGACGCCAGTGTTGAGGAACAACACCAGTAGACCGGTGACGATGAGCGTGGTGCGAGCGATCAAACCAGCGCGCGGGATGTCCCGGACCGGGTTGTGCGATTCCTCGGCGGCCAGCGGAAGTTCCTCAATGCCGAGGAAGAACCACATCGCGTAAGGCAAAGCAAACAGGATGGGGATGATGCCGTGCGGGAGGAAGCTGGACTGGCCGGCGTCTGGGGNGATGTTGAACAGACTGTCCCAGCTGAAAAGGCCGGAGAATGCGGCCATGGCCGAGAACACCACGATGATCGCGAGAGAGATGATCGAGACGACGATCGCGAACTTAAACGAAACGGCGGAGCCGGCAGCGTTCAGCAGGATGAAGACTGCGTAGAGAATGATCCACCAGACCCACGACGGTAGGGAGAAACCGAGAAGTTGGCTGGTGATTCCGTCTGCGTAGGACGCCGAGAAGTAGACGACGACCGCGGTAGTGGCGACGTACTCAATGGTCTCGGCGAGGCCGGTAACGAAACCGCCCCACGGGCCCATTGCCGCGCGAGCGAACGAGTAGGCCCCGCCCGTGTGGGGCATGGCGGACGACATCTCACCGATGCTGAACATCATGCCGTAATACATGACCATGAGGATGACGAAGGCGATAAGCATCCCGCCGAAACCGGCGAAGCCGATACCGAAGTTCCAGCCGGAGAAGTCCCCAGAGATGACGGCGGCGATCGCGAGGCCCCAGAGGCCCCACACTCCCGCAGTGCGCTTGAGGCTACGTTTCTCGAAGTACCCGGCCTCAGCTCGGGTGTAGGTGACGCCGGAAACGCTCGCGCCTGTTTTGTCAGCCATGCATTCCTCCTGTGGGAAATCGGGGATCACTGCCACGGCACAACGTTGTGCTCGCGAATAAAGGAGAGTTTGGTGCCTATTGGTACCGCGTGTCTACCTTTGGATGAAAAAAAGAGTTACAGTGAGCATTCCCGGCCCCACACCGTTGTGGAACCATGGCCGGTGCAGCGCCCGGCTCAGGGCATTCGCAAGGAGAACGACGTTATGACCCAACACGCCGCCCAGCCCGTTGCCCAGCCCAATGAACGGCCCACCACCGGAAACTTGACCATTTCTGAGCTGACCGAATTAGTAGCCTCCCGCGAAGTGGACACGGTGATTGTGGCCTTCACCGATATGCAGGGTCGGCTCGTGGGCAAGCGCACCGCGGCTCGCCTCTTTCTTGATGAGTTCGCCAAACACGGCGCAGAATGCTGCAACTACTTGCTCGCGGTTGACGTGGAAATGAACACCGTCGACGGCTACAAGATCTCCTCCTGGGAGACCGGCTATGGCGACATGGTCATGATGCCCGACATGAATACGCTCCGCAAAGCGCCCTGGTTGCCCGGCACCGTAATCGTCACCGCCGACCTCACCTGGCTCGATGAACGGCCCGTCGCGCCCAGCCCCCGCGAAATCCTGAAGAAGCAGATTGCCCGCCTCGCCGAGCACGGTTTGGTGCCCTACGCTGCCACCGAACTCGAGTTCATCGTCTTCGACGAGGATTACCGCACCGCGTGGAAGAAGCGTTACAACGACCTCACCCCGGCCAGCGATTACAACATCGATTACGCACTGCTCGCGTCCACACGCATGGAACCCCTCCTTCGTGACATCCGGAACGCCATGGACGGTGCGGGGATGTACTGCGAGGGTGTCAAGGGCGAGTGCAACTTCGGCCAGCAGGAGATTGGTTTCCGCTACACCGACGCTCTCGCCACCTGCGACAACCACTCGATCTACAAGAATGGCGCCAAAGAGATTGCCGATCAGCACGGCAAGTCACTGACCTTCATGGCCAAGTTCAACGAGCGTGAAGGCAACAGTTGCCACATCCNCCTCTCGGTGCGAGGCACCGACGGTAGTGCAGTCTTGGCCGACAAAGATCGCCCCAACGGTTTCTCGAAAATGATGGAGCACTTCATCGCCGGACAGCTCGCGACAATGCGCGAGCTGTCGTTGTTCTTGGCCCCCAACATCAACTCCTATAAGCGCTACGTGGAGGGTAGCTTCGCGCCGACCGCTGTGGCGTGGGGGCTCGACAACCGCACCTGCGCGCTGCGGGTTGTCGGCTCTGGGCACGGCCTTCGGGTGGAGAACCGCGTTCCCGGAGGCGACGTCAACCAATACCTCGCCGTTGCCGCGCTGATCGCCGGCGGCCTCTACGGCATCGAAAACGAGCTCGAACTGGAGCCGATGTTTGTCGGAAATGCGTATGGCTCGGATGCCCCGCGGGTGCCCACGTCACTCCGCGAAGCCGCCGCCCTGTTCGCGGGTTCGACCATCGCTGCCGAGGCGTTTGGGACGGACGTAGTCGAGCACTACCTCAACAACGCTCGCATCGAACAGAGCACCTACGATGCCGCCATCACCGACTGGGAGAGAGTGCGTGGCTTTGAGCGCCTCTAGCGGTAACAGTGACGGTACCGGTGGCACCGGTGTTGGCGGTGGCGGTGGCGCTGGTGTTGGTGCGCGACCGATCATTGGGCTAACCACCTACCTTGAGCAGGCGCAAACCGGGGTCTGGGATGTTCCAGCGTCGTTCCTGCCAAAAGTGTATTTTGAGGCTGTCAACCGCGCGGGCGGAATCGCCGTGCTGTTGCCGCCCCAGCCGATCAACGATGACATTGCGGCGCACATTCTGGACAGCATCGATGGTCTGATTATTACCGGTGGTAAAGACGTGAATCCTGCACGATACGGGCAGGAACAGCATTCAACCACCGATGAGCCGAGGCTCGATCGCGATGAATTTGAGGACACACTCCTTCGGGTCGCGATTGAGAGAGAAGTGCCGTTCCTAGGGATTTGCCGGGGGCTTCAAGTGCTCAATGTGGCCCTTGGCGGCACCCTCCACCAGCATCTGCCCGAAGTGATCGGTAGCACTCGCTACAACCTGGGTGAAGGAAACTTTGCCGTCAACGAGGTGGAGGTTCAGCCAGGCACGAAACTGGCCGACCTTCTTTCTGGAAGTGAGACCGTGGCGGTGAAGTCGTACCACCACCAAGCCATCGATGCTCTCGCCGACGGCCTACACGTCACCGCCACCACCGACGATGGACTGGTCCAGGCCGTCGAGGTCGACTCTATGCCGTTTGGGGTTGCCGTTCAGTGGCACCCCGAAGAAACCCCCGACGACCTGCGCCTGTTCGAAGGCCTCGTTGCTGCAGCCCGCAGCGCCGCTCGACAGCACGCGGAACAACACGCATCAGCAGGAAAGGCCCCCCAGTGACCCCGCCCACCGAAACAACTCACACCACCCTCATCAACCCCACAGACGAAAGCGTTCTCCGTACCGTCGAACGCACGACACTCGCGCAGGTTGACGATGCTATCTCCCACGCCATGTCGGCGCAGCGGGCGTGGGCTGCCCTTCCTCCCGCAGAGCGGGCCACGGCCATTCGGCGCTTCGCCGACGCTGTGGGCGCCGCCAACGAAGAACTCGCGCAACTCGAGGTCGCCAACTCCGGGCATCCGATCACTCAGGCTCGCTGGGAGGCTGGTCACGTTCGTGACGTCCTCAACTATTACGCGGCGGCCCCCGAACGGATGATCGGCAAGCAGATTCCCGTCGCCGGAGGAATCGACGTCACCTTCCTCGAACCCCTCGGGGTTGTCGGCATCATCGTGCCGTGGAACTTTCCGATGACGATCGCCAGCTGGGGTTTTGCTCCCGCGCTCGCCGCCGGCAACGCCGTCGTGCTGAAGCCCGCGGAGTGGACACCGCTGACCGCGATTCGCCTCGGCGAACTGGCACTCGAATCGGGACTCCCCGAGGGGCTGTTCCAGGTGCTGCCCGGCAAAGGTTCGGTAGTCGGTGACCGCTTTGTCACCAACGAGAATGTCAAAAAGATTGTGTTCACCGGTTCCACCGACGTGGGCAAGCAGATCATGGCTGGCTGCTCGCACCAAGTGAAACCCGTCACGCTCGAACTTGGCGGCAAGAGTGCGAACGTCATTTTCGCCGACTCCGACCTCGAGAAGGCCGCAGCGACGGCGCCCTACTCGGTGTTTGAGAATGCCGGGCAGGACTGCTGCGCTCGTAGCCGCATCCTGGTCGAGCGCAGCGTCTTTGATCGCTTCCTCGAGTTGCTTGAGCCAGCGGTGAAGGGCGTGGTTGTTGGCGCTCCGAGCGATGAGGCAACCGAGATGGGGCCGCTCGTGTCGAAGGTTCATTTCGATTCTGTCTCATCCTTTATGGCGGATGACACAAGGGTGGCCTTCCGCGGGAGTGCGCCCTCAGGCCCCGGATTCTGGTTTGCTCCGACCGTGCTGCTGCCGAAATCCTCGAATGAGCGAGTGGTCACTGACGAGATTTTCGGCCCCGTGGTCACAGTGCTGCCATTCGAGGACGAAGCAGACGCGATCCGGCTCGCCAACTCCAGCATTTACGGCCTCTCCGGCTCGATCTGGACCCGTGACATCGGCAAGGCATTGCGAGTGACTCGCGCAGTGGAGAGCGGCAACCTGTCGGTCAACTCCCACTCCTCCGTTCGCTACACCACACCGTTCGGCGGCTTCAAGCAGAGCGGCCTCGGCCGGGAACTCGGCCCGGATGCCGCCACGGCCTTCACCGAGACCAAAAACGTCTTCATCAGCACTGACTAACTAAGCACTGACTAACTAAGCACTGACTAACTCCATTTCACCATCAGCTCCACCCTCACCCAGAAAGTAGAACCCATGAGTATCGCCAAGATGGATCTCACCCAACGGCTTGCCGGTAAGGTTGCCGTGATCACCGGTGGGGCATCCGGTATCGGCCTCGCGACCGCTAAGCGGTTCGCTGCGGAGGGTGCCACCGTTGTGATCGGCGACATGAACCCGGAGTCGGGGGAGGCTGCCGCTGCCCTCGTCGGAGGCATGTTCGTGAAAGTGAATGTCGCCGACGAGGCAGAGGTGAACAACCTTTTCGACACCGCTGTCGCCACCTACGGTTCGCTCGACATCGCGTTCAATAATGCTGGCATTTCNCCCCCCGAAGACGACTCGATCGAGACCACTGAGCTTCCGGCTTGGGATTTGGTTCAGAACGTCAACCTCAAGTCGGTGTACCTCTGCTCCCGTGCCGCCCTCCGCCACATGGTGAAGCAGCAGTCCGGCTCGATCATCAATACGGCATCGTTTGTGGCGATCATGGGCTCGGCGACCAGCCAGATCTCCTACACCGCCTCCAAGGGTGGCGTGCTGGCCATGACCAAGGAACTCGGCGTGCAGTTCGCCCGCCAGGGCATCCGGGTCAATGCGCTGTGCCCAGGACCCGCCAACACCCCCTTGCTCAAGGAACTATTCGCCAAAGACCCCGAACGCGCGCAACGTAGGCTGGTTCACGTGCCAATGGGACGTTTTGCGGAACCCGAAGAATTGGCGGCAGCGGTGGCGTTCCTTGCCAGCGATGATGCCAGTTTCATCACCGCATCGACGTTCTTGGTTGACGGCGGGATCAGCTCGGCCTACGTGACACCGCTATAACCAAAGCGGCTCTCGTGAGCTCGCCTCGCCTGAACCCAGAATGTCGCAGACTGCATAACCCCATCGACGGGCAACCCCAATGAAGAGGTGAACGGCATGAGCATCAGCACGTTTGATTTATTCACGATCGGGATCGGGCCCTCCAGTTCGCACACCGTGGGGCCGATGAAGGCCGCACAGCTTTTTGCGGAGCGACTTCGGACTGAGGGGATTTTGAGCAACGTCGCCGAGATTTCGGTGACGTTGTTCGGCTCGCTTGGCGCGACTGGGCGCGGACACGGCAGTGTTGCAGCGATCATCCTCGGATTAGAGGGGGAGCAACCGCACCTCATTGACCCGTCGACAACGGAGGCCCGAATCGCTGGAGTGCGTTCTTCAGAGAGTCTGCGGCTGGCGGGGGAGCATCCCGTGGCGTTCGTGATCGACCGTGCAATCGTGCTCAAGGGCCGGGAGCGTCTTGATTTTCACCCGAATGGCATGCGGTTTGACGTGTGGGATTCCGCCGGGCTTTTGCTTGAAAGCCGCGAGTACTACTCCGTGGGCGGGGGGTTCGTGCTTGACCAGGATGACATTGCGCAGCCTGTGCCTAGCGCCATCGAGGAGGAGGTTGCGCACCCCTTTCACAGCGCAGACCAACTGGTCGCCTTGACCGCTGCAACAGGGCGTAGCATCAGCGACCTCATGCTGGAGAATGAGCTTCTCTGGCGGAGTGAAGAGAGTGTTCGAGCTGGTTTGTTGGAGATTTGGGCCGTCATGCAGGAGTGCATTGCCAACGGTGAGGAGCACGAGGGGGTGCTGCCCGGCGGTTTGAATGTGCGTCGACGGGCCGCCGTTCAGCGGGCCAAACTCGACAGTGAGGAAGTGGCCGCCGATCCGTTGCGGGCAATGGAGTGGGTAACCCTGTTCGCTTTGGCGGTAAACGAAGAGAACGCTGCCGGTGGTCGGGTTGTCACGGCCCCAACAAACGGTGCAGCCGGAATCATCCCCGCCGTCCTCAGCTATTACGTGAAGTTCGTTCCGGGAGCCGACGACGACGGGGTGGTGAGGTTTCTCCTCACCGCCGCGGCCATCGGGATGCTCTTCAAAGAGAACGCCTCCATTTCGGGTGCTGATGTTGGCTGCCAGGGTGAGGTTGGCTCTGCCTGTTCGATGGCGGCGGGGGCGCTCGCCGAGGTATTGGGCGGTAGCCCCGCGCAGGTGGAAAACGCCGCCGAGATCGGCATCGAACACAACCTCGGCCTGACCTGCGACCCGGTCGGCGGGTTGGTGCAGATTCCCTGCATCGAACGGAACGCTATCGCGTCAATCAAAGCGATTACTGCGGCGCGAATGGCGATCAGGGGCGACGGCAACCACCACGTGTCGCTCGATGCCGCCATCAAGACGATGCGCGAGACGGGGGCGGATATGAGCTCAAAATACAAAGAAACCTCGACCGGTGGCTTGGCGTTGAACCTCAACATGGTGGAGTGTTGACGAACTCGCAGGGGCAGGGGCCCGCACCCACCGCTCGTCTGCCGCTCGCCGAGGCACTGTTTCGTCGGGTGCGCAACGGCAATGCTTTTGAAGAGACTGTCTCGCGCATGCTGCAAACAATTCGCTTGGGCATTGTGTTGCCGGGGGAGGCGATGCCGCCGGAGCGGGAGCTGGCGGTCAAGTTCGGGGTCAGCCGGGACACGGTGCGGGAGGCGATCCGCTCGCTAACGGATGCCGGTTTTCTGTTGTCGAGGCGTGGCCGCTACGGGGGCACCTTTGTGAGCGATCACCTGCCATCGAGTGGCTATTCGGGACTTGAGGACACCCTGCCGGAACCCTCGCAGGACGAGTTGGAAGATGTGCTCGGGCTGCGGGAGATCTTGGAGGTTGGGGCGGCGCGGGCGGCAGCGGGTCGTGAGCTGAGCGATTCCGATAGGGCTGTGCTTCGCGCCCACCTCGCTGAGACGGCGGATGCCTCAGCGGAGGACTACCGTCGGTTCGATTCCCGGCTACACCTCGCGATCGCCGAGTTGGCCGGAACACCGTCGCTCGTGCCCCTGATCGCCGACAATCGAACAGCGGTGAATGACCTTCTCGATCACATTCCTTTGATCGGGAAAAATATTGAGCACTCAAATCGGCAACACGACATGATCATTGCCGCCATCGTGGCAGGAAATCCGCAACGTGCCGCCGAAGCGATGCGAGAACATCTTGCTGGTTCTGCAGCACTTCTTCGCGGTTTCTTGGGCTAATCGCACCCTAGCCAGGCAGTTGCGCGGCGGACGCCCTGGGTGTTAGGTGGTGGGCGGTGTTTTCGGTGTGCGCGGCTTGACGGGGGTTGTTGCCTTCGCTGTTGCTGGCGGGGGTGTTGCCGTGGTGGGCATCGCCGAGGAAGATGCGGAGGCAGCGGAGGCAGTGGAGGCTGTGGCGGCTGTGGCGGCTGTGGCGGCAGTGGGGGCGGCTGGGGCGGCTGCTGTGCTCACGGCCACCTTGGTTGGCGAATTCTTGGCGATGTAGAGCTGAGCGGCCTTGGTGGTGATCAAGAGAAATCGCACCACAATGATGGTCAGCCCGACGCTTACGGCTACCGCGATGAGCATGAAGATTGCGTAGATTGCCATTCCGATGAGGCCAAAGCCGCCCATCATGGGGTTGACGAAATCGTTGCCGTTGAACATCATTGGGTGGTTCTCCTGTACTTACGGGGGAGCCTCAGCGCTTGGCGGAGGCATCCTTATCTTGTTGGATGACACTGCCGATCGCGATGGCCACTGCGAGTGCCCAACTCACCCACATGAGGATGAGCCGCCAGTCGCGAGGTCCTTCCCGCGTTGCGCGGATGACGCTGAGGCCTCCGAATAGGGCGCTAATCACCGCGCCACTAAGAATGAATTTGCGCATCGGTGCCTCCCGGGAGTCGTGGTGTCGGTAGTCCAACGGTACTCGGTGGTCTGCATGCAACGGAAACCCTCGCAGGACGCTTACAGTGAACATGGTTCGTTCTCTAACTGGAAAGGCTGTCGTGCGCACTGCCTTTGTGGGGTTAGTCCTTCTGCTGCTCGGCGTTGTTGCCGTCGCCACGGGGGTCGTGCCAGCGTCGGAGGCGAGGGTGCTTGCTGACCGAGTGTGGCCGATTTTGCTTTTTGTGGTCGCGATCACAGTGGTTACCGAATTGGCGGCAGAGGCTGAGCTTTTTCGGGTAGTCGCGGAGCGTGCCGCCCGTTGGGGGCTTGGCTGGGCCTGGTTGTTGTGGCTTTTCGTGGTGGTGCTAGCGGTGACCTGCACGGTGTTCTTGTCGCTCGACACGACGGCAGTGTTGCTGACGCCCGTCGTGGTGTTGCTTGCGCGGCACGTTGGGGTTCCACCCCTTCCTTTCGCCCTCACAACGATTTGGTTGGCCAATACCGCCTCGTTACTTCTTCCGGTGTCAAACCTCACAAACCTGTTGGCGCAGCATGTTCTAGGGTTCACGCCTCTCGCTTTTGCCTCGCTGATGGCGCTGCCGGCGTTGGTGGCGATTGTGATTCCGTGCGCCGTGTTGTTCTTGGTGTATCGACGACAACTCACGGTGCGCTACACCGCGTTGGCTCCGACGCCGCCTCGAGACCGGATGTTGTTCTGGGTGAGTGCAGTGGTGGTCGTGATGCTGGTGCCAGCCTTCATCTCCGGAATTCCGGTCTGGATTCCGTCGACGATCGCGGCGGTTGTGTTGGCATCATTTTTTGCTGCGCGTTCACCTGCAACGCTGTCGTTCTCGATTCTTCCGTGGAAGATCGTGGTGTTGGCCTCCGGCCTTTTTCTGGTTGTGACGGCTGCCAATCTTCACGGGCTGTCGGGACTGCTCACTGCGGTTGCTGGCACCGGTGACGACCCGTTGAGCCTCCTGCAGTTGTCGTTCGCCGGTGCGGCGGGTTCGAACGTTGTGAACAACCTTCCCGCCTACCTCGCTTTGGAACCGGTAACGGGTTCACCCCTTCGAACGGCAGCGCTATTGATCGGTGCCAACGCTGGCCCACTCATCNCCCCGTGGGCTTCACTGGCGACCCTGTTGTGGCACGAGAGGCTTGTTGCGCTCGGGGTTCACATTTCATGGTGGAAATTCATGGGGCTCGGGCTTGTGGTCGCACCAGTCACGGTGCTTGCAGCGACCTTGGCGCTCTCGCTGCACTAACGCTGGTGGTTAGCGGCCCTTAGCTGGCGATTTTGGTGCCGCCGTCGGCACTGGTTGTGGCTGTGCTGGTGTAACCGGCCTTGGTGGCGGTGACCGTGACGGTGATGTACTTGCCCTTATCGGCGGTGACCAGCTTGTAGGTTTTGCTGGTCGCGCCGCTGATCGTGGTTTTGGTGCCGGTGGAGGTGCTGGCCCGTTTCCAGACGTAGGTGTAGGTGACTCCGGTGGCGGGGGCCCAGGTGCCGGTCACGGCGGTCAACGTTGAGCCAAACGTTTTCGTGCCGGTGATGGTGGGGGTGGGGGTGGTGGTGAACGACAACCCCGTGATCGTCGCGGTCGCGGTGCTGACCTTGCTCAGGGTGGTGTAGCCGGTGCGGGTGGCGGTGACCGTCACAGTGAGGGTTGTTCCGACATCCGCGGCGACGAGGGTGTAGCGGGCATCCGTGCCGATGGTGCTGGTAGAACCGGAGCGCTTCCAGGCGTAGGCGAGGGTTGCGCCAGTGGTCCACGTGCCGGTAATGGCGGTGAGGGTCTCGCCGATCGACTTCGTTCCGACAACCGTGGGAGTCGGGGCGAGGGTAAAGGCTCTGGCAACAATCGTTGTTGACGCGGCGCTGGTCACGACAGCGTCCGTATACCCGGGGAGAGTGGCGGTGACGGTGACGGTCAATGTTTTGCCCAGATCGCTCAATGCGGGCGTGTAGGTGGAGTTGGTGCCGAGAACGGCGGTGGTGCCCGACCATTTCCACGCGTAGCTGAGGGCGGTGTCATCGGGCCAGTCGCCAGCGTCCACGATCAGGGTCTTAGTGAACTGGGCGGTGCCGTGAATCATGGGAGTGGGGGTGGTGAAGGTTCCAGTGACGACGGTCCCGGTCGCGGCGCTGGCCACCGCGCTGGCCACATTCGTTCCTGCAAAGCCGGTGACGGTGACAATCAGGGTTGCACCAACATCCGTTGCGGTCGGCAGGTAGGTGGCGTTCCGCCCGAGAACAACATCGCCCCCCACCTGACTCCAGGCGTAACTCAAGGTTGCAGCGGGTGACCAGGTGCCGACCTGAGCGGTGAGGCTTTGGCCGACCTTTGCCGTGCCAACAATGGTGGGGGTTGTTGTTGTGGTGAGGGGGGTTGCTGTGGCGGTGGTGTAGCCGTTCCACGTCTCACCGTATTCGGACGCGTAAGCGGGCAGGTAGTAAAAAGTTTTGCCGGCGGCGTCGCCGAAGGATGCACCCGATGCGTCAGCGGCAGTAATCGTTGGGGGTGCCCCCAAGAACAGGACGGAGGTCAGCGTGTTGTTGAAAAAGAAAGCGGAGGCGCCGATGGTGCTGACACTAGTTGGAATAGTCACTGATTCCAAGGAGTTCAAAGAGAACGCGTATTCGCCGATTGTGGTGACACCGCTGGATAGGGTCACGGTCGTCAAGTTATTGTCAAAGAACGCGTTGTCCTCAATGGTGGTTACGGTGCTAGGAATGATCACAGACGTCAGGTCGTTCTCACTGAACGCGCTAGTGCCGATGGTGGTGACTCCGCTGGTGATGGTGGCCGACGTCAACTTGTTGTTTCGGAACGCCTCAGCGCCAATGCTGCTGACGCTGCTGGGGATCGTCACCGTCACTAACTGGTTACTTTTAAAAGCACCTGGGTCGATTCTGGTGACGCTGCTGGGGATGGTGACTGCCGTCAATTTGTTGAGTGAGAATGCGTAGTCGCTGATTCTGGTGACGCTGCTCGGGATGGTGACGGTTGCTAACTGGTTGTCGTAAAACGCGAACTGACTGATGTTGGTGACGGTGCTGGGGATGCTGACAGTCGTCAACAGGTTGGACCTGAACGCCGAGTAGCTGATGACGGTAACACCGCTGGGAATTGTCACGGTCGGCAACAGATTGTAGGCGAACGCGTAGTCGTCGAGGCTGGTGACACTGCTGGGGATGGTGATGCTCGCCAACTTGTTGCTCGCGAACGTCCACGACTTAATGGCGGTGACACCGTTGGGGATGGTGAGTGATGTCAGGTTGTTGTCGGTGAACGCGCCCTCGCCGATGGCGGTGACGCCCGTGGGGAGAGCGATCGTTGTCAACAGATTGTCGGTGAATGCGTAGTCGCCGATGCTCGTAACGCTCGTGGGGAGCGTGGCAGTCGTCAGCAGATTGCTTCTGAACGCGTTGTCGCCGATGGCGGTGACGCCGACGGGGATTGACACGGTGGTCAACTGGTTCTGGAAGAACGTGGCAAAGCCGATGGTGGTGACCCCCGCGGGGATAACGATGCTCGTCAACTGGTTGCTTCTGAACGCGTTGTCACCAATGGAGGTGACGCTGGAAGGCAGGTCCACCGAAGTTAGCGTGTTGCTTCGGAACGCACCGTCGCCGATGGTGGTGATGCTGCTGGGGAGGGTGACCGTTGTCAGCTGCTTGCCATTGAACACGTCACCGCCGATGGTGGTGACGGCGTAGGTGGTGCCATCAATCTCCACACTGGCGGGGATCACGACGTCGCCGCCCGCGCCAGCGTAGGAGGCTACGCGGGCGCCGGCGCTGACCGCGGTGTTATCGGCGACGTAGGTGATGTCGCCGGTCGTGACGGAGACGGTGGCAGCCCCTGCGGGCAGTACCCCGATCCCGGTGATGGCGCCCAGGGTGAGGGCGACAACGGCCAGTGAGGATACGGCGACGCGAAAGTTTTTCATGATAGGCGACACGCTATCGGTCGACGCGGTAGCCTGCAACCCAGAGTCAGGTATGTGGTGAGTTCGTGCAACGATCTGGCGGAAAACGATATCCGTGTGCCGTTGGCTGAGTATTCGCCGAAGGTTCACCGGGAAACTGACCGACTGGTCAGGAGCTGACCGCTTGGTCAGTTATGGTGAAAATATGTCCAGTCACGAGGAGTTGCGCACCATCGCGCTCGCCGAGTTCGCCACCGCTGGCTACTCGGCAACCCCGCTGGCGCGCATCGCTGAACTGGCGGGCCTATCCAAGTCGAGTGTGCTCTACCACTACGAGTCCAAAGAAGCGCTCCTCGAGGCCGCCATCGGGCCAGCCATCGACGAGCTCGGCGAGATTCTTGATAGCGTTTCCCACCCGGTCGCGGCCACTCCTTCAGACCTCGCTTCACCAGAAGGTGGCCCCGGACTCACCGAGGAGAACCGCGAGCGCTTTATCATCGCCTTCGTCGATTTTCTGCTCGCACACACCCACGAGGTCAACCTGTTCATAAACCAAGGGCCATCACTCATTGATGTACCGGTTGCGGACCGCGCCAATGCCCTCGTTTTTCGCCTCGGGGCCTACTTCATTGCCTCCGCCGACAGCACCGAAAGCAGAATGCGCTTCGGGATCGCTCTCGGTGGTGCCGCCTACACGCTCGTCACCCAGCAGACTTTCAACTTCGTTCCAAGTTCCCCCATCGACGAGATCAGAACTGCTCTCATCACCATCGTCACCGAGTTACTCGCTCCAATTCCTCTCCAACCCAGCCCTCTTCAACCCAGCCCTCTCCAACCCCGCAGCGTTTAGGACTATTAATGGCAACTCTTCTTTACCGCCTCGGGCGGTTCTCCTACCGTCGAGCCTGGGCCGTCATCGGTGTCTGGTTCGTACTCTTCGCCGGTATTCTCGGCGGGAGTGTCGCGCTCGGAGGTCAAACATCCGAATCTTTCGCCATCCCCGGCACCGAATCCCAGCAGGCCCTCGACCAACTGACGGCCGTGTTCCCCGCGGTCGCTGGTGCCTCAGTCGAGGTGGTGACTGTCGCCCCCAAGGGGGCATCAGTCAACGATTCCCTCTACAAGACAGCCATCGAACGGCAAGTTGCGGCGATCGAAAAGATCAAGGGTGTTGAAGCTGTTGTCAGCCCTTTCAACCAGTACGCGGGCAAAGCGATCACCGACAATGCGAACATGAGCTTCATCCGGGTGCAGTTCAGTGGGGTCTCTACCGACGTCACCCCCACCATGCTCACCCAGCTCAAAGACACCGCTTCGATCACCAAAGATGCCGGAATGACCGTCGAATTCGGCGGGCAGGTCTTTCAGAACAACNCCCCCAGCCTCTCAATCACCGAAGTTTTTGGTGTCGTCTTCGCGGGGGTTGTGCTGTTCATTACGTTCGGTTCTTTGCTCGCCGCTGGCATGCCACTACTGAGCGCGCTCATCGGTGTCGGAATCGTTGTGGGCGGAATCTCCGCCGTCTCGGCCTTCACCACCGTCACCAGCACGGCACCGCTTCTCGCTCTGATGATCGGACTCGCGGTCGGAATCGACTACGCCCTGTTCATCCTTTCCCGGCATCGAACCCAGCTCGCTCGCGGTGAGGACCCGCAAGAATCTGCCGCGATTGCGGTCGGAACCGCTGGCAGCGCCGTCGTGTTCGCTGGAATCACCGTCATCATCGCCCTCCTCGGGCTCCTCGTCGTGGGTATCCCATTCCTCAGCACTATGGGCGTCGGGGCAGCCTTTGCCGTTCTCATCGCGATGGGAATCGCCACCACCCTCGTGCCGGCATTCTTCGGTTTGGCCGGACGTCGCCTCGCGCCGAAGGAAGGGTCTCGCTCCTGGAAACGCGCTCAAGAGCACCCCGTGGCAGTCGATTCCTCCACAACAGCGGGCAAAGAAAAGCCCAAGCGGAGCATGGGTCTTCGGTGGGTGACCCTCGTCATGAAGGCACCGTGGGTGGCAGCAGTCGGTGTGATTGCCATTGTGGGGGCCTTGGCAATCCCGGCGTTCAGCCTCACCCTCAGCCTGCCCGACAACGGTTCCGAAAAAGTGGGGACAACGCAACGCGCCGCCTACGACCTCGTCTCTGAAGGCTTCGGCCCGGGCTTCAACGGCCCCCTCATCGTTGCCGTCGATATCACCCAGACGGTCAATATCATGAATGACCTCAATTCAATCGGGACCGAACTCCGGGCGCTCCCCGGCGTCGCCTACGTCAGTGGGGGGCTTCCGGATGCGGGGCTCGACACCGCGATCATTCAGGTGACCCCAACCACCGCCCCCGACTCGGTCGCCACCAAAGCCCTGGTGCAGAAAATTCGCGACCTCGCGCCGACAATCGCCCAGAAGTACGACATGCCGATCACCGTGACCGGGGCCACGGCGATTGCGGTTGACATCTCCAATCGCCTGCTCAACGCACTGCTGCCCTTCGGTACGGTTGTCGTCGGGCTGTCGATCATCCTGCTCATGATGGTGTTTCGCTCGGTGCTTGTACCGGTGAAGGCCGCCCTCGGGTTCCTACTCTCCGTTGGGGCTTCGTTCGGTGTCGTAGTGGCCGTCTTTCAGTGGGGCTGGTTGGGAGACCTTCTCCACGTCGACACTCCAGGCCCCATCCTGAGCTTCCTACCGATTCTTTTGATGGCGGTGCTCTTCGGGCTCGCCATGGACTACGAAGTGTTCTTGGTCTCAGGCATGCGCGAGGAGTGGGTCAAGACCGGTGACGCGCGCTTTGCGATCTCGCAGGGCTTTGCCAACGGCGCACGGGTTGTGACAGCCGCCGCCCTCATCATGTTCTTCGTGTTCTTCGCCTTCGTGCCAGAAGGCACCGGCGCGATCAAAGCGATCGCGCTGGGTCTTGCCGTGGGGATCGCCATCGATGCCTTCCTCGTGCGCATGACTCTTGTGCCAGCGATCATGACAATTCTGGGCAAGGCCGCGTGGTGGATGCCGCGTTGGCTGGGCGCCCTCCTACCGAACGTGGATGTCGAGGGCGAGCAGTTGCGGGAACACCGCACGGCAATCGACTGGACTAACGAACAAGCTGGCGCAATCATCAGCACCGACTACCTCGTCGCCGGCTCGGGGGATGCCGAGGTTGGCCCGGTAACCGTTTCTGTCAGCGCCGGTTCGCTGGTCATGGTCTCGGGCGAGACAACTGAGCGCCGAATCCTTGGCGCGACTCTCGCCGGTCGGCTGGAGCCTCGTTCCGGACGTGCCCAAATTGCGGCACACCCATTGCCGTCGGAAAGCTCACGGGCAGCGGCGCTGGTGGCCATCGCCGATATCGGTGCGGTCGAGCAAGCCGAAACCGGGGTGCGCGTCGGAGCTCTCCTGCGTGAACGTCTCGAAACCACCCAGCTGTGGTACCGCATGTGGAACACTTCTCGTCGCGCCCACAGCTGGATTGATCGCATCAATGCGGCCATCCGCTTGGTCGCACCGAACACGCTCGTCACCATCGACGGCGCTCGAACGATAAGTGAGCTTCCCCAACTGGAGCGAGCGATCACCCTGGCGGCTCTCGCCTTCGCGGAGGGAACCCCCGTGGTCATCCTCGATCAAACCGACCCGTTCGCCGCAGGCGACGACGAGGCCTTCCTGCGAAGCCTCGTCGTGTTGGCGGCGCCGACCACAACGATCATTGTCGGGACCTCTGTTCCCGCTCGAGCGATCTCTGTCGAGCCCTTTGTTGAACCGCGCAGCGTCGTGGTCATTGACCTCTATTCCGGTGCCGAAACTGGCGCCCACACGAAAGGCGGACTCCGATGAGCCGGCTCGCAACACCATCGCTTAGCACCATTACGGGCACCACTGCGCGCGCTCGCTGGCTCCGTTGGGGTGCCATCGGGGCGATCGCGCTCGTGCCCCTCGCTTTCGCTGGCCTCTTCATTGGGGCCCTTTCTCACAGCAACACGGCCCTCACCCGAATTCCCGCGGCGATCGTGAACGAAGACTCGCTGATCACCCGCACCCTCGCCGATGGGACGGTGCAAAACGTTTTTGCTGGCCGTCAGCTGGTGACCGAACTGACCGGAAGCGGCACCGCGAATTCGCTAACCGACACGAAGTCTTCGACCGCTGCAACAGCGTTTGACTGGCGCATCACCAATGCTGCCGAGGCCAAGCGGGCGCTCGCCGCAGGNGAGGNGTACGCCATTCTTACGGTGCCAAAGAACTTCTCCTCATCGATCCTGTCGATCTCAACGGCTGCCCCGGAGAAAGCAAACATCTCGATTCGCACCGATGATGCCCACAGCTATCTCACCGGGACGCTCGCGCAAACCGTCGGCCAAACCATGGTCAGTACGTTTGGCAAAACGATCACCTCCCAGTACATTTCTGGCATCTATACGAGCATCGGCACCGTTGGTTCGTCGCTGTCGACTGCGGCGGATGGTGCTGGTTCGCTCTCCGGCGGAGCCACCGATCTCAGTAGCGGCCTCACCTCGCTCGCCGGGGGAGCAGCCTCTGCCAGTGGCGGGGCAACGAAGTTGGCCAGTGGCGTCTCGGCCTACACCTCGGGTGTGAATTCGCTCAGTGCTGGGCTCCAGCAGCTATCGGCCGGTGCTGGCAGCTTGACGCAGGTCGCGACCGGTGTAACCGACTACACAAGTGCGGTCGCTGGACTTGCCAGTAGCCTCGCTGCGGCCAACGCGACGTTGCAGAGCGATCCGAATAACGCCGCTGCCCGCGCGACCCTGAACAGTATCTCAGCGACGCTCAGCGGTGCTGCAGCAAATGGCCAGTCCACTCTCGCGCCCAGCGCTGCGAGGGGAATCGCTCAAATCCAGGGCGGTATCGCCAGCAGCGCTTCTGGCGCTGCCAAGCTTGCCGCGGGTTCATCGTCACTCACGAGCGGTGCGGCGAACCTCGCCAGCGGGCTCGGAGGGCTCACCAGCGGTGCCAGCTCGGCTGCCAGCGGGGCGAGCAGCCTTGCCACCGGTGCCACGCAGCTTGCGACCGGTCTCAAGAGTGGCGCCGCGCAGGTCCCGAGCTTCGATCCAGCGCAGTCTGCGGCATCCGCTGCAGTCGCCTCTGATCCGGTCACGCTGTCAGTTGCCACCAATAACAAGGTCACCGATATTGGTCAGGTAATTGCCACGCTGTTTGTGCCGCTCGGTTTGTGGATTGGCGCGCTCGCAGTGTTTCTCGTACTTCGCCCGCTTTCGCGTCGAGCGCTCGCGTCGACCGCCCGTAATGGGCGCCTGGTGTTGTCGGTTGTGGCCCGTGCCAGTGCCATCACGGCTGCCCAAGCCGTGCTCCTCGTGGCATTGCTCCATACGACGCTGGGCCTCAGCTGGAGTTTGTTGCCGGCGACCGCCGGAATCGCGCTTCTCATGGCGGTCTCGTTCACGGCGTTCCACTACGTGTTGACACTCTGGCTCGGCCGAGTTGGGTTGGTGGTGTCACTGCTACTCGTGGCGATTCAGATCACCTCCACTGGTGGGCTCTATCCGATCCAATTGTTGGCGGCGCCGTTCCAGTGGATTAGCCCATTCTTGCCGTTGACCTACGGAGTCCAAGCGATGCAGGGCATCATCTCCGGGGGAGATGCCGGTGCCATCGGCATGGCCGTAGTCGTTCTGGTGGCGCTCGGGTTGGGCTCGATCGCCCTCTCGCTTGCCGCCCTCCGGCGCCGGCGTGTAGCGGTCAGGCTCGGCTTGGTGCCAGCCGTCTAGCTACGAGCGGTTGCCGCGCGTGTAGACGCTAGAGCCAATCGCGGCGTTTGAACACGATGTAGAGAATGTACGACGTGGCGGCGATGAGTCCGACAGAGACCCAGACGCCCCACGTTGTACCGAAACCAGTGAACAGCAGGTTCTGGCCGAAGAAGCCCGTTATTGCGGTCGGGACAGCGATGATGGCTGCCCAACTGGTGACCTTTTTCATGATGAGGTTCATCCGGTTTCCCTGCATGCTGATGTTCGTTTCTACGACCGTCGAGACCAGGTCCCGCAACGACTCTGTCCACTCAGTGGCGCGCAAAACGTGGTCGTAGACATCCTGAAAATAGGGTTGCATGGCCGGATCGAGACCCCCGATGTCGCGCCGGAGAACGGTGTTGACGACTTCGCGCATGGGGAGAACTACTCGGCGCAGAAACACCAGACTCTTACGAAGCTCGAATGATCGACGTTGAACCTCCTTGTCACGCGGCACGTCATCGAAGAGGGCATCTTCGAGGGATTCGATTTCTGAATCGAGGTCTTGAACAGTCTCGAAGTGTCCATCGACGATCTCATCCAGGAGTCCCCAGAGTAGAAACGCCACACCGTGCACTGCCAGCCCGGCATCGTGATCCCACCGAGAAACCACCCTCGCCATGTCGAACGCTTCTTCGTGAACGGTGATGAGCGCGTGGGGTGTGATGAAGGCTTTCACTTCGCTGCGCGAGAGCTGTCCGGTTTCGCGGTCGAGGGTTACCGCATAGGCAGCGAGAAACAGATGAGTGTCGTAGTGGTCGAGTTTGGGGCGTTGATGATCGTTGACGGCGTCCTCGACCGCGAGGTGATGCAGGCCGAGTTCTTCTTCAATTACGGCGAGATCTTCTTTGGTGGGCGCGATGTAGTCGACCCACACCGTCGAACCGGCCACGGTGATGTGGTCAGAGATCCGCGCCGGATCGAAGTTCGTTTCGACCACAACGCCGTTCACATACTGCCTACTCGTCACCATTTCGCCAATGGTAGTGCCCAGCCCCCTGATAAACTGGCGAAGTCTTCTTGACCTGAGGTGCTCAGCGCTCTTCGGCTGTGCCGATGAATACGAAACGTTGTGAACAACATGTCTACAGATCCGAAGGCCATTCGGGGTGACTACGATTTTGTGGTCGTCTCTAATCGGCTCCCCGTCGACCGCGTGCTGGACGATAGTGGCGAGCCGTCGTGGACTCGTTCGCCCGGAGGGCTGGTCACCGCTCTTGAGCCGGTGATGAAGCTTCACGAGGGGGCTTGGGTCGGATGGGCCGGCCAAGCAAACCTTGACATCGCTCCCTTTGATAACGATGGGGTTCGCATCGTGCCGGTGCCTCTGAGCGACGACGATGTCGAGTTCTTCTACGAAGGTTTTAGCAACGACACCCTGTGGCCGCTTTATCACGACGTGATTGCTGCCCCCAGCTATCACCGCGTGTGGTGGGATTCTTACGTCGAAGTTAACCACCGGTTTGCCGTTGCCACCGCCGCTGCGAGCGCCACGGGCGCTGTCGTCTGGGTGCAGGACTATCAACTGCAGTTGGTGCCGAAAATGCTCCGAGAGCTGCGCCCCGACCTCACGATTGGTTTCTTCAACCACATTCCGTTTCCGCCCTATGGCATCTACTCCCAGTTGCCGTGGCGAACGCAAATAATTGAGGGCCTTCTCGGGGCCGACGTGATCGGTTTTCAGCGCGTCGCCGATGCGAGCAACTTTGCGCGCGCTGTGCGGCGGCTGACGGTCTACCAGACCAAAGCCACGGCAATTGAGATTCCAGCGACCGAAACTGACCTCGCGCGCACCGTCATCGCGCGAGCGTTCCCGATCTCGATCGATTCCCAAAGTTTTGAAGCGCTCGCCCGGCAGCCCGAGGTCCAGGCTCGGGCGAAAGAAATTCGTGAGGGGCTCGGAAACCCCAAAACGGTGATGTTGGGCGTCGATCGCCTCGACTACACCAAGGGCATCGGTCACCGCTTGAAGGCGTTCGGTGAACTCCTGACCGAGGGCCGCATCTCGGTTGAGGATGTGACCCTCGTGCAGGTTGCCAACCCCAGCCGTGAGCGAGTACAGGCCTACATGCAGCTTCGGGATGAGATTGAACTCACCGTTGGTCGCATCAACGGAGACTTCTCCACCATGAGCCATACCGCCATCAGCTATCACCACCACGGCTATCCGCGCGAGGAAATGGTGGCACTCTATCTCGCGGCTGATGTGATGTTGGTGACTTCGCTGCGTGACGGGATGAACCTTGTGGCCAAGGAATACTGCGCCGCTCGCTTCGATAACGACGGAGTTCTCATCCTGAGTGAATTCACCGGGGCGTGGGATGAACTCAAACGAGCCCTCCGCATCAACCCCCACGACATCGACGGGCTCAAAGAGGCAATGCTGACGGCGATCGCCATGCCCCGGGCGGAGCGAACAGCGCGAATGAGGTCGTTGCGTAAGCGAGTGCTCGAGAACAACGTCGATAAGTGGTCCAGCGGTTTCCTTAGCGTCTTGAACTCCGTGACAGCCGCACAGAAGCCAGCTGCTCTGGTGCTCGCCGCACAGAAGGTTGAGAGCTGAGCGCGTGGTTGACATCGACACNCCTCCCCCGTTCTCGCGCCTGCCGGAGCCCTTGGTCGGTGCCATGCGGGAGATTGCCCGCACTCCACAGCTCCTAGTCGCGCTCGATTTTGATGGGACCCTCGCCCCCGAGGTTGATGAACCCGAACAGGCCAGAGCATTGCCGGAGGCGCGCGCAGCGGTCTTGCGGTTATTGGCCGTGCCCAACACGAGAGTCGCCCTGATTTCAGGGAGAGCGCTCGCGAGTCTCGAGCACGTGTGTGAGTTGCCGGATAACGCTCTCCTGATTGGCTCCCACGGCGTCGAGATCAGGTTGGACGNCCCCGCCGATTCTGCTGCTCTCAGCGATCATGAACGTGAGCGAGTAGCTGAGCTGCGTGAGGTTCTGACGGGAATCGCCGACTCGATCGACCAGGTGTGGCTTGAGCCAAAGCCAGCTGGCTTTGCCCTGCACACCCGATTGGCGACGGAGGAGAACAGCAGGGTTGCCCATCTCGTGGCTCGCGAGAAGACGGAGGCGCAACTTCCGGGGCTCACGGTGCGGGACGGCAAAAACGTTCTCGAGTTTTCGGTGCGCTCGACCAATAAAGGTGAAGCGATTGCTCATTTGCGGGAATACACCGCCGCCACCGCGGTGTTCTTCGCAGGGGACGACGTAACGGACGAAGACGCTTTTGCTGCTCTTGGTGCCGACGATCTCGGACTCAAGGCAGGAGACGGAGCAACTCTGGCCAATTTTCGCGTCGCGGGCCCCGTGCAGATTGCACGAGCTTTGCACCTTCTCGCTGACCTGCGCGAGGGCGACGTCCACGAACAGTAGAGTGCGCACGTGCCACGTATAGTAAGGACTACATGATTCTTCTGATCACGGTCTTTGCGGCGCTGGCTATTGTCCTCCCCGCGCTCACCCGGTTTCTTGGCCGTGGCATTTTTCTCCTCGCTAGCGTTGTCCCCTTCGCAGCCCTCGCTTTTTCTTTGGCGCTCGCGCCGCGAGTGATCGGCGGTGAGGCGATAACCGAGAACGTCCAGTGGATTCCGCAACTCGCGTTCACTATCGGGGTGCGCCTCGATGTCCTATCGTGGGCGCTCACCCTCGTGGTGACCGCCGTCGGTGCTCTGGTGCTCGTCTACTGTGCCAAGTATTTTCGACGTGATGAGGTGGGACTCGGACGCTTCGCCGGAATCTTGCTTGCCTTCACCGGAGCAATGTATGGCCTGGTTGTCTCCGACGACGTGTACCTGTTGTTCGTTTTTTGGGAAGCCACGAGTGTTTTCTCCTACCTGCTGATCGGCCACTACACGGGGCGCAAAGAGAGCAGGGGGGCGGCGCTTCAGGCACTCCTCGTCACCACTCTTGGTGGGCTCGTCATGTTGGTCGGCTTGGTTATCCTGGCCGGAGCCGCTGGAACGTCGAGTCTTGCCGCGATAATCGCGACCCCGCCCGGTGGCGGACTCGTCACCGTAGCGATCATGTTGATCCTCGTTGGCGCACTCTCGAAATCGGCAATCGCACCGTTCCACTTTTGGCTGCCTGCAGCTATGGCAGCGCCCACCCCGGTCAGCGCTTACCTGCACGCGGCAGCAATGGTTAAGGCCGGCATTTACCTCATTGCCCGACTGGCCCCCGGATTTTCTGAGGTGCCCGGTTGGCGAGAGGTGTTGGTCATCCTCGGAGTCATCACCATGCTGGTGGGCGGCTGGACCGCTCTCAAACAGCACGATCTCAAGCTGGTGTTGGCTCACGGCACAGTCAGCCAATTGGGTTTTCTCACCGTCATCGTCGGCTTCGGCAACCGGGATGCCGCGCTCGTCGGCATCGCTTATCTGCTTGCGCACGCACTTTTCAAATCCACGCTGTTCCTGGTGGTCGGAATCATTGACCCCCGCGCTGGCACTCGAGATCTACGCAAACTTTCTGGCCTCGCTCGCGAAGCCCCCGTGCTGGCGACAATTGCCATCATCGCGGCAGCATCGATGGCCGGGCTTCCGCCGACCTTCGGCTTCGCGGCGAAAGAGGGCGTATTAGCGGCGCTGTTCGACAGTGCTGCCAGCGGCGATCTCGTCGGTTGGGTCGCGATAGTTGGTGTGAGTGCCGGCTCCATTCTGACTGCCGCCTACACCGCCCGATTCGTTTGGGGTTCGTTCGCGACAAAGCCCGGGGTCGAACGCGTTCGCGCCATGCACGAGAGTGTTGACTTTCTCATCGCTCCCGCACTATTGGCCGCCGCCAGCATCGCTCTCGGATTGATCGCCGGCACCGTCGGTGGCTGGCTACTCCGCTATTCGAATCAGTTCGCGAGCACCGGGGATGACTACACGCTCGCCCTCTGGCACGGGATCGACCCGGCACTGCTGATTTCGGTTGCAACGCTCGCCGCCGGGATCGGGATTTTTCTGGCCCGCGCGCGTTTTGCCGCACTACAAGCTCGCCTCGGCAGTGGCCTCTCCGCCGCTCAGGCTTACTGGGCATCGATGCGTTTCATCGATCGCACGGCAGCTAGGACGACAAGTTTCACTCAGCGCGGCTCCCTACCCTTCTACCTCGGCGTTATTTACCTCGTGTTCGCTGTCTTTGTCGGTATCGCGCTCGCGCTGAATCGGACCTGGCCGACGGAGATTCGCCTCTGGGATTACCCCGCCCAACTCGCCATCGGGATTGTGATGATTGCCGCGGCGCTGGCAGCGACGCGCGCTGGCAAGCGGTTCCAGGCGGTGGTGCTGGTGGGAGTGACCGGCTTCGGAATGAGCGCGCTATTCGCTCTGCAGGGAGCACCAGATTTGGCCCTCACCCAAATTCTGGTCGAGATTGTCACCTTGGTAGCCTTCGTGCTCGTGCTACGGCGACTGCCAGCAAAACTGGGGGATAAGCACGGAACTGTTCGCCGAGGGCTTCGCGCGGTGATCGGTGTCTCGGTCGGGCTGCTCATGGCTGCCGTAGCGATGGTCTCCTTGGGGGCCCGCAACGACGTCTCCATCTCTGCAGATTGGCCCCGCCTCGCGGTGGAGTTCGGGCACGGAACCAACGTGGTCAACGTGGCCCTGGTCGACATCCGGGCCTGGGACACGATGGGTGAACTCGCCGTGATCATTGCGGCCGCCACCGGTGTTGCCAGCCTGATCTTCTTGCGCACTAGGGCTGACACACTGCCACGCCTCGGTCGAAAGAAGATCCGCGCTGCGGCAGTGAAACGGTTTGTCAACGCCCAAGACCCGGAGCACAGCCAAAACGCTCGCGGATCGTGGCTACTGGCTGGTCGCACGCTCGCCGAACACCACCGGTCGATTCTGCTCGAGGTCGTTGTTCGCCTCATTTTTCACGCCATCATCATCGTCTCGATCTACCTGCTCTTCGCGGGACACAACGCTCCCGGTGGTGGATTTGCTGGCGGATTGGTTGCCGGGCTCGCCCTGGTGGCGCGGTACATCGCCGGAGGGCGCTACGAACTGGCCGCTGCCGCCCCGGTTGACGCCGGAAAACTCCTTGGTGTGGGGCTCAGCCTTGCCGTGGTTACCGCCATTGTTCCGCTGTTTCTCGGCTACGACGCCCTCACCACCACCTGGTTTGAGGGAAACATCTGGCTCTTCGGTCACGTCGAGTTTGTTACCTCCACAATCTTCGATGTCGGGGTTTACCTCGTTGTTGTCGGCCTCACCCTCGACGTGCTCCGCAGCCTCGGGGCCGAAGTAGATCGACACTACGAAGAAGAGAAAGAGGGTGTTTCGCGATGAGCGCCTCTCTAATCCTGGTCGTCGTCATGGCGGTGATGTACGCGTGCGGTGTCTACCTGTTGCTCGAACGCAGCCTCACTCGCGTGCTCCTCGGGTTTCTGCTCGCCGGTAACGCCACCAACCTGCTCCTAATAATCATGGCCGGGCCAGCCGGTGTTGCCCCGATCGTTGAAAACGGATTCACCGTCGAGACGATGGCTGACCCGTTGCCGCAGGCCCTCATTCTCACCGCAATCGTCATTACCTTCGGTGTCTCTGCGTTCCTGATGGCGCTCATCTACCGTTCTTGGCGGCTGTCTCATGAGGATGACCTCGAGGATGACGCCGCCGATGTCGCAATGCGGCAGGGCGAGATCGGTGTTCCGGTTGAAGAATCCGATGTCTCGGTGCTCGACACAGAGTTTGGCGATCGAGCGGAAGAGACCCCACGATGAATTTCCTTGTTCCGCTGGTCGTGCTCATCCCGTTGGTCGGGGCCGCTGCCGCGCTCATCCTGAGTCAGCATCCGCGGGCTCAACGCGTCACCACCATCACCGCTCTCTCCGCGGTGCTGGTTGTCGGTTCAGTGCTCCTCGCGGTCGTCGATGCGACCAAGCCACTCGTCATGGAGGTCGGCGGTTGGGCGGCACCGTTTGGAATCGTTCTCGTTGTCGACCGTCTGAGCGCACTGATGATCGTGGTCTCCGCGGTCGTGCTTCTGGCAGTCTTCGTTTTCTCCGTCGGCCAAGGTCTCGCCGATGGTGACCAGGAAACACCCGTGTCGATCTTCTACCCGACCTACCTGATTCTTGCCACCGGAGTTTTCAATGCTTTTATCGCCGGCGACCTTTTCAACCTCTATGTTGGCTTCGAAATCCTGCTCGTTTCCAGTTACGTGCTCATCACTCTGGGGGGCACCGAACAGCGAATAAGGGCTGGTACCACCTACATTGTGGTGAGCCTCGTTTCCTCGATGTTGTTCCTCGCCTCCATCGCGATGATCTACGGCGCGGTGGGCACCGTGAACATTGCACAAATCTCGGTGCGGATGGCTGAGATCCCGCAGGACGTTCAACTCATCCTGCACGTGATGTTGCTGGTGGCGTTCGGCATTAAGGCCGCCGTCTTTCCGCTGTCGTTCTGGTTGCCAGACTCCTATCCGACCGCCCCGGCCCCCGTCACCGCGGTCTTCGCCGGCTTGCTGACCAAGGTGGGGGTCTACTCGATTATTCGCACCGAGACGGTGATTTTCCCCGGCACGGAGCTCAACTCGGCGCTGCTCATCATTGCGCTGTTGACAATGGTGGTCGGGGTGCTGGGGGCCGTCGCTCAGGCGGACATCAAACGGTTGCTTTCGTTCACCCTGGTGAGTCACATCGGCTACATGATTCTCGGTGTCGCCCTCGGAACGGCGGCCGGAACCTCCGCAGCAATTTTCTACATTGTTCACCACATCATCGTGCAGTCGACGCTCTTCCTCGCGGTGGGGCTGGTCGAGCGGCAGGGCGGAACAACGTCTATCAACAAACTCGGCGGGCTGCTGGCGGCGTCGCCGATTATCGCGGTGATGTTCTTCATTCCGGCGCTCAACCTGGGAGGGATTCCTCCGTTCTCAGGTTTCTTGGGCAAGATCGCCCTGTTTCAGGCGACAGCAGCACAGGGGTCTCCGCTCGGTTACGTGTTGATTGCGGCCGGAGCTGTGGTCTCCCTCCTGACGCTCTATGCCTTGGTGCGCGTGTGGAACATGGCTTTCTGGCGGCCAAAGTCTGAGGTTGCCGAGTACGAATCACCGCTGCTCAACAACATCAGTGAGGCACCGTTTGCTAAGAAGGTCGCGAAGAAGCGTTCGATTCCACCGTTGATGCTCGGAGCAACCGGAGCGATGGTCGCGGTGAGCATCGCCCTCACGGTTTTTGCTGGGCCGCTGTACGGAATCAGCTCGCGCGCCGGTGCCAACCTCGAAGGCCCATCCTTCTACGTCGACACCATCTACCCCAACGGAATCCCGGCTGTCGGCTCGAGCGAACCGGCGGGCAACTAATGAGCGAACGCATCGAACCCTCCAACACTGCAGCGCGAACCAATACCGGTTGGCGGATGTGGAAACAGTGGCCACTGCTGGTGGCGCTCGTCGTCTTGTGGATGCTGCTCTGGGGTTCGGTGAGCTGGCTCAACCTCGCCACCGGGCTGGTACTGGCGCTCGCGGTCACCCGCGCTCTCTATCTCCCGCCGGTTGAACTCTCCGGACGATTCAACCCGTTCTGGTTCGCCGTTTTTCTGGTGCGCTTTCTGGGTTCCCTCGTGGTGGCGTCGTTTCAGGTAGCCGGGCTCGCGTTGACGCCGGGGGCGGGGCGCAACAATTCGGTCATCGCTGTCGATCTGCGCACCAGAAGCGACTTCATCATGACCCTGACGGCCGTGGCGCTGTCACTGATTCCGGGTTCGTTCGTTCTCGAAGTCGAACGCGAACAGTCGTTGTTGTACCTGCACGTGCTTGGTTCGGCTCCGCGAAAGAACGCTGTCGGTTCGAAGCAAGAGCAGATCAATCGGGCTAACGAGATTGTGCGAGCCCGCGTTCTCGAACTGGAGCGACAGATTGTGCGAGCGCTCGGTTCGAAGGCCGATCTGAAGGTGGTGTGCGAATGACTTCCGAACCCGTCTCCGCGGTGTTAAGCGTTATTTACCTCGCAACTGGACTGCTTTTTGCCGCCGCCGCTTTTCTTGCGGTGGTGCGCATCATCCGCGGACCGTCCATCCTCGACCGCGTCATTGCCTCGGATGTTCTCCTCACCACCCTCACGCTCGTGGTTGGTAGCGAGATGGTAATCAACGGTCACACGCGCACGATTCCCCTCATGGTTGTCCTCGCGGCCACAGCCGTTTTCAGCACGATCGCGGTCGCGCGGTACGTCTCCAAACACGATGCGCCGAAAGCGCCGACAACCCCAATCCGGACAACAGCGACCCGCACGAGGAGGAAGCGATGACCTTCAACGACGTACTCACCTTGCTGGCCGCGATTTCACTGCTCCTGGGGGCCTTCCTGTCTCTTGCCGCCGGAATCGGCCTCGCCCATTTTCCGGATGCCCTCAGCCGACTACACGCGGCTACCAAGCCCCAAGTGCTGGGGCTCATCTTCGTGGTGAGCGCGATTGCACTCGAATCGCGCAGTTGGTCAACCCTGCTGGCGCTCCTGCCGGTCTTGTTGTTCCAAGTGCTCACCGCCCCCATCTCCGCGCACATGGTGGGTCGGGCTGGCTACCGGGTCAGAAACTACAAGAGTCAGTATTTGGTGGTCGATGAGTTGAGCGACGCTGTGAATAAGGCTTCGGACGAAACCGCACCGTAAGCACGAACGGCGCGCAGGTTCTAAACTCGAACCATGTCAGAGAGTTCAGCCCCCAGTTCAGCCCCCCAGCCAGACATCAAACCGCGCTCGCGCACCGTCACCGACGGTATTGAAGCGACGACCTCACGCGGCATGCTTCGCGCTGTCGGAATGGGCGACGCCGACTGGGATAAGCCCCAAATCGGTATCGCCAGTTCGTGGAACGAGATCACCCCCTGCAACCTTTCGCTTGACCGCTTGGCGCAGGCAGCCAAAGAGGGTGTGCACGGCGGAGGCGGTTACCCACTCCAGTTCGGCACCATCAGCGTCTCGGACGGAATCTCGATGGGGCACGAGGGCATGCACTTTTCCCTCGTCAGTCGAGAGGTCATTGCCGACTCCGTTGAGGTCGTCATGCAGGCCGAACGCCTCGACGGTTCGGTGCTCCTCGCCGGGTGCGATAAGTCTCTGCCCGGAATGTTGATGGCGGCTGCCCGTCTCGACCTCGCCTCGGTGTTCTTGTATGCCGGCTCGATCGCGCCAGGCTGGGTCAAACTCAGCGACGGCACCGAAAAAGACATCACCATCATTGACTCGTTCGAAGCTGTTGGCGCCGTCAAGGCGGGGCGGATGAGCGTCGAAGACGCTAAGCGCATCGAGTGTGCTTTCGCCCCCGGCGAGGGCGCCTGTGGTGGCATGTACACCGCAAACACGATGGCCAGCGTTGCTGAAGCCCTCGGCATGAGCCTCCCCGGTTCTGCGAGCCCCGCTGCCGCAGACCGCCGCCGCGACTACTACGCGCACCGCTCCGGTGAGGCCGTCGTCAACCTGCTGCGCCTCGGCATCACTGCCCGCGACATCCTCACCAAGAAGGCGTTCGAGAACGCGATCACCGTCGCGATGGCGCTTGGTGGCTCCACCAACGTCGTGCTTCACCTTCTCGCGATTGCCTTCGAGGCGGAGGTCGAGCTGACCCTCGACGACTTCAACCGCATCGGTGCGAAGGTTCCGCACATCGCCGATCTCAAGCCGTTCGGCCAGTACGTGATGAACGATGTCGACCGTCACGGTGGATTGCCAGTATTGATGAAGGCGCTGCTCGACGCGGGCCTCATGCACGGTGACGCGCTCACCGTCACCGGCAAAACCCTCGCCGAGAACCTTGCCGAGCTCGCACCGGATGACCTCGACGGAAAAGTCTTGCGCACGCTGGACAACCCCATCCACGCCACCGGCGGACTCACCATTTTGCACGGTTCGCTGGCACCAGAGGGCGCTGTCGTCAAGACTGCCGGCTTCGACCTCGACAAGTTCGAGGGCCCCGCCCGCGTCTTCGAGCGCGAACGCGAAGCCCTCGACGCCCTCACCGAGGGCACGATCAATAAGGGCGAGATTCTCGTCATCCGTTATGAAGGCCCCAAGGGTGGCCCCGGAATGCGCGAGATGCTCGCGATCACCGCGGCGATCAAGGGCGCTGGCCTCGGAAAAGATGTATTACTCTTGACTGACGGCAGGTTCTCAGGCGGCACAACCGGACTGTGTATCGGCCACATAGCTCCCGAAGCAGTGGACGCAGGTCCCATTGCCTTCGTGCGCGATGGTGATCTTATACGGGTCGATATCGCAGCTCGCTCGCTCGATTTACTAGTCGATGAAGCAGAGCTGGAAGCTCGCCGCGCTGGCTGGGCTCCCCTCAAACCGCGTTATACCCGCGGTGTTCTCGCGAAATACTCCAAGCTTGTTCGCTCCGCCGCAGAAGGCGCCGTCACTGGCTAGTGCCAGCACCGGCTCATTCTGTGCCGGGCGTTTTCGTACCGGCTGGTTTCGCGCCCCGTAATCACCATTTCTAAGGACAACACCCATGACCACGGAATCAACTCCCGTGCCAACCTCGAAAGCCCGCGCCGCCGCGACCGCCGAACCGGAGATCCTCACCGGCTCCGGCGCCATCCTGCGTTCGCTCGAACACCTCGGCATCAAGGATGTCTTTGGTCTTCCCGGTGGCGCGATCATGCCGTTCTACGACGAGTTGATGGCATCGAAAGCTGTGCGCCACATCTTGGTTCGCCACGAGCAGGGCGCCGGCCACGCCGCTGAAGGCTATGCCTCCTCCACTGGCAAGGTTGGTGTTGCCATCGCGACCTCCGGCCCCGGAGCCACCAACCTCGTCACCGCAATCGCCGATGCGTACATGGACTCCGTACCGTTGCTGTGCATCACCGGCCAGGTGTTCTCGACCTCGATGGGAACGGATGCCTTCCAGGAGGTCGACATCGTGGGAATCACGATGCCGATCACCAAGCACTCGTTCCTGGTGACTGACCCCGCCGATGTTCCCGCGACTCTGGCCGCGGCGTACCACATCGCCACCACAGGCCGCCCGGGCCCCGTGCTCGTTGACGTGACCAAAGACGCGCAGCAGAAGAGTGCGCCGTTCATCTGGACTGGAAAGGTTGACCTCCCCGGCTACCGCCCGGTCACCAAGGCCCACGGCAAACAGATTCAGGCAGCAGCGCAGATGTTGGCCGAGGCCGAGCGCCCTGTGCTGTACGTCGGTGGCGGCGTCATCCGTTCCGAAGCCTCCGCGGAGCTTCTCGCTTTCGCGGAACTCACCGGCGCCCCGATCGTGACCACCCTGATGGCTCGCGGGGCTTTCCCCGACTCGCACCAGCAGCACCTCGGCATGCCCGGCATGCACGGAACTGTTCCCGCGGTTCTCGCCCTCCAGGAGTCCGACCTACTCATCTCGCTCGGTGCTCGGTTTGACGACCGTGTTACCGGAAAGCCCAGCGAGTTCGCGCCGGGGGCCAAGATCGTCCACGTCGATATCGACCCGGCCGAGATCGGAAAGATTCGCCACGCGGATGTTCCCATCGTCGGTGACGCTCGCGATGTGTTGCTCGATCTGATCGACGCGTGGAAAATCGCCGCCGCCGCTCACACCCCAGACATCAGTACCTGGTGGACTCGACTGAACAGCCTGCGCGAACAGTACCCACTCGGCTACACCATGCCGGACGACGGCTTGCTCTCCCCGCAGCAGATCATCGAGCGCATCGGTGAACTCACCGGGCCGGAAGGCATCTACGCTGCTGGCGTCGGCCAGCACCAGATGTGGGCCGCGCAGTTCATCAAGTACGAGCGCCCCAACGCCTGGCTCAACTCCGGGGGAGCGGGCACCATGGGGTACGGCGTGCCCGCTGCCATGGGGGCGAAGGTTGCGAACCCCGACCGAGTAGTCTGGGCAATCGACGGCGACGGCTGCTTCCAGATGACCAATCAGGAGCTTGCCACCTGCTCGATCAACAACATTCCGATCAAGGTCGCGATCATCAACAACTCCTCCCTCGGCATGGTTCGCCAGTGGCAGACCCTCTTCTACGACGGGCGTCACTCCTTCACCGACCTGAACACCGGTCACGGCACGATCATGATCCCCGACTTCGTGAAACTTGCGGAAGCATACGGTTGTCTCGCAATCCGGGTGACCAAGCAGGAAGAGGTGGATGCTGCCATCCTCCTCGCGCTAGAGACCAACGATCGCCCCGTGGTCATCGACTTCGTGGTGAGCCGGGATGCCATGGTCTGGCCGATGGTGCCCCAGGGCGTCGGAAACTCGAGCGTGCAATATGCCAGAGACCACGCCCCCGAGTGGGAGGAAGAGTAACCATGAGCCACGTCCTTTCCCTCCTCGTCGAAGACAAACCGGGCCTCCTGACTCGCGTCGCCGGACTCTTTGCTCGTCGCGGTTTCAACATTGAATCCCTCGCTGTGGGCAAGAGCGAGATTCCCGGGCTATCCCGCATCACCGTCGTCGTCGACGTCGAAGAGTTGCCGCTTGAGCAAGTCACCAAGCAGCTCAACAAGCTGGTCAACGTGCTCAAAATCGTGGAACTTGACCCCACCCAGTCGGTGCTTCGTGAGCACCTCCTGATCAAGGTTCGCGTCGACAACTCCACTCGCTCGCAGATCATCGAAGCGGTGACGCTCTTCCGGGCGCGCGTCGTGGATGTTGCGACCGATGCCCTCGTCATCGAAACCACCGGTGACAGCGGCAAAATTCAAGCCTTCCTGCGCATCCTCGAGCCCTACGGCATCAAAGAGATCGCGCAGAGTGGACTGCTCGCCATCGGGCGTGGACCCAAAAGCATCACCGAACGGGTTTACAAAAACTAGCTTGCACTGGTCGTCGCGTGGGGGACTGCCCCGCAGCGGCCGGCCGCCAGAACAACCTTCCGCACATCCCGCACCACTAAAAAGAAAGATAGAAAAGTGACCGAAATCTTTTACGACAAAGACGCAGACCTCTCCCTGATTCAGGGCAAAAAGGTCGCCGTCATCGGCTACGGCTCGCAGGGCCACGCCCACGCGCTCAACCTGCGCGACTCCGGTGTCGAGGTCGTTGTCGGCCTCAAGGCTGGATCGAAGTCGATCGCCAAGGCTGAAGAAGCGGGCTTCACGGTCCTGACCTCCGCCGAGGCTGCTGCCTGGGCTGACGTCATCGTCATCCTTGCCCCCGACCAGTACCAGCGTCACCTGTACGCCGACGACATTGCTGCCCACCTCACCGAGGGCAAGGCGCTCGTCTTCGGTCACGGCTTCAACATCCGCTTCGGTTACATCACCGCTCCCGCTGGCGTCGACGTTCTCCTCGTCGCGCCCAAGGGTCCGGGTCACACCGTGCGCCGGGAGTACGAAGCAGGACGCGGCGTTCCCGTCATCGTTGCTGTTGAGCAGGATGCTTCGGGCAGCGCGTGGGACCTCGCCTGGTCCTACTCCAAGGCGATCGGTGGCCTTCGCGCCGGCGGCATCAAGACCACCTTCACCGAAGAGACCGAAACCGACCTGTTCGGTGAGCAGGCCGTTCTCTGTGGTGGAACCTCGCAGCTCGTTCAGTATGGCTTCGAGACCCTCATCGAGGCTGGCTACCAGCCCGAAATCGCCTACTTCGAGGTGCTCCATGAGCTCAAGCTCATCGTTGACCTCATGTGGGAGGGTGGCATCGCGAAGCAGCGTTGGAGCGTTTCCGACACCGCAGAGTACGGCGACTACGTTTCCGGCCCCCGCGTCATCGACCCGTCCGTCAAGGAGAACATGAAGGCAGTCCTCGCCGACATCCAGTCCGGCGCCTTCGCCAAGCGTTTCATCGACGATCAGGATGCTGGCGGAACTGAGTTCTTGGCGCTCCGCGCCAAGGGTGCAGCCCACCCCATCGAAGCGACCGGCCAGAAGCTCCGCTCGCTCTTCGCCTGGAAGCAGCAAGACGCTGACTACACCGACGGTTCGGCCGCCCGCTAGTCACCAGCTTAATTAGCTCAACTTCAGCAACTCAGTTTCACACGTGTGGCCCCGTTCGTTGGTTCGAACGGGGCCACACTGCTGTGTCGCCCAGCTAGAATTTCACCATGGCCGACAACCCTCGAAGCGCTGATTCGGATGATGCTGACTCCGGCAGCGCCCACTCAAACGGCGCCGACGTAGACAACGTCGACGTAGACAACGTCGACTCAGACAACTCAGCCCTCAGCTGGGATGGCGAGACCGACACAAGTCACGTGGACGGTCCGGCCGCGGAACGCGCCCGTGAAAAAGCTGAAGCCCGGGTGGTGGCGAAAGCGGCGGCACGGGAGTCGCGAGCGCGAGTACTCGCAGCGCCGGCAGCATCGAGCGATGGTGCAGCAGCGGAACAACTCGGGAAGCCAGAGATTAGCTCGTTTCTGCTGGTGACCTACGGAATCGTGGCTGGCATGTTCGGACTGTACGTCATCGGCTGGATTGTGGCGATCAACCGCACGAACATCGTTTTGAGCGACCCGCTCGGGCAACTCATGTTCCAGTTTGGCCAGGCGCTCGCGATCGGTGCGGCGCCCCTCTGGTTTGGCGCCGTTTTTGTGTTGACCCGCAAGAATAAGGCGATCACGCGCTTGCTGTGGCTCCTACTCGGTCTGCTCGTGGTTGCACCGTGGCCCGCAATTCTCGGAGGTGCGTGATGGCTATCGATGCCGACACGAATGACAAAGCTGTTCCCGCCGTGCGGCGTTCGGCGCGACTCGGTGCCTGGGGTATTGCGGTAGCGATCGTTTTCGGGCTCGTTTATGCGTACGACCTCTGGGAGGCAATTGCTCCCCTCCTCGACCTGCCCGCCGTTTACGCCGCGGTGGGTCTGGACCCCGCAGCGGTACCGTGGTGGTTACTCATCCTCGGGGTCGCCGGTGTGCCGATCGTGTTTGCGGTCGCGCTCTTCATCGGACTGAGGCGAAGCGTCTGGGAGAAAGCGCTCATCTATCTGGTCGGACTTTCCGTCGTGGCCTGCTCTTCGTTGGTGATCATTGCGGTCGAGGCGGTCATCCGCCCCAGCTTCTAGAGGGCGGCGCTCGGGTACTCGGGCAATCCGTGTAAACTTGCACGGTACTTCGGCGAGGGAACCACACGGTTCCGTGATCGACGCGGTGGAGCAGGCACTGGCCCCAGGGTTCACGTCTTCCTCACGCTGACATGCGTTCGAGTTGAAAAATAAACGTGGGCCCGGTTACTAGGCCGGCCCAGTAATGGAGATCATCATGGCTAAGGCCAAAGAAGTAAGCAACAAGCTGTTCACCGAGGTTCGCGAATCTTTCGGTAAGGGTGCGGCACGCAAGATCCGCGCCGTCGGCAAGATCCCCGCCGTCATCTACGGTCACGGCACCGTTCCCCAGCACGTGACCCTCCCGGGCCACGAAGTTGGACTCATCCTTCGCAAGTCAAACCAGGTTCTCGAGCTCGACATCGCCGGCAAGATCCAGCTCGCACTGGTCAAGGATGTGCAGAAAGATCCAGTACTTCAGATCATTGAGCACATCGACCTCATCGTCGTGCGCAAGGGCGAGAAGGTCACCATTGACGTGTCCATCCACCTCGAGGGCGAAGCCCTTCCCGGCAACAACGTCAACCAGGACGCCAACACGATCTCCCTCGAGGCCGAAGCGACCAACATCCCCGAGTCGATCACCGTCAGCATTGCCGGCGCTACCGATGGCGTGCAGATCTACGCCAAGGACCTCGTCCTCCCGGCCGGTTCTAGCCTGATCAGCGACCCCGACACGCTCATCGTTGCGATCACCACCGCTGGCGAGCAGGACCTCGGCGACGCTTCCGAAGCTGCAGCAGCTCCGGCCGCCGAGTAGTTCTGCGCAACCTCGAAACCTCGCAACCTCGAAACCTCGCAATTTCGAAACCTCGCAATTTCGACGAACTGAGACGTTCTGAATAACACCGTGTTGCTCGTAGCCGGGCTCGGAANCCCCGGGCCCGGCTACTCCGGCAACCGCCACAACGTGGGCCAGATGGTGGTGGCGGAACTCGCTCGCCGACTGGGTGTCACATTCTCGGGGCACAAAGCGAACGCCGCGGTTGCCGAAGGGTGGGTGCGCCCCGGCGGGCCCAAACTCATTCTCGCCAAACCCAACACGTACATGAATGTCTCGGGCGGGCCCATCTCGGCCCTCACGAAGTTTTACAAGATCGAACCAGAGGCCCTCATCGTCATTCATGACGAACTCGACTTACCGTTCGATAGCCTCAAACTCAAGTTCGGCGGCGGTCACGGCGGTCACAACGGAATTCGCGACACCATCGCCGCTCTCAGCACCGGGGATTTCATGCGCGTCCGGGTGGGCATCGGCCGGCCACCGGGACGCCAACCCGCCGCTGATTTCGTGCTGCACGACTTCTCCAGCGAGGAGAAGAAACTGCTGCCCAACCTCATCTCCGACGCAGCGGATGCCGTCGAAGCGATCGCCACTGACGGTCTCACCGCCGCCCAATTGCGTTTTCACGCCGCGCCGAGTTAGCCCCGAGGCTGAGAGCCCTTCTAAGCTTGAGTTATGCGCATATTGCTGGCGGGTGCCACCGGCGAAATTGGCCGCGAACTAATCCCGAGACTCGTTACTGCCGGACACCACGTCACCGCAATCACGCGGGCTGCCGGATCGGTTGAGGTTGCGCGCCAACCCGCCGTTGGCCAGTCGCGGGTTAGCGAGGCGCAGGTGGATGAGTCGCGGGTTAGCGAGCCGCGGGTTAGCGAGCCGCGAGTTGTCGAACTGGTTGCTGACTTGAGGGATCGCGCAGAATTTCTGGCCGCCGTCTCTGGGATGCAGTTTGATGCGGTCATCAACCAACTCAGTTCACTCGCGAAACCACCAACCACCTACCGCAGAATGCGGGAGACCAACCGGCTTCGCTGGGAGGGCACGAGCACCCTTGTGGCCGCGGCGAAAGCCACCGGGGCTACGACGTTTCTTTCGGCATCCGTTTTCTACGGCTACGGATTTCGCAACCACGGTTCGGAGGTGCTCGACGAGTCGACCCCGTTTGGGTTGCTCCCCGGCTCTGGGTTGGACAACATTCAGAAAGCGTTGCTCTCCAGCGAACAACAGACCCACGCTATTGGCGGGGTTGTCTTGCGGTATGGCTTGTTTTACCGCCCGCGCGGGCACATCCCCGTGGTTGCCAGTGACTGGGGTGGGGTGTTGCCGTTTGTGCACATCGAGGATGCGGCAGATGCCACCGTACTCGCCCTCGAGAAGGCAGCGCCCGGCAGCACCTACAACATCGTCGATGATGAAGCCGTGCCCTGGCGGGTCATGCACCGGGCTAGGGCTGAGGCCTTCACCCTTCCGGAGCCGCGTGAACTACCGACCTGGTACATCCGTGTGATGTTGCCGTTGGCCGGAAAACTCATCGCGCAAACCGCGATGCGAGTGTCGAACGCTCGTGCCCGTGCTGAACTCGGCTGGGTGCCTCGCTATCCCAACTATCGGGTTGCCTTAGATGAGGCAGCGGAGGTTGCTGCCCACGCTCGCGCGGTCGCCGCCGGGCGCGCCGAGGTCATTCGCGCGTAGGTTCCTGCTGGGGCTTGGGTCTCCGGTCTCGGGTCTCCGGTCTGGCGCTGAGGCTCGGGGCTCGGGGCTGGGGGGCTGGGCTTCGAGTTGCGAGTTTCGCACCCCGTACCCGCCCGGAAGGTGCGGAACTCGCAACTCGCGTCAAGGACCGAGCCGTACACTGGGTTTGTGTCACTTGAAGGAATTATTGCCGGGCTTTCGCGCGCCCGCACGGTCGAAAACGCCCTATCCCACGCCGATCGCAGCACTGACTTTTCGCTGATCGAGGGGCTGCGGGCGCCACTGCTCGCCGGCCTCATCGGTAAGCGTGGTGAGGCTAGCGCGAAGCCTCAAGCCCTGCTCGCAATTGTGTCGACCGGGCGGGAATCCGAGTCGCTTCGCGCCGCGCTCGCCTGCTTCCTTCCTAGCGCTGAGATCATCGAGTTTCCGGCTTGGGAGACCCTGCCGCACGAGCGGCTGAGCCCCAGTGCTGAGACGGTGGGTAAACGCCTCACGGCGATCCGTCGCCTCGCACAGTGGAACATCGACCGCACCGACAACCTTGTGGTCGTGGCATCCGTTCGCGCGGCTCTGCAACCCCTCGCCGACAATCTGGCAGACACCCAACCGGTTACGCTCACGGCCGGGGGCCGCGGCTACGACCTCCCGGTGCTGGCGCGCGAGCTCGTCGACCTGGCCTACGCTCGCGTTGACATGGTCACCCGCCGCGGTGAGTTTGCCATCCGTGGCGGCATTCTGGACGTGTTCGCGCCCACTGCTGAGCATCCGGTGCGCGCGGAATTCTTCGGTGACGAACTCGAACAGATTCGCCCGTTCTCCGTCTCAGATCAACGGTCGCTGACCACCACCATCGCTAGCGTCGAGCTGGCACCGAGTCGGGAACTGCTCCTCAGCCCCGCTGTACGCCAACGCGCGCGCGAGATGCTGCACGAGTTTCCGAGCCTCTCCACAATGCTCGCCAAGATTGCCGAAGGCATCCCAGTAGATGGCATGGAATCCCTAGCCCCGGCGCTGCTGGACCGCTTGGTGCCCCTGACCCACTACCTGCCGTCGGATGCCGCAATCGCGGTCATCTCCCCCGAAAAGGTTGCCACTCGCGCGGTCAGCCTCGCCGAAACCAACGCCGAGTTCTTGGGGGCGGCCTGGAATGCTGCCACCGCTGGCGCAGAAGCGCCCATTGATTTGGACGCCGGCGACTTCGTCACGCTTAATGCGTTGCGCGATTCCGCCGGCGGGCGCCCATGGTGGACCCTCAGCTCATTTGATAGCGGCGCAGGTGAAACGGTGGGGGATGCCCCAGAAGTAGCCGACGGCGATGTCCGTTCCAGCACCGCCGAAATCATCGACGGTGACTTCTACGTGCGCGTTCAGGCCACGGCCGTTCCCAGTTTCGCTGGTCAGGTCGAGGGGGCTGTCGGTCACGTCGGGGAGTTGCTCCGCGCTGGTTGGAGGGTTGCGGTTGTTGCGCAGGGGCACGGCTTGGTCGAGCGCGCTGTTGACGTGCTGGCCGAACACGAATTAGCGGGTCGCGTTGCCGAGGCTTTTCCGCCCGATGCTGAGCCCGGGGTCGCCTATGTCCTTCAGGCTTCTGTCGAGCACGGTTTCGAACTGCCGGAGATCAAACTTGCCGTCATCAGCGAGACAGAATTTTACGGCCGGAGCGCCGGCTATGACGCACGTCAGGTCAAGAAGCTCGCCTCGCGCCGCAAAAATGTGGTCGACCCGCTGCAGCTCAAAACCGGTGACCACGTTGTTCATCAGACCCACGGCATCGGCAAGTTCGTCGAACTGGTGCAGCGTGAAGTGTCGTCCGGTGGCCGCAACGCCGTCAAGACCCAACGCGAGTTTCTGGTCATCGAGTACGCGCCCAATAAGCGTGGGCTTCCCAACGACAAGCTCTACGTTCCGACCGATCAGCTCGACCTCCTCACCCGTTACGTGGGGGGCGAAGCGCCAGCGCTCAGCAAAATGGGTGGTGGTGACTGGGCGGCGGCCAAAGGTAAAGCGCGCAAGGCGGTGCGCGACATCGCCGTCGAACTGGTCAAGTTGTACTCCGCCCGGATGGCCTCCAAAGGTCACGCCTTCGCGAAAGACACCCCGTGGCAGCGCGAGCTTGAGGACGCGTTCCCGTTCGCCGAGACTCCCGACCAGTTGACCACGATCGATGAGGTCAAGGCGGACATGGAGCGCGCCATCCCGATGGATCGCCTGCTCTCCGGTGATGTCGGCTACGGCAAGACGGAGATCGCGGTTCGTGCCGCGTTCAAAGCCGTCCAAGACGGCAAGCAGGTGGCGATGATTGTGCCGACCACCCTGCTGGTGCGCCAGCACATCGAGACCTTCGCCGAACGGTTCGCCGGTTTCCCGGTGCACCTGCGAGCCCTCAGCCGGTTCCAGACCGATAAAGAGTCGAAAGAAACGATTGCTGGCCTTGCGGATGGCACCGTCGACGTGGTCATCGGAACGCACCGGTTGCTCAGTCAGAGCATCGCGTTCAAAGACCTGGGGCTGGTCATCATCGACGAGGAGCAGCGCTTCGGGGTTGAGCACAAAGACGCACTGAAGAAGCTCAAGACCAATGTCGACATTCTGGCGATGACCGCAACGCCGATACCTCGAACGCTGGAGATGGCGGTCACCGGCATCCGCGAGATGTCGACGCTGGCGACCCCGCCGGAGGACCGGCATCCGATCCTTTCTTTCGTCGGGCCATACTCTGATAAGCAGGTGGGGGCCGCGATCAGGCGCGAACTGCTTCGTGAAGGCCAAGTCTTCTTCGTGCACAACCGAGTGTCGTCCATCAACCGGGTGGCGTCACAGATAGCCGAGCTGGTACCGGAAGCGCGCATTGCAATCGCGCACGGGCAACTTCCGGAGAGTGTACTCGAGCAGGTCATGGTCGACTTCTGGGAGCGCAAGTTCGATGTCCTCGTCTCCACCACAATCATTGAAACCGGGCTGGATATCGCCAACGCCAACNCCCTGATCATCGATCGGGCCGACAAGTATGGGCTGTCGCAACTTCACCAGTTGCGTGGTCGGGTGGGGCGCGGCCGTGAACGGGCCTACGCCTACTTCCTTTACGACGAAATGAAGCCGCTGTCGGAGACCGCCCACGATCGGCTGTCGACAATTGCCGCCAACAACGAACTCGGCGCCGGCATGCAGATCGCTCTTCGCGACCTCGAGATTCGTGGTGCCGGAAACCTGCTGGGCGGCGAACAGTCCGGGCACATCGCGGGGGTCGGTTTCGACTTGTACCTGCGGATGATCGGCGAAGCCGTCTCCCTGTTCCGCGGTGATGTTGCCGAAGGGCAGACAGAACTCCGACTCGAATTGCCGGTGGATGCCCGCATCCCCGAAGAGTATGTGGAGTCGGAGCGACTCCGGTTGGAGGCCTACCAGAAGCTGTCGACAGCCTCCGCACCGGCATCAGCGGCCGGGCAAATCGACCTCGTCTTGGAGGAACTCACCGACCGCTACGGCGAACCCCCGGCCGAGGTTCACAACCTCATCGCCGTCTCCAGGCTGCGCCGGATGGCAGTGAAGGCCGGGCTGAGCGAAGTAGTGACGATGGGGGGAAACCTGCGGGCGGGGCCCTCGGCGCTTGCCGATTCTGTGCAGGTGCGTTTGCAGCGGATGTACCCGGGCTCGAAGTATTTCGCCCAGAACTCGATGGTTGCCGTGCCGATGCCCGTCATCAACGGCGAACCCTTGGCAGATGCCGACCTTATCGCCTGGACCAGTAGCTTCCTGGTGGCAATCTTCGGTGCTGAGTTGGTGGAGACGGAGCCTGCAGAGCCGGCGGCCTGAGTTGGCGGCCTGAGCCGGTCTTCGGTCTTAGTTGTTCGGCAGGACGTCGGGGATCAGCGGTGACAGGTCGCCGGGCAGTTGACCGACGCCATCCTCGCTCGGAATCGCTGTTTGCACCGGGCTCAGCTCGGGCGGGAGCAGCTCTGACGGGTTTGGAATGAGCGGGTCAGTGCCAAGAATTCCGTCCTCTGTGGGACCGCTGCTCCCTGGGGTGGTGGGCTCTGGGGCGGGAGTACTGGGGGAGTCGTCGGTTGGCGGCGGATTCCCCGTGACCGTCGAGACGATGGTCGACGCGATGGTTCCGAGCACGTGGGCCGCGCCATCCCGAAACTCGGGGCTGACGGCCGCGGCCGCGCCTGCGCCCAGACCGATCGTCGCGACCAGAGACAGCCCGATGATGGCGGCGTGTTTGCGGCGGTTGTGACGGTTCTCACGGTTCTGACGTTGCACACTCAGTGAGGCGACCGGGTTGCCTGCGGCACTGGCACTGGCACCGGCACTGGCAGTGGCAGCGGCAGTGGCACTGGCGGCGCCGGCGGCGAAATGGGCCGCGAGTTCTGCGGAGGGCTCTGGCGCTGAGAGGTGGGCGAACGCGCGGATGCCTAGGAGGGCGTTCCGCAGCGCGGCATCATCGGCCGCGCCAGTGGGGGCAACAACATCCGGTTCCTCGGCCAAGACCGCGTCGATGATGCTGCCATCATTTGCCTGTGCTTCGAGGGGCGTCGGATTCGTCATGCGGGGCTCCCGTCGATGCTGGCTTTGCGTGAGGGGCCGGTGAGCGGAGCGGCGACAAGACCATTCTTGAGGGCGAGCAACGCTCGGCGCTGGAGTTGCTTTACGGCCCCGGCCGTTTTGTTCATGATGGTCGCGACACTCTCTATGGTCAGATCGGCGACGATGCGGAGCAGAAGAACCTCGCGTTGCTCTGCGGGCAGGGTGTCCAGCATCGCGACGACGGGGGAGTTGCCGGCAGAGCCCAGTGCACGCTCTTCGGCGGAGGGGGCGACGCGGGGGTCATCAGCTGCGGCGTATTCGACGGACACGGGGTTCCTCGTTCTTCGGCGATGGTGATCGACCGATCGGGCGTGGGCGATAGAAAAAAGTAGGGTGCTGATCCCCGCGTCCCCGCCGTGAACGGTGGCGAGGCGGGGGAGCAGGGCGAGAAAGACATCCTGGGTTACCGCTTCGGGGTCATCCACCCCGCGGGCCGTCAGATAACCGAGGACCGCGGGGGCAGAACGACGGTACAGGGCTTCGAAGGTTTCACCATTCGTTGCCCCGTCCGTGCTCAGGATGACTTCACAGGGGGTTCGTTTCTTGCTCTCGGATTGTGTGGGAGGTGGTTCTGACGTTGGTGCTGGTGGGGCTGCGTGCTGGTTACGGAACGGTGGTGACGTCGAGGTTCACGTCGGCCGTTGTCTTGCTCTCGGCGGCGGATGCTGTGCGCTCTGATGCGGCATCCCGGGTGGCGTTAGCCTGTGCGACGGCCGCATCCTTCGCCGCGATCACGGTGTTGCAGTATGCAGTGGTGTCGACGGAACCCTTGGCGTTGACGCTTGCGACGCCGCTCACGCTGGCGAAGTTCTCCAGCGAGGTGTAAGAAACGGAGTTGACGCTGAGGTTGCCGTTGACGAAGGCCTTGCACAGTCCGAGAGCAGAGATGTCGGAGCTGCCTCCTTGACGATTCGCGCTGCCGTCGTTCGACGAAGCATCGCCATTATTGGCGTCGGTGGTGGCGTCATCGGCGGGAATCTGTTCGGTGGTTCCCGAGTTGTTGGCTTCGGTAGCGGACTCGCCGGTGGTCGACTCCGCGGGGTCAACGGCTTCTGTCGGGGCCTGGCTGGTGGTGTCGGTTGCGGGAGCATTCCCTATGGTGGTGGTTACGGCGACGGTGCCACCGACGGTGAGGAGGCTGGCGGCGGCGATGCCGACGGCAATCTTGCTGGCGAAGAATGTGGTGATGATGCTCATGGTGACTCCTGTAATTCGAGGGGAACGAAACGTGGGGTGTCGGAACGTCGTACTCGAAACGCTCCTACAAAGACGTAATCGTCGGGGCCCCTCGAAAAGTTACGCGGGCGTCAAAAGTTTCTCACCGGTTCCTGTGTGCTGCGGTTTGTGAGGGCTCGGCACCGCGGGCAATAGAGTGTGACCAGGCGTCGCACCGGCGATCCGGCAATCCAGCGAACCACCACAGGAGCACCATGACATCCGTTGTCGTCACCGCAATTTTCCNCCCCGCCCCCGAAGCCACCGAGGCGTTGCTGGCGGCGATGCGCCACACCATCCCGCTCGTGCACGACGAAGAAGGCTGCCAGCTGTACTGCATTCAGGTGCAACCAGACGGCGTGATCGTGATGATCGAAAAGTGGGATTCTGCCACGCTGCTCCAGAAGCACGCTGATGGCCAGGTTGTGGCCGACTTCAATGCGGCCATTGCGGGGCTGATGACGCAACCGCCTATCGTCACAACGCTGACCGCGATTCCGATCGGTGACGCCGTCAAGGGCGCTCTCTGAAATGACTTTTCTCATCGTCGTGATGGGCGTGAGCGGCTCCGGAAAGTCGACGCTGGGCGCTGATCTTGCGCTCGCCGTGGGGGTGCCCTTCGTCGACGCGGATGACCTGCACCCGCCAGCCAACGTTGCAAAGATGAGTGCCGGAACGCCCCTCACCGATGAGGACCGCTGGCCGTGGCTCCGATTGGTGGGCTTGGAGTTGGCACGCGCTGAAACCACAGGGCTGGTCGTGGCGTGCTCGGCCCTTCGCCGTGCCTACCGGGAAGCGATTCTCGCCGAGGCGCCGGGCACCCGTTTTGTGATGCTCGATGTTCCCGAGGCGGAATTGGCCGAACGGATGCGCGCCCGCGGCGGGCACTTCATGCCCGCAACGTTGCTTGCGTCACAACTTGCGACGCTCGAGCCGTTGGCAATTGATGAACCCGGAATCACGGTCGGCCCTGAGCTCAGCGCCACCGAGGTTGCTGGGCTGCTGGCTGCATCGTTGCGTTAGGGCTGCACTTTGTGAATCCGCAGCACCACCACGGGGATCAGCACCAGGGAGCGCAGGTCGATGAGGGCGTGCGCCACAATGGCCAACAGGATGCTGCCGGTTGCGAGATAGATCGCCATGAGGAGCGCGCCCAGAATCATCGAACCGACAACGCCCCAGACTCCCTGATATATGTGCAGCATGCCGAAGACGACCAAGCTCACCACGATTGCAACGACCGAATTGCCGGTGAAGCCGAAGATAAGGGCCGGGAGGGCCAGTCGAAACAGGAGTTCCTCGACAACGCCAGCGTTGATGGAGAGCGCTGCGCCGTAGGGAAGTTCAGCGCGATTGCGGGGCAGTAGCGCCTGGATATTACCGATGGCCGGTATCTCCGTCTCGCGCCTAGCCACTACAACGCCGACCACGCTGAGGGCGATGAGCGCTACCGGGATGCCGACAGCGAGCCCGAGGGCAAACGAGCCGCTCGCATCGAAGGCGCGTCGGGCATCCGTAATCCAGTTCCACGAGTTCACAGCGGCGAGGAACAGCGGGACGAACTGCCAGGCGAGCACCAGCACGATCGCGGAGGAACCGCCAAAAACCAGAAACGACTGCCCCAGCCAGCGCCGCAACATCTTCTGTCGCTGCACCGTGGAGCGCATTCGGGTGAACCGCCGATACTCGCGGCGGTCTTTGCGAATCGCGTTGAGGGCGAGCCCTGTCAACAGCAGCGCGAAGACGATGCCCAGCACCCACGGGGTCGAGAGCGCGGTGGTGGCAAGCATGCCTTAAGTTGACCACACGCGGCTGGTACGACGAGACGGTTGACGGTGGGTTACGCCGAGTCGCGCCAAACGATGGGGCATTCGAGCAACAACCCACCGGGTTCAACGGGCTCGCCGCGCAACTGGCCGAGAACACACTCGGCTGCCCGCTCACCAAGTTTTTGGGCCGGTTGTTGAACTGTGGAAAGGTGAGGCTTTGCACGCAGTGCCCAAGCGCTGTCGTCAAAACCCACGATCCCGATGTCTTCGGGCACCCGCTTTCCGGCTTCCCGTAAAGTTTCCAATGCTCCGGCGGCGACCGCGTCTGATGCCGCAAAGACACCGTCGATGTTCGGTTCGCGACGAAGTAATTCACGCATCGCTTCGGCGCCAGCGGTATAGGAGTAAAGGGGGACTCGGGCGACCAGAGTCGGGTCAAACCGCGAACCGAGTGCCTCAGTGAACCCGGTGAGACGGTCGGCACCGGAGTCCCGGTCAAGGGCAGCCGCGATCATTCCGATCCGCTTTCGCCCGGTGGCCATGAGGCGTTCGGTGATGGCCCGTGCGGAGGTTCGGTTGTCGATTCCGACGAACGGGAGCTCGCGGAGATCGGGCGGATGGCCGACGAAGGTTGCCGGGATATCCATCCGTTCAATGACGCGGGTGATGGGGTCGTTGTGGCGGGCCGAGACGATGATCGCGCCATCAACGAAACCACCGCTGAGGTAGCGTGCGACGCGTTCGGTGTCGCGTTCAGAGTCGATTACCAGGCTCACCATTTGGTAGTCGGCTTGGGAGAGTGTGCTGTTGGCGCCGAGCATGATTGCGCCAATGTTCGGGTCTTCGAGAAACAGCGACGCTGGCTCGTGCACAATGAATGCGATGGCCTGAGTGCGCTGCATGACGAGGCTTCGGGCCGCGGTGTTGGGGACATAGCCGACCTTGATGATCGCGGCCTCGATGGCCGTTCGCGCGTCATCAGAGACGTACCGTTCGCCGTTCACTACCCTGCTGACGGTCCCCCGGGAGATGCCCGATTCGACGGCCACATCGTGAATGGTTGCACGTTTGCGGCGGGCCGGAATGATCTCCATTTGATAACTGTACTTGCTCTCAACTTGACAGGCATCAAGAATCGTGAATATTCTGTGTACGTTCACAGACACTCGAAGCGGAGTTGTCGCTCCCGATTCTGTGCACGTGCACAGATACCTGTGGTTTCGCGTTGATTCAGCAGGCGAATCACCTCACAGCGAGAAATATTGGGAGCTCATGAACGTCACAGCAACACGAACCAACGGCGCGCAGCCGTTCGCTCATGACGGTCTCGCCTTCGGCTGCGACTACAACCCGGAGCAATGGGCGCCAGAGGTGTGGCCCACCGACATCGCCCTGATGAAAGAGGCTGGGGTCGACCTCGTTGCGATCAACATCTTCGGTTGGGCTCAGCTTGAACCTCGCCCGGGCGAATACGATTTCACTGCGCTGGACGCCATCGTCGGGTTGCTGCACGCCGGTGGTATTCGGATTAATCTCGGAACGGGAACATCTACTCCGCCACCGTGGCTCACGATGAATCACCCCGAAGTGCTGCCCGTCGTCGAAGATGGCACCACTCGCTACCCTGGTGGCCGTCAGGCCTGGTGCCCCAGTTCTCCGGTCTATCGAACCGCAGCTCTTGCCCTCGTCGAGAAGGTCGCAGAGCGCTATGGTGCTCATCCAGCAGTCGCCCTGTGGCATGTCTCCAATGAGCTCGGTTGCCACAACGCCCTGTGCCACGACGAAGAATCCGCTCGCTCCTTCCGCCGCTGGCTCGAAGCCAAATACTCCACCATCGAAGCGCTCAACGTCGCCTGGGGGACCAGCGTGTGGAGCCAGCGCTACAGCGACTGGAGCGAGATCCGCACGCCGTTGCTGACCCTCTCCAGCCGCAACCCAAGCCAAGCGCTCGATTTTCACCGCTTCAGTTCCGACGAGCTTCTCGACTACTACCGCAGCGAGGTTGAGGTTCTTCGTCGTCACAGCGACGTCGCCATCACCACCAACTTCATGGTGACCGCCCATATTCGCAACCTCGACTATTGGTCGTGGGCGCCCGAGATGGACATCGTCGCGAATGACCACTACCTTGACCACCGCCTCGGTGACCCTCGCACCGAGCTCTCCTTTGCCGCGGATCTCACGCGGGGGCTTGCCGGCGGCGATCGCTGGATGCTGATGGAATCGGCGACCGGCGCGGTCAATTGGCAACCCCTCAACTTCAGCAAAGCGCCCGGCCAACTCACTCGCAACTCGCTCTCTCACGTTGCTCGTGGCGCTGAGGCGGTCTGCTTCTTCCAGTGGCGTGCCTCATTGCAGGGTTCTGAGAAGTTCCACTCTGCAATGCTCCCGCACGCCGGAACAGACACGCTGGTGTGGCGGGAAGTCGTCCAGCTCGGGTCCACGATGCAGAAACTCGCCGAAATTGTGGGTACTCGCGTGGTTGCCGACGCCGCGTTAGTCTTCAGCTGGGAGGCTTGGTGGGCCGCCGATGGCGAATCTCGGCCCTCCCACAGCGTCAACTACCTCCAGCAAGTGCACGCGCACTATGGCGCTCTGCACGAGCTCGGTCTCACTGTCGACATTGTTGCCCCGGATGCCGATCTCAGCGGTTACCCACTCGTGGTTGCCCCGATGCTCCATATGGTGTCCGATGGCGAAGCTGCCAACCTCACCGACTACATTGCCGGTGGTGGTCATGCGCTCATCACGTTCTACAGCGGAATCGTCGATAAAGAGGATCGCGTTCGCGCCGGTGGCTATCCCGGTGCGTTCCGGGAAGCGCTCGGAATTGTGGTTGAGGAGTTTGTACCGGTGACTCCGGGCCAGCAGCTAACCCTCGACACCGGAGCTACGGCCACACTGTGGAGTGAGCGACTGACATTGACTGCAGCGCAGGCGATAGCCCGCTTCACCGATGGTGCCGTGCCAGGAGTGCCCGCGATCACTACCAACGCTCATGGCGCGGGAACTGCCTGGTACCTGGCGACGACGCTGGAGAAAATGGCGCTCCGCGAGTTGTTGGCTCGCGTTGTCGGTGAGGCTGGAATTCTCCAGCGCCCCGATTTTGCGGCCCACGTTGCGAAGACCGGCGAAACGGCAGTTGAGATTATTCGCCGGTCCTCCGCCGATCGAAGTTTTCTCTTCGTGCTCAACCACGGGGAACACGACTTCGTTCTATCAGCATCCGGCACAGAGTTGCTCACCGGGGAGAGCGTGGCTGGTTCGCTCTTGGTTGCTGCCGGCGCCGTTTGTGTCATCCGAGAGGACATCGCATCGTGAGTACTGCCACTGACAAGAGCAGCGTCGTGAAGAAAAAAAGAAAGATTGCCCACCGTGGCGCGATCCTCGCCTTTGTGCTGCCATTCGCTGTGCTCTTTGCATTCTTCTACCTGGCACCGATCGGCTACGCCATATTCTCGTCGTTGCAAGTAATTGAGCGTGAGGGAACCTTTGGCCAGGCTCGTGAGGTCTTTGGAGGGCTCAGCCAGTATGTGTTGGTCTTCCAGAACGGTCCGTTCTGGCAGTCGGTGGGCCGCGTCCTGATGTTTGGCGCAGTGCAGGTTCCACTCATGCTCGGTCTCGCCCTGATCTTTGCTCTCCTGTTGGACTCGCCACTACTCAAAGGAAAGCGTTTCTTCCGCCTTGCGTTCTTCGTGCCCTACGCAGTGCCCGGCGTCATCGCTGCAATCATGTGGGGCTTCCTGTTTTCGCCCAACCTGTCGCCGTTCAGCGCCGTCACTGCGAATATCGACTTCTTGGGCGCGGATCTGGTGCTTTGGTCGATTGCCAATGTGGTGACCTGGGTGTACGTCGGCTACAACATGCTCATCATTTATTCTGCGCTTTTGGCGATCCCGAGCGAGGTTTATGAGGCAGCTCGCCTCGACGGTGCCGGCCATATTCGTATCGCGTGGTCGGTCAAGATTCCGCTCGTGATGCCCGCGATCGTGTTGACCGCAATTTTCTCAATCATCGGCACGCTCCAACTGCTGGCGGAGCCCCAGGTCTTCCGCAGCTTCAGTTCAGCGATCACGAGCACGTTCACTCCGAACCTGACGGTTTTCTCCACCTCATCAATCCCCAACTTCAATCTCGCAGCAGCGTTCTCGGTGGTGCTCGCGTTAGCAACGTTTGCCCTGTCGTTTACGTTCCTGAAGTTCACCCAGCGGAAGGACTCAGAATGAGCAACCTGCCTTCACCACGACTTCCTCGTTCCCGCGGCCCGCGCGAAAGCGTTCTAGCCCGGGCTGGCGTACTCATAGTGATGGGCGTCTTTACGCTGTACTTTCTGATCCCCATCTGGTGGTTATTCATCGCCGCCACCAAGGATCGCAGTCAGTTCTTGAGCACTAACCCTCTCTGGTTCGCGGACTTCTCGCTCTGGAAGAACATCGGCGAATTGGCGACCTACAGTGACGGAGTTTATTTCCGCTGGCTCCTGAACAGCGTCGGTTATGCCGGCGGGGGAGCACTCGTAGCAACCCTCATCGCCGGGATGTGCGGTTACGCCTTGGCGAAATATCGTTTCCCGGGGCGCGAACTCATCTTCAATGTCGTGTTGGGCGGAGTTCTCGTTCCGGCGACGGCCCTCGCCTTGCCGCTGTTCCTGATCTTTAGCCAGTTCAACCTCACCAACACTTTTTGGTCAGTTTTGCTCCCCAGTTTGGTGAGTCCTTTTGGCGTCTATCTAGCGCGAATTTATGCTTCCGCGAGTGTGCCGGATGAGCTCATTGAGGCTGCGAGGCTGGATGGTGCCGGCGAGGTCCGCACCTTTTTCACCGTGTCCGTAAGGCTCATGTTTCCCGCGCTCGTGACGGTGTTCTTGTTCCAGTTCGTTTCCATCTGGAATAACTTCTTCCTCCCGTTGATCATGCTTCGTGACGAAACGCTCTTCCCGGTGACCCTTGGGCTGTACGCCTGGAATTCTCAGGTCAACCAGATTCCCGAGATTCGTGGCTACGTGCTCATTGGGGCGTTGCTGTCAATCATTCCGCTGATCATCACCTTCCTGTTGCTTCAGCGTTTCTGGCGCACCGGGCTCGGGGCGGGCTCCGTCAAGTAGCCCACGCTCTCTACTAGAACTTTCATGCCGCCGGGTCCATGCCGGGCGGTTTCACCACCACCACCAAGAAAAGGAACACAATGCACATGAAAAAAGGAGCGGTCGCTGTTGCCCTGCTCGCTGTTGCAGCCCTTGCCGGTTGTTCGACTACGGCGTCGACCACCGCAGCTGATGCATCCTGCGCCCCGTCCACTGGCGCAGTCGAACTGACGTTCACCACCTGGCTCCCCGGCATCGAAGATGTTGTCGCGGTCTGGAACAAGGAGAACCCTGACATCCAGGTCAAGGTTCAGACCGGCCCCAACGGCAATGGCGGAACCTACCAGAACTTCTTCAACCAGTTGAAGGCTGGAAACGCGCCTGACCTCGGCCAGATCGAGTACGACGCTCTCCCCAACTTCCGCGTTCAGGATGGTCTGATGGACCTCGCCGGTTGCGCAGGAGTCCTCGATTCCAAGAACAAGTTCGTCGACTGGACCTGGGGTCAGGTCAACTTCGGTGAGGCAGACCACGTTTACGCCATCCCGCAGGACTCCGGTCCGATGGCCATGTTCTATCGTGCCGACCTTTTCAAAGAGAACGGCATCGCCATCCCCACTACGTGGGCAGAGTACAAGGCTGCCGCCATCGAGATCCGCAAAACTGGTGGCTACATCACCAACTTCTCGCAGGGCGACATCAACCAGTTTGCAGGGCTTGTCTGGCAGGCTGGGGGTTCATGGTTCCAGAACGATGGAACCAACTGGAGCGTCGATATGACCAGTGGTGCCTCCAGTGACGTGGCCGCGTACTGGCAAGACTTGATCGACAACGACCTCGTGTCGAGCATTCCGGCGTGGACTGATGAGTGGAACAACGCCTACAACACGGGCAAGGCGTGGACCTGGGACTCCGCAGCGTGGGGAGCAAACTCCATTGCGAGCGGTGCACCCGACACCGCCGGCAAGTGGGCCGTTGCTCAGTCGCCGCAGTGGAACGCTGGCCACAAGCAGGCCGGTAACTGGGGTGGATCATCCACGGCTATCTTCAAGGGTTCGAAGCACCCCGCCGAGGCTGCGAAGTTCGCCATGTGGTTGAACACCTCCGACGAGGCGCTCACCATGCTCAACCAGGGTGCCAACCTATATCCGGCGGCGAAATCCGGCCTCGAGCTCCCCGCTCTGAAGGCTGGAGTTGACTTCTACGGTGGGCAGGCCATCTACGATGTCTTCAAGGAAGCCTCTGCTCAGGTTTCACCGGACTTCGTTTGGGGCCCCACGATGACCCAGGTGTACAACGACGTTTCTGATGGGTTCAAGAGTGCAGTCACCGGCTCCGGAACCCTCGAAGACGCATTGAAGGCCGGTCAAGCTTCGACGATTGCCGCCCTCAAGGCGCAGTCAATTCCCGTCAAGGAGTAATTGAATTGATCCACCACCTTCGTGCTTCGGGCACCAGCATTGTTCTGGATGCCCGAGGCACGAAGGTGCCTCAGCTCCTCCATTGGGGCGCCGACCTCGGTGAGCTGAGTCAACTCCAACTGGAGGCACTTGCCGAGGCCACCGTGCCGGCAATTCCGCCCAGCTCAATCGACGAGCCGCTGCGACTGTCTCTACTTCCCAGTGTCGGGGAGGGGNGGAGTGGTCGGCCGGCAGTGAGCGGTTTTCGACTCGGTGCTGCGGGTAGTCCGGGCACCGCTGCCACCACCGCTTTCACCTTTGCCCTTCGTAGTGTTGATTCCAGGTCGCATTCTGGCAGCCAGACGATCATCATGCTGCTCACGGATGCCGCGGCCTCCGTCTCGCTGACAACCGAGCTTGAACTCACCGAGCAGGGGATTCTTCGTCTCCGCCACACTCTCACCAACGACGGCGACACCNCCCTCGCGCTTGGATCCCTCGACCTGATTCTGCCGCTCCCTGAGCGAGCGAACGAAGTACTCGACTTTTCGGGGCTCTGGACGCACGAGCGTCGCCCCCAGCGAACAACACTGACCCACGGTCTCTGGGCGCGAGAGACTCGTCACGGCCGACCAGGCCATGATGATCCCTATCTCACCGTTGCCGGGCTCCCCGGTTTTGGCTTTCGCTCCGGCGAAGTGTGGGCGCTCCACTTCGCCTGGAGTGGAGATAAGCGGGTCTGGGTTGAACGCTCACCCCTCGGGCGGGCAACTCTTGGGGCGGGNGAATTGCTCGAACCGGGAGAGCTGAGCATTGCCCCCGGCGAGAACTACCGCATGCCGTGGGTTGTCGCCGTGTATTCGGCCGAAGGGCTTGATGGCCTCTCGGCTCGTCTTCNCCCCTGGATCCGGAGTTGGTCAACCATCACCACTCCGCGCCCCGTCGTGCTCAACACCTGGGAGGCGGTGTACTTCGACCACGACCTGCCGACCCTCAATCGCCTCGTCGATGCCGCCGCAGAGGTGGGGGTCGAACGCTTCGTTCTCGACGATGGCTGGTTCGCGGGACGCACTGATGACCGGCGAGCGCTCGGTGACTGGTTCGTTGATGAGAAGAAATGGCCGACCGGTCTGACCCCACTTATCGACCGTGTGCGCGAAGCTGGAATGGACTTCGGGTTGTGGGTCGAGCCTGAAATGGTGAGCGATGATTCCGATGCCGCGCGGGAGCATCCCGATTGGATTTTGGGTTCGCCCGACTCCCCAACCTGGCGGTTCCAGCGCGTGCTCGATTTGGGAAACGCAGAGGCCTTCGCCCACGTGCTCGAGCGCCTGAGCGCACTCCTCACTGAGTATCCGATCGCATACCTCAAGTGGGACCACAACCGTGACCTGCTGGGAGGCTCGGCGCACCGCCAGACAAGCGCGCTTTATCGCTTGATGGATGCAGTGCGGGCCGCGCATCCCGGCGTAGAGATCGAATCCTGTGCCTCCGGGGGAGCGCGCATTGACCTCGGGATTCTTGAGCGGGTAGACCGAGTGTGGACGAGCGACACGAACGACCCGCTGGAGCGGCAGCAGATTCAGCGGTATACGAGCATCCTGGTCCCCCCCGAATATTTGGGGGGTCACCTCGGTGCTGGGAGCGCACACACGACTGGACGTCGATCCGAGCTCAGCTTTCGGCTCGCCACGGCCCTCTTTGGCAGCGCCGGAATCGAATGGGATCTGACTAAGGTCACTCCGGACGACCGCACAGTAATCGCTGACTGGGTTCGGCAGTACAAGGGACTCCGGGCTCTGCTTCACAGTGGTGTCGTGGTGCGGTCTGATTCGGTTGATCCTGCCTGCGAGCTTCACGGAGTGGTGGCTTCGGATGGGCGTTCGGCCGTCTACTCCTACGTCGCCCTCGCGGCTGCTCGAGCGGCAGTCCCAACGCCGCTCAGGTTTGTGGGCCTTCATCCCGAACGCAGTTACACGGTGCGACCGTTGCTCTTGGGCGCGCTTCCGCGAATGATTCAGGATGCGGCGCCAGCGTGGTTAGCCTCGGGAGAAATTACCCTGACTGGCGCGGTGCTCGAACGAGTCGGCATTGCCGCGCCCCTGCTGGCTCCAGAGCAAGCCTTCGTGTTTTTAGTCAGCGGTAACTGATGCGCTAATCTGAAACCGATTCGATGTGGCAACGAGCCCATCCAGCGAATGATTGTGGAGTTTATTGTGAATCTGGCCAGCACCTTCGCCGCCAATACGGTCGCCAACTTTGTCGCCAGCCCTGCCCTCAGCCTTGCTTCAACCGGCGCTGATGCCGCTCGCATCACCGGCATGATCATCGGAGCGGCAGTGTTCCTGCTCGCCGGCGCGACCCTCCTCGTCGCGATGCGCTTTCGCACCGTGCGTAGCCGTGACGCTGCCAAGGCTGAAGCCGGAGCCGCTGTTGAAGCTGCTGTTGCAGAAGCCGGAGCCGCTGTTGAAGCTGCTGTTGCAGAAGCCGGAGCTGCTGTTGCAGAAGATACCGAGACTCCAGAAGGCCCAGTGGCCCCCGGAACCCCGCAGACCGTCGAGGTAGCACCGGTCGTTGTTGAAACCGAAGGCCAGGTTGCTGGCACCGTCGAGGCGAAAGCCAACGACAAGGCCACCAGCAAGCGCCCAGTGAAAGAAACGAAAGTCAAAGAGCCCAAGGCTCCGAAATCTAAGGCTCCCACGACCAAGGCTCCCAAGACCAAGGCTCTGAAGAACAAGGACGAGAACTAGTAACCAGAAAGAGAACGTGTCGGTCGGGGCCGCGCGTTCCTTCGTCGCACCCGTCAGGGCTGAGGGGTGGGCTTCGGCTTCCACTCGGCGATGAACTGGGTTACGGTCATCCGCTCAAGATCCCGGTTGAGGGCGTCGAGAGCAAAATCGGCTTCAACCGTGTTCTCCATCGTGATGCGCAGCACCTCGGCGCCCGTGTCGGTGCGCGAAACCACTAGGCCGACCGTCGCCGGGGCCTCGATCGCAAACGGCCCGCCGATCATGTCACCGACCCACCGGAGGGCATCGCGAACCGCCCCTTCAGGCGCAAGGGCCAGCTCGGCCTGAAGGTAGCGGGAGGCGACGTCATCCATGGTGCCATTCTTGCAGGATGGGCCCCATGGGGATATGGCTGCACGGATAAGACTGCACGGATCTGGCTGTGCGGATATCGCTGCAGGGACATTCCTGCAGCGATATCCGCGCGGCCCTCCTGCTAGGGGTGGACGATGATCTTGACCGCGGTCTCGTTGCGGTTGATGAGGGTCTCAAATCCCTCGGCCACGAGGTCATCGAGGTCGATGCGTCCGGTGATGAACGGCGCGAGGTTGATCTTGCCTTCCTGCACCAAACGGATGGCCTCAGCGTGGTCGCGCACGTAACCGATCGTGCCGCGCAGGTCGATCTCCTTGAGCACCAACTTCTGCATGTCGATGACGGCAGGCTTGCTCCAGATGGAGACGTTGACGATCACCCCGGCCGGCTTGATGGCGTCAAACAGCGCATCTAGAACGACGTTGACGCTCGTGCACTCGAACGCGACATCCACGCCGGTGCCGTTGGTGATCTCCAACACCCGATCGTGAAGGTTGTCGGTGCTGGGGTCGATTACGTGGTCGGCGACCCCGGTCTCGAGGGCTTTCGCCTTGCGGGCGGTGCTCAGCTCACTCATGATGACGGTGAGGCCTTCAGCTTTCAGCACGGAGGCGACGAGGAGTCCGATGGGGCCCGCGCCACCGATCAGTGCGACATCCCCGGCCTTAGCGCCACTGCGCATGAACGCATGGTGGGCGACCGACAGCGGTTCGATGAGAGCTGCCTGATCCAGTGGGATGTCTCCCACCGGGTGCACCCAGCGACGGTCGACGACGACCTTCTCGCTCAGTCCGCCACCGCCACCGGCCAGGCCAATGAAGCCCATTTTTACGCACAGGTGGTAGTTGCCAGCCTTACACGGCGCGCACTCGTTGCACACGAAGTAAGGCTCGACGACAACGCTCTCACCGACGGTGAGATCGGTGACACCTTCGCCGAGGGCGGTGACGGTGCCCGAGAATTCGTGGCCCATAGTGACTGGGATCTCTTCGTGGCTGAGCGGATGCGGGTGCCCTACCGCCGGAATGAAATGCGGGCCGTCTAGGTATTCGTGTAAGTCGGTGCCACAGATGCCACACCACGCGATGTCGATCGCCACGGCGCCTGGTCGCAGTTCGGGGGCCGGAATGTCTTCGATGCGGATGTCGTGCGAACCGTAAAAACGTGCTGCCTTCATGGGGCGCTCCTGTTTTCTGGTGTGTGGCGGGCGTTCGCTCGGCACACCTCCAGTCTGCGCCTCTTTCGGGGGGTTTGAGTACCTTTCGTCTTATTGAGTCGGATTTGTTGAAACTGAATCGGCCGGAATTCCTGGAATCGGTGACTTTGTCGCTTAGCCTGGCCGCATGGGTGGAATCAGCGAGTTTGGGGCACAGCAGCCTCCCGTCGGGCTTTATGAATCTCTGGTGACGATACGGCTCGCGGCCGAACTAGGCGCGCTTGTTGATGCGGTCGCCGAGTTTGGCGATCTTGAGCCAAGCGAAACTCCCGAGGTCTTTGCGCGTTTCGTCTCCGACGTCGCGCGTCGAGCTTTTGACAACACTCCCGTGGCAGACCGAGGCGAATTGCTGAATGCGGTGCTGCTTGCCCTCAGCAGTTCAGAGGCGATCGAATCTAATTCCAATCCCCAACAACTGCTGGAGGTGCGCAACGCCCGGTCAACGTCCTCGCTGACACCTCGGCCGTCGACCGCGCTGGCCGATTCTGCGCTCCTCACCAATGCCAAAGGCGAGCCCAGCATGGGCGCCGAACTCCGAGCCGAACTCGCCAGTGCAGACCACGTTGACCTCCTGTGCGCTTTTGTGAGGTGGCAGGGGATTCGGGTCCTCGAGGAAGCGCTCACGCTTCTCCAAGCTCGCGGCATTCCCTTTCGGGTGATCACGACAACCTACGTGGGAGCAACCGAACGCCGTGCGCTCGACGAACTTGTGGGCCGCTTCGGAGCGAAAGTTCATGTCAACTATGAAACCCATGCCACTCGCCTCCATGCAAAAGCGTGGCTTTTTCGACGAAACAGCGGTTTTGACACTGCCTATGTGGGCAGTTCGAATCTCTCCCACTCCGCGCTGGTGGATGGCCTTGAGTGGAATGTCCGTCTTTCCCGCGTCGGTGCCCCGAGCCTCCTGAGAAAATTCCAAGCGACGTTTGACAGTTACTGGAACGATCCGTCTTTCGAGGAGTATGACCCAGCGCGGGATGGCGCGAGGCTCGACGCGGCACTCGGCCGCGGAGCGGATTTTGGCTCCGGCAACGCGGAGTTGGAGTTGTCGGGGCTTGAGGTGACGGCGAGAAACCACCAACGGGCAATGTTGGAGGCTCTCGAAGCCGAACGAGAGGTTCACGGTCGTCACCGGAACATCATCATTGCGGCCACCGGGACCGGCAAGACCGTTGTCGCTGCCCTCGACTATCGCGCCTTACTCCAGAAACACGGCAGCCCACTCAAGTTGCTTTTTGTCGCACACCGAAAAGAAATCCTTGAACAGTCTCTGCGGGTCTATCGCGAAGTGATGATGGACGGCAGTTTTGGGGAGCTCTATGTCGACGGCGCCAAACCCGAGAAATGGGATCACGTTTTCGCTAGCGTGCAATCACTGAATGCCTACGGCCCGGAGAGGCTCGACCCCGAACGCTTCGACGTAGTCGTGATTGACGAGTTTCACCACGCCGAGGCCGCGACCTACCGCAAGCTTCTGAAATCCCTCGCCCCACGGGAATTGCTGGGACTTACCGCGACACCCGAACGCTCCGATGGGACCAACGTCGTCAATGAGTTCTTCGGCGGTCGGGCTGCGGCCGAGCTTCGGTTATGGGACGCCCTCGAAGCCCAAATTCTGGTCCCGTTCCAGTATTTCGGAATCGCTGATGATGTTGATCTGAGCGGCGTTCAGTGGAAGCGCGGCTCGTACGACGCCAGCGGACTCGATGCCCTCTACACCGGCAACGATGCGCGAACCGCGAAGGTGATTCGTGCGCTCAAAGATAAAGTCACCGACGTTCACGCCATGAAAGCCCTCGGATTCTGCGTCTCCGTCGCCCACGCTACGTACATGGCGAAGACTTTCAACGAGGCGGGAATCAGGTCGGAGCTCGTCTCGGCCGACACGCCCTCCGCGCGGCGAAGTCAGATCCTCAAGGATCTGAAGGCTGGAAAGCTGAATTGTGTCTTCGCCGTCGACTTGTTCAATGAGGGCCTCGACGTTCCTCAGGTCGACACGGTTCTGTTGCTTCGCCCGACCCACAGCGCCACGGTCTTTCTTCAACAGCTCGGGCGAGGACTCCGGGTCTTCCCCGGCAAAGCGATGCTCACTGTTCTCGATTTCATTGGACAGCAGCGCCAGGAATATCGCTTCGACGCTCGATACCGGGCCATAACCGGGATTGGACGAGCTGCACTTACTCGCCAAATCGAGGGTGGATTTCCCTTCTTGCCCTCGGGCACTCAGATCATCCTCGACCGAGTCGTGCAGAAGATCGTGCTGGACAACGTCAAGCGCCAGCTGAAGATGACTGCCAAGCAACTGGCGGCCGACGTGCGGATCCACGCCGCCGGACGGCCCGAGCAGGACTACACCCTCGCGCTTTACTTGGAGGATTCGGGGTATGAGCTTCGAGAGCTCTACCGTCGAACGACCTGGACCGAGCTCACCCGCGCAGCGGGAATCCAACCCACACTGATTCCGACGCTTCGAAACCCGAGAGAAGAAATCGCTCTCCTCAAGAGGATGAGCGCGCTGTTGCACGTCGATGATCCGCAGCGCGCTGAAAGTTACACCCGTTTGCTGAGCCCGTTGTCCGGGGCATACACGCAGTTGAACTCAACCGATCAGACCTACGCGCGAATGTTGATCGCCACACTCTGGCGGGATGGTGGCGGTTTCGCCACCTACGACGAAGCGCTCGAACATTTACGCGGTTTCCACCAGATCGACTCCGAGATTTCGCAGATTTTGGCGCTCGCCACAGATTCTGCTCGAACGATTCCCGGACCTCTGGGGATCGGTCTCGAGGCCGTGCCGCTGTTCACCCACACGCGCTATCGGCGGGAAGAAGTTCTGGCGGCACTGGGGCTCGCCGATCTTGAACAACGCAAACACGCGAGCAATCATCGCGAGGGTGTCGCGTGGGCGGAGGCACTCAAGGTGGACGCGCTCTTCGTCACCCTCCACAAGTCAGAGCGTCAGTTCTCGCCAAACACCATGTACAAGGACTACGCAATAAATGGAAGTTTGTTCCACTGGGAGAGTCAAAACACGACCTCGGTTGCGAGTGCGGCTGGGCGCCGTTATCTGGATCGTCAGGGGCACGATTCCACGATTCTGCTTTTCGTTCGGCACTCCGATCTGGACGAAGACGGCTTCACTGAGCCGTTCATGTGTCTTGGACAGGTCGACTACGTCGAGCACTCGGGCGAACGTCCGATCGCGATCACTTGGCGGCTTCAGAGGGAAATGCCCACAGCGACTTTGCTCAGTTCTAGCGCTGTTGCTCGCTGAATCGATCGCCCGGCCGCGCAGCTCGAGTGTCTAGCCACGCAGCGCGAGTGTCTAGCCGCGCAGCTCGAGTGTCTAGCCGCGCAGCGCCAGGGCGAACGGAAGCACAGCATCCGCCCCTGCCTCGCGGAGTGCACGGGCGGCCACGGTAAGGGTCCAGCGGGAGTCGACCAGGTCATCCATCAGCAGGATGGGGCCACGGGGGAGGGCCGTCGACGTGCCATCCGCTTGCCGCACCTCGGTGCCGAAAGCGCCCCACACGGAGGCAAGGCGGTACGCACTGTTGCCGCCGGGCTCGCCGCGCGGGCCGTCGCCGAGGAGGGTGAGCTCGCCCAGAAACGGCAAGCGTCCCGCGTTCGCGAGCCCGTGGGCGACCGAGGCGATGAGCTGCGGATGTCGCCGAGACGGCATCGCGACAACGCCGACCGGGCGCTGGTCCCAGCCCCAATCAGCGAGCACGCGCACACAGGCGGCGATGAGTTCTGGCGAGGCTGGAGCATCCGGGGTGCCCGCAGCAAACAGACTCCGCAGCACGCCACCCCAACCGAGGTCCGTCAGGCGGGCGAGAGCTCGCCCCTCCGAAGCGCGCTCCGTCAGGGGGATCTTGCCCTTCACGTTCACCCCGAGCCGGTCGGCACCCGTCGGCCACTGGGCGCGCGGCCCAACCGGAACCCCGACGCGGTCGAGGGTTGCCGAAGCCTTCGCCGTGGCATCCGAGGCAATATCGGTGGGGTACCACGCGCCGGCGCAGTTATCGCAGCGACCACACGGCACCGCCGTGTCATCGTCGAGAGAGCGCTGCAGAAACTGCATGCGGCAGCCCTCGGCGCCCGATGGCAAGGCTTCGTAGTCGATCATCTTTTGCTGCTCGGCGGTGCGGGCTGAAGCAACCCCGGCGTACCGCTCGGCGTCATAAACCCACGGCTTTCCGGTGGCCACCCAGCCGCCCTGAACGCGCGCGACAGCACCATCTACGTCGAGCACCTTGAGTAACAGTTCGAGGGGAGTGCGACGCAGGTTCACCCGTGCCTCTAGCGCCGGAGTGCTGAGCGGACCATCGTTGCCGGCGAGGGTGGCGATCACGTTCTCGGCCCGCTGTTGGTCAGGCATGGAGGAGGTGGCGAAATACTCCCAGATCGCCGAATCCTCGGTGCCGGGCAGAAGCAACACGTCGGCATTGGCGGTGGCGCGGCCGGCGCGGCCCACCTGCTGGTAATAGGCAACCGGCGAGCTCGGCGCACCAAGGTGCAACACGAAACCGAGGTCCGGCTTGTCGAACCCCATGCCCAGGGCACTGGTGGCGATGAGCGCCTTCACCTCGTTGTTTTTGAGGGCGCGCTCGGCATCCTCCCGATCCTGCGGGTCGGTCTGACCGGTGTACGCGTGCACATCGTGTCCGGCTTCGCGCAGAAGTCGTGCAGTATCTTCGGCAGCGGCCACGGTGAGGGTGTAGATGATGCCGCTGCCGGGAAGCTCGCCTAGGTGGCTGAGCAACCAGCCGAGGCGGGCGCGGGCATCCGGCAGGCGGAGAACCCCGAGGCGCAGGGATGCCCGGGCCAACGGGCCGCGGATCGTGACGACTGCGGTGCTGTCTGTGCTTTCGGCGTTGCCTGTGATTTCGACGTTGCCTGTGTTGGCGACGTCGCCCGTGTGTGAGGTGCCGTCGGGGCGGGTGGCATCCAGCTGCTCCGCAATATCCGCCACCACTCGCGAGTTGGCCGTGGCCGTGGTCGCCAGCACCGGAACGCCGGCCGGCATCGCCGCAATCAGGTCGCGCAACCGTCGGTAGTCTGGCCGAAAATCGTGCCCCCAGTCACTGATGCAGTGCGCCTCATCGACCACCAGCATCCCGAGGCGGGAAATTAGTGCCGGAAGTTGTTCGTCCCGAAACTTCGGATTGTTGAGCCGCTCGGGCGAAACCAGCAGCACGTCAACCTCGTCGCGCTGAAGCTGGCCAAGCACGTCATCCCACTCGTGCGCGTTCGTCGAATTGATCGCAACGGCGCGAACCCCCGCCCGGGATGCCGCGGCAATCTGATCCCGCATCAACGCCAGCAGCGGCGACACCAGGATGGTCGGCCCGGCGCCCTGACGCCGGAGCAACAGCGTCGCCACAAAGTACACCGCGGACTTGCCCCACCCGGTGCGTTGCACCACCAGTGCTCGGCGGCGACCATCCACCAGGGTCTCGATCGCCTCGAACTGCCCGTCGTGAAAGTCGGTGTTCTCTCCGCCACCGGTAAGAGTGCGGAGGATCTCGAGGGCGGCGGTGCGGGTGGGGCTCGAGGTGTGGGGCTGGGAAGGGGTGGGCTCGGTGGGGCTGGGGTCGATGATTGTCACCGTTCTAGCTTCGCAGGTGCGGCCGACAGTTGGGGTTCCGGCTGTTCGGGCTGCTCCGAATGTTCAGGCTGTTCCGGCTGCGGACGGGGTGTGCAGGCTCGGCCTGTGAAAGCTAGGCCAACCGTTCCCGGATGAAGGCTGAAACATCCGCGAGTTCTGGCTGGGAGATGCTGTGCGCCAGATCCTCATAGATTCGCTCGGTGAGAGTGGAATGTGAGGGTAGCCACGCGTCTGTGATGGAGATGAGGGCATCCGAAATCATGGTGTCTGCCGTTCCCCGGCCCCAGAACACCGGGGGACGGGTCCTCAGCAAAGTGTCGTCGCCCGCGTGCTCGCCCTCCAGCGCGAAGCCAGACAGGTTGGCTGCGTAGCTGAAACGCTCCGGGGCTTGGCGCAAAAGCTGCAAAGCCATCGCTCCGCCCTGCGAAAAACCGAGCAACCCCACCGAGGTGTACTCCTGCGCATCGAGCCAGTTCAACACGGCCGCGGCAGCATCATCGGCGATCGCGAGGCGGGTCGCAGCGTCAGCCTGACCGCCATACGGGAACCAGGCGAAACCGCCACCCTCGGGAGTTGGAGCACGAACGGATGCCACCACCGGGCCAAGCGGAAGCTGCGGGCTCAGCCCAAAAAGGTCGCCCTCGTGGGAACCGTAGCCGTGCATGAGCACGAGGAGTGGCCGACCAGCGCGTTCACGCTCGGGGGCCGACCAGAGAACGGAAGCGGGGTCAATGGTTGCGGCAGTCATGGGGGTCTCCTGGGTGGTTGCGTTTGGTCGTTTAGGTGTTGGGTTGTGTTGCGCGGTGTTGTGTTGGGGTGTGTTGTGTTGTGGGGCTGATTGTCAACGCTAATCCCACCCGGATGAGCTTCTAGGGCTCTCACAGGAGTATCTCTGGAAAGTTCTCCCCTGCAGAGATCGTGGCCCAAAAACTTCTCCACCACTTTCGACCGAAACATTCGAACATACGTTCGATACTCCATAATTAAAACATGACCCTCACGGCACCAGTGGAAGCACAGCGACAGGCAGAAAAGCCTGCGCTGGCGGCCGTACTCGTGCCTGAACTCGTGCCGGTGCCGTTGCCGTTGCCGGTGCCGGTGCCGGTGTCGGTGTCGGTGTCTGTACCGTTGCCTGTGTCGTTGCCGGTGTCGGTGTCGGTGTCGGTGTCTGTTCCTGTGTCTGTGCCTGTGCCTGTGCCTGTGTCGGTGTCTGTTCCTGTGTCTGTGCCTGTGTCTGTTCCTGTGCCTGTGTCTGTACCTGCGCCTGTCCTGGTGCCCGACCCTGTCTCAGTCCCAACGCTGGGGCCCGTTGATGCTCCCTTGTCGTCGATCGTGGATTCGGCATTCGTCGGAGCCTTAGACGCGCTCGCCAAGGTTTCGGTGTCGCTCGGAATCCTGCGTTCGATTGGCGACGACGCCCTTCTCGCCGCCACCCGCCGTGCCGCCGCCGAACGGCAACTCGTCGACACTCACGCTGCCCTCATCGCGGGTGAGGTTGCCCGGCGTTCACAGAATGCACTCGGAAGCTCAGGCCTTGCCCAACGGCTCGGTTACCGAACCACTGAAGAACTCGTGCGCACTACCACCGGCTCTACCGCTCGCGACGCTGTCGCCGCAGTGCGTGTTGGGCGGCTCCTCAGCGACACTCAGTCAGAGGGCACCGTAGATCCGCTCACCGGTGTGATTCACGAAGTGACCGAGCCCTGGCTCGCACCCGTCGCAGCAGCCCTCAACGCCAACACCCTGTCAGTCGCTGGTGCCGAATCGATCCGCAACGGCCTTGGGCATCCATGCGGCACGATAACGGCCGACCAATTGCGTGACGCTGCTCAACAACTCTGTAAGGTCGTCTCTGCAACCGGCCTCGACGCCGACCGACTGCACCGGCGTGCCCGCGAACTTCGCGAAGAACTCGACCTCGAATCAGTAGCCGTTCACGAAGAGATCCGGCGCGCCCAAAGAAGCCTCACCGTCAGACGACAACCAGACGGCATGACCCGTCTCGTCTGGTTGATGGACCCAGAAACTGCCGCCGTCGGCACCGAACTCTACGACCGACTCACCTCGCCACGAGGCTCAGGGCCCCGCTTCGTCGACCAAAGCCTCACCGAGCCCGAAAACAGCCCACCCGGCCATGGAGAAACCCCCACCGCCGACCGCCGTTCAACAGCACAACTCGCCTCCGACGTGTTTCTAGAGCTACTGCGCCAAGGTGCCGAAGCCGACAGTCGACAGCTTCTTGGCGGCGGATCGCCGGTCATCCGCGTGCTCATCACGGCAGCCGCGCTCCGGGCTGGCAAAGGCTCCGGCCACATCGAAGGCCAAACAGAGGCGATCAGCATCAGCACTGTGGAACGCCTAGCCTGCGCAGGCAGTACCTCAGAAATCGTCTTCGACGACAAATTTCAACCACTGAATGTCGGGCGCGAACATCGGATGTTCACCCGCACCCAACGCATCGCCCTCGCCGCGCGAGACGGCGGTTGCCGTTTTGGTGATTGCGAACGGCCACCATCCTGGTGTGAAGCCCACCACATCGCGCAATGGGATCGTGACCACGGTCGCACAGACATAGCGAACGGCATTCTGCTCTGTCGACACCATCATCTCTTGCTACACAACAACGGGTGGGAGATCACACGCACCAGCACCGACTATTTGCTCACTCCACCTCGAAACGTTGATCCACACCAACAACCACTCCCCATGCGGAGCAAAAGCGCGGCCTATCGCCAACTCCAGCGGAGTTGACGGCACCCGCACAACCGGCACGCGCACCCGCACGCGCACCCGCACGCGCACCCGCACGAGCGGCGCACAACCGGGGAAGAGGGCAAGGCTAACCGGCGGCGGCAGGTGGACGTGCGGCTGTAGCTGGAAGCGCTAGTGCAAGGATGGTGCTATGCCCGAGGCCACCCCACCAGAACCAGCCGCATCATCCGCACCCACCGCACCCACCGCACATCCGAAGCTGGAAGAACTCATCGCCACCCTGCACCAACTTCGCGCCCCCGGCGGTTGCGTCTGGGATAGCGAACAAACCCATGAAACCCTCGTGCAATACCTGATCGAAGAAACCCACGAACTGGTTGAAGCCATAGAAACTGGTACCCGAGATGACCTCATCGAAGAACTCGGTGATGTTCTCTACCAAGTCATCTTTCACGCTGATCTCGCCTCCGAAACCGCTAACGAAAACTTCACCCTCGAAGACGTTGCTGAACGGATGACCGCCAAAATGATCAGCCGCCACCCCCACGTCTTCGGCGACCACGCCGTGCAGACTGCCCTCAACATCCAGTCAGGAGCGGATGTTGTCGCTGTGTGGGATGACCTCAAAAAGGCAGACAAACCCGATCGCACCAGCGTCCTCGACGGAATTCCCCAAGGAATGCCCTCCCTTGCGCTCGCCACAAAACTGTTGGGACGTGCCCGCAAAGTCGGCATCGAAGTGGCACCAGTTCCCGCAAATGCTGCCGCCGCACCCCGCACACCCCTCACACCCCTCACACCCCTCGCCAGCACTGCCCACCTCGCCGACGAAACCCAACTTGGAACCTTCCTTCTCGCCACAGTCGCGAGCGCAACAGCCAACGGGCTTGACGCCGAACGTGCACTTCGCACCGCACTCCGAACACTGCAGGCAGCCATCCGCGCCGCCGAAACTACGAACTGAGCCCCAACCTCCAAGCACACGACTTCCCTCCCGCGCCGCGGCTGCCGCCCTCCCGCGCCGCTGCTACCGCCCTCCCCGCGCCGCGGCTACCGCCCGACCTGAGAGAATTGCCTCATGGCTTCCCCCGTCAACCCTCCCCGTGGCATGCGTGACTTTCTTCCCGTCGACAAGGCGAGACGCGAACGAGTGCTGGGCATCATCCGTGACACCTACAGCCACCACGGTTTTGACGAAATCGAAACCCCGGTCATGGAAGACAGTTCCCGTCTTCACGCCGGACTCGGCGGCGACAACGAGAAACTCGCTTTTGGCATCCTCAAACGTGGCCTCACCACCGATGACCTTGCAACTGCCGTTGCGACTGGTGCAGACCCGATGGACCTCGCTGACCTTGGTTTGCGATTCGACCTCACCGTTCCGTTAGCCCGGTTCTACGCCACCCACCACGCTGAGCTGCCGAACGTCTTTCGAGCGATCCAGATAGCCCCCGTGTGGCGAGCCGAACGCCCCCAGAAAGGGCGTTACCGTCAGTTCGTTCAGTGCGACATCGACATCATCGGCGAATCAGGAATCCTCGCCGAGGTGGAACTGATTTCGGCCACCACCGCGACGCTTAGCGCCCTCGGAGTGGACGGCTGCAGCATCCGGATCAACGATCGCCGGCTCCTCGGAAGCACCCTTGAGGTCCTCGGATTCCCTGTCACCACCCACGCCGCAGTGCTGATCACCCTCGACAAACTGGACAAACTCGGAGTGGATGGCGTAATCGCCGAACTGCGGGACCGGGCATACCCCGCCGGGCCGGTCGACGCGATGAGTGCGTTCCTGAACCGCCCGCAGACCGCGAACGCTGACGCACCTGACGCACCTGACGCACCTGACGCACCTGACGCACCTGCCGCACCAGACGCACTTGCGCCGGCTGCCGCACCTACCGCAGTCGGCGCCGGTGCGAGCCCCAAAGCTGCCCGTTTCAGCGAAGCAACCATCCGCGCTGCCCTTCCAGAAGGGATCGGCGCTATCGCTCTCCCCGGCGGTGGAACCGCGGATGACGCCATCGCCGACCTCGCAGCACTGGCCGAAGCGCTGGGAGAGTCAGAGCGATCGGCCCTACAGTTCGACCCCTTCCTCGTGCGCGGCATGGGGTATTACACGGGCACAATCTTCGAGATCGCCCACCCCGATTTCGGCTACTCGCTTGGCGGCGGCGGACGCTACGACGGAATGATCGGACGCTTCCTCGGTACCGAAGTCCCGGCCGTTGGTTTCTCGATCGGTTTCGAGCGCCTCGTCGATCTGGTTGAACTTGCCGATTCGGATAACCCCGATTCCGCGGTGCTCCTTTATGACGCCGGCGTTACCCCAGCAACGCTGAACGTGCTGAAGTCGCAACTCATTGCCGGTGGCACTCGCGTCCGGTTGGAGCGTCGTGCAAAAAACACACGACTGCAGCTCGATTCGCTGGCCGCCGCCGGTTTCAGCAGGTTCGCTGTCGTTTCGGTTGCAACCGAATTGGCAAGTGGTTCTGCGGCAGCGACAAGCGCGCTGGAGTTTCGCCCGCTCGGAGGTTAAGCCCATCCCGGTAGGATGCTCTACGGACATTCCACCACTCTTGGTCCGCACACCCCACATACATAAGGAGAACATCCGTGGCTCTCATCGAGGCTGTAGGCGCTCGCGAAATTCTTGACTCCCGAGGAAACCCAACCGTTGAGGTTGAGGTTCTGCTCGACGACGGCGTTGTTTCCCGCGCTGCCGTACCGTCCGGCGCATCAACCGGAGCTTTCGAAGCGTACGAACTCCGCGACGGCGACAAGACCCGCTACCTGGGTAAGGGTGTTCTGAAGGCTGTTGACGTGGTCCTCGACGTTCTTGGCCCAGCAATCGAGGGTTTCGAAGCTTCCGACCAGCGCCTCGTCGACTCCGTTCTGATTGAACTTGACGGCACCGACAACAAAAAGAAGTTGGGTGCTAACGCCATCCTCGGTGTCAGCCTCGCGGTCGCCCGTGCAGCAGCAGACTCCGCAGACCTCCCGCTGTTCCGCTACCTCGGTGGCCCGAACGCGCACATTCTTCCCGTGCCGATGCTCAACGTCATCAACGGTGGCTCCCACGCCGACTCGAACGTCGACATCCAGGAGTTCATGATTCTGCCGATCGGCGCAGAAACTTTCGGTGAAGGTCTGCGCTGGGGTGTGGAGACGTACCACGCCCTCAAGAGCATCCTGCACTCGAAGGGTCTCAGCACTGGTCTCGGAGATGAGGGTGGCTTTGCCCCCGACCTCGACAGCAACCGTGCAGCCCTCGACCTCCTCATCGAAGCAATCACGGCTGCCGGTTTCACCCCCGGCACCGACATCGCTTTGGGCCTGGATGTCGCAGCAACAGAGTTCTACAAGGACGGGTCGTACGCTTTCGAGGGTGGCAGCAAGTCTGCCGCTGAGATGAGCGCGTACTACGCCGAACTCGTTGCCTCCTACCCGTTGGTCACCATTGAGGACCCGCTGGATGAGGACGACTGGGAGGGCTGGGCTGAGCTCACCGCAACCATCGGCGGTAAGACTCAGATCGTCGGCGATGACCTGTTCGTCACCAACCCGAAGCGTCTCGCGAAGGGTGTCTCGTTGGGAACCGCCAACTCGATTCTGGTGAAGGTCAACCAGATCGGTACCCTCACCGAGACTCTAGATGCCGTTTCTCTCGCTCAGCGCAGTGGCTACACCGCCGTGATGTCGCACCGTTCCGGCGAGACCGAGGACACCACCATCGCCGACCTTGCCGTTGCGGTCAACGCTGGCCAGATCAAAACTGGTGCCCCGGCACGGTCGGAGCGCGTTGCCAAGTACAACCAGTTGCTTCGCATTGAGGAAGAGCTGGGAGATGGCGCGGTCTACGCGGGTCGCAGCGCTTTCCCCCGTTTCACAGCCTAAGTTCGCAGTATGGCAAGGCTTCAGGGTGGTGAGGGATTCGACGGTGGTCAGCAGAACGCTGGCCACCGTCGGCCCTCGCGCCCTGCGGCAAACACCGCAAACACGGCAAACACCGCAAACACGGCAAACACGGCAAACACCGCAAACACGGCAAACACGGTAAATCGGGCTGGCGTGCGGGGCAAGGCGCGGACTGGCAATGCCACCCAAACTGGCAATGCCACCCGGGCCTCCCGGGCTACCCGGGCTACTGACGCGGGCCGAGCCCCCAAATCTGCACGAACCCCCACAACTGCACGAACCTCCAGTGCCACCCAGACCACAAAAGTCGCACTCTCGCTGCCAAAAATGGAGAGCGCCCCAGAACTGTGGTTGCGCAACATCCGGCTGTCAGGTTTTGCATTCACCGTGCTTGCACTCATCGTCGCCGCAGTTATCGTTTTGGCCCCAGGCCTGAAGATTTTGGTTGAACAGCAACAACAGATTGTTGCTCTCACCGCTTCGGTCAATGACGGTTCAACCGCCGTATCCACCTACCAGAGCGACATTGCTCGCTGGTCGGATCCGGCCTACATCGAGGCTCAGGCCCGAGAAAAGCTTTACTACATTTTTCCGGGTGACCGCACCTACCTGGTGGTGGATGACGGTGCAACCGTCGAAACCTCGGACGGACAACCGATCAGCAACAGCATTCAATCGTTACAGGTCGACTGGGTTCATTCGCTGATGTCAAGCCTGTACACGGCCGGTTTGACGGATGCGCCCGGCTCAGAACTGGTGGTGCCATCACCAGCACAGAGTGGGGCGCCCGCCAAGCCCACCAATCCTGCCAATCCTGCCAATCCTGCCAATCCCGCCAATCCTGCCAACCCGGCCACACCGGCGAACCCCACCACACCAACCACAGGCGGCAACTGATGACCACCCCACCATTTGACCCGCCCACCGAAGCAGATATTGCTGCAGTTTCGGCCCAGTTGGGACGCCCGGCGCGCAACGTCATCGGCATCGCTGCCCGCTGCATTTGCGGTGCCCCCACAGTCGTTTCTACTAAGCCACGGCTGGATGATGGCACACCGTTTCCGACCCTGTACTACTTATGCAATCCGGCAGCGACTGCCGCTATCTCGGTGTTGGAAGCGAACGGTGTGATGCCGGTTCTGGCAGCGAAACTTGCTGACCAAGATATGGCTGCGCACTACTTGCGTGCGCACCAGGCCTACATCGCGGACCGCGACAGCATTGAGGTGGTCGAAGAATTGGCCGGGATTTCTGCGGGCGGGATGCCCACTCGGGTGAAATGCCTTCATGCCCTTGCCGGTCACGCTCTAGCTGCTGGCCCCGGAGTGAACCCGATCGGGGACCTCGCACTTGAAATGGCATCATGGAGTCCGACGGTGTGCCAGTGCCGTGATTTCAATGCCGACGAGTCCAGTGCGGCCGAGTCCAGTGCCGTCGAGCCCAGTGCCGCCGAGGCCAGCACGGTCCAGTTGCCTTCCGCCGAGCCCAGTGCCGCCGAGGCCAGCACCGTCGAGTTGCCTTCCGCCGTGCCCAGCGCGGTGGAGTCGTCCGAATGACCTCGCGCTGGCACCTGACTCGTGGCGGTGCCAGCGATTCTGTTGACGGCGACACAGGCCGCACTGCTCGCGAGTTGCGTGCAGCTCGCACTCCGCCTTCGATGCGCGATCGGAACGATTCGGCTGCTACTCGCAGTGTCCGAGCCGAGAGTGACCCCCGCAGCCCTTGTGACCCCCGCAGCACTCACAACCCCCGCAGCCCTCACAACTCCCGCAGCCCTCACAACTCCCGCAGCCCTCACAACTCCCGCGGCTCTCACAACCCCCGCACTGCCCGTGCCACTGTGTTGTTCGCCGTCGTCGCTTCGCTATTTTTCGGCACCGTCGCCATCGACGTAACCAAAGACGCCACCCCCGCACACGCCGATTCGGTGCGGGATCGGGAGTACTGGCTCACCGACTACGGCATCCGCTCTGCGTGGCAAACAACGCGCGGCGCCGGTGTAACGATCGCAATCATTGACACGGGGGTCGACAGCTCGCACCCCGATCTGGCCGGCGCGGTTACCGGCGGCGCTGACTTCTCGGGCCTCGGAGCGGCTAACGGCCAAACACCGGTCGGGATCGACGGTAGTTCGCACGGCACCATGGTGGCATCCCTTGCGGCTGCTCGCGGCTCCGGAACTGCCGGAATTATCGGCGTGGCCCCGGCCGCCTCCATCCTGTCGATTTCGATCGGTTTTGGTGAGGGCGCCATGAGTTCGGACGACCAGATAGCGAACGCCGTGACCTGGGCGGTTGACAACGGCGCTGACGTGATCAACATGTCACTGACCCGCAACACGTTGGAATGGCCCACCAGCTGGGATACCGCTTTTCTGTACGCCCAACAACACGATGTCGTTGTTGTCGCCGCGGCCGGTAACCGGGGCAGTGGCACCAGTGTGGTGGGGGCTCCGGCCACAATGCCGGGGGTGCTGGCCGTGGGCGGGGTGAGTCGCAACGGCGAAGCAAGCTGGGATGCCTCATCCCAGGGCATCACGATTGGAATTTCCGCCCCCAGTGAGCAACTGGTGGGCGCCATTCCGGGTGGGGGGCACGCCCTGTGGGATGGCACCAGCGGGGCGACACCGATAGTGGCCGGTGTTGTCGCTTTGGTGCGGGCAGCCCACCCGGAACTGGACGCCGCAAACGTTATCAACCGAATAATTTCGACGGCGAAACCCGCCGGCGCGGAGGGCGTTGACCCGATCTACGGTTACGGTCTTCTGGATGCGGCGGCCGCCGTCTCGGCGATTGTTCCCGCGGTGGCGGCGAATCCGTTGGGTGATCTGAAGGACTGGGTCAGACTGTACCGCCGTGCCTACGAACCGCCGATCCCGATTGAGACAGCGCTGCCCGTACCGGTGACGACCGCGACACCGGTTGCTAACGCCGAGGCCCCGGTTGGGATCGTGTTTCCGACCGCCACGGAGTTTCGAAATACCGGCATTCCGTTGCTAGTTTTCGGCGTTTTTGGTGCCCTCACTATCGCGATGGGGTACCTCGCGACAAGGCGGGTCAGGGCGGCACGCACAAGGGAGTAGATTGGTGTTTGATTTGCCCACCACTCGTTGTTGCTAGGAGAGTTTTACTCGTGCCCAAAATCTTGATTGTCGGCGGCGGTTACGCAGGCTTTTACACCGCCTGGAAGCTCGAGAAGTGGCTTCGCAAGGGCGAAGCTGAGGTCACCGTTGTTGACCCCCGTCCGTACATGACCTACCAGCCGTTCCTCCCCGAGGTCGCTGCCGGTTCGATTGACCCGCGTCACAGTGTTGTCTCTCACCGCGATCACCTCCGCAAGACGAACATCATCACCGCAGCGGTTACCGGCGTAAACCACGCCACCCGCACCGCCACGATCACCCCCGAGGGTGGCGAGCCTTTCGAGCAGTCCTACGACATGATCGTGGTCACCGCTGGTTCCGTTTCTCGCACGTTCCCGATTCCGGGGGTCGCCGATGAGGCGATCGGCATGAAGAACATCGAGGAAGCTGTCGCCGTTCGTGATCGCGTGCTCACCAACTTCGATAAGGCTTCCTTGTTACCGGCCGGCCCCGAGCGCGATCGCCTCCTCACTTTTGTTGTTGTCGGTGGCGGTTTCGCCGGCATCGAAACCTTCGCCGAGCTCCGTTCATTCGCCAGCGCTCTGGTGAAGTTGTACCCGAGCATCAAGTTCGAGGACACCCACTTCCACCTCATCGAGGCGATGGGGCGCATCATGCCGGAGGTGTCGTTGAAGACGAGCCTCTGGGTTCTGAAGAACCTCGCCCAACGCGGCGCGATCGTTCACCTCGACACCCAGCTGTCATCCGCCGCTGGCGGAAAGATCGAGTTGTCGACCGGCGAAAGCTTCGAGTCGGCGACCATCGTCTGGACTGCTGGCGTGATGGCGCATCCGGTACTTCGCAACACCGACCTTCCCACCGAAGAGCGTGGACGCCTGCGTGTTCAGCCTGACCTTCGTGTTGTCAACGACGATGGTGTGGTCGCTGACGCGTGGGGTGCAGGCGACGTCAGTGCCGTGCCCGACCTCACCGGTGGTGGCGTTGGTGGCTATTGCGTGCCGAACGCGCAGCACGCCGTACGCCAGGGCAAGCTTCTGGCCAAAAACATTGTCGCCGAACTTCGTGGCGAGACCTCGAAAGAGTACTTCCACAAGAACCTTGGTGCTGTTGCTGGTCTCGGCCTGGGTATCGGTGTCTTCCAGAAGGGCAAGATCGGTATCACCGGCTTCCCGGCTTGGGTGATGCACCGTGGTTACCACGGTCTCGCGATGCCGACGTGGGAGCGCAAGCTTCGCGTCGTGGGCGGCTGGGTTGCGAACATGTTCTTGGGTCGCGACGTGGCTTCGTTGGCCGCGGTGGAAACTCCTCGCGCAGCTTTCGAAACCTACGCGTCACGCCCGAAGGCGTAGTTTTCACGCGAGCAGACTTCACTCGAGCAGACTTTACGCAAGTGCTGCTTGTTCGCTGAGTAGGTTTAGGATGCTGGCGGCTGGGGTTCTCCCCGGTCGCCAGTTTCTTTTGCGGGCTCGCCTGACTGGTATTCTCGGTCGAGGGTGCTGGCGCGGTGAGTTCTGCCGCACGGTGTGTGTGCCGAGCAGGCGCCCGAGTTTTTCCCGCCCCCGTAGCCCAATGGCAGAGGCAGACGACTTAAAATCGTCACAGTGTCGGTTCGAGTCCGACCGGGGGTACTGCAGCCGCTGAGCAATCTCCTGTGGTGAGAGCTGGTGGGAACTGGTGGGAACCGCTGGGATGGCGCTCCGACCTATCTCGCAACAAACGTGGTCGCACTGGTTTGGGTGATGCTGGTGTAGCCCGATTTGCTCGCGGTCACTGTCACAGAAACGTACGCGAGCTTGTCTGCGGTCGCCAACCGGTAGGTGCTGTTGATAGCACCGGCGATCACCGTTTTGGTGCCGGAGGCCGTGGTGGCACGTTTCCAGATATAGCTGAAGGTGACGTCACTGCTGGGCACCCACCCGCTGGTGACCGCAGTGAGCGTCAGGCCGGAGGTTGCGGTGCCGGAAATGGTTGGCAGTGGGCTGGTTGTGAAGGTGGCCGCGACGACTGTGCTGGTTGCGACACTGGGATTGGTCACTGTGGTGTATCCGGTTCGCGTGCCCGCTACCGTCACCGTCATAGTCTTGCCGACATCCGTAGCAGTGAGCGTGTACCGGGACGACGTGCTGATTGTCGAGGTTGATCCTGAACGCTTCCAGGCGTAGGTGAGTACCGCTCCCGCCGACCAGGTTCCGGTCACCGCGGTCAGGGTTTCGCCAAACTTCTTTGTTCCGACAACGGTCGGTACGGGAGCGAGGGCGAACGTTCCGGCAACAATCGCGGTTGTCGCACCACTCGTTGTTGACACAGGAGTGTACCCGTCGAGCGTTGCCGTGACCGTAACGGTTAGTTTTTTGCCCAGATCAGCAGCCACGGGGGAGTAGCGCGACGATGTTCCGATGGTGGCACTGGTGAGAGCCCACTTCCAGGCATAGGTCAGTACGGCATCCTCCTGCCAGGTGCCAGCATCGGTCGACAACATCTGACCGATTTGCTTGGTTCCAGACACCAGGGGGATCGCGGTGGCAACCAGTGTTCCACGACCAATCACTGCGGTCGCAGCGCTTGTCGGCGCTGTCAGGGTGGAGTCGCTAACCGTTCCGGTAACGGTGACGGTGACGGTGGCACCGCGATCTGCCGCGACGAGAGTGTACGTCGCTGTGGCGCCAATGACGGTGCTCGAACCAGCCTGTCGCCACGCGTAGCTGAGGGTGGCCTCCGGTGACCAGGTGCCGGCGACAGCGGTGAGGGTTGACCCGACCGTTGCGGTGCCGACAATTACGGGGGTGGGGTACAGAGTGAAAATTCCAGGGAGGATAGCGGTGGTAGCGGAGCTGGTTGTGGTGGCATTGCTGTAGCCGTCGAGGCGGGCGGTAACGGTCACGACCAGTGTCTTCCCGAGGTCTGTGCTGGCGAGCGCGTAGGTGGATGCTGTCCCGAGAAGAACGTCGGAGCCGAACGACTTCCACGCATACGCCAACACGGTTCCTGACTGCCACGTTCCCGCGGTGGCGGTGAGGGTTTTGCCGACCTGCGTCGTCCCCGAAATGGTGGGGGCGGGAGTCGGACTCAAGGTTCCCGCGGCGATCTCCACTGTCGGGGCACTAGCATCGGACGTCGAACTGCTCAGGAGTAACGTTCCGGTCACTGTCACCGTGAGGGTTGCACCGCGGTCTGCCGCGGTCGGAGTGTAGGTGGCGAGGGTACCGATGACCGCAACCGAGCCAACCTTCCGCCAGGCGTAGGCGAGAGTAGTGTCTGCGGGCCAGGTTCCGGTCACCGCGGTGAGGGTTGCGCCCACGGCTGCCGAGCCCGAAATGGTGGGGGTTGGGGCGAGCCAGAACCAGTGAGCGTACAGCGTGATGTCCGCGGTCACCGTGGAGCTGAAGCTGTGCAGCGAACCTTCGGTTGATGCGTCAAACCAACCGAGGAACTCGTAGTTAGCCGAGGTGGGGGGCGTGGGCTCTGAGGCAGCGCTTCCGGAGACGACGGTGGCTGAGTTCGGAGCGGTGCCGTGCCCGTTCGCGTCGTAGGTGACGGTCTCTCCCGCTAGTGTCGTGTAGCCGTTCCACGGGGAACCGTAGTCGGCAGCGTTCGCTTTTGGATAGTAAACGGTCGCAGCGTAGGTCGGGCCAAAGGCATTATTGCCGACGGTTGCTGGCGCGCTTCCCTGCATCACCGCGCTCGTGAGTTGATTGTTCCAGAAGGCTGTCTCGCCGATGCTGGTCACACTCGCAGGGATACTGACGGTCGTCAAGGCATTCCCCCAGAACGCCCCAGCATCGATGGTGGTGACTGAGCTGGGGATGATAATTGCGTTCAGGGTGTTGTCAGTGAATGCACCTTCACCAATGACGTGCACTGAGCGTCCGATTGTCGCCGAGACCAGGCGATTGAATCCAAACGCGGTAGCGCCGATCGTTGTCACGGAGTCTGGAATGGTGACCGTCGTCAGCAGGCCGTTCACAAACGCGCTGTCACCAATGGTAACGAGGGATGCGGGTAGGGTGATTGTGGTGAACCGGCCACCTCTGAAAGCGTAGCGACCAATAGCAGAGACGGCGTTACCGAATGTCGCTGATGTAAGCAGGTTGTCAACAAAGGCACCTTCACCGATGGTGGTCACGGCGCTACCCGTCGTGATCGATGTCAGGCTATTTCTTGCGAAAGCGTAATCCGCGATCGTAATTACCGAGTCGGGGATAGTGAGCGTCAACAGGTTGTTGTTGTAGAACGCAGAGTTGCTGATTGTGGTGACGGCGGCACCGAACGCAACCGATGCGAGCGCGTTGTTGGCGAAGGCAGAGTCGCCTATCGTCGTGACCGAATCGGGGATGGCGATGGTGGTCAGTTTATTGCCGTCAAAAGCATATGCGCCGATGGTGGTGAGTGATCTCGGCAGGCTTACTACCGTCAACGCGTCCGCCCAGAAGGCGCCGTCGCCGATGGTGGTGACCGAGCTGGGGATGCTCACCGAGGTCAATCCCGCGCCGTTGAAGACGCCACCGGCAATGCTCGTGACCGGATACGTCGTCCCGGCACTAGTGACACTGGAGAGGATGGCGACTGAGCCGCCAACGCCGGTGTACCGGTTGACGATGGCGCCGGCCTCCGGAGCTCCGGCATCGACCGTGTAGGTGATGTCGCCAATCACGATGTCCGTGGTGAAGGTAACGGTGACCGCGGATGCTGGCGATGGTGCCAGCCCGCCCACCGTAGCGATCGTCAGGGCCACAACGGCCAGCAATGACACCGCGAGTCGACTATTTTTCATCATGAGGGTAATGCTAGTGGCGCCACGGTGCACATCGAGCCACGGTGCACATTGCGTCAGGGTGCACATTGCGCCAGGGAATCATTGACGGGACGATGAGATTGCGACAATCTTGGGCTGACGCCGAGGGCGGCTCATTCAGGGTGAAGAAACCGCACGACGAAGGAACAACACGATGACGCACAGCAACACCCACATTCAGCAACAACCCCGCAGCCGCGTCACCGGCGGCTGGATCGCGCTTTTCGGAACCGCCTGGCTGGGCATCTGGATGGCCCAACTCACGCCCATCTCTCTTCTGCTGCCCAGTCAGATCACCGAACAACTGGGAACCACCGCGTGGCTGGACAACGTCATGGCCTTCGGCGTGATCTCGGCCATTGCTGGTGTGTTTGCCCTCATCGTCTTCCCGCTCAGCGGTGCCCTCTCCGACCGAACCCGCTCGCGATTCGGCCGTCGTCGCCCTTGGATCCTCGGCGGAACCCTCCTATTTGCCGCCTCGCTGGTAGAGCTTGGCGTGCAACAGAGCATCATCGGTATCGGAGTTTTCTGGTCACTGACGTTGATCGGTTTCTGTGTCGCCACCGCAGCCCTCACCGCGGTGATCTCCGATCAGGTACCGATCAACCAGCGCGGAATCGTTTCCGGTTGGCTAGCCGCACCCCAAGCGCTCGGCACCATTTTCGGGCTTCTGCTGGTCACCGGTTTGGCTCTCAGCACCGCACTGGGGTACCTCCTCGTCGCAGTACTCCTGGTTGTTACGGTGATCCCCTTCGTGATCCGGATGCCCGACGAACCGCTACCCGCCAAGCAGTCCGAAGCCAAGGCGACCCCCGCCGGGCAGACCCTCGCCCCACTGATCCTCGCCCCGCTGACCTTCGCCACCCTCATTGGCGGTTTCTGGATTAGCCCGCGCCAGTTTCCCGACTTCGGCTGGACCCTCCTCAGTCGCATCTTGGTCAACCTCAGTAACGCCCTCGGCACCACCCTTCTGCTCTATTTTCTGATGTTTGGGCTCGGACGGATGAAGACCGCCCAAGACGATCTGCTCGTTCTCGTGCTGATCTATATGGTTTTCTTCATTGTGGCCGCCCTCGCGATGGGGCAACTGAGCGATCGGCTCGGCAAGCGCAAGATGTTCGTCTACTTGGCCGCCTACCTGCAGGGCTTCGCGTCGTTGATTCTGGCCTTCGTGCCCAGTTTCTCGGCGGCGCTGGTGGCTGCGGGCCTGCTCGGCCTTGGCTACGGATGCTTCATGGCCGTCGATCAGGCGCTCGCCACCCAAGTGCTCCCGGATGAACTCACTCGCGGCAAAGATCTCGGCATCATGAACATTGCGACCGCTGTGCCGCAAGCGGTTGCTCCGCTGCTCGGGGCGATCATCGTGGTCATATTCGCCGGGCACGGGTTTGGGCCTGCGCTCGGTTCTGCCCTGGGTTCTGCGACGGGCGTGGCGGGCGCAGCGGGCGCGGCGGCGGATGCCAGCGCAAGCTTCCCGGGAGCGACCGCCGGTTTCGCGGCCCTGTTTGTGGTCTCAGCGCTCGCCGCCGCCCTCGGCGGAGTCACCCTGCTGCCGATCAAGAGCGTCAAGTAGTGGTGGCCGAGCGGAAAGTTCCGGCGCGCCAGGCCGCGCAGGCCGGGCAGGCTGGTCAGGCTGGTCAGGCCGGGCAGGCTGGACACGCTGACCAGCCTTTCGCGCTCATCCGGCCCACAGCACAGCCGTGGCTGAACCCCGACCAGTATTGGCCGATGCTTGATGCTGCCACCAGTGAACTGGATCCGCCCTTCGGCGTCATCTCGCTTCCCGCTCTCGCTCACAACGCCCACGACCTGCTCGATCGAGCCGCCGGCAAAGCGATCCGGGTGGCCAGCAAATCGGTGAGGATCCGGGGCGTGTTGGATGCCGTTCTCGCCCTGCCCGGCTATGCGGGAGTGCTGGCGTATACCCTCAGCGAAGCCAATTGGCTGGCCGTTGCCAGCGACCGCAACCCCGCAATCGAGGATGTGGTGCTCGGCTATCCGACCGCCGAACGCGCAGCGATTCGTGAACTAGCCACCAGCCCCGAGCGTGCGGCACACGTCACCCTGATGGTGGACAGCGTCGAACAACTCGATTTCATTGACGCTGTGGCGGCACCGAGCAAGCGGGAAAATATTCGGGTCGCTCTAGAGCTCGATGCGTCATGGAAGTCGGCGCTGCTTGGACACACCGGCGTTTACCGATCACCGGTGCACTCGGTGACGCAGGCGCGCGCCCTCGCCGAGGCGATTGTCGTTCGCCCGGGTTTCCAGCTCGTCGGAATGATGTCCTACGAGGCGCAGATTGCCGGCCTCGGCAACGAGCCTGGTGGAGTGGGCCGCACCTTCCAGCAACGCGCGCTTGGAACAGCCGTGCGCTGGATCCAGAAACAGTCCGCCGCAGAACTCTCCGATCGCCGAGAGGCAACTGTGACCGCCGTCCGTCAGGTCGCCGACCTCGAGTTTGTTAACGGCGGCGGCACCGGCTCGCTGGAGTCGACCGCCGCCGAAGCTGCCGTCACCGAGTTGGCTGCCGGCTCCGGGCTGTTCGGCCCCCACCTGTTCGACAACTACCGCCACTTCGCTCCGGCGCCGGCGGCGGCGTTCGCCCTCTCGGTGGTGCGCAAACCCACCCCCGACCGTGCCGTACTGCTGGGCGGTGGTTGGGTTGCTTCAGGGCCCGCCGGCAACGACCGGTTACCCCGAGTGGTGTGGCCCGAAGGGCTGGAAATGCTTCCACGCGAGATGGCGGGGGAGGTGCAAACCCCCCTGCGTGGAGCCGCGGCAGAGCGGATGCGCGTGGGGGATCGCGCCTGGTTGCGCCACACGAAAGCGGGGGAGCTGAGTGAGCACCTCGACCATTTTGTGCTGGTCGACGGGGTTACTAGTGACGGAGCGAGTATTGTCGGCTCACTGCCCACCTACCGCGGCGAAGGAAAGGCCTTCTTGTGAACGAATCTGCTGTGAACGACACTGCTGTCAGCGCGAAATCCATCCTGCTGGGCTCGGGCGGCCGCTGGCGCAACTGGGGGCGCTCCGAGTCGTCACACCCGACGCACTTCGCGCGTGCAACATCCGTCGACGACGTGGTCTCCACCGTGGAGGCCGCGAGTGCCCGCGGGCTGAAGCTGAAAACGATCGGCGCCGGCCACAGTTTCACTGCCATCGCGGCCACCGATGGTGTGCAACTGGATGTCTCGGCACTCGACGGCCTCCTGGCGGTCGATGGCAATCTGGTGACGATTGGAGCCGGAACTAACCTTTACCAGCTTCCTGCCTTGCTGGCCCCTCACGGCCTTGCGCTCACCAACATGGGCGACATCGATCGGCAGACCATTGCCGGTGCGGTGTCGACCGGAACCCACGGCACCGGTGCCGCTTTCGGTGGGCTCGCAACCCAGATCAGGGCCCTCACGATGGTGACCGCTGACGGCGCTGTTCTGAAGATTAGCGAAACTGTGAACGCTGACTTGCTTCCGGCGGCAAAGCTGGGTCTCGGAGCGCTTGGCGTGCTCGTTGACGTGACCATTGAGACTGTGCCAGCTTTCATGGTGCACGCGGTGGAGAAACCCGAACCGCTCGAGCAGGTGCTCGAGAACTTCGAGGCTCGCTCGAGAAGCACCGACCACTTCGAGTTTTATTGGTTTCCGCACACGACAACGGCTCTCACCAAAACAAACACCAGAATGCCCGGCACTACTCCACCGAAGCGACAGGGTGCGGTTTCGGCGTGGCTCGACGATGAGGTGCTGGCTAACGGTGTCTTTGCCCTGACCTGTGCTGCCGGAAACCTGATCCCGGCCATCGTGCCGCGCGTCAACCTGTTGGCCGAGAAGCTGGTCGCACAACGCGAGGTGACAGCGCCCTCGTTCGAGGTTTTTGTGACGCGGCGACGAGTGCGCTTTAGGGAGATGGAGTACGCGATCCCGCGCGAGAGCATGCCCGCGGCGATCCGCGCGGTGGCGCAGTTGGTGGCAAAGAATGGCTGGCGGATCTCATTTCCGCTGGAAGCTCGAGTTGCGGCGAGCGATGACCTGTGGTTGTCGACCGCTCACGGCCGGGAGTCTGGCTACATCGCCGTGCATCGCTACTACCGGGAAGATCCGGCCGAATATTTTGCCGGTGTGGAGGCAATCATGCGGAGCTTTGGCGGCCGCCCCCACTGGGGAAAAATGCACACTCAGGATGCGGCATCCCTCGCGAGTGTGTATCCCCGCTTCGGAGATTTCGTTGCCGTTCGCGATCGGCTCGACCCCAATCGTCTGTTTGGTAACAGCTATTTGGAGCGCGTACTGGGAGCCTAATCGCCCCTAATCGCGCGCAAACGCCACGGGGTTTCGCTGAAGCGTCCGCCGTGTCAGGCGCGAAGTCAGAAGTAAAAATGACAAAAGTTTCCCGTTATTACACCGAGAAAACAGCTTTTTGGCCCTACTGAGTCGGTGGGTCGCGATTATGATGTTGCTCATGGAAATCTTGCTAATTCTTGGCGTGCTCGTTGTGATCGCGGTAATCGTCGGTGGCTACCTGTGGTCCACCTACAACGGGCTGGTAACGCTCAACGTTCGTGTTGACGAGGCGTGGAGCGACATCACGGTTCAGCTCAAGCGTCGTGCTGATCTCCTCCCGAACCTGATCGAAACGGTCAAGGGTTACGCCGCTCACGAGAAGGGCGTCTTTGAGGCTGTCACGAAGGCGCGCTCCGAGATCGTCAGCGCCGGCTCGCCTCACGAGGCTGCCGAAGCCGAGAACCACCTCCAGAGTGCACTCAAGAGCATTTTCGCGGTCGCCGAGGCTTACCCGCAGCTTCAGGCCAGCCAAAACTTCCTGCAGCTTCAGGGCGAGCTTGTCGACACCGAAGACAAAGTTCAGGCGTCACGTCGTTTCTACAACGGCGGCGTTCGCGAACTCAACACTAAGATCTTGGTCTTCCCCAACAATGTGTTCGCTCGTCGTCTTGGCTTCACCTCGCGCGAGTTCTTTGAGGTTGCCGACCCGGCAGCGATCGCAGAACCTCCCCGCGTCCAGTTCTAGACGCCGCGTCCGCCGCGTTCAACTTCTTAGCAACTAGCTCGGGGTCTCGATGTATCGCGCAATAGCAAAAAACAAACGCAATACCATTTTCATCATCCTGCTGTTCTTGGTCATCATTGGTGGCCTCGGCTTCGTGGCCTCGGTGGTGTACAACAACACCAGCATCGTGGTGGTGACGATTGTGATTGCGTCGCTGTACGCCCTCGTTCAATATTTTGCGGCGAGCTCCCAAGCCCTGTCGCTCAGTGGTGCGGTGCAAATCGAGAAAGCGGACAACCCGAGGCTATTCCGCATCGTCGAAAACCTGGCGATCACCACCGGCACACCGATGCCTAAGGTCTACATCGTTGACGACCCGGCACCGAACGCTTTTGCGACCGGGCGCGATCCGGAGCACGCCGTGGTTGCTGCAACCACCGGCCTTCTCGACTTGATGACGGATGCCGAACTCGAGGGTGTCATGGCCCACGAGATGGGGCACGTGCAGAACTACGACATCCGGGTCTCGATGATCGTCTTTGGTCTTGTGGTGGCGGTTGGTTTCATCGCGGACATGTTTCTGCGGTTCGCGTTCTTTGGCGGCGGCCGCAACAATAACAACAACAATGGCGGCGGGGGAAACCCTGTCGTGTTGATTCTGGGAATTGCGGCGATGATTGTTGCGCCTCTGGTGGCGACGGCAGTTCAGGCTGCGATCTCACGCCAACGCGAGTACCTTGCCGATGCCACGGGGGCGATGACCACCCGGCACCCGGATGCCCTGGCCAGCGCCCTGCAGAAACTCTCTGAGTACGGGCGCCCCATGCAGCGCCAGAACTCCACCATGGCCCACATGTGGATTTCCGACCCAACCAAACCCGGCATCATCGATCGCCTGTTCAGCACTCNCCCGCCACTGGCCGACCGGGTTACCCGCCTCGGCGAAATTGGCGGCAGCTTCTAAGGAGCGGCGGGAGCAGCGGGAGCAGCAACAGTAGCGGGAGCAGTGGCGACGTACAGCGGTGCGGTTTCTCTCACTGGTAGGTGCAATGCCCCGGCGAGGCCGCTGGCAAGGTTTCCGCGGTCCGCTACCTCGATGCGCTCCAGGTTCTGCCACGATCGGGCCTGCTCGATGGCACTGGCCAGCCGCTCGGCGGTGTGCGGCGGTGCCTCCGGTTCCTGCCAGGCGGACTGCACTCGGAGAACGCGTGCCTGGCGGTCACTCTTGAGGTCCACCCGACCGACAATCTGATCGTCGATGAGCACCGGCAACGAGTAGTAGCCGAAAATCCTTTTCTCTGCGGGAGTGTAGATCTCAATCCGGTAGTGAAAGTTGAAGATGCGCTCGGCCCTCGGCCGGTTCCAGACCACTGGATCGAACGGTGACAGCAGTGCTGTGGCCTCCAGTCGTCGGGGGATACGGGCATCACGGTGAAGCCAGGCGGGTTTCGCCCAACCTCCGACGGCGGCGGGGATGAGGATGCCCTCGTCGACTAATTGGTCGACGCTGCGCTGCACTTCGGGAGCTTTGAGCCGGTAGTAGTCGGCGAGATCGGCGACAGTGGCGATGCCGAGGGCGCCGGCAGCATGGGCAATCAACTGGCGGTGGGCTTCCTCGCGCGAGACCGTGATTGAACGAATTGCCTCCGGGATTATCTGCTCGGCGAGCGCGTAGCGGCGCTCAAACCTCGTGCGACCGGCGGCCACGACGTCACCCCAGCGGAACAAAAACTCGAGCCCTCGCTTCACATCAGACCAGCCCCACCACGGCCCGCGCGTGGCGATGGTTTCTGCGTCGTGTTCGATCTGGCCAGCGGCGATCGGGCCGGTGCGCGCAAGTTCCAGCCGCAACCAGTCGAGGAGGCCGGCGTTCTCCCGCACCCACGGGTAGCGTTTCGGATCGCTCTCGCGAAGAGCCTCCATCTTCCAGCGCCACAACGGCCAGCTTTCGAGCGGGATGATCGCGGCCTCGTGAGCCCAATACTCGGTGTACCGGCCTCGGCTGGTGAAGAGATGCCGATCGAGAAGTTCTTTGTCGTAGGAACCCAGCCGTGCGAAAAAGGGCAGATAGTGGCTTCGCTCGAAGACGTTCACCGAGTCCAGTTGGATCAGCCCCAGGCGTGCGATCGTCGCGTTGAGTTGGCGCGTTCCGCTGCTGCTGCTGCTGGGGCTGCTGCTCGCGCTGTTGCCTGCGTTGTCTGTTTTTCCAGTGCTGCCGGCGCTGCCAGCGCTACCCGTGGCCGCATCAGCGGGCAGGACAGGCACCGTTTTTGCCCGCCCAAACCCCGAAGCGGCGAGCGCGATGCGTCGAGCCTGAGTGGGCGAAATCGAGGTAACCATCCTTTGAGCGTAGCGAGCGCCCCACCCACAAGTCATGGCATCCGTTCACGATTCGTTCACCCGAATGTGGCCCAAACGGGGGGCGACACCCCTAAAGTGGGGTCATGGTCGTGCCGGTACCCACTGCCCGCTCACAGCGCGGGCGGCCGTTACGCCAACTGGAGGAACCCTTGTTGACAAAACGTACACTTTCAGGAGTGGCGATCTTTGCCGCGGCAGCTCTTGCCCTCAGCGCTTGCGCCGGTGAGACCACCCCCGCCTCAAGTATTGATGCAGCAACAGCAACCGACCTCTCGGCGTTCGGCGGCCTTGCCGGTCTCGAAGAGGCGGCCAAAGCGGAGGGCGCTCTGAACGTCATTGCTCTGCCACGTGACTGGGCCAACTATGGCGAGATTCTTGACCTCTTCGCCGAGCGTTACCCCGAGATCACCATCAATGAGGCAAGCCCCGACGGTTCCAGTGCCGAAGAGATTCAGGCCGCTGAAAACCTCGCTGGCCAAGACACCGCCCCCGACGTCTTCGACCTCGGCACTGCGGTAGCGCTCTCAAGCACCGCCTACTTTGCGCCCTACAAGGTCGCGACCTGGGAAGACATCCCGGCGGCGTTGAAAGAGGAGTCCGGCCTGTACGTGAGTGACTACGGCGGCTACATGGCTGTGGGCTATGACCCGGATGCTGTCACCGCACCGACCAGCTTGCAGGACCTCCTCGGCTCCGAGTACCTCGGAAAGGTTGCCATCAATGGCGACCCGACCCAGGCCGGTGCAGCGTTCGCAGCCCTCGGTATGGCGACCGTGCAGAACGGTGGCACCCTCGATAACTTCCAGGCCGGAATCGACTTCTTCCAGGAGCTCAACGCTGCCGGAAACTTCCTGAAGATCGACCCGACTGCTGCCACGATCGCCTCCGGGGAGACCCCCATCGTCTTTGACTGGGACTACCTCAACGTCGGTTATGGTGCCGGCCTCGAAGGCCAGCGCAACTGGGAAGTTGTTGTCTTCCCCGGAACCGGTTACGCCGACTACTACAAGCAGGCCATCAACGTCGACGCACCTCATCCCGCTGCCGCCCGCCTGTGGCAGGAATTCCTGTATAGCGATGAGGTTCAGAATCTCTGGCTGAAGGGTGGGGCTCGCCCGGCCCGTGGCGAGGCCATGGCTGCCGCCGGAACGATCGACACCGCGCTGTTCGCCGCACTGCCCGCCACACCGGCAGAGACCGTCGTGCCGAGTGCGGCCCAGAGCGACGCAGCCGCAACGCTGCTCGGCGAGAAGTGGGCAGCTGCTGTCCAGTAACACTTCGAACGGTGGCCCGTCGCGCGAACTGCGCGACGGGCTTTCCCGTGCGGCCGGCACGGTGCGGGTGCTGAACGTGCTGAACGTGCTGAGGGTGCTGAACGTGCTGAACGTGCTGAAGGGGGTCGGGCGCGGGTTGGGCCGCTGGGGGGCGCGCAGGCCGGTCATTGGCCTACTGCCATTTGCGCTGTACGTTCTCATCTTTTTGGCGCTCCCCACCCTCATTGCCGTCTTCACCGGCTTTTTCGACAGCGAGGGGCGCTGGAGCACCACCAACCTTGAAGCGTTGGCGGATCCGGTCATCCTGCGCACCTTCTGGAACTCGATCTGGTTGTCTGGGCTCACCGCCATCATCGGGGCCGTTATCGGAGCTCTCGTCGCCTACGCGTTGATCGGCACCAAACCGGAGAGCGCCCTCCGCTCTGCCATCGACGCGGTCAGCGGGGTGCTTGCGCAGTTTGGTGGGGTCATGTTGGCGTTCGCGTTTGTCGCCACCATCGGCATCCAGGGCTACATCACCGTGCTGCTGCGTGATCGCGTGGGCGTCGACATTTTTGCCGAAGGGGTCTGGCTGTACGAGGTTCCGGGGCTCATCCTGCCCTACATCTACTTTCAGGTACCCCTCATGATCATTACCTTCCTGCCAGCGCTCGAATCGTTGAAACCGCAGTGGGCTGAAGCCAACGCCACCCTCGGTGGTTCGCGAGCCACCTTCTGGTGGCGAATCGGCATCCCGGTGCTCTGGCCGTCATTTATCGGCTGCACGCTCTTGCTGTTTGCGAACGGTTTCTCCTCCTACGCCACCGCTGCGGCCCTCACTAGTCAGGGATCCGCCATCGTGCCCCTCCAGATCCGTGCCGCCCTCACCAGCGAAACCGTGTTGGGCCGCGAAAACCTCGCTGGTGCTTTGGCCCTCGGGATGATCGTGGTGATGGCGATCGTCATGTGGTTGTACTCGCTGTTGCAGTCGCGGGCGCTCCGGTGGCAACGATGAGCGGCGGGGCTCGCGGGGCTGGCGGGGTTGGCAGAGTCGGCAAGGCCGGCAGCGTTGGCCGGATCGCCCCCGGCCCCGGCCCGGTTGTGCGCTGGCTGATTCTCGGCACCGTGGGCTTGGTGTTCGCCATCCCCATCCTCGCCATGGTCGAATTCACCATGCGGCAGGGGCTCGCTGGCGGCTACACGCTCGATCGGTGGATCGCAGTCGCGACCGGCCAACTCGATAACAGTTACCGTCAGCTGTGGGTGGCGATTGGCAACTCGGTCACTCTCGCAATCGTGACCGTCGTGGTGACGCTCGGGTTGCTCGTGCCGACCATGATTCTGATCCGGTTGTCATTTCCGCGCCTTCGCCGGGTGCTGGAGTTCATTTGTCTCCTGCCGATCACCATCCCGGCGATCGTGCTGGTAGTTGGTCTTGCGCCCGTTTACTCGGTAATCGGGCGCACCGTCGGTAGTGGCATCTGGACTCTCGCCTTCGCCTACGGCGTGCTGGTGTTGCCGTTCGCGTATCGTGCGATCCAAACCAACCTCGACGGGCTCGACGTTGTCACGCTCAGCGAAGCGGCCCGAACCCTCGGTGCCGGCTGGTTTACGGTGTTACTTCGAGTGATTCTGCCGAACCTGCGGCGTGGATTGCTGGCGGCCGCCTTCATCTCGGTGGCGGTCGTGTTGGGGGAATTCACGGTTGCTTCGCTCCTGAATCGCGTGAACCTGCAGACAGCCCTCCTGATCATCTCGAAAGCTGACCCCTTCTTTGCCACCATTTTCGCGTTGCTGGCACTGTTGTTTGCTTTCGCGCTACTCATCGTCATCGGACGGATCGGTGCAGCACCGATTGGCCCTCGACGGAACCGCTTATCCCGGCGAAAGGCCAGGCTCACCCAATGACCCCCTCCAAGGCGACACCCGCCAAGGCGACACCCGCCAAGACGACACCCACCAAGACGACACCCACCAAGGCGACCTCCGCCAAGGTAGCCCCCTTCACGGCCACTACTACCGGCACGACCTCAACTTCGAGTGCTCGCGTTGAGTTGGCCAACGTCACCAAGACGTTCGGCAGTCACACTGCCCTCGATGGCATCAGTCTCTCCCTGGAGCCGGGGGAGATGGTCGCCCTCCTCGGCCCTTCCGGTTGTGGCAAGACCACAGCACTGCGCGTCCTTGCCGGCCTCGAGAGTGTCAATGCTGGCCAGATCACGATCGACGGGCTCGACGTTGTCACCGTGCCCACCAATAAGCGTGACATCGGAATGGTTTTTCAGGCCTACTCTCTTTTTCCGCACCTGAGCGTTCTCGCTAACGTGGAATTCGGGCTCCGGATGCGCCGTGTACCAGCCTCGTCGCGGGCCAGCCGAGCCCAGGAGGCGCTCGAGATGGTGGGCCTGGGGGAGCACGCTGAACGCTTTGCCCATCAGCTTTCCGGAGGCCAGCAACAGCGGGTGGCACTTGCCCGAGCCTTGGTGACCCGCCCCCGCATGCTGCTCTTAGACGAACCGCTCAGTGCGCTGGATGCTCAGGTGCGAGTTCAGCTCCGCGACGAGATCCGCCGAATCCAGTCCCAGTTGGGAATTACCACGGTCTTTGTTACCCATGATCAGGAGGAGGCACTCGCTGTCGCCGATCGAGTTGCGGTCATGCGTGAGGGGCGCATTGAACAGATCGGCACACCCGAGGAGCTGTATCTGAACCCGGCCAGTTCCTTCGTCGCGGGCTTCATCGGTCTGAGCAACCAACTGCCTGCCACCATCGTTGGAGGAACCCTGGAGCTGTTGGGCGCGCCGGTGCCGATGCTGGGGGAGCGGAGAACGGATGGCGCGGTGACGGCGTTCGTGCGCCCCGAGAACCTGGTTCTGGGTGTGGGTGTGGGTCTGGGTGTGGGTTCGGGTGCGGTCGTGGTGTCGTCGAGCTTCCTCGGATCCCTGCGCCGAACCATTGTTCGCCTCGCCGATGGCGCGGTTGTGACGGTGCAGCACGAAGCCAGCCACCAGGTTGTGGTGGGCGAAACGGTGCGCGTCAGCATCGCCCCCGTGCCGGTCTTGGTGACAACTCGACACTCGTAGGGGGCGCTGGTGGCGTTAGTCCAGCCGGACGAGCCTAGAATTGTGCGGTGTCCACTGAAGCCATAACCGAACTCGCGATTGCCGGGCCTAACCTCGCCGAATTTGAGCAAGCCCGCGAACGGATTTCAGCCGTCGTTGACGTAACCCCGATGGAGACCGCCGGTTTCCTCAGTGAGGTGCTCGGCTCACCCGTTTTCCTCAAGTGTGAGAACCTGCAACGCACCGGTTCCTACAAGATTCGCGGGGCGTATAACCGCATTTCCCAACTCAGCGCTGAGGAGAAAGCGCGCGGCGTTGTTGCGGCATCCGCGGGCAATCACGCTCAGGGTGTGGCCTTCGCGGCTCGTGAACTGGGCATCGCTGCCACCATTTTCATGCCGGTCGGCGTGGCCCTTCCGAAACTCTTGGCCACTCGCGGCTACGGCGCCGACGTTGTTCTTCGAGGCCACACCGTGGAGGAACCACTCCGGGCGGCCGCAGAGTTCGCCGAGAAGACCGGAGCGGTCTTCATCCATCCTTTTGACCACGAACACGTTGTCGCCGGCCAGGGAACCGTGGCCCTCGAAATCCTTGACCAGGTTCCGGATGTCGACACGGTCATTGTGCCGATTGGTGGCGGTGGCCTCACCTCCGGGGTGGCGAGCGTGCTCAAACAGCGCGCGTTGCTCGAGGGGCGCACCATCCGGGTCATCGGGGTGCAGGCCAGCAATGCTGCGGCCTATCCGGTTTCACTCGCCAACGGGCACGTCACCGAGATCAAAACTCAGCCGACCATTGCCGACGGCATCAACGTTGCTAGGCCGGGAGCGCTCAACTTTGACATCATCCAGAAGACGGTGGACGAAGTGGTGACCGTCGACGACGACCTCATCGCGCGCGCCATGCTGTTCGTCTTGGAGCGCGGCAAGCTCGTCGTCGAGCCGGCCGGTGCGGTCGGGGTCGCGGCAATTCTTTCCGGCCAGATCAAGAACGCCGGCAAGACCGTCGTTATCTTGAGTGGTGGCAACATCGACCCGATGATTCTCGAACGCGTCATCGCCCACGGGTTGGCAGCGTCAGAACGTTACCTGAAGCTCCGCATCCCGCTGCCGGATCGCCCCGGTCAGCTTGCGCGCACCGCGGCACTGGTTGCCGAAGTGAATGCAAATGTCGTCGAGGTTCTGCACACTCGCCACACCGGGGGAATGCAGATCAGCCAGGTTGAACTCGAGTTGCACATCGAAACCCGCGGCCCGGAGCACGCCGAAGAGGTGCTCAAGCACTTGCGCGACGAAGGGTACGAGCCGCGCATCGACTTTTAGGTTGAGCGGGCTGGCTGCGTGACTAGCGGGCTGGGCCGGCTGGCGAACTGGCCTGCGTGGCTAGCGAACTGGCCTGCATTGCTGGCGGGCTGGGCTGACCTGAGCTACGGCGTGTAAGTCTCGACAGAGACGATTTCTACCGAAATGGTTTTGCCGTTTGGCGCGGTGTAGCTGGTTGTTGCCCCCACGGCGAGCCCCATGATCGCGGTGCCGAGTGGGCTTCCCTCGCTATAAACATCGAGGTCGTCATCCCCAACGATCTCGCGACTTCCGAGCAGGAAGACTGTTTCATCACCCAAGATGTTTGCGGTGACTACGGTGCCGGGCTCCACAATTCCCGAACTCTCGGGCGCATCGCCCACCGTAGCGTGAAGGAGAAGCTCGGTGAGGACGCGAATGCGAGCCTCGATCTTGCCCTGCTCCTCCTTGGCAGCGTGGTAGCCACCGTTCTCTTTGAGGTCACCCTCCGACCGCGCAGCCTCAATTTTTTTCGCGATCTCCACACGACCTTCACCCGAAAGCTGATCGAGTTCTGCCGTCCGACGATCGAAAGCTTCCTGGGTCAACCACGTGACCGTGCGCTCGGTAGCCAATTGGTGCTCCTTGAAGAAGAAGGGGACCGGCACAACGCCGATCCTGCGTAGACAATCGAATCAGCTTAGGTGAGCCAACAGCGATAGATCAAGCCTGTCACAGCAAGTTCCGAAGTGCGGACAGACTCGACGAAGGTTCGGTTTCTTTGTTCGGATGCTCCCAGCGGAACAATTTTCCAGCCCACGATCCCGAAACTCTCGTTGAGGGCTTGCAGCGCACAGGTGACAGGTTTTCCGGCATCCGCTGTCACCTCAAACCGCACCTCAACGTGGGAGGCATCAATGACGACGTGACCGACATCGCGGGTCTCCAGCTCGGCGGGAGCGCCAAGCAGACCACCCCACACCAACCACGCGCCAAAAACTACGACAAATGCTCCGGCGACGCTCCAGGAGATCCAACGCGTTCGCCGGGCGTTACCAGGGGTGCGCCCGTAGCGGGCATCGAGCGCGGTGGTGGCGTTCGCGGTTGCATCTTCCGCCACCGGTGGAGTTGATTTGCTCTCAGGTACAGCACTTCTCGGCACGAGCACTCCATGGTTAGCGAATAGTCTTTAGTCAAGGCTATTCGCTAACCCTAGGAGTCTCGTGTCACTGCGTCTGCTTGCCGTTCACGCCCATCCCGATGACGAATCGAGTAAGGGCGCCGCGACCTATGCCAGCTATGCGGCGCGCGGTGCCGAAGTGACCGTCGTGAGTTGCACGGGGGGTGAGCGTGGCGACATCCAAAACGAGGGTCTCGAGGCGCGGGCTATGGCCGAACGCGACATGGCGGGCCTCCGCCGGCTGGAGATGGCGGCCGCCCAGGAAGCCATGGGAGTTCACCACCGTTGGCTTGGCTACCTCGATTCTGGACTTCCGGGCGAGGGCGAAGTTGCTGACCCCCTCGGTTTTGCGAGCATCCCGGTCGAATTTCCTGGGGAGATTTTGGTGCGCATCATTCGAGAACTTCGTCCCCAGGTGATGGTGACCTACGACGAGAACGGTGGTTACCCGCATCCGGACCACATTCGCACCCACGAAGTCTCGCTGTGGGCGTTTGCGGCCGCAGCCGATCCGACGATGTTTCCGGATGCCGGTGCCCCGTGGCAGATCAGCAAAATCTATTACGACCAAATTTTCAACTCGCCCCGAATCGAAGCCGTTCAGGCCGCCATGCTCGCGCGTGAGCCGTCGCATCCGATGTCGGAAGAGCTGGCTCGAGTGCGGGAGTGGATGCGCGAACGCCCCTACCTCGCGACCACCCAGATTGAGGTGGGAGACTTCCTTCACGTGCGCGATGAAGCGCTTCGGGCACACGCTAGTCAGGTTTCGCCGGCGAGCCCGTTCTTCTTCTGGCCCAACGACGTCCACCGCGAGGCGTGGCCGTGGGAGGACTTCCAGCTCGCGGTCTCGCTGGTCGGTGGGCTGGACGCCGCGGCGAGTGCTGCGCCGGATGCACCGGCAGAGGGCGCTACGACTGAGAGTGTTGCTCCCGACGCTGCCGCCCAGATCGTGGAAACAGATCTGTTCGCGGGAATAACGGATGACGGTTTTTCGGCGATACCGGACGCGACGCCCGGCGCCGCGTTAGCTAACAAGAAAGAGACGAACGCATGAGCATCTTCAACGATGTGTACACCAGCGTGGTTGTGGCGTTGAGCCAGACAGCGACGCCAACACCAAGCCCGATGCCCGGGTTTGATGGCAACGCCGACCTGGTCACACCGACCTGGGTCGGATTCTTGATGACCTTCCTGGTCGCCGCGGCCACTCTGCTGCTCGTGCTCGACATGACGAAGCGCATCCGCCGCACCCGCTACCGCGGGGAGATTCAGGAGAAGCTGGCGGCTGAGGCGGCTGAGGCTTCACAGACACAGGCTACGCAGACCAAGGCTGCGGAGACCGGTGCTACTCAGGCGACGGCTGAGGGCGACGCTGAGACGCCCAAGCCTCTATAGCAGCGGCGGGTTGGTGGCGACCAAGAAGATGCCCGTCCAGTGGCAGAGGAACGCCAGCAGGGTGAGCGTGTGGAATATTTCGTGGAATCCGAAAACGCCCGGAAATGGGTTGGGTCGTTTCAGCGCATAAAACACGGCACCGAGCGTGTAGCAGAGGCCACCAACGATGATGAGGGTCATCATCACCCAGTTGGCGTTGAAGAAATCGACGATAAACATGCAGGCCGCCCAGCCGAGCAGAATGTAGAGCGGCACGTAGAGCCAGCGCGGGGCTCCGATCCAGAACACCCGGAACCCGATGCCGAGTGCAGCCCCACCCCAGACCAGCCACAGGAGGAGTGCCGCTTTTTCGTGCGGCAGGGCGAGCACGGTGATGGGGGTGTATGAGCCAGCGATGAGCAGAAAGATGTTGGCGTGATCGAGGCGTTTGAGCACCACTCGGCCGCGGGGGCCCCAGTTGAGGCGATGGTAGAGCGCTGAAATTCCGAATAACAGCAGCGATGAGGCGACAAAGATTGCCGAACTCACTCGGGCAGCCGTGCCGTTGGCCATGACAACCAGCACCACGCCGAGCACAATCGCCAGTGGGAACGTTCCGGCGTGAATCCAGCCGCGCCAGGTCGGTTTCTGTTCCAAGACGGTGAAGGCTAGCGAATCATCCAGCATCGGAAGGTTCGGAATGGTGACTGCGGTTGGATCTATTTCGGGGCTCACGGGCGGTTCAGCTTTCATAGAGTGATCCTATGCCTGAGCCGAGACGTAGCCTCCGCCGAGCCGTCATCGAGCATTCACGGAGCATTCGCGAAGCGTTGTGGGCTAGCGTAGGTCTGTGAAGGACAGACAAATACCGCTTGGTAGAGGTTTTCTCTACGGGCTGTACCAAAATCATCTTCGGGTCAGTCTTGTTGGCCAACCGCGGCCGAAGCACGTCGCGATGATTCTCGACGGTAACCGTCGCTGGGCCAAAATGCGCGGGCTCGAGACCGCAGCCCACGGCCACAGCGCCGGGGCAGCGAAGATTCACGAGTTTCTCAACTGGTGCGATCGTCTCGACATTGGTGTCGTCACCCTCTACCTGCTGTCCAACGACAATCTGGGCGCCCGCTCCAACGAAGAACTTGAACAGCTCTACGAAATCATTGCTGAACTCTCTGACGACCTGTCTTACACGCATGATTGGAAGGTGCAGCACGTAGGGCGCAGTGACACGCTGCCCCAGCCGCTCGTAGAGGCCATGCAGACCGCCGAAGAGCGCACGGCAAATCACACCGGTTTGCACGTCAACCTCGCTGTCGGTTACGGCGGTCGCCGCGAAATAGCGGATGCTGTTCGCAGCATCGTTCACCAACACATCAAGCAGGGACGCACCATTGACGACCTGGCTGACCTGCTCACCCCGGAGCTCATCGCCGAGCACCTCTACACGAGCGGACAGCCAGACCCTGATCTGGTCATCCGCACCTCCGGCGAACAACGCCTGAGTGATTTCATGCTGTGGCAGAGCGCGCACAGTGAGTTGTATTTTGTTGAGGCCCTCGGGCCTGATCTTCGCGAGGTCGATTTTCTGCGGGCCCTGCGAGATTTTGCCAAACGTCAGCGGAGGTTCGGATCCTGATGGACATTGACCAGTACGCCACAAATTTTTCGGAAGAGCCCGGATACCTCGATTTTGCGCGAGTAGGTCCGATCGGTACGACCGTCAACGAGGAGCAACGCGCGCTCGCCGATATTCTCGGCCGGGCACGCTTCGGAACCTTGGAATCGCTCGACGCGCTCGATGCCCGTGTGCGTGACGCGGTATCAACGCTGACCGGCTTCCCCACTGACCAGATCAGTTTTCAACCCAACACCAGCCAGGGGCTGATGCACACCATGTTCGGCATCACCGGCGGTGTTGCCATTTCGGCGGCCGAATACCCGAGCAGCACTTTTGCGGCAGTGCGGGCTGCCGAATCGCTCGGCGTGCTCACCCCCACCTGGATCGAGACTGATGAGGGGCGCGTCACGCCCGGCAACCTGAAAGCACAGCTCACCAAGAAGGTCACCGCCGTCGTGGTCAGTCTCGTCGACTTTCGCACCGGCTATCTGGCCGACATTGAGGGCATCCGTCAGGTCATCGGCGACCGCCTTCTTATCCTCGATGCCATTCAAGGTTTCGGAATCGTCGACGTGCCGTACGGCGTCGCCGACGTCGTAGTCAGCGGCGGTCAGAAGTGGGCGCGCGCCGGCTGGGGAACCGGTTTCCTCGCCCTCAGCGAGCGCGCGTTGGAGCGGCTGACCCCCGTCTTCTCCGGCTGGACCGGCTCCGAGTTCGACGGAATGCCCCTCGACGCTGTCTATCCGCCCGCGCACACCGCTCGAGCCTTCACCGTCAGCAACCCCGACCCGATCGCCGAAGGGCGCCTAGCGGTAGCCCTCGAAGAGATCGCTGAGGTGGGAGTCACCGACATCCGGAACCGGATCTTGGAAAAGACCAGCCGAATTATCGACCTCGCCGACGAATTTGGGATTCCCATCACCACCTCCCGCGACGAAGCGGAGCGTGCCGGCATCATTGTTCTCGAACCGGATGCCGATCAGCTCACCGTGCTCACTGCCGCCCTCTACAACCACGGAGTGACCGTCACCACTCGTGAGGGCAGCATCCGCTTGAGCGCCCACGTCAGCACCGACGAAGAAACGTTTGAGATGTTGCGGGCCAGCTTCACCAGTTTCGCTTCTGCCGTGAACGTCTGATTTATGCCTCTTGCCCCCACTGCGCCTCCGCGTTTTTGCTGCCCTCAAAGCGAACTTTAGGAAACGTTGGCGTGTCGCTGGGCTCAGAATTCCGGAGCGCGTTTAGCGTCATCTCTATCAGGCATAGCGCCTGATCGAGACGGCCACGTAAGTTCGTTTCGGAACCCCCATGGCCGTCCTCGCAGACTGTATCCGGGTGTCACGCACCCGGGGATGGAGTGCACGTGGCCGAGTCAACTTCAGCAGCAGCATCAACGTCAGCGTCAGTGTCAGTGTCAGTGTCAGCCTCAGCACCGTCACCGTCAGCGTCAGCGCGTAGGGCGGGCGAACCCACTGCGGTTCTTGAACGCACCTACGTGCTCGACACCTCGGTTCTGCTGTCAGACCCGTCGGCGATGTTTCGGTTTGCCGAACATCCGGTGGTGCTCCCCGTCATTGTGATCACCGAACTCGAGGCCAAGCGCAACGATCCCGAGATCGGCTATTTCGCGCGCCAAGCCCTCCGCAACCTCGACGACTTGCGAGTAAAGCACGAACGGCTCGACTTTCCGATCGCGGTCGGTGACAGCGGCGGTTCGCTGCGGGTGGAGCTCAACCACTCGGCCATGAACGTGCTGCCCTCCGGGCTCCAGCTCGGTGACAACGACTCCCGCATCCTCGCCGTCGCCCTCAACCTCTCCAACGACGGCTACAACGTCACCGTGGTCTCCAAAGACCTGCCGCTTCGCGTCAAAGCCGCCTCCATCGGCCTCGCCGCCGAGGAGTACCGCGCTGAGTTGGCCGTCGACTCCGGCTGGACAGGGCAGACCGACATCAACCTCAGCTCCGAGCAGATGGCCGAACTGTACGAAAACGAGAAGCTGACGTCTCGTGAGGTGCAGGAGTTGCCCGTCAACACGGGGCTGATCATCCACTCGGACAGGGGTTCGGCGCTCGGCCGGGTGACCGCTCGTGGGCGCCTCCGGCTCGTGCGTGGCGACCGCGACATTTTCGGGCTGCACGGCCGCAGCGCCGAACAACGTCTCGCCATCGACATGTTGCTCGACACCGACATGGGGATCGTGTCCCTCGGCGGTCGGGCCGGCACCGGCAAGTCGGCACTCGCGCTGTGTGCCGGGCTCGAGGCAGTGCTCGAGAAGCAGCAGCACCGCAAGATCATGGTGTTCCGCCCGCTCTACGCGGTTGGTGGCCAGGAACTCGGCTTCCTGCCGGGGGATGCCTCAGAGAAGATGAACCCGTGGGCGCAAGCGGTCTTCGACACGCTCGGCTCGGTGGTCTCGCAAAATGTTCTCGAGGAGGTGCTCGACCGTGGGCTGCTCGAGATTCTGCCGCTCACCCACATCCGGGGTCGCTCCCTGCACGATGCTTTCGTGATCGTTGATGAAGCCCAGTCGCTGGAGCGCAACGTGCTGCTCACCGTGCTCAGTCGGATCGGGCAGAACTCGCGCGTGGTACTCACCCATGATGTCGCCCAGCGCGACAACCTGCGGGTGGGGCGGCACGACGGGGTTGCCTCGGTGATCGAGTCGCTGAAGGGTCACGAGTTGTTCGGGCACATCACGCTGCAGCGTTCCGAGCGTTCGGCGATTGCGGCGCTGGTCACCGAAATGCTGGAGTCGAACGAGCTCGCGTAGCTGAGGCTGCTGCTCCTGCTCCTGCTGCCGTTGCCGTTGCTGTTGCTCCTGTTGCCGTTGCTGTTGCCGTTGCCGCTGACTTGCGAGCTTCGCACCCTCCCGCTTCGTGGAAGGTGCGGATCTCGCAAGTGGTGGTCCGGTGCGACCGTGGAAGGTGCGGATCTCGCAACTCGCGCAAGTGGCACACGAACCGACGCTGATTGGCGAGAACAGTGTGTCCTGAGCCATCGGGAACGCACTTTTCTCGCAACTCAGCCCACCTTTGGGGCGGCGGAGTGACTGTGGTGGAATTCGATCAGTGCGGGGCCCACGGGGGCGGTGCGCCGATCAAGTCATTCTTGGCCGCACAGTGGAGCGATCGCCGAGGTTGGACCAGGTTCAGGACTGGCCCTCGCCCTAACCCGGGACCCGAGCCCTCACGCTAACTCTGGGTCCGAGTCCGAGCCCTCACGCTAACTCTGGGTCCGAGTCCGAGCCCTCACGCTAACTCTGGGTCCGAGTCCGAGTCCGAGCCCTAGTCCGAGCCCGAGCCCTTAGCCGGGACGGGTCATGCTGATCAGGTCGAGCTTCTGATCCAGCAGTTCGAGGGTGATCTCGCCACGCTCGACGTAGCCGAGAGCGATCACGGCCTCGCGCACGGTGATCCCGGCGGAGACCGCGTGCTTCGCGATCTTCGCGGCAGCCTCGTAGCCGATCACCTTGTTGAGTGGGGTGACGATGGCAGGAGACATCCCGGCGAAAGCAGCGGCGCGCTCAAGGTTCGCTTCGAGGCCATCGACGGTCTTGTCGGCAAGAACCCGCGACGAGTTGGTGAGCAAGCGAATCGACTCCAGCAGAGCGGTTCCCATTACAGGAATTGCGACGTTGAGTTCGAACGATCCCGAAGCTCCGGCCCAGGCCACGGTCGCGTCGTTGCCGATCACGCGGGCGGCGACCATGAGCACGGCCTCCGGAACGACCGGGTTCACCTTGCCGGGCATGATGGAGGAGCCGGGCTGCAGGTCGGGGATGTGCAGTTCGCCGAGCCCGGTGTTGGGACCGGAACCCATCCACCGCAGGTCATTGTTGATCTTGGTGAGTGAGACAGCAATGATGCGAAGCGCCCCGGATGCCTCAACCAGACCGTCACGGTTGGCCTGAGCCTCGAAGTGGTCCTTCGCCTCCACGATGGGAAGCCCGGTCTCGGCGGCGAGAATCGCGATGACTTTCTGCGGGAAACCGTTGGGCGTGTTGATGCCGGTCCCGACGGCGGTACCGCCAAGCGGAACCTCGGCGACGCGCGGGATGGTGGCTTGGACGCGCTCGATGCCGAGCCGCATCTGGCGCGCGTACCCTCCGAACTCTTGGCCGAGCGTGACGGGCGTGGCATCCATGAGGTGCGTCCGGCCAGATTTGACGGCGTCCTTCCAGAGGATCGCCTTCTTCTCGAAAGCCTTCGCGAGGTGATCGAGCGCTGGCACGAGGTCTTCGAGGAGTGCCTGGGTCACGGCGACGTGTACCGAGGTGGGGAAGACGTCATTGGAGGACTGTGAGGCGTTGACGTGGTCGTTGGGGTGAACCTCGGCACCGTGCTGCTCGGAGTCTGGCGCGGTGGTGGCGAGGTGCGTGGTGGCAAGGTTTGCTAGCACCTCGTTCATGTTCATGTTGGAGGACGTGCCTGACCCGGTCTGGTAGGTGTCAACCGGGAATTGGGCGTCGTGGATGCCCGTGATTACGGCATCGGCAGCGACAACGATGGCGTCGGCGATCGTACCATTGAGAACACCGAGTTCTTTGTTGGCCAGCGCGGCGGCCTTCTTGATGCGGGCGAGGGCCGCGATCTGGGCAGACTCGAGTCCTTTGCCGGAGATGGGGAAGTTCTCGACAGCTCGCTGAGTTTGGGCGCTGTACAGGGCCGCGATCGGAACGAGAACGTCACCCATGGTGTCGTGCTCGACACGGTAGTCGACGCCACCTTCGGTCACGATTCGCGCTGTCGGGGTTGCGGGGGAGTTGGTCACGTCGTTGGGCCTTCCGTGCGGTCTGCGGTTTTGCTGGTGTGCGGGTTGCGGTTTTGCTAGCGTGCGGTCTGAGGAGTTGAGGAGTTGCGGGTTAGAGGTTGCCGATGGTGATGTCGGGAACGACCTGGCCTTCGAGCAGTCGGTAGTTGGCACCCACTACTGCAAGCGTACCGGCGGCAATTGCATCGCTGATGAGCTCGGAGGCTTCGATGAGCTCGCGGATGGTGTCGCGCAAGTGCTCCCGACCCACCTCCTGGGGCTCCGCGTGCGGCACCGACCCCGTGGCATCCGGTGCGCCAGCGACTCGATTCACCGCTGGCAGAATTTTGGAGATGAGGTTGGTGATGTGCGGAGGGAGTTGGGGTGCATCCGGTTGCCGTGATGCGATTGCAGCGAGCACGGCTCCGCACTCGTCGTGCCCGAGGACAACAATCAGTGGGACGTTGAGCACGCCGACCGCGTATTCTAGTGAGCCAATCACGGAGTCGGAGATGATCTGGCCGGCATTGCGCACCACGAACAGATCGCCGATGCCTTTGTCGAAGATGATTTCTGCCGCTAGGCGGGAGTCGCTGCACCCAAACAGTGCAGCGTCTGGGGTCTGCGCGATTGCAACTTCGGTGCGACGTTCGACATCTTGACGCGGATGGCGCGGAGCCCCCGAGACAAAACGGGTGTTGCCACGAACCATCTCTTGCCACACCTGAGCAGGTGTCTTTGCGGGAATCTCCGGTGGGGTCATTGGGTGGCTCCTGTCGAAGGGCTGGTAGGGACACTGCTGCTGGGAACGCTGCTCGAGCTGGTTGAAACGGCTCGGGAAACGGCGCTAGAAACGGCGGNGGCGACGGTGCGGAACTCCGCGACATCCGCTGTGCCGTTGAGAATGTAGGTGTTCGCCCCGACGGTGGCAACCATGGCGTAGGCAAGATTGCCGGGCACTTTATCGCTGCCGATGGCGCCGCTACGGTTGTCGAAAACCTGCCATGTCACACCCTCGATTTCTTCACTCCCGGTGCTAACGGAGGCGTTCAGCAGGGAGGCAACCCAGGTCGGGTTGGCATCGATGCCCTGGGTGAAGGCGATGAATTGTTGGTTGGTGCCAGGGGTAATAAACCCGATGTACCAGGAGACGACGCCATCCGAACCGGTTCGCAGCGTCGCATTGTTTGCGGTCCACTCTGGGGGGAGAACCGGAACGATGAGTGGTTGCGTGGCTTGCGACTGGCTCTGCTGGGCGATGAGGCTGTAGTTGACCGGGTCGCGCGGCGGTGCCTCCGGTCGGACCACTACGAGCACCAAAACCAGCACCACGGCGAGGGTTGCAGCCAGCGAGTACAGCAAGTTGATGAGCGTTTGGTTCGCGCGGTGCTTGCGCGAGTTCTCGGCCTTGCGGGCTGCAGTCTCTTCGGGAGTTTCTGGGCGCCCCAGTTCGGCGACGACAGCCGGAACGACTTCGCGTCGCGGTTTGGCTCTGGGGGCGGCTTTGGCTTTGGTCGTCGCCTCACCCGCGGGCTGTGACTCTGGCGTGGGCGTAGTGCTCTCAGCCATGATTATTCGGTACGACGTGCAGCATCGAGGCGAGCCTTCGCGCCGATCAGCCACTCTTCGCAACGCACAGCGAGGGCTTCACCGCGCTCCCACAGGGCGAGAGATTCTTCGAGGGTGGAGGAACCCTGTTCGAGTTCTGTCACGACCCGGATGAGCTCGTCACGCGCCTGCTCATAACTGAGGGCGCTCACATCGTCTTGTTTTGCTGTAGCCACGGGTGAATTCTACCTAGCTCTCTGCTGGGGTGGAGCCGAGTGCGGGTGACGCTTTATCGACGGTCGAGTGAACTTTGCCGTTGGCGACGGTGAGCACGAGGGCGGTGCCGGGGGTGGCATCCGCAACATCCCTCAGCGCTTCACCATTGGGGAGCAACGCGACCGCGTACCCGCGAGCCAGGGTGCGCTGCGGGGAGAGCGACCGGAGCTGACTGGTGAGGTCGGCAACACGGGTGTGGGCGCGCTCGAGAACACGCTCGACGAGTTCGGAACTTCGCCCGACGTAGCGGGAGAGTTCTTCGGCCCGGGAGTCGACAATCCAAGTGCTGGTGGCCAGTGCCGGACGGCTGCGAATGCTGTCGAGCTTGTCGATCTCGCGACCGATCAGGCTGGTCAGTCGCAGACCGATGCGGCCGCGGGCCTGCTGCACCCGTGCGAGTTCTTCGGCGACATCGGGGACGACTCGTTTGGCGGCATCCGTCGGGGTGGAGGCTCGGAGGTCGGCGACCTCGTCGAGAAGTGGGCGATCGGCTTCGTGACCGATGGCGCTAATCAGGGGGGTCTCGCAGGCGGCGGCGGCCCGCACGAGGGCCTCATCGCTGAAGACGAGCAGGTTCTGGAAGTCACCACCACCACGGGCGACAATAATCACGTCGACCTCGGGGTCGGCATCCAGCTCCCGGATGCCCGCAATCACCTCCCCAACAGCGCGGTCACCCTGCACGGCGGCGTAGGCGATGCGGAACTTCACCGCGGGCCAGCGCAGTTGGGCGTTGCGGAGAACATCCTTTTCTGCGTCACTGTCTTTGCCGGTGACGAGACCGATGCAGCCGGGAAGGAAGGGCAACGGTTTCTTCCGGTCGGCATCAAAGAGGCCTTCGGCGGCAAGTTTCTTACGCAGCTTTTCGAGGCGCTCCAGCAAATCGCCGAGCCCGACATGCCGCATCTCGAAAACTTGCATCGTGAGGGTGCCGCCCTTGACCCAGTAGTTGGGTTTGACGAGGGCAATAACGGTATCGCCCTGTTTGAGATCGGCGGGAATCTTCGCTTTGACCGAGGACCAGATGGTGAAACTGACGGTCGCATCCGCGTCGAGGTCTTTAAGCTTCCCGTAGACGTTTCCGCCCGAAACTCCCCACTGGGTGAGTTCGCCCTCGACCCAGACGCTGCCCAAGCGGTCGATCCAGCCCTTGATCTTGTTCGAGAGGGTACTGACCGACCACGGGGCGTCGACGGTCGAGGTGCTGCCGGCTGCGGGTGCGGCAGCAAACCCCGTAGCGGAGTCTCCGGCTGCGGGCTCGCCCGACCGGTTCTCGCCCGCTCCTGCTCCTGCTCCTGCCCCTGACACTGCCTGATTCGGCTGCTCGCTGAACGCTGCCATTTCTCGCTCTCCCGGTTTGTGCAGGCACTCACACCTAGAATTGCGGAGTGAGCAAAATCTCTAACGGAAACTTGGCCGTCCACCTGGAAATGCCCCGCGTTCCGGCTGTGCGCAACAGGCTCAAGGATACCCCGGTCGACCGCCCGAAGCGGGTCATCCTTGCGGCCCCCCGCGGTTACTGCGCCGGTGTTGATCGTGCTGTCATTGCGGTGGAGAAAGCCCTCGAGCACTACGGTGCCCCCGTCTATGTGCGCAAGCAGATCGTGCACAATATCCACGTCGTGACGACGCTGGAGAAGAAGGGCGCGATCTTCGTCGACGAGGTTGATGAGGTTCCGGTCGGTTCGCACATTGTTTTCAGCGCCCACGGGGTGTCGCCGATGGTGGTGGCGGATGCTGCCGAACGCGAGCTGCAGGCCATCGACGCGACCTGCCCCTTGGTCACCAAAGTGCATCGCGAGGCCGTGCGTTTCGCCCGTGACGACTTCGAAATCTTACTCATCGGCCACACCGGTCACGAAGAGGTTGAGGGCACGATGGGGCACGCCCCGGAGCGCACCNCCCTCGTCAATTCGCCCGCCGACGTGCCCAACATCGTTGTCAAGAATCCCGACCATCTGGTCTGGCTCTCCCAGACCACGCTGAGTGTCGACGAGACGATGGAAACTGTACGTCTGCTTCGCGAGCGCTTCCCGAACCTGCAAGACCCGCCAAGCGATGACATCTGCTACGCGACCCAAAACCGCCAGGTGGCGATCAAAAAGGTCGCCCAGGATGCCGAACTGGTGATCGTCGTCGGTTCCGCCAACAGCTCCAACACCGTGCGCCTCGTTGATGTGGCGCTCGAGAATGGTGCCAAGGCCGCCTACCGGGTGGACTATGCCAGCGAGATCAAGCAGGAGTGGCTCGACGGAGNGGCGACGATTGGGGTGACCTCCGGAGCATCCGTTCCCGAGGTACTCGTTCAGGAAGTGCTCAACGATTTGGCGGATGCCGGTTACGGCGATGTTAGTCAAGTGGTCACGGCAGAAGAAGATCTGATGTTCTCCCTTCCCAAAGAACTCCGGACCGACCCTTCCGGAAAAGCCGACGATCGCGGCCTCGGTGGCCGCGTTCGCCAACTCGATTGGCAGAAAGAACGATGACCGACGAGCGACCACGCCCCCAGTACGGCGAATACGCGACCCCGGAAGAGCAAATCACTGCGGGTGGGCTGCCGGTGGCAGCAACCGGGGCGGCGGCGCAGCCCGCCAACGAACCGGCGAGCAAACCGGCGGCAGCACGGTCAACAGCACGGCTAACATCGCGGCCGACATCGCGAGGGCTTGACTCCGCACCCCCCTCGGCGCCCAACCCTGCACCCAACTCAGCACCCAACTCAGCACCCAACCCAGCAAGCCCACCGGCGGTGCGTCGACCGTTGGATCTGTCGCTCACGGTTCTGCTGCTGAGCCTCAACGCCTACATGGTGTTGACGTCGATTCCTGATTGGCTCAACCTCGGGGCGACCCTCGTCAACGGCTACACACAACTCGGTTATGGCGACTACACCAGCATCCCATTGGCTAACTCGATCGGGTTGGGAATCGTCGCTGTGCAAGTCGTACTTCTTGTTGCAGTGCTTTATCTGGCGATCAGGCGTCTGCGCTCGCAGCGCCGAGGCCTACCGATCGCCTTCGGCTTGGGCCTGCTCACAATTGTTTTGACGATGGTGTTGCTGATGGTGGCAATGACGTCGGATCCGGCGCTCGCCGCCTACATCGCCACCCAAAACGGCAACTAGCCACTTCTGTCGCAACGAAAAACACCGCGCAACGACAAACAGCTCGTAACAAAAAACAGCTCGTAACAAAAAACAGCTTGTAACGAATCAACGGCTCCGAGTCCGGCAAATACTGCCGGATTCGGAGCCGTTGTCGATTATCCGTTGCTTACTCGTTGCTCACTCGCTGAGAGCTTGTTGCCACGGAGCTTGCGTAGGGCCGCGCTTGCGTAGGGCCGCGCTCGCCTAGGGCCGCGCTTACCTAGTGAATCGAGTGGCCAGCGGAACCGAGCTGGTGGGTGGCGGCAACCACGCGGGCCGCAAGAGCGGTCTCGGCGGTCTTGCCCCAGGCACGGGGGTCGTAGACCTTCTTGTTACCCACTTCGCCGTCAACCTTGAGGAAGCCGTCGTAGTTGCGCAGCACGGTGTCGGCAACCGAGCGGCTGTACGCGTACTGGGTGTCGGTGTCGATGTTCATCTTGACGACACCGTTGGCGACTGCCGTGGCGATCTCCACATCGGTGGAACCTGAGCCGCCGTGGAAGACGAGGTCGAGGGGGAATGCTGCGGTGCCGTACTTGGCTGCCAAGCCATCCTGGATCTCTTTGAGGAGTTCGGGCTTGAGCTTGACGTTGCCGGGCTTGTAGACGCCGTGCACGTTGCCGAAGGTGAGGGCGGCCATGAAGCGGCCCTGTTCGCCGAAGCCGAGAGCCTCAACGGTCGCGATGGCGTCTTCGAGGGTCGTGTACAGGTTGGCGTTGATGTCGTGGCTGACGCCGTCTTCTTCGCCGCCGACAACGCCGATCTCTACTTCCAGGATCGAGTTGATGGCTTTCATGCGGGGGAGGATCTCGCGCGCGATGACAAGGTTCTCGGCGAGCGGTACGGCCGAACCGTCCCACATGTGGGACTGGAAGATGGGGTGGCGACCGGCCTTGACCTCATCCTCGGAGGCCGAGATCAGGGGCAACAGAAAGTCGTCGAGGGCGTTCTTGGGGCAGTGATCGGTGTGCAGCGCCACGGTGATTGGGTAGTTCTTGGCGACCTCGGTTGCGAAAGCGGCGAAGGCGAGGGCTCCGGAGGCGCGGGCCTTGACGGTGTGGCCGGCGAAGAAGTCTGCCCCACCGGTGGTCACCTGGATGATGCCGTCGGAGCCAGCTTCGGCGAGCCCCTGAAGGATTCCGTTGATCGTCGAGGACGACGAGGCGTTGATGGCGGGGAAGGCGAAACCTTTGGTCTTGGCAGTGTCAAGCATCTGAGCGTATTGCTCGGGGGTTGCGATAGGCATGAAGTCTCCTCGTATTCGGGGTGAAATGTGCGGGCTGAACGATGTGGTGGAGTTCTGCGCGCTGATTCGGGTGTGAATAAATTCTAGCGATGAGTGCCGGAATTGCCGCACGATAGGCTGGTTCGTGGCGTTGATTCGACCTCGAATTCCACCACATCGCCACACCCGTTCTAACTCTTGTAAGGATTCACGCTGTGGTGACCACCGAAACCGGCTCCCTTTTTGCTCATCCCGATCGCAACCTCGGAATGGAGTTGGTGCGGGCAACCGAGGCTGCAGCAATCCGCGCCGTGCCGTTTATCGGTCGTGGCGACAAGCTCGCTGCCGATGGCGCAGCCGTTGACGCGATGCGCACGTTCCTTGGCACTGTCAACTTTGACGGACTTGTGGTGATCGGTGAGGGCGAGAAAGATCACGCCCCGATGCTCTTCAACGGTGAGCACGTCGGCAATGGGCGTGGGCCGGAGTGTGACATCGCGGTCGACCCGATTGACGGCACGTCGCTGACGGCGGCCGGGCGTCAGAACGCGATCAGCATGATTGCGGTTTCCGACCGTGGCACGATGCTGGATGCGTCATCCGTGTTCTATATGGACAAGATTGCGACGGGCGCTGAGGGCATCGGTGTGGTGGATATTCGCCAGAGCATCGCTGAGAACATCCGGGCGCTGGCCAAAGCCAAGGGCAAGAGCGTCGGCGAAATTGTGGTGGCAGTGCTGGACCGTCCGCGCCACGAAGGAATCATTGATGAGATCCGTTCGGCCGGCGCTGGCACCCGGATCATGCTCGACGGGGATGTCGCCGGCAGCATCAACGCCGCCTTGTACGGCACCCGAATCGACATGTGCCTCGGCATCGGGGGAAGCCCGGAGGGTGTTGCAACCGCGTGCGCTATCAAGGCTCTCGGCGGCTTCATGCAGGGAATTCTTGCGCCACTGACCGACGATGAGAAGCAGCGCGGAATCGCCGCGGGCCTCAAGTTCGATCATGTCTACGGTGCCGACGATTTGGTCAGTGGCGACAACACCTACTTTGTCGCCACCGGGGTGACCGATGGTGGTTTGGTTGCTGGCGTGCGCCGGATGGGGCCGATCCTCCGCACCGAAAGCATTGTGCTTCGCTCCCACTCCAACACTATTCGTCGGGTGAGCGCCGACCACCTCGCCTCGAAGTGGCTTGACTAGGAGTTTCGCTGGGTGGCTGGATCGGCGTAGATTCCGAGTTGGCACCCCAGATCGCGGAGTTGTTGTGCTTGATCTGAGTTCTTCATGTCCAACGCGATTGTGAAAGCACCGAGATGACGGATGATCTCCAGAGCTGCGCGCACCACGGATACCTCCCGCATTCCGTTGCTGATTTTGTCGATAATGGTCGCGGAGCCGATGAATCCGGCAGGACTGATCTGATCACCGCCGAATAGTTGCTCGTAGACGTGCGCAGTGTTGCGGGCGACAATGCCAGCAATCCCTTGCGATATCAGGAGCTCAGCGATCGATAGCTCGGAGCTGGTCGCGACAGAAAAGTCCAGTTCGACGTGTTGACGAACCCCGGGGACACTGCTGCGAAGTAACGCGCACAGTCGTTTGATCGTCGAGGGGGACGACCAGAAGCTGTGCGGGAGATCCCACACCNCCCGACGGGACTGGGACGAGCTGATTTCTTCTCCGCCGCCGGGCCGCGGAGAGGCGTGTGCGCTGAGCGTCTCTATGATGGCGCTCGCTGTCGAAGCTATCTCAGAGCCACAATTAGCGACGTCGGGAGGGGCAGCCGAATTGAAGCCATTTGATTGGAAGTCGGCCAATTGGGGTGAATTCGACTCGGGTTCACGTGAAGTGAGTACAGCGGATCCGCCTTCAGCAGATTCGAGAACACTCACACGGTGCCCCCAGGTCGTGTCACTCTCTAGATTGACGATCGTGCGTATTCGTGTTGCGGTCACTGTCGTTTGCCCCTCGACGCCTTGAAGTAAAAGATATTATTTCCTCATAATTAGAGGAATAAGAATATATTTATCACTTTTAATTTCACGTTCCATAGGTGGAAACCCTCAAGTACTGAAGGTTTACCTGCCCCCATTTCAGCCGTATGTGCAGAGACTGCAAAAATAGAGGAAACTAGTCTCACGATGCTTTTATCCATCCTCACTCGCTTCCTGCGCCCCTACGGAGGGCTACTCCTCGGAGTGGTCGTCTTCCAGCTCGCGCAGTCGATCGCGTCCCTGTACCTTCCCGCACTCAACGCCGACATCATCGACCACGGTGTGGCCACCGGAGACACCGGCTACATCATCCGGGTGGGGGCGCTCATGCTCGGCATCACCCTGTTGCAGGTGGCCTGCGCCATCGCTGCCGTGTACTTTGGTTCGCGGGTTGCTATGGCCCTCGGCCGTGACCTGCGAGGCTCCGTCTTCAGCAAGGTCGGCGACTTCTCCGAACGCGAGGTCGCCCACTTCGGTGCCCCCTCGTTGATCACCCGGTCCACCAATGATGTGCAACAAGTGCAGATGCTCGTGCTGATGAGTTGCACCATGCTGGTGAGCGCGCCGATCCTCAGCGTCGGCGGTGTCATCATGGCGCTGCGGCAGGATGTCCAACTCTCCTGGATCATGGTCGTCGCGATCCCCGTATTGCTGGGCATCATGAGCCTCATCATCGCCCGCATGCTGCCGCTATTCCGCCTCATGCAAATCCGTATCGACACCATCAACCGGGTGCTACGCGAACAGCTCTCAGGCATCCGCGTCGTGCGAGCCTTCGTCCGCGAAACCCGAGAGAGTGCCCGGTTCGCCGACGCTAACGCCGCGGTGACCGAGACCGCCGTGAAATCCGGTCGCCTCTTCGCCCTGATGTTCCCCGTCGTGTTGCTCGTGCTCAACGTCTCCAGTGTCGCGGTGCTGTGGTTTGGGGCGTACCGGATCGAATCTGGTGAGATGCAGATCGGTGCCCTGATCGCCTTCCTCAGCTACCTAGTGCAGATTCTGATGGCTGTCATGATGGCCTCCTTCATCGGAATTCTGCTTCCGCGCGCCGCGGTCTCCGCTGACCGCATTGGCGAGGTGCTTCACACCGAATCATCCGTGGTCATGTCGCTGAACCCGGTGACCACGCTGAGCACCGCCGGCGTCGTCGAACTGCGCGCCGCGAGCTTCGCCTACCCCGGTGCCGAACAGCCAGTGCTGCACGAACTCAGCTTTGTTGCCGAGCCGGGGCGCACCACCGCCATCATCGGGGCCACCGGATCGGGTAAGACCACCCTCGTCAGCCTGTTCCCGCGGCTCTTCGACGCGACCGGCGGTGCGGTGCTCGTCGACGGTGTTGACGTGCGCGACCTCGACCCTGACCTGCTCTGGAGCCGCATCGGTCTGGTGCCCCAGAAGCCGTACCTGTTCTCCGGAACCGTTGCCACCAACCTCCGCTACGGCAAGCCGGATGCTGAGGATGACGAACTCTGGGCAGCCCTCGACATCGCTCAGGCCAGCGACTTCGTTCGCGCGATGCCCGACGGAATCGATTCTGCGATCGCGCAGGGCGGCACCAACGTTTCTGGCGGTCAGCGCCAACGCCTCGCGATTGCTCGCGCCCTGGTCAAGAAGCCAGAGATCTACGTTTTCGATGACTCATTCTCGGCGCTCGATACCGCAACGGATGCTCGGCTGCGCCAAGCGCTGAAACGTCACGTGTCCGAGGCGACAATGATTGTGATCGCCCAGCGGGTGTCCACCATCGCCGAAGCCGACCTGATTTTGGTGATGGAAGGCGGCGTGATCGTCGCTCGAGGGACCCACGCGGAATTGCTGGAGACATCTCCCACCTACGAAGAGATCGTGAACAGCCAGTTGAGTGCGGAGCAGGCAGTATGAGCGCGACAGAATCGTCCAAGGATGGCGCAGCAGCAGCAGCAGCAACCGGCAGCCCTTCCGGTCGCGTAGCCGGCGGCGGCACCGAAGGTGCCATCGAAGCGCCCGCCGAACGCCCGGGCATGCGGCGCGGCCCCGGAGGCATGGGCCCGCACGGCGGAATGGGAATGCCGGTCGAGAAGGCCAAGAGTTTCGGGCCCTCCGCGAAGCGCCTCGTCGGGCGCCTCGCCCCCGAACGCACGGCCGTCATTGTGGTTCTGGCCCTCGGCATCATCGCGGTGGTGCTCAACGTGCTCGGGCCGAAGATTCTGGGTAACGCCACCAACATCATCGTCGACGGGGTCATCACTCGTCAGGGCATCGACTTTCCGTCGCTGCAGATTGTGCTCGGTGGCGTGCTCGTTCTCTACGTTTTCGCCTCTGTCTTCAGCTTCCTGCAGGCCTATCTGCTCAACGGGGTCACCCAGCGCACCGTCTACAGCCTGCGCGAAGAGGTTGAGGGCAAGATCAACCGCCTGCCGTTGACGTACTTCGACAAGGTGCAGCGCGGTGAGGTGCTCAGCCGGGTCACCAACGACATCGACAACATCTCCCAGAGCCTGCAGCAGACGATGAGCCAGATGCTCACCTCACTGCTGACCGTCATTGGCGTCGTCGTGATGATGTTCATCATTTCGCCGCTCCTTGCTCTTATCGCTCTCATCACCATCCCGCTCACCCTCGTGATCACCGTGGTGATTGCCAAGCGTTCGCAGAAACTGTTTGCCGCCCAGTGGAAGCACACCGGCGAACTTAATGGCCAGATTGAGGAGACCTTCNCCGGCCACTCCCTGGTCAAGGTGTTCGGTCGCCAGCGCGAGGTTGAGGCCCGTTTCCTCGCCAAGAACGAAGAACTGTTCGCGGCAAGTTTCGGCGCCCAGTTCGTCAGTGGCATCATCATGCCGGCGATGATGTTTGTCGGCAACCTCGTCTACGTCGCGATTGCCGTGGTCGGCGGCGTGATGATCACCGGCGGTTCGATGACCCTCGGTGACGTGCAGGCCTTCATCCAGTACTCGCGCCAGTTCACCCAACCGCTCAGCCAGTTGGGCTCGATGGCCAACCTTCTGCAGTCGGGGGTCGCCAGCGCCGAGCGCGTGTTTGAGCTCCTAGATGCCACCGAGCAGAGCGCTGATCCCGCNCCCGCCGAAACCCCCGAGCACTCCACCGGACGCCTCGTCTTCGACAAAGTCTCCTTCAGCTACGACCCCGCAAAACCCCTCATCGAGGAGTTGTCACTCACCGCCGATCCGGGGCAGACCATCGCCATCGTCGGCCCAACCGGTGCCGGCAAGACCACGCTCGTCAACCTGATGATGCGCTTCTACGAAGTCGACGGTGGCCGCATCACCCTCGATGGTGTCGACATCTCCCGGATGACCCGCAACGACCTCCGTTCCCGCATGGGAATGGTGCTGCAGGACACCTGGCTATACTCGGGAACCATTCGCGAGAATATCGCCTACGGGCGTCCGGATGCCACGGAGGAGGAGATCCTCGACGCCGCGCGCGCCACCTACGTCGACCGCTTCGTGCACACCCTTCCGCTTGGCTACGACACCGTGCTGGATGATGAGGCCTCAAACGTGAGCGCCGGCGAGAAGCAACTGCTCACCATTGCGCGCGCCTTCTTGGCCCGCCCGAGCGTGCTGATTCTGGACGAGGCCACCAGCTCGGTCGACACCCGCACCGAGGTGTTGGTGCAGAAAGCGATGGCGGCCCTCCGCCGGGATCGCACCAGTTTCGTGATCGCGCACCGCCTGTCCACCATCCGTGATGCCGACCTCATCCTCGTGATGGAGGCCGGGCGCATCGTGGAGCAGGGGACTCACTCAGAGCTTCTGGCGGCGGCCGGCGCCTACGCGCGCCTTTACGACGCGCAGTTCGCGTCGGCGTTGGAGTAGGGCGGGGTTCGCGGGCTGGCTGGCTGGCTGACTTGCTGGCTGACTTGCGAGTTCGGCACCCTTAGCCGAGGGACGCTCGCCTGAGTTGCGAGTTCGGTACCTTTCGCCGAGGCAGGCTTTTCTGAGTTGCGAGTTCGGCACCCTCGCCCGTCACGTCTCGCCGTGAATTGCGAGATTGGCACCTCCCGAGAGCTCGGGAGGTGCGGATCTCGCAACTCGGTGACCTCACGCGAGGCCCGGGGTGCGGATCTCGCAACTCGGTGACCTCACGCGAGGCCCGGGGTGCGGATCTCGCAACTCGTGGGGTCAGGCTCGATTCTGGACCGGAAGCGGTCGTCGGCGGGCAGCGCGGGCAGTACGGGCAGCGCGGGCAGCGCAGGCAAGAGTGGTGGCTCGAACCCCGAGTCAGCCCGCACCTCCGGCTCGACCTGCGCGGTGAACTACTCCTACTCGAGCCCTCAGCTGGCGGGCAACTCCGACTCCAGCTCGGCAGCGGGAGCCACAGCGGACGCCGTAGTGTCAGCCGCAGCGGAAGCCACAGCGGACGCCGTAGTGTCAGCCGCAGCCGCAGCCGCAGCCGCAGCCACAACGGAAGTCGCCGGCAACTCCAGCTCCGTGGCGGTCAACTGCCGCGCCTGCTGGTCGATGAGCACGGTCGGGCCGAGCACCTTCGACTCATCCAGAACATTCAGTTTGCGAGCGGTCACCAGCACGCGCGACTCTAGGGAATTGGCAAACTGGTTGTAGCTGGTGACAGTGGAATCGATGGAGCGACGCAGGCGGTCGGCGTGCTCGGAGAGAGTGGACAGCCGCTGGTACAACTCTTTGCCGAGGTCGAAGAGGTGTTTGGCATCCTCGGTGAGAACATCCTGTTGCCAAGAGAAGGCGATGGTCTTCAGCACCGACCAGAGGGTGACGGGGGAGGCGAGGGCGACCCGCTTACTGAAGGCGTAATCCATGATCGAGGGGTCGGCCTCCATGGCGGAGGACACCAACGATTCGCTCGGGATGAACGCGATCACTAGCTCCGGGCTTGCATCAAGCCCCGCCCAGTATGCCTTGCTCGCGAGGGTGTCGATGTGGCCGCGCATGACCTTGACGTGCTGTTTGAGGAGCGCTTCGCGCTTGGCTCCTTCCTCACCGGTGGCGGTGACGGGGATAGCGCTGGCTTCCAGAAAAGCGGTGAACGGCACCTTCGCGTCGACGGCGATGTTCTTGCCGCCGGGCAGGTGGATGACCATGTCGGGGCGGCCGGCACCGGCATCCGAGGTGATCTGCGCCTGCACGTCGAAGTCGACCCGCTCGAGGAGCCCCGCCGCCTGCACGACGTTGCGCAGTTGGGTTTCACCCCAGACACCGCGGGTGCCGTTGTTGCGCAGGGCAGAGGCTAGGGATTCGGCGGTGCTGCGCAGGCGCTCCTCCGATTCTGTGGCGCTCTTGAGCTGTTCGCTCAACTGCCCGTGCTGCAGGTTGCGCTGGGTTTCGAGGTCGGTGACCGTTTTCTGCATCGTGCGGAGGGTTTCTTGCACCGGGGTGAGGGCCTGCAGAACTTTGCTCTCGCTGCGCTCGCGCTCGGACTGCACGGCCTGCTCGGCGCGCGAACGCTCCATGAACTCGGTGAACTGATTCTGCTGAATGCTGATCTGCTCGCGCAACCCCGAAGCGGTGGCACTGACGGAGGCGAGTTCGGCAGACAGGGTTGCCCGCACCTCGGCTTCCTGCGCGCGGATCTCGGCCAGGATGACCGCGTGCCGCGCCTCCAGCACGATCGGGTCGGTACCGGTTGCTTGCTCGGCCCGGCGGGAGCGACCGACCAGGATGCCGATCACCAACCCCAACGTCACTCCGACAGCGAGGCCAATGAGCAGGGCGATGATGGGATCCATGGTCCCAGTGTGCCAGTGGCTGCCGACAATTGTGGGCGACGTGCGGGATGGCGGTGCGCACGGCGGGGCTCTTGGCAGCATTCGTGGTGGCGCTCGTGTTCGGTGCCGGCATCCCGGCGGTTTTGCGCGCGAGGTCGTACGCTAAACCCATGGCGACGTCCTCCCCGCATCCGCTCGATGTCAGCACCGATGACCTGCGTTTCTTGCTGGCGGTCGCGCGCACTGGGCGACTCGTGTCGGCGGCAACGTTGCTGGATGTCGACCACACCACCGTACGCCGCCGCATCGACCGGCTGGAAAGCGCCCTCGGAGTGCGGCTGCTGGACCGCGGTGCCGACGGCTGGGAGCTGACCGAGATCGGCCGACTGGTGGCAGAGCGTTCGGCGCCGCTCGAGCACATTGTCGAGCAGGTGGTGGGCGCGGCCTCCGGCGGCGATCAGTCACTGCGGGGGACCGTGCGCATCGTCGCCCCGGAGGCGTTCGGCACGTTATTCGTGGTGCCGGCGCTGACTCGGGTTCAGGCGCGGCATCCGGGAATCACCATCGAAATGGTCACCTCCACTCGTCCGTTGAGCCTGCGCGGCTCTGGGTATGACCTCGCCGTGACGGTGGGCTCGGCCGCGAGTTCGCGGGCCGCCGCCGAACCGCTCGCCCCCTATGCGCTGCGCTTGTATGCGACCCCGGATTACCTGGCGAAGTTTCCGCCGATTCGCACCATCGCCGACCTTGAGGCACACCAGTTGGTGTTCTACGTGGATGCCCTCCTCACCGTGCGCGAACTCGATCTTGCTCCGGTGCTCACCGGCATGCGGGTGGGCTTTGGCTCGACCAACGTGTTCTCGCAGTTGGAGGCGACGAGACTCGGTGCCGGCATCGGGCTGCTGCACGCGTTCATGGGGGAGGCCGACCCGCGCCTGGTGGCGGTGCTGCCGCGCGAGGTGGACTTTCGGTTGCAGCTTTCGCTGTCGGTGCGGCGAGACAGCGCACTAATTGAGGCGGTCGCTGCCGTGCGTGCCGCGATCGAAGAAGAAGTTCGCGTGCGGGCAGCTGAGCTGATTCCGCTCGACTAGCCCTCCAATCATCACTGTGCATTTATGCACATCCACTGTGCATGCATAGGGCTTGATCGCAGATCGCTTCGCGTGCAGAATGGGAGCATTCTTAGCGAAAAGGTAGGCAACACAATGACCGAAATTATTGACCACTGGATCGGTGGCGCCAGCGTCACCGGTGAATCCACCCGCACGGCTCCCGTCTACAACCCGGCCACCGGCGCAGTGCAGCGCGAAGTCCGTTTGGCAACCGTTGCCGACGTGGACGTCGCCGTCGCCACGGCAAAGGCTGCTTTCCCGGCCTGGTCCGGGGCATCCTGGAGCAAGCGCCAGAGCATCATGTTCAACTTCCGCGAGCTGCTCAACGCCCGCAAAGAAGAGGTTGCCGCGATTCTGACCAACGAGCACGGCAAGGTTCTTTCCGACGCCCTCGGGGAGGTCGCTCGTGGCCTCGAAGTGGTCGACTACTCGACCGCGATGCCGCACCTCGCCAAGGGGGAGTACAGCGAAAACGTCTCCACCGGTGTCGACGTGTACTCGCTTCGCCAGGCCCTCGGCGTGGTCAGCATCATCAGCCCGTTTAACTTCCCCGCCATGGTGCCGCTCTGGTTCTTCCCGATCGCGATCGCGGCCGGAAACACCGTCGTCTTGAAGCCCAGCGAGAAGGACCCGTCAGCCGCCATCTGGATGGCGAAACTCTTCGCCGAGGCAGGCCTCCCCGACGGAGTCTTCAACGTCGTCCACGGCGATAAGGTGTCCGTCGATGCGCTGCTGGAGCACCCCGATGTCGCCTCCGTCTCCTTCGTCGGTTCCACCCCGATCGCCAAGTACATCTACGAAACCGCTGCCAAGCACGGCAAGCGCGTCCAGGCTTTGGGCGGGGCAAAGAACCACATGCTGGTGCTCCCGGATGCCGACCTCGACTTGGTCGCCGACTCCGCCATCAACGCGGGCTTCGGTTCCGCTGGCGAGCGCTGCATGGCGATCTCTGTGGTCGTCGCCGTCGAGCCGGTCGCCGACGCGTTGATCGCTAAGATCACCGAGCGCATGGGCAAGCTCACCGTCGGTGACGGAACGCGCAACTGCGACATGGGGCCGCTCATCACCAAGGAGCACCGCGATAAAGTCGCCGGCTACATTGACGTGGCGATCGCCGATGGCGCCGACGTGGTCGTGGATGGCCGCGGCATTGAGGTCGACGGCGAACCGAACGGTTTCTGGCTCGGCCCCACCCTTATCGACAAGGTGTCCACCACTTCCGACGTGTACCTGCACGAGATCTTCGGCCCCGTGCTGTCGATCGTTCGCGTGAAGACCTTCGATGAGGGAATCGCCCTGATCAACGCCTCGCAGTACGGCAACGGCACCGCGATCTTCACCAACGATGGTGGAGCGGCTCGCCGCTTCCAGAACGAGGNGCAGGTCGGCATGATCGGCATCAACGTGCCGATTCCCGTGCCGGTTGGCTACTACTCCTTCGGTGGCTGGAAGGACTCGTCCTTCGGAGACTCCAAGGCGTACGGCCCGCAGTCGGTGCACTTCTTCACCCGCGAAAAAGCTGTTACCTCGCGCTGGCTTGACCCGTCGCACGGCGGCATCAACCTCGGCTTCCCGCAGAACGGCTAGTTCGTAGTTTCACCCGCTTCACACCAACAGACCGGTGGCACTTCTCGTGCCCCGGTCTGTTGTGCTTTGAGCTGCTGTGTCGCTGAGCTGCTAGCGACCTAGCTGCTGAGTTTTTGTCCGCCGAGCACCGCTTCGGTGGTTACGCTGAGGGAATGAAACTGCACTGCCGATGATCATCCTCCGCCGCTATTCGCCCGCCACGTTCGCCGTGTTGTTCTGGGCCACTAACTTCGTGTTTGGCGCGCTTCTGATCGCGCAGTTCACGGCGGTTGAGCTCACGTTCTGGCGCTGGCTGGGCGCGGCACCAATTCTGGTCGGCCTCGCCATCTGGCTGGAACGCCCGAAGTGGCGCGCGGCGCTGGTGGAATGGAAGCTACACCTCCTTCAGGCCGCCGTCGGCATGGTCGGCTACACCCTGTTTCTGTACCAGGCGCTCGACACCACAACACCAGTGACCGCCGCCGTGATTACGGCCGTCAACCCTGCGCTGATCACCATCGCCGCGGTGGTCTTCCTCGGCGAACGGATCTCCCGGCTGGGCATCCTGGGCATCATCGTGTCGTTCATCGGCGTGCTGGCCGTCGTGCTCTTGGGGCGCAATGTTGCGGCCAGTGGCGGAGACACTCCGGGGGCCGCAGGAGCGAGCGGCATCGCCGCGGGCGATCTGCTGATCGTCGGTGCCATCCTGTTGTGGACCGCCTACGCCATCATCGGGCGTGGCATCAAGACGCCACCCATCACCGCGACGGCGATTCAGGTCGTGATGAGTGTGCTGATCCTCGTTCCGGTGGTCGCGATCACCGGCTTCACCGCGACCCCGGATGCTTCGGGCGTCTTCGGCATCATCTGGATCATGATCTTCCCCTCGGCGCTGGCCTACCTGCTTTGGAATGTCTCGGTGGAGAAGATCGGTGCCGCACGAACGGGCATCTTCCTGAACGTGCTCCCGGTGTTCACGGCACTCATCGCCGTGATTCTGGGCGCGACCCTCGGCCTCTGGCAGGTTGTTGGTGGCGCGGTGGTGCTGCTCGGGGTGTGGTTGACGACGCGCCCGGGGCGCGCGGCGCTCGCAGCCGAGTAACGAAGCCACGCTCAGGCATGGGGCCCCGTTAGGGCGGCGCCGTTCGAGGTTCTTGCGAGGTTGGCCGATGCCGCTCGATGCTATATGTTAGGACAAGCGAACATGGGGTTGAGTCCACATCGAGCGCTGACATTCGTGCTTCCTAAGAAGCGTCTGAACATTCGATGGAGAATGAGATGAAACTCGGGGTTTACACTGCCGTCCTGCACGACCGCGATCTTCCGGAGGCGCTCGACACCATTGTGTCGCTCGGCCTCAATGCGGCTGAGATCAACTCGGGCGGCTTTCTTCCCCCGCGTCACCTTCCGATCGCTGACATCATGGCTAGCGACGCGAAGCGCGACGAGTACCTCGACCTGTTCAGTTCTAGAGGGGTAACGCTGACAGCGCTCAACTGCAACGGAAACCCCTTACACCCCGACCCTGGGGTAACCCACGGTGAGGATGTCTTCAGCGCGATTCGCATCGCTAGTCGCCTCGGCCTTGACCGAGTGATTACCATGTCGGGCGGGCCGTCCAACCAGCCAGGCGGAATTCGTCCGGCCTGGATTGTGAACCCCTGGAACAGTGTCGACTCCGACTCGCTCGACTACCAGTGGAACGATGTCGCTGTACCTTACTGGCGCCGCGTCGAGGCGCTGGCGGCCGAGCACGGGGTCAAGGTGGGCATTGAGATGCACCCCCAGAACATTGTGTTCAACCCTTCGACTCTCGTTCGTTTGATCGAGCAGACCGGCGCCAGCCACATTGGCGCGGAGATGGATCCCTCGCACCTGTTCTGGCAGCAGATCGATCCGATTGCGGCGCTCGAATACTTGGGCGAACTGGTCTACACGGCAGCGGCTAAAGACATTCGGGTTAACGACGCTGTTCGAATCCACGGCGTGCTCGACGACCGTTTTCGGCGATTTTCAGCGGAGGAGAACCCGCTGTCTCTCGGCGGGCCGTACGTGCTCAATGCGTGGCCGACCGATTCGGCGTGGGACTTTGTGGCGGTTGGTCTCGGGCACGATCAAGACTTTTGGGATCGCTTCGTCGCCACTCTGGCGCGCACCGCCCCCACGACCGCGCTGATCATTGAGCATGAGGATGCCTCCCTCGGTCGCATTGAGGGTCTTGAGGTCGCCGCCGACACTCTTCAGAGAGCAATTCAGAAGCTTTCCCCGGTTGCTTAGGCGAGGTTGTAGGAACCCAACGACGAGGATTGTGGGAATTTTCCCCAAAACAGGCAACACATGATGTAAATATGTCCTAACATGAGTTTTACGCTTCGCACTTACGCAAAAGCAGAACGCTAATCCAGAAAGTTGTACACCGGAGTATGACCGCCATCGACACCACCAGCACGGCATTCGACGTCATCACCATTGGACGCGTCGGCGTCGATATCTATCCGCTGCAAGACGGGCTCGGGCTCGAAGACGTCTCGACCTTTGGAAAGTACCTCGGGGGCAGCGCTACCAACGTAGCGGTCGCGGCTGCTCGCCACGGCTTGAACTCCGCTGTGATTACGCGCACTGGCGCTGACCCGTTTGGCAAGTACATCCACAAGGAACTTCGTCGTCTCGGCGTTGACGACCGCTTTGTCAGTGCCGTCCCCGGGCTCCAGACTCCGGTAGTTTTCTGCGAGATCTTCCCACCGGATGACTTTCCGCTCTACTTTTATCGCGAACCCAAAGCGCCCGACCTCGTGATCAACTCCGAGGAACTCGACCTCGCGGCCATCACCGCTGCTCGAATCTACTGGTCAACGGTGACCGGTCTTTCGGAGGAACCGAGCCGTTCAGCGCACCACGCCGCGTGGGAAGCCCGCGGCCGCAAGCCGCTCACCATTCTTGACCTCGACTACCGCCCGATGTTCTGGGATTCACCCGAACTCGCCACCGCCCAAGTCGCTCGCGCCCTCGCCAAGGTGACCGTTGCCGTGGGCAACCGCGAAGAGTGTGAGATCGCGGTCGGCGAAACTGATCCCCACCGAGCGGCGGATGCCCTGCTCGAGCGCGGAATCGAGTTAGCCATCGTCAAGCAAGGCCCCAAGGGCGTGCTCGCCAAGACTGCGACCGAAACCGTCGAGGTTGCGCCGTATTTCGTTGACGTGATCAACGGCCTTGGTGCCGGTGACAGTTTTGGTGGGGCGCTCTGCTATGGGCTCCTGCAGGGCTGGCCACTCGAACGAATCCTCCGCTTTGCCAATGTCGCTGGGGCTATTGTGGCGGGCCGCCGCGAATGCTCCACGGCGATGCCCACGACCGCTGAGGTCGAAGAAATCTTGAAAGGAATCGACGCATGACCACCCTCGACTTTGATGAACTTCGAGAGGTCAGAGCAGCGACCCCCGGACGTGTCGCCGAAATCTTTGCCGGACGTCAGCGCCGCGAGCTTATCCGTGGTGACGGCAAACTTTTCATCGTCGCCGCCGACCACCCGGCGCGTGGTGCCCTCGGCGTTCGCAACGATAACAATGCAATGGCCGACCGCTACCTGATGCTCGAGCGTCTTGCCGCCGCGCTGTCTCGCCCCGGCGTCGACGGTGTGCTCGGCACGCCCGACATCATCGAAGACCTGGCGTTGCTTGGATTGCTCGACGACAAGATCGTGGTTGGCTCGATGAACCGCGGTGGCCTCAAGGGNGCCAAATTCGAGATGGATGATCGCTACACCGCGTATGATGTCGACAGCATCGTTCGTTCGGGACTCGATTTTGCCAAGAACTTGGTACGCATCAACCTTCAGGATCCTGGTTCAGCAGACACCCTCGAAGCCACCGCTTATGCCGTAAGTGAGGCAGCGGAGGCGGGCATTCCGATCATGCTCGAACCGTTCATGAGTGACTGGGTCAACGGGAAGATTGTTAACGATCTCAGCACTGATGCGGTGATCCTTTCTGTCGCGATCGCGAGTGGCCTGGGTAACACGAGCTCGCACTCATGGTTGAAGCTCCCCGTGGTCAAGGACATGGAGCGAGTGATGGCGGCGACCACCCTGCCGACGCTCCTGCTCGGTGGAGACCCGACCGGCAGTCAGGACGAAACCTTCGAGTCGTGGCGCAGCGCGCTCGCACTTCCAGGAGTGCGCGGGCTAGTCGTCGGGCGAAGCCTGCTGTATCCGGAAGATGGCGACGTTATTTCGGCAATTGACACTGCCGCTGCCCTCGTGCACAGCACCTAAGGTCGACGCCTCAGTAAAGCTCAACTGCCTATCCCTCGCCGCTCGCAAAGCACACACCACTCCGAAACGCACCACACTCAACGCAGAGGAACCATCGTGACGAAACAGGAACCAGTGAACTGGTTTTACTCCCGCGGCACTTTGGCGCGCGAGGGGTTTGAGTCGGTCGTCGATTCGGCGATCGATGGCTGGGCGCACACCGGAATTCGGGTCGCCATTCTTGATGCAACGGATCCCGCAACCGCCTCCGTGAGCCTTGACGACGATCCGGTGGAGCGCATCATCGTTCCCCTTTCCGGTTCTTTCACTGTCGAATATTTTGTACGCGGTGCCGAGGAGAAGCGAACCCAGGTTCTCACCGGTCGGGCCTCCGTTTTCGACGGCCCCACCGACGTTCTTTACCTGCCCACTGGCACGGTGGCGACGATCACCATCCACGCTGGCGGCAGCGGAACAGCCGGCAGCACTGGCACCACCGGCGCCGGCAAAGTTGCGATCGCCGAGGCTCCGACCACCCTCGCCCTTCCTGCCTCCTACCTTCCGGTGAGCGAGGTTCCGGTGGAGCTTCGCGGTGCCGGTCGCTCGAGCCGCCAGGTGCACAACTTCGGCACCCCTCAGGTGTTGGCCGCTGACCGTCTCATTGTCTGCGAGGTGATCACTCCCGCTGAAAACTGGTCGAGCTACCCGCCGCACAAGCACGATGAGACGATTCCGGGGGTGGAAGCGCAACTCGAGGAGATCTATTACTTCGAAACTGCGGTCACTAAGACGGCGAAAGCAGCGCCAGCAACTGCTGAGCCATTCGGTTTCATGCGTACCTATGCCTCGGATGCCGGACCCATCGACATCCTGGACGAAGTTCACTCGGGGGACATCGCGCTCGTTCCTCACGGCTGGCACGGCCCCTGCGTTGCCGCGCCCGGCTACGACCTCTACTACCTCAACGTGATGGCCGGCCCCGGGCCCGAACGCATCTGGCAGATCACCGATGACCCCGCACACGCTTGGGTTCGGGACACCTGGAACGACCAAGAGATCGACCCCCGACTGCCTTATACGGCGACCCCCTTCGCGGCCGTACAATCTGCACCCGCCGTCCAACCGAAAGGATCACTCTCGTGACCAGCACCCGCATGACCGTGAGCCAGGCTCTGATCGAGTTTCTGGCGCACCAATACACGGTTGACGGTGACGTTCGCGAGCGAACCATCGTGGGCACGTTTGGCATTTTCGGCCACGGAAACGTTGCCGGCATCGGTCAGGCTCTCAAGCAGTTCTCGGTCGAAGACCCCACCCTCATGCCCTACTACCAGGCTCGCAACGAGCAGGGCATGGTGCACGAGTCGATCGCGTATTCCCGCATGACCCGTCGCCGGTCGACGTTCGCGTGTGCAGCATCGGTGGGCCCCGGAGCCACAAACATGCTGACCGGCGCTGCCGTGGCAACCACCAACCGGTTGCCCGTGCTCCTTCTTCCCTCCGACACGTTCGCGACCCGAGTCTCTGACCCGGTGCTCCAGCAGTTGGAGCTTCCGCACGACGCGACAATCACCGTTAATGACGCGTTCAAGCCACTGTCGCGGTTCTTTGACCGGGTGACCCGGCCCGAGCAGCTGTTCTCTGCCGCTCTTGGTGCGTTGCGCGTGCTGACTGATCCGGTGGAGACCGGTGCTGTCACCATTTCTCTGCCGGAAGATGTCCAAGCCGAGGTCATCGACGTGCCAGGCGAGTTTCTCGCTGACCGTGAGTGGCACATCCGTCGCCCGCGCCCCGATCACGGAATCATTGCCGAGGTTGCTCGCGCGGTCTCGCAGGCGAAGCGCCCCATGATCGTCGCCGGTGGGGGAGTGATCTACTCGGATGCTTCCGCCGTGCTCGCCGCTTTCGCCTCCGCCACCGGGATTCCGGTCGGGATGTCGCAGGCCGGCACCGGTTCGTTGCCGTGGGATCACGCCCAGAACCTTGGTTCGGTGGGCGCCACCGGCACGACTGCTGCCAACCGGGCTGCGGCGCAAGCAGACCTCATCATCGGGATCGGAACGCGGTACAGCGACTTCACCGCCGCGAGCCGCACCGCTTTCCAGAACCCCGATGTTCGTTTCATCAACATCAACATCGCTTCCTTCGACGCGTTCAAGCACGGCAGTGCTATCCCGGTTGTCGCCGATGCTCGCGAATCGTTACTCGAGTTGAGCACTGCCCTCACCGGCTTCCACGTGGCCGCCGACTTTGTCGCCGACTACACCCGCGAGAAGGCAACCTGGGATGCCGCTGTCGACGAGTCGTTCGTTGACCGTCGCCTCGCGCTGCCCAGTCAGGCGGAGATAATCGGAGCGGTGCAACAGGCATCAGACCCCCGCGATGTCGTTGTTTGTGCCGCCGGTTCGTTGCCGGGAGACCTGCACAAGCTCTGGCGAGTGCGCGACGATCTGGGCTACCACGTCGAGTACGCGTTCTCCTGCATGGGGTACGAAATTGCCGGTGGCATCGGTGTCGCTCGAGCAGACAGCAGTCGAGATTCGATCGTCATGGTCGGGGATGGTTCCTACCTCATGATGCACTCGGAGATTGTTTCAGCCGTTGCCGAGGGCATCAAGTTCATCATCGTGCTCATCCAAAACCACGGCTACGCGTCGATCGGGCACCTCAGCGAAGACGTCGGGTCAGAACGCTACGGCACGTTGTACCGCTCGCACGATAAGGCAGGCAACAACTTCGAGCGGGGTGAGATTCTCCCCATCGACTTGGCGGCCAACGCCGCAAGCTACGGCCTCGACGTCATCAGTATCGAACCGACCTCGAATGCGATCGCGGATCTTCGGGCCGCTGTCGTCACCGCCAAGGCATCACCGCGCGCCACCATGATCCACATCAATAACGACCCTCTGCTCTATGCCCCCGATGGCGAAGGGTGGTGGGATGTCCCGGTTGCCGCCGTCTCCACTCTTGCCAGCACCCAGAACGCTCGCGTTTCTTACCTCGAACACCAGTCAACCCAGAAGCCCTACCTCGGTCGCGGCGCCTCCGAAAGGAACAACTAGTCATGTCAGAATCACAAATTCGCGTCGGTACCGCTCCTGACTCCTGGGGTGTCTGGTTTCCGGATGACCCCAAGCAGGTTCCGTGGGAGCGATTCCTCGACGAGGTGCAGGCCGCCGGTTACCACTGGATCGAGCTGGGCCCGTTTGGCTACCTCCCCACCGACCCGCACAAGCTCGAAGATGAGCTCGCCAAGCGCGACCTCAAGCTTTCGGCTGGCACCGTGTTCACCGGTTTCCACAAGGGCGACGACCAGTGGAAGCGCGCCTGGGATCAGGCNCTGGATGTCGCGGGCCTCGTCTCGCAGCTCGGTGTCGAACACCTCGTGGTCATTCCCGACCTGTGGCGCTCGGATGCCACCGCTGAAGTTCTCGAATCCCGTCGCCTGACAGATGAGCAGTGGACGAAGCTGGCTGCCGGCCACGACAAGCTCGGCAAGGCGCTGCTCGAGGAGTACGGGATCCACCAGCAGTTCCACTCCCACGCCGACAGCCACATTGGAACCTACGCCGAGGTTGAGCGCTTCCTGCAGGAAACCGATAAAGAGTTCACCAACCTGTGCCTCGACACCGGTCATTTCTCCTACTACTTGGGCGACAACGTCAAACTCATGAACGCGTACCCCGACCGCATCGGCTACCTGCACCTCAAGCAGGTTGAGCCGAACATTCTGGCCGACGCGCTTAAGAACGACATGCCGTTCGTTGAGGCCGTTGCTCTCGGCGTGATGACCGAGCCCGGGTTTGAGGGCATCCCAGATTTCGCGCCCATTCTCGAGAAAGCCGCCGAAATCAACCCCGACATGTTCGCGATCGTCGAACAGGACATGTACGGCTGCGAGATCGACTTCCCGTACCCGATCGCCGAGCGCACCCTCAAGCACATTTTCGGATGCACGCACGCCGTGCGCATCCGTTAGCTCTTCGCAACAACCTCTCCAGAACCTCTCTTCGAACTTTAGGAAACGAACATGAACGACATCCGTATCGCAGTTGTTGGCGCCGGCATGATGGGTGCAGACCACGTCACCCGCATCACCGAGCGCATTGTTGGCGCCTCGGTGAGTGCCATCGTTGAACCAGACCTCGCTCGCGGTGCTGCTGCCATCGAGCACGCGCCGGGCGCGGTGCATTTCACCAACATCGAGGAGGCGCTCGCCGCCGGCATCGTCGATGCAGTTCTGATCGCAACGCCGGGTCAGTTCCACGAGCCCGTGCTGTTGCCGGCGCTGAGCGCCGGACTCCCCATTCTCTGTGAGAAGCCGCTGACGATGAGCGCCGAGGCTTCGCTGCGCATCATCGAGGCCGAGATGGCTGGCGGCACCCAGCTCATTCAGGTGGGCTTCATGCGTCGCTTCGATCAGGGTTACATCGATCTGCGCAACCTCATCGTGTCGGGTTCCGCTGGCGAACTGCTCGCGATGAATTGTGCACACCGCAACCCGTCCGTGCCCGACAGTTATACCAACACGATGCTGATCGAGGATTCAGTGGTGCACGAGATCGATACGGTGCGCTTCCTTACCGATTCACCGATTGCAGCCATTGAGATCAAGCACCCCAAGCGCAACAAGCTCTCGCCAGACCACCTCGATGAGCCGATCTTCGCACTTTTGTACACCGAGAGTGGAGTCTTGGCCAACGTGGAGATGAACGTGAGCGTTCAGTTCGGTTACCAGGTGAAGACGGAAGCGATTTTCCAGAAAGGGATCGCTGAAATCGGTCGCACCGCCGGACTGAACCTCTGGCAGGACGGCGCCCTGAGCACCGGGGAGAACATGTCGTTCAAGACGCGTTTTGCTGCCGCCTACGACAGCCAGATTCAGCGTTGGGTCAACGCCGTCAAGCGCGGCACGATCGACGGGCCGAGCGCCTGGGACGGCTACCTTGCTTCTGCCGCGGTTACCGCCGGCGTCGAGGCGCTCACTACCGGCAAGCTCGTCGAGGTCGAGTACGCCGCCAAGCCCTCGTTCTACAACTAGCCCGCCCAACAACTGGACCGTCCGCCCCACCAAGCATTCGTCAAGCAGTATTCGTTAAGCAGAGAGGCCCCCATGGTCAAGATTGCCCTCGACCCAACGCCGTTTCACCACACCCATTCGTTGCTGGAGTTTCCGCGGGTCGCGGCAGAGCTCGGCTACGAGTGGTTGCAGTTGACGCCGCACGCCGACTTCATCCCGTTCTTCAATCATCCAAAGGCCGACGACGACCTAGTCAAGGCTTTTGCGAAGGCCTGCAAGGATGCCGGTGTCGGGGTGGCATCGGTGTTGCCGGTGCTCCGTTGGTCGGGGCCCGACGAGGATGCCCGCGAGGCGGCTGTGCGGTATTGGAAGCGCGCCATCCAGATCACGGTTGATCTCGGCGTTGACACCATGAACACCGAGTTCAACGGACGCCCGGAGCGCGCGGAGGAGTCAGAGCGAGCGTTCTACCGCTCGATGGAAGAGCTTGTACCGATTATCGAGAAGGAGGGGCTGCGCGTTCTGATTGACCCGCACCCCGACGACTTTGTCGAGGACGGCATTGCGGCGGTTCGGGTTATTCGGGGCATCAACTCGAAGAACTTCGGGTTCGTTTACGTGGCCTCACACACCTTTCACATGGGAAACACGCCACTGGAGATCATGCGTGCCGCTGGTGACAAACTTCAGCTCGTGCACGTCTCCGACACTATGGACCACCACCGCTCCAACGGTCTGCGCTACATCACCAACCCGCCTGGCAACGCTGTGCGGGTGCACCAGCACCTCAAGATTGGTGATGGCGATGTCAACTGGAACGAGTTCTTTGGCGGTCTCAAAGAGATCGGTTTCCTTGACCGTGACGACACCGTGATGGTCTCCAGTGTGTTTGCGGAGAACGAAACAAGTGCCGAAACGGCACGTTTTCAGCTCGAAAAAATCAATAGTTTCCTCGTGAATCCCGCTTGATCCCTGTTGTTTCGGGCAATTGTGGGATTGCCGAAAAAATGGGCTTGCAAGTCTGCATGAAATGACGTAATAATGTCCTAACAAAGAATCTGGCCTCGGTCGGAAACCTTGAAGCAGGACACCAAGTGAATGTCGACAACAGGGTCGACACCTTAAGAAAAGGACACAAAGAAGTGAAACTCACATTCAACAAGGGCCGCGGCGTTGCCGCTGTCGCAGTCATGGGGCTTGCGGCCATCGCACTCTCCGCGTGTGCATCCGGAGCAGCAACCACGACGACCGAGGCCGCTGGCCTCGCCTCGGGACTGGGTTCTCGCGCCGAAGCTCGCGATGCCTACTTCCTCACCTACTACGACCCCACCGGCGACGCATTCTGGAACCAGATCCAGAACGGTGCCGTGGACGCAGCTGACCTCGGTAACCTCAACATGACGTACCAGACCGCCAAGGGCGACTCGGCAACCATGGTCAACTTGGTCCAGGCCGCTATCGCTACCAAGCCCGCCATGATCTTCATGCCCTTCAACGAGGGCGAAGCGTGGGTTGACGTTGCTTGCCAAGCCCACGATGCCGGCATTCCCGTCATCGCCTACAACGTACCTGCTCCTGAAAGCGCCGGAGACTGCGTTCTCGCCTTCGTCGGCCAGGACTTCTACGCTGTTGGTCAGATCATCGGCCAGGCTGCGCTTGACCGCGGTCTCGTCAAGGCTGGCGACACTGTCGAGATCACGGCTGAAGAGCCGGGTCAGCCCTACGCCCTCCAGCGTGGTGGTGGAGTCGCCGACGTTCTCACCGCAGCCGGCGTCAACGTTCTTCCTCAGTCCGAGTGGCTTCGCACCGGTGGCGACGACGCTCCGACCTTGGACGCTCTCACCGCATGGATCGTCGCTCACCCCGACACGAACCTCATCGTTCCCGTTGGTGGAACCCCTCACCGCAACCTTCCTGCAGCCCTCAAGGCCGCTGGAAACACGACCACCAAGGTCATCGGTTTCGACACCTCAGGACCGATCATCGCGGGCCTGAAGGACGGCAGCTTGACTGCAACTGCAGACCAGCAGGGCTACATCCAGGGCTTCCAGTCCGTCATGCAGGGTGTTTTGTACCTTGACTTCGGCTTCAGCCCCGCCAACATCAACTCTGGTGGTAACGGCCTGATCGACAAGAGCAATGTCGCCAACATTGAAGCCCCTGACCTCAAGGGTATTCGTTACTAATCGTTGATCTGAAGCAGTACATGCAGTAAAACTAATCGGGGTCGGTCGGATTCATCCGATCGGCCCCGATTTCCTTCTCCACCCAGACCACTCCCAGAGCACAGGCAAAGTTGCCTCTACCAAAGGAACACACAATGTCAGACAACAAGCCAAAGGGGAGTACGCCCGTCCTGGAGGTGTCTCAGCCCACTGAGGCCATCACCACGCGAAAGCGTATCTCCGACAAACAGCACGACACCACTTTTCTCGGGAAGCTGCGTTACGAAATGCAGTTCATCCGCGGGCGAGGCTCCTTCGAAATCGGAATTGTTTTCGTCGCCTTATTCCTCACGTTTACCGTCGTAAGTCTCGTTGCCCCCAAGGACTTTCCATTCCTTGATTCCCACAACTTCTCCGGCGTTCTGACGCAATCCATTCCGCTGACTGCCATCTTGGCGATTGGCGTGGGGATCCTCATGGTGGCCGGCGAATTCGACCTGTCGCTCGGTTTTGCACTCACCTTCAATGCCGTCGTGTTCATTAAGATCACCGAATCGTTCGGCCCTGTAGTCGGAGTTTTCGCTGGCCTAGCGAGCGGTGTCTTCATCGGGTTGGTCAACGGCGCAATTGTCGTCTTCACCAAGATCCCATCGTTCATTGCCACCCTCGGCATGGGCTTTTTCTGGGGAGGCGCTTCGATCTTCATCAACGGTGCAACAGCATCTGCTCTCGACCCCACCGTGGCTGCAGAAGGTTCGTGGTTCGAGTTTCTTTTCGCCCACGACTTTGGAGCCTTTCGCTCGCAGCTGATCTGGCTCGTCATCGTAGGTATCCTCGCCTGGCTGTTCCTGCAACGCCACCGCCGTGGAAACCACATTTATGCGGTTGGTGGCAATGCTGCTGCGGCCATGGCAATCTCGATCAACCCCACGAGGGTAAAGCTTCTGGCTTTCGGAGTTGAGGGGCTGCTCGTTGGCTTCGCTTCACTACTGTTTGTTGCTCGTATCTCCTCGGTCCAGCCGGGTGGTACGGCAACGCAAGACTTCACTTTGTTCGCCGTTGCCGCCGCGGTAGTCGGCGGAACGTCGCTACTCGGTGGCCGTGGCACGATCATCGGCATGATCGTCGGTGCTGCTCTTATCGAGATCATCAAAAACGGTCTCATCCTCGCAAAGGCTCCAGGGTTCTACCTTCAGCTTTTCGTGGGAGTAACCATCATCATCGCGGCAATCTTCAACCGCTACATGGAACGGAAGGCGTCATGACGAACGAGCTTCTTCGCCTCTCAGGCGTGAGCAAGAAATACGGCCCCAACACTGTCCTCAGTGATGTGTCGTTCACCATCGGCAAGAACGAAGTTGTTGGCCTCCTAGGTGACAACGGTGCTGGCAAGTCCACGCTGGTCAAAATCATGTCGGGCGTTGTGCCGATGACGACCGGAGAATTCTTCTGGGCCGGCGAGAAAGTCACCAACGTAACTCGCGCCGAAACAGAGAAGCTGGGGGTGGAGACCATCTTCCAAGACTCCGCGCTGGTTCCTCAGATGACTATTTCGCGCAACATCTTCATGGGACGTGAGCTCACCAACAAGCTCGGCTTCATGAAGACCCGTCAGATGGACGAAATCGCTGCCGAAGTTCTCGACAGTGTGGTGAGTATCGAGGGAATCAAGAGCCCCAAACAGCTGGTGCAGTCGCTCTCTGGTGGCCAGGCTCAGGCCGTGGCCATCGCTCGCGCCGTTCACTTCAACCGGAGTCTGCTCATCTTGGATGAGCCAACGTCTGCACTCGCCGTGCGGGCGACCGAGGCTCTGTTGAACTACCTGACACAGTTGAAGGGCGAGGGTGTCAGCTCGGTGCTCGTTACCCACAACCTTCACCACGCGTTCCAGGTTTGTGACCGTCACATCGTGATGAACCATGGCAAGAAGATCATGGACGTGCGTCGCGAAGACACCAGCGTTGAAGAGCTCACCGCTGCTGTTGTTGAAGGAGAAGTCGGCCTGGCGCGATTCCGCGCGGGCGCCGCGTAGTTCCCAGGGAGTGGGAACGAGGGGCTCGAGTCGTGGTGGCTCGAGCCCCTTTCTCTGTCTGCTCGCTCTGGTGGCGTGAAGCGGTCACCACGGCAGTGCCACGGTCTCGGCAACCTCGCCCTCGATGATTCCGCCCTCGGGCACCACCAACAGCCCACTCGCGTTGGCTAGGCCGCGCATCATCCCGGCCCCCCGCCAGCGGGAGAGCGTGACCCGGCCGTCGACCAGCTCGTACGGTTCAACGCGCGTCGATCCCACGGTGCCAGAAACGTCGATGCCCTCGACCGCGCGCAGGGGTCGCGGCGAACGACCCGAGAGAGCGGCACACAGAGGCTCGCCGATCGAAATGAGAGCGACCATTGCGGCGAGCGGATTGCCGGGCAAAGCAAGCACCAATCTCCCGTCGGGAAGACTGGCCAGGGCTGTGGGTCCGCCCGGGCGCATCGCGATTCCATCGATGAGAAACCGGGCGCCGAGAGCCACGAGCGCCAATCGCACGTGATCAGCGTCCGACGTTCCCGTCCCTCCGGTGGTAATCACCAGTGGGGTCGTCGATTCACGCAGCGCCATAACGGTGCTCTCGAGGTCGTCGCCGATGCGGGTGACATCCGCTACTCGCGCGCCCAACATGCCCACAAGTTGGGGGAGTTGGATGCTGAAAGTATCCCGCACGAAACCGGGCCCGGGAAGTCCGGAGGTCACAATCTCGTCCCCGGTGAGAACCAGGGTCACTGCCGACACGGGGAGAACCCAGAGCTCGTCTAGTCCCGCCGAAGCCGCGAGAGCAATGTGGGCGGGATTCAGCGTTGCTCCTGTTGAGATCAGAGTCTCACCGGCGACGGCTTCTGTGCCCGCCAATCGGAGGTGTTGGCCTGCTCGCGGTTCATCCGCGTGGGTGGAACGAAGCACGCCATCGACGACCATGCCACTCTCGCTGCGCAGGACGGCCGTCGCTCCGTCGGGAACGAGACCCCCCGTGACGATGGTGCGAGCCGTGCCGGGCTCCAGCTGGTTTCTCACCAACGTCCACGGCCCGTCGCCACAGACAACCCAACCATCCATCGCCGAGGAAGCGAAGTGGGGAACGGCGATCTCAGCAACCACGTCGTGCGCAAGACTCCTGCCAACACAGAGCTCGAGGGTTATCGATTCGTAAGGCAAGGCTGTCGCGGCGGCGGCGATTGCGCGAGCCTCGTGCCAGCTGGTGCGGTCGCTCACGACTCTGCTCACGACTGTGCTCACGACTCTGCGTCGGGCACTGCGAGACTGCGGGCGACCGCAATCGCATCGTCGAACGCGCGAGGATCGCCGTTGGCTGAGTTCAGTGCTGTGGCATAGCCAACAAGAAAAGCCGACAGCGGTGCTGCGGGACGCACCACGTTGTGGGCGACCACGCCGGTCATCGTGAGAATCGCGTCAATATCGGCGGGTGGGATGCCGAGGGCGGCGCTGAGGCGCGCGTTCCATTCCGTCAAGAGATCGGCGGTGGCGCTGTCGTCAGTCATGAGATTCCATCCATATTCTGTGTCACATATTCTGTGTCAGTTGTTGGGTGACACCGAGAGCGGCAGCATCCGCCCACGTGTCCACATCGGCACTGGCGCTGGCGGGCACGAGCACTCGGTCAAGGTCCATTCCGTGTGTGAGTTTTCGCATCGACGCGTCGGTAACATTCATGGCATCGAGCCGCGCCCGAAGTGCGCTCGTCGAATAAATTGCCAGCAGGTATTGCTCGCGACCGTCTTCGTCGACGGCGATGGCGCCGTACCTTGTATCGCCATCGGTTTCGCCACCGGTCGTGCCACCGGTTGCACCACCGGCACCGCGACGTGTGTCCTCGAATCCAGAATGCTGAGCCTCGTGTTTCAGGAGGAGCTCAACGCCAACGCCGGCCCCCGGCATGTCGCAGGCGAGCACGAGGGTGTGGGGGCTCGAATCCGGGCGAAGTGCGGCGAGGCCAGCCGCGATGGCCGCCACCGGCCCGGAGTACGGTGGGCTTTCACGAACGACGAGGTACCCGGGGGCGACGTCGGCGTCCCCCACGACGACGACCTGTCGAGCCCCGGCGGTGGCGCGAATTGCGAGGTCTATCAAGGTCGCTCCGTTGTGCCGCAAGAGCGCCTTAGAAGTTCCTCCCAGACGACTTCCGAGACCGCCGGCGAGGACGATTGCATCGCAGTCCATACGGCCAGTTTATCGGGGTAAAAACAGTCGACACGCCGGTGTTCTCGCCTGTGCTTTAATGGATTATGGGTCGAATAACCGCTCGAAAACGCATCGTCCGCATCGTTGTGGGCGAGTCGAGATTAGCTCGCGAAGACGTGCTCGCGGTCGAGGAACCGCTCGAAATTCGGGTGGCAGGTTCGGCGCTGTCAATCACCATGCGCACCCCCGGTGACGACTTCGATCTCGCTGCCGGGTTCCTTGTTTCCGAAGGCGTGATCTCTGTCGCCGAGCAGCTCGGAGCGATCCGCTACTGCGCCGGTGCGACTGCTGAGGGTGAGAATACCTTCAACGTTCTGGACGTGACGTTGGCTTATGGAGTCCCTCTTCCTGACCCGAGCCTAGAACGAAACTTCTACATGACGAGCTCGTGTGGGCTCTGCGGTAAAGCAAGTATCGACGCAGTGCGAACGCTGTCGGCCCACCCGCCGGCCGACGACCTAATCACCGTTACTGACAAGTTCTTGGCGACACTGCCCGACAGGCTTCGAGAGGGGCAAAACGTCTTCGAGAAGACGGGGGGATTGCATGCCGCGGCGCTCTTCGATGTCGCCTCCGGTCGACTGCTCGTTCTTCGGGAAGATGTGGGGCGCCACAACGCTGTTGACAAGGTCATCGGCTGGGCACTCAAAGAAGATCTTCTTCCGCTGCGGGGAGCCGCACTGATGGTTTCGGGGCGAGCGAGCTTCGAACTCGTGCAGAAAGCCTCCATGGCGGGAATTCCCATTCTTGCCGCGGTCTCGGCTCCGTCATCGCTGGCGGTTGATCTGGCCGAAGAACTGGGGCTCACCGTTATTGGCTTCCTCCGAGGCAACTCGATGGTCGTGTACAGCCGAACCGAGCGGGTCGTCTCTCATCCGGTTGTCGCCGAGCCAGTTGTTTCTGAACGGAAGGTGCTTGCCTGATGAGTAGCAAAGATGTGAACCCAGGAGCTGATTATCCCGATCTTGAGGTTGGGCACAACAAAGAGTGGGCGGTCGGAGTTCCGGCCATCCTCCACTCGATGGAGCCGGCCATCGTTCAGCTGGGAGCGGTGCGCACCGCGCAACTGATGCTGGCCATCAACCAGAAGGACGGCTTCGACTGCATGAGCTGCGCGTGGCCTGATCCGGGCAAGCGCAATCTCCTCGAATTCTGCGAGAACGGCGCCAAGGCCGTCACCTGGGAGGCCACACCCTTAACGCTCTCCAGTGCATTTTGGGCTGAAAATTCGCTCACGAGCCTTCTCGACAAGTCTGAGTATTGGCTCGGCATGCAGGGACGGCTTGTGGAACCCGTTTACAAGCCGGCGGGCTCCGACCACTACGTGGCGGTGAGCTGGGAGAAAGCGTTCGAGATTGTCTCCAAGCACCTCAACGACCTCGCCACCCCCGACGAAGCCGCGTTCTACACGAGTGGTCGCACAGCGAACGAGACGGCTTTCGCGTACCAACTTTTTGTGCGCGCTTTTGGTACCAACAACCTTCCTGATTGCTCGAACATGTGCCACGAATCTACCGGCACGGCGCTTACCGAAACCATCGGAATCGGCAAGTCCACCATCGCCTACGATGACTTCGAGAAGTCCGATCTGATCATCGTGATGGGGCAGAACCCCGGCACCAATCNCCCCCGCATGCTGTCCGCACTGGAGGACGCGAAGCGTAACGGCGCGAAGATTGTGGCCGTCAATCCGCTTCCCGAGGCCGGCCTCATCCGCTACAAAAACCCGCAGAAGGTGCGCGGGATCATCGGCAAGGGCACGCCGATAGCCGACCACTTTCTGCAGATTCGCTCTGGCGGAGACATGGCGCTGCTGCAGGCTATCTCCCGGCGCGTTCTTGACGCTGAGGCCGCTGCCCCAGGAACGGTTCTCGATCACGCTTTTCTTTCCGAATACNCCCTCGGTCTCGAAGCCTTCGCCGAACACATCCGTGACCTCGACGACGCCACCGTACGTGAGGCCACCGGCCTCACGACTGAGGAGATTGACCTCGTTGCCGACCTCTATATCCGCTCCGAACGGGTCATCATTACCTGGGCGATGGGACTGACCCAGCAGAAGAATTCTGTTGCCACTCTCAAAGAACTGATCACCCTGCTTCTTCTTCGCGGAAATATAGGCAGACCCGGTGCTGGCGCCTCACCGATCCGCGGCCACAGCAACGTGCAAGGTGATCGCACGATGGGCATTTGGGAGCAGATGAGCGACACGTTCCTCGATGCTCTGCAGAGCGAGTTCGGTTTCAATCCACCGCGGGTTCACGGCGCCGACGCCCTCCAGACTGTCGCTGGAATGCACAAGGGTGACATCAAAGTCTTCTTCGCGATGGGCGGCAATTTTGTCGGAGCGATCTCGGACACCGCCGTCGCGGAGGCTGCAATGCGCGGCACGGCGCTGAGCGTGCAGGTGTCGACCAAGCTCAACCGCTCCCACGTCGTGACTGGCTCCGAAGCCCTCATTCTGCCGACCCTCGGCAGAACCGAGATCGACATCCAGGCCAGCGGCCCGCAGTTCGTCTCGGTGGAAGACAGCGTGTGCGCTGTGCACGCCTCACACGGCAAGGTGCCTCCGGTCGCTCCCGGCATTCTGTCGGAGATGGCTATCGTCTCGCGGTTGGCGAGGGCGACCCTCGACCCCGCGCTCGGCATCGATTGGGCCGGCTTCGAAGCCAACTACGACACCATTCGCGAACACATCAGCCGTGTTGTTCCCGGGTTCGAATCCTTCAACGAAGACGTCAGGCGCAAGGGCGGGTTCATCCTTCCCAACGGGCCCCGCGACGAACGCCGGTTCGACACCGCCACGGGCAAGGCCATGATCACCGTCAACGAGCTCGAACCGCTGGAGCGCCCCGCTGGCAGGCTCATCCTTCAAACAATGCGCTCGCACGACCAGTTCAACACCACGATTTACAGCCTCAACGACCGCTACCGCGGGATCAAAAAGGGGCGTGACGTGGTCTTCGTCAACCCGGATGACCTCCAGGAACTCGGTTTTGAGGACGGCCAACGCGTTGACATCTTCAGCGAATGGCCGGGCGAGCCCGACAGAGTGCTGCGCAACTACCGTGTGGTTTCGTACCCCACCGCGCGCGGTTGTGCGGCGGCCTACTATCCGGAGGCGAACGTGCTCGTGCCGCTACTCAGCGCGGCAACCGGCAGCAACACTCCGGTTTCCAAGGCCGTCATCGTCCGCCTCGAAGCGGTCGTGGCTGAGGCGGAGGTCGCTGCGCTGCCCTAGCTGGTAGCGAGATTCTCGCTCACGAGGGTGCAAAGCCACGACACCATGGCGTCCAATAGTTCCGGTGATTGGTTGGCGTCGTAGGAACGCGGATCCGGCCCAAAGATGCCCCAGAGCGGGTTGGTGGGATCGTGGCGGTGTAGCCCTACGGGATTACCATCGAGATCGTCCGCGGGGCGCTCGGTCTGCGACGGCAACCGATCAATGTGCACCAACTCTGGCCACAGCGAGCTCAGAAGCGTCGTCTCAAAGACTCCGGCGTGGTCGGGGGCAATCGGTGAAGCCCCATTGCGGTTAACTCCCGTCGCGATGACCTTCAGTGTGTGAGCCGCGCCCTGCGCCAGCTCGCCTTGCTCCCGCGCACCCTGCCCGCGCGCACCTTGCTCCCACTCGGCGGCGATCAAATCGATCAGCGCCAACTGTTCGTCGGCGAAGTGCCCGGTAAACAGCACGGCAAGCCGAAAGCCGAACTCTTCGAGCCGCCGCAGAGTGTCCAGAAGGTGAGCTCGAAGGCCCTCTTCCGACGACATCATGATCGTCCAGGGATACGAGGAGTGACCACCGCCGAGGCCTTGGTAGATTGCTGGGAGAACGATGCCGCCACTCCGCAGCGCGGCCTGAACGCAGAGGCCATGCGCGTTGAGGGCGTCGAGGCCGATGGGGAGGTGCGAGCTATGGAATTCGAGACTTCCGAGCGGAATGAAAACCACGGGGGAGGCGGCGAGGGCGTCGTCGAGTTCGTGGGGAGCGAGAAACTCCGCCATCACCCGTTGCTGGCTGCTGGGCTCGCTGGGCCGGTTCACTTGTAGTAGTTTCTGGGCCACTGATGGGCTGCCAACTGTTCGAGCAATTCGGCCGGGAATGGCACACCATCGGAGTATGCAACGTTTCGGGCGACATTGCGCCGACTACTAATTCCGGCGATCACGGTGGAGACTTCGGGGGAACTCAGCGTGTACCGGATCGCGGCCTCGGCGAGGGTCGGGTAGTACGGCGCGCACAGGGCCTTGAGCGTCTCGACGCGCTGCAGCGTTTCAGCGAACCTCTCACCGCGGAACATCTCGTGCTGTTGCGAACCGGCAGTCCACCCCGCGTAGGTGTCAGCTGTCCAATGCCCGCTCAATGAACCAGAGTCGAAAGCGACTCGGTCGATGAACGCGGTGCGGGTGCTCGCCCCGGCCGGGAAAAGCGCTTCGACCGGGCGCTGCTCAAACATGTTGAAGATCACTTGGATGGAATCGACCAACCCGAGCGCTGCAATCTCGACGCCCTCGTCGGGGCGGTAGTCCCGAATGGACACACCGATCTTGTCGATCTTGCCTTCGACGCGCAGCGCGTTGAGAGTCTCCAACCAGTCGAGGTTGCGCACGCCGTCCGCGAGCCATCCGTGCAGTTGAAGAAGGTCGAGCCGTTCGACCCCTAGGCGCGTCAGCGCCAGTTCCACCCCGCGACGCAGGTGCCACTCCGGATAGCGCCCGGACATGAGGGGGTTATCTTCGTCGGCGCTTGGCCATACGGTCGGCTGAATCTTGGTGGCAACGTAAATCTTGTTGCCGTCCCAGCGGCGCAGGGACTCGCCGATAACTTTCTCGCTGTGCCCCCCGCCATACAGTTCCGCGGTGTCGACAAAGTTGATTCCCGCCCCGTAGGCTTCAAGAAGGGNGCCGATGGATTCCTCGTCATCGACAACGCCCCACTGCCCACCGAGTTGCCAACCCCCGAACGAGATCTCGCTGACCTCCCAGCCGGTTCGGCCAAACTCGCGGTGCTGCATGGGTTACCTCTTTCTTTCAGCGGATGCTCGCACGGCATCGGGGGAGTTTAGGCAGGAATGAGCGCGTCCTGAAGCCATTCGAGAGCACTGTCGTTGGGCAGTGATCCGTCGCTGGCGTCATGGCGACCATAGACTCCGATGCGTTCGGCTCCGAGTTCGCGTAGCTTCTCATCGATGATCTCGCTCCCGTGGCTGTAGATCTCATAGCTGCTGTTGCCGAGCCCGAAAATTCTGAAGCGGATGCCCGTGAGATCGGGGGTTTCCTCTTCCAGTGCCCGCAAAAAAGGCCACGCCCCACTGGGAAGTTCGCCGTCACCGTGAGTTGAACAGACGATGATGTAACTGTCGCTCGGGTCAAAATCGGCGATGTCGAAGTCGGTCATATCGGCGAGCGCCGCGCTGCCGTGGGCTTCAAGCTCGGTGATGAAATCTTCGGCCACCATCTCGGCGTTACCCGATTCGGTCCCGAAAAGTACGACGGTCTTGCTCATGATGTCTCCTTGCTGAGGTGCAGTTCGGCGGTGGCGCTCGCGGACCGAGAAGGCAACGCGGCTAACCCCGCCTTGGTAGTGGTTGTGTTGGAATGATGTGCCACGATCGTGTCGGCGACCATTCGGGCATCCGCGCGGTTTTCTGGAATCGTTCCGCGCGGTCCACGGCGCAACCAGCCCACACAGTAGAGATCGTCACCCAAGACCCCGCGGTCTAGATCGGTGTGTTCTGGATCTTCGTGGTCGATTCGCCGAAAGGGTGCATCCGGGTGCTCGGTGAAGCCGATGGCAGTGCAGACAGAATCCGCGACGAGCTCGATTGTCTGAGAAGTGGTTGCACCGGAGGGCAGGGCGCTACGAAGCACCGCACTGGGCACGATCCCCGTAACGGGTCGAAGCGCCACGGCGCGAACGCTGTCGTCCCCGAGTATGGCCACTGGTGCCCAACCAAACCAAAAGTGCACGAGCCTCGTGGCGGTCGGATCGGAGCCCGCTATGAGGGTGGCGACGGCATCCCTCCTCGCGGTCTCGGCCGCACCCGACAGTTCGCCGATTTCGAGTTGGTCGGCCTCGAAGCGAATATCCTCGAGCTTGCCCAACTCCCGAATCATTGCGGTATCAAACTTGGCTTCACCGCACAGTGATCGCCCGACAATGTCGATTCGGCTCACCGGCGCAGCGGTGATCGAGGCGACAACCTCCGGGGCGATCCCCAGCTCACGCAATCGTTCCGCCGGGGTGAGGAAGAGCCGCAGGAGATCGATGGCGACGTTTCCCTGTCCAACAATGACCGAGTGCCGGCCGATGTGAACGTCGGTAACGTTTTCGTGGGGGTGCCCGTTGATGAGTCGCGTTAGTCGCCCGGCGCCGTACACCCCATTCAGCTGGGAACCCGGCAGAACGTCGCCAGCGTCACCCAACGGTCGATCGGCATGAAGCCCGGTGGCCAGCACGACAACGTCGAAGGCCGCTCGGAGCTGGGCGACCGAAAAATCACCCGTGTCGGGATCTGAGGAGATGATCGTTGTGCCAACGAAACGCACACTATCGCGCTCGAACAATCGGTCGAACTGTTTGGCGATCGCTTTTGTGCCTGGATGATCTGGAGCGACGCCGTAACGCACCAACCCGTGAGGCATGGGCAGGCGATCGAAAATCACGATCTCGGAATCGGGCCACGCTTTGCGTAAGAACTGTGCGGTATAGCAGCCCGCCGGACCACCGCCGACGATGGCAACCGAGGGTTGCCCAGCGGGGTGAACGGTGCTGTTCATGGCGGCGGATCCTTCGTTGGAGACGTAACGGTTGTTGGGACAGTAACATCCAGGGCAGCCTCAATTCCGTCCCCAGAGCGGTTGATTATCGAATCGGTATTGGGGACATAACCAATCTGCTCGGCTTCGGTGCCGCACAGGGAACAAGCTGGTCAGGAGTTGTATTCGCGGCAATATCACTTCATAAATCGAGCCCCCGCAGAGCCTTTCGTCGTCATAAGATCTGACCACCTCGGTCACTCGAACGAGGCAGCATAGATAGGCGGGAACCAATGTCGTTGACCCTTGAACCCACATCCCTCGTCGGGGAAGGCTGCGCTTTTCACGAAGTGGTGAACGCGGCTGGCGGACGAGCTGCGGATCCGGCGGTGCTCGCTGAATTGTTGGCCGCACAACTTGGCCTGAGCGCTGCTGCTGTCGCCGCTGCGTCTGTTGCGTCCGCACCTGTGTCGACGTCCGCACTTGATGGTGCGTCTGAACTCGATGCCGATGCCGATGCGGATGCTGATGCGGATGCCGATGCCGATGCGGATAACGCTGCCGAGCCGGCCTCATCGAAACCTGCGCCGCCTGACGACCTCACGGTCTTTTACGACCCACTCTCGTACGCGGTTTATGACTACCCCTATGACACCTACAAGCGCCTGCGGGACGCCGCTCCCGTTTACTACAACGCGGAGCGTGAAATCTACGTGGTTTCTCGTTACGAAGACGTTCGTGCCGGGCTTGCCAACCACCGGCAACTCGTCAACGCGCTGGGCAACGACATCGATGGCACGCACGATTCGTTTGGTGAGGGAATCTTGGTATCCCAAGACGCACCGCGACACACCGCGCTGCGCCAAGCGGTACGCCGCACGTTCGCCGCACGAGAACTCCTGGCCAAGGAAGATGGCATCCGTGAGCTTGCGAGCCACTTGCTCGCCGAACTGCACGCACAAGGCAACGGTGATTTCGCCAGCGAGTTCGCCCTCCCAATGTCGATCGGGATGGGGATCAATTTGCTGGGCTCCCCGGCAAAAGACACCGGGGTGATCGTCGAACACCTCTGGCGCGCGATGGAGAGAATCGTGGGCAAGTTCTACATTCCGGAGGATGCTGCGGCAGCCAATCATGAGACGGAGGAACTGCTGGCACGCCGATTCGCTACCCGCCGTGCAGAAATTCGGGCTGGTGCCGACACCTCTGGTTCGGATGCGTACACCCAAATTCTGCTGGCCTCCGAGAAAGGAAAGATGCTCCCGAGCGAGGAGGATGGTCTTGCCCATCTTCTTCTGTCGGCCGCGAGCGACGCTCCGGCGGCGCTCTTTACGACCGTGATCTACGTGCTCGACAAGTTCCCCAAGCTGCAGGACTTTCTGCGGGCCAACCCCGATGAGATTCCTCAGTTCATCGAAGAAACATTGCGTTACGAAACTCCGGGGCAGAACTTATCTCGTCAAACAACCGAGGAGATCGTCATCGCTGGGGTCACTATCCCTGCAGACTCTCGGGTGATGTTTCTGCAAGGCTCTGCTAATCGTGACGAGCGTGTCTACGAGAACCCCGACACCTTCGACCTTCGTAGGGAGTTCACCCCGAAAAATCGCACCATGTCGTTCGGGGAGGGAGTGCACGCGTGCATGGGAGCTCCTCTGGCCCGGCTCGCCGCGCGAGTGATGGTCGAAGAACTACTGAAAGGTCCGAATGTGCGGATCGTTGGCAGCCCCGAGCGCTGGGTCAAACAAATGGTGCGAGGTTTCAGCAAATTGCCGGTCGAATTCTTCGAGCCTGGCACGCCGGTTCCGCACGCGCATTTCACGCTCCACAAGTGATTGTGGGTCACAATAAAGGGATGGAACCCTTTATTGTGGAGCGCGACTCGCCGCTCATGGCGTGGGGTCAAGTCAGACGAGACTTGCGCAGGCGGATCGACGACGGCGAATTTACCGCGGGTCAAAGGATTCCGACCGAGTCGGAGCTAACCGAGCAGTACGCGGTCAGCAGGGTAACTATTCGTCGTGCTGTTGCGGCGATGATCGACGATCGGTATCTGGAGAGCCGTCGCGGGNCGGGGACGTTTGTGGTGCCCCGACCGTTGACGACCAAATGCAAGCTTGATTTGAGCCGCCCGTGGCGCGAACACCTGGTGGCTGAGGGGCATCAGGCGCTGTCACGGCTGGTCGAGAGTGTTTCTTTGGCGGTTGTTCCCCGCGAGCTCACGAGGTTGTTTGGCGACGATGTGGCGCTAGAGCCACTCGCCTTTGCGCGCGAGGTTCATCTCGTGGACCGTGTGCCGATTGGCATCACCGAATCGTGGACGAGCGATCTGGATTCGTCCAGGCTGCACCAAAAGCCAGCGAGCAGTGAGGCTGTTGTTGCGGAGTGTTTCGCCGAAATCGGTTTTGCGACCACCACGCAGGCCGAGTTGCTTCGCTCTTATCTCGATATCCCGCTGCTGGTAGTGCACGCACGAACACTGCTTGCCGAAACCGGCGAACTCGTCGAATACGCCCGCACGTCGTGGATCGGCAATCGTGTTCGATTGGCGTTCAATCGTTCACTCACCCTCGGCGAGATCGACAGCACGCACTTGGTCCGCCAGGTGGCGGGGGGACCCTAGAACTCGATTGAGCTCACGCCTGGCAGTCAGCGAGCCGCGGTCAGATCGCTGGCAGGATGACGTCGCGTACGAGCGCGTCGAGGTCGGCGTCGGCTTCGAGAAACTGGCGAAGCGTTCGACGCGTTGCGCCAAAATTTTCGAAGTCCTCGATGCTCATGCCGTCGACGTCGTAGGCCTTGCGGAACTCGGGAACCTTGTTATAAAGCTCCTCGATGATGCGCGGATCCACCGGAACATCGATGCGCGGTTCGCTGGAGATGTCATTCTCGTTGATGCGAAGTTGCCAGTCGAATGGTGGGGAGACGACGAGGTCACCGCCAAGAAGCTCGCTCCACTGCAGGTGGTTGCGAAACGCGGCTGACAGGATGCGGGTGCGATACCCTCGCTCCACGAACAGGTGGTGTGCCTTCTTGAGGGCAGCAACGCCCGCCCATTCGAAGTGTCCTGGTTCGATCAGAATCCGATCCCGAACAGCAGAAGCCTTAAGCCAGTCGTCGAGGCGTCCGCCCATGATCGTGCAAACCGAGCCGAAGTTATCAGTGCGCAGACCTTCGGCACTCCGTCGGTCGAGACCGCGTTCGATCGCTTCAGCCACGGCTACCGCCTGGGCGACGGTGAAGGAGACGGTCGCGTTGATGCTTACGCCGCGATAGGTTGCTTCCTCGATTGCCTCGATACCGGTCTTAGTGGCGGGAATCTTCACAATCACGTTTGGGGCGAGCGTGGAGAAGTAGACGGCCTGCTCGACAAGGGCGGCGACATCGCGATGGAGTCGGGGGTCGGTCTGAATCGAGAGTCGGCCGTTGATGCCGTTGGTCTCGTGAAAAATCGGCTCTAGTAACTTCGCGGCGGTGATCGAGAGCTCTTCAACGACTTTCCAGCCCAGCTCGCTCTCTCCTGCCGTCGGGAACTGTGCTGCAAGGGCGTGGATCCGCTCGGTCCAGTGGGGGAGGTCGGCCTTGATCGCTGACAACGCAATGACGGGGTTGCAGGTTGCGCCGACGGCGCCGAACGAAATGCTCGTCGCGAGTTCTCGGGGATCCGCCGAATCATTCCAGAGGCTCGTCGAGGTCTGCTCTGCTGCTCTCAGAAGTGAGGGCTTATCGCCCGAGTGGTCGAGGCTGGCGTTGAGGGACATGGATTCTCCGTTGAATGTGTCGTGGCTGAGGTGCAATTGCGTCGAATGCAACGCAGGAATATTGCGTATCAGGACATCATAATGTCAGAACAAAGTTGCGAACAAGTGGGTAAAGCGGATTTCGGGAATTAAACCGCGTTACTTGTCGACCAGCGTGATTTCGAACGAGTAGAGGTCGGGGCGGTAACAGTGCCGCCCAAATTCCACTGCCTTGCCGGAGTTATCGAAAGCGGTGCGATCCATTGTCAGAACAGGATCGTTCTTGTCGATCTCCAAGAGGTCGCTCTCCACGGAGGTTGCTCGACGGGCACCAATGTTTTGCTTGGCAACGCGGATCGTAATCCCACTCGAGCGCATGATTTGGTAGAGCCCGTGCGTGAGCAGATCAGCCTCGCTCATCTGGCCCAGTTCCGCGGGAAGGTAGTTCTCGAGGATGGCAATCGGAACGCCATCGGCCGCACGGAGGCGTTTGAAGTGAACGAGGGGTGCCCCCACCTCGATACCCAGAATCTCCGCCAACTTGGCGCTGGCTGGCATATCATCCCGTTCCAGAATTCTCGTGGTGGGCTTGCGCGAATCCCGTGAAAGATCCTCGAAGAGGCTCGTCAGCTCGACCTTACGGGTCACCTGTCCATGCACTACCTGGGTGCCGATGCCACGGCGGCGCACGAGGAGTCCCTTGTCAACCAGTTCCTGAATTGCTCGCCTGACGGTCGGCCGTGACAGCCCGATTCGATCGCCGAGCGCGACCTCATTTTCGAGGCGGGAACCGGGGGGAAGCGTGCCGTCAAGAATGGCACCCTCGATCAGGCTGGAAACCTGAAAGTACAGGGGCATCGGGCCGGTGCGATCCAGTTCCATGAACATTCCGGTGGGCAGCACATGCTCAAGTTGTTGCACAGTATCTCCGCTGATCGTTCGCAACCATGCGGCTAAACCGCACAGACATTGTTCTGACATTATCAGTTGGCGATTAGTGGACGCCAGAGCCCACGCGGTGAGGCCGAGAGGTCGGCCCCGGGGCCCGCGCCGAAGCTGACCGCTTAGTCGAGCTCGGCAACAGCCTTTCGCAGCCGCGGAATGACCTCGTTGCCGTACAGCTCCAGGAAGCGCTTCTGGTCGGGGCCGGGAGCGTGAAACACGAGGTGACGGAATCCGAGACGCGCGTATTCCATGACCCGTTCGACGTGCTCATCGGGGTCACTGGAAACGATCCAGCGGGAGGCAGCACGCTCGATCGGCAGTTGGTCGGCGAGGCGCTCCATCTCCAGCGGATCCTCGATGCCCATCTTCTCGTCGGGGCTCAGCGCGAGGGCCGCCCAGTGGCGAGTGTCCGCGAGCGCGCGAGCGGCATCCGTGTCGAACGACACCTTCATCTCGATGAGAGTGTCAACCTCGCCGTTGGTGCGCCCGGATGCCACCAAACCCTCCTGCAACGCCGGCAGCAGCTTCTCGGTGTACAACTCGCTCGCCTTGCCGGAGGTGGTGATGTAGCCATCAGCAATGCGACCGGCAAGCCGGGTGGCAGCAGGGCCCGAAGCGCCGATGTAGATCGGCACCGGCACGATCGGGCGGTCGTAGATGGTGACGTTGTCGGTGCGGTAGAACTGGCCCTCGTGGGTCACCCGTTCCTCCGCCCACAGCTGCTGAATGAGGAGAACGGCCTCTTTCAGCCGGGCGAAACGTTCCTTGATGTCGGGCCACGGGTATCCGAGCGGTGCCTCATTGAGGGACTCGCCCGAACCAACGCCCAGAATCACTCGGCCGGGAAACAACTGCCCGAGGGTGCCGAAAGCCTGTGCGACCATCGCCGGGTGGTGGCGAAAGGTGGGGGTCAGCACGGAGGTGCCGATCACGATCTTCTCGGTGCGAGCACCGAGCGCCCCCAACCAGGCGATGGCGGCTGGTGCGTGCCCGTCGGTGTGCTTCCACGGCTGCAGATGATCGGAGATGAACACCGACTCGAAGCCGGCCTGCTCGGCCAGCACCCCGTAATCAAGAAGCGTCTTCGGATCAAACTGCTCGGCCGAAGCCTTGTAACCGAAACGGAACGGGGTAGCTGCCATGGTGCGTATCTCCTTCGTGTCGGGGCCTGGAAATCTGGCCCGAGAAATCTGGTCCGAGAAATTTGCCCAAGAAACTGGCCCGGAAAAATGGCCCAGTGATGACGCTACGGGATCGGGATGCCGCGTGCATCATCCGTTCAGCGAGTTTGAAGTTTCGAACCCAGTTGGCCAAGTTTTGTGCCCGTCAACGTCACTAGCTCGGCGACATCGGTGGCCTCGTGTCGCTTGGCGGCGTGCACGATGATGGCGGCGCAGGCCAGGGCATCCGCCAGCGCATTGTGGTGCTCGAAGTCTTCGAAGCCGGCAGCCATCGCCGCGACCGGCAACTTGTAGGAGTCCAAGTGATAGGTCTTGCGGGCGATCAACAGACTGCAGGCGTAGGCGAACGGGGGAGTGGTGATCAGACTGGCGGCGCNCCCTCCGGCGATCACGCCCATATCGAATTGCGCGTTGTGGGCCACCAACGTGTCGCCGTCGGCGAAAGCCACGAGGTTCGGAAGCTGCTCGCTCCAAGTGAGGGCGTCGTCGACGTCGTCAGCGACAATGCCGTGGATACGCGTGTTCCACTCGTTGAACTCGTCGTGACCAGCTGGCGGCCGGATCAACCAATAGGCCGAGTCGACCACCACCGAGTCGCGCACCTTCACCAAACCGACGGAGCAGGCGCTCGCACTGGACGAGTTCGCGGTCTCGAAGTCGATCGCGGTGAAGTTGACGGGCATCCCTCGATGGTCTCACGGGCCGCTGGCATGTTAGTGCGCGTTGCTTGGGCGTTGCTTGCACGGCCGTGCTGGTGGGGTGGCCCAGCATCCGTGCCACGGCGGGNACCCTTGATACTCGTGGCTCTCACTATCGCAATCGTCGGACTCCCTAACGTAGGCAAGTCCACCCTCTTCAACGCTCTGACCAAGAACTCGGTGCTGGCGGCGAACTACCCGTTCGCGACCATCGAGCCGAACGTCGGCATCGTCAACCTCCCCGACTCGCGCCTCGCGCAGCTCGCCACAATCTACGGCAGCGAACGCCTCCTGCCGGCACCGGTGTCATTCGTGGACATCGCCGGCATCGTCAAGGGTGCCTCCGTCGGTGAGGGGCTCGGCAACAAGTTCTTGGCGAACATCCGGGAAGCGGATGCCATCGCTCAGGTCGTTCGCGGTTTCGCCGACCCCGACGTGATTCACGTTGACGGCAAAGTGGATGCTGCCTCCGACATGGAGACCATCAACACCGAGCTGATTCTCGCCGACCTGCAGACCCTCGAAAACGCTCAGGCTCGCTACGACCGCGACCTGCGTGCCAAAAAAATCACTCAGGCAACCATCGATACCGCCGCGCTCGCCGTGGCGTGGCTCAACGAGGGCAAGCCCCTCTCCGCCTCGACGATCGACGTGGAGCCGATCCGTGACCTCGGGTTGCTCACCTCTAAGCCGTTCATCTACGTCTTCAACGTCGATGAAGAATTGCTCGGCAACCCCGCGAAGCTCGCCGAGCTGGCGGCTTTGGTCGCCCCAGCACAGGCCGTGTTCTTGGACGCGAAGCTTGAGAGCGAACTGATCGAACTGGAGGCCGAGGATGCCGCTGAGCTCCTGGCCTCCACTGGCCAGACCGAGAGTGGCCTCAACCAGCTCGCCCGCATCGGCTTCGACACCCTCGGCCTTCAGACCTACCTCACCGCCGGCCCCAAAGAGGTTCGCGCCTGGACCATCCCGAAGGGCGCGAAAGCCCCTCAGGCTGCCGGTGTCATCCACACCGACTTCGAGAAGGGTTTCATCAAGGCGGAGATCATCTCGTTCGCCGACCTGATGGAGACCGGCTCAATCGCGGAGGCTCGCGCCAAGGGCAAGGCTCGCGTTGAGGGCAAAGAGTACGTCATGCAGGATGGCGACGTGGTGGAGTTCCGCTTCAACGTCTAGTGATCAGAACCAGCAAGCGCGTGGCTTAACGATTCCTTCCGTCCCGGATCGGCCCTCCGCTAATCTGGGAAAGTGAAACTCTTTAGGAAGAAGACGCTCGCACTGAGCGCCATCACTATTGCAACGGCAGCGTTTTTCGGATTCGCTTCGCCCGCTCAGGCAGTGTCACTGCCGGTAACTGAAATTCCCGACTACCACTCAACCTCGGGAGTTGCGTTTTCTCCTGACGGATCTACCGTTTATCTCGTCCAAGACAACGACGGCACTCTGTTCGGTGAAGCTTCTCTCGTCGTCCTCGACGCGAGAACTCTTGCTCCAGTTTCAGCAAGCATTGCTGCTGGATATCCGGGGGCCGGAGTGAATCACGCCATCGCCATGGCACCAAACGGATCAAAAGCCTATGTCAGCCTGGGTTCGGGCGTTGTCAGGCCGTTCTATCCATCAACCCTGACTTTTGGCCCCGCAATAACCGTCGGCAGAAGCGGCGTTGGGCAAATAGTTTTCNCCCCCGACGGCATGAAGGCCTACGTCGCGGTAACGAACAATGGGAGTGGCACTCTGGTCAAGGAAATCGATGTCACTAATGACAGAGTCACGTCCACCATTAGCACCTGTGTCGGCCCGAACGGACTAGCGATAACCCCTGACGGCCTCACGTTATTCGTCAATTGCGCGGACGGCAGCGTCGCCGTTATTGAGCCAACGGGAAACACCGTCCTCACGACGTTTACGCCCGCGGGGCATCTTCAAGGAACGACCATTTCGATGGCTCCTGACGGCACGGAGGTCTATGTGACCGCTTTTGGCGGCCTCACAACGGTAACTTCGGTAATCGACACCACAAGTTATGACATCAAGCATCAATTCACTGACGAGCCCAAAGACGTCGCCTTCAGCGCTGATGGATTAACCGCGTACATCTTCAGCGCGGACTTCGGAAAACTGCTTCCAGCCTCTACATCGTCATTCAGTCTTGGTGCCCCCATCGACGTGACTTCCCCTAGCCCCGGTTTGTGGTTCTTGATGGATAAGAACCCCGCTTCAGAGCAATATTGGATTACCGGCGGGAATTACCTCTTCATTGTGGGCAGTGCGCCCGAGGTCACTGCGACGAATCCAGGCACTGTCGCGGGCGACTCGCCGGAGCTTGCGAAAACGGGAAGTGACTCGAACAGCTCTTGGAGCTCACTAGCGGCAGCTCTCCTCATGCTCTCGATGGGGATCTACCTGACTCGCCTGCGCAAGAGCCACAGCTAACTCTTCGCTGATCTCACCTAGTGACGACCAGCGGTTTTTTGCGAGAAGTGACGAGGAGGGTTGTACTCGCTGGGATGTCGCCCTTGGGGCTGGTAGCAACACTTCAGATTTCTCCATCGGCTGGGCCAGGGGACAGGCGAGNGGAAGTCAGCGGATCCCTGAACCTTGATTCTGTCAACTGGTTGAATGGCAATCATGAAGTTCAACCTGAGAAGTGCTTTGCCGCAGTCACCAGCGAAGTTCGCCGGCCTGAAAATCATCCGATTCGTCACCGCGCTGTACATGCTGGTTATGGTGGTGCGCAGTTGCATCCACCTCTTTGCCCCTGATGGCGGCGCCCTCAGCATCGCGGGCGTCGACATCGCAGTCGCGGGTGGTGACAACATCGTCGCAATGTTTCATCAGTGGGGAGCCAGCCAGCTCATCCTGGTCGCCGTGCTCTTGGTACTGTTCTTTCGGTATCCGGGCCTCACGCCCCTGATCCTTCTGAGCCTAGCGAGTGACCCAGTGATGAGAGCAGTTTCAGGTCAGATTCTGCCCCTGACCACAGTCGGAACTCCTCCGGGAGCAGCACTCAACTGGCCGTCATTCGGGTTGCTCATAGTCCTGTTCATCCTGTCACTGCTTGAACGGAGCCCCAAGAAGGCGATCGTTTAACTCCCCGTTGCCGTTGCCGTTGCCGTTGCTGTTGCTGTTGCTGTTGCCCGCGAGTTAACCGGAAGGCACCCCAGATTCAGAGCGAAAAATCCTCGTCGTGCAGTCGGCCGCCCAATCGCACGCGTTGGAATCGTTCGCTCATGACGGGCAACACGGGGTACTCACGCAGGCTGTAAGCAAGAAATGTTTCTGCGTGGAGCGGTTGCCCCGTCTCGAGAAATTCACGCACTTTGTTGAATCTCTGAAAATACCCGGCTACCGCCGACCGATGAATGATGGCTACCCGGTCATTGTGTCCACGAAACTGATGCCACGACGGAGTGACAATAGCCCCGTCAGAATGCATAAAGTGCGATGCGTAATCGATGGGATCGAGGCACAACAGATCCGGGCGAAGAAAGACTNCCCATTCGGCCCGCCGGTCGACGGCGGTGTAAGCCTTGTCCAGCAAATACAGAAACCGGATGACGTTGCGCAACGACAAGAAATCGTCCTTGGGCCAAGGATTGCCGTTTTGTTTGGCGAGGACGAAGAGTTCCTCGGTGGCGAGATCTATATCGTGCTGATCCCATTCCACCGCTTTGTTGAATCGGTAGCCTCGAGGAATCTGCTGCTCTGGCTGGCCTTGCTCGCCTGAGCGCGGATTATCGATTGCGTCGCGTGTCGAGCTTAAGACGAAGGAGATCTTCGTTGTGGCGCGGAGGGCGCGCGCCGGCTTGAGGACGTTCTCAAAGATTGAGTCAATGGTCGAGGACAACGACCGATTGAATCCAACGACGAGAACCTGTACACGCATAGCAAAATTGTAACCACAATAAAAGAAATCAATTCGTTTTCTCGTTCGGCGTCCGCCTTCCCGGTCAGCTGGTGTGCGCTTGTGCGTAAAACAGGAATCCTCGGGGCTGGAGTGGCTTGTGGGGCTCAAGGTTGCCGGAGCCGGTTGCTCCGATGCCGTCGTTGCGCGCTTCTTGAGGGGTTTTGTGCCCGGTGCCGCCCGATCCCACCCGCAGGTTCCTGTTTTACGCAATTAGCCGAAACGAATGGCGCAGGTTGCCAATCTGATTGGGCTCAGGCTCACCGCCTAGGCTCGAACCGGGGATTTGGTTGCGCGAGCGCGATGTTCGCGAGTCACAGCCATCCCCACCACAGCAACACCAATCGAAGGAGACCATCGTGCCAGTCATCGCCATCATCGGAGCCGGCCCCGGACTCGGAGCAGCCGTTGCACGAAAGTTTGGGCGCGAAGGCTTCTCGATCGCTCTCATCTCCAGGAACCAGCAAAAGCTCGACACAATGGCGACGGAACTCACCACGGCTGGCTTCACAGCGGGGGCGTACGCCGCGGATGTCCGTGAACCGGCATCCCTCGAAGCCGCCCTCGCGAGCGCCGCCGCCGAACTCGGACCCATCACCGCGCTCCAGTACAGCCCGCTTCCGTCGCGTGACTACCTCAAGCCGGTGCTTGATCTGACTCCCGAGCTCGCGTTGGAAGCACTTCAGTTCTCCGCCCTCGGGCTCATTCACGCGGCGCTTGCGGTGCTTCCAGCGATGCGGGAGGCTGGCACTGGCAGCATCATCCTGATCAACGGCGGAACCTCGGTGAAGGCTCGTGCAGGCTTCGCCGGCACGTCGGTCGCTTTTCCTGCAGAGAGCGCCTATGGCGAAATGCTCCACGATGCTCTCGAGGCCGAGGGCATCCGGGTCAAGCAACTTGTGATCCCGGGTGGGATTCCGCAACTCCAGCTCGAAAACGGTATCGACGATGTGGCCGATCGCATCTGGAGTCTCCATGCCGCTGCGGGGCCGTTCCGCACCATGCTCATTCCGCTGGAGGACGGACGGGAGTAGCAGCAGTCCTCCCGATGGCCAAGCTTGCGCTCCACACCGAACGGCTCGTCTTGGTGGCGGCGGTGCCGAAGCTTGCCGACGCTGGTGCCATCACCGAGGTGTGTCAAGATCCGGAGCCTCAGCGATGAGTGCGGTGCTTTCGTAAAACAGGAATCTGTGGGGCCAGAGTGACTCGCGGGGGAGTTGTGGTGCCGAAAATACTCGAACCTGTGTCTGTTCAACCACATCAGCCCCACACCTTCCTGTTTTACGAACATCACCAACCAGCATCTCGCGCTTCGGCCTGAGTATTATTCTTTATCATGGTCTCCATGAAGGTTTTTCAGCGTCGAATTCTCGTGGTCGAAGATGACCCCTTTGTTGGCTCCCTGATCTCCGACGCTCTCACCGCGCAAGGATTCGAAACTCAACTCACCGACTCCGCACTGGCCGCCAAACGCGCCCTAGCGAAGTTCGACCCCGACGCAGCTATCGTCGATATTGAGCTGGGCGAGGGGCCAAACGGCATCGAATTCGTTCAGTTCTTGCAGAAGTCCAGACCAGAGGTTGCGGCGATTCTGTTGACCAGCCATCGAGATCCCACAATCACCGGCTTCTCCGACAGCCGCATTCCCGAGGGCGTTGCCTATCTTCGCAAGGGTCGGGTTCAAGACACTGACCAACTTGTCACCGCCATCAACGGTGCGCTTCGAGGCCGCATCGAGAACCATCGCGAGGATCGTGGCATCACGGGGAAGCTCGATGTGTTGACTAGGGGGCAGCGCGACGTCCTTCAGCTGATGGCCCAAGGCTTCACGAACGCTGAGATCGCCCGTCGTCGCGAAATCAGCCTTTCTGCAATCGAGCAAAGCGTCGCCGGAATTTTCCGTGCTTTCGAGCTCAACGCTAGTGATCTACTGGTGCCCCGGATTGAAGCGGTGCGACTCTACGTCGCCGAGTGTGGACTACCGCGGAGACGTGACTGATGAGAGATTTTTGGAATCGCCTTGGCGGCGCCGATGCGATCTCCTGGGTGACTTTTTTGGTTGTCGTTGTGCTCCAGTTCGCGGGGTCTTTTCTTGCCTCCGGTGTGAACTTCTCCGGGCGCGAAGGCGAGTTTGCCATCCTGTCGCTCGCGACCTTGGTGCCCGTCATTGTTATTCTCACCATTGCTCGCGCAGTTCTCAGGGCCACCACAATGGTGACCGCGCGGCCGCTCGTAACACTGTCATTTCTCGCTCTGGCCATCTTTACTCGGGCAGTTCTTTTCGGAAATGGACTTGTGGTGTTGGGGTTCACCGATGAAGCCAGGGTCGGTTATCGGATGCTCTCGTCGACGTTCTCGGTGGGCTTTGGCGTTGTTATTACCGCGTACCTTTTCTCGCTTTCCAGGGACATGACACGGGATTCGCGTTTGCTGTCGTCCGCACTCGAACAACTCACGCTCCTGGGTGAGACTGCCCAAGATCGGATCGCCACAAAGCAGGCGGGGCTTCTGCAAAAGATTCGCACGGAGCTGGAAATTCGGTTGCGGGTAATTTCAGGGAATGCTCCGCGTGAGGATCGCGCCAAGCTGCAACTTATCATCGATGATGTGGTCCGCCCTTTGAGCTACGACCTTGCGAGGCAGGTTGAGGAGTTCAAGGCGGAACGCAACGGATTTGAGCCAACTCAAATCGGTTGGAAGAGTGTGATTACTTATGCGATGGCGGTTGACCAGACGCGTCCGTTGCTATTCTCACTTTTAGTGGGGCTGGAAACGCTCCACTTTCTTCCCGTGGTCTTTGGCCCCCGCGGTATCTTTGCTGCCCTCGCGCTGATGGTCACCTCATTCTTCGTGTTGTCGCTCGTTCGTCGAACCTGGGGCTTGTTGCCTGCTTTTGTCTCCACTGGCTGGCGAATGGTGATCTTTACGGTGTTCTACGGCGCTGGTGCGGTTTCGGGCGCGGTTGCAGTGTGGCTCACCACCGGGATTAACGCGTTGTTCGCCTCGGAGCTGATTCTGATCGCGATCTTCCTCATCACCTTGGGGTGGACGTTTGTGCTGACGAGTTCTGCGAACGCTCAACGTCGGGCTGGGGTTGTTGAACTCACTGAGGCCAATCTGAGCCTCAAGCGCGAACTCGTGAGGCTCAACGCGAACTATCGCCAACTACAAAAGGGCGTGGCGCGTGTTCTCCACGGTCCCATTCAGGATGCCGTTGCCGCTGCCGTTCACAAGATGTCTTCGGAAACCCTTAATCAGGATGCTTCACTCACGCTGGTGAGAGAACTGCGGGAGCGAATTCGCAGAGCGCTGGAGGGCCTCAGTTCCCCGGTTGTTGTGAGGCACGATGTTGATATGGCGCTTGCCGACCTTGCGGAGCTGTGGGATGGCGTGGTGGGAATCGAGCTTCAACTCGACCGCGCTGTGACCGCACGATTTGTCGACTTTCCTGTCACCGCGTCGACGGTCATCGAGTTGGTGCGAGAGGTTTGTTCGAACGCTGTTCGCCACGGGGATGCCAGCAGAATTTGGGTGGAGTTGCTACCGGGAGCGGATGCGAGTGTCCTCGAGATCAACGTCAGCAATGACGGCAGGCCGCTCCAGGAGGGNGCCGGGCGAGGTATCGGTTCTCAACTCTTGGAGGAACTCTCGCTGAGCTGGTCACGTTTTCAAGATGGGGAGCTTGTTCGGGTGAGGGCCTCCGTTCCTGTGTTTTGAGTAAAACCTTGTTTCAGGGCAGGTCCGAGGCGACCAGGCCTTCGATCTTCGCTATAGTGAGGCAGTTTCTGTCTTGCTCTCATCACTCGTCACCCATCACGCTTTGTTCAGTTGACAGCACGGCTTTGCGCAGTTGACAGCGGGGCCGCCGTTGCGGTTCCTCTTTCAGCGGCAGAACTCTCCAACGTATCGATTGCGGTTGCTTCAACAGCTCTGGTGCGAACACGACAATCGGAATCGATGATCATGAAACCCCCCACACTCATCACTGCTGTTTTGGCAGCGACCGTCCTAGCGCTCTCAGTGATGATTCCCGCGATCCCGGCAAGCGCCGCAACGCCCGGGGTGTGGGCGACGTGGACAAACGGAGCCGATCCCTCCACAAGCTCGTTCGTCTTCAGCGGAACGGCTGCTGCGGCTGGCGCGGGGGCAGGCGCAGGCTCAGGCGCAGGCGCAGGCGCCGACTACGCCGGTACGGTGGCCATGACCAAGAGTGACAACGCGAACTTGCTGTCCTCGAATGGCGTCTATCCGGTAGCGGGCAGTTCGTACTTCTCGGCTGCGTCTCCAGTGGGGCTGGTTTTTGGGGCGAACGGGCCTACGGGGAGTAATACCTATCGCGACCGCGTCAGTGGCGCAACCACAGTGCCCAGCGCTGAGGGTNCCGTCAGCACCACGGTGTTCACGTTTACCACTCCGGTGCCAGTGGGAGATCTGGGGATCGCCATTCAGGGTTTCGACCAGGACCGAGCCACTATTTCGGCAACGGATGTCGAGGGCAACCCCGTGGGTTACGCCGTGCTTTTCGGAGGGGCTAGCACGCACTCTCCCTCGTTCAACGAGTGCAACTTCACGCCACAACCAACTGACTGCCTCGATGGCTTTGGGCCGTACACCGAGGGTCCGGTCGAATTTGCTCTCGACAACGGCGTGTGGGTGATTCACCAATTCGCCTTTGCCAATGTCGGGGCCGACGTGTGGTTGCGTCCGGCGGTGGCGATCAGGACGCTCACGATCGTCCACACCAGTGACGACGAGAACGGCAGTTCAGCTATCGATGTGAGCCTCGCAATGCTCCCGACTATCGCTGATCTCCCTGATACCCCCGGTACCCCCGCCGTCCCAGACCCTTCAGCCTCGCCAGCGGCGCAAGAGCTCGCCACGACGGGCGCAAACGCTCTCCCGATGATGGTGCTCGCCACAGCGCTGGCGATGCTCGGCACCGCCGCACTCGTTGTCAGGGCCGTGGGGCGTCGCCGTCGCAGCGAATAACGTAGCAGTGCAGTGCAGTGCATCACGCAGTTGCCCGCACTAGCGCCTTGCGCGCAGCTGATTTCATGACCCGGATATGCCCGCGAGGGCAATTCAGCGGACCGAACCCTATCCGTCTTCTGTCTCCGTCGTGAGCCGTGCTGGGGTATACCCCAGCACGGCGGTGTGAGCAATCCCCTCGTCGATATGCTGAAGCGCTTTCGACTGAACTGTCACCTTTCTGCGGGAAACAATGCCCAGCGCGGTGACCGCCAGAAAAGCCCGGGTGCTCGCCACGGGATCAGTCGTTGAGCCTCGAAAACGATCGTCAGAAATGGAACTCATGAAGACTCATAAGATTGCGGTCGCCGTCGCGGCTGCATCACTCATCGTCCTGTCTGCTGCCGCACCAGCTAACGCTGCCGCACCAGCAAGCGCCGCTAACGCTGGCATTTGGGCTCAGTGGACTGGCGAAGACGATGCCCCCGCGAGCTCCTTCGCTTTCACTGGCACCGACTATGCCGGTACCGTCGCCATGACCAAGATCGATAACTCGAACCTGTACGACACGAATGGTGTCTACGCGGTCGGTGAAGGTGTGTACTTCACGGCGGCCTCTCCCGTCGGCCAGGTCTTTGGCGCCAACGGTCCCTCTGGAAGCAACGCCTACAGCGACCGCGTCGGTGGTGCGGTCACTCTCGCCCCAACGTCGGTCCCCGGTGACGGCTCCGGTGGGCTTCCCGAGGCCGCACCAGCGTCCGCGCCCGAAGCCTCTACCTCCCTCTTCGCCGGAGAGCCCGGCGGAGTGAGCACCACCGTCTTCACCTTCACCACCCCGATTCCAGCTGGAAGCCTGGGCCTTGCAATTCAGGACTTCGAGAAGGACAACGCTGAGATCACCGCAACGGATGTCGACGGCAACGTCGTCAGCGGCGTCAACCTTGTCGGTACGGCCACCAACACCGGGTTCAACGAGTGCAACTTCGCCCCACAGCCGACCGACTGCACCGACGGCGCTGGCCCCTACACCGGCTACCCCACGGTTACCGCAAACGCTTCGAGCGTCACGGTGGCGCACCCGGCGGGCTTCGTCAACGTTGGTTCTGACATCTGGATCCGTCCGTCGGCGTCGATCAAGACCCTGACCATCGTCCACACCAGCGACAACGCGGATGGCGACTCTGGCATTGACATCAGCCTCGCAATGTTGCCCGCAGCGGTCGCAGCACCAGCGGCACCGGTGCTGGCATCGACCGGTTTGGATGCCCTGCCGCTGACAATCGTGGGCTCAATCCTCGCCCTGCTCGGTGTCAGCGTTATCGCAACCCGTGTGATCGTGCGTCGTCGCCAGTCAAACGGCTAGGCAGTAGGAGCTCGATCAGAACAACCTGACAGAAAGCGCGTCCACCGCGGTGGGCGCGCTTTCTGCTTTCTGCCTTGTCTTGCGATTCTGCTATCCGGCAGAATATGGTTTGCGAGAATCCCACTCTCGTCGTGAACACTCGTCAGACCACAGACCGCAGACCGCAGACCGCAGACCGCAGACCGCAGACCACAGAATCGAGACCCCATGTTCCTTGCCAACCTCAACTGGCTCGCCATCGTCGTCGCTACCCTTGCGGCTTTCATCGCTGGGGCGATCTGGTTCGGCCCGAAAACCTTCTACCCCGTGTGGTGGAAGTTGATGGGTAAAGAAGTGAACACGGAGCCGGGTTCGGGCACCAACATGGCGGTGGTTTTCGGCGCCACCGCGCTTGGGGCGTTCGTCGAGGCTGTCGCCGTTGCCAGTGTGATCCATTTTGTGGCAGCGGGCCAGTCGGACTTCGGTGCGCTCCAGGGCGGGCTCGTCGGCCTGTTATTGGGTGTCGGCCTTGCCGCAGCATCCTCGCTGTCACACCGCCTCTTTGCCGGAAGTGGTTTCCGAGTCTGGCTGATCGAGGTCGGTAGCGATGTCATCAACCTCACGATCATGGGGCTGATCATCGGCAGTTGGCGCTAGCCGCCCACCACCGTGTGGACGACGGCAGCCCCTCGCGTCGTTTAGCCTAAAAGCATGCGCCCCGAACAACAGCGAATTATCTCAACGCTCAGCGTTTCTGCCACCATAGAACCGGCCGCGGAGGTCGAATCGAGGGTTGAGTTCTTGGTCGAGTACCTTCGGGCGACCGGGGCCGCTGGATTTGTGCTGGGAATCAGTGGCGGGCAGGATTCGAGTCTTGCCGGTCGTCTGTGCCAACTTGCCGTTGAGCGACTCCGCGTCGAGTCTTCCGCTGCAGCACCGGGCGCCGCGCCCGATGCTCGCTTTATCGCCATCCGACTTCCTTACACGGTGCAGGCCGATGAGGAGGATGCCCAGCTCGCGCTGGAATTCATTCGACCCGATCAGAGTGTTACCTTCAACATCCATCGAGCTGTGGATGGGGTGGCGGCCGAGTTCGCAGACGCGCTGGGGGAGCCGATCACCGATTTCGGCAAAGGGAATGTGAAGGCCCGCGAACGGATGGTCGCCCAATATGCGATTGCCGGTCAGCACGGAATGCTGGTGGTCGGAACGGATCACGCCGCCGAAGCTGTCACCGGGTTCTTCACCAAGTTTGGTGATGGTGGAGCCGACATTTTGCCGCTCTCTGGCCTCAGCAAACGCCAAGGGCGCGCCCTCCTGCAGCACCTGGAAGCTCCGGCTCGGCTCTACGAAAAAGCCCCCACCGCTGACCTTTTGGACAACAACCCGGGGCAAACCGATGAAGCAAACCTCGGCCTCAGCTATGACGACATCGACGACTTTCTGGAGGGTAAGGATGTTTCGGTGGAGGTCGCCGAAACCATTGAGGCTCGCTACCGTCTGACCGAGCACAAGCGCCAAGCGCCCGTCACGATGTTCGACTACTGGTGGCGGGCCGGAGCCTGACCCAGCGTTGCTCACTGTAAAGCGGGGCTACGCTTGAGCCATGGATGAGACCCTGCCCCCGTGCCCCGAGTGTGCCAGCGAATTTACCTACGAGTCTGGTGCGCTGCTGGCTTGCCCGATGTGCGCCCACGAGTGGTCACCGGTTTCTGCCGACGATTCCGAGGGCAGTGACTCAGCAGGCGACGATGTCATTCGCGACGCATTCGGCACCATCCTGGCCAACGGCGACACTGTGACGGTCATCAAAGATTTGAAGGTCAAGGGCAGCCCTTACTCGGTGAAGGTGGGCACGAAGGTTCGTGGCATCCGCCTGGTTCAGGGCGTCGGCGATCACGACATCGACTGCAAGGTCGAAGGTTTCGGTCAGATGCAGCTCAAGTCGAGCGTCGTCAAGAAGGTCTAGCGGTAGCGCTGCGGCTAGCCCTTGGCGCGCAGGTGCTCCGCGAAGAACGCTTCGATCTTCTTCCACGCTTCGGCGGCTTGCTCGGGCTTGGGGCCCATTCCGGCAACGCGAAGTAGCGGGCGGATGATCTTCGGCCCACTCGGAGCGTCGTTCAAGAACGCGTGACCCGCGCCAGCGTACTCGGTCACCTCGTGCACGACGCCGAGGCGGGTTAGTGCTGCCTCAAGCTTCGGGGCGGCGCCCTTCAGTGAACCGTCTTCGGCGCCGTAACTGCCGATGATTGGGCAGGCACCGGCGAGGGCGGTTTCCATGTCTTTGGGCAGCATGCCGTAGTTGGCGGAGGCCGCATCGAAACCACGGGTCGCGGTCATCAGAGCGAAACCGCCGCCCATGCAGAACCCAATGACACCGACGGCACCGGTGCAGTCGGGCCGTGCGATGAGAAACTGGCGAGCCGCTTCGATGTCGTTGTAGGCGCGACCCTCACCCGAGTTGAGCGAGCGAAAGGTTGCGGTGAGGCATTTGCGAGCGCCACCTTCGGCAAAGAGGTTCGGCATCAGCACGAGGTAGCCGCAAGCAGTGAGGCGAGCGACGTGGGCGCGCATCACGTCATTGATGCCGAAGGCTTCGTGAACGACAACGATTGCCGGCCACGGTCCGGTGCCCTCTGGCACTCCCAATACTCCGGTCAGGCCCGCACTGGTGCCGGAAATGTTGGTGTCGATGGTCACGTCACGGAGGGAAGCTAGCTCGATCATTGCTCCACCCTAGACCTCCAACAACTCGCTGACTACACCACTTCGAATGCCCACACCTCTTAGGCTTAGACCATGTCTTTACGCAATAGGATTACCGACCTGTCGATGAAGCTGATGAGCAACAGTCACCGTGCGCTGATTGCCGTGAGCGGCGGGCGACTGGGCTGGAAAGTTGGTTCGATTCAGGCCGTCGAACTCTTTACCATCGGGCGTAAGTCTGGCGAGCGTCGCGGCACCATGTTGACCGCCCCGGTGCACGAAAATGGCACCTACATTCTGGTGGCTTCTAAGGGGGGTGATGATCGGAATCCTGCTTGGTACCTTAATTTGGTGACCAACCCCGACATCGAGTTGGCGGTCGACGGCAAACTCCTGAAACTTCGTGCCCGCACGGCAACGCCAGAAGAAAAGGCCGTGCTCTGGCCCCGAGTGGTCGCCGTCTACAAGGGGTACACCGACTATCAGACCAAGACTTCTCGCGACATCCCGATCGTGATCTGCGAGCCACGCCCGTGACTGAAGATGTGCCGGCCGAAACCCCGATGTTTCCGCTCGGCAGTGTGCTCTTCCCGCGCATGCCGGTGGCCTTGCGCGTTTTCGAGCAGCGTTACCTCGCCATGCTCGCGGTGATCTTGCAGGAGGAGCCGTCGGAGTTTGGGATCGTGCTTATCGAGCGCGGTCAGGAGGTGGGCGGTGGGGAGCACCGTTACTCGGTGGGCACGATCGCCGAGATCACCGAACTGGATGGCGCTGAAGACTTTGTCGCCCTCGTGGCACAGGGCACCACTCGGTTTGAGATTACCCAGTGGCTGGAGGATGATCCCTACCCGCGAGCCCTGATTCGTGCTCTGCCTGAGCTTGTCTGGGATGAGGAACTTCGAACCCTCCGGGAACGCGCCGAAGAGGTGGTGCGGCGCGTGCTTGCACTGGCGAGTGAGTTCGCCGACCAGCAGTGGTCGGCCACTGTCGCGCTTTCGGATGACGAGGTGGCAGCCTGCTGGCAGTTGGCGGCGATTGCACCGCTCGGCACCTTCGATCAGGTGGCGTTACTGAAGTCGGTGACCGTGCGAGAACTGCTGGACGCTGTGATCGAAACGACTCTTGCCGCCGAGCAGATGTTTCTTGCTTCCTGGCTCGAGGATGCCCCCAACGACTACCCGGAGGACGATCCACTGGGCTTCCCCGACGGCGACCCCGAACGCGACCCCGACGGCACCCCCGAACGCCCCTAAAGAATTTCACCATTTCGGAGTACTCTTCGCTCATGACAGAGCATCAGAAATTTGACGTTGTGCGCAGTTTTGGCGATTGGGAGTTGCGCGATTACCCCGAGTATTCGGTGATCGAGGTCGATGTCACCGGCGATTTTTCCAGCGCCGGTAGTCTCGGCTTTCGCCCGCTGGTGCAGTACATCAGTGGCGCGAATCAGGCTGGGCAAGCCTTCGCAATGACGGCACCGGTGGTGCAGCATCCGCAGTCCGCCAACGAGCACACGGTGAGCTTTGTGCTCCCGGATGGCACGGACCCCGCTAGTATTCCGGCGGCCCGCAACGCGTCGGTGCGCACACGAACCGTGCCCGCCCACCGCGCGGCGGCCAAGCGTTTCAGTGGTTCGTGGTCGGCAGGGCACTTCGACCACCTCGGCAAAGAGTTGCTGACCGATGTTGTGGCGGCAGGGCTAGTGCCCGACGGTGCCGTCTACTTCGCGCGCTATGACCCGCCCTGGAAGCTTCCGTTTTTGCGTCACAACGAAGCCTTGGTCAGAATTCACCAGCCGTAATGGTCTCAGCGGGCACGATCGGCCCGTCTGCTTGGTAGGCTGAGCGTCTAATCGAATATCGGGCCGCACAGATCACGATGCGGGAGAGCCGGACATGTCCACGTTGCCCACGGGTGATCGTTGCAACATCCGGCACCGAAGGAGCAAGCCTCCCCGCCAATCTCTCAGGTAACACGTACCGCACCGCGAAGGCCACTCTGAAAAGTGTTGCGCACTGTTTTACGCAACCACCCACGGTGAAAACCGGCGCTACTCCCACGAGGAGCACCCGGTGAAACTCTCAGGTTCATGACAGAGGGGGAGTCCATTTTCTGCGTGCCAGGAGGACTCTGTGACTGACCCCAACCCGATCGATTCGGCCTCGGCCGAACTGCCGCCCCGATTTTCGCCACTCCACGCCATCCACGTTGCTGGTGGCGCGAGCTTTACTGATTTCGCTGGCTGGCAGATGCCGGTGAGCTACGGTTCCGACCTGGCTGAACACCACGCTGTGCGCAGTGCCGCCGGCATCTTTGACATCTCCCATATGGCGGAGATTCGGGTAGCCGGAGCGGATGCCGGTGCGTTCCTCGACTACGCCCTCGCCGGCAAGCTGTCGGTTATCGCGCCCTTGCAGGCCAAGTACACCCTCCTGCTTGCCGAGGATGGCGGAATCGTCGATGACCTCATCGTCTACTCCCGCGGTGCGAACGAGTACCTCGTGGTTGCCAACGCCGGCAACCGGTTCGCTGCCGTTGCGGCGCTCACCCAACGCGCTGCGGACTTCGCCGAGAACCGTCTCGCCGCCGCCGGTGTTGCGGCCCCAAAACTTCAGGCCCCCGACCTTGAGATCACCGACCTCAGTGATGACATCTCGCTGATCGCGGTGCAGGGCCCAGCATCCCGCGCGATTCTGGAGGCTACGACGTCTCTCAGCATCGATGCCGGGCAACCGGCGCTCGCCGACCTCAAGTACTACTGGTCGACCAACGCCACGTTCGCCGGTGGCCCGGTGTTCATCGGCCGCACCGGTTACACGGGCGAAGACGGTTTCGAACTGTACGTGAATGTCGCGGATGCCGCAGCCCTCTGGAACGCCTTCATCGACGCTGGTCGCCCTCTCGGCTTGATCCCCGCGGGCCTGGCCAGCCGCGACACGCTCCGCCTCGAAGCCGGGATGCCGCTGTACGGCCATGAGCTCGGCCTCGACACCTTCCCGGTGCAGGCGGGCCTCGGCAAGGTTGTCGCGCTCAGCAAAGAAGGCGACTTTGTCGGTCGCGCGGCGGTCGAAGCTGGGCCACCCGCCGCAGCCTCAGCGCCCATAACCGCAGATGAGCCCGCCGGCGCGCGGGTACTGATCGGCCTCACCACCGAGGGCAAGCGTGCCGGTCGCGCCGATTATCCGATCTTCTGGGGCGACACCGAGGTGGGAATCATCACCAGTGGTGCCCTCTCACCGACTCTCGGTTATCCGATTGCCATGGCCTACGTCGACCCCGTGGCCGCCGCTGCGGGAGCCGAAACCCCCGGCACGCTCAGCATTGACGTGCGGGGCACGAGAATTCCTGCCACCGTTGTTCCCCTTCCGTTCTACAAGAGAGACAAAAACTGATGACTGACGCAACCACCCTCAAATACACCGCCGAGCACGAGTGGGTTCTGGTTGACGGCGACACCGCGACGGTCGGGATCACGGCTTATGCCGCCGAAAAACTGGGTGACGTTGTCTATGTCGATCTTCCCAAGGTGGGCTCCGCTATCGCCGCCGGCTCTATCGTCGGCGAGATCGAATCCACGAAGTCAGTGGGGGAACTCTTCGCTCCAGTCAACGGCACGGTGTTGGAAGCCAACGACGCCGTCGTTGCCGACCCGAGCATCGTCAACAGTGACCCACTGGGCGAAGGCTGGCTCATCAAGGTCACCTTCGCCGAGCTTCCGGCCCTGCTGAGCTTTGACGAGTACACCGCCCTCATCGCCGAATAGCGTTACGCCGTCTGCGGCTATCGGCCGCCACAGCGCAGCGCGCGCCACCCCAACCCCACATCTCAACCGCTTCCTCGGGAGCACTCAACACGGGAGAATCATGCCGTACAGCTTCGCAGAACGTCACATTGGTACCGGGGATGCAGCCCAGAAGCGCATGCTTGCTGCGGTCGGCTATCCGACCGTGGAGGCGCTTGTCACAGCCGCGGTGCCGGAGTCGATTCGGGTGAAGCCGATCGAGAACTCGGTTATCCCCGAGCCGGTGTCTGAGCGCGCGGCGCTCGCTGAACTGCGAGCCCTCGCCGGGCGCAACACCGTGCGCCGGTCGATGATCGGCCTCGGTTACTACGACACCGCGACCCCCGGCGTGATTAAGCGCAACGTGTTCGAGAACCCGAGCTGGTACACGGCTTACACCCCCTACCAGCCAGAGATCTCTCAGGGGCGTCTTGAGGCTCTGATCAACTTCCAGACGATGGTGGCCGACCTTACCGGGCTCACCACGGCGAACGCATCGATGCTCGATGAGGGCACCGCCGTTGTCGAGGGAATGCTGCTGGCCAAGCGCGCCGCCACCTCGAACGCGAACACCTTCATCGTGGACACCGACGCTCTGCCGCAGACCAAGGCTCTGCTCGCGAACCGCGCCGAAGCCCTGGGCATTGACCTTGTTGAACTCGACCTCGCCGCCTGGGCCAGTTCCGAGGCCGCTGCTCCACTTCCTGAAGCGTTCGGAATCATCGTGCAGTACCCGGGAGCTTCCGGCCGCATCCTCGATCACACAGCGGTCATCGACGCGGTCAAGACTGCCGGCGGCGTTGCCGTTGTTGCCGCGGACCTGCTCGCGTTGACCCTCCTGCGTTCGCCTGGAGAGCTGGGTGCGGATGTCGCGGTCGGCACCTCGCAGCGCTTCGGCATTCCGATGGGCTTCGGTGGCCCGCACGCGGGTTATATGGCCGTTCGTGCTGGCCTCGAACGCCAACTGCCCGGCCGCTTGGTCGGGGTCTCGGTGGATGCCGCAGGCAACCCCGCCTACCGTCTGACTCTGCAGACCCGTGAGCAGCACATCCGTCGCGAGAAGGCCACCTCCAACATCTGTACCGCGCAGGTGCTCCTTGCCGTGATGGCCGGCATGTTTGCCGTCTACCACGGTGGTGATGGCCTCAAGAGAATCGCCCGCTCGGTGAACGCTCGCACTCGCGCGTTTGCGGCCCGCGCTGGCGTGCACGGCGAATACTTCGACACCGTGACGGTGCCGGTACCGGGGCGTGCCGCAGAGGTTGTCGCCGCGGCGGTGGAGCGCAACATCCTGTTGCACCTGGTTGATGCCGACACCGTCAGCGTGAGCTTCGACGAGATCAGTGCCGATGGTTCGCTCGATGCCGACCTCGACCTCATTTTCGGCCTGGATGCCACCAACCAGAAGGCTCTCGATGGTCTGTCGTGGCCCACGGCACTAGACCGCACGAGCGAGTTTCTGACCCACCCGGTGTTCAACACGCACCGCTCGGAGACGAGCATGATGCGCTACCTCAAGTACCTCGCCGACAAAGATTATGCGCTCGATCGCGGCATGATTCCGCTGGGTTCCTGCACCATGAAGCTCAACGCTGTCAGCGAAATGGAGGCTGTTTCTTGGCCCGAGTTCGCTGGGCTCCACCCCTTCGCCCCTGAGGCGGATGTCGAGGGCTACCTCAGCATGATCGAGCAGCTCCAGAGCTGGCTGGCCGAGGTCACCGGGTACGACTCGGTCTCGTTGCAGCCGAACGCCGGCAGCCAGGGCGAGCTCGCTGGGCTCTTGGCCATCCGCGGCTACCACCGCTTCCGCGGTGACCTGCAGCGCACCGTCTGCCTTATTCCTTCGAGTGCTCACGGCACGAACGCCGCAAGCGCCGTGCTGGCGGGCATGAAGGTTGTGGTCGTGGCCTGCGACGAGCTCGGCAACGTCGACCTGGGCGATCTCCGCGCGAAGATTGCCGAGCACGCCGATTCCCTCGCCGCCCTCATGATCACCTACCCCTCGACCCACGGTGTGTACGAGCACGAGGTTACCCAGATCACCCAGGCAGTGCACGAGGCTGGCGGTCAGGTTTATGTCGACGGTGCCAACCTCAACGCTCTGCTCGGCTATGCCCGCTACGGCGACTTTGGTGGGGATGTCTCGCACCTCAACCTGCACAAGACCTTCTGCATCCCGCACGGCGGTGGCGGCCCCGGCGTGGGTCCGGTGGCGGCCAAGGCGCACCTCGCGCCGTTCCTGCCCGGGCACCCACTGGCGCAGCGCGACACGATTGTTCACCGCGACGGTTCCACCCCCGGCACTCCCGCCGACCCGGCTCACACCGAAGCGCTGATCGCCGCCCGCGCCGCTCACCGTGGCATCGTCAGCGCAGCGCCGATCGGAAGCGCCAGCATTCTTCCGATCAGCTGGGCCTACGTGCGCATGATGGGCAGCGACGGTCTTCGTCAGGCGACCGGAGCAGCAGTGCTCGCCGCCAACTACGTGGCGGTCAAGCTCCGCGACTACTTCCCGGTGCTGTATTCGGGTGACAACGGCCTCATCGCGCACGAGTGTGTGCTCGATCTGCGCCCACTGAAGGAAGCCACCGGCATCGACAACAACGATGTCGCGAAGCGCCTCGTCGACTACGGTTTCCACGCCCCAACCATGTCGTTCCCGGTCTCCGGAACCCTCATGGTCGAACCGACCGAGAGTGAAGATCTTGTCGAGATCGACCGGTTTATCGACGCAATGATCGCGATCAAACTCGAAGCGGATGCGGTTGCCGCCGGTCGTTGGCCGGCCGACGATAACCCCCTCCACAACTCCCCGCACACCGCGGAGAGTGTCGTCGTGGGAGAGTGGGAGCACCCCTACACCCGCGAAGAAGCCGTCTACCCGGTTCGCAACATCATCCGGGGCAAGTACTGGCCGACCGTGCGCCGCATCGATCAGGCCTACGGCGACCGCAACCTCGTCTGCAGCTGCCCGCCGCCGGAGGCTTTCGCCTAAACCCCCGCTTCAGGAACCTCGCCGTGCTGAAACGGCGGGGTTGCTGATGCTGGTCGGAGTCTTATCGAGTTACGCTCCGCCGAAGAGCATCGGGAAGGTTGCGGCGGCCCAGGGGNACCCCACAAAGATGGCGGTATCGAGGGCGACGTGCGCGATGATCAGGGGCAGTAGCCTGCCGAATCTGACATACAACCAGCCGAAGACGATTCCCATCGCGAGGTTGCCGATGAACGCCCCGATGCCCTGATACAAGTGGTAGGTGCCTCGAAGCACGGCGCTGGTGAGGATGATCTGCCAACTGGTCCAGCCGAGGTCGCGCAGCCGCGCAAAAAGGTAGCCGATCGCGATGACTTCTTCGACGAGCCCCGCACGCAGTGCGGCCAGAATGAGCACCGGAATGGTCCACCAGTAGGTGTCGAGCGCCGTGGGTACCACATTGACCGTAATCCCCAAGGCCCGACCGCCGAGGTAGACGCCCAGCCCAGGGATTCCGATGGCCGCAGCCAGTCCGATGCCACCGGCAAGGTCACGCCATGGTCGGCTGGCGTCGAGGCCGAGCCGGTCGAGGTGCGGTCGCTTCGCCTGCCAGAGCAAGAAAATGACTAACGCGACCGGCACGAGCGCTGTCGAAACGCCGAGCACCTGATAGATCAGGTCGAACGTCGGCCTCGCGCTCAGCGAGGTGTTGATACTGGTCGACTGATTGACCAGTGCCACCTTGCGGGTGAGGCTGTTGACGATGGAAACGATCGAATAGAGAGCGGATGCCCCGAGCGACAGCCCGAGCACAATCAGTATTTCGGCGCGAAGTCGCCCCTTCGGCGGCAAAGGCATGGCGTTTCCAGGGGCTGGGGTTTCGCTCACGAATGCGAGGCGGGTGCTGGTGGCTTGATCGGTTCGCTCGGCGCTGGTCGCAGGGCGCAGGCCGGCGTGCCACCGGGCAGGCGGTGCCTGTTGGTGGCGACGAACTTGTAACCGGCTGCAGCGATCCATGAAAACGGTGGGGTGGCGAGGAGGTGCCCGATGAATCGGTAGCCAGCGTTCGGCTGAGAACGGAGCAGCGCCGAGAAGGCGAGGTGGCCGGCGTACTGTTGGGTGGGAGTGACGAACCACGCGTAGTTCTCAACGTCGTGACGGTTGAGGCCGAGGGCTTCGATGTCGACCCACTGGTAGGGCTGTGATTCGGGGAAGGTGGGGAGCCAAGCCGTGAGGCGGTCAATCCAGAGTGTGCAGAACGCACAGTCGCCGTCAAAGATCATCAGGGAACGTTCGGAGGTTTTCGACAAGCGATTCTTGGACACTCTATGATCGTACGCTTCGTCGTGCACGATTTCGTTCCAAAATGATTCATCAAACGCACAATAATTGCAGAAAAGAAGAACCTGACGCACACTTCCTGCGAAACACGCAACTATGTGGGGAGTATGTTACCGATTTGTAACGTTTAATGGCCGAATGGCTCCCTGTGCCCACGGCGACCATAGTGTTACAGCTATCAAAGTCGATGGTGAGCAACTGCTGTGCCGCGATTGTCGGGACTCTCAGGAGGAAAATTGAAAATCAAGCAGATTGCAACAGCCATCGCTGTTGTTGCTGTGAGCGCGTTGGTGCTGAGCGGATGCTCGCAGCCCTACGTGTCGCAGGTCGTTTCGGGGTCTGAAATTAGTGTCGCCTACAACGAAGGTTTTTTTAACTACAACTCGCTCAGCAGCACGGGCAATAACGTTGCCAACGCCAACATCACCTACATGTCGAACTCGGGGTTCAGCTACTACGACGCTGTCCCGAAGCTCGTGCGGAACACGGCGTTCGGTTCGTTCAAGAAGACCAGCGACAACCCGCTAACCGTTGAGTACACCGTTGCTGACGGTGTTACTTGGTCCGACGGTGTGCCCGTGACCGCCGCAGACATGCTGCTGCAGTGGGCCTCCAGCTCAGGAAACGTCAAGACCGGTACGGCTTTTGCGCCCGCGTCTACTGCTGGGTTGGCCCTCGTCACCAAAACCCCGGTCATCTCCAATAACAACAAGACGCTGACGCTCATTTACGACAAGCCTTACGTGGACTGGGAGCTTGCTTTCGGCATCGGCGTTTCGGCTCACGGCACCTACGGCTTGGCGATGCCAGACAAGTACGCCCCGACCCTCGCGTTGTGGAAGGCTTACACCTCAGCATCGGCTGACAAGAAGGCCGACGCTTTGAAGGCCTACCAAGACTCGTCGAAGACTTTCGGCGAGGCCGCGCAGGCCGCAGTCGTCAAGGCCATCCAGGATGACGATCAGAAGCTCCTCGACCCGATCGCCGTGGCCTGGAACGATGGCTACGGTTTCACGAAGATGCCGGACAACCCGTTGCTCTACCTCTCCAACGGGCGTTACGTCATTTCTGACATGGTCACCGATCAGTACATCACCATTTCTGCGAACCCCCTCGATACCTGGGATTCGTCGGCGAAGTACGCGAAAATCACCGTTCGCACCATTGCTGACTCGACGGCGGCCCTTCAAGCGCTGCAAAACGGCGAATTGGACATCTGGTCTGGGCAGCCGACGGCTGACACGCTTGCGGTTGCCAAGGGCATCTCCACCGCCACCATCGAACAGCGGGTGCAGGCTTCCTATGAGCACATTGACCTCACCTTCAATAACGGCGGTCCGTTCGACCCAGCCACCTACGGCGGGGACGCGACGAAGGCGCTCAAGGTTCGTCAGGCATTCCTGAAGGTGATCCCGCGTGACGAGATCGTCACCAAGATCATCAAGCCACTTGACCCGGCAGCGACGGTTCGTAACTCGTTCCTCGTGAGCCCGGCTGACGAAGCCAAGTACGCCACGATCACCGCCGACAACGGCTCTGCGGCCTATGCCGGCGTTGATGTTGCGGGAGCCAAAGCTCTCTTGGCTGAAGCTGGAGTTACGGCTCCGGTGAACGTTAAGTTCTGGTACCCAGAAGGCAACGTTCGTCGCGGACAGGAATTCGAATTGATCGCAGCTTCGGCCGCGCTTGCCGGATTCACACTCGTCGACACGAGCGAGCCAGACTGGGTCTTCACCGACCCCTCCACCGAGCCAGTGAACTCTCACGATGCCACTATCTTCGCGTGGTCGTCGACCTCGTTGGCGATTGCCGGATCCGACCAGATCTTTGGAACCTATAAAGACCCACTGATGAAGGGTGGAAACTACACGGGTTACAGCAACCCAGCAGTGGATGACCTTCTGGCGACGCTTCAGGTGACTGTCGATCCCGCGACGCAGACAGCAATCCAGTTGAAGATCGAGAAACTGCTCTGGGCCGACGCGTACGGAACGACCGTGTTCCAGTTCCCGGGTCTGCTCGTTTCGAGCAACAAAGTCAGTGGCGTAAAAGACAACCCACTGAGCCCGAACTACTTCTGGAACTACTGGGAGTGGACGCCGGTCAAGGCTAAGTAGGCATAACGCGGCCAAGCGGAGGTGGCGACACTCAGGTCTCGCCACCTCCGCTTCGGCAGTTGCACCATCCATGATCGACCAAAAATAGGAAAGCCTCATGCTGACATTCGTGGTGAGACGACTGCTCGCAACAATTCTTGTTCTGCTGGCGGCTTCGTTTATTGTTTACAACCTCGCCTCAATCTCGGGTGATCCACTTCTCGACCTCAAAGGCAGTTCCGCTCCCAATCGCCAAGAGCTGATCGACCAACGAACGCAACTTCTTCGCCTCGACCTACCGGTTCCGGTGCGTTATTTCACCTGGCTTGGTAAAGCTGCCGGGTGTCTTTACGGCCACTGCGACCTCGGGCAAGCGTTCTCTCGGGGTGGTCAAGAGGTCACGACCGCAATCGGTTCGGCGGTGTCCTCCACACTTCAGCTCATCACAGCTTCCACCGTGCTGGCGGTAATCTTCGGTCTTTCGATCGGAATGATCACGGCACTCCGCCAATACAGCGGTTTCGACTATGTCGTCACCTTCATCACTTTTGTTCTCTACTCGCTTCCCATATTTTGGGTTGCCGTGCTGCTCAAGGAATATGGGGCGATCCAGTTCAACTCGTTCCTCGCTGACCCTGCAATACCGTGGTGGGTTATCCTTCTCATCGGCCTCGGCTCTGGCTTCATCTGGCTGAGCATTATCGGCGGAGCCCTGCGAACTCGTCTCATTGCTTTCGCCGGCGGGGCTGTGGCCACGATGCTCCTTCTCACCNCTCTTCTGGTGACGGGCTGGTTCACCCACCCAAGCCTCGGGCCGATCGGAATTGCCCTAATGGGGGCGGTCTTCACCGTGCTCATCACGTTGCTCTCGACCGGGTTGCAGAACCGACGCGCCCTGTACGCCTCCGGAGCGACCGTCGTTTTTTGGTTGGCCCTCTGGCAACCACTGCAGTATCTGTTCTTCTTTGTTCCCCAGTGGTGGGTTCTGCCAGCTCTTGCAGTTCTCGGCGCACTCGTTGGGGTGGCATCCGGCTGGATTTTTGGCAAGGATGACCGGCGCCAACTCGCTCGCACTGCCGCGATCGTTGGTGTTCTCACCGCACTCGTGGTCATTGTCGATCGGGTTCTCCTCGTCTATCCCGACTACTTGGCCCGGATTCCGATCAAAAACGGCGCGATAGCGACAATCGGCTCGCAAACTCCGGGGCTCGAGGGCGACATGTGGTTTCAGATGCTTGACAGTTTCACGCATCTGCTTCTGCCGACGATCGCTCTCACCCTTATTTCATTTGCCGCGTACACCCGCTATGCGCGCTCGAGCTTGCTAGAGGTGATGAACCAGGACTACGTGCGAACGGCGAGAGCGAAGGGACTCACCGAACGCACAGTGGTCATGCGTCACGCGTTTCGCAACGCAATGATCCCGATTGCGACCATCATCGCGTTCGATATCGGCGGGCTTATCGGTGGAGCGATCATCACCGAACAGATCTTCGCCTGGCAGGGAATGGGAGCGCTGTTCAATAACGGGCTCGTTCACTCTGACGTCAACGTTGTGATGGGGGTTTTTGTCGTCACCGGACTGGTGGCCGTGGTCTTCAACCTTCTTGCAGACCTTGTTTATGCCGCCCTTGACCCACGAATTCGGGTGAGCTGACCATGCCCAATCAGGATAAGAACCAGACCCAGAACCAGAATCAGAACGAGGCGGCGGGAGCTGAGCAGAGCATTGAACAGCGTCAGGTCGCTGGGCTGAGCCAAGGCGCAATTGTGCTTCGTCGTTTTGTGCGGCACCGTGGCGCGATGGCGGGGCTCATCGTGCTCGTCGCTCTCATTATTTTCGTCTTCAGTGCGGTCGGAACTGTCGTTGGCGGCACGGGTGGCCTTGTTGTCGGCCCGGACCAGACCCTCATTCTCAGCGGTTGGCGGATCCCCGGTTGGTGGGGCAAGCAGTGGTACGAGAGTTATGCGATCGGCAACCCCGGGGGCACGCCAACCCTTTCGCTCTGGCCCTTGAGCTTCGGGGAGCATCCCTTCGGTCAAGACACCCTCGGTAAGGATGTCTTCGCTCGGGTGATGCGCGGTGCGCAACAGTCGCTGACGGTCATGTTCATCATCGGTATCCTGTCGACGGTCATCGGCGTCGTGATTGGGGCGGTCTCCGGTTACTACCGTGGCTGGGTCGACTCGGTCCTCATGCGCTTCACCGACACGATCATCATCATCCCCGTGGTCATTCTGGGCGCTGTGCTCGGTAAGACTGTCGGTGGCAACGCCGTCATGCTCGGGATAATGCTCGGGCTCGTGTCGTGGACCGGCCTCGCCCGCTTGGTTCGCGGAGAGTTTCTCAGCCTCCGAGAGCGCGAGTTTGTCGACGCGGCGAAAGTCGCGGGGGCGGGGCCCTTACGCATCATTTTCCGCCACATTCTGCCGAACGCTGTCGGCGTGATCATCGTCAATACGACCCTGCTGATGAGCGCGGCCATCCTGCTCGAGACCGCTCTGAGCTACCTCGGCTTCGGCATCCAGCCTCCGGATATTTCGCTCGGCCAGATCATCAGCGAGTACAAGGAAGCGTTCCGCACGAGGCCCTGGCTGTTCTGGTGGCCGGGACTACTCATCGTCGTCATAGCGCTCTGCGTGAACTTCATCGGTGATGGGCTCCGGGATGCTTTTGACCCACGCCAGCGCCGCTTACCCAGCGAATTCAGCACCAGCACCCGAATAGTGACCTGGTTCAGGGCGCTCGGTGGGCGCCGTTCGGGCAAGGCAAACGACCCCGATCTTCGTGGCGGGCAGTTCTAGTGCGCAATCACAATGGACAGCACAGCGGCAACCGCGAGAATGCTGCCGGCGACGGCAGTTCGCCAGTGGGTGCGCTTCACGACGGGTTGCTCGACCAGCAAAGATCCGAGGTCGCCCTGTTGGCGCAACGCGTGCCAGCGAGAACGGATGAGTTGCGCAGCGTGGCCAGAGTCGGTGCTTGGCAGGTCGCCCGGCCGAACGGTTTCGGCCAAGAAAGTCGACTCTGGAAGCAGACGCAACTCTCGTTTGTTCACCGCTCGAACACTGTAGCGGGTAGGCGCCGGTGCTGCCCAGGCGGTGTAACTGGCGCGACCGGCATCCGTTTCGGTGATCAGGGTGAGGGCGTACTTGGTGTCAATCTCACCAATGGCGACCCACGGCACATAGACCGTGCGCAGCACGTTGTAGAGGGTTACGCCGCCTCCGGTAATCATCAGCTTCGGTTGCCAGAACATGGCCCACGTGGCAAAACCGATGAAAATGAGTGGCCAGCTGTAGCGCCACAGCGCTTCCAACCCAGAGCTGACTACCAGCGCGACCAATCCGCCGACCACGAGCACGGCCGTGCCGACGCTCAAGATTTTTCCGAAGCGCGACGAGATCGTGATGCTGTCATCCATTCCCCCATGCTCCCACGCGGTCGCCGCGTTGGTGAAAGTCGAGACACTCTGTGAATGCGTCAGTTATGAATACTCCGGTTTCGAATGTCGGTGGTGCAGGTTCGGGTGGTCCGATTCTTGAGGTGACTGATCTGGGGGTGGAGTTTTGGGTTGCGGGGGAATGGGTTCCGGCGGCGGAGAGGGTGAGCTTTAGTTTGTTGCCGGGTCAGGTTTTGGCGATTGTGGGGGAGTCGGGGTCGGGGAAAACGACGAGTTCGATGGCGTTGTTGGGGTTGTTGCCCTCGAATGGTCGTTCGTCGGGGAGTGTGAAGCTCGAGGGCGAAGAGTTGATGGGGATGTCGCCTGGCAAGCTCCGGGCCACGCGCGGTAAGAAGATTGCGGTGATTTTTCAGGAGCCGATGACGGCGTTGAACCCTGTTTACACGGTCGGTTTTCAGATTGTGGAGGCGTTGCAGACTCATTCGTTTATGACGAAAGCGGAGGCGAAGGTTCGGGCGTTGGAGCTTTTGGCGATGGTGGAGATGCCGGACCCGGCCAAGGCGTTCAATTCGTATGCTCATCAACTGTCGGGGGGTCAGCGTCAGCGGGCGATGATTGCGCAGTCCATTTCGTGTGATCCGACGTTGTTGATTGCGGATGAGCCGACGACGGCGTTGGATGTCACGGTGCAGGCAGAGATTTTGGATCTGTTGCGTAATTTGCACACCAGGCTCAACAGCGCGATCATTCTGATCACCCACGACATGGGGGTGGTTGCTGACCTTGCCGATCATTTGATTGTGATGAAAGACGGGTTGGTGGTCGAAAGTGGCACGGTTGACCAGATCTTCCACACCCCTGCGCATCCTTACACGCAGGCGTTGCTTGCGGCGGTCCCGCATTTGGGAACGGGGGAGGCGGTGGAGATTGTTGAGGCGAGAAGAAGCGATACGGCGCCGGCGCTGGTGGTTGAGCATATGGTGATTGAGTATCCGAAGCGTGGGCGGGTTCCCGCTTTTTTGGCCGTGGATGATGCGAGTTTAGAGATTTATCCGGGTGAAGTGTTGGGGTTGGTGGGGGAGTCTGGTTCGGGCAAGACCACGATCGGGCGCGCGCTGGTGGGGTTGTTGCCGGTGAAGTCGGGGGCGTTGCGGGTTGCTGGGCAAGACATGGTCGGCGTGGGTAAGAAAGAGTTACTCGCGGTGCGGCGAAATATTGGGATTGTGTTTCAGGATCCGGGGTCGTCGTTGAATCCGCGGTGGCCGGTGGGGGAATCGATTGGGGAACCGTTGTTGTTGGCGGGNGGGTTCACGAAGGCGGAGATTGCGAGACGCACCGAAGAGCTTTTGGACATGGTGGAGTTGTCGCGGGCTTTCCGTAACCGGTATCCGCATGAGCTCAGTGGTGGGCAACGTCAGCGGGTGGGGATAGCGCGGGCGTTGGCGCTTCGGCCGAAACTGTTGGTGGCGGATGAGCCGACGTCGGCGTTGGATGTTTCGGTGCAGGCGAGGGNGCTTGAGTTGTTGCAGGAGATTCAGCGGGAGCAGCAGTTCGCGACGTTGTTCATTAGTCATGATTTAGCGGTCGTTGATCTTCTTGCACACAGGATTGCGGTGATGCATCGGGGGCGGATTGTTGAGCAGGGGTCGAAGGAACAGATTTTGCGTAATCCGCGGGAGGATTACACGAAGCGGTTGATTGCGGCGGTCCCGATTCCTGATCCGGGGGAGCAGCGTAAACGCCGCGAAGCCCGCGCCACCGGCACTCTGTAAGGGGCCTGAAGAGAAACTTCCAGCACTGCACGGTAGACTGTCTGTGCAGGGCACCGATGATGTGATCCTGAGATCACACACAGCCCTTCATCCAGCCTTTGTGCGGTCGTGTCTTTGCCCCACCAGTGCGGCCCACACGATGCGCGCAGCGCCCGTCAAGCACCGCCCGTCAAGCACCGCCCAGTTATCAAGGAAAATACTTATGGCTATCGCCACTCGCAATGACTTGCGCAACGTCGCAATTGTCGCCCACGTTGACCACGGCAAGACGACCCTCGTCGACGCCATGCTTCGCCAGACCAACTCATTCGCCGAGCACGCGCACCTCGAAGAGCGTGCGATGGACTCCAACGAGTTGGAACGCGAAAAGGGAATTACGATTCTCGCCAAGAACACCGCGGTTTCCTACAAGGGTGTTCACGCCACCGACGGTCCGATCACCATTAACGTGATTGACACCCCGGGCCACGCTGACTTCGGTGGTGAGGTCGAGCGCGGCCTGTCCATGGTCGACGGCGTTGTCCTCCTTGTCGACGCCAGTGAGGGTCCGTTGCCGCAGACCCGTTTCGTGTTGCGTAAGGCACTCGAAGCGAAGCTCCCCGTCATCCTGTTGGTCAACAAGACCGACCGTCCCGACGCTCGCATCGACGAGGTTGTTGCCGAAAGCCAGGACCTTCTCCTGGGCCTTGCCAGCGATATGTCGGATGAGCACCCCGACCTCGACCTCGATGCCATTCTCGACGTTCCCGTCGTTTACGCGTCGGGCCGTAACGGTGCTGCCAGCTGGAACAAGCCCGAGAACGGCACCCTGCCAGACAACGATGACCTCGAGCCACTGTTCGACGCCATCCTCAAGCACATTCCGGCACCCCGCTACGATGACGAGCACCCCCTTCAGGCGCACGTCACCAACCTTGACGCCAGCCCATTCCTTGGCCGTCTCGCCCTTCTCCGTGTCTTCAACGGCACCATCAAAAAGGGCCAGACCGTGGCCTGGGTCAAGCACGATGGATCCGTCGCGAACGTCAAGGTCACCGAGCTGCTCATTACGAAGGCTCTCGACCGCTTCCCGACCGAATCGGCGGGCCCCGGTGACATCGTCGCCGTTGCCGGTTTCGAAGACATCACCATCGGTGAGACCCTCGCCGACCCCAACGATGTGCGCCCGTTGCCGACCATCACGGTCGACGACCCGGCCATCTCGATGACCATCGGCACCAACACCAGCCCGATCATCGGCAAGATCAAGGGCCACAAGCTCACCGCCCGCATGGTCAAGGATCGCCTCGACCGCGAACTCGTGGGTAACGTCTCCATCAAGCTCGTCGACATTGGTCGCCCGGATGCCTGGGAAATTCAGGGTCGCGGCGAGCTTGCTCTCGCCATCCTGGTGGAGCAGATGCGTCGCGAGGGCTTCGAGCTCACCGTTGGCAAGCCTCAGGTTGTCACCAAGCGCGTCGATGGCAAAGTTCACGAGCCCTTCGAGCACCTCACGATTGACGCCCCGGAAGAGTACCTCGGCGCGATTACTCAGCTGCTGGCCGCCCGCAAGGGTCGCATGGAGGGCATGAGCAACCACGGAACGGGTTGGGTTCGCATGGAATTCATCGTTCCGTCGCGTGGCCTCATCGGTTTCCGCACGGAGTTCCTCACCATCACCCGAGGTTCGGGAATCGCCAACGCTGTCTCCCACGGCTACGAGGCGTGGGCCGGTGAAATCGTCACCCGCACCAACGGTTCTATCGTTGCTGACCGCGCCGGAGTTGCTACCCCGTTCGCCATGGTCGCTCTTCAGGAGCGCATGTCATTCTTTGTCGAGCCAACCCAAGAGGTCTACGAGGGCATGGTTGTCGGCGAGAACTCACGCGCCGACGACATGGACGTCAACATCACGAAGGAAAAGCAGCTCACCAACATGCGCCAGTCGACGTCTGACACGTTCGAGCGCATGACTCCTTCGCGCAGACTCNCCCTCGAAGAGTGCCTCGAATTCGCTCGCGAAGACGAGTGTGTTGAGGTCACCCCCGAGTTCGTTCGCATCCGCAAGGTGGAGCTTGACGCCAACGCGCGCCAGCGCAGCACCTCGCGTTTGAAGAAGCAGAACGCGTAGGGTTTTTCACTCAGCCCCAGTCGCTGAACTAAGAAGAGTCGTGGAGCTTGCTGGTGCAGGCCCCACGACTTTCTTGTCTAACGGGGGCCTTGTTGCCCCTTGTGGATCAGAAATTGGGCCCGTTACCCTTGCCCCATAGCGCTCCATCCAACGAAACTCCACCGAACAAAACCCATGATGACTGGAGAATGCAATGAGCACGATGCCTAGAAGAGTTGTGACCCCGATTGCGATCGCTATTGCGGTAGCTCTCGCGCCCACCCTCACCGGCTGTTTCGGCATGAACCCCGTGCAGGGAATCATTCAGGGGGCCACTGGCGGCAATGTCGACATTGGTGGAACAAGCCTTCCGAAGGGTTTCCCAGAGTCAGCCGTGCCGTTGTACGCGGGCGATATCGTTTCGGGGATGGCCCTCGGCAACGGGGATGGCAAGATCTTCAATGTTGTCGTCAAGGTTTCTGGTGCAACGGCGCTCGACCAGATTACGACCCAACTCGAAGGGGCCGGTTTCAGCACCGACGGAAGTTTTGCAACCAGCAGTGCTGACGGCGGCACTGCCATGTTCTCCAGCACGGCGTGGAGCGTGTTGGTGGTTGTTTCCAAAGACAGTAGCAACGCGTGGACCGCGAACTACACCGTGACCTCGGTTACCGCGAAGTAGCCGGTGTTGATTCTTGGCTCGTGGGCACGGCAACCACCTTCTTGGTTCTGATCAGGCGCAAGAAGACGGTGAGCACGGGAATAACGTAGGCCAGCCAAACGATAGCTACTAGCCACGTTGTGACGGGAGAGAAGTTGAAGACACCCATCAGTAGGGCAGCCTGCCAGCTGTCGGTGGGAATTACGGCACTCACGTCGAAGGCAAGGTCTGTGAAGCCGGGAAGAACCGAAATCTCCTGAAGCTCATGCACGCCGTGAGCGAGAACGCCGCCGGCGACGATGATGAGGAAGACCCCGGTGTAGCTGAAGAACTTGCTCAGATTGATGCGGACCACACCGCGGAAGATGAGGTAGCCGAGCACGCAGGCGGCCACGATTCCGAGGGCAGCTCCGAGGAGCGGCAGTGCGCCAGCGCCGCTCGCTCGAACGGCCGCCCAGATGAAGAGCGCCGTCTCCACTCCCTCGCGACCGACAGCAAGAAAAGCCAACAGCACGAGGCCCCAGCCGGCGTTGTCGAGTCGCGAGTCAACATCAGAGCGCAGCGCGCTGGTGAGGCCGCGGGCGGCGCCGATCATCCAGAAAATCATCCAGGTGACGAAACCGGTCGCGACGATCGCGAGAATACCCCCGATGAGCTCCTGAGCGCCCAGCGGTAGGCTCGCGGTCCCAAAGGTGAGCACTGCTCCCACTGCCAAAGAAATGCCCACAGCGAGGGCAACACCAAGCCAGATTCGCGGAAGAACCTCGCGCCGATTAATCTTGATGAGGTAGGCAACAAGGATGCCGACCACGAGCGCGGCTTCGAGACCTTCACGGAGTCCGATGAGGAAATTCGCGAGCACGGGGCGTCCTGTCGTTCGGTCGAAAGATTGGTAAGGCTATCCTTACCGGCATAACACTAGCGCTCCTTGTCTAAACTGTCCACACGGACAGGAAAGGTCTACATGCCCGAGGCACCAGAACGAGTTCTCTTCGTACACGCTCACCCCGACGACGAAACCATCAGCACCGGTGGAACCATCGCACTGCTCGTCGCCCGCGGTGCCCACGTCACCGTCGTCACCTGCACGCGCGGCGAACGCGGTGAAGTTATTCCGCCAGAACTCGCCCACCTCCAGGGCGCCCCAGCGGCACTTGCGGAGCGGAGAGAAGCCGAGCTCGCCGTAGCCCTCGCAGCGCTCGGAGTGACCGACCACCGTTATCTGGGGAGTGCGAACGCTCGCTGGGCGGGGAATCCAATCCGCACGTACCTCGACTCGGGAATGCAGTGGGGCGCTCACGGTGCCGAGGCGACAGACGACACGGATGCGTCGGCGCTTCGTAGCGCCGCTTTCGGGGAAGTCGCGTCCGACATCGCCGCCGTTATCGCGGATGCCACACCCGACGCCGTGATCAGCTACGACAGTAACGGTGGCTACGGGCATCCCGACCACATCGTCGCCTATGAGGCATCTCGGCGCGCGGCCGAAGTAATGGGAGTGCCGTTTTACAGCATCGAGCATGAAACTACGGCACAACAAACGGAGGGNGTGGTGCGAATCAATGTGAGCGAGGCGTTTGCTGCGAAGCGTGCTGCACTCCAAGCCCATGCGACCCAAGTGACTGTTGTTGATGACACATTTGCACTATCCAACGGTGTTGTTCAGGCTATTAGCCTCACCGAATCGTTTCGCCGAATTCGCCCTGGCGAAGACCTCGAGAATGACGTGCCGATGACGTTTCGGGATCTGTCGGTGGCGCTGAGAATTCTCACCATCGTGGCGACCATTTTTGTGGGCGTGTTTGCCGGTTTCTTGTTTACGGCGGTACACCAAGCGTCAGCCGCGGTTGCCGGAATCTCGGTTCCCTTTGGGCTTGTTCTCAGCCTTGGTGGCACTGCGGCGCTCCTTCTGGGCCTGCGAATCACCTTCGATTCGCGGGGGATCGCTGCGGTTGCGGCTTTTTCGGTGCTGGTGGCAACGGCCATCCTGTCTGCGCCAACCCCGGGAGGTTCTGTCGTTGTTCCGGCAAACCTGGCCGGTTACCTCTGGACATTCGGTTCAGCCTTCATCGCCTTCGTTGTGCTTGCCTGGCCGAGAGTGCGACCACTCGGTTCGGCTAAGATTAAGGTAATCCCCGCCGTGAAAGGATCCTCGATCCCGTGACCTATGTCATTGCTCAGCCCTGTGTTGATCTGAAAGACCGTGCCTGCATCGATGAGTGCCCCGTCGACTGCATTTACGAGGGCGACCGCATGCTCTATATTCACCCCGACGAGTGCGTTGACTGCGGTGCCTGCGAACCCGTGTGCCCGGTGGAGGCCATCTTCTACGAGGATGACACTCCCGATAAGTGGGCCGATTATTACAAGGCAAACGTGGAGTTCTTTGACGACTTGGGTTCGCCAGGCGGTGCCGCCAAAATTGGTGTCATCCACAAGGACCACCCACTGATCATGGCTCTGCCTCCTCAGTTGCAAGAGCACTAGAACGTACGGCACGACTGTGAATGCTCGTGTGCCCTTGGCCCTGCCCGATTTTCCGTGGGACACCCTTGGGCCGTCTGCTGCGCGTGCCAAAGCTCACCCCCAAGGAATCGTTGACCTCTCGGTGGGTTCCCCTGTCGATCCCNCCCCCGCCATCGTGCGAGCGGCGCTCGAAGCCGCAACGGACGCCCACGCCTATCCACTGACCGCCGGAACGCCAGAATTGCGCGAGGCAATAGTGTCGTGGTTCGCCAAGCGTCGCGGAGTTGCCGACCTCAGCGTTGCCAACGTTTTGCCGTCGATTGGTTCGAAGGAGCTCATCGCACTGCTGCCCCTTATGCTCGGCATCCGTGCGGGAGACACCGTCGTTCAGCCTCGCGTCGCCTACCCGACCTACGAAATCGGGGCAGCGCTTGCTGGGGCAACAATCGTGGCCGCCGATGAACCAGAAATGTGGCCAGAGAACACCAAGCTGATTTGGGTCAATTCGCCCAGCAACCCGACCGGTCAGGTGCGGGATGTCGCGTGGTTACGCTCCGCAGTGGCGCGAGCGCGCGAACTCGGCGCAATCATCGTCAGTGACGAGTGCTACGCCGAATTCACCTGGGAATCCGACGAGCCAAGCCCATCGATTCTCGACCCGCGGGTCATCGGAAACGACCGACATTCGGTTCTGGCGGTCTACTCGCTCAGCAAACAATCCAATCTTGCCGGCTACCGAGCAGGCCTCATCGCGGGCTGTGCAACGCTTATCGCCGAGCTGCTGACCGTGCGCAAACACGCCGGCTTGTTGCCGCCGGCCCCCGTCCAAGCAGCGATGGTAGCCGCTCTCGGCGATCACGAACACGTCGCTGCTCAGCGCGAGCTCTATCGGGCACGGCGGGCCAAACTTGCCCCCGCGCTCGTGGCCGCCGGGTTCCGCATCGACCACAGCGAAGCCGGACTATATTTGTGGGCGACCAAGGGCGACGATTCCTGGACCACCGTTGCCGAACTCGCGCAACTGGGCATTTTGGTGGTGCCAGGATCCTTCTACTCAACCAGTGCGCCGCAACACGTGCGCATCGCGCTGACCGTGACCGATGAGCGACTGGACGAAGCGATCGTTCGTTTGACCATGGCCTATGGCAAATAGCGCAAATTTTCAGAGAAAAGCTCCAACCACATTGTCGAGTTTTTGGTCGATGCAACCATAGTCACGGCCCTCTTATAAGCTGTAAAGGTGAACGAGACCTCGCGCGAGCCAGAAATGGCCACCCTGCATTTTCCCGGCGGAACTGCACAGTTTCCGATCATGCGCGGCGTTGACGGTCACGACAGCATCGACATTTCCACGTTCATGAAGCAGACCGGGTACACGACCCTCGATCAGGGCTTCGTGAACACTGCCTCTACCAAGAGCGCCATAACCTATATCGACGGTGACGCCGGAATCCTGCGCTACCGCGGCTACGCGATCGAAGATGTCGCAAAGAACTCCACCTACCTCGAGGTGGCGTGGTTGCTCATCTACGGCGAACTTCCCACCGCAGATCAACTCGCCGAATTTGACGAAAAAATTCGGCGTCACACTCTGTTGCACGAAGACCTTCGACGGTTCTTCGATGCCCTCCCGCACAACGCGCACCCCATGTCGGTGCTCTCCAGCGCCGTCTCGGCGTTGTCCACCTACTACGAGGGCTCACTCGGCATCCGTGACCCCGAACAGGTCGAAATGTCGATCGTTCGATTGCTCGCCAAGTTGCCGATTATTGCGGCCTACGCGCACAAGAAGAGTCTCGGCCAGGCGTTCCTTTATCCGGACAACGGCCTCAGCTTTGTCGACAACTTTTTGAAGCTGAACTTTGGCACGATGGCGGAGCCGTACGAGGTGAACCCGGTGTTGTCTCGGGCCCTTGATCGCCTGCTGATCTTGCACGAAGACCACGAACAGAACGCCTCCACCTCAACCGTCCGTCTGGTCGGCTCAACCGAGGCAAACATCTTCTCCTCCGTTTCGGCGGGAATCAACGCTCTCTACGGCCCACTCCACGGCGGTGCCAACGAAGCTGTTCTCACCATGCTTGGCGACATCAAATCGTCGGGCCAAAGCGTCGAAACCTTCATTGAGCGGATTAAGAACAAAGAAGACGGCGTGCGGCTCATGGGCTTCGGCCACCGGGTCTACAAGAACTTCGACCCGCGCGCCCGACTCGTCAAAGAGAGTGCAGACGAAGTTCTCGCAGCCCTCGGCATCAAAGATGACCTGCTCGACATTGCCAAAGAACTCGAGGCAGCAGCGCTCGCCGATGACTACTTCATCGAACGCAAGCTCTACCCCAACGTCGACTTCTACACTGGAGTCATCTACAAGGCGATGGGTTTCCCTCCGCGCATGTTCACGGTGCTGTTTGCGATCGGACGCCTCCCCGGCTGGATCGCCCACTGGCGTGAAATGAACCTCGACCCGGCCACCAAAATTGGTCGCCCGCAGCAGCTCTACATCGGTGAACCGTCACGCGCTTGGCCGGCACGCTAGCTTGCGTTCGTTAGGCGTGCAGCGCTGAATTGAGCTGCACTCCGGCACCGGAGCGCGCAAGCACTTCCACACCACCGGTCAGCGAGTTGCGTCGAAACAGCAACCCAGCGATGCCGCTCAACTCGCGAGCTTTGACGGTTCGGGGGGTGCCGTCGGCGGTAACCGTGCCGTCGATTATGGACACTTTTGTGCCCGCGGTGACGTAAAGCCCGGCCTCAACGACGCTGTCATCGCCGATCGATATCCCGATTCCAGAGTTTGCGCCCAGCAGGGCGCGTTCGCCGATGCTCACTCGCTCCAAGCCTCCACCGCTGAGGGTGCCCATGATGGATGCTCCGCCACCGATATCGGAACCGTCGCCGACCACAACACCCTGCGAAATGCGACCCTCCACCATGGAGGTGCCGAGGGTACCCGCATTGAAGTTGACGAAGCCCTCGTGCATCACCGTGGTTCCGGGAGCCAGGTGTGCTCCGAGGCGCACGCGAGCGGCATCCGCAATTCGCACCCGTTCGGGAACGACGTAGTCGAGTAGTCGCGGAAACTTGTCGATTCCTTGGATGGCAATTCCCGCGTGACGCAGGCCTTGCCGCAGTCGGTTGAAATCGTTGGGGTGCACGGCGCCGGCCGTCGTCCAAGCAACGATCGGAAGCACACCAAAGAGACCGTCGAGGTTGATGGTGTTCGGAGCGACCAGAAGGTGGCTCAGTAGGTGGAGACGCAAGTAAGCATCCGACGTGGACGCGGGTGGTGCATCCAGATCAATCTGGATGGTCACGAAATCGACTCGCACGTTGCGGCGCACATCGCTGATCAGCAGGTCTTCAAACTCAGCCGGGGCAATGTGAGGGTCGGTGCCAGCGGGGATAGGCCCCAACCGTGGTTCGGGATACCAAGTATCGAGCACCGTTGAATCGCCGGAGATTGTGGCGAGGCCGTAGCCCCAGGCTGCGCGTGACGTCATACCCCCAGAGTACCGGGGGAGGGCGTTTGCTTGCGCCCCTAGAATTGTGGAATGGTCGACGCCGCATCCCCTTCCCCCGCCCTCGATCACCCCATTCTTGACATGACTGCCACCGCCATCGAGATCACCCGTCAACTGTGTGACATCGAATCGGTTTCGGGTAACGAGACGACGATCGCCGACGCTATCGTTGCGGCTCTAAGCGACTCTGCGCACCTGCAGGTGACCAGGGATGGCGATGCGATTGTGGCGCGCACCAACCTGGGGCGAGACAAGCGCGTGGTGATTGCTGGCCACATTGACACCGTGCCGCTGAACAACAACCTACCGAGCCGTTTCGAAATGATTGACGGCGTCGAGTACCTGTGGGGGCGCGGCACTGTTGACATGAAAGCGGGGGTGGCCGTGCAGCTCAAGCTCGCGAGTGAGCTCATCGAACCGACCTTCGATATCACCTGGATTTGGTATGACCACGAAGAGGTTTCCGAGAACCTGAACGGTCTCGGACGGCTCTCCAGACAGCACCCAGAACTACTCGTGGGCGACTTCGCCATTCTCGGGGAACCGACCAACTCGATCATCGAGGGCGGCTGCAACGGAAACGCCCGCGTTGAGGTTCGAACCAGTGGTGTGCGGGCACATTCCGCGCGGTCGTGGGTTGGCCACAATGCGATTCACGACCTCACCCCGATTTTGCAGACCCTAGCCGCCTACCAGCCGCGCACCGTCAACGTTGACGGTTTGGAATATCGCGAAGGGCTCAACGCCGTTGGCATCTCCGGCGGTATCGCCGGAAACGTGATTCCCGACACGGCGATGGTGCACATTAACTATCGGTTTGCGCCTAGCCGCTCGGGTGTAGAAGCGATTACCCACCTGCGAGAACTGTTCGAGGGCTACGACCTGACAGTCGTCGACCTCGCTGAGGGTGCCCGCCCCGGACTCAATGCTCCACTAGCGTTGGATCTCATCCGGGCCGTCGGCGGGGAACCCCAACCCAAATATGGCTGGACGGACGTCGCCCGTTTCTCGGCCCTCGGAATTCCCGCCGTGAACTACGGCCCCGGTGATCCGCTGAAGGCCCACGCCGATGATGAACGGGTTGCAACCGACCAGATCACTGCGTGCGAGCACGGTTTGCGGGCATGGCTAACAACCAACTGACCGACCAGCCGTTCCCCCCGATCGGCACCAACGGCAAAGGACGCGCACCCTCCACACCATCACCGCGCTTGTGGCTAAAAGTGCGCTATCGCCTCACCCCGTGGTGGGTGAAGGTCGTCGTCATCTTCGTGCTGTCACGAGTAATCACGACTGCCATCTTGCTCGGCTATGCGAGCGTGCAGCCAGCAAACCCGTGGACCGTGGCACAACCGGACTACTTCAGCTTTGCCAGCATCTGGGACGGCCACTGGTACCTCATCGTCGCCGTGGCCGGCTATCCGTCAACCCTCCCGCTCACCCAAACGGGCCACGTCGGGGAAAGTGCCTGGGCCTTCTTGCCGGCCTACCCGGCGCTAGTTCGCACTGTGATGGCTCTGACCGGGCTTTCCTTTGAGTTTGTTGCCGTCGTCGTTTCGGTGCTTTTCGCTCTCGCCGGTGCCCTCATGTTCTACCGCCTGATGAGGTTGGTGCTACCGGCACAAACCGCACTGTTCTCCGTTGTGTTGTGGTGCGTAGCGCCACTGTCACCCATCTTTCAGGTGGCTTACGCGGAATCGATGCAGTCATTCCTGCTGATCGTTGCGCTCTACTTTCTTCTGAAAAGGGACTATTGGCTCGCCATGCCGGTGGTTGCCGTCTTGGCTCTCACCAGGCCCAGTGGATTGGCCTTCGCGCTCGCCATGCTTCTTCACGTTTGCTATCGCTGGTTCACCAGACGCACCGACCCTTTCCCCCGTGGAGAGCTCATCGCCGCAGCGTCGCTCGGCCTGTTCAGCGCGATCATGGGGGTTGTTTGGCCACTCGTGGCGTGGTTGATGACCGGTTCCAAGTCTGCCTATATCGACACCGAACTGGCGTGGCGTTCCGCCTACGTTGGCTACCGCGAATTGGTGCCGTTCGAAGGCTGGCTTCAGGGGGCACAGTTTTGGATCGGTGGTGCCGCCGGTTACGTGGTGCTTGCGCTCGCAGTCGTGGCTTTTGCTGGCTTCCTGTTCATTCCCCCGGTTCGAAAGTTGGGCATTGACCTCCGCCTCTGGGTCGCCAGCTATGTGCTGTATCTCTTGGCGGTGTTCTTTCCGCAATCGAGCACTTTTCGACTGTTGATTCCCATCTTTCCGCTCTGGGGTGCCATCGCTGTACCACGGTCGTGGATTTACCGGATAGCCATCGTGCTGGTGTGCATTGCCGCCCAGTGGGGCTGGGTGCACATCGCCTGGTGGTACGACGGCTACGACTGGACGCCACCGTAAGCCACCCGTGGCCGTGTAAGAGGCGGGTGAAACGCCGGGGTAGAACGCCTCGATTTTTCTCAGGCCAGTTGATAGTCGATAATGGAACATGTACCTATGAAAGGGGACTTCTCATGGCCGCCATGAAACCGAGGACCGGAGACGGACCAATGGAGGCTGTCAAAGAGGGCCGACTTATTATTGTGCGGGTTCCCCTCGAAGGTGGCGGACGCCTCGTCGTCTCAGTGAACGATGCTGAAGCCAAAGAACTTCACGACGCGCTTGCCAGCGTCGTGGCCGCGGTTTAGCGCTCTCCGAGTCGACTAACTGCGTTAGTCGGAGATCTTCGTCAGCTGTAGCAGTCCATCGCCAATGGGCGACAGCGAACTGAGCACTGCAGCGGAGGATCGCACCGTCTCCAGTAGCGTTCTGAAGTTGGCGACGGTGTCGTCGCGCTGGGTCGGGTCGGCGACGCGATCGTGCCACAGCGCGTGGGCCACCACAACGGTGCCGCCCGTGCGAACCATCCGTAGGCCGTGCTCGACATATTCGATGACCGACTGAGGGTCCGCGTCGATGAAGACGATGTCATAACTTGCTTCGTTCATTCGCGGCAAAACTTCGCGTGCACGACCGGCAATGAGGCGAACCTTGTTGGCGGGAATGCCGGCGGCGAGAAACGCTGCTTTGGCGAGAAGTTGGTGATCGATCTCAGAGTCAATCGAGGTTAGATCTGCGCCGGGAGCACCAGCGAGGAGCCACAGCCCGCTCACCCCAATACCAGTGCCGATCTCAATGATGTTGCTCGCGCCGCTGGAAGCTACCAGAGAGGCAAGGGCGGCCCCCGTGGCAGCACTAATTGGGTCGACGCCCACCTCGATGGAATGTTGCCTAACCTGGGCGATGTCTTCGCGCTCGATGACGAAGTCTTCGGCGAATTTCCAACTTGATTCTTTGAGTGCCACGGGTTGTGCTCCTAGTTCCACCCCACTGTATGCGGGCTTACGGCTACTGAAGGGTATTCTGGGCGAGTGTCTTCTGGGTTGACCTTCGAAAAGCTGCTGATCATTGCGATCATCGCGGCCTTCTTGCTGGGCCCCGAGCGATTGCCGTACTACGCGTCACAGTTGGCGCGCCTCGTGAAGTCTCTTCGGAATCTCGCCAACGGTGCCAAGGAACGCTTGCGGGACGAAATGGGCCCAGACTTCGATGACCTCGACTGGAAAAAGTTGGATCCGCGCCAATACGATCCTCGGCGCATCATCCGCGAAGCCCTCGTCGATGATGAACCGGCAGTGGTCGTGAAACCGGTCGAATCTGCCTACGCCGAGCGCCAGCGATTCATCCGCGAAGGAAAGCCAGCGCCCTACGACTCTGAGGCTACCTAGCGCCTAGCGCCGCCGGATCGCTTTCATGATGACTAACAGTAGGGTCATCACGCCCGACAGGCGAGCGAATTCTTTGCCGGTGCGGGGGAGCGTCATCAGCCCTGTCGCTTCAGAGACGGTGCGGGATTCGACGAAGCGAAGGATGCCTTCTGGGCCATTGCGGCGCCCGAGGCCGGACTGTTTCATGCCACCCATTGGGGCGTCGATGCTGGAAAATGACCCGCGGTAGCCCTCGTTGATGTTGACGCTGCCAGCAATGATGTTGTCGGCGAGACGACGCGTGTTGCGGCGCGAACCGCTGAAGATAGAGGCATTGAGTCCGTAGTCGGTGGCGTTCGCCGCGGCAATCGCCTCGTCCGCCGTTTCGACCACGTGGATGGCAACGACCGGTCCAAAGGTCTCGTTGGCGAAACACAGCATCAGCGGCGTTACGTCGGCGAGCACCGTCGGCTCGAAAAACATGGGGCCGAGGTCGGGGCGGGCTTTGCCACCGGTGAGCACCCGTGCACCGAGATTGACGGCATCGTCAACGTGGGCAGTGACTCGCCGCAGCTGGTCGAGGGAGGTGAGGGAACCGACATCCGTGCTGAAATCGAAGGCTGAGCCTTGGCGCAAGGCTGCGACTCGAGCCACGAATTCGCGGGTGAATTCCTCGGCAACGCTGCGCACCACGTAGATGCGCTCGATTGAGACGCACAACTGGCCGAGCGACGAGAAACAAGAATAGACCGCGTTTGCGGCAGCACGACGTGCGTTCACATCAGCCAACACAATCAGCGGGTTGTTGCCGCCGAGTTCGAGGGACGCACCGATCAGTCTGCCGGCTGCACGCTCGCCAACTCGGGTTCCGGTCGCCGTGGACCCCGTAAAGCACACGTAGTCGCAAGCATCAACGACGGCGTTGCCCACCTCCTCGCCGGGGCCAGCGACAACTGCCCAGAGGGCTGCCGGAACACCGGCATCAATGAACGCCCGCCGTGACACCAGAATACTCAGCGCCCCCTGATTATCGGCTTTTTGGATAATGGCGTTGCCCGCGGCGAGAGCCGGAATGACGTCCATAATCGAGAGGCTCAGTGGGTAGTTCCAGGGGGNGATGATGCCGACAAGCCCCTTCGGTTGGTAGCTCACGCTTGTTCGCATTACGAGGGGGATTCCTGCCCGTCGCCGTCGAGTCTTCAGAACGCTTCGTGCGGAAACGGCGTAGTAGCGGGTCACCCCGGCGGCACTGAAAACCTCCTCGAATGCCTGACCGCGAGTCTTGCCCGTCTCCGACTGCAGAGCGTCGAGCAGGAGTTCTTTTCGCTCCAGCAGAATGTCGTGGGCGCGAAGAAGAACCGTGCGCCGGTAGGCGAAGCCTGCTGCACGCCAGGCGTGTTGGGCGGCACGGGCTGCGGTCGCAGCATCCGTCACGTCCTGGACGGTGCTCAGCGGCAAGTCGTGGAGCACCTCGCCGGTGAATGGTGCGGTGATGGGAGTGGTGGCCGCCCCGGTGCTGGAGAGGTCTCGAACCAACTCAGCAGCGAGCGACCGGTCAAAAAGTGAACCGGACATGCGTAGATCTTAGGCGCTGGCGCGGCCCGGCAATACACAACCGCGGTAATGAGCCATATTCCGCTAGGGTACGTTCATGACCGCACCGACGCGGGGACTATCCCGCCGCACCATTGCCACCTACGCCATTGGTTCCCTCGGAACGGGGGGATTCTCCACCCTCCCCGGCCTTGTGCTGATCTACTTCCTTACCGACACTCTGGGAATCGCGGCGCTTGCCGCCGGTCTGCTGGTCACCGTCGCCAAGGTGTGGGATGTCATCATCGATCCAGTCATCGGTGCCCGAAACGATCGCAGCCTCGCGGTGGTGGGCACTCGCCGCCGATTCATGACCATTGGCGCCGTGACCCTTCCGGTGTTCTTTATCGCCACCTTCGCGGTGCCAGCCGGGCTCGACCCGATCATCGCTGGAATTTGGGTGCTGGTTGCCTTTACGCTCGCGGCAACAGCGTTCAGCCTCTTTCAGGTTCCGTACATCGCACTGCCAGCCGAACTCACCTCGAGCTACCACGAACGCACCAGGCTGATCACGTGGCGAGTCGTGGTGTTGACGGTCGCCATCCTGCTCTTCGGCGCCGGTGGTCCGGCGCTGCGCTCTCTCGGCGGCGGTGATGCTCGCCTCGGGTACATTCTGATGGCGGTGGTGGCGGGCCTAATAATCGGAGCCGGCCTGCTGATCTCCTCGTTTGTCGCCCCGACCGGCGTGCCGTTTGAAGCACCGAAGGCCTCCATTCTGGCCAACTACCGGGTCGGAGTGTCTGCCCTTCGTCGCAGTCAACCCTTCCGCGCCCTACTCGGCACCTTCGCCCTTCAGGGACTCGCGACAGGAATCATGCTCGCTGGTGCCCAGTACGTCGCCACGTGGGTGCTGAAATCGGAGGATGCTGTCACCTTCCTGTTCGTCGCCCTCATCGCCCCCGCCCTCATCTTCNCCCCCGTCTGGCAAAGGATCGCCGGGCGGCTGGGCAAAGAACGAGCCTTTTTGGCCGCCTCCGGCCTCTACGGAATCGCTGCAATCAGCATGCTCGGCTTGCTCTGGGCCCCCGGTGCCTGGGTGTACCTTCCGGTGGCGCTCGCCGGGGCAGGATTCGCCGGCATGCAGTCACTTCCCCTGGCCATGCTTCCCGACGTGGTCTCCCACGATGCCGCCCGCCACGGTGCCGGCGCTGCGGGAACCTTTGGGGGCGTCTGGACCGCCGGGGAGACCACCGGCATGGCACTCGGAGCGACTGTGCTCACGATCATCCTCGCCGCGACTGGTTACGCCGAAGCCGTAGCCGGCACGACCGTCGTGCAATCGGCGACCGCCGTCACCGGAATCGTGCTGAGCTTCAGCATTGTGCCCGCCGTGATCATCGCACTCAGCCTGTGGAGCTTCAGCCGGTATCCGCTGCGGCGAGCAGACATCGAAGCCCTCGAGGATGTTGTTGGGGCGCAGACGGCAGCCACTACGCCTGGATCAGCAGCATGAGTCCCTTCGCTCAGGAGCCCGCCGACGTTCTGGCACGGCTCAGCGCCCTTCGCGCTGCCGATGCCCCCACCCACGGCGGGCGGGTGCTCTCCTATGTCTATGACTCCGGGATGGCCGAACTCGATGAGTTGGCGGCGGCCGCGATGCGCCTCGTGCAGCCCGTCAACGGCCTCGACCCGACCACCTTCACCTCCGTCCCCGCCATGGAACGGGAAGTCATCGGCTTTGTGCGCGACCTTCTCGGTGGTGACGATAGCTGCGTTGGTTCGGTTACCACCGGTGGCACCGAGAGCTGTCTACTCGCGGTGAAGACGGCCCGGGATCTGTGGGTGGCGGCTGGCGGAGCGGGCACTCCCAGACTTCTCGCCCCGGTCACCGTGCATGCAGCGTTTCAGAAAGCGGCCCACTACTTTGGGTTGCAGCTTGACCTTGTGCCGGTGNCCCCGTCTGGTGCGGTCGCCGCCGACGCCATCATTGGCAGGATGGGCGCCGACGTTGCGCTCGTCGTCGTCTCTGCCCCGTCCTACGCGCACGCCGCCCTGGATCCGATCGTGGAGGTTGCAGCGGCGGCATTTGCGAGAGGAATCTCCTGCCACGTCGACGCGTGCATCGGTGGCCTGATTCTGCCGTACTGGCCCAACCTTCCGGCCTGGAACCTCAGCGTTCCCGGGGTCACCAGCATCAGTGCCGACCTCCACAAGTTCGGCTACGCCCCCAAGGGCGTCTCTGTACTCGTGCATCGCGGACGAGATCGCCAGCGCGCCCAGTACTTCGCCACTACCCGCTGGCCCGGGTATCCGGTCGTCAACTCCACGATGCTCGGGTCGAAGTCGGCAGCGCCGCTGGCCGCCGCCTGGGCGATCATCAGTGCCCTTGGCACCGACGGTTTTGCGGCGCTCGCCGAATCCTGCCAACAGGCAACCAACGCCCTCCTTGAGACCGTGGCGTCCATCGACGGGTTGCGCATTGTTGGCGAACCTGTCGGCCCGCTGTTTGCTGTCGCCGCGGATGAAAGTGTGTCACCTGAGCTGCGGGTCGACCCCCACCACTGGGCAGACCAGGTGCGGTCACACGGCTGGTTGCTGCAGTTGCAACCCGGTTTTCGACAGGCAGACGGCAGCTACCTGCCGCCGACCACCCACCTGACTGTTACCCCGGTTACGGCCTCCGTCCTGGAGCCGTTGAGCGCGATTCTGGTGCAGGCCGCGGCCGAGGTTCGCGGGGTGCCAGCGGTCACCGCCACCGATGTGCTCGGAGCCCTACCTACGGCGATCGTTGCTGGCCTTGCCGACCCGGATGCTCAGCCACTGGATGCCGCGTCGGCCTACGCCATTCTTGGCGCAATGGGCCTCGCCGGTGGCGCCACCGACAGCGCAGGACTGCCGGATCGCATGGCAGGCCTCCTTGCCATGATCGAAGCGTTACCAGCGCCCCTGACCGAGACACTGCTCACGGAGCTATTGGCGCGGTTGGTTGAACCACGCGGTTAGGTGACGCCCTGTAGGTTACAGCCGCGCGCTTAGGTGACGCTCAGCCCCAACTTTTTGCCCGCCAATCCGCGTGAGCGCCCGACAAGGGTCGCCGCGAGGGTGGAGATCGCGACGGCAGCAGGATCGTCGGGGNGGGTAAGCACGAAAGGCATTCCAGCATCGCCGCCCTCGCGTAAAGCCACACTCAGCGGAATCGCGGCGAGCACGCTCACCGGTTCGGTGGGAGTGGAAAGCCGAGTCGCGGCATCCGCCCCGCCGCCAACACCGAAAAGGTTCAGGATGCTGCCATCAGGCTGGGCGAGGCCCGCCATGTTCTCCACCACCCCGATCACCCGTTGGCCGGTTTGACGGGCAACGAGGGCGCTCCGTTCGGCAACCTCGGCGGCGGCCGGTTGTGGGGTGGTCACCACAATCACCTCGGCCTGCGGGAGTAACTGTCCGATGGAAATGGCAACGTCTCCCGTGCCCGGTGGCAGGTCAAGGAGCAGCACATCGAGGTCACCGAAGTAGACATCGGTCAGAAACTGTTGGATGGTGCGGTGCAGCATGGGTCCACGCCAGGAGACTGCGGTGTGGGCGTCAACGAACATCCCGATGGAGATAACTTTGATGTCGTGGGCCACCGGGGGGAGAATCATCTCGCCGACCTGGGTGGGTTTCACGCCGGCAATGCCAAGCAACCCGGGGATAGAGAATCCGAAAACATCGGCGTCGAGGATCCCCACCTTCAGCCCGCGCGCGGCCACGGCCACGGCAAGGTTCGCGGTCACCGTTGACTTGCCCACCCCGCCCTTGCCGCTCGTAATGGCGTAAATCCTGGTCAGCGAATCCGGTCCAAACTGGAGGGACTTTGACCTACCGCCACGCAACCGCTCGGTCAGGGCTTCGCGCTCGGATCGAGACATCACTCCGACATTCACCTCGACCGCGGTGATCCCGGTGACGGATGCTGCTGCCTCCCGCACATCCCGTTCAATGCTGGTCGCCGCCGGGCAACCCACAATGGTGAGGCTGAGCGCGATAGTGGCGAAGCCAGAAACAACGCTGACATCGCCAATCATCCCGAGGTCGGTGATGGGCTTGCGAATCTCCGGATCGATTACCCGGCCCAAGGCCAGACGAACGTCGGCTGCGGTCGCCACCTCAGCGCTCAAACGGCGGAGTCCTTGTCCTTATTGCCTTTGCCCGTCCGGCGTTTCTCACTGCCGTCGGTGTTGTCGGAGCGCTCCAACTCGGCGAGCAAGCTTCGAAGTTCAGCGCGGATGAAATCCTTGCTAGCCAAATCGCGCATGGCGAGCCTGAGGGCAACAACCTCCCGTGCCAAATACTCGGTGTCGTTGAGGTTGCGTTCGGCGCGCTGCCTGTCTTGCTCAATCTGCACGCGGTCGCGGTCATCCTGACGGTTCTGAGCCAACAGGATCATCGGGGCGGCGTAGGAAGCCTGCAGCGACAGAATCAGCGTGAGGAGGGTGTAGTTGAGGGCGCGAGGATCGAACTGTAGCGCCGTCGGTGCCCAGGTGTTGTAACCGATCCACAGCACGACAAAGAAGGACATGCCGACCAGAAACCACGGGGTTCCCATGCCCCGGGCGAACGATTCGGAGAAACGGCCCATCCGGTCGTTGCTGGTGAAACGCGGGGCAAAACCACCGCGCAAACCCTTGGGGGAGTCGAGCCTGACATCAGAACGGTTAAGGCGTGCCACGGGATGTCCCCCTTCCTACAATCGGGATGGATGCGGTATTTGCGTTGGCCAACTTTTTATCGTCGGCGTCGGTACTTCGCCAATCGTCAGGGAGGAGGTAATCCAGAACATCGTCAATGGTCACCACCCCGACAAGTCGGTGTTTCTCGTCAACCACGGGGAGAGAAACCAGGTTGTAGCTGGCCAGAATTCGAGAAACCTCTGCGGCGCTCGTGCCAGCCTGAACTGGCTCAAGGCTGGTGTCGAGGAGGGTGCCGAGGCGTTCGTTCGGTGGGTAGCGAAGCATCCGCTGAAAATGAACCATGCCGAGAAAGCGGCCGGTCGGCGGCTCATACGGCGGCAAGGTCACGCAGATTGCCGCCCCCAGGGCCGGCGCGAGTTCGTGGCGACGGATGAGCGCAAGGCCCTCGGCAACGGTCGCATCCGCTGAGACGATGATCGGCTCGGTGGTCATCAGGCCACCGGCAGTGTCGGGCGCGTAGGCGAGCAGAAAGCGCACGTCCTCGGCCTCTTCGGGTTCCATCAGGTCGAGGAGAACCTCGCCACGCTCGTTGGAGAGGTGGGCGATGAGGTCGGCGGCGTCATCCGGCTGCATTTGGTCGAGAACGTCGGCGGCCCGGTCGTCATCGAGTTGGTTGAGAATGTCGACCTGCTCGCTCTCCGGCATCTCCTCCAGGACGTCGGCCAAGCGGTCGTCGGAGAGTTCTTCGGCAACCTCCAACATGCGCTGTTCGGGCAAATCCAACATCGCGTTGGCGAGGTCCGCGGGCAGCAAATCAGCGTAGGACGCGACAAGTTGGGTGGCGGACTGGGCTTCACCGTCGTCTTCCTTTTCGCGAATGTCCGCCCACTTCACGAAGACGGAGGCGCCCTTCGCAAACGGCGCAGCAGTGGTTTTGGGGCGACGGCAGTACAACTGCACGACCTCCCACTCGCCAAGGTCGACCTCCTCGATTGCCACATCTTCGATGGTGGCTTCGCCGGAACCGTCGGTGAGCGCAACCTTGCGCCCCAACACTTCGGCAATGATGCGAACCTCACCACCGCGCTGTTCGAAGCGGCGGAGGTTGATGAGCCCGGTAGTGATGATCTGACCGGAACCGATGCTGGTGATCCGGCCAATCGAAAGAAAGACACGTCGTTTGCCGGGAACCTCGACAATGAAACCAATAACCCGCGGGGATTCGGTGGTGCGGTAGACAACCAGCACGTCGCGAACCCGGCCAACCTTGTCGCCATTGGGGTCGAAAACGGAGCACCCGGCGAGGCGGGCAGCAAAAACTTTTGTCGAGCTCACAGCTAAAACCCTACCGCTGCGATGGGAGAATGGAGGGGNGTCGAACTTGAGTCCTTTTAGCCGACGCGGGCGTATTGTCCCCGCGATCCCGCACGGTGACGTCTTGGGGACCTACGAGACCTACCTCGAGGCGCAAAGCGTCGTCGACCGGCTGTCGAAAGCGGACTTCGAAATCACCGGGCTTGCGATTGTCGGCAACAACCTCACCAGCGTCGAAACCGTGACTGGCAAACTCAACTACGGTCGCACCGCCATCACCGGGGCAGCGCGCGGAGCCTGGTTCGGCCTCTTCATCGGGCTGATGTTCTTCCTGCTCTCCCCAGTGCCGGTTATCGGTTATATCGCGGCAGCTGCTTTTATCGGTGCCGGTATCAGCATGGTTTTCAGCGTCGGCCTGTACACCGTCAGCCGCCGCACCCGCGACTTCACCTCCACCAACCAGGTGCTGGCGCGCAGCTACGACATCATCGTGAGCCCCCAGTCTGCCCTCAGGGCTCGCACCCTGCTGGCCCAGGGCGGCCAGCAGGCCGGTGCAGATCACCAGAGGGCTGCCGTGGCTCCCGCGGTGCTTCCTGCGGTGTCTGAAGCTCCTGCGAATAACGAAGCTCCCGCCGCCCCGGCCGTTCCCGACGCTATCGCGCCGGTGAGTGCTGGTGCTGGTTCTGGTGCAGGTGCAGGTGCTGGTGCTGGTGTGGGTTCAGCCGAGGCTGCCCCCGTGCGGGCGAAGGCAGTGCATAAACCGGAGTATGGGGAGATGGCTCCGGTCGAGCCGGAGGCTTCCGACGATGCTCCCGTGGAGCTTTCAGCTAAAGCTGCCGCCAAGCCTCGGGCGAAGCGCGTTGCCAAGCCCCCGGTGGATCCAGCCGCAAACGACTAACGCTGAGGGCCCGTTTGCGGGCATCCGGATGCCATTCGGGAGGTCTGCCAATCTAAAGCCGACTTGCGAGTTCGGCACCTTCCGCCCCGGGACTGAGGGTGCGGAACTCGCAAGTCGGCTAGCCCCGCAACAACTCGGCTAGCCCCGCAACAACTCGGCTAGCCCCGCAACAACTCGGCAAACCGGAACAACTCGGCAAACCGGAACAACTCGGCAAACCGGAACAACTCGACTAGCGCCGCAACCACTCCTCAACGTCGGCAACGGTGCGCGGGATGCCAGCCGACAGGTTTTCGGCGCCCTCCACGGTGACCAGAATGTTGTCTTCGATCCGCACGCCGATGCCCCGGTATTCGGCGGGCACGGTGAGATCATCCGGCTGGAAGTAGAGGCCGGGCTCGATCGTGAACACCATCCCCTCCTCCAGGATGCCGTCGAGATAGAGCTCGCGTCTGGCTTGCGCGCAGTCGTGCACGTCGATTCCGAGGTGGTGGGATGTTCCGTGCACCATGTAGCGGCGGTGGAACTGCTGGTTCTCCTCCAGCGACTGCGAAGCGCTCACCGGCAGCAGCCCCCACTCGGCAGTCTTGGTGGCGATAACAACCATCGCTGCGGCATGGATTTCCCGGAACCGGATGCCCGGCCGCACGATCGAGAATGCGGCATCCGCTGCCTCAAGCACAGCCTCGTAGACACGCCGCTGTACGTCGGTGAAGCTGCCAGCCACGGGAAGGGTGCGGGTGATATCGGCCGTGTAGTAGCTGTCGAGTTCGACCCCAGCGTCGATGAGTACGAGTTCGCCGGCGCTGACCGGGCCGTCGTTGCGGGTCCAGTGCAGCACGCAGGCGTGGGCACCGGATGCCGCAATGGTGTCGTAGCCGACGGTGTTGCCTTCGGCGCGGGCCCGGCGGTTGAAGGTTCCCTCAATCAGGCGCTCACCGCGAGGGTGCGCGACGATCTGGGGGAGGNCGGCGATGATGTCGTCGAAGCCCAGTTTGGTGGCAGTGACCGCTGCTCGCATCTCGCTGATCTCCCACGCGTCTTTGACCAGTCGAAGTTCACTGAGGTCGCGGGCAAGCGTCGCGTCGCCGTCGCCATCAGTGCCGCCGAGGATGCGCGCGGCATCCACGAGGTCAGTGATTTCTCTGTCCGCCTCACGCACCACGAAAGTTGGGGTGGTGGCGGCCAGCTGAGTGACGTCGTCCATCGCCGCGAGCGGACGGGTCGCTACGCCGAGTTCGGCGGCAACCTCCGCAAGACCTGGGCGCGGCCCAGTCCAAAACTCGCCGATCTCCGGGTTCGCATAAAACTCGTCTGAGTCGCGGCCAGCGGCTTCGCGAAAATACAGGGTCGCGTCGTGCCCGTCGGCGGTGGGCTCCAAGACCAGCACGCTTCCGGGCACAGTGTCGGAACCCCAACCGGTGAGGTGGGCGAAAGCCGAGTGCGCCCGGTAGGGGTAATCGCAGTCGTTGGAGCGCTGTTTTGCTGCTCCGGCCGGTAGCACGAGGCGCACGCCGGGGTGCAGCACCGAAATCGCTGCGCGACGATCGTTCGCCGCGGATGCTGCAGCCCGTGGCCTCGGAGTAGCAGGCACTCGCTCCGCCCATCCGGTGCCAATGAATTCTCGGAAGCTCGTCGACACGGGGGTGGTCGATCGGTTGCTGTTGGCGGCGGGAGGGGTGGGCGTTCCGGTGGAGTCAGTGTCAGCCATACCTCCAGTCTCGCACTCTTGGCCACGAGGCACGGTAGCGAGGCCCGGCCGGCACTGCTAGCCGGCGGGAGTCAGTTGCGCGAGTATTGGCCGGTGGTCGCTCCCGAAGCCGTCGTGTGATTGGATCACCCGCATGCCACTGACGCGCCAGTTGGGGGTAGTCATGATGTGGTCGATGGGCGCTCCGAGAAGTGCGGGGGCGAAGGTTGGCCAGGTGCCGACGGAAGCGTTTTTGGTGACACTGTCGGCGCTGAGGCACTGTCCGAGGGTTGAGGCGGCGTTGTCGGCGAGCCCCGAGAAGTGGTCAGTGGTGGAGTTGAAGTCGCCAGCCATGATGATGTTGGGGCCGGCGCAGGCGGAAGCGACAGCCGAGAGATCGTTGCGCCAATTGGTCATTTCACCGGGGATGGGGGCGACGACGTGCACGGCGATGATGGTTGGTCCTGAGCCGTTGACGGGGGTCGCAATGACGGTGGGGAGCACGCTGGTGGTGCGCTGTTCAGAAACTTGGTAGTTGCCGAGCGCCGCGCTGATCAGGAGGGTTGTTGAGCGCGCTTTCGAGATCTGGTCGTAGGCCACGGTGTGCACCCACATGGGTTTTCCTGCCGCTCGCATCAGGTCAGCAATCGCAATCCCGGTGCCTTCGGTTGTTTCGGGCAACGAAATCACGTCGGCGTTGGTGTCGAGGGCGAGTGTGGCAATGGCATCAGCACCCGGCGCGTCGCCGAGGGTGTTCCACGCCAGTACGGTCACATCATTGGTGCCGATGGTTTCAAATCCCGGATTTCCGACACCACGGCTGGCAATTACTGCGCCGCTGACCAGAATGAACCCCAGTAGCAGTGTGGCAACGGTCGCCGTAAATCGCCGCGCGCGCCGCGAGGCGAGGGCGATCACCAGCAGAGCGACCACGGCCAGACCGGCGGCAACCAGTGCGGAACCGCGGAGGGCAACAATCTGGGCGATTCCCGCGGAACGCTGGAGGGCAAAGAGTTGTGGCCAGGCAATGACCACGAGCGCAGCCCCGGTCGCGAGAACGAGCGCGGCGGCGAAGAGACGGCGAATCATGACCGTTGCGAGTTTAGACCAATACGATGGGAGGATGCCCCCAGGCCCCATCGATCTGCACACCCACAGCAGCGTCTCCGACGGCACCCAAACGCCGACCCAGTTGGTTCGCGCTGCGGTCTCGGCGGGCCTCGGAACGATGGCGATCACCGACCACGATTCGACGGCAGGGTGGCAGGAAGCGCGAGTAGCCGCTCGAGGTACTGGGCTGACGATCATCCCGGGCATGGAGCTCAGCACGAACTTTGGCCCGGCAAGCGTTCACATGCTGGCCTACCTTTTTGATCCGCTCAACGCGGACATTGTTTCGGAGACGGCGCGCATTCGCGATGGACGCCTTCATCGCGCTGAGCGCATTGTGGAGCGCATCGCCGCCGACTATGCCCTCACCTGGGAGGATGTGTTGGAGCAGTCCACGGATGGCGGTTCGCTCGGTCGCCCGCACATCGCCGACGCCCTGGTCAAGCGCGGGCACGTTCCCAACCGCAGTGCGGCGTTCGAGAGCATCCTGCACTGGCGCAGTGGTTACTACGAAAAGTATTACGCGCCGTCTCCTTTGGAGGGGGTGGAGATGGTGGTGGCTGCTGGCGGGGTGCCCGTGCTCGCGCATCCGGCCACCTCCGGTCGCTATCGGGTGATCGATGAACGTGCGGTGAGCACCCTCGTGGATGCCGGACTGTTTGGCCTCGAAGTCCACCACCGCGACAACACCGAGGATGGCAAGGTGAGGCTACTGGAATTGGCGGCCAAGTTTGATCTGGCGGTTCTGGGGTCCAGCGACTATCACGGGCTCGGTAAACCAAACCTTCTCGCCGAGAACACCACCNCCCCCGAGGTGTTGGACAAGCTGGTGGCGCGAGCCACCGGCTGCGCGCCCTTTAGCGACTCGGGGCCGGTGACTGCAGGCTAGTGCATCGGTGCGGCGCCCACCGCTTGTCCCTCGGGAACAACGGTGCGTTGCACCAGGAAGACCGCCGGAATTGTGAGGGTGGCGATGATGGCGCCGAGCGTGAAGGCGGCGCGAACCCCATCGATGCTGATGACAACACCGGGTTCCAGCGTTCCTCCGGCAACCGCCGCGACGGAGATGAAGATCGCAATTCCGGCAGCTCCCATGACCTGCTGGATCGTCCCCACCGTGGCACTGCCGTGCGAGTTGAGGTGCGAGGGCAGCGAGGACATCCCGTTGGTGATGAGGGGGGNGAAGAGCAGCGCGAGGCCCAGGCTGATACCGATGTTGGCAACGGCGACGAGCCAGAGCGGCGTGCTGTCGGTGAGGAAGGTCATCGACCACAGCGACATGCTGAGGAGCAGGGCGCCGGGAACAATGAGCGTGCGGGGGCCGACAGCGTCGTAACGCTTACCGATCCAAGGGGCGAGGAGGCCTTGAAGGAGCGCTCCCGGAAGGATGATCAACCCGGAGAGGAAGGGGGAAGCACCGAGAACATCCTGAGCGTAGAGCGGCAACAGGATGATCGCTCCGAAGAGGGCCATGGAAGCGATCGACACAATGATTATTGAGTAGGCGAACTGGCGTTGGGCGAAAGTACGCAGGTCGAGCAGGGCACCATCGTGGCGCTGCAGGCTGACCTGGCGCCAGATGAAGAGCCCCAGCATGACAGCACCGATCGCGAGCGCTGAGATCGCGAGGGTGGGGGTGGATGACGCGCTCCCCGCCGGGCCACCGCTCGATGCTTCGCCCAGTTCGGCGAGCCCCCAGACCAATCCGCCGAAGCCGGGGATTGAGAGCAGGATCGAGAGTACGTCAAGGCGTCCGGGGCGCATCTCACCAACGTTCACCACGCGCACTGCGCCAAGCACGAGAGCGGTGATCGCGAGGGGGAGCATAACGATGAATAACCAACGCCAGTCAGCGATGGAGAGGATAAGCCCGGAAAGGCTGGGCCCGACCGCGGGGGCGACAGCAATGACGGTGGAGACGAGCCCCACAACGCGGCCGCGGCGATTGGGCGGCACGAGGCCAAAGACCGTGGTGAACAGCAGGGGAATCATGATCGCTGTTCCGCTGGCCTGCACCACGCGGGCAACCAGCAACACCTCAAATCCGGGGGCGAGGGCACCGATGAGAGTTCCGGTGGTGAAGAGTGTCATGGCCGCAATGAACATGGGGCGGGTCTGAAAGCGCTGGAGGAGGTAGCCGCTCATGGGAATGACGACGGCGAGCGTCAACATGAACGCGGTGGTCAACCACTGCGCTTGTGAGGCGGTGATGCCGAGGGTTTCGATCAGCCGCGGAATTGCAACGCCCATGAGCGTCTCATTCAGGATCACGACGAACGTCGAGACGATGAGCAGGGTGATGACGAGGCGGGTGCTTGCCGCCATTGGCTCGTCTTTTGCTAGGGCTGCACTTGGGGTTTGCGGCGTTTGCGGCGCATCTGGTGCGGTGGATTCGGGGTTAGCTACGGCAGAACTCATAGCTGACCCAACCGCGGCGCCACGGCGAGAATTCCCCGTGACGCCAATAGTGACACCCATTGTGGTGTCGACGGCAAGGTGAGCGGTTTAGGCGGCCGCGGGGGGAGTGGCGTTGGGGCGGCGAGTGCGGGTGCGTTGACGCTGGCGCGATGGACGCGAACCCTCGGTGGCGGTCGCTTCCGCTGCGCCGGATGCCGCGGCACCTGAGCCGTTTGCTGTGCTGGAGGATCCTGCGGCGGAGCGTCCGCCATTGCGGCCGCCGTCACGTGCACCACCGTCACGAGAACCGCCGGAACGCCCGCCGTCACGGGTGCCACTTGAGCGGCCACCGTCGCGGCCGCTGCGGTCACCCGAGGTCGGGCTTGTTTCACGCACGCGGGGTGGGCCTGCCGTCTTCAGGCGGCCCTTGGAACCCTCGGGAATGTCGAGATCTACGTAGAGGTGCGGCGAGGAGGAGTAGGTCTCGACGGGCTCTGGCTGGCCCATGTCGAGTGCCTTGTTGATGAGCGACCACTTGTGCATGTCATCCCAGTCAACGAAGGTGACGGCGATACCGGTCTTGCCGGCGCGGCCAGTGCGGCCGGCGCGGTGCAGGTAGGTGTCGTGGTCATCTGGAATGGTGTGGTTGATCACGTGGGTCACGTCGTTGACGTCGATACCGCGTGCCGCAACATCCGTGGCGATTAAGATGTCTTTCTTTCCAGCCTTGAACGCGGCCATGGCCCGCTCGCGCTGCTCCTGGTTGAGGTCGCCGTGCACGGCAGCGGCGTTGAAGCCGCGGTCGTTGAGCTCTTCGACCAGTTTGGCGGCCGCACGCTTGGTGCGGGNGAAGATCACGGTTTTGCCGCGGCCCTCAGCCTGCAGAATGCGCGAAACGACCTCGTCTTTGTCGAGCGAGTGCGCGCGGTAGACGACGTGCTTGATGTTGGCTTGGGTGAGCCCCTCGTTGGGGTCCGTCGCGCGGATGTGGATCGGCTTGTTCATGAAGCGACGCGCGAGGGCCACGATCGGGCCAGGCATGGTCGCGGAGAACAGCATGGTGTGTCTGGTCGGCGAGGTCTGGGCGAATAGTTTCTCGATGTCGGCGAGGAAGCCGAGGTCAAGCATCTTGTCTGCCTCATCCAGCACCATGACTTTGACGTCTTTGAGGCTCAACAGGCGCTGCGAGGCGAGGTCGAGCAGGCGCCCGGGAGTTCCGACGACAACTTGCGCGCCAGCCTTGAGCTGTTCGACCTGGCCTTCGTAGGCTTTGCCGCCGTAGATGGCGGCGATCTGGGTCGACCGGTTTGAGGCAGCGAGGGTCAAGTCTTCGGCGACCTGAACGCAAAGTTCACGAGTCGGGACGACGACGAGCGCTTTGACGCCCGGTTCGGGGTTGGTGCCAAGAGATTGGAGAAGGGGGAGACCGAAACCCAGGGTCTTGCCGGTACCGGTTTTCGCCTGGCCGATGATGTCTTGGCCAGCGAGCCCCATGGGGATGGTCTGCTGTTGGATGGGGAACGGTTCGATGATGCCCTTGGTAGCAAGTGCGTCAACCATGTCTTGATCAATATTAAGTTCAGCGAAAGTCACGAGAAAGGAGCCCTAACAGGTAAAAAAGGTGCGCCCGGTTTTTCCTGGGGCGCAGGGCCCCCGCCAGAAATGGGGGGCACGACCCTTACTTTAGCTGGTTAGGGCTGAGAAATCGGTGTATCGGGGGTGCGGTCCGGCGATGAAGGCGTCAGCGGTTTAGGCTAGGGGGGTGGTCAAATGGTTTTCTTCCTCGCGTAAACGCCTCGAGGTACCCCGTTTGCGTTCGCGTGCGGAGTCAGAATCGTCGACCAAAGTTGATCTACGGGAACTGACCCCCGAACTCCTGACCTACCTCGGCAAAGCTGCGTACCTGCAACTTATTGCCTTCGAGAATCTCAGCGCTGCTGTTGCCACCGCCCCGAGCGCTGCCGCAAAAGAGCGCATCTCGCGCGCCGCCTCCCTCACCCTTTCTCGGCAGCACGGGTTGACGGCCGAGATCATTCGTGCCGGTGGCGACCCCGGCGATGTCATGGGGCGCTACAGCGAAGTCATTGACGCTTTTTCTGACCGGATCGCCGGGAACGACTGGTTCGAGACGTTGATTTCGTGCCTCATCACGGCGGGCTTCATCGATGATTTCTTGTCGCGGTTGGCAGAGGGGCTTCCGGCGGGTGCCGCAGCGCGTGTGGTCGAAATTCTTGCGGCAGACTCTGGTGCAGCCATGATCGCTGCAGAAATTTCGGCGGCCATTGATGCGTCGCCGGTGTTGTCATCCCGGTTGGCAATGTGGGGTCGGAGGTTGGTGGGGGACACGATGCTGATCACCCGCTACGTTCTGGAAGATCCAGCCTCGGCAACGGATGCCCGCATCGAGCCGATCTTCAATGAACTGATTGCTGGCCATACCCGCCGAATGGATGCCCTCGGCCTCACCGCGTAGGCAACGCAGGCTGTTCCTCCGTTCCAGCTCCGCACTATTATCGGCAAACCCACTAGGGGTTTACCGAGCGGAGAAAAATGAACCAGGAACTTTTCGATCAGGGTTTGGCTACCCGGCGCGCCGTCACGCCGTCGTGAGGGCGCGCCGTCGCGCCGTCTTGGGGAGGCGTACGTCGATGCTGCCAAGGCAGATGCTGACGAGGCGAATTCGGAAGTGTCGAACCCCCTCTAGCGGGAAGCGTCCGCTCGGTTCTCGCCCGCTCCGCGTTAACGTCATGTTTCAGTTTCTGTTTCTGCTTGACGTGGCTGGGTCCCCACCCAGTAGTGTGTATCGCGTATAACAATAATTGTTTCGCATATGTTGATAAAGAGCGAGGAATCACTATGTCTCTGAACCCGAGTACCCGGCACGCAGAAATTGCCGGTGCAGGTTTTGCTGGCCTCACCGCCGCGATCGCGCTGGCTCGCCGTGGCTGGTCGGTTCGCGTGCACGAAAAAGGGGAACAGCTTCGCGAACAGGGCGCCGGAATTGTCTTGTGGCAGAACACCCTGAAGGTTCTCGAAGACTTTGGATTGACCGACGAAATCAAGGCAGGCTCAATGAAGCCACCCTTCTACGAAACTCGAATGCAGAACAAGATCGTCTCGCAGGAGGCGCTCGAGGGTATCCAGTGGCGGACGATGACCCGCCCCTTCCTTCACTCCGTGCTCGCCAATGCTGCCAAACGCGAAGGAGTGGAGATTGTTCTGAACTCCGAGGTTACGGGGGCGACAGAAACGGGCACCGTGCGACTTGCCGATGGCACCGAGCTTGCGGCCGACCTGATCGTTGGGGCAGACGGGGTCGGCTCGAACGTGCGCGACTCTCTCGAGATCCCCTACGATCGCCAACTCAGCCGCGACGGTATCTCTCGTTTCCTCGTGCCTCGGCGCAAAGCAGAACTGCAGAAGATCGAGCCTGACACCAACTGGGACAACGTCATCGACTTTTGGAACTTTGAGCCACGCGTTCTTCGCGTTTTGTATACCCCGGCAAACGATCGGGAACTGTACATTGCTTTGATGGCACCAGCAGCAGATATTGAAGGCTCCGCCGTACCGATCAACCTGGATGTCTGGACTTCGATTCATCCGCAGCTCACGCCCGTCCTCGAAGATGCCGCCACCGTCGAGGGTAAATACTTTGGCTACCAGACCACGCGCCTCGATCACTGGACAAAGGGACGGGTTGCGCTCGTCGGTGACGCCGGACACGCGATGTGTCCCGCGCTCGCTCAAGGTGGTGGCTGCGCAATGGCGAACGCCTACACGCTCGCTCAGGCGGCATCCGATTCACCCCTCGGTGACCTCCCCGATGCTCTCATCGAGTGGGAACGGTTAGAGCGTCCCTACACGGATCGTTGCCAAACACGCTCGCAGCACTACGCGGACACCCGTGAGATGTCCCTCGGCGGTCAGTTTGTTGGCGACATCAACGAAACCAGCCTGTACGACCCGACGAACCCTCGCCGTCACGATCTCGCAGCGAACTAACAAGGAGACACCGTTCATGACATTTCCAGAACTTGATCCGTTTTACGAAGTCCGGCAGTGGTTTGGTTTCGTTCAAGAAGTGGTCCACGATGGAGGTCCCATTCCTGAGCAGCGCTTGTTCAAAGCCGCGGCAGGCGTCGTTATCAAAAATCCCTTTGCCGGACGCTACGTCGAAGACCTCTCCCCGTTCACCGAACACAGTGCGAGTATTGGCACCGCGCTGGGAGCCCGCGTTGTAGCGCTTCTCGGAGGCAACCCGGTCGAAGGGTATGGCAAGGGAGGGCTAGCGGGCATCGCTGGCGAACAGGATCACGTCGTCGCTTGCATCACGACAGTCTTTGGGAATGCCTTCCGTGATGCCGTTGGTGGCGGAGCCGCGTGGATCTCATCGGCAACCAAAACTGTTTCTGCTGGCGCTCCGCTCGATATTCCTCTTGCGTTCAAGGACGAGCTGTACGTACGTTCACACTATGACGCCGTGACCATCGCGCTGCCGGATTCGCCCAGGCCCGACGAACTCCTCATTTGTGTTGCGGCCTCGACGCGTGGTCGGATTCATCACCGCGTTGGTGGGTTGAGCCGCGAAGAAGCCATCGCTCAACTCGGCAACTAGACACCATCCCCAGATTCTCCCGACCCGACCTCGAAAGGCATCCCATGGCTTACACCCCCGGCCAGTTTCACCAAGACCAGTCGATTGCGAACATCTTGGATGATGTTGCTCGTGCCCACCGCATCCTCGAGTTGGAGGGTCACGGCGACATGTCGATGGGACACCTCTCGTTTCGTGATCCTTTTGGTCGCGGGCTGTGGCTCAAGCGGGGAAACCTTGCGCTCTCGGAGGTGGTTGGCGACGACTTCATCCTTATCGACTTCGACGGGCACGTCCTTGAAGGCACCGGTTTGCTCCACCTGGAATGGCCGTTGCACGCCGAGATCATGCGAGCGCGTCCGGATGTCACGGTCGTGGGCCATTCGCACGCACACTTCTCGACGGTCTTTGGTGCCACCGGCCAGGAACTCGGCCCGTACAGCAACCACGGTGTGTGGTTCGCCGAGCACGGGGTTCCCCGCTTCTCGGACACCAGCCACATCATCACGACCGTTGAGCTTGGCGTAGAAGTTGCGAAACAACTCGGTCAGGCGGAGGCAATTCTGCTTCGCAACCACGGTGTCGCTTTCGTCGGAGACAATGTGGCCGAGGCAATGCTCGCCGGAATCTTCCTCGAGTGGGCGTCGCGTTTTCAGCTCGACCTCCTGGCCGCGGGAGTTGAATTTGAGCTCCCCGACCACGCCGAAAGCTTGGAAAAGCGAGCTCGGATCTATCCTCCCAAAGCGCAGCAGAACTACTGGATGTACTTCAATCGCAAACTCGAGCGAGTCGAAGCCCTCCAGGGCATTGGTATCGCCCAGCTCTAAAACGATTTTCTCTCCTCCACTCCACACCCTTTAAAGAAAGTGAGCACGTCATGAGCAGTCTCCCCGCAATTGCGACCGTAATTGGATCTGGCACCATGGGCCCCGGTATCGCCGCGACCCTCGTGCGCGCTGGCGCCCAGGTCCGTGTTTATGACATCAGCGCTGATGCCTTGGAGCGTGCCGCGAGCAGTTTTGAGTTCGCCTCGAAGGTGCTCGACCAGCTCGAAAGCGCCAAAGTCGACGGTGGTTCCGTCGTGTTTACGACCGAAATTGGCGATGCTCTTGAGGGGTCACTTTTCGTTATCGAGGCTGTTCCCGAGATGATCGAGTTGAAGAAGAAAGTGCTTGCTCAGATCGAAGCACTCGTGGGCGACGATGTCATCATCGCGACCAACACGTCGGGGATCCCCATTACTGCAATGGCCGAGTCCATGACTGTCCCCGCCCGTTTCGTGGGAATGCACTGGTCAAACCCGCCGCACCTCATCCCCATGATCGAGGTGATTCCTGGCAAGGCCACCGCTCCGGCAGTCGTTGAGCAACTCGTCGAGATCGTCCGGGCATTCGACTACCACCCCGTCATCGAAAAAGAGATCGCTGGCTTTGTGGAGAATCGCGTGCTCTACGCAATCCTTCGCGAGTGTGTGGCACTCCTCGAAGAGGGCATTGTTACGGCGGAAGGGTTGGATACCTGCGTGAAGTGGGGTATCGGCTACAAACTTTCTGTTGTCGGCCCGACCCGACTCCTTGACATGGCGGGAATGGACATCTACGCCGCTGTCTCGAGCTACCTGAATAAGGAACTCGATTCGAGCACGGGAACTCCTCAGGTGATTACCGACATGATCGCCGCCGGCAAGCTCGGTTTCAAGAGCGGGGGCGGCATGTACGAGTACGGCCCCGGTGAAGTGGATGCCAAACGTCGCGACATCGTTGCCGGGCTCGTTGCCGCGCGAAAGACGCTCTCGAGCATTCCATCGGTCTGATGGCAGAGCTGACAGCCGAACTCGGTCCCGAAGGACTGCACTTCACGCGGGGAGCGATGGTCAATATCGCTTTCCGCGTGCAGGGTTCTGGCCCCGCAATCGTTCTGCTCCACGGAACGTCAGCGAATCACGCTGTCTGGGCACCCATCGCGAATTCTCTTTCGGAGAAGGCTATTGTCATTTCGTTGGATCAGCGTGGGCATGGTCGAAGCGATAAGCCTGCCACGGGTTACACCGGTGCAGATTTTGCGGGTGACGTTATTACCGTGCTCGATGCGCTGGGTATCGAGCGAGCAATCATGGCGGGTCATTCGCTGGGTGCGCGCAACGCGTGGGTGGTTGGGGCGAAAAATCCTGACCGCACCAGTGGTGTGCTGGCGGTCGACTACACCCCGTACGTTGAAAAAGCGGTGCTCGATGAACTCCAGGTTCGCGTGGCCGGTGGCGATAGAACCTTCGAATCGGTTGCCGAGATCGAGGACTACCTCCACGCTCGCTACCCGCGGATGCCCCTCGACGCTGTGGCTCGTCGGGCCGCGTGGGGCTATGAGCAGTTCGATGGAGACCTCTGGCGACCGCTCGCATCAGCCACGGCGATGACACAACTTGTTGAGGGTCTTCGAACGCCGTGGGCCGAAGAATTTGCTGCCGTTACTGCCCCAATGACGAGCGTTCGTGGCACTGACAGTGGGATTCTCAGTGAGACCGCTTGGCGGGCCGCCATTGCCGTTCGACCGGATGATCGTTACATTGTCGACCCCAGCGCTGACCACTATGTGCCAGAAGAAAACCCCCGCCTGATAGCGGATGAACTGAACCTTTTGCTCCAACGAATGAACTAACCAGTCCCTTTATCCAGATCCGAAAGGCCACCATGGCGTTATTCATCGACAAGCTCGCAATCTCGAGCCCGGACTTCGCACCGCTCGGTCCCATCCCAGCCAAGTTTTCCGGGAGTGGGGGCAACCAAATCCCCCGGATCAATATTTCTGGACCTCCAGAGGGAACGGTCGAATACGCCGTCATTTGTCACGATCCTGATGCTCCTCTCGCCCACGGCTTCACCCACTGGGCGGTTTACGGAATTCCGGTAGACGCGACGACGGTAGACGTAGACCTGACAACGCCGGGAGTTCGCATGGGCCCCAACACTCTGGGGGAGGCTGCTTGGTCAGGGCCGTGGCCACCGGAGGGTCATGGCGTCCACCACTACTACTTCTGGGTTTACGCCCTAAGTAGTGCCGTTGAGGGTGCTCCCAATCGCGAAGAGTTCCTGGCAGACTGTGCCGACTCAATCATCGAGCAGGCGCGAGTAGTGGGTACGTTCAAGAGTTAAGAAATGCCTCAACGACTCTGGCCAGCGTGTTGCGATTCGCTGGCCAGAGTTTCGTACTTCTCGGCGCTGACCTCGGCGCCGCCCTCGCCGAGCTACTCCTGGTAGTGGTCGGCGAATGATTCGGCGATGGCCAGAACGGCTGCGTGGACCGGGCCAGCAGTAATCGACGGAATCACTGAGGCATCGACAACGAAGAGATTGTCACAACCACGCAGACGAAGATCCGGAGTCACCGGAGCGTCTTCTGAGAGTCCCATGCTGAGCGTTCCCACGGGGTGGTGGTGGGTGATCACGGCACCGGCAATGAATGTGTCTAGTTGATCGTCGTCGGTGATTTCGAGACCGGGGAGAAGTTCCTCGGCCCGCCACTGGGCCATACCGTCTGAGGAACCCACCAGCCGCGCGTGTTTCAACGCAGTGCGGAACATCTCCCGATCGTGTTCTGTCGCTAAATAGTTCGGGTCGATGATGGGGCTATCGCCGACGTGGGGCCCGGAGATTCTCAAGGAACCTCGGCTGGTCGGGTTCGTCACCCCGAACAACAGCGCATAGCCGCCACCGACGGGGAGCTCGGCGATCGTCGATTCGAAGCGCTCAGAGACGCTTGGGCCCACGACGCAGCCGACAACGATATCCGCTGCGCCGGTGGTCGTTCCTAGGCCAGAAGCGGAGAGATAGGTCATCGACTCGGAGAGTTGCAACTTGCTGGCAGGCACGGTCTTTGCCGATCGATACAGGTTGCTGGCACCGAGAAGATGGTCGTGAAGGTTCTCTCCAATGCCCGTCATGGAACGAACGGGGGTGACACCGGCCGCTCGAAGAACCTCGGGGTCGCCGATTCCTGAACGCATCAATAGGAGGGGATCGGCAACCGAGCCCGCGGCCAGGATGACAACATCGGCCTCGAGAGTGAGCAACGCCCCATTGTGTTCATAACTGGCGCCCCGAATTCGCTGGCCGTCGAGCAGAAGCCGATGAACGGTAACCCCATCGATGAGCTGGAGGTTGGGGCGATCAAGAACGGGATCGAGGTAGACGTCAGATACCGTCACTCGTTCACCGTCACGAATTGTCAGTGAGTTTCGAGTGGCACCGATCATCTCGCCACCGTTGTGGTCGGCGATGCGCTTCACACCGAGAGACTGCCACGCTGCCAGGTAACTTGTCACAAGCGGGCTACCCAGTTGTTCATCGGGAAGAAGCACTGGCAGTGGTCCATCAGCACCGTGGACCTCGTCCGCGCCCCCCGAGAAGGTTTCCATCCCGCGGAAGTAGGGAAGGAGTGCATCCCAACCCCAGCGGGTGTCGCCAGTGATCGACACCCAGGCATCAAAGTCGGCGCGGCAACCACGCATGTGAGCCATGGCGTGAATCAGACTGGATCCGCCGATGCCCTTCCCCCGTGGCCACTCAAGTACTCGGCCCATCAGTCGAGCCTGGGGTGTTGTCTCGTAGGCCCAGTCGTAGGTTCGTCCATAGTTGAACGGCCAGCGTTCCGGCTGCCGCATCTCGGGGTCGGTCACTCGAGTACCCGCTTCGAGAACGACCACCTGCCGAGAGGGATCTGCGCTCAGTCGGTTGGCAAGAATGGAGCCGGCAGAACCAGCGCCAATAATAAGGATGTTGCAGCGGGTCATGGCTCAGTTCCGCGTGTGGCCACCATCAACGACGAGCGTCTGGCCGGTAATCCAACCGGCCTTCTCGGAAGCAAGGAAAGCGACGGCGGGCGCAATGTCAGCGGGAAGTCCCTTGCGGTCGAAAGCCTGAGCGGGCAAGACATAGGCAAAGCCGCCATTGTGCGGGCTTTCCAATACACCCTCGGTCTCAGTGAGTCCCGGAGCGACGGCGTTGATGGTCACGCCGAACTTTCCGATTTCGCCCGCGAGAGCGCGAACAAAACCAATCGAGCCGCCCTTTGACGCAACGTAATGCGCGAAGTTCGGGGTGCCAGCAACGAAGGTGTTGGAGGCGATGTTGATAATGCGACCGTAACCCGCGGCGGTCATGATGTCGCACAGTGCCCGAGTGACGAGGAACATTCCATCGAGATTGACGGCCATGATCTTGCGCCACTCCTCGAAGGTCAACTCTGACCACGGCACGAAGGGGACAAGAGCGGCATTGTTCACGAGGATGTCGACGCGACCGAGTTCGTCTTTCAGGGCTAGCGCAAACGCTGCCACGGCCGCCGGATCGCTCACATCGAGTGTGCGAGCGATGCCGCCGATCTCGTCGGCGACTTTCTGGGCCCCGTCAAGATTGATGTCCACGACGACTACTTTGTGGCCCTCGCCAGCCAGTTCCTTGGCAATGGCGGCGCCGATTCCTTGGGCTCCACCGGTGACGACTGCAACGCGCTGTTCACTCATTCTTTTTCCTAGTTTCTCGGTGTGGTTGTGATTGTGATTGATGACTAGCGAGGACTACGCGCCGCCGTAGTGGGCGGGAGCGATCTTCCATTCGAGGAAGGATTCGAGCTCGTGTGACGGGTAAATATCAGCGCTCTTGGTGCGACCGAGGTAGTTGAGTCGGCGAATCGCTTCGACTGATTTGGTCGGATCGAGGTGGAAACCAGCGATCCATTCCTTTTCGAGGGTTGTGCGTGTGTAGGCAGCATCGCCGCAGAAAAGCATGTTGCGCTCGTTCTTCATCTCCACCAAGAGGGAGTAGTGCCCGATAGTGTGACCGGGAGTCTCGAATAGCCAGACCCCGGGCACGATCTCAAAATCACCCGAGACTGGCTTGTAGTTGACGGTGGCGTGGTCAAACGATAGGTCGGAGTAGCCCAGACGTTCGAAGGGTTCTGGCACCTTCGCGTGACGCAATTCTTCTTTGTGAACCAGGGTCGTGGCGTTGGTGAGGTATTTGTTTCCGCCAACGTGGTCGAAGTGGAAGTGCGAATTCACCACGATATCGACGTCTTCGGGGGTGAAACCACACAGTGCGAGCTGAGCGGGGATGGTCTGCTCGGGAGTTTGCAACGGTTCTTCGAAGGGGAGCACTTTGTTCACGTGGTCGAGGTCGTAACCGGTGTCGAAGAGAATTAGCCCGTCGGAGTGTTCGATGAGCACGGAGTACACGGGGAATCGCACGGGTGTCCCCGCGTTGATGTGCCAGTGGACATCTGAGGCATCAATGACGAGCGTTCCGCCGTCGAGTAGATAAACCTTTGGATCTGTCATGTCGCCTCCAGCGCTGAGAGCAGTAGTTACTTTTTCACATTGCGTGAATTGAGAGTCACGATATGAGAAGACCGGTATCGCTGTCAAGCGTTGGAGCGACAGAACTCGAAGGATTTACCTCCCTGAAACAGGCGACCTAGGGTGCGGTGGCTGGTGCGGGGGAGGCGAGGCGGTTTCCATCAGAGAATCTGGCTTCGCCGGTGTAGTACTCCCAGACGTAGCAGTGGTCGAGCATGGGGTTCTGTGCGAAGTCACCAATGCACGTGGCATCCTGGAAACGGTCCTCATTCGCAAGCGTGTAGTAAACCCTGCACAGCACTTTCCATGTTGTCGCAGTGGCCACGCTTGAATCACGGAATAGGTGAGCAGACGGCGTCCAGCAGGCGGTAGAGGTGACGGTGCCGCCCTCGAGTTTGAGTGACTGTGGTGCTACTTCCGCGAGGGCGCTAAAAGCCGCCGCATCCTGCGGGATGATGGTCGTATTGGTAGCGATCGGTTCGGTAGCGGTTGGAGCGGTGGGAGATCCTGACGGGTCAACTATTGCCGCTGCGCCGCAACCGGCGAGAAGCGCGACGGTCATTGTGCAGACGATTCCAGCGAGTAATTTTCTAACCACGAGTGGTCCCTTCGTTGTTGAGCAAAGTTGCCTGAATCATATTTCGATTGTTTAAAAACCTTCGTTATACGTTGACCGACTGTAATTCTTCTTATATTGTCACCTAGCAACTGCACATTGTGAGAAAGACGACCATTTGAGTGTCGTCGAACTCAACCAAGAGAGGAACGCAATTCAATGAATATGTTTAGTTCTCCGTTGTCACAAAATCGCGTGGGCAAGCGAGTCCTGCCAATCGTGGGAGTCATCACCGTAGCGCTCATGCTTGCTGCATGCTCAGGCCGCGGAGACACCACGACAACAGCGGCACCCGTTGCAAACTTCAAGACGGTCACCATCGTGACACCAGCCACCGAGTCGGACCACGGTTGGAACCAGATGGGACTCGTCGGCGCACGTATCGCCGCAAAGTCCGCAGGCCTCACCCTCACGGAAAACGCTGGTGTCGGTTACGACAACATCGAAACGATTCTGACGCAAGCCGCCCAGAAGACTGGCGTTGGCCTCGTTATCGCCCACGCCAGCGGCTTTGCTAAGGCAGCGGACAACGCCAACAAGGCAACCGGCATCCCGATGCTGATCGCTGACTTCCCCGACCAGCAGATCAAGGGACGCGTAGGTGTCGTAACGTTCAGCGCACAGCAGGGTGGATACCTTGCTGGCATCGCCGCCGCAATGACCACGACCTCCAACAAGATCGGGATCGCGGTCTCGGCCGAAGACCTTAACTGGTTCACCATGGCGGGCGGATTTGTCGAAGGTGCTCGGAGCGTCAACCCGAGCATCGACATCAGCGTCGCCTACATCGGTGCCGCAGCCTACGACGATTCAGCCGGAGGCAAGAAGGTTGTCCAGCAGCTCATCGCGAGTGGCGACGACGTCATCTTCGGCATGGGTGACGGCGCAACGGTTGGCTATGTTGCAGCCGTTGATGAGGCAAACCAGGCTGGCACTCCGGTCAAGTACATCGCCGACATCGGTGACGTTTCGGACATCGTGACCACCCCCGGCGCTGTTCTAACCTCAGTGTTGTGGAACTTCCAAGGCGCCTACGAAGCAGCCCTCAAGGATGTCATCGCTGGCAGCTTCGCCACTGCACCGTACGACCTCAACCTCGACAACGGCGGAATCAGCCTGCAGGACACCTCGGCGCTCACCTCCGCTATCAAGGACGCTGTGAAGACCGCAACCGCCGGAATCTCCGACGGAAGCATTAAGGTTTCGGTCACCTCGACCAAAGACCTCCTCACCGCACTCCTCGCAAAGTAATTGAAAGATCGGCTTGGGCGGTGCCACAATGGCACCGCCCAAGTTCCCCTACCCGAATCCCGATGAGAGGATCTCGATCCCTTCCATGGCCACACTCACCAGCAGCCCGGCCGCCGCCGGAGTGATCTCCCTCAAGGGAATCACGAAGCGATTCCCCGGGGTCATCGCCAACGACGACATATCCCTCGACCTTTTTGGCGGCGAGGTGCACTGTCTCTTGGGAGAAAACGGTGCAGGAAAATCGACGCTCATCAGCATTTTGGCAGGACTGCAGTTCCCTGATTCGGGAGTGATCGAAGTGGATGGGAAGCCCGTCATTATTGGCTCGCCCAAGGCTGCCATGAACCTAGGCATCGGCGTAGTCCACCAGCNCTCCACCCTGGTTCCCACGCTCACCGTCATCGAGAATCTGATGCTCGGCGAGAGCGGTCTCCGACTCAAAGAGAAGCGCGCCATGGCTCGCCTCGAGGAACTCTCGGAGCTTCTGGGAGCAAGCATTGACCCCAATGTCCTCGCGAGTGACTTGGCTCTTGGTCAACAACAACAGGTTGAAATCGCAAAGGCGATGTGGACCGGCACTCGCCTCCTGATTCTGGATGAACCGACGTCAATGTTGACGCCGTCAGCCATCGATCACCTCGGGGCGAGCATGAAACGACTTACAGCCGAAGGCTTGGGAATCATCTTCATCACCCACAAGCTGCGCGAGGCGTATGCGATGGGAGACACCGTAACCGTGCTGCGCGGAGGCCGTCGCGTTGGTCATCTATCACCAACGAAGATGAAATCTCTCAGCGAAGAGGAAGCCCAAATGGAGATTCTTCACGCGATGTTTGGTGACGATCTTGCCGCCGCCGGAGGAATGGAAGAAGCGGCAGAACTCGCCGGTGCAAACACGGCCGTGCTCGAACTGGAGCGTCACGACTTCAGTAATAAGACCATCCGGCTAGAACTTTCTGGAGTGACGAGCGGGCGTGGTGGAGGGGAAACCCCGATCGCCGAAGTCTCCTTCGCAATCCGTGAGGGGGAGATCTTTGGCATTGCTGGCATTGACGGTCACGGTCAATCAGTATTGGCAGAAGTAGTCGCGGGCCAGCGACCCATCGCTAGCGGAAGCATTGCGCTGGACGGCGAGGATCTCAGCTCGTTGGGGGTGAGCGCCAGACAAGAGCGCGGAATTCGCTACGTCACAGACGATCGCCTGCACGAGGGAACGGTGGGCACCCTCAGCGTTTCCCTCAACCTGCTGCTCAAACGCATCGGCAAGCCTCCGTTCTGGCGATTTGGTCAGATCAATACCGAGGCAGTGAATATCGAGGCAAATCAACTAATTGAGAAGTACTCGATTCGAACTCCATCCCCCAACACTCGGGTGGGAACGCTCTCCGGTGGAAACATCCAAAAGGTGTTGCTCGCTCGAGAACTCGGCGAGGGCGCGCGGGTCGTTGTTGTGAATAAACCCACCTATGGCTTGGACTTGAAGACCGTGCGTCTGGTGCATGACCTGTTGAAGGAATTTGCTGAAGCCGGGGGAGCAGTGCTCCTCATTTCTACCGAACTTGATGAACTCATCGAACTCTCGCATCGAATCGGTGTCATCTCCCGGGGGCGAGTTGTCGGAGTGGTCGACAACAGCGGCCAGGGTGTTGCCGAGCGAGTAGGCCAATACATGACTGGAGCCGCACACAATGGCGACTAATGAGCAATCTGCTCGAAAGAGAGCTATCGACACGGTCGTGCGCTCGGTACTTCCCATCATTCTTGCCCTAATCACCGCGGCGCTTATCCTCGTAGCGTTGGGCAAAGATCCCCTGCATTTTTATGGCGGCGTCTTTGAGAATGGTGTCCTCGGGGCAAACTGGCAACACAGTCTTGTGATGATGACCCCACTACTGTTGATCGCGATCGCCCTGATCGTGGTCTTTCGTGGGCAGCTGTGGAACTTGGGCTATGACGGCCAATTTCTGCTCGGCGCGGTCGCAGTGGGCGGACTCGCCCCGCAACTCGTGGCAGCGACATCCCCCGGGGTCGCCTACCTCATCCTCACCGTTGCGGCTATTGCGGTGGCCGCGCTCTGGACAATTCCGCCAGCATGGCTCAAAGCGCGCTTCGGTACGAATGAGATCATCACCACCCTGGTGATGTCGACGATTGGGATTGGCCTCACAAACATCCTCGTCGAATATGTGTTTCAGGATCCTGGCGTTATCGTTCCTCAGACTCGCGCCCTCGACCAGAGCGACATGTTGCCCTATATTCCAGGAACTCACGTGCACGTCGGGTTCATCTTCGCGATTGTCGTCGCAATTGTGTTCCAGTTCATTCTGAGTCGCACGTCGTTCGGTCTACGGCTTGACGTGTTTGGGGCCAGCCCCAAGAGTGCTCGCCACGTGGGAATCAACTCGAGGCGCATGACGATCATTCTGTTTCTCATCAGTGGCGGCCTGATCGGCTTGGCGGCCGCCATGGACATCTTCGGTCAGTGGGGTTACGTTCGCACCAACTGGAACCCGGCCTACGGCGACACAATTATGCCGTTCGTCTTCCTGGCGCGACTAAGCCCCGTAGGGTCGATTCCATTTATCGCCTTTTATTCGGTCTTCGCCACCGGTGGCACAATTGCTGCTCAAGAATCCGGAATCTCGGTGGACTTCATCAAAGTCATCGTCGCGCTGATTCTGATCTTCATGACCATCACCGAATACGTCGGAACCAAACGAGACCTCGGACAAAGCTATCTACCGGACGAACTCAAAGATGCGCTCCGCAAACCGGTAGCGATTATCACCGGAAAGCGAGTGACCCAGTGAACGCGCTCCTGACATCGGCCTTCATCTCGGCCTTCATCATTGCCTGCATTGCCGGTGCGATGCCCCTACTGCTGGCCGCTGTCGGTGAGACGATCGGTGAACAAGCGGGGGTGCTGAATTTGGGCATCGAAGGCATGATGCTTGTGGGCGCCTATGTTGGCTATGTCGTTGCGCTGGAGAGCCACTCCGTCTGGTTGGGCATGCTGGGGGGAGCGATCGGCGGAATGATGATCTCCCTCGTCATGCTTGTGCTCAACGTGTGGCTTGGGCTCAATCAGATCGTCCTCGGTATTGCCATTACTCTCGCCGGTCGCGGGGTCACCAGTGTCTTGTACGAACAGAACTACAGCACGACCGCGCCGCGCGTGGGGCTTGATCGGTGGCAAATTCCCGGGCTGTCTCAACTACCGAGCGTCGGCACGTCAATCTTCAGCCAGTCGGGATTGTTCTGGTTGGCGTTGGTTCTGGCCCTGGCGGCTTCGTGGTTTCTGCGGCGATCGAACTGGGGGCTGAGCATCCGCGCTGCCGGTCAGAAGCCATCCTCTCTTGATGCCGCCGGTGGCAGTGTTATGCGCACCAGGTCGCAGGCCGTACTCATTGGGGGAATCTTCTCGGGCCTCGGCGGCGCCTACCTTTCCCTGCTCGGAACGGGAGCGTTCACCCCCTTCATGACCAACGGTGTGGGCTATATCGCGATCATTGTGACGATGCTCGCGCGCGGTCGGATTCTCTGGGTCGCCGTCGTGTCTGTCCTCTACGGTGTGACGGTTGCCGTTGGCACCGTTTTGCAGCTCACGAGCCTCAACATCCCGACGGATATCATCACCATGTTGCCCGACATTGTCATCATGGTCGTGCTCTTGGTGTTTGCTCGCAGCGTCTACATCTCGCCAGTACTTGGCGCCCCCTACGCTCGTGGGACCCGCTAACCTCCGGCACCGAACAGTGCTGAACACTCCCGCCCGAATCCTCCCCACTGAAAGGTCCCATCGTGGCCAAACTTGATTTCACCCTCTCTGCAGGGCCGACCATGGCATCCCCCCGCACGCTCGCGGCTCTCGGCGCCCCCATCACCTATCACTACGACCCCGACTTCTTGGCGCTGTTTCGGCGCACCGAGAAGAAGGTTGCGACACTGTTCGCAACCACAAACGATGTTGTGCTGATGCAGGGTGAGGCGATCGTCGGACTCGAGGGTGCTGCGCGGTCACTGGTTCGCCCCGGGATGCACGTACTCAATCTCGTTCAGGGCGTTTTCGGAAAAGGCATGGGCTATTGGTTGACCGAGTACGGCGCAGTGCTTCACGAGATTGAGGTGCCGTACAACGAGGCAGTGGCCCCGGAAGCCGTCGAGCAATACCTCGACCAGCATCCGGAAATTGAATTGCTCACTGTTGTTGCCTCGGAGACTCCGTCTGGCACCGTGAGTGACCTGTCAAAGATTGGCCCGATCTGCCGTGCTCGTGGTGTGCTCACGCTTGTCGATACCGTTTCTGGCGTCGGAGGGATGGAGTTTCTCACCGACGATTGGGGACTCGACCTCTGCGTGGCTGGTGCCCAGAAGTGTTTGGGAGGCCCACCAGGGGTTGCCCTCGTAACGGTAAGTGAAGCGGCCTGGACGGCGATTCGTGCCAATGAGCGTGCTCCCCGTGCCTCCTATCTTTCCCTCCTAGACTGGAAAGAAAAGTGGCTCGACAACGGAGCATTCCCCTACACTCCGTCGGTTTCAGACATGCACGGGCTCGAGGCCTGCGTCGACGAGATGCTCGACGAGGGTGTGGACGTGGCGATCGATCGTCACCGCAAATCTGCAGAGGTAGCCCGAGCCGGTGTCCGGGGGCTTGGTTTGGAGCTGTGGCCGGCGAGCGACGAGATTGCTGCCTACTGCGTGACCTCCGTTCGGCTCCCTGACGCTGTTGATCACCTTGCCCTGCGCACCCACATTCGCGAGCGCTATGGTGTGATGCTTTCCAGCGGTCAAGGTGCTGGGAACCTCATTCGGATTGCTCACATGGGCCCCTCGGCGAGCGGACTGTATCCTGTTGTTGGGGNGGCGGCGTTGGGGCGCGCACTCGTCGATCTCGGTAGCTCGGTCGATGTCGGTGGGGGCCTCGAGGCGGCGCTATCAACGCTCAGCGCCCAGAGCTAGTCGTCCGACTAGGTAGGGTATTTCGACGGCATGAGGTTTAGCGAAAGGGTGGAGGTTGTTTATGGCGGTTCAACGAACCAAGGGCGTGGATAGCGCGCGACGAGCGTTGCAGATCCTTCTCCAGTTCAGCCAAAACAAGCCCGAACTGGCTGTGGACGAGATTCTTGACGTTCACGGCATTTCGCTACCGAGTGCCTATCGCTACCTTTCGTTGTTGCGGGAGATGTACCTCATTGAGGAGCGAACGAAGGGTGTCTACGTTTTGTCGCCGCAGATACTTCAGTTGGCGCAAGCTGCGGAGTTGACCCTCGACTACCGGGTTGAAGCGCAACCCGTTCTCGACAATCTGATGGCAACAACGGGTGAGACCGCGCTGTATCTTCGCCAGCTCAATGACGCTGCAGTCTGTTTGGCGATCGCCGAGTCCGACCGGACAGTGAGCATTTCCTTCCAGCCGGGGCACGTCATGCCACTTCACGCCGGGGCGGGGGCAAAACTGCTCTTGGCCGGCTTCAGCAAAGCTCGGCGCGCTCAGTACATCGCGGGCCTCGAATCGCCGGAGGTGCGCGAGCGACTGACCGCGGAACTTGAACGGTTGCGTGAAGCTCGTTTTGCCGTGAGCGAGGGCGAAGTGGATGAAGGGGTGTGGGCGTGTGCGGCTTCGGTCAGCGTTCGCGGCCACATGGTTGGGGCAATCTCCGTCGTCGCGCCCGCCTATCGGGTAGACGCCGAGAAGCGCGAACAGATCAGCGCAGCGGTTAAAGCTTCAGCCCTCGAACTCGAAGCTACTCTCGCACAATCGCACCGCTAGGCGCTGCACGACTGATAGAGGCGAGAGCTGGGCTTTGCTACCGACCGAGCCAGGCTTTGCTTCCAGCCGAGCCAGGCTTTGCTTCCAGCCGAGCCAGGCTTTGCTTCCAGCCGAGCTAGGCTTTGCTTCCGGCCAGTGACGCGTAGAGAGCTGTGTCTGCTGCTCGGCGAGCCGACGGAATCCGCAGTCCGAGAACCAGCGCGCTAAGCCCACCGACTACCAAACTGACGACCCAAATCCAGGTGCCGTCGAACCTCCAGCCGAGCCATAACAGCGCGACCCACACGATTGCGGCCGCTGCAGTGCTCACCGCCGGCAACAACGCCATGCCGTACGTGTCACGCCCGCGCACGAGGCCGCGGACAACCAAGCCGATAGTGGCCGAGATCAGAACGACGAAAAGTAGTTCCATGGTTAGGCGACGAATCCAACGCGACGGGAGGTTTCGGAACCCACCTCGACGTAAGCCAACGATGCGGTGGGGATGAGGTAAACCTTGCCCTTCGCGTCAACAAGCTTCACGAAGGGCGTCCCAGCGCTCAGAGCCTCCCCAATGACTTTCTCCACTTGGTCGGCACTCTGGCTTGACTCGAAGTTGATTTCACGGGGGGTGTTGGTAATGCCGATGCGAATGTCCACACGCTCAGATTACGGTAATTTCGGCCGCAAAAAACCGCCGTTCACTCGTGGCTGAAAATTGTCGTCCAAGGATCAGACTCCCGAACGGTATTACGGTCAATCGCGGCATCGGTAATGTCGGTGCCAACCGCTAGCGTGGAGTTTGTGGCACGACGTGAACTAGAACAGCCAGCCCAACCCGATCAACCGATCGAGGTTGACGACACCCAACGAGCTGTCCTCGCGTTGGGCGATGAAGCCTCCGCAGCGGTGCTGGGCGCACCGGGCACGGGCAAAACCACAACGATCATCGAAATAGTGGCCGACCGCGTGCTGAGCCGAGGCTGGTCTGCTGATGACATTGTGGTGCTGACTACCGCTCGAGGTTCTGCCACCAGACTTCGTGACGCCATCGCGCTCCGGCTTGCCGTGCCCACAAATGGCCCCGTAGCGCGCACCGTCAACTCCCTCGCTTTTGAGGTCGTAGGGCACGCGGCCCGCGTTGCTGGCGGCGTTCCCCCGAAACTGGTCACCGGTGGCGAACAAGATTCCGACATCGCGCAGCTCATCGACGGTGAGCTCGACGACGAACTTGCTGCAGGTGCGGGCGCCGGTGCCGGTGCAACAGCGTCACCACGCTGGCCAACGTTTCTTGGCCCCGAGGTGCGACGGCTTCGAGGCTTCCGTTCCGAACTTCGTGAACTGATGGCCCGTGCCACCGAGCATGGCGTCGACCAGACGCAGCTTCGTGCTCTCGCTGCGCGGTTTGACCGCCCGGAGTGGGCATCGGCGGCAGACTTCATCGACCGATACCTCAACGTCATGACAAATCTTCGTCCCCACCAACTTGATTCGGCGGAGCTTGCCCAGTTTGCGGCCACCACTATTGCCTCAGAAAACCCCGGTGCCCGGGTGGAACGGCTCCGTCTGGTCATCATTGACGACCTGCAGGAGGCGACCGAATCAACCCTGGCGATCCTTCGCGCTCTCGCCGGCCGTGGCATCGCGGTGATCGCGTTTGGCGATCCCGATGTCGCTACCAACGCTTTTCGCGGTGGCGAACCCGACGCACTGGGACGATTGGGGAGCGTTCTCGGCATTCGAGACGTCAACACCCTTGTGCTCGGTATTGCCCACCGGCAGAACACCACACTGCGAGCCTTCACCACCGCAGTCACAGCCCGAATTGGCACGGCACTGGCCGGAGCTCAGCGCGCCGCAGCCTCCAATACGGCAGCCTCGAATGCTGCCGCTGCCGCTGCCGCTGCCAGTGCCAGTCCCACTGCTGCTGCCGGGCAGGTTGACGATTCGGTGGTGACGGTGCAGGCCACTACTCCAGCGCGCCTGTGGAGTGCTGTCGCTCGTGCTTTGCGTGAACATCATGTGCTGCACGGGGTTCCTTTCAGCGACATGGCGGTGATCGTGCGCAGTGGAGATCAGGTCGCGGGCATTCGCCGCACTCTGGCGCTCGCCGAGGTTCCGGCCCGCACCGCTACCGGCACGATGGCTCTGCGGGATGATCGCGCTGCTCGAGCTCTGCTGAATCTCGTTGATGTGGGGGTTGGCCGTNCTCCGCTGNCCCCGCCACTGGCTGTGGAACTTCTGGTGGGGGTCTTCGGCGGTCTCGATCGGCTCGCTCTGCGTCGACTGCGCCTCGCCCTTCGGGCCGAAGAACTCGCCGGGGGTGGCAACCGCTCCAGCGATGAGCTTCTTGTTGACGCCCTCAGCGCTCCGGGGCGCTTCGTGACCATCGACCACCGGGTGGCTCGCCGGGCAGAGAACTTGGCTCGCCTACTTGCGGGGCTCCGCGAGACCTCGGCGACGAGCGCCAGCATCGAGGAGTTGTTCTGGTTCGCGTGGGACGCGAGCGGTTTGGCCCCGTTGTGGCAGGAACAATCCTTGGGCACCGGCATCGCCGCCACAGAAGCGAACACCGCGCTCGACGGAATTCTGGCGCTCTTCACCGCCGCTCGCCGTTTCGTCGAGCGGCAGCCGGCCACCCCGGCAGCCGTTTTTCTTGCCGCAGTGCTCGACGCGGAGGTTCCAGAAGACACCCTCTCGCCCCAGCAAATTGAGGGCGCGGTTCTCATCACCACGCCATCCGGTGCTGTTGGCCTCGAGTGTGAGGTTGTGGTCGTTGCCGGGCTTCAAGAGGGCGGCTGGCCGAACCTCCGCTTGCGTGGCTCGTTGCTCGGCCCGCAAGATTTGGTGCGGGCGGTCACCGGGCTCGACGGTGCCAACCTCGACGAACGAAAGCTGGTGCTGAGCGACGAACTTCGGATGTTCGCTCTCGCCGTCTCCCGAGCCCGACGCCAGGTGATCATCGCCGCCGTTGCGAATGATGATGAGGCGGCGAGCGTATTCTTTTCGCTGGTTCCGGCCGGAACCCCGGAGCTTGCCACCACCGGTCTACCGCCGCTGTCATTGCGCGGGCTGACCGGCAGGTTGCGCCGCGAACTCCTGCAACCCCGAAACTCGTTGAGTGACCGTCGTGCCGCGGCATCTGCACTCGCTAGACTCGCAGCCGAACGCGTTCCCGGCGCCGATCCCGATCAATGGCACGGTCTCATTGAGCCCTCAACAACCGAGCCCCTTTTTGGGCCGGATGATCGTGTGCCGGTCTCTCCATCGCGGCTCGAAGCCTTCGAGAAGTCACCACCGGATTGGTTCATTGACTCCATCGCCGGCTCTGAGCCGTCCAATGCCATGGCTGTGGGCACAATCGTGCACTGGGCGATGGAGCACGCGGGCGAAGCGACCGTCGATGCTGTCTGGGCTGGCATTGAGTCCCGCTGGAGCGAACTGTTGTTTGAGTCTCCGTGGCTTGCCGAAGCCGAACGCAAGGCGGCACGGGTGCTCGCGGGAGGAATCGCGGAGTACCTCGTAGATTTTGAGCGCGACGGCAAGAAGCTGGTCGGTGCCGAGGATCGTTTTCTCTTAGAGGTTGGCCAAGCCGACGTTCGTGGTTCCATTGACCGCCTCGAGCGTTCCCCCGACGGTGCCGTCATGATTGTGGATCTGAAGACGGGAAAGCCGATTACCAACGCTGCAGACATTGCCGCGCATCCGCAGCTCGGGGCCTACCAGTTGGCTTACGCGCAGGGTGTGCTCGACGGGTTCTTGGAACAACTGGGCGACCACCACTCGGGTGGCGCGAAACTTCTTTTCGTCAAACAGGGAATCAAAGGGAAGCTGTATCGGGAGGGCATCCAGCCTTCCCTCACCGAGGCTGAGCTGGAAGGTTTTCGCGAACGAATTCGGGAGGCTGCGAGGCGGATGGCGGCTGCCGAGTTTGAGGGCGTGCTCGAGTTGCCCGGCTTTGGTGGGCGCCCCGGGCTTGCCCTGCACCGAGTGAAGGCGGTTTCTAGTGATTAATCACCGTTACAGTGCCAACGATATTGCGGATGCGCTGAAACAGTTCCGGCCCACCGAACAGCAGCGCCTAGTGATTGAGGNGGAGCTGGGGCCCGCGCTGGTGGTCGCCGGTGCTGGCAGTGGAAAAACAGAGACCATGGCCAACCGGGTGCTCTACCTGCTGGCGAACTCGCAGGTGAAAGCCAGCGAGGTGCTCGGCCTCACCTTTACGCGAAAAGCCGCGGGTGAACTTTCTGCCCGAATTCGGGAGCGGATCGCGCAACTCGCGGCGGCAGGGCTCCTACCGGGGGACTACGACGCCTTCGATGCACCAGAAGTTTCCACTTACAACTCGTTTGCGAACGCCATTTACCGTGACAACGCCATGCTGATTGGGCGCGAAAGCGACGGAACTGTCTTGGGCGCGGCATCGGCGTGGCAGCTCGCGCGCACCATCGTCACCACGTCCAGGGATGAACGACTCGCGGGGTTGGGAAAAAGCGTCGACTCGATCACCAAAGCGGTGATCGCGCTCAGCCAGTCCCTGAGCGAGAACATTGCTGACCCGGCCGAAGTGCGCACCATGGCTGCCCAGTTTGCCGAGCTCACCGAACTGCCCTCCGGCGGCACCGGGGCGTNCCCCGCCGCCGCACTTCTGGCCTCAACGGTTGGCGGCCTGGAGGTGCTACTCGACCTCGCAATGGAGTACAGCGCGGCGAAAGCTCGACGTGGCTTCGTCGAATACGCCGACCAGGTTTCGTTCGCCCTCGAGATTGTTCGCGCGGTGCCCAAGGTTCCCAGCGAACTGCGAAGCCGATTCCGCGTCGTGTTACTCGATGAATATCAGGACACCTCGGTTGTGCAAACGTGGTTGCTGGCAGAGCTATTCGGCGGTCACGCCGTCATGGCGGTCGGCGATCCTAACCAATCAATTTATGGTTGGCGGGGTGCGAGCGCCGCCAACCTCGAACAATTCGCGACCCAGTTCGCCGGGGTGCCCAGTGTTTCGGACGCCGCACACGGAGCGACAGGGGTCGAGCACTTCAGCTTGACCACGAGTTGGCGCAACGGCCGTGACATCCTTGCTGTCGCCAATACTCTTGTCGAACCGCTCGTCGGCAAAACACGAGTGCGCGTTGACACCCTCCAACCATCACCCACCGCCACAGCGCGGCCTGTTGACGTGGCGATTGTGGAGACCGTGATCGACGAGGCCGCTGCCGCTGCCCAGTGGCTGCGCGCGCGCTTGGCCGAACGGGAGCCTGTGGAAGCTCCGCCAACCATGGCGATGCTGTTTCGCACCCGCAAGACGCAACGGCACTTTCTGGATGCACTTCGCGAGGCTCAGATTCCATTCCACGTGCTCGGCATCAGCGGGCTCATGGCTGAGCCGGAGATCGCCGACCTTGTATCGGCACTCTCGGTGATCAACGACCCCAGCGCGGGAACGGAACTTGTGCGCCTCCTCGCGGGCTCGCGCTGGCGAATCGGCGTTCGAGACCTCGATGCCCTCCGAGCGATCGCCTCCTGGCTGTCGTCGCGGGACTATGCACAGAAGCCGCTCGATAAAGAGGTTCGTGAAAAACTGCGCGCCTCCGTTGCTGAGGGGGAGAGTGGGTCGATCATTGACGCCCTCGATTTCGTTGCCACCGCACGTGCTGGCCACACCGCGCTCGAACAACTGAGCGAGGTGGGCGAGGTGCGACTGCGTGAAGCCGGCGCCCTGTTTGCTCGACTCCGTGCGCGCACCGGCCTTGACCTCCTTGATCTGGTGACCTTGGTTGAGCAAGAACTCCAGCTCGATATTGAGGTCGCAGCGAACGAGTTTCGTCCGCTCGGGGGCGCCAATCGCGAGGCGCTCTTCGACGCCCTCAACAGTTACATTGCGGTCGACGAGTCTGCGAATCTCAGCGGTTTTCTCGGCTGGTTGCGCGAGGCTGAGTGGCGTGAAGACCTGTCGCCTCGGCCAGAGAAAGCTGAACCAGGAACGGTTCAAGTGCTCACCATCCACGGTTCAAAGGGCCTCGAGTGGGATCACGTGGTCGTTCCGCGTTTCGTGGAGGACGAAATGCCGGGTAAACCGGTTGGCGGTTATGGCGGCTGGCTCACCTTCGGCGCTCTGCCCTGGCAGTTTCGGGGTGACGCTGCCGAGTTGCCCGAATTTCGTTGGCAGGAGGCGACCAGCCGAAAAGAATTACTCGTCCTTCGCGAAGAATTCGCCGAATTAGTTAAACACCGTCACGTTCTTGAGGAACGCCGGCTCGCCTATGTGGCGGTCACCAGGGCCAGGCACTCCCTCCTCATTACCGGCTCGTTTTGGGCAGGCCAAAAACAGCAGCGCGCACCGAGCCCATTCCTGCGTGAACTCGAATCGGCAGAGGTTATCGGCTCGCTCCCCATCGTCAGCGAGAGCGAAGAGAACCCGCTCGGCGATAATGCCGAAATGTTCACCTGGCCGATGGATCCCCTCGGAAACAGGCGCGAGGCCGTGATGGAAGCCGCAGAAGCTGTGCGAGCAGCACTCCCCGGGGCCGAAGGCCGGTGGAAACGGGAAATTGACCTCCTACTTACCGAACGTGAAACACGACTGCGTGCCAACACTCTGGTGACAGTGCCCAAGCGTGTGCCCGCCTCGAGGTTCAAAGATTACGTAACTGATCCCGCCTCCGTCGCCTCGAGTCTTCGCCGGCCGATGCCGGAACGCCCCTACCGCGCCACCCGACTGGGCACCCTGTTTCACAACTGGGTCGAAGATCGCTACGGAATGACCGGTTCGCTAGAAGAACTCGATGCCATCGGNATCATCGATGCGCTTGACAACACCGACGTGCTCGACAACACCGACGTGCTCGACAACACTGATGCGCTTGACAACACTGATGCGCTCGACACCACCGACGTGCTCGACACCACCACTGAGGCCAGTAAACTCGCCGCCCTGCAGGCGACGTTTGAGCGTTCACCGTGGGCAAGTCGCGCTCCCATCGAGGTGGAGCGGGAGATTCACCTTGTGCTCGACGGTCAGATCATCATCTGCAAGATTGATGCTGTCTACAGCGACGGCGACCGTTTTCAGGTGGTGGACTGGAAGACCGGCAAAGCCCCCACGAGCGCCCAAGATCTTGAAGACAAACAACTTCAATTGGCGCTCTACCGGTTGGCATATGCGCGTTGGAAAGAAATCGACCCGGCTCTCATTGATGCCGTGTTCTATTACGTTGCTGATGACGCGATTATTACGCCGTTGCGCCTATTCGATGAAGCAGAGCTCGTTGCTCTCTGGCATTCCAGCGTGAGCTAGGTGCTCTCTGGCATTCCAGCGTGAGCTAGGTGCTCCTCGGCGCTCGAGAGCGCTTTCAGATGGCACGATTATTCCGATCGAGGTAGGCCTCAACTTCGGCAACCGCGAGCGTGGGAATGGTGGAGGCGCTGAGCGGATTCATCACGTCATTCTGAACGTCGTCAACCAGGCTGCTCAACATTTCGACGGCGTCATCCACAATCTCGGTGGAGCGACCCTCGACGCCGTGCAACAACCAACGCGCAACATCCAACTCTGCGTAAAGCATCGCCCGATTGGTTACCTGGCGATCGCCGGCCCCTCGGGCGGAATTGTAGGAATCCATTACTGCTTGAACGCTCATCTGGTCGGGGTTGGCTAAAACCCAGGCGAGATCTTTCGCGGGGTCACCCACTCGAAGGTCGTGCCACCCCAGAACCCCGGTGACAGCGCCGTTTCCGGCTAGGAAAGAGTTGGCCGTGAGGCTGCCGTTGATCACGGTGGGCTGGAACTGCCAGAGCCCCGCGTCTTCGGTGGCGTTCTCCCAGCGGGTGAGCAGTGGCGCCGGAACCAAGCCGGTGGCGGCAGCGCGATCCATGACCGTGACCGCCGACCGGAGGCACTCGAGGGCACCCAGCACGGGGAGGGACGCATCCGTGACAAAACTTGTGGGCAGCGTATGGATTGCCGCTATTGCGCGCCCGATACTTTCAGAAATTCCGCCGGGATGCGGGTCCAAGTCATTGAGCGAGAGTTTGTTGCCGTAGAGGAATTCGTAGACGGTTGCGCGGGTGCCAGCGACGGGAGTCTGGCCAGCAAACGCTGACACGGCGAAAGGGAGGCGGGTGCGAATTCCGGCGCTGATGGCTCGCAAAGCAACGAGGTCAGCGATTTGTTCGGTTTCGGCGCGCTTGTTTCGCGGGATGCGGATCACCCAGTGGTGTCCGTCCCTGCCGGTGAGGATTGCCGACTCGAAATCGCCCTCCGCGGGGGAGCCAAAGGCAGCGGAAGCTACGAGGTCGAGCTCGGCGACAGCCGAGGTCGCTAGCGCGGCTAGAGTGAGATGGGATCTGGCCATACCCCTTAGGCTAGGTCGGCTTTGCCCCACTTGCCTTGCACGCCACGCACTTCTGAACGGTAGCCGAATGAACGCTTCATTCCTCGAATCCTTGTCACTCTCGCGTTACGCGATCGACCGGGACTATTTGGCGCGGGAGAATGAGGATTTGATCGCGCAGTTGCTGGACGATCCGCAGACTCGGGTGTTGCCGATTTTTCAGGGTGAGGCACTGATGTCCGACCCGACGACGCTCGCGTTGATTCCTTCGGAGGCCGTTCCACCGAGCGCCCTGATGGTTTATCTCGGCAGGTCGCTCTCAACGCTCAGCCCCGAACCGATCGGCACTCCGATCATTGCTGCCCTGTTGGAGGATGCCGGTCACCTGGTCGATGAGGAGTGGGGAAATCTTCGACGCATCGGCAATCTGCTCAGCGACCGCGATGCGGGACTGTTCACTGAGGCTCTTGGCATTCTGAACTGGCACGACTCGCACAGGTTCTCGCCCAAGACGGGGGTTGCTTCCGTTGTCGGGAAGGGGGGCTGGGTTCGAGTGGACCCCACCTCTGGCGCAGAGATCTATCCACGAACGGATGCCGCGATAATCGTCGGGATCACGGATGAGCGGGATCGTCTGCTTCTCGGCTCTAACGCTCTCTGGGAGAGCAACCGGTTCTCACTGCTGGCCGGTTTTGTGGAACCGGGGGAGTCACTCGAGAACGCTGTCGTGCGAGAAGTTTTTGAGGAATCCGGTCTCCGAGTTGTTGACCCGGTGTATCTGGGTTCACAGCCGTGGCCCTTTCCGGCCTCACTCATGCTCGGTTTCACTGCGCGCCTCGACGCCGAAAACGTGAGCTCGCTCACCCCCGATGGCACCGAGATTATCGACCTGCGCTGGTTCAGCCGCGACGACTTGGTTGCCGCTCTGCCCGACATTCTTCTTCCGGGGCGAACCTCTATCGCCCGCTCCATTATCGAGCTGTGGTTTGGCGGAGAAATCGACGACGCCCAATGACCGCCCCCGAGGTGGACTCTGGGGCGCCCACGGCGGAGTCTCTGCTCGCGGGCCTCGACGACCAGCAACGAATCGCTGCTGAAGCGTTACTGGGGCCGGTCTGTTTGCTGGCTGGTGCGGGAACCGGCAAGACTCGTGCGATAACCCATCGAATCGCTTTTGGCGTAGCCACCGGAGTTTATGCCCCCGGTCGGGTGATGGCCCTCACGTTCACCAATCGTGCCGCTGGCGAATTGCGCTCAAGGCTCCGTCAACTCGGGGCTGGTGGTGTTTCGGCGCGGACGTTCCACGCCTCGGCCCTCTCACAACTCGGCTTTTTCTGGCCACAGGTTGTCGGCGGTTCCATGCCGCGTCTGATTGATAGCAAGGCGCGGTTGCTCGCACACGCCTCGGACACGATTCGGCTCAAACTGGATACTGCGACCCTTCGAGATACGGCCTCCGAAATCGAGTGGCGCAAGGTATCCCGCCTGAGCATTGAACAGTATGCGAAGGCTGCAGCCACTCGAGTCTTGCCGCCGGCGCTGACGCTGGAGAAAGTTGTCGACTTACAGCGCGCCTACGAGACGGTGAAGGATGAACGCAAGCAACTTGATTTCGAGGACGTGCTCCTCGCGACCGCTGGCATGATCGAAACGGAGCCACGGGTCGCTCATCAGGTGCGCGAACAGTATCGCTTCTTCGTTGTTGATGAGTATCAGGATGTCTCTCCGCTTCAGCACGATCTCCTACAACTGTGGTTGGGCGATCGCAATGATTTGTGTGTCGTCGGGGACGCCAGTCAGACGATCTACTCGTTTGCCGGAGCGACCCCGCAGTACCTGCTCAGCTTCGGAAACGATCATCCCAACTCGGTAGTGGTCAGGCTTGAGCAGAACTACCGATCGACCCCCGGCATCATCGAGGCGGCCAACCGCCTGATGCGTGGGCGACCGGGTGCCCTCACTCTTCACGCGGCCGCCAGCGCCAATGCCGCGCCTTCCACCATCCCAACCTCGACGGCGAGCCGAGCCCCGAAGATCACGGCCCACCAGTCCGACAGCACCGAAGCGCGGGCGGTGGCGCAGGCGGTCGCCGCGGAGATTGCCGCTGGCACTGCCCCGCAAGACATCGCCATCCTGTACCGGATAAACGTGCAGGCGGCAGCACTGGAGGCCGCACTCACCGATGCCGGTGTGACCTTCTTGTTGCGAGGGGGAACCAGGTTCTTCGACCTCAAAGAGATCAAAGAGGCGATCATGATGCTCAAAGGGGCATCCGTTTCGATCGTGGGGGAGCCCCTGTTCAAAACTGTGAGCGATGTCCTTCGCTCATTGGGTTGGACTCAAGATCCGCCGGAGACGCGCGGTGCTGTCAGAGATCGTTGGGAATCGCTTAACGCCCTGATGGCCCTCACCGAACAGGCGAGACCGGGAACGACGCTGCGCGAATTTGTCGCCGAGCTTCTCGAGCGTCAGATTGGTCAGCACGAGCCAACCCGCTCGGCGGTAACCCTAGCCACGCTGCATTCGGCCAAAGGCTTGGAGTGGGAGTCGGTGCATTTGGTGGGGTTGTCGGAAGGTTTGGTTCCGATCAGCTACGCGAAGACGGCCGAGGCCATCGACGAGGAGCGCCGGTTACTCTACGTCGGAGTAACCCGTGCGCGACGCTCCCTGTCGCTCAACTGGGCGGCAACCGGAGCAAACGCCGGAGGCTTGGGGCGTGGTGGCCAGCGCGCCGCCAGCCGTTTCCTCACCGAGCTGTCGCGCTGACCCCCTGTTAGGCGACTAAGCCGGTGCAGCCACACTCGGGGTGGGTCGTCCACTCCCGTTCGAACCGCTCCCCCGAGAGNGCGTCGACCTCGAGGGTTGAGTGAGAGCGCTTATCGGGGCCTTGCGCCAAACGCCGGATGGCCAACCGCGCCACGATGGCACCAACTTCCCCAACAATTGCTGCGGATTCCAGTGCGGAATGTCGCCCCCACAGCTGAGTGACAATCGCTGGCCACGAGGCGTCGGCGTCGGTTCGATGGCGTTCGATGCAGTACAGGCAGGGCCCCAGCCCCGGCTCGATAAACGGGCCCAGTTCTATCCGAGTGTCGGAGAAGTTCACGGTGAGGNGGGGAATGTCTCGCCGCAACCACACTCCCCTCAATGCTGGTGCCAGCACGTAGTGGCTGATCGCTATCGCCAGATCGCAGTGGGTGGCGACGGTGCTGGCTGTGCCGGTGCCCGTGCCGGTGCCGGTGGCCGCGCCAGTGGTTGCACCGGTCGCGGTGTCAGTTTCGTGGGCCATGACTGTCGCAGGATCGGCGGCAATTCGCACCTGAATGTTGCTTGCGGCGAGCACGGTCGCGAGTTTGTCGAGCATGAGACTTGGTCCAGTGAGACCGGTGCCGACCAGCAGCACCGTTGGTAGGTTATCGACGTTCTGGCCGGTGGCGAGCGCTGGGGCCAAAGCCGCGATGAGAGCGTGAATTTCGGCAACCTCAGCACCAGCGGTGCGGCCGATCATGATCAGCCCAGGCTCGCTTATGCCCACCGCGAGAGCCGCCAGCATGCGTTCGGTGGCGACGGTTACCTCGGTGAGAACGACGACGGGGTTGTCGACTCCAAACTGAAGGCTGGAGGGCGTTCGCCAGACGAGCGGGAAACGAGAATTCAATGTGAGCACCATACAGTCATGGTGACGACTGACGGTCTTCGCTGTGCTCCCATTCCACAGCGGGGAGACACGTCGCCAGTGGTGTCGGACTCGCCACCGTCACACCTTGCTGGCGCTAGTCGCTCTCCTGCGGCCGATCGGTGGTGGTGTCGTTGAGTAAGTCTTCAATGGCCTGATCGACGTCATCCGGTGCCGGCGAACCAGTAGTGATGCGGGCGATGAGATTGGTCGGGTCGGTGATGTCGTCGGCTGTGGGCACCAAGTCGGGGTGGAACCACAGTGCGTCCCGTTTCGCTGCGCCAACCTCAGCGGTGAGCCTTCGCCACATTTGGGCGGCTTCCCGGAGTCTCCGCGGACGAAGTTCCAGACCGACGAGGGTTGCAAACGCAGATTCGGCCGGCCCGCCGGCAGCGCGGCGACGGCGAACAGTTTCAGCGATGGATGCGCTCTTGGGCAAGCGGGTGGTTGCCTCCTCGGTGATGACATCAACCCAGCCATCGATGAGAGCGAGCATCGTTTCTAGCCGTCCGAGGGCAGCCAATTGGTCCGGCGACTTTTCGGGAATCAGGGCACCGCTGGTCAGAGCGGCTCGGAGTTCTTCAGGGTTGGCAGGGTCGAAGTCCGCAGCGAGTTCTTCGAGGCGACCGGTATCGATGTGGATTCCCCGAGCGAACTCGGTGATCGAGGAGAGCAGTTGCAGACGCAACCACTTGGCGTGCCTGAACAGTCGCGCGTGGGCGAGTTCGCGCACCGCGAGATAGAGCTGCACTTGGTCAATCGGTACATCGAGCCCCGCGGCGAATGCCCCGACATTCTGGGGGATGAGAACAGCTTGGTGCTCGACTCCGGCGTCGGAACCGAGCAGAGGAATGCCGATGTCACCGCCGGAGACAACTTCACTGGCAAGCTGGCCCACAATCTGGCCCAGCTGCATGGCGAAGAGGGTGCCGCCGATCCCACGCACCAGATCGCTGGCACCGCTGATCATTCCGCTCATTTCTTCGGGAGCTTGATCACGCAGCACCGTGGTTAATGAGTCAGCGATGCTGGTGGCGACGGGTTCCGCCAACTGGCTCCAGATGGGCATTGTCGCGCTCACCCATTCTGAGCGACTCATCAGTCGGGGCTCGACGGTGAGCTCCGAAATGTCTGTGGTTTCAGCGAGCCAGAGTGAGGCGACGTGAAAGGCTTGTTCGAGTTGGGATCGTTCCGCGGGGAGGGAAACAACGGTTGAGCGGCTCGCCAAACCGGTTGCCTGCTCGAGAGCCAGCCCCCAGTTGATTCCGCCACCGCTGGATTTCATGGCGTTCTGCAACTGGTCCATGAGTTTCGCAATGAGCTCAGGATCGTTGGGTAATCCGGCAGCACTAGCTAGTTGGCTGGGGTCGAAATCTCCGTTGCCGGAGAGAAATTCGCGCATCATGTCGCGGAATTCTTCTTCAGGGTTTTCCCGAGGTTCTTCAGGCATGCTTGCAACGCTAGCCCGTGCGCCCCGGTGTTTTCCTGCATTTGTCCTATGCTGAGCTTTCTGGCGGTGCGCCCGTGGCGAACACCACCTTTTTGTAGCGCTCAACCTTGCGCCCCCAGCCGAAGGATTCACGGTGGCACTTTTCGCCGATAACGACATCAACTTTCCACCGCGCCGCCGTCGACGTCGCTGGTTGGGCCCGACCCTTCTCGCTATCGCCGCGCTCACAATTGTGGGTGTCGCTGTGTCGCCGTCACCGTTTGTGGTCGAACAACCGGGCCCTGTTTTTGACACGCTCGGGGCGGTGACTGTGGACAGTAAAGCCGTTCCTCTCATTAACATTCCCGTGCAGCAGACCTATCCCACTGAGGGCTCGCTCTCGATGTTGACGGTGTCGATCGCTGGCAATCGCGACAACCCCCTGACCTGGTTGGAGGTGATTCCCGCGTGGCTCAACCCGAGCAAGGCTGTGGTTCCAGTGGACGCAATTTACCCGGTCGGCACGACCGTCCAGCAGTCATCAGATCAGAGCAAAATCGAAATGGATATTTCCCAGCAGGAGGCGATTGCGGCGGCGCTCGGTGAACTGAAGTATCCGTTTACGAGCGTGCTGACTGTCGCTGGTACTGATGCGAAAGGCCCCGCAGCCAATGTCTTGCTGGCTGACGACACCGTTGTGAGCATCAACGGTCAAACTTTCACCGACGTGTCTGAACTGCGCGCTGCGGTCGCTGCGAACGGTGTCACGAAAGCTGCCGTCGTGGTGGTGATGCGCGCGGGCGTCGAGAAAACGGTCTCGATTACTCCCCACCTAAGCGATTCGGCACAGCCGGTTCCGGTTCTCGGAATCTTGGTGAGCAGCAAGTACACCTTCCCTTTCGATATTTCTATTCAGTTGCAAAATGTTGGTGGCCCCAGTGCCGGCCAGATGTTTGCGCTCGGCATCATCGACAAGCTCACCCCCGGTGCGCTGACCGGGGGAGCGGATGTCGCGGGCACCGGCACCATCACCGGCGGTGGTGAGATCGGAGCGATTGGTGGCATCCGGCAGAAGTTGTATGGCGCCCTGAACTCGGGTGCGAAATACTTTTTGGCACCGGCCTCGAACTGTGATGAGGTGACGGGCCACATTCCGGCGGGGCTCCAGGTTGTCGCCGTGTCGACGTTGAAAGATTCACTCGCGGCGCTGAAGGGAATTGCCAGCGGCGACACCGCGAGCTTGCCGGGTTGCCCCGCAAGTTAGACAATCGGAGAATTCTTTCGGTTTGTACGGTTTACGATGGTTAGGACCGCCCAACGATAGCCAGGAGCAATCCAGTGACGTCATCAACTACCCCGCCGGCCAACCGGACTAGGGCAACCCTCACCATTACGGCGGCAATTCTTGCCGTCATTGTGGTGGGATTCTTCATCTTCTCAGGCCTCTACACCGATGTTCTCTGGTTTAATCAGCTCGGCTTTCTCAGCGTCCTGACCACCCGCTGGACAGCAACCGTGGTGATGTTCTTGGTCGGGTTTGTGGCCATGGCCCTCCCGGTCTGGGTGAGCATCGAGATCGCGTTCCGGGTGCGCCCGGTCTACGCCAAATTGAACGCACAGCTCGATCGCTACCAGCAGGCCATCGAGCCGCTTCGCCGCTTGGCGATGATTGGAATTCCGACCATTCTCGGTATTTTTGCCGGAGTGTCTGCTGCCACCAGCTGGCCGACTGTCTTGCAGTACTTCAACCGCACCGACTTTGGGAGCACTGACCCGCAGTTCGGGCTAGATCTGGGCTTCTACATCTTCCAGCTTCCCTTCTTCACCGGTGTTGCCGCTTTCGCGTCCGCTGTTGTGTTGGTCTCGGGTCTCGGCGCCCTCGCCGTCAGCTACCTCTACGGCTCGATCAGAATCATTGGTCGTGAGGTGCGGGTTATTCGCTCCGCACGAATTCAGGTTGCGATTACGGCCGCCATTTATGTTCTGCTGCAGGCAGTCAGTGTCTGGCTGGACCAGTACACGACGTTGACCAGCGCGAGCGGCGGTTTTCTTTCCACCGGTGCTGGCTACACGGAAGCCAACGCGACTATCCCCGGGCGCGCGATCATCGCGGGTATCGCGGTTCTGGTTGCGGTGCTCTTCCTCGTTGCCGCCGTTGTCGGTCGCTGGCGTTTGCCCGTTATCGGCACGGCGCTGCTGATCGTCAGTTCGCTCGTTGTCGGATCGTTGTACCCGTGGGTCATCCAGCGTTTCCAGGTCGAGCCGAGTGCTCGCAGCTTGGAAGCGCCCTACATTGACCGGAGTATCCAAGCGACGCGCGACGCATATGGTGTTTCGACCGTCGAAGAGGTGCCCTACAACGCCACCACAACGACCGCAGCCGGGGCGTTGCGTGCTGACGCTCAAACAACCGCTAATATCCGAATCATTGACCCGGCGTTGGTCACGGATTCGTTTGCTCAGCTCGAGCGCTTTCGCCAGTATTACCAGTTCGCTCCCCACTTGGACGTTGACCGGTACAAGATTGACGGCACCACCCAAGACACCGTTATTGGTGTTCGCGAACTCGATCAGGCCGGTCTCGGCACTGCCCAGAGTTGGTACAACAACACCGTGGTCTACACCCACGGTTATGGTGTCGTTGCCGCGTACGGCAACCAGCGCACGACCGATGGTCAGCCGGTGTTCCTGCAGTCGGGAATTCCGAGTGCCGGAGCTTTGGGTAAGTTCGAGCCCCGCGTCTACTTCGGTGAGCAGTCACCGACGTATTCAATCGTGGGAGCACCGACGACGACGACTCCGATCGAGTTGGATTACCCCTCCGATAGCAACTCTGACGCTGCGACCGCGTCCAACACGACCACCACGTTTACCGGTAACGGTGGCCCGAAACTGGACAACATTTTCACGCGCTTGATTTACGCCATCAAGTTCCAGTCCGAGCAGATCTTCTTGTCGGATGCCGTGAACAAGGATTCGCAGATCTTGTACGATCGCAACCCAATCGAGCGGGTGAAGAAACTTGCGCCGTATTTGACGCTCGACACCGACACGTACCCGTCGGTTGTTGATGGCAAGTTGGTCTGGATTGTCGACGGTTACACCACCACGGCGAACTACCCGTATTCGCAGGTGGAGCAACTCAGCAATGTGATTGCGGATGCCAACACGGATGCGCCACTGTATGCGGCGGACAACCTCAACTACATTCGCAATTCGGTGAAGGCAACGGTTGATGCCTATGACGGCAGCGTCAAGCTGTACGCGTGGGACACCCAAGATCCACTGCTGAAGACCTGGCAGAAGATCTTCCCGTCGACGCTAAAGCCCATGTCGGAAATGAGCCCAGACCTGCTCAGCCATGTTCGCTATCCGGCAGACATGTTCAAGGTGCAGCGCGCGGTGCTCGGTTCCTTCCACGTGACGGATGCGAACACCTTCTACTCGGGCAACGACCAGTGGGTCACCCCGAATGATCCGACCGAACCGGCCGCGAACCCGAAACTGCAGGCGCCGTACTACCTCACGATGCAGGTGCCGGGCACTGATTCGCCGGCGTTCACGTTGTACTCGACGTTCATCCCTCGGGCGACGGCGGGCTCCACAAGCAATATTTTGACCGGTTATCTTGCGGCAAACGCGGATGCTGGGCCCAATTATGGCAAGTTGACTCTGCTGACACTGCCCAGTCAAGACACGGTGCCTGGCCCCGGTCAGGTTCAGAACCAGTTCAACTCTGACACCATTGTTGCCAACCAACTTGCTCTCCTCAGGCAGGGCGGAACAGAGGTCATTCAGGGCAACCTGTTGACGCTTCCGGTCGGTGGCGGTTTGCTCTATGTTCAGCCGGTCTACGTCAAGGCGACTGGTGACACGAGCTTCCCCCTCCTGCGCAAGATTCTGGTCGCCTTCGGGGACAAGATCGCGTTCGAGGACACGCTGAATCAGGCGCTCGACTCGCTGTTCAGTGGTGATTCTGGTGCCGTGGCTGGTGATGGAAGCGCTGCGGCGAACCCGGGAACCACCACTCCGGGAACGACCACACCGGGTACGACCACACCGGGAACGACCACCCCTGGCGCGACGGCACCAAATGCCGCCCTTGCAGCGGCCCTTGCCGATGTCGGCCAGGCTCTGTCTGACCGCGAGGCGGCCTACCGTGCGAACAACCTCGTGACCGCTGCAGAAGCCGACCAGCGGCTCGTTGCCGCACTCCAGCGGGCTATCGCAGCCGAGGGCCAGTAACCAGAACAATCACGCTCAAGCGGGTTGAAAGCGCTGACAGCAATGCGGTGGAATCGTTGATTCCACCGCATTGTCGCGTTTCTGGCCGCACCCCTCGGCTCTGTGCAACGTGGCCTGCTAAGAGAACAGCGTGGAGCAGATAAACTTTGGGGGGATACGAAGGAGCTGCTGTGATAAACGAAGTATTGGCCGAAGCCAAAGACAAGATGAACAAAGCGTTAGAGGTTGCCAAAGATGATTTTGGTACGGTGCGAACTGGACGAGCAAACCCGTTGCTGTTTCAGAAGATTCTCGTTGACTACTACGGCTCACCAACGCCCCTGGGCCAGCTTGCCTCGCTCAACAACCCTGAGGCCCGAACCCTCATCATCACTCCTTTCGACAAGGCCGCACTCAAAGAGATCGAGAAGGCTGTCGTGGCTGCCCCCAATCTGGGCGCCAGTGTCGGGAGCGACGGAGAAATCGTTCGCGTGACCCTGCCAGAACTCACGGAAGAGCGCCGCAAAGACTTCGTCAAGTTGGTTCGCGATAAGGGAGAGCAGGCCAAGGTCGCTCTGCGCAACATCCGCCGCAAAGCCAAAGATGATCTCGACGCGCTCAAAGAGGTTGGCGAGGATGAAATTTCCCGCGCTGAGAAAGATCTCGAAGCAACGACCAAGCAACACGTCGATGCTATTGATGACGCTCTCAAGCGCAAAGAAGCAGAGCTCCTCGAGGTTTAGATGCCCGCTGACGATGGCGGCGATGCCGCGGAACTCCCTAGCGTGAACGGCACGAAACACCGAAGCGCGCGCGAGGAATTTGAGGCGACGGTCGCCGATATTGAGGCTCAAGTGCGCGCGACCAACGACAAGATCAACGAGCGTTCCGGTCGCAACCTATCGATGGCACTCGTGGTGGGTATAGCGCTGGGTGCTGCACTCATCCTGAGCCTCATCTTCGTCAAAGCAGTGTTCATGCTCTTTGCCGCCGTGATGATCGGCTTCACGGCGTTTGAACTGGCGAGCGCTCTGCGATTTGCGGGGCGCGACGTGCCACGAATCCCCGTCTTGATCGCCGCAATCGCCATTGTTCCGCTGTCCTTCTACTTTGTCTCTGCCGGTCACTGGTTGGCAACGCTGGCCGGGATTGTTCTGGTCTCGCTCTGGCGTGTGGCCGAACAGGTCGTGCCGAGCAAGCGGGCATCCGCCGGCAATGTGGTGAAAGACATGGTGGCCGGGGCTTTCGTGCTCGCCTATGTCGTCTTCTTGGCAAGCTTCACCGTGGTGCTCACCGCTCAGGATGGTGGACAGTGGTGGACGCTCGCGTTCCTTCTGGTCGTCATCTCGACCGACACGGGAGCCTATGCCTCAGGGTTGACCTGGGGTAAGCATCCGATGGCCCCAACGATTAGTCCCAAAAAAACGTGGGAGGGTTTCTTCGGTTCTGTCATTGCGGCAACTATCGCCGGCATCCTTCTGGCGATCTTCATGCTGCATCAACCGTGGTGGGTCGGAGTAATTCTGGGAATTACCATCGCCCTCACCGCGACGGCTGGCGACTTGAGCGAATCGTTAATCAAGCGGGACTTGGGGATTAAAGACATCAGCACGTGGCTCCCGGGCCACGGCGGCTTTCTCGATCGCCTTGACTCGATCTTGCCCTCCGCAGTGGCCGCCTTTGGGCTGTATCTGGTCTTCAGTTAGGGCAAGATAGTCAGGTGAGCACAACATNCCCCCGCNCCCGCCGATCGAAGCGCGGCTACGACGTTGATCAGGTTGAGGAATTTCTTGAGGACGCCCGTCGCGCGTACTCTGCCGACGCAGGCACCCTGACGGTGATCAACTCTGAGACCATTCGCACGACAGCCTTTAGCATGCAGCGCGGTGGCTACTCCCCGGTGCACGTGGACTCAGCGTTGGAACGACTGGAAGACGCTTTCGCTAGTCGGGAACGAGACCGAGTCTTTGCTGAAGAGGGCGGAGACACGCAGTGGTACGGTCAGGCTCGCAGTGCTGCGCAGGTGATCTTGGACCGCTTAGCTCGGCCCTCGGGTGCCAAGTTCAAGCGAGTCGGCCCCTTCACGCGGGCCTACAGCCCCCGAGCGGTTGACGCGTTCTCCGAACGGCTCATTGACTACTTTCAGCACGGCAAGCCATTGCTGGTGGACGAAGTTCGGGCGGTCGCGTTTCCGGCTAAGCGCCGGGGATACAACGAAGCACAGGTTGATCTCATGCTCGACCGCGTCGTGACCGTCATGCTCGCCGTTCGCTGAGGCTCGCAGCTACGGCTCGCAGCTAACGCTTGCGGCTAGCGGAAATCCGTTTCTCAGGTCTCTTAGGCTAAAATCTTGTAGTTGTGGGCAGACACAGTCTCGGGCAAACCGCACAGGTAGCGCCCCTCTCGGTGCGAGCCGGTCACCATGGGCGCCACACGCGCACCCCATGGTCGCTGCCGGTATTCGCCTTTTTGGCGAGCCTGAGCTTCGTGCTTGCCGCCGCGATTGACCCGTCTGTGGCGGCAGAGATGGTCAGGCAAGCGAATGGTTCGGCCAGTGCTTCCAGTGCCACCAACGGTGATCTTCAAACGATTGCCGTTGCGGACAATGCCACTAACGCCGCGGCCGACAACAGGGAATCGAGAGATCCGTTCACGGTTTCGAAGATCATGACCTCTGGCAGGGCGCCTGCAGCGGGCGTGCCGGATGCCGGTACAGCGCAGGCAATCGCCCGCGACCTGTTGAGCGCCCGCGGCTTCGGGGACGACCAGTACAGTTGCCTCGTTTCGCTGTGGAACAAAGAGTCGCACTGGAACGTCGCCGCGCACAATGTGGGGAGCGGGGCATACGGCATCCCGCAGGCGTTGCCGGGCAGCAAGATGGCGAGTGCCGGGGCGGATTGGGAGACCAATCCGGCGACCCAAATTACTTGGGGTCTCGGCTACATAACCTCGCGCTATCAAACTCCGTGTGGAGCGTGGGCGAGTTCGCAGGAGCGTGGCTGGTACTAGCCGGATAGGGTGGAGATCATGCCCAGATCAAATCGCCCGCGAGGTCGTCGCGCCGTCGGTGGCGCTGACAGCGAGAGTGAAGAACTGGATCTGTCCAGGGCGCTCGGTGGTCGATCGCGCACCGAAGATGGTCGCGGAGGCTTGTGGAACGTGCAAACATTGGCCGCAGCTTCGGCAACGAAGGCCTACACTTGCCCCGGTTGTCGGCTAGTGATTGCCCCGGGGGTGGCGCACACCGTGGCGTGGCGCGCTGACGGACTCATGGGTGAAGCTGATGACCTCGCGGCACGGCGCCACTGGCATCACCACTGCTGGAAGATTAGGTAATGGCTATTCAGATTCGTGGCGGCATCGAGCTTCCCGCCAAACGCACAGAGATCGAACTTCACACCAGCGATGGCTTGGTGCTCGTGGGCGAACTCGCTCTGCCGTTGGAGCGGGAACCCGTTGCGACACTCGTGGCGCTTCATCCGCTACCCACCGCCGGTGGTTTCATGGACTCCCACATCATCAGAAAAGCGGCGGCGCGATTGCCCGCCCTCGCCGACATCGCTGTGCTCCGCTTCAACTTTCGGGGTGTTGAGTCGCCCCGAGGAACCTCTGGAGGCGAATTTGGACACGGCGTCGATGAACAACACGACCTAGCCGCGGCGATGGATTTCGTTCGCGATCACAAGCTTCCCCACCCGTGGTTACTCGGGTGGTCGTTCGGCACCGAAGTTGCGCTGAAGTATGGCCGCCAACACGATATTGATGGAGCGATCCTGCTGTCGCCGCCGCTGCATCGGGCGACCGCAGACGACATTGCTGGCTGGGCGGGGGATCCTCGGCGCTTGGTCGCGTTAATTCCCGAGCTAGACGACTACCTGCGCCCCGCTGAAGCGGTTGAACGCTTCGCCAGCGTTCCCACTGTCGATTTGGTTGCCGTCGAGGGTGGGCGGCACCTGTGGGTCGGTGAGACCCAGACGGCGCGCGTCCTGACCGAGATAGTCGCCAGAGTTAACCCCGCGGCGCTCCCGCTGGCGACGAGCTGGGACGACTCTAGCTCGGACTAGTAACGAATCCGTGTTGCTCAGCGCGAGGCTCGGAGTGCGGGGTGCGGAGTGCGGAGTGCGGGGTGCGGACTGTGGATCGTGCGCTGTGGAGCGGAGAGCGCAGGGCGCTCTACAACTCGTTTTGTCGCGGTAGCACGACTTCACGCAAGATCAGTTGCACCGCTGCTGCTACCGGGATAGCGACGAGCGCCCCGAGAATGCCGAGCAGGGTGCCGCCCGCCAAAGCGGCGATGACGACAACAACACCCGGCACTTGCACCGCGCGGGCCATGATCCTCGGGTTGATGACGTACGCCTCGATTTGCATGTACGCGAGGTAGTAGATGCCGACAGCGATCACTTGCCAGCCAGCTCCGTTGAATAACAGGACGCTGAGGGTGATAATGACGGAGGCGGAGAGCGTGCCCACTAGGGGGATGAGGGAGCCGAGGAACGCGATGAAGGCCAACAGCGCCGAGTACTGAACTTGGAAGATGAAGGTCAGTGCAACGAAGGAGAGTATGCCGTTGACGACGGCGAGAGAGATTTGCCCCATCACGTAGCGTCCAACGGATTGACTGATCTGCTCCGAAAGATCGATGAAGCCTTCGCGCCGCGAGGCGGGAACGAGGCGGTAGACGCCGCGTTTAAGGCTAGACAGTGAGGCGACGAAGTAGATCATCAGGATCATGATGATGATGCCGCCAAAAATTCCGGTGGCGATCGACAGACCGGCTTGCAGAACTCCACCACCGATGTTTCCGATGTTTGCGGGGTCTTTGAAGAAATTCAATGCCTGATTGAGGGCTTCGTCCGTGTTCAACCAGGGCAGCGTGGCGTTGAGGTTGGCAACAAGGCTGCCATCTTGGATGCCAGGAATGATCACGACGGTGATCTGCTTGGCGACATTCTGAACCTGGTCGACAACCACCGGGATGATGGCGAAAACTAGCCCGGTGAAGACGCCGAGCACGCCGACGAGCGCAATCAGGATGGCCAGCGGCCGTCTAATCTTGTGCCGTTCAAGCCAAGAAACGAGCGGGTCCAACCCGAGAGCGAGAAAGATCGCCGCCCCAATGTAGGTCAGGATGGTCGCCAGCGAGGTGACTGCCGCACCGATGAACAGCGCCACAAGGACGCCAAGGCCAGCAAGAATTCCCAGCCGGAACGGGTGCAGAATCTTCACGGTTTTTGGCTCCTTGACCGTCGGGCTATTCGGCTATTCGGCAGTCGAGTCGTCGGACTCGCTCTTTTGAGNGGCCTTCTTGGAGGCGGAGCCGCGCTCGGAGGAGACGATGTCCGCTTGAGTGATCAGGCCGCGCAAGTTCTCGAAGTAGCCGGCGACAGCTTCGCGCTCAATGCGAATCTTGGAGAGACGATCTTCGGCGTCTGACAGCAGCGCCGCCGAGCGAGTTTCGGCATCCTGAATGATTGACTGTGCCCGAGCCGAAGCGTTGGCAAGAACCTCGGCGGCGGTGGTGTCAGCCATCGCGCGAATTTCGCGACCAGAGCGTCGGGCCGAGTCTTCAAGTTCGGCAGCTTCAGCCCGCTTGTCGCTCGCGCGAGTGGTGGCGTCTTCGAGCTGAACGTGCGCCTCCTTGAGGTACTTGTCCATCTGGGAGGTTGCCTCCTGCAGTTTGCTGAGGGCCTCGCGCTCGGCTTCGTCGCGTCGGGCCTTCAACTCGACATCGAGGTCGAGGCGGGCCTGTTCGGCGTCGCGCTCAACCCTCGTGCGCGTTTCGTCGCTGTGATGGGCGAGTTCGGCCCGAGTGATTTCAGCTTCGTGGACGAGAACGGCTCGCGTTGCAGCGGTTTCGTTTTCGAAACTGCTGCGTGAGGTGGCGAGTTCGTCGGCGAGGCTCGCCTTTCCAGCGACGATTTCGGCGGCGAGTTGCGCCCGGCCAAAACTTATCTCCGATGCGAGTTGTGCGCGGCCCTCTTCGAGCTCGGTTGCGAGCTGGGCGCGCCCCGTTTCAAGTTCGGTTGCGAGCTGGGCGCGCCCCAACTCGATTTCTGATGCGAGCTCAGCGCGCAAAGTCTCTTGCGTACGGTTGAATTCGGCGCGCCCGTGCTCAATATCGCGAGCCAGGTCACCCCGAAGCTGCGCATTCTCTGACTCATACGCTGCGCGCCCCTGCTCGGAGTCGCGTGCAAGTCGTGCAGCGTCTTCGCGAGCCGCTTCAACCTCGTGGCTGACGACAGCCTTCAGCTCGGCGATTTCTCTTTCGCCTTCAGCCTTTGCGGCCGCTGCTTCACGCCGGGTAAGGGCCCGTGCTTCGGCCGCCTCGGTGGAGACCGCACCGCGGATGGATGCCGCTTCGCGGAGGGCATCGTTGATGGTGCTCTCGGCGTTGGCCTGAGCGCGCTCCGACAACCGTGCAGCGTCATCCTGAGCGTCGGTGCGGGTCTGGGCTGCTGCTGCATGCGCGTCCGAGACCAGCTTGTTGGCGACATCGGTCGCCTCGAGGGACATCCGCTGCATTTCAGCCTGCACGGAGGCCCGCAGTTTCTCGGCATCGATGTCCGCCTGGCTGATCAACCTGGTTGACTGCTCTTCGGCTACACGAAGGGTGTTCTCGAGTTTGCTACCCAGCCCGCTGTACGTGGGGGTGCCGGTTTCGTCGAGTTCAGCCTGAAGATCTTCCGCGACGGCTGCGAGGCGCTTGATCTCTTTGGTCGCTTCGGCACGATCGGTGTTGGCCTTGATGAGGTCACGCCGGAGGTCGTTGACAGCCTTGTCGACCACCTCTTTTTTGTATCCGCGAAGTTCGGTGGGGAAATCTGTGTCGTCTGCAGCCACGGTAATGAGCTCCTCGTTGAAGTAATCAGATCGTCTCAAAGTTTAGCGGGCGAATTGTGTGGCTTGCACAGGTTCTGGCTCGCATTCCCGAACTGCTCTCGATTATTTGCCAGATAACTCCCAGTTGACTCATTAGGAGGCACTGGGAGCGTCGGCTATTCTTGAATGTCTTTGCAGTTGCCCTCCCGGGCCCGGTCTCGGGAACTCCTCATCTTCCTCGCGTCATCGTGAGCGTCCGCAGAACCGCGGCTGAGGTGCCACACGTGGTTGTGGAATGGTGGCTCGAAAGGAGCAATTTCCGTGCGATTGATTCTCGCCATTGTCAGTTTTGTTGTTGCGGCCCTCATGATGGGTCTCGGCATTGCTCAAAGAACGGTATTCGCTGAACCAGATCACGTGAACACGTCGATCGCCGTCAGCTCCGACGCGCCAGTCACCGTCATCGACGGTGCGGCTTTGAACGCCTATCCTCGTAGTCAAACACTGAGTATCTCTGGAAGCCCGACCATTTTTGCCGCCTACGGTCGCACTGCCGACGTGCTGGCTTGGGTGGAGGGTTCGCAGTACAACGAAATCACTTTCGACGCTGAGACTCAAGCGCTCACCAACAAGGTGGTGCCCGGAGGTGGTGCAGCGGCTGTCGTTGGTGAAGGCAATGCGGCAGGCGGTGCGCCAGGCGGCGCCACCGGTAACGCGGCCGGGAGTGCCGCCCAGGGGTCGAGCGCCACCGGCACCGGAGCGAGTCCGCCGGCACCAGTCGCTCTCCCCAGCGCCGCCGGCTCAGACTTGTGGCTCGACGAATATTCGGGAGCGAACCGATTAGGGCTGACCATCAGCGTTCCTCAAGACGTATCGCTCATCATCCTCTCTGACGGATTAGCCCCGGCACCAGCCGATATCAGCATCAGCTGGCCTCTCGACAATTCGACACCGTTGGCGATACCGCTCATGGTGGGAGGTGGGCTCGTGCTGATTGCGGGACTCATTTTTCTCGCGTGGGCAATAAACCACATGCGTGCCGCGCGCGGACCACGACGAAAGCAGCCCAAAATGCCCCGACTTCCCAAGCCTCCCAAGTTTCGTCAGTCGCAACCCAAAGCCGTCCAGTCTCGCGGGCGAGGTCGTCGAGTCTCTGGCCTCACCATGACTGCCGTGGTTCCCGCACTTCTCGTGGGCACGCTCGTGCTCTCCGGGTGCAGCACCAACACGCTGAGCAGCGTGGGCGCTGTGCCCACGCCGACGGCTTCATCCGGGGCGCTTGAAGCGGCCGCTTCGCTTGAAATGCCAGCGGTGACCGTTCCGCAGGCGGAAAAGATCATTGCAAAGATTGCCNCCACGGCCGCTGAGGCCGACGCGAAGCTCGATCCGACCCTGATCGCGACCCGCCTGGACGGACCAGCGCTTCAGCTTCGCCTCGCAAACTACACGATGCGCCGAGCCGATGCGAGCATTCCCGCATTGCCAGCGATCGCCGCCGGCACGGTGGAAATCGTGCTCCCTCAACAGAGCGACACCTGGCCTCGTGCCGTCTTCGCCGTTATTAAGAATCCGACTGATGCCACAGTGGCGCCCACAGCGCTCATGTTGATTCAGGACGACCCGCGGGCACAATACAAGGTGCACTATGCGGTCACCCTCGAATCTGGCGCGGTCATTCCGGCGAGCGCGCCAGCGGTTATCGGCACCACTCGAATGGGAGCCGATCAGAAGCTTCTGAAGATTCCTGCCGAAGAATTGGCCCCCGACTACGGTGACATCCTTGTCACCGACACGGCGAGCAAGTTTTTCCCGCTGTTCAAGGCCGAGGGTGACAGTCTCCGGGTTGCAATCGGGGCCGCATTCAAAGCGACACGGGCCCAAGAAATACCCGCGACAGCAAGCATCGCCTACAGCCACGCCGCGGGCACTGGCCAAACCATTGCACTATCGACCAACGATGCTGGTGCGATTGTGGCCGTCGACCTGAATGAAACGGAAACCGTCAGCCCGATCGAAACTGGAGCGGCAATCAACGCACCAGCCTCGGTCAAAGCCCTGCTCGGCAAGGCGATGAGCACGCGCGGTATCGCAGCCGTGTACGGTCAACAGTTGTTGTTCTACGTGCCCGCCGTCGGTTCGAATGACAAGATTATCCTGCTCGGTTACAGTCAAGGCATGATTGCCGCATCGGAGTTATAGTGACAAACACCCCACCAACTGCCGCCAGTTTCCGCGGTGCCATTGACCTCTCGTCGTTGGTGAAGCCGGCCGCTCGCCCCACAGCTACCCACGGTGCCCCGACCATTGCCGGTAGTGCCTCTGGGGTTGCCGGCACTGCTCCCGGCACTGCTCCGAGCGCTGCGGGCGGGTCATCGCTGGTCGTTCAGGCGACTGACGCAACCTTCAGTAGCATCCTTGAACTGTCATCGAGTGTGCCGGTCATTGTCGAGTTCTTCGGTGCTGGAATCGAGCCAACGCTCGGGGCGATTATCGGCGACTACGCTGGCAAGCTTGTGCTTGCCACCGTCGATGGCGGAGCCAACCCTCAGCTCGCCCAAGCGTTCAAGGTGACCGAGGTTCCCACGGTTGCTGCGGTCGTCGGTGGGCGACCGTTGCAACTGTTCGTGGGGATGCCCTCGATGGAGGATGTGCGCAACGTGTTCGACCAGGTTCTTGAGCTGGCTGCCAAGGAGGGTGTGACTGGTTCGGTCCCGGTCCACGGTAGCGCCGCTGGTGAGGCGGCAGAGCCGGTTGAGGAGCCCCTACCCCCACACCATCAAGAAGCGTACGACGCAATCGCCGCTGGCGATTTCAGTGCAGCAATCGCAGAATACGAACTCGCTATTGCCCAAGACCCACGAGATCAGCTCGCCGTTGCCGGCCTCGCCCAGGTGCGGCTCCTCGCTCGCCTTGACGGCCAGACCGTCGATGCGGTCAGGTCAGCCGCTGCTGCGGCCCCCACCAACCTCGAAGCACAGCTTGCCGTTGCTGACCTCGATGTTTCTGGCGGTCACGTCGACGATGCATTCGGTCCGCTTCTCGACCTGTATGTCACCCTCGATACCGACGGCAAAAACACTGTGCGCACTAGGCTCTTGGACTACTTTGAAATCGCCGGGGGAGACGACCCGCGCGTCGTCGCCGCGCGTCGTCGCCTCACTGCCCTCCTGTACTGAGCCCTCCGGTACTGAGCGCTCATTCTCGGGCTAGCGACGCAGTTTCAACCACAATCCTGCCAAGGGTGGCAGGGTCAGTTCGGCTGATGCTGGGCGCCCGCCCCACGGCTGATCGGTTGCCTGAACTGAGCCGAGATTGCCGACCCCGCTGCCACCGTAGTCGCTCGCATCTGTGTTGATGATCTCGTCCCACACGCCAGCGTGGGGGAGCCCGACGCGGTACAGTCCGACGGTGTTTCCGGAGAAGTTCATCAACACCGCGATGGGGTTGCCGTGGTTGTCCCATCGCAAGAAAGAAACCACATTGTGGGTGGCATCGCCGCCATCAATAAATTCGAAGCCACCCTGTTCGTTGTCTTTCGACCACAGCGATGGGTTCTCGCGGTAGACGCGGTTGAGTTCGGAGACGAGGCGACTGAGGCCCTGATGCACGGGTTGTTCGAGAATCCACCAGTCGAGGCCACGTTCCTCGCTCCACTCGCTGGGCTGGCCAAATTCTTGCCCCATGAAGAGAAGTTTTTTGCCCGGATGCGCCCACATGAATGCCAGATAGGCGCGAACGTTGGCGAGTTTTTGCCACTGATCACCCGGCATTTTTGCCAACAATGACCCTTTGCCGTGAACAACCTCGTCGTGGCTAATCGGGAGCAAGAAGTTCTCACTGAGCGCGTACTCGAACGAGAAAGTGATGTCGCGGTGGTGGTGCGAGCGGTACAGCGGGTCGACCTGGATGTACTCCAGGGAATCGTGCATCCAGCCCATGTTCCATTTGAGCCCAAAGCCAAGGCCACCAGCCGCGGTCGCCCGGGTGACCCCGGCCCACGAGGTTGACTCCTCGGCGATCATGACAACGCCAAGGTTGCGCTTATAGGCGGTCGCATTCACTTCCTGAAGCAGGCTGAGCGCTTCAAGGTTTTCGCGGCCACCGTGGATGTTAGGCAACCATTCGCCGTCGTCACGGGAATAGTCGAGGTACAGCATGGAGGCAACCGCATCCACGCGTAAACCGTCGATATGAAATTCCTCAAGCCAGTACAGGGCGTTGGCAACGAGAAAGTTGCGCACCTGAGTCTGCCCAAAATCGAAGATGAGGGTGCCCCAGTCCATCTGTTCACCGCGACGGGGGTCCGGATGTTCGTAGACCGGTTGTCCGTCAAACGAGGCCAGTGCCCACTCGTCTTTCGGAAAGTGGCCGGGGACCCAGTCCATGATGACGCCGATTCCGGCCTGGTGGAGGCGGTCGATCAAGTATTTGAGATCATCCGGGTGCCCGAATCTGCTGGTGGGGGCGTAGTAGCCGGTGACTTGGTAACCCCAGGAGCCGCCGAAGGGATGCTCGGCGAGAGGCATGAACTCTACGTGGGTGAAGCCGAGGCCGGTCACGTACTCGATGAGCGGGTCTGCGGCATCGCGATAGCTGAGTCCGGGGCGCCAGGAGGCGAAGTGCAGTTCGTAGACGCTCATGGGGGAGTTGTGCGGGTCGCGGGAACCCCGGGCCTCGAGCCACGAGGAATCGGCCCAGCTGTAGAGGCTCTGGCCAACCTTCGAGGCTGTTGCCGGGGGGATCTCGGTGTAGCGCGCCATCGGGTCTGCGCGCGTTACCCAGTCACCGGCTGCGCTCAAAAGCTCAAACTTGTAGCAGTTGCCGGGCTCGATTCCTGGCAAGAATAGCTCCCAGACACCGTTGTCATCGAGGCGGCGCATCGCGTGCGCTGTTCCATTCCACCCGTTAAAATCGCCGATGACTCGGGCGGCGCGAGCGTGCGGTGCCCAGACGGTAAACGAGGTGCCGGAGACTTCGTCGTGCCTCCGGAAGTGCGCGCCGAGCACCTGCCAGAGCTGTTCGTGGCGTCCCTCCGCCCAGAGGTAGAGGTCGATGTCTCCGATGCTGGGGGTAAAACGATAGGGATCTTCGGCGGTCCAACTTTCGCCACCCGCGTAAGCAGTTTCGATCAGGTATGCGTCGGTGGAATGCGGCGAGATGCCCTGCCAAAGCCCGTCGGCGACGTGGCTGCACTCGACGTGCGATCCGTCGGCGTAGATCACCCTGACGGCGCTAGCGAGCGGGCGCACCACGCGCACAACACTCCCGCCATCGACCGTATGCTGGCCCAGAATGGAGTGCGGCTGGGGGTGGCTACCGGAGACGATTGCCGTTATCTCACCTGCAGCGAGGGTGGCGAGCGCTGGCAATCCTGACGGTACCTCGCCAGAGGACTTGTCCACTGGCTTCGCCGTGTTCTTTTCCGACTTCTTGGGTTTGTCGCTCGCTGCCTTCTTCGCGGCCATCAGTTGTCCTTTCCGAACTGGATGGAAAGAATGTGCACCGGTTCGGTGAAGGAGTCGAGCCGAACAAAGTTGTCGGCCCCCCAGGTGAAGGTGGCACCGGTGATCAGGTCTGTGACCACAAAAGTGCTGTCGAGGGGAAGTCCGAATCGGGTCACATCGAAGTGGATCGTGGTTTCGCGCACCGAGTGCGGGTCGACGTTCGCCACGACGATAACGGCATCCGCGCCGCCCGCGGGGTTGTGCTCGGCTGCGAGGTACTTCGAGTAGACCAGAATTGCCTCGTCGTCGCTCCAGTGCACATCGAGGTTGCGTAACTGCGCCAGCGCGGGGTGGGCTGCCCGAATCGCGTTGAGCTTCGTGACGTAGGGGGCGAGCGACTTGCCGTGCTTTTCCGCTTTGGCGAAGTCGCGTTGTTTGTACTCAAACTTTTCGCTGTCGATGTTCTCTTCGGCACCGGGACGCGCGATGCTTTCAAACAGTTCAAAACCCGCGTACATGCCCCAAGAGGGACTCGCTGTGGCGGCGATCGCTGCCCGCGTTCTGAAAGCCGCTGATCCACCGAATTGAAGGTATTCGGTGAGGATGTCGGGCGTGTTGACGAAGAAGTTGGGGCGGAACCAAGCGCTTGTGCTCTTCGATACCTCGATGAGGTACTCCTCCAACTCCACCTTCGTGTTGCGCCACGTGAAGTAGGTGTACGACTGCTGAAAACCGGCCTGGGCTAGTGACTGCATCATGGCTGGCCGGGTAAAGGCTTCGGCTAGAAAAACGACCTCGGGGTTGTCGGCGTTGACGGTTGCTATGAGCCATTCCCAGAACTGCAATGGCTTGGTGTGGGGATTGTCCACTCGAAAAATGTGCACGCCCCTGGCGATCCAGAAGCGCACGATGCGCAACAGTTCGGTGCGCAACCCCTCCGGGTCGTTGTCAAAGTTGATCGGGTAGATGTCCTGGTACTTCTTGGGTGGATTCTCGGCGTAGGCAATGGTGCCGTCGGGAAGGGTGGTGAACCATTCGGGATGCTCGGTGACCCATGGGTGGTCGGGGGAACACTGGAATGCCAAGTCGAGAGCCACCTCGATGCCGTTGGCTCGTGCCGTGTCGAGAAAGTGGGCAAAATCAGAGAAAGTTCCGAGATCCGGGTGAATCGCGTCATGGCCGCCCGCTGCCGAACCGATTGCCCACGGTGATCCGGGGTCGCCCGGGCCGGCAGTCAGGGTGTTGTTGGGGCCTTTGCGAAAGCTGGTGCCGATCGGATGGATGGGCGGGAGATACAGGACATCGAAACCCATGGCGGCAACGGCTGGAAGTCGTTTTTCGGCCGTTCGAAAGGTTCCGGAGGTCCAGGTTCCGTTCTTCGACTTCTTGGCCCCTTCGCTCCGGGGGAAGAACTCGTACCAGCTACCGAGGCCGGCGCGCGAACGCTCGACGCGCACCTCGACGCTTTCGCTCAGGGTTGAGAGGCTTGCGATGGGATTCGCTGCGATCGCCGCGCTGAGTGCGGGGGCCGTGGCTGCTTTCAGCCGAGCAGCGGGCGCCAGTGATTGATCGGTGAGGGTGGCGGCGACTTCGGTGTGATTCGCTCTCGCCAACAGCGCTGCGCCGATCATGAAGGTCACCTCGACATCGAGGCCGGCTGGCACCTTGATTTCGGCGTTGTGGAGCCAAGTAGCCCAGTCGTCACTGTAGCCTTCGACGCGGTAACTCCAGGTTCCGAGCTCGTCGAGCCGAACATCCGCTCGCCAGCGATCGGTGCCGGGAGCTCCCATCGCCATTGCGTACAGCGCGGTAATGCCTGAAGGAGTGGTCAAGTGAAGTGTCACTCCGAGTTGGTCGTGCCCTTCGCGGAAGACGGATGCTTTGAACGGCACGACTTCGCCGGCAAAAGCTTTCGCCGCCCACAGGTTCTCCGGTTGGCGCGGCGAAAGGCGGCGAATCGGGATCCGGCCACTGCGCGGGGCGAATTCCGGTGCGGGAGCGACGTGCTCGGCAACCAGAGCGCTGCGCTCGGCACTGGGGGTCAACGGGGTGTCTTCAGGTGTTTTCGCCACGCCTAAAACGTACCGGTAAAGGTGGTCATCGCGGGGATCGAGCGGTCCTTTTCTGGCTCCGCCCTCGTCAAGCTGTGACTATTTTTGGGGGTGGAACGCAACGTCTTAGCCTCTTGTGAGAAGAAGTTGAGGTTCACTAATGTTTCGTCCCACGAGGTAGGTCTATAGCGGGCCTGCGTCGCGCATGTCATTTCCTTCGGAGTCCCTAGCTCCGAACATCCAAGGCAACCCGAATTGCCTTGCGTTGGTTACTGTGCATCGTCGCACCCAGTGGTGGCGATGCACAGTGGCGACCAATGTGTCGGGTTGCAGACCCGACAACCGTTCGCGGTGTCGCGAAAGGAAGATAGTGAACAAGCTCATAAAGGGTTCGTTAGCAGCAACCGCCGGTGTGGCCCTCCTCCTCGGGGGAGCTGGAACCTTCGCTCTGTGGAACGACACCGCCGGCATCAATGCTGGAACCGTCACCTCCGGGGTGCTGGACGTCAGCAACGCCAGTCCCGGATCGTGGGACAAGACCATAGCGAAGATCGTTCCCGGTGACACGATCACCTACACGGATGATCTGCAGCTGATCGCGACCGGTGACAACCTGAAGGCGACCGTAGCCTCCAACATTGCCAGCATCACCAACAACATCACCGGTGCCATCGTCACCTCGACCATCGTGGTGAAGGACGCCAGCAACGTTGCCGTCACTCCGGTCGCTGGAACGTACACTCTCGGCGGTGGCTCGTACACGGTGACCGTCACCCTGACCGTCACCTTCCCCTCGAGCGTGTCCGGCCAAACAGGCCAGGCTCTGACGAGCGACTTCCGGGATGTTGTGATCACCGTCACCCAGGTTCCCGTAGCTTCCTAGTCGCTGACGATTAGAGGGCAGGAAGCCTGTTGACGCGCCGGAGGATCGAACCCCGACATCGTTTGTCGTGGGTGGGGCCCTCCGGCGCGCAACTTTTGCTCGGCGGCGCCGGTGCCGTGTGTGCCGGTGCGCTGCTGGCCAGCGGTGCCACTGGTGCGACCTTTGCACTCTGGAAAGATAACGGTGTTGTGAACGCCTCCACGATCAGCTCTGCTTCGCTCAGCCTGAGTGTCACCGCCGCTTTCAACTCGACCCTGTGGAGCAACATGCTTACTGGAGAATCCGTCCGGCAATCTTTCACCGTCACCAATACGGGAAACATCCCCACCAGAGTGAGTGTCAGTGCCACCGTCGGTTCCGCAGGCTACGAGGTGCGAGTGGCAAACGGTGCCTGCGGTTCTTCGGCTCTTGCCGGAACCGCCGCGAACGTCGCCGCGACAGAGCTTTACCCCACGACACCGTTGGCGGCGGGCGCCACAGGGACCCAGTGTTTGGAAGTGCGCGTCGCCTCCGCTGCGGTGGCGGGAACATCCGCAGCCTTCACAGCGACGGTGACGGCAAACCAGGTGCAACCCTGATGCGCCGGCCTTCGAGACTCAGAATTGCTCTCGGTCTGACCTCGGCGCTCGTGATTTTTATTGTCGTGGCCGGAACGGCGACGGCCTCCGCGTGGTGGTCGGCGAGCACGAATGTGTCGTCAACGGCGACCGCGGCCAGCGTCGGAGTCACGCAGAGTTTGGCAGCTACCCCGTCGTTGGTCACGTCCTACACCAGCGCCTCCTTGGTGGCGGTTGGGGTTGTCACCGTGACCAATTCCAGCACGCGAGCGGCGACCTACACGACGAGCCTCACCGCAACGTCGGCATCGACCACTCTTCGGGCCGCGGTTGCGGTAGAGGTGGGAACGGTCAGTTCGTGCACGACGACCGCAACTCTCAGCTTGCCGCAGACCGGAACTTTGGCAACTACCGTGACCTACACCGGCTCATTGGCCGCCGGTGCCAGCGTTGCGCTGTGCGTTCGCACGACCATGACGGCGGCGGGAGTCGCCGCCAACAGCGCCGCTACCGTAACCGCGACAGCGAGTACGGCCGTGCTCGTCGGAACGTGGACTGCGACCGCGTCGCCGACACTGTCGTTTACCCAGACGGTTGGGGGGTCTACCGTGATAACGGTTGATCCAGATGCCTGGTACTTCCTCAAGCGTTCCAACGGCGATCTTCGGTGTGCAGAGAGCAAGGATTTCGGAGCTATATCGGGCACAGCAGTGCAAACCGTCGATTGCAATGTGTTGTTAGCGAACCAGCTGTGGCGGTTCNCCCCCGCCACGAGCGGCTACTACACGATCCTCAATAAGTACTCTCCGACGCTTCACTGGAATGTGACAGACGACACCACTGGCCAAGCCCTGATCATTGCGACCACGACCGGTAGCAAGAGCGAGTGGAGTGTCACGGGGAGTTCGGCGAGCACGGCCATTATCGCCCTGCGGTCTAACACCNCCCTCTGCGCGTCGACCGAGAGCAACAATGGCAACGCCAAGCCAATGAAAATAGCAACCTGTGTCGCGGGAAATGCAGAGCAGGCGATCACCCTCGCCATGCTCGGGGTAGCAAATCCCGCCGCCATCACGCTCACCTGCGCGGCCGACGGCTACAACGCAACGTATGCCTGGCCACAACTCACCGGTTACGAGAACGAAGTGACGTATCGGGTCTTGGTTGCGGGAGTTGTGACGACCGCCTATTCTCGTGGCACCGGTTTCGACACCACAATCGCGTTTGCGTCAACCGCCGCTTTGGCGGCATTGGGAACCGGCACAAAGACCGTCGAGGTGCAACAGAAACTGGCATCCGGAGTTTGGCACCGCGTGGGAACCGGCTCGCTGAAACTCAGCAACACCACACCCTATTTAGCGTGTGGAGCGTGATGATGGCGCCCCGGATTTCGGTCGTGAGAAATTTCACCAACGTCGTAGCAATTCTTGGCATCGTGGGCGCATCGTTGCTCTGTGGCGCCGTGGGGCCCGTGAGTGCAGCGGGGGAAATTCTCGTGAGCCTCGACGGCGTGAACTGGGCGGGAAGTCTGCCGCACGCACTGTTTTCCGACGCCGCGGCTCTTGTCCCGTTGGGCACTCACACCACCACGGTCTACCTGAAAAACTCAAGCGACCGAGCCGGCTTTCTGAGGCTCAGCGTGCGGAACGTTGGAGGTTCAACGGGCGAATATGCTCGGGCACTGAGTGTGAAAACCACCACTCCCGGTTATCCTGACTTTCCGGTTACGGTCAGTGATGCTCGGCCGTGTCGAGTGCTGATCGATGCCCTCAGGGTGGAGCCCGGAGAAACTGTCGCTCTCACCTCCACTCTTCGATTGGGAAACCTCAACGGACACGTCGGACAGAACGAACAGCTCGATCTCGACATGATCGTCAGTCTCAGTGAGGCCGCTGCGCTCACAACACCACTAACAGAGTGCTCCGCCGATGGCACCACAATCCCGGTGACGGCGACAGCGACAGCGACACCGACTCCGGAATCGTTCCTCGCTGCGAACTCCTCCCCCGGGGAGAACCGACTGTTCATCGATTGGTTGCCGTACGCGGCACTGATCCTCGGGGCTGTTGCCTTCTGGTTTCTCTTTCTCCTGCGGCGTCGGCGTCGGCACGCGGATGACAACAATGAGTTCGGCGACTCAGAGCCACGGCCCGACGAGTTCCACTTTCTTCTCGACGACGATGAGACGCTGTGATGGCGCGTCGACGCAAGATCACTGAGCGCGGGCTTATTCATTATCTTGCCGTGGGGCTGAGTGCCGGTTTGCTGGCGCTCACGGTGCTGATCGCCGTGGTGTCAGTCATTATTCCGTTGGCGATCGGGGCAACGCCAATGACCGTACTCACCGGCTCGATGATTCCCACCTATCCGCCGGGAACTCTGGTGATCGTGGCNCCCGTTTCGCCCGACACTATCCGGATTGGCGACCCGATTACCTACCAATTGGTTTCGGGTGAGCCCGCTGTCGTCACTCACCGCGTGACCGCGATCAGCCACGACTCCACCGGGCGCGAGCTTTTCACGCTCAAGGGCGACAACAATGCTGCCGCTGATGCGACCCTCGTCCTCCCCGCCCAAGTACGGGGCAAAGTTTCCTACAGCCTGCCTTGGATTGGCTACGTCAACACGTTCGTGAGTGGCTCCAATCGCGCGTTGATTGTGCCGATCATTGCTGGCGGACTCTTTGTGTACGCCGGATTTGTGATGACCAGCGCTGTTGTTGCATCGGCAAGGAAGCGCCGACGAGCAAGGTGAGGCACTGATCGTGGTGGCCCCAGATTACGCTGGGCGGGCGATCGCGGAAATCGTTCCCTGAGTCACGCGGAGCAGGTCGGCCGGCGACAGCTCGACATCGAAACCGCGACGCCCGCCACTGACAAAAATGGTGTCAAACAGTTCGGCAGTCTCATCCAGCACCGTGGGGTGAACCGTCTTTTGGCCGATCGGGCTAATCCCGCCCACGATGTAGCCGGTCTTCCTCTCGGCGAGCTCTGGTGCCGCCATCACTGCCTTCTTGCCGCCCACCACTGTTGCCAGAGCCTTCAAGTCGAGCAGCCCGGTGACCGGCACGATGGCGACAACCAGCGCGCCGTCGACATCCGCAAGCAACGTTTTGAAAACCTGCTCCGGATCGATGCCCAGAGCGCTCGCCGCCTCAAGCCCGAAGTGTGTGGTGGCGGGGTCGTGAAGGTAGTGATGCGGGGTGAAAGTGATCCCCGCTGTGGCGAGAGCGACCGTTGCGGGGGTGCCGCCGGTCGGCTGGTGAAGGGCTCCCACAGAATCAGTGGGCTCGAAAAAGTTGCATCGAGGTCGGTGACACGGCGAGCGCACTACCCGGTTGATAGCTCGCGTTCGGGCTGACATCCACCGAAATGGAGGAGTCCCACAGCAGTTCGTAGGGCGAGACACTGTCGTGGGTCGGCAGCGTCACGCTGACCGACTCTTCAAGCCCGTGCACCACCAGAAGGATGCGGTTGAATTCTTCAAACTCGGGGGTGGATGACGCCAAAAACTGGAGGGTGCGTTCGGCCGGAGAATCCCAATCGTCTTCCGTCATCGAAAGCCCCTCCTTGTTGTACCAATCCATCTGGCTTGCCCCCGGAACGTTCTCCCCGGTGCGGGCGTAGCGTTCTGGGCGCAGGGCCGGGTTCTCGCGGCGCAAACGAATGAGCATCCGGGTCACGGCAAAGAGCTCGTTCTGCCACAGGTCGTGCTTCCACGACAGCCACGTCAGTTCGGAATCCTGGCAGTAAGCATTGTTGTTGCCGCCCTGAGACCTGCCCCACTCATCCCCGGCAGTGATCATCGGGATGCCCGCAGACAGCAGGAGCGTGCCAAGAAGGTTTCGCATTGCCCGACGACGCGCGGCAAGCACCATCGGGTCGGTGCTTGGCCCCTCCTCGCCGTGGTTGAACGAGTGATTATTGCTGGTGCCGTCGCGATTGTCTTCGCCGTTAGCGAGGTTGTGTTTCTCGGCGAACTCGGTGAGGTCGGCGAGCGTGAAACCATCGTGAGCGGTGATGAAGTTGATTGACGCTACCGGGCCACGCTCGTCGGAGAACACGTGGGCAGAACCCGCGAGGCGTCTCGCCAGCGAACCAATACCGTTGGGTGCTGTGCCGTGGATGCGCGCTGATCCGATGTCCGTGAGCCAGAAATCGCGCATCCGGTCTCGGTAGCCGTCGTTCCATTCGGAGTAACCGGCCGGAAAATTGCCGACCTGCCAACCCCCCATGCCAACATCCCAGGGCTCCGTGATCATGACGGCGCCCGCGAGGCGGGGGTCATCCAGAATGGCGAGGAGTAGCGGATGCTCGGGGTCAAAATTCACGTCCTCATCGCGCCCAAGCGTTGCCATCAGATCGAACCGGAAACCATCGATCTGAACGTCATTAGCCCAGTAGGCGAGCGAATCGAGCACCAGCTGGCGAGCTGCGGGGGTCGCGAAGTTGACCGTATTGCCGCAACCCGTGACATCGATGTAACTGCCGTCATCGTTGTGGCGGTAATAACTCGCGTTATCGAGGCCACGGAAGGAGGNGGTGGGGCCGAGCGGCCCCTCCTCGGCGGTGTGGTTGTAGACCACATCCAGAACAACCTGAATGCCCGCGGCGTGAAGGGAACGAACCATCGTCTTGAATTCGTTCAGAACCGCCGTCGGCCCGGCCGCCTGCGATTTCACGGTCGCATAATCAGCGTGCGGGCTGAAGAAATTGAGGGTGTTGTAACCCCAGTAGTTCACTCGCCCTTGTGCGAGCAAACGCTGCTCGCTCAGCGACTGGTGCACCGGAAGCAGCTCGATGGTAGTGATACCTAGGTCGGTGAGGTAGGCGATAGTCGCCTCGTGCCCAAGACCCGCGTAGGTGCCGCGAAGTTTTTCTGGGACAGCCGGATTCAGCTGGGAGAGCCCCTTGACGTGCGCCTCATAAAGAACAGCGCTGTCACGCGCGATTCGGGGCTTCTCCACACCCTGCCAGTCGAAAGTGTCATCGGTTACGACACTGTGCCAGGTGGGCGTGGCGCTGCTGGCACTGGTTTTGCTGCGTGACTTGCGACCGCTGGTTGCCCGTTCGAGACCACGCGCATACGGGTCGATCAGCTCCCGGGTCGGATCGAAAGCGTGGCTGGCACCCTCGGGGCCGGTGGCCAACAGGCAGTAACGGGCACCGACGACGAGAAGGGGGGAGTCGACGCTCCAAATTCCATCACCGCTCGGGGTGAGCAAAACGCTGCTGCTGGTGCCTTTGCTGGTGCTTTTGCTGGTGCTGGTGCCGGTGCCGGTCTGGGTGCCGGTATCGAAGATTCTGACCGCAATGGCGGTGGCATTGGCAGACCAGACGCGGAGAGTTCCACCGTTCTGGTGGGTGGTCACACCCAACGAGAAGCTCTCGGCTCCGAAAGGCGAAGCGTGTGGGGNGATATTTGTTGCAGACACGCAGTCAAGAGTAAGGCTCCCGTGAGTCATGCTTGTTACATGGCCATCTATCTCGACTACGCGGCGACAGCGCCGATGCCCGCTTCGGTGCTGGCGGAGTACGTCACTGCGCTTGCTCTGGTGGGGAATCCGGCGTCGATTCACAGTGCTGGTCAAAACTCCAAGCGCATGCTCGAGGAAGCCCGCGAAAAGGTTGCTGCGTCTGTCGGTGCCGACTCCGCCGAAGTGACCTTCACCGGTGGTGGAACTGAGGCCGTCAATCTCGGAATTAAAGGTTTGTATTGGGCTCGTAACGCGGAACGGGCGGAGCAAGACTGGCCGATCGCTCGCCCACGCATTCTTGTCCCCGGCGGTGAACACCACGCCACGATTGACGCGATTGAGTGGCTTGCCCGCCACGAGGAGGCCGTCATCGAGTGGATTCCGGTCGACGAACTGGGGCGCCTCAACCTCGCGGCGCTCGAGGCGGCGCTCCAGAGTGGAGCCGCAGCCGATGACATCGCGCTCGTCACGCTGCTGCTCGCCAATAACGAGGTGGGCACTATTCAACCGGTCGCGGAAGTTTCGGCGCTCGCCGCCCGCTACGGAGTTCCGGTGCACGTCGATGCGATTGCCGCCTATGGCTATCTACCCATCGACTTTCACGCCCTCGGGGTGGCAGCACTCAGCATCTCGGCCCATAAGGTGGGCGGCCCGGTCGGTATCGGGTCACTGGTGATTGCGCGCAGCGCGACCATCGAACCTCTGTTGCACGGGGGAAACCAGCAGCGTGCGCGGTCGGGCACGCAGGATGCCGCCGGGGCTGTTGCCTTTGGGGCGGCGGCTGAGCTTGCCACGAGCGACCTTGCCACGCCCGACCTTGCCACGAGCGAGCTTGCCACGAGCGACCTTGCCACGAACGAGCTTGCCACGCCCGACCTTGCGGTGGCCGGGGTCGACCACCACATCGCTCGGTTGCGGGCGCTCCGTGACCGTCTCGTTTCGGGCATCCGCTCCGCCGTTCCGTCGGCGATCTTGCGGGGCGACCCGAATTCCGCCGGCAGGCTCCCCGGCAACGCCCACTTCACGTTCCCCGGTTGTGAGGGCGACTCTCTGCTCTTCTTGCTGGATGCCGCCGGCTTCAGCGTTTCGACCGGCTCGGCCTGTCAGGCCGGAGTGCCGGAGGCCTCCCACGTGCTGATGGACATGGGCGTCAGCGAACCGGATGCTCGCGGGGCACTCCGCTTCACCCTCGGGCTTTCCACCACCGAGACCGAGGTGGACGCGCTCGTCGCCGCGCTGCCGGATGCTGTGGCTCGCGCGACCAAGGCCGGGTTGGCGGAGCGGGAGCCAACGCTCGGGCAGTGAGGGCTCGGCCTTCTCGGCCCGGCAGTTCGACGCCACCCAGATTGCCCCGCGTACACTCGAAGGTATGAAGGTTGTTGCAGCAATGAGTGGTGGGGTCGACTCTGCCGTCGCTGCAGCGCGCGCGGTCGAGGCAGGGCACGAAGTGGTCGGAGTGCACTTGGCGTTGAGCCGCATGCCCGGAACCCTCCGCACCGGAGCCCGCGGCTGTTGCACCATCGAAGACTCCATGGATGCCCAGCGCGCCGCCAACATCATCGGCATCCCCTATTACGTCTGGGACTTCTCGGAGCGTTTCAAGGCCGACGTCGTGCAAGATTTCGTCGACGAGTACACCGCCGGCCGCACCCCGAATCCGTGCATGCGCTGCAACGAGCGCATCAAGTTCTCGGCGCTCCTAGAGAAGGCGCTAGCGCTCGGCTTTGACGCCGTTGTCACCGGCCACTACGCGGATGTCCGCACCGATGAGGCGGGCAATCGGGAACTTCACCGCGCGGCATCGTGGGCCAAAGACCAGTCCTATGTGCTCGGCGTTCTCACCACCGAACAGCTCGCCCATTCCATCTTTCCGCTCGGGGCAACCCCCAGCAAGGCCGAGGTTCGCGCGGAGGCTGCTGCCCGCGGTTTCAGCGTCGCCAATAAGCCCGACAGCCACGACATCTGCTTCATCCCGGATGGCGACACCCGCGGTTGGCTCGCCGACCGGGTGGGCGCTGAGCCGGGGATCATCCTCGACCGCGCGGGTGCCGTCCTCGGAACCCACGAGGGTGCGCACGCGTTCACCGTCGGCCAGCGCAAGGGCCTCAGCATCGGCTACCCCGCGGATGACGGCAAGCCTCGCTTCGTCCTCGAAGTGCAGCCCAAGACCAACACCGTCGTGGTCGGGCCCAAAGAGGCCCTCGCGCTCGCCGAGATCAGTGGCGCAAAGTTCAGTTGGGCGGGGCTTGNCCCCGTGGCCTCCGGGCTGACCGTATTGAACGCCGACGGCTCGAGCGAACCCTTCGAGTGCCACGTGCAGATTCGCGCCCACGCCGACCCCGTGCCCGCGGTTGCGCAACTACGGGTTCGTGCCGGTGGTGCTGTGGGGATTCTGAGTGCTGGTGTTGCCGGTGCTGCTGGTGCCGCTGGTGCCGCTGATGGTGCTGTCGTGGGTGCTGCTGCCGGTGGAGGTGCCGGCGCTGAGGCTGGTGCTCGTGGCGAGGTGCTGGTGGATCTAGTAGCGACTCCCGTTCAGCCGCTGGTCGGCGTCTCGCCCGGCCAGACTGCCGTGCTCTACGTCGGCACGCGTGTTCTCGGCCAGTTCACGATCGACACCACGGTGAGCGCGGTTCCCGCGCCCGTGCCGATGCCTGTGCCCGCTTCATCCGCCGTCGACTCTTCAGTTGCCCTCGCGACGCCTGCGAACCTCGCGTCCGTCAACTAGCGCTGATTTGCGAGTTTGACCCCTTCCCCGCGCTCGGAGGGTGCGGAACTCGCAACTTGGGGGTGAGGTCTGGGTGGGCGTTCGCTGACTTGCGAGTTCGGCTCCTTCCCCGCGCTCGGAGGGTGCGAAACTCGCAACTCGGGGGTGGGCCCGCCGTAAACTTGTGGGGTGACAGAACCCAGCAGCGAGACCCCGCCCGAGCTGCCAGCCGAGCCAGCAGCCGCGACGCCCGTGACCCAAGGCCAAGCCCCAGCTCCGGCATCCGCCCGCGCCGAAGTCGCGGCCCTGACCGGCCGCATCCTGGAGCTCCGCGACGCCTACTACGGGCGCGATGAGGTTCTCGTCGCCGATGCCGAGTACGACTCGCTGATGCTGCGGCTGCAGGCACTGGAGCTTGAGCATCCGGAGCTGCAGTCCCAGGACAGCCCCACGCTGACGGTAGGCGGAACCGCCTCCGAGCTTTTTGATCCGGTGGAGCACGCCGAGCGCATGCTCAGCCTCGACAACGTGTTCTCGATGGACGAGTTTCTGGAGTGGGCGCAGAAGGCGGAGCGTTCCGCCGGGCGCCCGGTCCACTACCTGTGTGAGCTCAAAATTGACGGCCTCGCGATCAGCCTGCGCTACATCAACGGTGTGCTGGTCAGCGCCGCCACGCGCGGCGACGGCCGGGTGGGGGAGGACGTGACGGAGAACATCCGTTTCGTGCAGGGGATCCCGCAGCGGCTGTCGGGCACCGGGCATCCGCCGATCGTCGAGGTGCGCGGGGAGGTCTTCATACCGACGGCCGCGTTCGCCGAACTCAACACCGAGCAGGAGGCTGCTGACGAGAAAGTGTTCGCGAACGCGCGGAACGCCGCCGCCGGTTCGCTGCGCCAGAAGGCGAAGGGCAAGAGCCCGGAGAAGCTCGCGGCGATGCACCGCCGGTTGGCAACGCTCCGGATGCTCGTCCACGGCATCGGCGCCTGGCCGAACCCGCCGGTCGACTCCCAGTCCAAGACCTACGACCTCCTCGCCGGCTGGGGACTCCCCACCAGTTCGCACTACAAGGTCGTGACAACCGCGACCGAAGTGACCGAGTTCATCGCCTACTTCGGTGAACACCGCGGCACCGTCGAGCACGAGATCGACGGGATCGTCGTCAAGATCGATGAGCTGGCGCTGCACGCCGAGCTGGGGGCTACCAGCCGTGCCCCGCGCTGGGCGATCGCCTATAAGTACCCGCCGGAGCAGGTCAACACGAAGCTGCTCGACATCGTGGTGAGTGTCGGTCGCACCGGTCGCGCCACCCCGTACGCCGTGATGGCGCCCGTGCAGGTTGCCGGCTCGGTGGTTCGCCAGGCGACCCTGCACAATCAGGATGTGGTGAAGGCCAAAGGCGTGCTGATCGGCGACACAATCGTGCTGCGCAAGGCCGGCGACGTGATTCCGGAGGTGCTCGGCCCGGTGCTGGAGCTTCGGGATGGCACGGAGCGGGAGTTCGTGATGCCCACCGGTTGCCCCGACTGCGGCACACCGCTGCGGGCGATGAAGGAGGGCGACATCGACCTCCGCTGCCCCAACGCCCGCAGTTGCCCCGCCCAGGTTCGGGGTCGGGTGGAGCACATCGGCTCGCGGGGAGGGCTCGACATCGAGGTGCTCGGCGAGGTTGCCGCCGCCGCCCTGACTCAGCCCGAGGTGCCAGCGATTCCGCCGCTCGTGACCGAGGCCGGACTCTTCGACCTGACGTTGGAAGACCTCCTGCCCATCGAGGTGGTGGTGCGCGACAGCGAGACCGGGCTGCCGAAGGAAGATCCCGACGGCACCATCCGTCAGCGCCAACCGTTTCGGCGCAACCCGACGGCGGCCGAAAAGAAGAACGGCATCGTGGCGCTGCAGCCGTCGTCGAGCGCGATCAAGTTGTTGGCGGAACTCGAGAAAGCCAAGACGAAGCCGCTCTGGCGCATTCTGGTGAGCCTCAACATCCGGCACGTGGGCCCGGTTTCGGCGCGCGCGCTGGCCGACTACTTTGGCTCGCTTGACGCGATTCGCGCCGCCGACCGCGAGGAGCTTGCCGCTGTCGAAGGTGTGGGCCCGATCATTGCGGATGCCCTGCTCGACTGGTTCACCGTGGACTGGCACCGCGAGATCATCGAGCGGTGGACCGCGGCCGGGGTGCAGTTCGCCACTCCGGGGCATCCGGGGCCGGGCGCTGCGGATGCCGTAACTGGCCCGCTCACTGGGCTCACCGTTGTGGCGACCGGTTCGCTCGACGGCTACACCCGCGAGGGTGCTCAGGAGGCGATCATCGCCGCCGGTGGCAAATCAGCCTCGAGTGTCAGCAAGAAGACCGACTTTGTGGCGGCCGGCCCCGGTGCCGGTTCGAAGCTCACCAAGGCTGAAGAGTTGGGCATCCCGGTGCTGGATGCTGCCCAGTTCAGGTTGCTCGTAGAGGGCGGGCCCGAGGCACTGGGGTTGTAGGGCTGGTTCAGGCTCCATAGGCTGAATTACATGATGAATGCAAAGAAAAGCTCGACTATTCTGCTCGTTCTAGCAATTGTGATGTTCCTCGGAGGGGCAGCCACGGGCATCACCGTAATCTGCATCAACGTAGTGACCGGTGTCGCCGCCAGTTCCGGTTTCATCGTCGTTCTCGCGCTGTTTCTTATCGGCGGGGGTGCCCTTCTCAGAGGTGGACGCAGGCTTCAGAAGAAAGCCGCGAAACTGGGCTGACCGGCGCGTTTACTCCAAGAACGGCAAGTAGCTGAGGGAGATACCGTCGCCGGTCAGAATGAGCCCGGCGCTGCTGCCGAGCTTCGCGGAGGTCACGGCACCGAGGGCTGCGAAGTATCGAGAGTCGAGTTCCATCAGCGAATGATCGGTGCACGCCTTCTCGGTTTGGCCGAGGCCTTCGACGGTCAGCGCTCCGGGGAGTCCAGACAATTCTCCGAAGTAGGTGTTGCAGGTTGCTGTGCCGGAGATCTTTCCGTCGACGAGGGTGAGAAGGACATCCTCGATGCCACCGAGCGCCACGAGGCTGCTCAGGTCGAACGCTCCCGCGGAGTCGGTGGCGCTGAAGAGCTCCCACTTGCCGTCGAGGTCGTGGAAGGCGGAGGAGCCGTCGGTGCCAGTGCCGTCGGCGTTGGTGGTGCCCGGGGGGATGGTGCCGTTCCCGGTGGCGCCGTCGCCCGCGGCGCACCCCGTGAGGATCAAGACAGTGCTCACGGCGATGCTCGCGATCAGCTTCGAGACGCTGCTCCTGGTCATTTTCAGGGCTGGCTGTCGACTGTGCACGGTTCCTCCAAAGTTCACGTGAGGAGGACATCCTCCTCAAAACATGAAAACTATTACATAAAACGGTGAACCGGAGAAATATGGCACCTTAACGATTCGTGACCGCCGGTCACTGCCCGTCAATGATCGGCAAGTAGCTGAGGCCGACCCCGTCACCCAGGAGGATCAGCCCCACCCCGCTGCCCAGCTGCGCCGACGTCACGGAACCCAGCGCTGCGAGGTACCGGGATTCGAGAGCCATTAGCGCGCTGTCGGCGCAGCCCATCGCGGTTTGGCTGAGACCTTCGACCCGGAGCGCGCCCGGCAGGCCGACAAACTTCCCGCCGTAGTAGTTGCAGGCAGCGATGCCTCCCAGCTTTCCGTCGGTCAGAGTGAGGGTGACCTCCGCTGCGCCACCGTGCGATTTCAGATCGCTCAGGTCGAATTCGCCCCCCGAGTCTGTCGCGCTGAAGAGTTGCCAGTTGCCGTCGAGGTCGTGAAACACGGAGGAGCCTCCGTTGCCACCTCCGTTGCCACCGCCACCGAACGCGCAGCCGCTCAGGAGCAGGCCTGAACCGGCGACAAGACTCAGCATTGCGAGCCGCAGGCGAGTGCGTGGAATGATCATCGCTCCTCCAAAGCCGGTTGGGCAGGCTTACGTGACGTATGCCAAGTGTGGCACTGCAGATGACCCCGGGGAAAGGGCACTCTGACCCCGGATAGAATTGCTGGTAGCCCAAAACCCCTCACCCCATGGAGTCCCATGTCTGAAATCACGACCGAGACGATCGCGCACCTCGCGAATCTCGCGCGCATCGCGCTGACCGCCGAGGAGATCGAGAAGCTCACCGGCGAACTCGGGGCAATCGTCGACTCTGTCGCCAAGGTGAGTGAAGTGGCGACCCCGGATGTTCCGGCGACGAGTCATCCGATTCCGCTGGTCAACGTTTTTCGCGCCGACATTCCCGGCGTCACCCTTACCACCGAACAAGCCCTCGCTGGCGCCCCGGAGCACGATGGTTCGCGCTTCAGTGTGAGCGCCATTCTGGGGGAGGAGCAGTAATGTCAGGCGATTCCCTCATCCNCCTCTCCGCCGCGGCGCTCGCCGACAAGCTTTCTGCCGGTGATGTGTCGTCGGTCGAAGCAACTCAGGCGCACCTCGACCGGATCGCTGCGGTCGACGGCGACGTCCACGCCTTCCTGCACATCTCGGCCAACGCCCTCGAGACTGCCGCCGCGGTTGATGCCGCTCGCGCCTCCGGCCAAAAGCTCGGCCCCCTCGCCGGCGTTCCAATCGCGATCAAGGACGTACTCTGCACGATCGACATGCCGTCGACGGCCGGTTCCCGAATCCTCGAGGGTTGGGTGCCGCCGTACGACGCGACCGTGGTCGCTAAACTGCGCGCCGCCCACCTGATCCCGCTTGGCAAGACCAACATGGACGAGTTCGCGATGGGCTCCTCCACTGAGCACTCCGCTTACGGCCCGACCCACAACCCGTGGGATCTCTCCCGGATCCCCGGTGGTTCCGGTGGTGGTTCGGCAGCCGCCGTCGCCGCTTTTGAAGCTCCGCTCGCCCTCGGCTCTGACACCGGTGGCTCCATCCGCCAGCCAGCAGCGGTTACCGGTTCGGTCGGGGTCAAGCCCACCTACGGCGGAGTGTCCCGCTACGGCGCCATCGCCCTCGCCTCCTCCCTCGACCAGGTCGGCCCCGTCTCCCGCACGGTGCTGGATGCCGCCCTTCTCCACGATGTCATCGGTGGCCACGACCCCCGCGACTCCACCTCCCTCACCGACGCGTGGCCCAGCTTCGCCGCCGCTGCCCGCAGCGGTGCGCTCGCCGAAAGCCTGGCCGGACTCCGGATCGGCGTGGTCAAGGAACTCGACCAGCCAGGGTTCCAGCCGGGGGTTTCCCAGCGCTTCCACGAAGCCCTCGAGCTTCTCGCCGCCAACGGCGCCGAAATCGTCGAGGTCAGCGCTCCCAACTTTGAGTATGCCGTCGCCGCGTACTACCTGATCTTGCCGGCCGAAGCCTCCAGCAACTTGGCCAAGTTTGACTCCGTGCGGTTTGGCCTCCGGGTCAACCCGCCCGGTGGTGGAACCGTCGAAGACGTGATGGCGGCCACCCGCGAAGCCGGTTTCGGCCCCGAGGTCAAGCGCCGCATCATCCTCGGCACCTACGCCCTCAGTGCCGGTTACTACGACGCGTACTACGGCAGCGCTCAGAAGGTTCGCACCCTCATCCAGCGCGACTTTGCCGCGGCCTTCGCGCAGGTTGACGTGCTGGTCTCGCCAGCGGCGCCGACCACCGCGTTCAAGCTTGGCGAGAAGTTGGAAGACCCGCTGGCCATGTATCTCAACGACGTGACGACGATTCCGGCGAACCTCGCGGGCATCCCGGGCATGGGCTTGCCGATTGGATTGGCACCGGAAGACGGTCTGCCGGTCGGCATTCAGATCATGGCTCCGGCCCGAGAGGATGCTCGGCTGTACCAGCTGGGCGCGACTTTGGAGCGACTCCTCGAAGCGCAGTGGGGGCACACCCTCGCCTCCCAGGTGCCGGCACTGGCCGAAAGCCACTCCACGTATTCATTCGATGCTTCGTCAAGAGCTGGCGCCTCATTTGCTGGATCGTCAACAGCTGGCACAACGTCAGGCTCGAACACCTCGTCCGCCACGAACAGGGGCAGCAACTAATGGCTAAAGCAGAACTGATGGACTTCGACAAGGCGCTCGAACTCTTTGAGCCGGTGCTCGGTTTCGAGGTTCACGTCGAGTTGAACACGCAGACGAAGATGTTCTCGGATGCCCCCAACCCCGCGGCCTCCAATGCGATCGAGGGTGCGCCGAACACCATGATCNCCCCGGTCGATCTCGGCCTGCCGGGCTCGCTTCCGGTGGTCAACGAGCAGGCCATCAAGTACTCGATCAGTTTGGGGCTCGCCCTCGGTTGCGAGATCGCGCCCTCCTCCCGCTTCGCCCGCAAGAACTACTTCTACCCGGATCTTGCCAAGAACTACCAGATCAGCCAGTTCGATGAGCCGATCGCCCACGACGGCAACGTCGAGGTTGAACTCCCCAATGGTCGGGTTTTTCAGGTCTCCATTGAGCGCGCCCACATGGAAGAGGATGCCGGAAAGCTCACCCACATCGGTGGCGCAACCGGTCGCATCCAGGGTGCCGAATACTCGCTGGTGGACTACAACCGCGCTGGCGTTCCGCTGGTGGAGATCGTCACCAACATGATCACGGGCGCCGAGCACGATGCTCCCGAACTCGCGAAAGCCTACGTCTCGACCATCCGCGACATCGTGGTGGCCCTCGGAATTTCTGAGGCCAAAATGGAGCGCGGCAACCTGCGTTGCGACGCCAACATCTCGCTGAGCCCGCGCGGTTCCGGCAAGTTGGGCACCCGCACCGAGACGAAGAACGTGAACTCGTTGCGCAGCGTCGAGCGCGCCATCCGCTACGAAATCCAGCGTCAGGCTGCGATCTTGCACGCCGGCGGAACGATCACCCAGGAGACTCGCCACTGGCACGAAGACACCGGGCGAACCTCCGCCGGTCGCCCCAAGAGTGATGCCGATGATTACCGCTACTTCCCGGAGCCCGACCTGCTGCCGGTGGAGCCGTCGCTCGAGCTGATCGAAGAGCTGCGCGCCGCCCTTCCCGAGGCACCGGCGATTCGTCGCAAGCGTCTTCAGGCTGCCTGGGGTTTCACCGACCTCGAATTCTTGGATGTTCTCAACTCCGGCCTCTTGGTCGAGGTGGAGGAGACGGTTGCCGCCGGGGCCTCTGCCGCCCAAGCTCGCAAATGGTGGACCGGTGAGGTCGCCCGCCTAGCGAATGTTGCCGGAGTGGATGCTTCCAGCCTGGTCACCGCCGCGCAGGTTGCCGCAATCGCCGAACTGGTCGAGAGCGGAGTACTGACCGACCGGTTGGCGCGCCAAGTGCTCGAAGGCGTCATCGCCGGCGAGGGCACCCCGGCCGAGGTTGTCGAAGCACGCGGACTCAAGGTGGTCTCCGATGACACCGCCCTGATCGCCGCCATCGATGAAGCCCTCGCCGCCCAGCCGGATGTTCTAGAGAAGATCCGCGAAGGCAAAGTTCAGGCAGCCGGGGCCGTGATCGGCGCCGTCATGAAGGCGATGAAGGGCACCGCGGATGCTGCGCGCGTGCGCGAACTCGTCCTCGAACGGGCCGCGCAGTAGCGGTTCGTCGTAGTTCAATGGTGGGCGGCGAATCGTGATTGAGGACGTCGCCGCGCTGTTGGCCTGCCCAGTGTGCGGCGCAGGGCTCGAGAGCGTTGGTGGATCGTCCGGTTCCGGTTCTGGTTCTGGTTTTGGTTCTGGTTTTGGCGACGTCCCCGCCACGAGTTTGGTGTGCCCCGCTGGGCACTCCTTCGATCTGAATCGCAAAGGATTCGTCGACCTCGTCGCGCCGGTCGGGCGCAAGGCACCAGTGGGGGATACGGCCGCGATGGTCGAGGCTCGAGAAAAGTTTCTGAACGCCGGCCACTACCAGCCGATCGCGCTCGCGCTGATCGAGGCGCTGAATGCCGAGTGGGGTGGGGTTGTGGTAGCTAGTGGCGGTGCTGGTGACGGCGCGGGTGCGGGCACCGGGGCCGTCGAGGTTGCCGCCACAACCCGTACCCTCGCCGACATCGGCTGTGGGCCGGGGTTCTACAGCCGCCGCATGCTCGAGAGCGTTCCAACGCTAACGCGAGTGGTGGCGCTGGATGTTTCCGTTGCGGCAGTGGCCGCGGCATCCCGGGCGCACAACGCTATTGGGGCGGTGCGCTGCAACGTCAAGACGGGGGTGCCGATTCTGGACGGTGCCGTCGACGCCGTCGCGGTGGTTTTTGCCCCGCGCAACCCGGAGGAGTGGCACCGCATTCTGGCACCCGGCGGGCTGCTGCTGGTGGTCATCCCGACCGATCGGCACCTGATCGAGCTGCGCGAGCGCGGCGCGATCCTTGAGGTCGAGCCGGCCAAGCGTGAACGGCTACTCCGCGAGGTCGATGAGCTGTTCGTCGAGGTAAGCAGCCGCACGGTCGAGTGGTCGCTGGCGGCAACCCCCGAGGTCATCAACTCCGTGGTCTCGATGGGGCCGAGTGCGTTCCACGATGCCTTCGGTGCGACCGAGGCATCCGAAGCACCAACATCCCTCACCGCTTCGGTGCAACTGAACGTGTTCCGCGCGCGCTGAGCCCCGCCGATCGAGACTAACCAGCTCTGCACCCCGAGACCTTGCCCGTTCAACAGGATGAATTCGCGAAACGCCGTGTTTGCCGCACTGGGGTGACCCGTTGATTCAGGACACTGATCCGTTGTCCAAATTATGCTGCGATTCGTAGTTCTGCTAGTCGTTCGTGGGG